>Ga0179596_10000001_pt1 | contig 538532 bp, 434 predicted proteins | sample CZODoug1_1_08_16_FD_155494 | JGI IMG/M metagenome (GOLD analysis project Ga0179596, IMG submission 155494) | Vadose zone soil fungal communities from Angelo Coast Range Reserve, California, USA - CZODoug1_1_08_16fungal (Illumina Assembly) | ecosystem: Environmental > Terrestrial > Soil >... | reverse complement strand
AGCGATCGCGGCCGTGGCGCTCGCGGGAGTTCCGAGCTTTGCCCCCACCACGTTGGATAATGCGACGGCAAAGCTTTTATCGACCGTGCCAGATGTCATAAGAGGAATGGCGAACGACTTGGACGACGCATCGCCGGTTGCCCAATTCAGCGTACCGTTGGCACTGACGTAGTCGGCGCCGGCCACCGCCGTGCCGTTGGCCGTCGCGTACTTGATACTGGCAGCTCCGCTCGAGCCGCCGCTACGGGCTACCACCACCGTCAGCGAGCTTGCGCTGGATTTAACCGAATATGATGGTGCCGATAGTGCGATGGTGCTCAAGGGCGCGGTGGCCGCCGCAATGGTTATCGTGGCTGATTGCGTTCCGAGCGTCGCGCCACTGACGTTCGATAGGACCACGCTGAAGGTTTTGCCTCCCGAGCCCTTCGCGAGAATGGGAATCGCAAACGTTTTGGCCGACACGTCGCCGTTCGCCCAACTCAGAGTACCCGATGAGGCGCTAAAGTCCGTGCCGGCGATTGCGGTGCCATTGGCGGTCGAGTACTGGGCCGTGACGGCACCACTGCTTCCAGATCGATTCACCGTGATGATCAACGAGCCCGAGGCGGGCGTCGCGGCATAGGCGGCCGCGGACAAAGAGACGGTATTTTGGGGAACGGTGGTGGTGGTAGTGGGCGTGCTCGTTGTGGACGTGCTCGTGGTGGTGGTTGTCGTGGGCGTGCTTGCGGTGGGTGTACTCGCTGTCGACGTACTCGTCGTGGGGGTGCTAGCTGTGGACGTGCTTGCCGCGGACGTGCTCGTCGCGGGCGTGCTGGTTGTGGACGTACTCGTCGTGGGGGTGGTCGCTGCGGACGCGGCTGCGGACGTGCTGGTGACAGCCGTAGAGCTTCCGCCGCACGCTGCAAGCACTGTAAACAGCACGCACGTCACAGTGCGCGCCAAAACATTGATCGACATTGAACACGTCCCGTTGATGGCGAGGCGTGTAACTTATTTACGTTGTCGGCTCAGTACAAATGTCGCGCATAGGCGACGAGTCGAGTGCGTTGAACAGTTCACATATGTCGCGCATAGGCGACGAGTCGAGCGCGTTGAACAGTTTCACATATGTCGCGCATAGGCGACGACGAGTGCGTTGAACAGTTCACATATGTCGCGCATCGGAGACGACGAGTGCGCGTTGTGTGGAACAGTTCACATAATAATGTGAACTGCTGCGGGATTTAGGCGAAGTGCCGCGACGATTGAAATGCCGCGGCCGCATTTCGAAGTCCTTGCTCGAGCGCAGTCCATTGCATTCCCAGCGCAGCTTCTGCCTTGCCAACGTCGAGACGGAGTTGTTGGCGGCATAGCTTGATGACGGACGGGGGAATCGGCAGCGGGGCCGGCGATTGCGCGAGATGTAAGCGCCGCGCAATGATTTCCAGGGCTTTCAGCGGCGGCGCCATTAACTTCGATTCCAGCGTGAGCCGATGCCGGCCGATGCGCGCCACCGGCGCCGCCCCTAAAACTCGAGCATATCCTTCGAAATATTCATTCCAGGTCGGAGGCGAGGACATCGCCAAGTTGAACACTTGGCCGCCGACGTGGGGCAGCGTCAGCGCACCGATTACCGCAGCCGCAAGATCGTCTACGTACAATAAGTTGCATCGACCCTCTCCCGCGGCACCGAGATTTCCCACGCGGCGTGCGATGAGCCACCCTGCGACGCGTTCGCTCCACTGTAGGCAGGCAGGCCCGTATTCGCATCCCAAGCGAAGAATGACGGACGGTGGATAATGGCTTGCCAATCGTTCGGCTTCGATATGGGCGGCAGCGTAGGCGCCTAGATCGGCACTGCTTTCGCTGGATTCGTTTACTTCCCTGTTCGCCGATCCATAGAGCGTGATCGAGCTCAGTTGCACGATGCGAACGTCCGACGTGGCACGACGCAGCAGCGGAAACACCGCTCGGGCGCACGCGAGAATCGACGCGGCCGTCCCGCCGGCGCAGTTGACGATTCCATCGACACCACGCAAAGACTCGGAAGACAACTGCGACGATCGAGATGCGATCGGCACAGCCCAATCGCTGGACCTCAGAGCTGCGATGACACGTGCACCGATCGCGTGATCTGCGTCCAGCACCAATATCCGCGCCGTCAAGACGAAGCCTGGATGAGCACCTTCATCCGCTGCGCCAATCGCAGAGAAAACGCGACGACGGTCAACGTCGGGTTCGCCTGGCTCGAGGTGGGAAACACGGCCGCGCTCGCGATGTGGAGATTCTCTACGCCATGGACGCGGCAATTGGCGTCCACCACACTGGTCCTTGGATCATTGCCCATGCGGGCGGTACCGATGTGATGACCCCCATAGGCCCCGTAGCGCGTCATCTCGGACTCCAACGTCGCGGGGTCGTAAACCAGCTCGCCGAGCCCGCCTGCGCGCAGCTCCTGAGCCAACATCTGAATCGAGCGGCTCACCGTATGCAAGTCGAGCGGTGTGTAACGCCAGTCGATGTGAATCCGCGGCACGCCGAGCGCATCGAATTCCCGGTCGACGGTGATTCGACTGGCGGGATTCGGTTGCTGCTCGGCATGAAAATCCAGGCTGTATAGGTTCGTCTTGGGTTTGATGATGATCGATGGGAATTTGCGGTTGGCTAGTTTGCGGTCCTTCAGCATGTGCCACGCAAACCCGAAGGCATCGAAAGGGCCGCTCACGACATTGCGTACATGCTTCAGCCACATTGCGACGGTCGTGCGCTCACCCCCGTGCAGCCGCTTTCGATACTCGTACGGAATGACGTTCTTCACCAGATACAGCAAGGACAGAATCGCATTACCGTGGTTGGGGTCGGTGATGCGGGGATGATGCAAGCGGGCGATAAAGTTGCCGATGCCATTTTGATGCTGCGCCGAGGGTGTCAACGCGATACGGCGGCGACAGTAGATTCCGTCATCCGACACGTCGTAGCCGTTCCAAACCGCACCCAGCGGACGATTGATCGACAGGGCGCCGACCGTGCCTGCCAGATGGCACATGTAGTAGCGGCCGACCATGTCATTTTGGTTGCCGATGCCTGCGCTTTGTACGTCTCGACTTGCCAAGAGCAAACGGGCCACTTCGAGCCCGCCCGCGGCCAATACGAATTGCTGGGCACGGACCGTCGTCGTCCGTCCGGTCAGCGTGCGCGCCACGACGGAATCAACGTGATTTCCCTCTGAATTCAAGCGCAACGCCGTCACGTTTGCGTGCAGCAGTACTCGTATGTTCGGAGCCGCACGCAGCTCGCGTCCGTAGCGAGCACCGAAATCGGTGGGACAACTGAAGCGTTCCAAGGTATCGGTGGTGAAGTTGACTCCGGTAAAGCCCTCGATCATCGGGCGTAGCGGTCTCGTGAAGGTTTCGCCCACCGTATAGGCAAAGTCACCGGCTTCACAGATTCTGTTGGCGTGCGGGTAGAAAGGCGCTAGGGCGGCGCGATCGATCGGCCATCCGCTGTTCGGCATGAAGTCGCGATGCTCGAAATCGATGGCATCGAATGGCATGCAGCGTCCGCCCCAGATGGTGGTGGTTCCGCCGAAGCGACGTTGCCGATACCGATCCGGCGGACTGTGCAGGCGTAGGTCGGCGACATCGCCTTCGTACAGCGCCTGGGTATTTTTCTCGCTGCGCATCCCGCCCGACTCGAGCAACAACACGTCCATGCCGCTGTTCGCCAGATCCATGGCCAAGGTAATGCCGGCCGCCCCGGCCCCGATGATGCAGAGTTCTGACGACAGCACATGGCCGTCGGGAAGATCCTTCATGTCCAGGATCATGCGGAATTGGAATCTTTCAGCGCGAACGTGCGCCTTTGCCGGGACTGAAAATATGCGCCCGCCAGCAGCACGATCACGCCTGCCAAATTGACCCCTTCTCCGGCTACCTGGCCAATGAGGGCTGCGGCGGGTCCCCAAATCTTGATTCCAAACCACATGATCGATAACGACACGATGGCGCTGGTCGCGGTCAACCAGGCCAGCGGTTTGAATTTATGCAGCACGAAAAGGCCGGTTTGCAGCAGGTCGCGATACAAGGCGATCAGCGACAGAATCGCCCACAGTATGAGCAGACGATCACGATCGCCAATTGTTTTGTGCATCATGTCCATGCTGAGCCAATCGCGGAAAATCCAGACCATGGCGAAATAAAAGAAGTCCAGAACGGCAATGCCGGTGGCAAACACGATCAACCGCCTGATCAGACGCCCGAGGCTCGAGTCCGCCAGCCACCGGGCCGCCGTGGGGACCAGCAAAGTCTTCACTCCCACCGTCAATACGATGGTCGGCATGAGCAGCAATCGGACTGCATTGACGTCCGCTACTGCGGTTAGGTTGACGCGACTGGCCAGGACGTAGTTATAACTTTGACTGTACAACCAATATATCGCAGCCCCCACGGTCGCCCAGACGCCCAGGGGCCTCAGTTCACGCCAGAAAAGTGCTGCATTCCCCGAGACCCAGCCAGGATCCTTGCCCAATGAGCGCCGCGCCGCGCCTCCGCCCATGACGGCCGCCGCGACCAGGGCCGCAACGGCCCAAATCACGGCTGGTTTAGGTCCATATGCCGCGATCAAGGCGCCGGCCAGCAGTATGACGACGTACACCACGTCCGCGCGCAGCATGGAATGAGGCCGCGCGTAAATGAGCAGAACGCTGCGTAAATATTCCCGCTGTAAAGCGGCCCAGCACGCCAAGATTCCGACGCCAATGACGGCAGATTGCAAACCGGTCCAGGTGCCGGAAAAATAGCCGATCACGGGTGCGAGCAGCGACAATGCAGCTATCCGCTTCAGCCAACGCGTTTGACTGACCTCGATCGCCCCGATCATGCTGCGTCTGACATCCGGCGACTTGGTTGGCCCGATGACGGCCAATGGACTCGAGAGCCACGCTGTCTGCGCGGAAATCAGCAGCGCGATGGCCGATTGAACCAGGACGAACATTCCGTAATCGAAATCGCTGGTTCTCCGAATCAACAGGAATCCGACCCAAAAGTTAGCGCCCGAAAGCAACACCTGGTCGACTACGGTCGTGGAAAATTGCTTGAACAGTCGACCTCGGGCCACGCGGCGAGCCGTCACTCTGCGGATCTTGGGTCGAATGTCCCGCAGGTGCGGAGTGTTCTGCTTCCGAGCAAGAGGTATGTGGCCAGTCGCCGCGCGACGGATGGGGTCCAAAAAAATGCGTCGGCTGCCATATAGTCCATCATCTTCGCCTGCTACGGGACGGTCGTCAATTTTGAGCGACCGTGCAACCCGGCCGGGGATCGTACAAGCTCGAATGGCGGACGATGCGTGATGGGGCTCACGATGCGTGATGGGGTGCACGATGGGTGATGGGTTCGAGCCGTTCGCAAAAATTCCTCGCGCAAAATAGCCGGATATGATGCGCTGCTCCCCATCGTCGTGTGGTATGCGATCGAACATGGCACGCAGGCGAGCGCGTTCCGTGCTGCGCGATGTTAATCATGGTAAAGATCCCCTTGCCGCCGATCGCATATGCTTCAGCGATGGGAAAGCCGACGCGGTGGATGAGCACCCACCCTCAACGAAAGTCTCGCGTCGGGCCGACTGTTCACGAGCGTTTCTCGCGATCGGTGCGGACCCATTCGGTGGAGTTGCGGCGCCGCAACATCAACAGCACCTTCCACATCAAGAAACCCGGGGCTTTGGCCAAGTCCAGGAGCCCTTGGGCACCGATGCCGCTGAGCTGCCAGCCGCGCATGACATACAAGAACACGCAGGATGAGCAGCCAATCCCAACCCCAAACCAAACCCAAGGCCACAGCGACAAATGCCACCAAGTGGCAAGTCCCGCCAGAACCAGCAATGCAAATATATCGAGGACCACATAGGACAGCGGCAGCACCAGCAGATCCAACGCGAGATCCAAACAAATGAGACTGCGGCGGCGGACGGCAGCCTTCAACAGCGGCAGGGTTTTCTTCTGTACCAGCTCGAAGCGCCCCGCCTCCCAGCGTTCGCGCTGTTTGCCGGCAGCCTGTTCTCCCGACACCATGTCGGCATTGGAATGGGCCTCGTCTGCATATTCCACGCGAAACCCCGCCAGGCCGATATCGATTCCGTATTCGAGATCCTCGGTCAAGGAAAATGCGCGATAAGGTACTCGCCGCAGCAACTCATGCGTCACGCACCAGCCGTTGCCGCGCACACCGCAAGAAACCCCGAGGCGTTCGCGGGCGCGCGATCGGACGATATGAAACGAGGCCTTCGCGATGGTAATCAGCCGAGTCCGCCATGACGCCCAGGGATTCAATACGCCGTAGTGCGCCTGGATGGCGTGGGCGCCGCGCTCGATTCGGCTCGCAAACGCTTCGAGCAAGTTGGCGGACGCTTCCGCATCCGCATCCACGACCACGACCGCGTCCGCCCAGCCTTTGGAGCCACTGTGCTCGAACGCATGGGCAAGCGCGTAGCCTTTGCCGCGATCGTATTCCGAGGTTCGCTCGAGAACCTCGGCGCCGGCGGTGCGTGCGATGCTTGCGGTCGCATCGGTACAATTGTCCGCGATCACCAGCACGCGAAAGCGATCATCCGGCCAATCCAATCGACGCAAATTGGCGACCGTGCGCGCGATCCCCGACGCTTCGTTGTGAGCGGGGACGATGACGTCGAAACGCAGTTGCCGCGCCGATCGCGGAATGCGCCGCGGCCGCGCGGACAGCAAGGTGCACGACAGCAAGTAGAGGGAGGCAAAGACGGCGGGCAGCGCCAGCTGCAGCAGAACGAGGTTGATGAAGAGTTTCATGTGGGGTCAGGCGTATTCGCGGTAGCGCCAGCCCCAAAAGACGGACAGCTTGCCGATGTTTGCCCAAAGTTTGGTCAGCCAGCGCGCGGCATGGTGGCGCCCCAGAGGCCACGAAACGAGCACGAATAGGGCGGCGGCAAGCGCCTGCACGAGGGCCAGCGCGAAGAAGTTGACTCGCGACAGAGTCGACATGGCGCCGTACCGACCGGCGAGCGCATGCTGCGCGAAATCCTGGCCGCCGCTCAGGGCGCGCCTCAACAGCCAGTGCAGCGACAGGCGCGCGGCCTCCACGGGTTCATGGACCAGGGCTTCGTCGCACCAAACGATGCGGGCGCCTTCTTGCGCCAGGCGCGACAGCAAATCGCCATCCTCTCCGCCGGTCAGTCCATACGCCGGATCGAAAGGACCTCGTGTGCGACGCAGCCAGGAGCCGCGAAACAACAGGTTGCCCAGGCGCAATCGGTTGGGCGGAACGACGCCACCGGTCATCATTCTGGGAAATTCATAGAAGCGGCCCCGCAGGATCCATGCGGGCGCATCGGCGGGGACCACCGGATTCACGGGCCCCAGCACGCCATCCGCGTCGAATCGCGCTGCCGCGTCGAGAAGCTGTTCCAGCCAATTTACCGGCGCTCTTTCGTCATCATCGACGAATGCGACCCAATCGCCTCCGGCAAGTTCCACGGTCTTGTTTCGCGTCAGCGATATATTCTTCTGCGGTTGAATGTCGTAACGGATGGGAAATGGTGCGCCCAAAGCGAGGCGTTGCTCGACTGTGCCGCGCGCGCTTGCATCGGCATCGTTGTCCACGACGACCACTTCGTCGGGGACTCGCGATTGTCGGGTCAAATCCTCGAGCAACAGGGCCAACCGGTCCGGGCGCCGATAGGTCGCGATACATAGGCTCACGGTACTCACGAAATGCCACACGCGCGGGCCGCGGAGGCCGGAGGATGCTGATGAATGAGAGTCACGGCGTGCGTCATTCAAAAATGATTGACGACGGCTCCAAGAAGTCTCGAGTGAGTGCTCGCCAGTCTGCGCAGCAGCGCACGGGTGCTCTTGAACGTCGTGTGTTGCGCACGGCTCAACACCAGCGCGCTTGCCGCCAGCGTGGCGACCGCAAGCCCATCCGCACATTGCGATACCGGCGGCGTGTCGAGCACGACGAATTCGTAGGAGTTGCGCCACTCGTTGAGCAAACTGCTGAAACGGCCGTCGGAGAGCAATTCCAAGGGATTCGGCGGAATCGGCCCTGCGGTCAACAGGTTCATGAAGGGCAGTCCTTCGACCGGATGAAAGTAGGGTCTTTCCCTGCGTGCGATGGCTTGCGACAGCCCTTGTAGATTGGGCGAGCCGAATAAAACATGCTGTTGCGGTTTGCGCATGTCCGTATCGACGAGCAGAGTGCGCCTCCCGAGTTGCGCAAAAGAAATCGCCAATTCAGCGCACAGCTGCGATCGGCCTTCGCCGGAGCCGGCGCTCAGAACGGCCACCATGTTGGCCCCGTGTCCTGTTTCATGGAGCAGCAAAAGTTCGGTGCGTAGGGCGCGCAATCTCTCGCTGCGCGGATTGTCGGGGTCGTGCGCAAGGATCAATTGGCGGCTGGGCGAGACGCGCTCCCCCTGGCGCAGCACGATGCGCCGATCGGCTGAAATGCGCCGGATCGCGGTTTCGATCATGCCGACGTCCTCGGGCGGACGGACTTTACTGATCTTGACGAGAGCTTGCTCGATGGTTTCCGGTCGTAAAATTCCCAGTCGACCGGCCGCATCGACGAACGACGTGTCCAGCGCTTGCATCACTTCGTGGATTTTCTGGACCATGGCCTCGGACAGGCCCAATTCGGCGGCCAACGCCGCGTTCAAGTCCACGGCGGTGTCTTCGAGGGGATCCCTATCCGTCGGAAACTGGGCGTTCATGCGGCACTGTGCTGGGTAGTGATACGGTCGAACTCCATCAATACGGGAAGATCGAAATCGCGCTCGAAATCGTCTCGGCAGCGTATGCGACGATTGACGAACAACTCGTACATCAGCGGCGCCAACAGTCCGACGGCGATCCCGGCAAGAACGCCGACCATGAGCAGTTTGAGCTTGTTTGGCCTGGCCGCTTTCTGCGGCGGGACGGCTGCGCTGACGATGCTGATATTGGCGACATGTCCGCCCGAGGCCAACATGATGGTATCGTAGCCATCGAGCGCCCGCTTATAGACCGATTGGGCCGATTCGAGCTCGAGTTCGAACTTCGATCCTTCGCCTTGCAGTTTGTTGACCCCCAACACTTTGGCGCGTTGTTCCTCCACCGCAATACGCATTTTCGCTTCGAGCTGCTGCGCGGCGATCAAATCCGACGAGTATGTCGAGCTGGCGCTATGCAGTTCCATGTCCAAACTACGCTGCGTGGCGTGAATCTGGCTCTCGAGTTCCAGGACTTTGGGATGCTGCGCGCCGTAGGTGGTGCGCAGCTGCGCCAACTGCATTTGCTGAGTATTCAGCAATGCCCTGAGATTCTGCACCACCGCGGAGCCGGAAATCGAACTCGCATTGTGTTCGGCCGCTGCTTTGACTTCCGCAGCTCGGCGCGCATTCTGAGCGTCCTGAAGGCTTGCCTCGAGAGTGCCGAGGAGGGTTTGTTCGGTGCTGATATTTTTCTGTGCGGTGTCGGTCACGCCGGTACGCTGCCGAAAGGTGTTGACCTGATCCTGCGCGACGCGCACCTTGTCCTTGAGTTCCGCCAACTCCAATACATAGCGTTTGGCGCGATCGCTGGCCGGACCCGACATGCGTCGATGCTGCTGATCCAGATAAACATCGGCCAGCGTGTTGCCGATCTGCGCGGCGAGCTGTGGATTGCGCGCCGACGCATTGATGTAAACCAGTTGGCTGCCGAAGGCGCCGAGCTGAATGTCCAAACTCTTGATGATATTTTCTCTGACCCAGTCGCGAAGCGCGCTGCCATCGCCTGAATAGCCGCCCGTATAATTCTTATCCTGAGTCAAGTTCAATTTGTCGATCACCGGCAGCAGAACCTCGGGGCTCAACATGAGCTGGGATTCCGTCGACATGTAATTGAACATCGGCGTGGCCGCGCCCTGGTTGCCCGCCAACGGATCGTTGCCTTCCGGATTGAACATCAGCGTGGCCGTGGCGGTATAGGTTTTGGGCATCAACTTGATCATGACGCCCATGACCACCGATATCACCAGCACGATCATCAGCGCCTGGCGTCGATAGGCGAGCAGGATCGAAAAAATCTGCTGCAGCGACAGCCCCGGGGTCGCGAAGCTTTGCAGCAAGGCGGCCTCGCGGCTTGGGGTGAAGGCGGCCGCGGATTTGGCGACCGCCAACACGGGCAGATTTCTTGGTGACCTCAAAAAATGCTCTCCTTCACTTCAATGACATCGTTGGGCTGGACCAAGTCGCCAAATTTGGCCTTCACTTTCGAATACGTACCGTCGGCTAGCTTGCGTTTGATTTCAACTCGGCGTTGGCTGCCGCGCTGGGTAATGCCCCCCGCTTTGGCGATCGCCTCGATCACCGTCATTCCCGGCTCGACACGATAACGGCCCGGCGTGGTGACCTCCCCGAAAATGGAAAACTGTTCGGCGTTGGGCACGAATACGGAATCACCGCCGCGCAGCGCCAACGACGGTATGGCTCCGCTGCCGCTGGCCAAACCCTTCAAATCCACCGGGAAACGAACCTCCTTGCCGTCCTTGTCCTGGCGGATGACGTAAACGACATCCGACCCGCTTGCCGTGATACCGCCGGCTTGAGCGAGGAGATCAAAAATGGACGTGTTCGATTCCACCGAATAGCGGCCCGGCGTGCCTACTTGGCCCAGTACCGACACTCGCTGGCTGCGCGATTGGGTGACGGTGATCGTGACGTGCGGGTCCACCAGAATTTTGCCCGATTTCAGCGCGGCTTCGATGCGCGAACCGGCCTGAGCTGGCGACAAGCCCGACACCTGTACGTTGCCGGCCAGCGGCACCGAAACGGTCCCGTCGTCGGCCACATAGACCGTGGTACTCAGGTCCGGTTGGCCATAAACCTGCACGCTCACGCTGTCACCGGGCCCTAGTTGCAGCAGCGGAGGCTTGGCGTTCTTGTCCGCGGGAGCGGGCGCGGCGGGGGCGCGGACTTCTGCCGCGATTGCGTGATGGACGCCACCCAGCGCAAGGACGGCCGCCAGCAAGGCAATGACGCATCGCAGTCCTGCTCGGCACGTCCCACGATCAGCCCGGTGCGTTCCACCATCAGGCTGGCGCATCTCATGATTAGGCCATTGAATCAGCAATTCCACGCCCTCAATACTTAACATAATAGACTGCCGCCGGTTATAACCCAGGCTAGCATGGGAATATATTACTATCGGCAGTTCATAGGGAGCGCCGATTGATCGACAGTACGGTACCGTAGGCATGGCAGGAATCTGCCCACATCGCACTCTCCACGTGTCGACGCCGCCCGCCTAGTGAAAATTCTCTCTCAATTGTCGCCAACTTCCTGGTTGACGACAAAAACCGTGTTTTCGCAGATTTTCGCGCTCCTGTTATTTGCGATACAAGCCCCCTTGCTCGGGCCGAAGGCCTTCGGCCTCATCTCCATCGTCATGGTGTTCGTCGGATTTTGCGAATATGTGCCGGGTGAGGCGGCGGCCGAATCACTGATTTCCATACGTGAAATCGAGCCTGCGCATTTCCACACCATGACGGCCGCCAATGTCTTGCTCTCGGTGGCCATCGGGATCGGCGTCTTTGCGGGAGCGCACCGCATCGCAGGTTGGTTCGGCGATCCGGAGCTTGCCGGCATCTTGCACTGGATGGCGATTCTTCCCGCCATAAGCGCTTTCGCGGCAGCACCCACCGCCGCCACCAAACGCGACATGCAGTTTCAGCCGATTGCGTTGCGCTCCATCGGCAGCTTGTTCGTCGGCGGTATGGTCGGGTTGGTGCTGACCCTGGTGGGCGTGGGCGTTTGGGCGTTGGTCTGGCAGGCCATCATTACCCGGCTGGTGGCTTCAGTGGTCCTTTGGTACGCGGTGCCATTGAAATTTGGCATGGGGTTTTCGGGCCGTCACTTCCGGGAGTTGGCGCATTTCGCGGCCCCGACCATGATTTCGCGTTTTTTGACTTGGAGCTGCAATCAAATCCCGCGCCTGATGCTGGGGTTGTACTGGGGCTCGACCGACCTCGGGTTGTTCAGCCTTGCCGCTCGCCTGGGCGATGTATTGATGGAAGTGGCGGTGGTCCCGCGATATACCGTTGCCCGGGTCGAACTTCGACAATACGTCGATGACCATGCCGGACTCGATGCGGCATTGCGCCGGACACTGACCTTTCTGACCGTGTTCTGTTTCCCGCTCTGCGTGGGCGGAGCGGCGATCGTTCCGACGCTGTTCCATGTGTGGCTCGACCCCCGCTGGATAGGGGCAATCCTTCCCGCACAGTGCCTGCTATTGACGTGCGTGCCGCTGGTCACGCAATACATTGGAGGGGCGGCTCTACTGGCCATGAACCGCCAAAAAACCGAGGCCGTCATATCCATCACGCAAACGGTGACTACGTTGATAGCCGTGGTGGCGTGTGCGCCTTTTGGTCTGTTGGCTGCTTCGATCGGAATCGCCGCGCGACCCTTCGTGTTGCTGCCGCTGTCCGTGGGCCTGCTGAGGCGCTATTGTGCGATTTCGGTGTCCACCATATTCCTGCCCCAGTGGCCGGCGCTGGCGGCGAGTCTGGTCATGGGAGCCTGCGTATGGTTGCTGCGGCTCGCGCTCCAGCCGATAGTGAGAGATGCCGTCGCTCTGCCGATCTTGGTCCTCGCCGGAGCCGCCATCTATGCGCTAATGGTCAGGCTCACCATGCCCACCGTCGTCGCCGAGGTGGTCAATCGATTGCCGGGCCGTGCCTGACTCCAAAACCGCCGCGATATGCGCGGCCATCTGCCCCGAGCCCGGATCCTGGAACATGGTGAAGTGGTTGCCGTCGACGAACCGAACATCGACGCCCGAGGGAATGAGGGCACCCCAGCCGGCGTCTTCTTGGAAAAACCAACCCGAGGGTTCGAGGCGGCTACGCAGTAAGGTTACCTTGCCGGAATAGGGTTTCGGGGCATAGCGGGCCGTGACCCTCTGCAAATAGGCGAGCAGCCATTGATCGTACGTTTCAGGCGTCGGCCGCTCCACTCGGCTCGGCGGTTCCTTGCCGCGCAGTCGCGAGAAAAAGCCTTCCAGTTTCTTGACGATGGTGCGCTGGGTGATGAAGGCCCGCAGCGATTTTTCGCTCGAGAAGACTCGGCGCAAGTCCGCCAGAATCAACTGTGCGCGCAACGAATAATTTCCAACCGTCCCCCGCAGCTTGGGGAGGCGTTTGAAGTAACCCGGTACCCACGAATCGATGAGGAACAGGTGAGAAACCGGCTGCTTGCCCTCGGCAAGCTGCCGCGCGATCTCGAACGCTAACGCGCCGGCCACGCACCAACCCACCAACTCATAGGGGCCTTGCGGTTGCACACGCCGGATGAGCTCGACATAGCCCGTTGCGATGTCCTCGAGATTCTCCGGCAGCGTGGAGTCTCGGACCGACGGATCGAACAACTGCAGGGAATATACCGGCTGTTCGGGGCCCAAGCACTTGGCCAGGCCGTAATAAATACCGGTGTTGTTGATCACGATCAACGGCCGCTTCGAACCGTGCGGCTGGATTTTCACCACTTGGCGAAAATCGAATTCCCGCAAATCGGTTTGCGTCAATATTTTCGCAAAGTCTTGCAGCGCGGGCGCAAGAAACAGGGTTGCCAATTTTATGCGCCGTCCGAACAGCCGCTCGACCTGCGTCAGCATGCGTGCGGCGAGCAGGGAATGGCCGCCCAACTCGAAAAAATTGTCGGTGGCGCCGACCGAGTCGATACCCAGCGTGGACTTCCAGAGCTCCGCCAGACGCAGTTCAATCTCTCCAGTGGGGGAGTTTGAAACCACTCCGGCAGCCGGCGGCGGCCTCGAGGTGCGAAGCGCCGCACGATCGATGGTTCCGTCCGCCGCGCGCGGCAAAGCGTCGCGCGCAACCAATGAGGCCGGGACCAAGTAATCGGGCAAGTTCTCATTCAGCCAGCTTCGAATCGCGTCGATCAGATTGGTCGATTCGCTCTGCGGCGTTCGCGGCACGATGAACGCGGTCAAAGATCCTTCGCCCGAAGCAGCGGCCGATCGGATCACCACCGCGTCGCCGACCTCGGCGTGGCGCAACAGGACACGTTCGATTTCCGCCGGATCGACTGGTCGGCCATGATGGATGAACCGGAAATCGGATCGTCCCAAGTATTCGATTTGCCCGTCCGCCCGCAATCGCGCCAGGTCGCCCGTGGCGTATAGCTGCGCGCCGATGATGCCGTTGGGGAAGTCGGACATCATGGGTCGGCCGTGAGCTGCCAGCCCCTCGCCCCCGACAAACAACTCGCCGGTACCGCCCACCGGCGCAAACTGACCCTTCGAATCGAGCACGTAGAGCGACGTATTCGCGATGGGCGCACCGACGACCGTCGAGGGCTGCTTGGGCTTGAGACGCTCGACGGCAGACCATATGGTCATTTCCGGGTGGCCGTACAGGGCCCACAATTCGCCGCTCATTCCGGCCAGCCGGTCTACCAGGTTCACATCCAATTCCGGTGCGGTGCACAGCATCTTGAGGGTTGGATACCCCACCCAGCCGGCGTCGAGTAAATCGCGCCAAATGGTCGCAGCGCCGTACATGACGGTGGCGCTGCTGCGCTGCAAGAGGCTGAGCAACGATCGGCCGTTGTTGAGGTCGCGTTCAGTCGCCACGACCAAGCGAGCACCGGTCAGAAGCGGCAAGAACATTTCGACTGCGGCCCGATCCGTTGCGGGGGGGGCAATGGCCACCACGACGTCGCGGTCGCCGACGCCCGGCCGCTTCGCGATGGAATAGACCAGGTTCGCGAGGTTTCGGTGCGAGAGTTCCACGGCGCTTGCCGCTTCACGGGTGCCGGATGTGGCGACGATACAGGCCGCGGAGTCTGCGTTCGGCGGGCCGGCCAAGTTGCGCGGCGCAGGCGGCGCAGGCGGCGCGAAGGCAAGCGCATTTTCGGCCTCGAGCACGCGGATGGCTTGCAGTTGTGCCGGCAACTTATAGCCTTGGCCGATGAGGGCGGTGACGCCGGCGGCGGCCATGCTTTCTTGGTGCCGCGCCTGGGGTTCCGCCGGATCCAACACCAGGTAGGAGCCGCCCGCTTTGAGGATGGCGAGAATGCACAACGGAAGTTCGGGCGAGGGCGACAGGCAGACCGCGACTCGCGCACCCGCGGCGACTCCCTGCTGCCGAAGGTACTCGGCAACCCGATTGGCCGACGCGTTGAGCTCGGCATAGGTGAGTTGCCGATCGCCGCAGGCCACGGCAAATGCGTCCGGCGCGCGCAGCGCCTGAACTTCGAATAGTTTCGCCAGGCTCAGGTCGCGCGGGTAGAGCGTGCGCGTGTCGTTCAATTTGTCGAGCAGCAGCCGTGCTTCGCCGTGCACGCTCAAAGCGAGTTCGGAGACGCGCCGCACGGGATCGGAAACGCCGCTTTCCAGGACATTCTGCACATACAAAAGGAGTCGCTCGGCGGTCGCGCTCTCGAATTGGTCGGTGTTGAATTGGCACGAGAAGCGCCATCCGTCCGGTCGCTCGACCATGAAGAAATTGAGATCGTAGATCGCGCCGGCCGGCAACGACGGCATGTCGATCAAATCGAAATCGCCGTAGCTCGAGTTCTGAATGAACGTCTTCTGGAAAATGAAATTCACCGAGATCGCCGGACTGTTGGCGTGATTGCGCTCGCCCTTGATCATTCCCAGCAGCCGCTCTATGGGAATATGACGATGCTCGAGCGCCAGCGCCACGGTGTCGCGGACCCGGATGATGAGTTCACCGAATCGCGGGTCGCCGCCGAGGTCGTTGCGCAAGACCAGCGAATTGACGAATTGCCCGATCATGGGTTCGAGTTCGACCTGGTCGCGATCCGACACCTGCGTGCCCAAAACCACTTCAGTCTCATTGGTGTAGCGCGCCAGGGTTGCGCACAGGGCGGCAAGCGCCGCGGCGAACAGGGTTGCACCGCGCTCGACAGTGAGCGCCTGCGCGCGACTGGTGAGTTCTCTCGGCAACAGCCGCGATACGATGGCGCCGTTGGTGGTCGGCACCGTCGGCCGCATCCGATCCGGAATGACTTTGAACGGCTTTACACCGGCCAGTTGTTTGGCCCAGTAGGCCGTCTCAGCGTCCGTGCCGCGTACTCGCAGCCACTCCAAGTGCCACATCGAATAGTCGGCATACTGAATCGACAGCGGCTCCAGCGGCACGGGCTGATCGTGTCGCAACGCTTGGTAAATCGTCCCCATCTCGCGTGCCATCACGCCGATCGACCAGCCGTCGGAAACTATTTGGTGCGAAGTCACCAGAATGATGGACGTGGTCGGCGAGAAACGCAGCAACGTGGCGCGAATCAAGGGTCCCGTCGCTACATCGAAGGGCGCTCGTGCTTCCAGGACTCCGATGCGGTCGCCCTCGGCCTGTCGCTGATCCGCGCTCAACGTGCTGAGATCGATTTCGTTGAGGCGAAACTGCGGGCTCGGTGCCACTCGTTGAATGGGTGTGCCGTCCACTTCGTGGAAGGTGGTGCGCAGAATTTCGTGGCGCTCGATGAGCTTGAGCCACGATCGCTCCAGCAAATCGGTCGCGACGCGTCCTTCGAGGCGCCATCGGACCGCCACGTTGTAGGACGCATTGCCCGGGTCCAGCCGGTCCAGCAGCCAAAATCGTTCTTGCGCGATGGAGCAGGGAAAATCGGTCCTCTCCGGCGACGCGTCGGCATCCGTAAGCGCCGGATCGCTTTCACGGACGGTTACGTCGGCCGCACGGGTACCCGCTGTAGCGCCGTATATCTTGTTCGCGGGCTTAGACATGGTCCCCCGACTGGGTTACCCAGTCCGCCGATTGCGTTTGAATTGTCCGAGCGTCGGCAGCGGTGTGCCCTGGTTTCCCACTGCAGCCTCCTCGGCGCTCGCGTCCGCCACGGCGGCGAGCGCTCTCGCATTCCGATGCTGCAACAGCTGCTTGGCGGTGATTTTGATGCCACCGCGATGTGCTCGTGCCGTGATCTGAAACAGTTGAATGGAGTCGGCTCCCAGTTTCAGCAAGTCGGCAGTCACCCCCACAGGTTCCAAATTCAATACCTCCGAAAAAATCTTCGTGAGAGCCAGCTCGGTAGCCGTCGTCGGCGCTACGAATTCCACCTTTTCCAACTGCGCCGAGTCAGGCCGCGGTAGCGCTGCCCGATCCAGCTTACCGTTCGGCGAGAGCGGCAGGGCGTCCAGCCGTACCCACGCAGACGGTATCATGTACTCGGGCATCTCTGCGGCGAGAAGCTCGCGCAAGGCCTCCGGGGAATCAACGTTATCTCCCTGTTTGACATAATACGCAACTATTCGCGGCGTTCCGGCCGCATCCTCGCGCAAAATGACGGCGGCGGCGCGGAGCTGTGCCTGCTTGATGAGCACCGATTCGATTTCGCCCAGTTCAATGCGGAAACCGCGCAGTTTGACCTGATGATCGATTCTCCCCAGTATTTGCAGGCCACCGTTCGCCAACCAACGCGCCGCATCTCCGCTGCGATAAATGCGGCCGGCGCCGAACGGATTCAAGAGGAACTTTTCCGCCGTCAGCGCCGCGCGCTTGTAGTACCCGCGCGCCACACCGGCGCCGCCGATATGCAATTGGCCAGGTACTCCGCTCGGCACGGGCTGGTCATGGTGATCGAGAATGTAGAATTCGGTGTTGGCGATCGGTCCGCCAACGGTGATGGGTTCATTGCCGACGGTGACGCGGGTGCAGGATGACCAAATGGTCGTCTCAGTGGGCCCGTACATGTTCCACAAATCGCCCGCGCCTTCGAGCAGCCGGTTGGCGAGTTCGCGCGGCAGTGCTTCGCCGCCGCACAGCATTTTGAACTTGTTCGGTGCGCGGAATCCCGCCTCGAGCAGCAGCCGCCAACCGGCGGGAGTTGCCTGCATGGCGGTCGCGCCGACGGCATCGATCTGCTTCAGGAGCTTGAAACCGTCGGCCACTGCGTCACGCTCCGCAATGACGACCTTGGCGCCTACGATCAACGGCAGGAATAATTCGAGGCCGGCGATATCGAATGAAATCGTCGTCACCGCCACCAGTACGTCGCTGCCGGTGAGGCCCGGCGCGTGCGCCATCGCCGTCAAGAGATTCACCACCGCACCGTGAGAGATCTCGACGCCCTTCGGCTGCCCGGTCGAGCCGGAGGTGTAGATCACATAAGCCAAGCTGTCGGGAGCCGCCTCGACCGCGGGCGCAATCGATGAGGCCGCCGCCATCGATGGTGCGTCGCGGCGGACATCGATGACCGGTATCCCCGCGGCAACCAGGGCAGCGCTTTCCGCGCCGTCCGAGATGAGCGCGGCAACTTCCGCCTCGCCCAGAATATAGCGCAGGCGTGACGCCGGGTGCGTGGGATCCAACGGCACGTAAGCACAGCCTGCTTTGAGCACGGCGATCATCGCAACCAACATATCGAGCGATCGATCGACCGATATGCCGATGAGTTTTCCACTCTTATCCGGTCCGGCGATGCGCTCGCGCAGGACGTTCGCCATTTGATTGGCGCGGCGATCGAGCGCTTCGTAGCTCAATGTATCGTCGCCAAATTGAGCGGCGATAGCTCGCGGCGTGGCCTTCGCCTGGTGTTCGACGAGTGCGTGAACACTGCGATCTTTCGGATAATCGGCGGCGGTACGGTTGACGCCGTGGATCAGTCGTTCGCGCTCCGGTGCCGGCAGACACGATGCGGCGCACAGCGGCTGATTCGCATCGGCCACGATGGCCTCCAGCAAGGCCTGATAGCAGTCGAGCCAGTGCGTGACGGTGGCCGCGTCGAACAAATCGGTGTTGTAGTCGCAGTCCATCCGCAACCCTTCCGATGATTCGATGACGTTCAGAAACAAATCGAAATTGACGTAGGCCTTCGCGTTTGGCGTTATCTCCATGGTCAGATCGGGCAACTCGAACCGATTTGCCAATCGTTCCAGATTGAACTGAATTTCAGCCAGCGGGAGCCGGCCCGGCTCGCGCGGCAGTGCCAGCTTGCGCACCAGCGTACCGAAGGTGTAATCCTGATGCTCATAGGCGTCGAGCACTCGCTTCGCGATGGTAGCGAGGAACTCAGAGACGCGTGTGTCGCCGCTCCAACCGCCGCGGATCGGCAAAAAGTTGACGCAGTGGCCGACGAGAATTTGATCCTCGAGCAACGATTGACCGGCAGTCGGCACTCCAACCACCACCTCATCTTGATCCGCGAGCCGCCCCAGCAGCGCCTGGTAGGCCGCCAGCAAAGTAACGAACAGCGTGCTGCCCTGGCGTGCCCCCGCCTTTTTCACGGCCTGATACAGTTTGGCATCGATGCGGCGGCACAGACTCGACCCATTGAACGACTTGACCGAGGGCCTGGGCCGGTCGGTTGGAAGCTCCAGGGATTTTGGACGCTGCGCGAACTGATCCATCCAAAACCGTTCGGTGCGGTCCAGTTCCGATGCGTCGCGCTCGGCCTGTGCGCGGGCGTAAACGCTGAACGGCAGCGCCTCGGCCAGTTGCGGCTCTTCCCCGCGGCACAGCGCGCCGTACATTTCGGCAAGTTCGTTCACGATCACATTCAGTGACCAGCCATCGCAAATGATGTGGTGCGCGGTGAGGATGAATGCGTGCCGATCGGCCGAGAGCTTGACCAAATGGCCCCTGATGCACGGTCCGTTGACCAAATCGAACGCGGTGCGTGCGTCCGCATCGAGCAGCTTGTCGTAGGCCTGTTGCGCGGTTACCGGTGTGCTGGCGGACAGATCGGTGGATGGATAGTTGAACGCGCCCGGGCCCGCGATATGCATTTCTTCGCCGGTGGCACTGAAGGTCGCGCGCAGCGCGTCGTGGCGCGCGACCACACGGTTCATCGCGGACTGCAGCGCGGCGCCGTTCAAACCGCCGTGCATGCTCAAGCTCACCGATTCATTGAAAGCACAGGACGCTTCGTCGCCCAACTGCGCCGAAAGCCAAATCTCGAGCTGGCTTTCGGTGAGCGGCACGGCGCCGGCAGCGAGAGTGGTTGCTGCGGCCGCGGTGGCGCCAACAGTGGTGGCGGCTGATGTGGCGGCCGCAGGTGCGGTGGCGGCGGACGCGGTGGTCGCGGGCGCGGTGGGAACTGTAGTGGCGGTGGCCTGCGCGGCCGGTGTGGCAGTCGCAGGTGTGGTTGCGGTGGTTGCAGGCGCGGTGGCAACTGTGGCGGCGGTGACCTGCGCGACGGCATGCGCGGCGGTCGAAAGAGCGCTTGCGCGTGCAGCGCCGACGATGCCAGCCAATTGCAATTCGGCGAGGCTCTCCGCGAACGCCGCGTAGATGCGCTCGAAGTCGGCATCCGAGTGAGCGGTGGTCAAGAAGCAGGGGAAACCGTCTTGAATATGGATACCGCGCTCGCGCAGATGATAGAACAACAGCGCGGCCAAAGGACTTTCGTTGTGCAGGTGAAAGAAAAACCAACTCGAGTAGCTCTCGATCTTGCTGGTCAGATCATGATCGATAAATAGCGCGCGCAGGCGTTCGACCAGGTTGAGCGTTTTGCTCGCGAGAGTTTCCTGCAGCGCAGGGCCATGGTCCTTGAGATGGTTGAGCACCGCCCAGGCGGCGGCCAGCACCAGCGGATGCCGTACGAACGTGCCCGCGAAAAACGTGACGCCGATTTCCGGAATGGAATCGTCGCCGAAGCGCCACTGGCCGCCGTCCAGCGCGTCCATGAATGTCGAGTTGCCGGCCAACACGCCGATGGGAAGTCCGCCCCCCACGATTTTGCCGTAGGTGGCCATGTCGGCGCGTATGCCGAGCACCGCTTGCATGCCGCCGGGATGAACTCGGAAGCCGGTGACCACTTCATCCATGACGAACGCGGTACCCGACGCCGCGGTAATCCGGCGCACCTCGCGCAAGAAATCGAACGGTCTCAAATCCGCATGCCGGCTCTGCACGGGCTCGACGATCACGGCGGCGAGATCGTCGGCGTTGTCGCGTATCCATTGCAGGGACTGCGCGGATCCATATTCGAGCACGATCATGTTTTCGACCGCAGAGCTCGGAATTCCAGGCGCCACGGCAACGGAGCGCGGCTCGGCACCGGGGCGCTGCACACCCTTGACCAGCACTTCGTCGAACTGACCGTGGTAGTCGCCGTTGAATATCACGATTTTCTGCCGGCCGGTAACCGTACGCGCAATACGCATGGCCGCCATCACGGCTTCCGAGCCGGTATTGCAAAACGTCATTCGTTCGTTGCCGGTCATCTCGCAAAACAAGGCGGCCACTTTGCCGGCCAGTTCGGCCTGCGGACCAATCGCGAACCCCCGGTCGAGTTGCTCCTTGACCGCCTCGACGACAAAGGGCGGCGAGTGGCCGAGTGAGGTCTGGCCGAAGCCATTCACCAAGTCGATGTAGTGGTTGCCGTCGACATCGATGAGCTTCGACCCCGCCGCGGTGGAGACCACGATGGGGTACACCATGTCCTTCCACTCGCTGCGAAACCCCGCCGCTGCGCGCGGATCGGCCAGCGGCGGCCGATAGGTTTGGGTGAACCGCTGGGAGCCCGCGGTCTTTTTGGTGTAGCGAGCGATCAGTGCGTCGATATGCTCGCGTTGTGCCGCGGTAATGCCGGTGTCCGGCGCCTTGTGCACGGGTGCGAACACGGCGAATCGCGATGGTTGTTGCGCGTCGGCGCCCACTGCGGCGGCGGCGCGAGGTGCGGTTGGCTCTGGTGCGGCGGGCCGAGCCGGGGCGGCCGTCAGGACTGAGGGTGCAGCCGATGTGCTGCTGCCGCCAAGACTTTGTAACATCTCGAACTGCCGGTTGATGAGCTGCGACATGGCCTGCAACTGATCGCGGAATATAGCCTCCACTCCTGCCGCCGGAGAGGTGGGTGCGCCAGGCGGCGCCGCTGCTGCGGACTGCGGCGTCGCGCTGTGCTGCGCGGCGGTCGGTGGGGCGCCGGGTGTAACGATGGCTGGTGAGGCAGCCGTCGGTGATGAGGCAGCCGCCGGTTGTGAGGCGGTCGTTGGTTGTGAGGGAGCGGCCACTTTGACCTCGGCCGGCGTAACCGGCATCTTGTCCGCAAGAAAATTTGCGAGCGCGGGTATGGTGGAGAAATCGCCGAGCAACTGCCGGAAGGTCACCTTCACTTTCATCTGGGACTGGATCTTCTGCGCGACTTGCGTCAAGAACAACGAGTCGTAGCCCATCTCCAAGAATGTGGTTTGCGCATCCGTGGACGCGGGTTGTTCTCCGGAAAGCTCCTCGAAAATGGCAGCGACTGTGGCGCTGACGTGGGAAAGGTGCCGGTCCATGGTGCTCTGCTGCATCGTGCTCTCGTCCTGAGTCGTGTTAAAGGGAACCGTCTGCGCCACGCTAGTGGCTTGCGCGCCGACGCTGGTCGTTGCGGCGACAGTGGGCATTGGTGCGTTGGCGGGCATTGCGCCGACGCCGGGCATTGCGCCGACGCTGGGCATTGCGCCGATGCCGGGTGTTGCGCCGACGCCGGGTGTTGCGCCGACAGTGGGCATTGGGGCGTTGGCGGGCATTGCGGCGACAGCGATTTTTGGCGCCTCGATCCAATGTCGACTGCGCTCGAATGGGTACGTGGGCAGGGAGACGCGTGCGCGCGGCGCGCCGTGGACGGCCGGCCAATCCGGTGTCACTCCGTGAACCCAGAGGCGACCCAGGGATTCGAGCAGGCATTCGCGATCATCGCGTTCGCGTGCCGCATCTTGCATGGTCGTCACCACCGTGATGCCGCGCCCGCGCGTGGCCTGCACGGCCAAGGTGGACAATGCGGTTCCGGGTCCCACTTCGAGCAACAGCGTGGAAGGTGTTTCGCTGATTCGCGCGATACCGTCCGCGAATCGCACCGGTTCGCGGGCGTGACGCGCCCAGTAAGCGGGCGCAGTGGCCTGTTCGGGGCGAATCCAGTCGCCGGTGACGCAGGACACATAGGGAATGCCGGGCGATGACAATTGCACGCCCTGCAAGTGCGCGCGCAGCGGCTCGATCATGGGCTCGATCATGGCCGAATGAAACGCATGGGAGGTGTGAAGCCGCCGGCTGACGACGTTGCGGGTCGTCAGCATTTTCTCGAAAACGTCGACCGCACTGAACTGCCCGGACACCACGCATAGCGCCGGACCATTGATCGCGGCGATGGCCAGATCGGGCGTCAACAACGGCGCGAGTTCGGCCTCGGGCAGGCGCACTGCGAGCATGGCACCGCCGGGCAACGCCTGCATCAGCCGGCCGCGCGTGGCGACGAATCCTAAAGCATCTTCCAAGGAAAACACGCCGGCAATGACGGCGGCGACGACTTCGCCTACGCTGTGGCCGAGCATGGCACGCGGTCGTACGCCCCAACTCATCCATAACTTGGCGAGCGCGTATTCGACGCTGAATATGGCGGGCTGAGCGGCCACCGTCGACATCAAGCGTTGCTTGGCATCGGCTGAGTTGACCGCCGGATACAAAAGAGCGCGTAAATCTTCCCCCATCAAGGGGCGGAGTATTTCTGCACAGCGCTCGATTTGACGCCGGAATTCGCCTTCGTGTTCGTACAGATCGCGTCCCATGTCGGGGTACTGGGAGCCTTGACCCGGAAACATGAAGACGACGTCGCTGTTCTTGCTCTGACGTATTCCGGAATGTACGCCGCGCGATTCCCGTCCATCGAGGCGTGCCAGCGCGTCTTCGCGGCTTCGAGCAACCAAGATCGATCGATGATCGAACGCGCGCCGACCCACCTGCAACGAATAAGCGATGTCCGCCAGCGGCTGAGGGCCGGCTTCGCGCAATCGCGCCGCGAGGTTGCGACGTGCCGCCTCCAGTGCAACCGCGCTTCGCGCCGACAGTACGATGAGTTGCGCGGCGGGGATTGCGGCGTCCGCGTGGGCAATTGCGGCGTCGGTGTGGGCAGCCCCGGCGGTCTGCGGCGCTTCCTCGAGGATGACGTGCACGTTGGTGCCGCCCACGCCGAATGCGCTGACGCCGGCGCGGCGCAGCCCCGATGATTGAGTCCACGCATTGAGTTTGTCGTTGACGAAAAACGGCGTCCGCGGGAAATCGATCTGCGCGTTCGGCCGTCTATAGTGGACCGTGGGCGGGAGCTGGCGATGCTCGAGCGATAGTGCGGTCTTGATGAGTCCGGTGACGCCTGCGGCCGCATCCAGATGGCCTACATTGCTCTTGACGGATCCCAGCGCGCAGAACTGAACGTCGGCAGTGCTGGCCCCGAACGCCTTGGTCAGCCCGGCAATCTCGATCGGGTCGCCCAGCGGTGTCGCGGTGCCGTGGCACTCCACATAGGAGATCGAACGCGCATCCACGCCCGCGGCCGCCAATGCCATTTCAATGACCGCCGCTTGGCCCGCGATGCTGGGGGCGGTGAAGCCGACTTTGGAAGCCCCGTCATTATTGACGCCGCTGCCGCGGACCACTGCATAGACGTGATCGCCGTCGCTCAGCGCATCCTCCAAACGCTTGAGGACAACAACTCCCGCGCCGCTGCCGAAGATCGTGCCGGAGGCGTCCGCATCGAACGGCCGGCAGGTACCGTCGGCGGACACCATGCCGCCCTCCAAGTGCTGATAGCCGCGTTTCTGCGGAAACGTGATGGATACTCCGCCGGCCAGCGCCATGTCCGACTCGTACAGCAGCAGACTTTGGCAGGCCTTTGCCACGGCGAGCAGGGACGTGGAGCAGGCAGCCTGCAACGTCAGGCTGGGTCCCTTGAGATCGAGTTTGTAGGACACGCGTGTCGCCAGAAAGTCCGCTCCTGCGCCCAGCAACATGGGGTAGCAACCCACTTGATAGTTGCTGGTAAATTCCTCAATCGTGCGCCGATCGCCGCAGATATTGTGCAAAAAATAGGTATTCGGACTCGAGCCTGCGAACACCCCGATCGGCCCGGCGTAGGTTGCGGGATCGTAGCCCGCGTCTTCCAGCGCCTCCCAGGAGCATTCCAAGAACAGCCGGTGCTGGGGGTCGGTGAGTTCTGCCTCGCGCGCGTGCATGGCGAAGAACGGCGCGTCGAACAGGTCGACGTCGGGCAGGATGGGACGCGCCTTTACGAAATTATCGGCGCTGCGGATCTCGGCGCTGAAGCTGTCCTCCAACTCGGAGTCTTCGAAGCGTGAAACTGCGTCGACGCCGGCACATAGATTGCGCCAGAACTCGTCGATGTTTTTAGCCCCGGGAAAACGTCCGGCCATGCCGACGATGGCGATTGCGCCCAGCGGCATGTCTTCCTCTTCTGCGTCCGACCTATCAGCCATTGCGTACTACTGCCTCTAACATACCGAACCACACCTGCCCAGCAGGGGAGAACGCAAGCCATCCCCACTGGAATCAGTTCGAATTTGAGTCAATGGCGCAACTTCCGCAAATTCTGTCGCTAAAACGCGGCAATCACCACGACACAACGCTCAAAACCGGAAACACAACGCGCACCGCACCCACGCCGCCGAATTTCGCTCCGGCGACCCCCTCGATGCCAACGCTTTACTCAAGGCCACCATAGCGCAAATCTAATCACGATCCTGTCGGAGGTTGCGACGTGACAACAAGGCGTCGCGCTGACGTTGCGCGCGTAGGCGGCTGGCATCCGCCGTTCCACTGGGGGTGGGGACGCCGCTGAAATGGGCGGCCAGTGCCCGGATGGTGGAGTGAGCGAACAGCTCGGTGATCGAAAATTGCCGCTCGAGCAACTTTTGCATGCGCGAATGCACGTCCGCCACGTGGATAGACGTGCCCCCCAGATCAAAAAAGTTTTGGTCGAGGCCCGGATCCGGTATGCGCAGAACATCGCCCCAGATTCCGGCAATACCCCGTTCCAGCACCGTCCCTCGGCCTGCGGTTACGGGCGGGGGACTGCGGCCCAAATCCGGCGCGGGCAGCCCCTTGACGTCCAATTTGCCGTTCACCGTGAGCGGGATCCGGTCGATGAAGTTGAAGGTGGCGGGCACCATGTATTCCGGCAGCCGCTGACGAAGCATCTGGCGGAGGAGGGGAACATCCACATCGGCGTTGGAGCGCTTCACCACATAGGCGGCCAACGTCTTCTCGCCCGGCGTGACTTCGGCCGTGACGACCACGCTCTCGCGGACTCCCGGATGGAGATCGAGCGCCGCCGAAATTTCGCCGAGTTCAATTCGAAAGCCGCGAATCTTGACTTGTTGATCGATGCGTCCGAGATACTCCAGATCCCCGTTCGGCAGATACCGCCCTAGATCGCCCGAGCGATACAACCGCTTGTCCCCCTCCGCGGCGAAGGGATCTGGAATGAACCTTTGCGCGGTCAACTCCGGCCTGTTGAGATACCCTCGAGCGACGCCGGCGCCTCCCACGTAGATCTCGCCGGGCTGTCCGATCGCCACCGGGCGGTGCTGCTCATCGAGGAGATGCAGCTGCAAATCCGCAATGGGAACGCCGATGACACTTCCGGCGTCCAAATCAGCGGCCTTGAGGGGCCGATAGGTCACATGGACGGTGGTTTCAGTGATGCCGTACATATTGACCAATTGCGGGCGGGCGTCGCCGTGACGATAAAACCACGGCTTCAAACTCTTGAGATCCAACGCTTCTCCGCCAAAAATGACGTACCGCAGACGTAATTCGCCCTGCGTCGCCGCGTTCTCTTCCGCGCGAATCAACTGCCTGAAGGCCGACGGCGTCTGATTCAGCACCGTGACCCCTTCGTCGCAAAGCAGCCGATAGAAGGCCTCCGGTGTACGGCTTACGCCGAAGGGCACCACGACCAAGCGGCCGCCGTAGAACAATGCGCCCCACAGTTCCCATACCGAGAAGTCGAAAGCGCAGGAGTGGAACAAAGTCCAAACGTCGCGTTCCGTGAAACCGAACCACGCCTCGGTGGCTTCGAACAGGCGTACGACGTTGTGGTGCGATATCAGCGTGCCTTTGGGCGTGCCGGTTGAGCCCGATGTGTAGATGACATAGGCCAGCTGTTGAGGCCCGACGGCCACGTGCGGATTCGTGGTCGGCTCGCGCGATATTGCCGTCCATTCCTTATCGAGAAGGAGCATCTTGGTATTCGGGGCCGCCACATCCGGCGCCAGTGCGTCCTCTGTCAGAAGTAGGGGTGAATTGGAATCTTGAAGCATGAACTCCCGGCGCTCCCGGGGATATTGCGGATCGATGGGCACATAAGCCCCTCCCGCCTTCAGAATCCCCAGCAGTCCCACCACCAATTCGATGCTTCGATCGACGCATAGTCCGACGAGCACGTCGGGCCCCACGCCCTGCTTGCGCAGGAAGTGTGCGAGCTGATTGGCTCGCTCATTGAGTTCACGGTAAGTCAGCCTTTGGCTGCCGAGCACGAGCGCGGGTTGGTCCGGCGTTCGGTCCGCCTGCGCCTCGAAGATTTCATGAATGCAGCTGCTCGAACGGGGAGAGCTGGAACGACTTTGCAAAGGCATGTTTGCCCTGATCAGGAGCGATGTATCGCAGCAGGCTGTGCGCGAGTGGGACGCCAGACGGGATAGGAGGCGGGCGCCGCATCGGGCGCGGGCCGCGCTCTTCCGCGCAGCATCTTGACCAACAGGTCCACGCCTACCGATGCCCGTTCCTTGAATGCGTCGCGCCACGGCGAGGTCCCCGGTGGCGCCGGCTCGATTCCCACACGCCGAAGGATGCGATTCAATGAATAGATGCGCTTCAGCCGCTTGTGAATGGAAACGAGATCGAAATTGATATTGATGGAGATGGAGACGTCGCTGCCATTCTCCACCCAGTGAGGCGCCGTGCTGGGGAAGTGCACGCCGTGTCCGGCGGTCAACCGATAATCATGCGCCGCACTTTGCAGCGCCGGTTTGAAGATCGCGCCGTTGTAGTTGCCGCCGCATTGACTTTCCAATTCCTGGTGCGCCGTGATGGCGCGATCGGCGCAATCATGCACGTGTACGAACTTCTCGCCCCGGATCTGCAATAAAAAATTCGACTCGAGGTCCAGATGATAGGCGGTGGTGCGTAGCGGCGAATTGATGAAAATCAAGGACTCGCCTAGAACGATGTCGTCCTGCGCGGCAGGGGACACGAAGGAGAATATCCGCTGCAGAATTTCTTGCAGCAGCGGGCCGTAGATTGGATCCTGTTCCGCGTGTTTGAGAATCACCAATGAATCGTTATGCGCAATACCCTCGATGGTCGCATCCAGCGATAGGCGTGGGGCCGGATTTGCCTCCCACTTGTCGTTCACTTTTACTCGGCCGTTCTGCCAGTAGACGAAGTCCTTGTACTTGGGGATGCGGTTCGCGAGCCCGATCAGCGCCGGGAGTTGGAACAGCGGATGGTGGGCCAAACCGTGATCGAAGAGAAAGTCCGAGCGATTGAACTTCGCCGCAAATTCGGCATTCAGCGGCAGTAAGTCCTCGCCCGTGGGAACCGAGAATCGTGGCTCACTGAATTGTGCAACCTTCGCACTTTGCGTCACCGTTACCTCCTAGTCGCGTCGCGGCCCGGCGTCCATGCCGCCGCGCAGTGCCGGCGAGCCCAATCATATCGAATCTCGGTTGCCATCGCATGCACGGCGGGCCGTACGTATGCAAACCGGACGTGAGCAGACTAAGCTTACCGATCAGCGCCTCGAGATACCTTTCGCAAAAGTGTCGACTCAATCACAGTTCCCGGCCAATCCCGCGCACGTTTCGCCCAGGGTCCAGTCGCTGTTTCCGGCCGGCGTGGTCGTGGTCGAGATGGTTGGACCGGGCGACCCCTCGATGCTGTATCCAGGCGAGGCCGAGTACCTGGGAAGGGCGGTACCCAAGCGGATCCAAGAATTCAGCGCCGGCAGGCTGTGTGCCAGACTGGCGCTGGCCGCCTTCGGCATCGTCGAGTTTGCGCTGCGGGTGGCGCAGGATCGGCAGCCCGTCTGGCCGGTCTCCGTGGTGGGAAGCATTTCCCACACCGCGGGTTTTTGCGTTGCAGCGGTGGCCGAGAAAAACAGGCTCAGGGCGATCGGGGTCGATTGCGAGGTGGTCGGGCATGTCGGTGCCGATCTGTGGGCGAGCATTTTCACCCCGCGTGAGGCGCTTTGGGTGGATTCACTGCCCGAGCCCGAGCGACCCGGCGCGGCGGCATTGATTTTCTCGGCGAAGGAGGCCTTCTACAAGTGCCAGTACCCGTTAACGGGCGAATGGCTGGATTTTCACGATCTGGACGTGGAGCCGCAGACCTGGGGCGGACTCCGCGGCGGTTTCCTGGTACGAGCAACTCGGCCCCTGGCGGTGACTGAGCTCACTCACGATCCCGCGATGGGTCAGTATTTATTCCACGACGGCTTGGTCACGACAGGCATGGCTGTTGCTGTTGAGGCGTCTGCGCGCCGTGACATCATCTAAGGGGGGGCGGGGCGTAATCGAGCGGCGTCGCCTCACTTAATCGGACGGGTTGCGGTGGGGTGGGTGGCCCCTCCAATCAGACGGCGTCGCCTTCCCCCCAACCAATCGGACGGGGTCGCTTCGACCCCGTAAATCCTGGCGCCCCGCGCCCTCAATAAGCCTTGTCGTCCCGGAATACCTTCACGACGGTGAGGAGAATAATCTTGATATCCAACATCGGCGACCAATGCCGCAGATAATCGAGATCGAAATTGACCCGCGCTTCCATGTCCTTGAGCTCCGCGGTTTCGCCGCGGCAGCCGTTGACTTGGGCCAATCCCGTGATGCCCGGCAGCACCTTGTGCCGAACCATGTAGCCTTTGATGAGCTTGCGATATTCCTCGTTGTGCGCGACCGCGTGCGGCCGCGGGCCCACGAGGCTCATTCGACCCTGCAGCACATTGATGAGCTGCGGTAGTTCGTCCAGCGACGTACGCCGCAGGATGCCGCCGATGCGGGTGATGCGGGTGTCGGCGCGGGTCGCCTGGCGGATTTGAGCGCCATCCTCGGTCACGCGCATGGTGCGAAACTTGTAAACGGCAATCTCTCTGCCATCCAGGCCATAACGACGCTGTTTGAAGATGATGGGGCCGCGAGACGATACCTTGACCATGATCGCCACCAGCGCGAGCAGGGGCAGCAGCAGCAGCAGGATCAGCATGGACAATCCGATGTCGGTCAACCGCTTGGCGACGCCCCGGTATCCATAAAATGGCGTCTCGCACATGGCCACCACCGGTATGCCATGAATCTCGCCGGATCTTGCCTGGATGAGGTCGAATACGAAAATGTCCGGGACATAGTAGATGGACGCCGTGGTATCGCGAAGATCGTCCAAGAGATTCATCACCCGCTTGACGTGACGAATCGGCAGCGCGATGAAAATCACGTCCGTGCGATGTTCCTTCACGTAAGTTCCCAGGTCGCTCAAGCTCCCCACGAGCTTGGCATCGGGTTCCATACCGAGCCGATCGCTGCTCCGATCATCGAAAAAACCGGCCACTTCGAGCCGCATGCCGGGGTTGCTCTTCAGCCTGCGCGCGAGCTCCAGACTGCTGGAGTTGTAGCCGGCGAAGATCGCGCTGCGGCTATCGAAGGCATTCATGAGGAAGCGACGCATGATTTCCTGCATGCCCAACGTCGCCAGAACGAGCCCTAGCGGCGTTATCGCGGCCCATGTGAGAAAGACGCGACGTGGATAGGCCTGCAGCGGCGACTTGGTGACGTAGCCGATGGCCAGCAAGATCGCCAGCAGCATCAGCCACCTGAAGATCACATCGATCACCGCCGAAACGCGCGCCGAAGTGAGCTGCGAACTCACTTCGCGAGGCGGCTGAACCAAAACCAGGCACAGCACGGCCACGATGACGATGGCGGCAGACGAAGGATCGAACTTGTCGCCGAACAAAATGATGGTGGCGTACAGGGAGGCCACGGCGACGGCGGCCGGCATGAGCGCCTGTATGCCCGCCAAGATCGCGATCAAAAAACTCTGTTTAGCAAGGACCGGCTGGGTCATCTCGTATCCATTGAAGGGCCATCATCCGTGGAGACGCTGATCGACCGTAGCTGAAATGGGGCAATAGCAACATGCATTATTAGCCATTGGCAGTGGATCATGCGTGACCGATCTCTCCAAAAGTTGCCAAAGTTAAATTGCCCACCTACAAAGTTAAATCGCAGAGCCTAATGGTATTCTAGTGCGGCATGACAAACGTTCCATTACTCGATCTTAAGGCTCAGTTCGCGCAGATTCGGGCGGAAGTGATGCCCCTCATCGACCAGGTATGCGCGAGCCAGCAATTCATCCTCGGCGAGCACGTGCGCGGGTTGGAAGAGGAACTTGCGCGCTATTGCGGAACGCCGTTCGGAATCGGGGTGTCCTCCGGCACGGACGCCTTGCTGTTGGCTCTGATGGCGCTTGGCATCGGCCCCGGCGATGAGGTGGTGACCACGCCGTTTACCTTCTTTGCCACCGCGGGGACGATCGCGCGCAGCGGAGCGCGGCCGGTATTCTGCGACATCGACCCCGGCACGTTCAACATATCGCCGCCCGCCGTGCAGGCGTTCATCGAACGAGGGTGCGCGGCGAGCAGCGAAGGACTCATCAACCGCGCCACCGGCGGGCGGGTCAGGGCCATCATGCCGGTGCATCTTTACGGCCAATCCGCGGACATGGGGCAGCTCATGGAGATCGCGAGGCGTCATCGCCTCAGGGTGATCGAGGATGCCGCGCAGGCCATCGGTACCGAATACGCGAACGGCGCGCGCGTGGGCTCGATCGGCGACATCGGCTGTTTTTCCTTCTTTCCCAGCAAAAATCTCGGCGCCTTTGGCGATGCTGGGTTGTGCACCACCCATGATGCCGACCTTGCCGAGCGGATGCGCGTGATGCGCGTCCATGGCGGCAAGCCGAAATACTTCCATGCGCTGATCGGCGGGAATTTTCGCATCGATGAATTGCAAGCCGCGGTGCTGCGCGTCAAGTTGAAGTACTTGGACGGTTGGACACAGGCGCGGCAGCGCAATGCGGCATTTTATGACCGGGAGTTTTCCGCCGCAGCGCTCGGAGCGCGGTTCGTTACGCCCACGGCTGCCGCGGGGCAGCGCCATATATTCAATCAATACGTGGTTCGTGTGCACAAGCGCGACGCCCTCAAAGAATTTCTCGCCGAACGCAGCATCGGTACCGAGATTTATTACCCGGTGCCGCTGGACGCCCAAGCGTGTTTTGCGTACCTGGGGCACGAGCCGGGCGCTTTTCCCGAGTCCGAAAGGGCTGCTCGCGAAACATTGGCTCTTCCCATCTATCCGGAGTTGACGGAAGAGCAGCTGCGGCACGTCGTGGCCAGCGTTGCGGAATTCTTCAAGTCTTCTTGAAATCGTCCGGAAGCAGCTGGTGACGCGACAACAGCTTGTAGAAGTCGGTGCGGTTGCGCTTCGCCAGACGCGCCGCCTGACTGACGTTGCCGGCCGTGATCTGAAGGATTTGCGACAGATAGCTGCGCGTGAACTCGTCGCGCGCTTCGTCGAACGACGGCAGCCGCGTCGGGCTGCCGCCCAATGATTGCTGCACGAGTTCAGCCGTGATGATGGCGCCATGCGACAGGGCGACGTTTTGCCGGACGACGTTATAGAGCTGGCGCACGTTCCCGGGCCACTCGGCCGTCGCCAACAGTTCCACGGCCTCGGGCGCATAGATTTTTCGCTGCCCGGTTTCTTTGGCGATTTGCTCGAGAAAATGCGCCACCAGCAGGGGGATGTCTTCGCGGCGACGTCCGAGCGAGGGCATTTCGATGTGCACCACGTTCAGGCGGTAGTAAAGATCCTCGCGAAATTGACCGCCTATCATCAACTGATGCAGATCCCGATGCGTGGCGGAGATGACGCGGACGTTGACCGGTACCGCTTCCTCGCCGCCGACGTGACGGATCTGATTTTCCTGCAGAACGCGCAGTAATTTGACCTGCAGCCGCATGGGCATGTCGCCGACTTCGTCCAGCAACAGAGTTCCGCCTTCGGCGGTCTCGAACAAACCCTTCTGCGAGCGCGTGGCGCCGGTGAAGGCGCCTTTTTCGTGCCCGAAAAGTTCCGACTCGAGCAGGTTTTCCGCCATGGCGCTGCAATTGACCGCGACGAACGGCTTGTTGCGGCGCGGGCTGGCATCGTGGATGGCGTGGGCCAGCAGCTCCTTACCGGTGCCGCTCTCGCCCGTGAGCAGCACGCGCGCGTCCGTGCCGGCCACCATGTTGGCTTGGGCGAGCTTGTCTTCCATCAGCTGATTGCGCGTCACGATGTTCGCGCGCCAATCCTCGTCCACGTGCGCAAAGCCCGACACTTTGAGCGCCTTCTGGACGTGATCCAGGAGATCCTGTTTGTCGACGGGCTTGGTGAGGAAGCCGAACGCGCCGCTTTGGGTCGCGTGCACGGCATCCGGAATCGTGCCGTGCGCGGTGAGGATGATCACGCGCAAACCCGGCCAACGGCTCTGTAGTTCCTTCAGCAGCCCAATGCCATCCATTTGATCCATGCGAAGATCCGTGATCACGAGATCAGGCCGGAAGCGGGTGCAGGCGGCAAGCGCCGCGGCAGCGCTCTCCACGGCCTCGACTTCGTAGTTCTCGGCGCGCAGTCGGATGGTCAACAGACGCAACAGGCCCGGATCATCGTCGACCACCAAAACACGCGCTTTGCGCTTTTGCGGGGTCGAGCTTTCCCGCGTGCTCGGATGGAGTCCGAAGCCCAGGGGAGTGGTGGCGGCAGTCGAGTAGGCGTTCACTTCAGTCTCTCCGTTTCTAGGGGCGCACGCCGACTTCAGGGCGTAGGCCGTCTCTAGGGTGTATGCGATCCGTTGGTTCGGCGATCGTTGATGGATCGTTCGATGTGGGTGACCGCCTCGAGTTTCGCTTGAGCCTCATCCAAGGCTTTACGCAAGCGCGCATTTTCATCCGACTCCGCCGCCAGGCGGCGGTTCATCGCAAGGAGCTTATCGCGCGATTCGCGTGGTGCTTCTTCCCGCAACTGCTTGTTTTCCTCCTGGAGGATCAGCCTCTGATCGACCTCCTGCAATTCCACCATGGCCAATAGGCGCTCGACGGGTAACAGAGTTTCAGGCGTCGCCAGCAGTTCCGCCAACTGTCGCTGCGCAGCGACGGGATCGGAGCCGCTGTGACCGGGCGTCGCCAACGCCAGGGCATACTTGAGTTTATTGCTCGTGGTCGGGGCAAGAGCCGCGGCATCCTTGGCCGACTGAAACACCTCCGCCTGGCGTGCCGGGTCGCCTGCGGGCAGGGTGCGCATCATCTCGAGGGCCGGTGTGATGGAGTTCACATCGGGTTGCGGCCGTTCCGGCGGGGGCGCTGCGATTTTGGGGTTCGCTTGACCGGCGCCGAGCAGGCTGCAGCCGCTCGAGATCCCCAGGGCGAGCGCACATGCTGCAAAGCGCAAGCGATTATGCCGCATGAGCGGCCGCACGTTTGACCTCGGCCGCATGCCGCAAAGGCAGGCGTACCCGAAAATGCGCGCCGCCCGTCTTTGCTTCGAGGATTTCGATGCTGCCGCCGTGCGCGTTCACGAATTCCGTCACCACCGAAAGGCCGATTCCGGTGCCCTTCACGTGGCCGCCTTGCGGCGTTTTTCCTTGATAAAACGCTTCGAAGATTCGCTTGCGCTCCTCGGCGGGAATGCCCGGCCCGCTGTCCATGACATCCAGTATCAATTGCTCGCGTTCGCCGCGGGCATGGATCGAGATCGTACCGCCGCGCGGCGTAAATTTGACCGCATTGGACAAGAGGTTGTCGAGGATGAGACGAATCTTGCCCCGGTCGGCTCGGGGCGTGAGATCTTCGACCTGTACGTCGAGGCGCACGCGCTGCGCCACCAGCGTCAGTTGTTGGTTCTCGAGAACCGATTTCACCAGCGGCCGCAGCTTGAACTCGCTGATCTCCAGGCCGACGCTCTTGGCTTGCCAAGCGCTGAATGACAGCAAATTTTCAATGAGTCGTTGCAGCTTCATCCCATTCTCGCGCAAAATCGCAGTCACCTCCCGCTGGGCGCTCTGCAGCTCACCGACTGCGCCATCCATCAAGAGTTCGGTTCCCTCGCGAATATTCGCGAGGGGCGTCTTCAATTCATGCGACATATGTCTCAGGAACCGGTTCTTTTCCTGAGCCAATTCCAATAATCTGCCTCGCAGCCATTCGAGCTGCGTCGCCAGCCGCTCCAAATCCGCCGGTCCCGTAATGGCGATGGGTCTGGAGAACGTGCCGCGCCCCAACTCGCTGATCGCACGATCGATTGCCCTGATGGGTCGGCCGAATAAATATGTAAAAACGCCGACAGCTGCCAGCGTGATCGGCACCAACAAGAGCGTTTGCAAGAGCAGCTTTTGTTGCGCTCGCTGGGCCTCGAGCTGCAGGCTGGTCAACTCGCGGTCGATCTGAGCGCTGATGAGGTTCGAAACTTTGGACGCCATTTCCGACAGATGCGGAAAGGAGTCGATGATGTCCGCCATGCGCGGCGAATTCGGTGGGGCGGCCTTCAGTTCCCGCGACAGGCGGTCCGCTTCCACCAGCAGTGCGCGCGCGTCGGTTTGCGATTGTGCATCGAGCGGCAGGGTAAGAAGCTCGTCCACGGTGGCGACCAGGCGGCCGTGGTTGCGGGTGTAGACATCGAGTAGTTCCGAATTGCCGATGATCTGATAAAGCCGTGCGGTACGCTCCAACGCGCCGATCTCCTCGAACATGCTTTGATTGTTACGGGTACCCTGGATGCCATGAACCACCAATTCTCCGCTGCGGTTCGACAAGCGATTCATTTGCACGGCTGCGTTGACGATGGCGAACAGCAGCGGTGCCGCCACGATCGTGAAGCCGATCAGCATCAATCCGCTCAATGATTTGGGTCTCGGCAGTCGCATGACGAGCATTCTAGCAGCAGCCCTCCGACAACGGAGTGATGCCTTCGTACCTGTAGAATCGCGCCAATGAACGCGGACGCACCTTATTCGGAACTATCCCCCGAGGTTGTGCTGGATGCGCTCGAAGCGGTTGGGCATCCCTGCGACGGGCGCGTCCTGGCGCTCAACAGCTATGAAAATCGGGTTTATCAGATTGGGATCGAGGATGGCGAGCCGGTGGTCGCCAAGTTCTATCGGCCCGGCCGCTGGAGCGACGCGGCCCTACGCGAGGAACACGCCTTTTCTGCGGAATTGGCGGCGCAGGAAATCCCGGTGGTGGCGCCGCTCTCCCGTGATGGCGCGTCGTTGCACGTTCATCGGGGATTCCGTTACGCCGTCTTCCCGCGGCGTGGCGGGCGCTGGCCGGAGCTCGGCACCCCAACGGATCGGGAGTGGGTGGGGCGGTTTCTGGGTCGCATCCACGGCGTCGGACGGGCCGCGCGCTTTCACGATCGGAAGCAACTCAGCATGCAGGAGTTGGGCCGCGACGCTCGGGATTTCGTGCTGGACGGCGATTGGATGCCGGATTATCTCGCCAGCAAATACGCCGAGGTGACCGACGAACTGTTGGAGGAGGTCGAGCGCCAAGCGGACGGCTGGGGTGGTGCCCGACTCGGCCGGATTCTGGGCGATTGTCATCGGGGCAACATTCTATGGACCGATCTCGGTCCGCATTTCGTCGACCTCGATGATTGCCTCACGGGTCCCGCCATTCAAGACATCTGGATGTTGCTGGCGGGAAGCCAACAGGAAATGCGCTCGGACCTCTCGGACCTTTTGAAAGGTTATGAGCAATTCTTGCCGTTCGATCGCGGTGAGCTGGCGCTCATCGAGCCATTGCGGGCCTTGCGGATGATTCACTACTCAGCGTGGTTGGCGCGCCGCTGGGACGACCCCGCCTTCCCGCGCGCTTTCCCGTGGTTCGCCGAACCGCGCTATTGGGAGGAACACCATCGCGCACTCGCGGATCAGCTGGCCGCGGTGCTGGGCCCGAGGCTCGAGTTGTGATTACCCAACTGTTTGAGGGATCATAGATGTATGAGTAAGGGGAGAGCTCTGAGTTTGTTCGCTGTGGTTCTGTTGGCGGCCTGCCACGGCGATGCGAACCAAGCTCCCGTTGCCCGAGTGGCGCCGCAGGCCAGCGTACCGGCCGCGGCGAAGGCGGGGCCGACGCCGGCCGAATTGACCTCCGGCATGGTGGAGGCGGTGACACTGGGCAAATCGACGGTTCCGATTGCGGTCAAATTCGACTTGCCGAAACGACCGATCGTGGGTCAGCCTCTCGAGATGATTATTGCGGTCATGCCGCAGATAGCCGCCAGTTCCGCTACGCTGCAAGTGACCGGCTCGGACGGCCTGCAACTCGCGCCGGGCACCACACCCATCGAGATCCCCTCGGTTGATCCGACGCAGGTGTATCGACTCACTATCATGTTGACGCCCACCGCCGACGGAGTGCACTTGCTGAGTCTCAATGTGTCCCTGAATCACGATGATTCGGCTGAAATGCGCTCGTTTTCGGTGCCCATCATCGTCGGGACGGGCGCCGACACCGTCGCGAACGGCACGCACTGAACGGGGGCGCGCAAGTCCCCACGCGAGTTCCCGGTCACCTTGAATGGGCGCCGGCAGGCGTGAAATGAGCTGTGGGAGCCCTGAATGGGCCCCTGACAGATGAATGAGCCGGGAGCTTTGAGTAGGCGCTGGCGGCGGTGAATAGGCGCCCGCAGCCGTGAGGCGATTGAAACTCCGACGGACGTCACCACAACGCCCTATAATGGTCGGTTTCGCCGGGACCTCACTGTGACGCAGAAACTTCGCAACATCGCCATCATCGCGCACGTCGATCATGGCAAAACCACCCTCGTGGACCAGCTCTTACGCCAGTCCGGCACGCTCGACGCGCGCAAAGACCTGCAAGAGCGCGTCATGGACTCGAACGCTCTGGAGCGCGAGCGCGGCATTACCATTCTTGCGAAAAACACGGCGATCACCTGGGGCGATTTCCGCATCAATATCGTCGACACGCCGGGGCACGCGGACTTCGGGGGAGAGGTCGAGCGCGTGCTCGCCATGGTCGACTGCGTGCTGCTGCTGGTCGACGCGGTGGACGGCCCCATGCCGCAAACTCGTTTCGTGACCCAGAAGGCGTTCAAGCACGGTTTGCGCCCCATCGTCGTCATCAATAAGGTCGATCGCGACGAGGCCCGTCCGGGCTGGGTGCTCGATCAGACCTTCGATCTGTTCGACCAACTCGGCGCTACCGACGAACAGCTCGATTTCCCCGTGGTGTATGCCTCGGCGCTGCGCGGCTTTGCCGGTCTCGAGTCCACCGTCCGTGACGGCGACATGCAGCCTCTATTCAAAACCATCGTCGACCACTGTCCGCCGCCGGACGTGGACTCGGACGGTCCGTTACAGCTGCAGGTGACGTTGCTGGATTATTCCAGTTATGTCGGCGCGATCGGCGTGGGGCGCATCAAGCGCGGCACGCTCAAGAAAGGGATGGCGGTCACGGTGGTGAACCGGGAAGGCAAGCAGCGCTCGGAACGCATCACGCAGGTGCTCGGTTTTCATGGGCTGACCCGTATCGAGGTCGAATCGGCCTTCGCGGGCGACATCGTCGCGTTCGCCGGAATAGCGGAGCCGAAGGTCTCGGATACCCTCTGTGACCCGTTGAATGTCGAGGCACTCCCGAGTCTGACCGTCGATGAACCGACCATCAGCATGACCTTCGAGGTCAATACCTCGCCGTTTCTGGGACGCGATGGAAAGTTCGTTACCAGCCGGCAAATCCGCGAACGCCTGGACCGAGAGTCCATCCACAATGTTGCGTTGCGCGTCGAGCCCACCTCGGATCCGGACAAATTCGTGGTGTTCGGCCGCGGTGAACTGCATTTGGGCGTGCTGCTCGAGAATATGCGGCGGGAAGGCTTTGAAATGGCCGTTTCGAGGCCGCGAGTCGTCATCAAACAGGTCGACGGGGTCGCACACGAGCCCTACGAGCAGGTGACGGTGGATGCGGACAGCGATGCGCAAGGAGCCATCATGCAGGCGCTGGGCAGCCGCGGCGCAGACCTCAAGGACATGCAGGCCGACGGGCGCGGCCGCGTCCGCCTCGATTATATGGTTCCGTCGCGCGGGCTCATCGGATTTCAAACCGAATTTCGCACCATGACCCGCGGCACCGGCCTGCTGCATCACGTGTTCGATCATTACGGTCCGGTGGTGCAGCGTGAACTGGGGCAGCGCCCGAACGGTGTTTTGATCAGCAACGGCCAGGGCGTCGCGCTGGCTTACTCGCTGTTCAGCCTTCAGGAGCGCGGCCGGCTGTGCATAGGTGCCAACGAGGAAGTCTACGAGGGCATGATCATCGGGATGAATAATCGCGATGACGATCTCGTGGTCAATCCGCTCAAGGGCAAGAAGCTCACCAATATGCGAGCGTCGGGCAAGGACGAGGCTGTGGTGCTGTCGCCGCCGATCAGGTTCTCGCTGGAACAGGCCATGGAGTTCATCGACGACGATGAATTGATCGAGGTAACGCCCAACTCGATCCGCCTGCGCAAGCGCAGCTTGCGGGAAAATGAGCGCAAGCGGTCGGGACGCGAAGCGGTGGATCAGGCCTCGTAACGGCGCTCCGTAGTTATTTAACCGATTATTGGCCGAACCGAGACGCGCGTCACGCCTCGGTTGGGGGATCTCCCTAACATCCAGTCTTGAGGTGCCGGTAGCGCGCCGTCAATTCAGTGCGGGAGATTCTAGAAGTGTCACGCGACCTTGCGGCAACGCTTCGCAACGAGCCGTCGCATACGCCGGAGAGCGTCAATCGGGTGCTCGAACACCAGCTCGCGGAAGCGCGCGGCCGCGGTGGTGAGCTGGACCTGGATACTCTGTTGAAGATGGTGAGTGCGCACTACGATCGCATCGATGCCGAGCGACGTGGAGTCGTGCTCTCCATGCAACTCATGTCGGACGAGGCGCAGGCGCTCACCCGCGAAATTCGTGAAGAGACCGCCTCCCACCTGCAGGCCATCCTGGACAATGTGAAGGACGCCATCGTCACGGTGGATGACTCGGCCCACATCGAGATTTTCAATCCCACCGGCGAGCGTATCTTCGGTTATTCGGCCGCCGAGATCCTCGGCCGTACACTGGATTATTTGTTGCCCGACGTAGGCTCGGGCTGGGACGCTCCCGGAGAGCTCACGAGCGGTCCCAGCGCGGGCCATTGGCTCGCAAGCGCCCGAATCGTGGACTTCCTCGAACGCTGCGCGACCAAGATCGACGATACGCATGTCGACCTGGCCGCACATCAGACGTGGGGCCTGGCCAAGGGCGGTACGCGGGTTGCGGTCGAGATCGCGGTCAGCAAGGCTAGCCTCAATCGGCGCGACGGCTACATCGTTTGCATTCGCGATACCACGGAACGGCACCTCGCGGAACTTTCGATGCGTGAAAGCGAGGCTCGGTACCGCACCTTGGTGGAACATGCTCCCGAAGTCATCGTGGTCTTCGACGTCGATCAGGGAAGGTTCGTCGATGTCAACGACAACGCCTGCCGCTTTTTCAAAATGGACCGCGAGGCCCTGCTCGCGAGCGGTCCGGACAAGATCAGTCCGCAACGGCAACCCGACGGCAGTCCGTCGTTCGGCGCGCCGCGCGGATACATCGACGGTGCGCTGGCCGGTGCGACGCCGGTTTTCGAGTGGGTGCATTGCGATGCGCTCGGACAAAGCCTGCCGTGCGAAGTGCGTTTCGTGCGCTTGCCGAGTTCCAATCGCCGGCTGATTCGCGCCAGCATCACGGACATCACCGAGCGCAAACGCGCGGACGCCATTGCGGCCGGCGAGCGCCGAGTATTCGAGAAGATCGCGGCCAACGCACCGCTGTTGTCGGTGCTGGAGGCAATCTCCGAAGTCATCGAGCGCGTGATACCGGACAGCTTTTGCGCCATCAATCTCCTCGACAACGACCGGCAGGTGCTGCGCTTCGGCGTGGCACCCAGTCTGCCGCGGGAATTCGTCGCCGCCATGGACAACGTCCCCATCGGCATTCGGTTCGGTTCGTGCGCCGCGGCCGTCTACCTGGCGCGTCAGGTCACGGTGGCCGACATCGAGTCCGATGCATTGTGGGAATTCCGCCGCGAGGCTGCGATGCACGCGGGCCTTCGCGCGGCCTGGTCCTCGCCCATCGTGGCATCGGACGGACCCATCGTCGGCACATTTTCAGTGTACCAACGCCAGCCCGGCCTGCCGCTGGGCCGCGATCACGAACTCATGTCGCGCATGGCGCAAATAGCCGGTATCGCCATCGAGCGGCGCAGCGCCGAAGACGCGCTGCGGGACAGCGAGGCGAAGTTCCGCGGGCTGTTCGAGAGCGTCATGGAAGGCGTGTATAGCACGACGCGCGACGGCCGGATCCTGGTGGTGAATCCGGCTTTCGTGCAGATGCTGGGATACGCCTCGGCAGAGGAGATCTACCAGGTGCCGGCGGGCTCGCTGTACTGGTATCTGACCGACCGCGACAGCTATGTACGGCGCATGGACAGCGAGGGCGAAGTCCGCAATGTCGAGTATGTCCTACGCCGCAAGGACGGAACCATGCTGGTGGTCGTCGACAACGGCCGGGTGGTGCGCGACAAACAGGGGCGCATCAGCGGTTACGAAGGCACCATCGCCGACATTACGGAACGCAAGAAGGCGGAGACCGCGGTTTTCCAGGCGAAGGAGCGCGCCCAGGTCACGCTGCAGTCGATTGGCGACGCCGTCATCACCACGGACTTCGACGGGCGCATCGATTACATGAATCCGGTCGCGGAGAGCTTGACCGGCTGGGAGAACCGCGAGGCGCAGAACCAACTCATCGGCACCGTCTTGACGGTGGTCGACGAGTCGTCGCGTGAATCCATCGAAAGTCCGGTCATGCGCTGTCTGCGCGAAGGGCAAGTACTGGGTCTCGCCGAACACACCGTCTTGGTGAATCGACGCGGGCAAGAGATCGCCATCCAGGACTCGGCTGCACCGATCCGCGACCGCGCGGGAAATCTCATAGGCGCCGTGATGGTGTTCCACGACATCAGCAAGGAACGGCGCTTGCACCGCGCGCTGCACTATCAAGCGAGCCATGATGCGCTCACCGGACTCATCAACCGGCGCGAATTCGAGAATCGACTCACTGCGGCGGTGGACAGCGTGCGCCAGGACGCCGAACGCCGTCACGCCTTGCTCTATCTCGATCTGGATCAGTTCAAACTGGTCAACGACACTTGCGGCCACCCGGCGGGCGATCAGCTGCTCAAACAGATCACCGGCGTACTGCAATCACGAGTACGCGGCGGCGACACGCTGGCGCGCTTGGGCGGCGACGAATTCGGCATCCTGTTGCAGAGTTGTTCGCTCGATCAGGCGCTGCGTGTGGCCGAAACCCTACGGCAGGCCATCCGCGATTATCGGTTCATCTGGCAGGACGGGGTGCTGGCCGTCGGCGTCAGCATCGGGATCGTCGAGATCACCAGCGAGACGCCCACCGTCGCCAATGTGATGAGCGCCGCCGACGTGGCTTGTTACGCCGCGAAGGATCAGGGCCGCAACCGCGTACAACTGTACCAGCCCGACAACGTGCCGGAGCGGCATCGTGAAATGCATTGGGTCTCCAAACTGACGCGGGCCTGCGACGAAAGCCGTTTCGAGCTTTTCTATCAGCCCATCGTGCCCATCGGCGCCAATCGATCCGAGCGGGAACAGTTCGAGCTCATGCTGCGCTTGCGCGACGAGTCGGGCGCATTGATCGCGCCCGCCGAGTTCATACCTGCCGCGGAACGTTATAATGTGATGCCGTCGATCGATCGGTGGGTGGTGCGGCAAGCACTGGACCAGCTCGCACATCGCAGCGGCAGCGGCATCAAGCCGTACACGATCGCGGTCAATCTGTCCGGTACTTCGCTCAATGACGAGCGGTTTTTGGAATACCTCATCGCGGAATTGAGTGCACGCGATCTCGCGGCGGGCGCGATGTGTTTCGAGATCACCGAGACCGCCGCCATCGCCAATTTGGGGAATGTGGTCTACTTCATGCGCGAGCTCAAGACTCGCGGCTGCCACTTTGCGCTCGATGATTTTGGCAGCGGCCTCTCGTCGTTCATGTACTTGAAGACGCTGCCGGTCGACTATCTGAAGATCGACGGTCAATTCATCGAAAACGTTGCGCGCGACCCGGTGGATCGCAGCATGGTCGAGGCGATCAGCCAGGTCGGCAAGGCCATGGGCATTCACACCATCGCCGAGCGCGTCGAGTCGCACGAGGTGTTGCTGGAACTCGGACGACTTGGAATAGGCTTCGCACAGGGGTTCTACATAGCGCCGCCGCGGTCGACCAGCGAGTTTCCTTACCTGCGAAACTGAGCGCCAACCCTACCGGGTCGGCTCGCCCAACTAGACGCGGCTCCTGCCGTGCATCAAGAACGAGACGATGGCGCCGATCAGAAATATGACGAAGAGAATCTTCGCGATACCGGCAGCACCCGCGGCGATCCCGCCGAAGCCAAATACGGCAGCGATGAGCGCAATGACGAGAAAGACAACGGCATAGTGAAGCATGGAATCCCCTTAGACCTTGGCAGCGGCACAGTAATTAGCAGCGGAGGGACCGCCGCCGCTGCGGACCCTACGCCGGTCGAGGGTGCGCTGCCACGTGGCGGGGACTCGATCAGGCGTCGGACTCGGCCTACTGTCCCGTAGGTGTGCGCGCGGGAACCGTCCGAAGCGTGGACGTGGAAAAACCTGGAGGTCGTTGCCATCCCCCGAACGGGAGCGGCAACGTCGTTGCCGAGGTTCTTGCGGATCAATTTTGCCCGGCACTATACTCTTTCGCCTCGCCACTGAGTGGAGCAAGGCCCATGCGTGAACCGGAAGTGTTAGTTCCAGTGACCTGTCCCCAGTGCGGCGCGGAGTCGGTGGCTCGGCTCGACGTCTCGGTGGTCGCCGATGCGCTCATGGCCGGCACGGGGCTGCCACTCACTGCGAAGTGTCATTCGATGGTCTGGCAAGCCACCCCATTGGAGATAGAGCAGATCCGCGAGTATTTGGTGGCGTCGTGCATCGATTTACACCGCTCCCCGGCGGTCCCTGCGTCGGCTGAGTTGCGCTGAGCGCCCGCGCGCCCGAGAGTTGCTAACCGGGCAGGACAGTGCTTTCGAGCGGGAAACGCGCGGCGATGCTGGTGCCCCCGGCCGGGAGGTAGGCCGACTCGAGGTTACCGCCCAGGGACGCAACGCGTTGTTCGATGGCCGCCAAGAAATGCTCGGCGCCGGTATCCGTGTCGGCCGGAGCGGCCGCAGCATCGCTCCGGACCTCTATGGAGAGCGTGCGCCGGTCGATGGTCACGCTGAATACAGCAGACTCAATCGGCTTGCGAGCGACGATGACGGCAAGTGCCTCTTGTACGATGCGAAATAATGCGATGGGGATATTGGGCAGAAATCGCTGCTCCTCTTCGGGTACCTGGACGGTGCAGGTCAATCCGGCTCGCTTACAGGCTGCCTGCACATGCCAGCGCAAAGCCGCAAACAGCCCCACGTTGTCCAGCAGCGTGGGCCGCAGGTCTTCGATCAACTTTCGTGTCAAGTCGATGGCCGCCGCCAGCGTTTGCCGCGCGCGCACCAATTTTTGCTTCAGTTCCGCCGGCGGCGCTGTGTCGTGCTGCTCGGCCCAGGCGAGATCCATCACCGCGCCCACCAACAAGCCGCCCAATTCGTCGTGGAGTTCACGCGCAAGCAATGCTTTCTGAAGTTCCATCGCACCCTGAATATGGGCAATCAATCCCGAGGCTGCCGATTCCTGCGCTTCGGGGGCGCCGCTTGGATCCTTCCCGGTCACCGGACTTCCCCCGAATAGGTTGATGGATTGCTCGACTTTCGCATTCACGACTGTCTCCGCCCCAAGCGCCCAGCGCGGATCACAACCCCATAGCGTAGCCTTCTGGGGGAGGGGAACAAGGCGCTGAGATCGCGGAGCGGCGTAAGATTTGGCTGATAGCAGGATAGGTACTGTTCAACACAATCGGTTGTTTCCGTTCGCATTGCCTACGATAACCCGCTGGGCAGGATAGTGCTAGAACGTCAACCTCACGCCGCCGAACACCGAGCGCGGCGCCGCGGGATTCTGAAAGCGGTTATCGACGCTTGGGTCGTTGGGCGGCGCACCGCTGGGAATTCCCGGTGCATTGACGCCGGTGGGATCGCCGAACAGGCCGTAGCTTGCATACCGTTCATCGAATAGATTCTGAATGTTGGCGAACAACTCGAGTTGCTTACCGACTCTGTAGGACGAACGCAGGCTCACCACCGTGTAGCCCGGCAGTGGGGGGTTTTGATTGGACTCGTCGCCGTGGTAGAACTGGTCGCTGACCCGCACGATGGACGCGCCGATCGACCACTTCGAGGATACCGAATAGTCCGCACCCGCTTTGAATCGATTCTTTGGAATACCGGGAAGCCGGTCGCCGCGCAGCACATGAATGTCCCCGTTCGCATCCTGGAAGGGGTTGGAGGGAGAGTTCAAGGTCAGCGGCGAGCGGAATGTCGCATCAATGTAGCTGTATTGCGCGTAGGCCGTCCAATGCTCACCCTGATAGTTCAGGCCAGTCTCGACCCCCTGCCGCCGGGTTGAGCCGATGTTTTGAAAGAAGCCCGTGCTGACCGAAGTCGCGACACCGTAGATATCGTCGGCCAAATCCGTTCGAAACACGCTCGCGTTCCAGGAAAGCCGGCCGGATTCTTCGCTGGTCGAGCGACCGCGCAGTCCCAATTCGGATGTATGCGCAATCACTTGCTTCAGGTTGGGCGGATCGCCGGCCAGGCTGGAAGGAAGTAGACAAGGTTGGAGGGGATCGGAGCATTCGATCTCGCTGGCCGTCGGCGCTCGATTGTTGATCGAAAAGCCGACGAACGCGGTGAGAGTCGGCGACAGCTTGTAGGTGGCTCCGGCGGCGGGATTGAAATGGGTAAATCGGCTATGGCCGTTCAGGCTGGAGCCGCGTTGGTCCGACAGATCGACCTTCGCGAGGTTGTATCGGCCGCTCAAAGTGACGGTGAGGAAAGGGTTCACGTCCAACGTGTCGGTCCCGTAAAAGCCATAGTATTTGGTATCTGCATTCAAAATCACCGGTGTTGCGGAAAAGGCCGTGCCTTCCGGCGTATCGACGTACAGCGTGGAGGGTTCCACGATGAGCGACGCATCGATGATGCCGACCTGGGTTCCGGACAAGAAATTGGTATGCGACGCGTCGATGGTCGCGCCCGCGGCGAATTGGTTGGCATGGCCGAACCACCGCCGGCTCTCAGTGAGTTGCAACGAGCCGCCCCATGTCTGGGAGTGAATGGATTCAAAATTGTTTTGACCCACAATGTTGTCGCCGCCGTTCGAGATGTCGGGCAGTACGGCGCCGTCCGCGTTCGTCAGCGGTGTAACCCCATCTGACTGGCACAGCGCTCCTGAGTAGACAGCGGCGGCGGAGCATGCCGTGAAGTTCGAGCCGTTGCCGTTGGAGACGGCTTGACGATAATTGCGAAAGTAGCCGACGCCTTGCACGGCGAACTCTTTGGTCGCTTGGTACGCGACATTGAATGTCGTGAAATCGACATTGTCGGCATTCGCTTGCGGACCCGTGAATACGGCGTCGGGGTTGATCGCCAGCGATTGAACCGGCGCGGCGCCGGGACCGAACAGCCGATTGTCGGCTCTCGAATAGCTGAGATCCACGGAAGTCTGGACGCCACGCAGGCTGAGATCCATGTAGTACTGGCGCACGGAGTCATGCGCAAACAGCCTCCAACCGTCCTCATCCAGTGCACGCGCCGCCGCGTACAGCCCCACCGATCCTTTGGCGACGCCGAGTTCCGCTGAAGTCGAGCGTTGGTTGAACGAGCCCCCGGAAAGTTCGCCGTCGGCGCCTTCGTGTGTGAAACCATTCTTCATGGTCAGGGCCATGGCGCCGCCCAGGGCATTCAGGCCGTACAAGGGGCTGGAACTTACGATATCGACGCGGCTGATGGCGATGTCCGGTATGAGATCCCAATTGACGCTGTCGCCAAATGCTTCGTTGATCCTTACGCCGTTTTGATAGATGGCCAAACCCTGAGGTGTTCCCAACACAGGCGAGGCCTCGAATCCGCGATACAGGATATCGGGCTGGAAGGGGTCGGCCAGGGCGTCGCTGATGCTCACGCTGCCCAAATGGGCGTTCAGCGCCCCGCTCAGACTGGCCGCCCCATTCTCCGCTAGATCGCCGGCGAACACGCTTTGAACGTTGCCCGGAACCTTATCCATGTCGATACTCATCCCCGGCACCGGCGTCGTGCTGATCACCACAATCTCCTGTAGGGTGGAAGATTGCGCGGGCGGGCGATCGAGCGCTTGGGCGACCGACCAGAGGTGAGCACCGGCCAGCGCGGCAAGCGCGAACAGACGACGCCTGTCGTGGCGACGCCCGGAGTGGCCGTGCTCGACGTGGTCATGCCCAGCGTGGCGATGCCGGGCGTGGTGACGCCTTATCGCCTTACGGGTTTTAATTGGGTTCAGCATAATTCCGGTTTGAACGGCGTTACGAATTTTTCTGGCGCCGATCCGTGAGCGAATGGTTCCATGGACACCGGGCGATGAGAATAGGAAAAATTCCCGATTTGAAGGGGGTGCCAATTGGCGGCTCGAGATAGCCAGGACGACCAGGGGCGCAAGATGGCAGCACGCCGTGATGCGGTCCTGGTCGCCGTCATATCCCTCCTGGCGGCTGTGGTCTGTGTGAAGCTCGATCTCAGTGAAACGCTGCTGGGGTGGACCAGGCTGCATGAGCGCCTGCAGCTCGACGAATTGCCGGCGGTATTGCTGGTCGTCGCCACCTGCCTCATCTGGTTTTCCGCGCGCCGCTATTTCGAGGCGCGAGGCCAGTTGGTGCTGCGCAGAGCGACCGAGGTCAGACTCGAGGAGGCGCTCGCGGAAAACCAGCGCTTGGCGCAGCAATACCTGGACATCCAGGAGTACGAGCGAAAAGCCCTGGCGCGCGACCTGCATGATGAGCTGGGTCAGTATCTCAACGTGATAAAACTCGACGCGGTATCGATACGCGATGCTCGCCAGCCCCCCGATCCGCTGGTGAACGACGCGGCGCGCGCGCTGATCGAAAACGTGGATCGGGTTTACGGTGTGGTATCGAGCCTGATTCGCCAGCTGCGGCCGGTCGGCTTCGACGAACTCGGCGTCGCCGCTGCTCTCGAACACTGTGTGGACGATTGGCGGGCGCGCCTGCCGGCGCTGTCCATCGATTTTTCGATTGACCGGAATGCCTTCGATGCCATCGACGAAATTCGCGCGCTTGCCGTGTTTCGTCTCGTCCAAGAAGCGCTGACCAATATCGCGCGGCATGCGCAGGCGACTTGCGTGGAGATTCGGATCCGGCGACGGCGGCAATCGGGGACCCAAGAGACCGTCGAGGTGTCGATTATCGACAATGGCAGCGGCGCCGACCTCAATGCGCCGCGCACGGGCTTAGGATTGGTCGGCATGCGCGAACGGGTGGCGGCGTTCGGCGGTTCGCTCGAGCTCGCCAGCCGCCGGGGCGCGGGCTTCAAGGTCATGGCATCGTTGCCCGTTGCGGCCGCACCCAGCGCGGGGCGGTACGCATGAATGGTTTCGCCACCGGTCGAATCTCCGTGCTGTTGGTGGACGATCACGCGGTGGTGCGTGAGGGCTACCGCCGTTTGCTCGAACGTGATGAGAAGTTGACCGTGGTGGGCGAAGCCGCATCGATGACCGAAGCGCTGCGGCTGGACGACGAATTGCGGCCGGCTGTCATCGTTCTCGACATCGCGTTGCCCGGCGTCAGCGGCATCGAAATCCTGCGGCGCTTGGTGGCGCGCAGGCCGGAGGCGCGGGTGCTCATGTTCAGCATGTACCAAGACGGCATCTACGCCACCCATGCCATGAACGCGGGCGCCAGTGGATATTTGAGCAAGGCAAGCGCTCCGGAGCTTTTGGTGAGCGCGGTGCGCGCGGTTGCCGACGGTAGGCGCTATGTCAGCCCGGATGTGCAATGCGCGATGACCACACAGTCAACCACCGCGCAGCAGCTGGCGCAGGCATTGTCGATTCGTGAATTGGAAGTGCTGCGTCTGTTGGCTCAAGGATATGGCGTCGACGACATCGCCGTTCGGCTTGGCGTGAGCCCCAAGACCGCCGCCAACCATCAATCGTCGATCAAGCAAAAATTGGGCGCGGGGAGCGCGTTGCAATTGATTCTGATTGCGCAGCAATTCGGTTTGATCGCCAGAGGCTAGCGATGGCGCCGCGCGACCGCGTATGGGCCGCATCAAAAGCCGAGCGTCAACTGCGAAGAAGCGGTGGGTGGACGGAACAGGTGCGTTTTGAGGTCGTCCCGGCCGCTGGATGGCGAAAAACCCAGCTTCCGTACCGCCAGATCGAACCGGGTACGCAATAGTTCGGCGTAAGGGCCGGTCCCCCGCATGCGCACGCCAAATTGGGAATCGTAGTCCTTCCCGCCGCGCGTTTGATTGATGAGCGACATTACGTGTTTCGCGCGCTCGGGATAGTGTTCGCTCAGCCACTCGCGAAAAAGTATTTTCACTTCATGCGGCAGGCGCAGCAAGACATAGCTGGCGCGGGTAGCGCCCGCTTGGTGTGCCGCACGCAGAATATCTTCCATTTCATGATCGGTGATGGCGGGTATCACGGGCGCGACCATCACTCCAACCGGAATACCCGCCTGCGCGAGCTGCTCGATGACGCGCAGGCGTGCCTGCGGGGAGGCCGTCCGCGGCTCCAGGGTTCGCTTGATATCATTGGTCAACGACGTGATGCTCAAGCTTACGGAGACCAAACCATCTTTGGCGAGCTCCTCAAGCAAATCGATGTCGCGCACGATCAATGCGCTTTTCGTGACGATGGTCACCGGGTGCCGGCAGTGTGCGAGGACGGTGAGAATGCTGCGGGTGATGCCCAGTCGTTTTTCGAGCGGCTGATACCCGTCCGTGTTGATGCCAAGCGCAATGGGCTTGCATACATAGCGCGGCTTGGAAAGTTCGGCCTCGAGGAGGTTGACCGCATCGGCCTTGTAGAAAAGCTTCGTTTCGAAATCCAATCCCGGCGACAGCCCGAGATAAGCGTGGCTCGGACGGGCAAAGCAGTAGACGCAAGCATGGCTGCAGCCGCGGTAGGGATTGATGGAAGCATCAAACCCGACGTCGGGTGAATCGTTCGTGGTAATCACGCTGCGCGCGCTATCGGGCAATACGGTTTCGTTCAGGCCGTCGGGGACTTCGTCCTGGTACCATCCGTCCTGCGTTTGTTCGAGCGTCAAGGCGTCGAAGCGTCCGGTGGGGTTGGACAATGCGCCGCGACCCTTGAAAGCTTGATGACCAAAAAATCTACGCGCCATCGATGGACTGTACGCGCCGTCTCGGATGCCGTAAATCCAGTGTTCGAGGCCGCGCAACACTGTATAAGTCGCGCGCTCGGGTCGTTGGCGTGTGCCTGTGTAAGACAGCCCTGGACACGCAATACATGCGCAGTCCTATTTGTCCACCGGTTCAGGAGGGGGAAGCTATGGAGAGCACGAGTGTGTCCCTGCGCTCGGTGCTGCGTATCAAGGAGCGACCGTGAAACTAATAGCCAGTCTTGTTGCCGCCGCGTGCTTGATGGCGGGCTGCGTGGCGGGCAGTACAATTTCGCACGACGATGATCCCGCTGCCGTCAAGCGCGATACCGGACCGGACCTATGTCGTGACGGCACGGCGCCGCCGTGCACCCCGCGCAGCTGACGCGCTGCGCTCCGCCGCGCTGACGTGGCGCCCCGCGACCTGAGGCAGCATCCCGCGCTGACGTGTAGCTCGGGAGCTGATGGCACCGCCTGGAGCTTATTTTCGGGGCAGCGCATTGTCCGAGACCGCCACACGCTGAAGGTGACTAAAGTCACTTCCAAACCGCAGTGGGCGAGCCGCATGATAGCGTGTGAACAAGCCACTCGGACATGCTTCGCGGCATCTTTCAGGAGCTCCGGGGGCGGTGCCGTGACGCACGATGAGCAGATCAATCCCAGCGCTCCCGGCGCTCAGATCCGGATCGTCATTGCCGAGGACCAGGCGCTGGTGCGCAGGGGCGCCGCGCTGTTACTTTCCATGGAACCGGACATGCGGGTGGTGGGCGAAGCCCGCAATGGCGTTGAAGCGGTCGAAATTGCGCGGCGGCTATGCCCCGACGTGATTCTGATGGATCTGCACATGCCGCTCAAAGGCGGGGTTGCCGCCACTCGTGAGATCACGCGAGCCATCCCCAAGTGCCAAGTTCTCGTTCTAACGACGCTCGATGACGATGAAACGGTGTTCGAAGCGGTGCGCGCGGGAGCACACGCCTATCTGCTCAAGGATGCCGATGAGGCTGAGTTGCTCGAAACCATCCGTGGCTTGAGGCGCGGTGAATCGCGGCTCACGCCGCAGATCGCGCGTAAGGTCATGGATCAATTCCGGCGCCTCGCGTCGTCACCTCGAACCGAACTCATCCGCGAAAACCGCCCCGATGCGCCGTCATCCGCGCTCGACACCGAACCGTTGACCGAAAAAGAAGGCAGAATTCTACAACTCATCGCCGAGGGCATCACCAACCGGCAAATTGCCAACGCTCTGTTCCTGGCCGAGGGCACGGTGAAGAACTACGTCAGCCGAATCATGGAGAAATTGCACGCGAATACGCGTACCGAGCTTGCGGTCCTTACCAAAAAGCAATCGCGTCCGGAATAAGCCGGCGCCAGGGTGATCTTGCCCGAGGAACTCGAGTGTCGATCGTCGAGCGCGCTGAAGCGGCCTGGTAGCCAAGCGGCCACATCGTTACGTGCGCGTGCCGGCTGCGTATGGGCGTCCGACCAGCGGACAAAGGACGTTTCCGCGGGAACGTCCGCTAGCTATAGCTAGGAAACGCGTGTTTTCCAGCTGAACATAACTCACTTCCATTCCGTTTCACCACAACGTGTTTATCGCCTTCCGTCTCAAGCGTGATTGCCCTTGATTCTCGACGGCACTGCTCGATAATGTGATTCGAGTCGATCCACCGTTGCGGCGTTACAGTCCCATGCCCGAATGACCAAAGCCGCTCCATCGCCCAGCCGCACGCGTGTCGTTAGCCCCGATCCGAGTGCGTTGAGCTTGAATTGGCTGCTAGACGAAATGGTCAAGGGTGACCTCATCACGGCGGCGGCGGCTCGACAAGTCGTCGAACCGCCGAAGAGAAAAGACGGGACGAATCAGCATCCGTTGGTCGTGGCTGCGGCCCAGGATTGGCCGGATCGTCGCACCGAGGGACGCAAGCTCTCGCTGGAAGTCTTGACGCAATGGTTGGCGCATCGCGCGCGCCTGCCGTACGTCCGCATCGACCCTCTGAAGCTGGAAGTGGCGACCATGACCGACGTCGTCCCCTATGCGTATGCGTCGCGCAGTGGAATTCTACCCATCAAGAGCGGCCCGGCGGGCATTGTCTTTGCCGTCAAGGATCCATTCGCGGTTGAGTGGATGCGGGATCTGGAGCCGGCCTTGAAGCTACCGCTGAAGCGGGTATGCGCCAACCCGCTGGATATCGACCGGTTCCTGGTCGAATTCTATGCCATTGCACGCTCGGTGAAGATTACCGGCCAAGAGCGCTCCCGGCTGGCGCCCACCGAACTCCGAAACCTCGAGCAGTTGACCGAGCTCAGTCGTGCGGGAAAGCTTTCCGCAGAGGACCAGCACGTCGTCGCCATCGTCGACTGGCTGCTGCAATACGCGTTCGACTCGCGCGCCAGCGACATCCATCTCGAGCCTCGCCGCGACACGGGCAATGTGCGCTTCCGAATCGACGGCATCTTGCACGATGTGTATCAATTGCCCGCGCCGGTGATGCCGGCAGTCACCAGTCGGGTCAAGATTCTGGGCCGGCTGGACGTGGCGGAGCGACGTCGCCCTCAGGATGGCCGCATCCGTACGCGCTCGCCCGATGGCAAGGAAATCGAATTGCGCGTTTCAGCGCTGCCCACCGCCTTTGGCGAAAAGCTGGTGCTGCGTATCTTCAATCCCGACGTCCTGGTGCACGACTTCAATCGGCTGGGCTTCACGACTACCGAATCCAAGGTATGGCGTCGGATGATCCAACAGCCACACGGCATCGTGCTGGTAACCGGGCCGACCGGATCCGGCAAGACGACGACGCTCTATGCGTCGTTGAAGGAACTGGCCACCGCGGAGGTCAATGTTTGCACCATCGAAGATCCCATCGAAATGATCGATGGCAGCTTCAATCAGATGCAGGTGCAAGCCAACATCGATCTGCACTTTGCCGATGGGGTGCGTGCTCTGCTGCGTCAGGATCCCGACATCATCATGATTGGTGAAATTCGCGACCGTGAAACCGCGGACGTGGCGGTTCAGGCGGCTCTCACGGGACATTTGGTGCTTTCCACCCTACACACGAATGATTCCCCGTCCGCGGTTACGCGGCTGCTGGAGTTGGGCGTGCCCGCCTATCTCATCAGGGCCACATTGATCGGAGTGCTTGCCCAGCGCCTGGTTCGCACGCTCTGTCCGGACTGCAAAGCTCCAGTCGACATGACCGACGCCTACTGGAGTGAACTCGGGGTGGGCAGCGCCGTCGGAATGCCGGCCACCGTGTACAACGCCGTGGGCTGTTTGGAATGCCGGCAGACGGGCTACCGCGGCCGGAGCGGCGTCTATGAACTCCTGCCGCTGAACGCGTCGATGCAATCGGCCATCGCGGACAATCCCGACCTGGCGAATCTGCGTCAGTTGGCCATGGAGTGTGGCATGCGTCCACTGCGGCATGCCGCAGCCGAAAAAATTACCGCCGGACTGACCACCATCGACGAGGTCCTGGCGCTGACGCCCGATCCGCGGGAGCGATGAGCAAATGGAGTGCGATCGTGATTCCGGCGTGTGCCACGGCAACGCACCAGCCGGGAGCAAGTAGGAAGAAGCATGCGCTTTTCGATTTTTCTGCTGTGCTTGATGGGTCTAGTCACCGCCGGGCACGGCGGCGAGCGCGGCGGGGAAGCTCGAGAAGCGCGCATCACGGTGCCGTTGGATGCCGGCTGGCGCTTCCGGCAGGCATCGAGCTTGGTCGGCGTCGAAGCGCGCGAGTTCGATGATGCGAAATGGCCGGCGGTCGATGTTCCGCATACCTGGAATCGACTTGGCAACCCGGGAATTGAGCGTTCGCCGCTGTCGAACGACGTCCAAGGCGAGGGTTGGTACAGACTGCATTTCAAAGTGCCGCGCATTGCTCGGGGCACGGGCACCGCTCCGGGCAGTCGTTACTTTCTTCAATTCGACGCTGTCAGTGCCGTCGCGGACGTCTGGTTGAATGGCCAATACCTCGGTAGACATGCCGGCGCATTTTCCCGATTCCGTTTCGACGCATCGTCGAGCATCGATCCATCCGGCGACAATATTTTGGTGGTCAGAGCCGATAATAGCCGGCCTCTGCCGGGTTCAACCACGCAAGATGTGATTCCGCTGTCGGGTGACTTTTTCGTTTTCGGCGGCATTTATCGAAGCGTGGCGCTGATCGTCACCAACCCCGTGCATGTGGACATGATGGATTTTGGCGGTCCGGGTTTATACGCGCGGGCGCTCGGCATCGATGCGACTGCGGCGACCGTGCAAGTCGTGGGTAGGCTTGCCAACGACTCGACACCACGGCAGGTCATGGTTGAGTTCTCGATCGTCGACGCCGGCGGAAATGTCGTCGCCTCGAACTCCGTTCAAAAGACGGCAGCAGCGCCGGCTATCGCGATTCAATCGAGCTTGCGCGTCGAGCACCCACGGCTTTGGCACGGAGTCGACAGTCCGTATCTGTACCGTACCGTCATGACGATTCGATCGAAAACCGGACGAGTCCTGGATCGCGTTAGCCAGCCGCTCGGTTTGCGCACGCTGAAATTCGATGCCGACCGCGGCTTTTTCCTGAACGGCAAGCACCTGTTCTTGAAAGGCGCCTCCATGCACCAGGATCGTTCGGAGAAGGGCTGGGCAATTTCGCGCGGCGATCAGGCGGAGGACTTCGATGTGCTCACGGAGTTGGGTGGAAACGCGGTGCGTCTGGCGCATTATCAACACGATCAATACTCGTATGAGCTGGCCGACGCGCGCGGCATCGTGGCCTGGGCCGAAATTCCGTTGGTCAACAAAGTGTCCTTCGACGGCTCGCCCGCAAATGCCGCACTGACGGCCAATGCACGCCAACAACTGATAGAACTGGTGCGTCAGAACTTCAATCATCCCTCGATAGCCGTTTGGTCGCTAGGCAATGAGGTCGATCTCACCGCGACGCAGACCCGGGGTCCCAGCCGACCCACCAGTCTCCTCAAGTCTCTGGACGAATTGGCGAAACGCGAGGATCCCTCACGAGCGACCACGTTAGCCGATTGCTGTGAGGCGGGTGCCCCACCGCATGCGGGCAGCGCCGGGGCCGATATCACGCGTGAGCCCGTCGTGGGGATTTCGGACACCATCGGCTATAACCGATATTTTGGTTGGTACACCGGACGGTTTGCGGACTTCGGCACGATGTTGGATGAGGCGCATGCGCGACATCCACTCCTGCCCATTTCGGTATCCGAATATGGCGCGGGCGCGGCGCTTACTCAGCACAGCGATGATGCGGACGGCGGTCCGATCAGCCCCCACGGCAGGCCGCATCCTGAGGAGTATCAGAATCTGTACCACGAAGCGTCATGGACGGCGCTGAAGAGCCGAGCCTATCTATGGGGGGTATTCATCTGGAACCTCTTTGATTTTTCCAGTGATTCACGCAATGAAGGCGATTCCACCGATATCAACGACAAGGGTTTGGTCAGTTATGACCGGCAAACGCGCAAAGACGCTTTCTATTTCTATCGCGCCAATTGGAGCGCCGAGCCGACCTTGCATTTAGTGGGGCGGCGCTACGGGGATCGGCCCTACGCCGTCATCGATGTCAAAGCGTACAGCAATGCCGCCGAGGCGCGCCTTTCATTGAACGGCACCGACCTTGGAGCCGCACCTTGCGTGGGGGGAATCTGCTCGTGGCGCTCGATTCACCTGATCGTCGGCACCAACGAACTGCGTGCCACGGCTCGGCTTGCCGGGTGCGAGATCGATGATTCATTGCATTGGACGCTATCCAGCGACCCCGGCGTCGTGCGCATCAAGGCCGGCGATATGTCGGGGTACATGGCCAAGAATGGCCAGCGTTATGGATCCGACATGTATTTTGCCGGAGGTACCGCGAGGGGCGTCAATGCGTCCGATGCGCCGGCGGCCAATCGGGTCTCGGTGCTTGCCGACGATACGCGCTTGTACGACAGTTTTCGCGAGGGCGATTTCGCCTATGAGATTCCGCTGCCGAATGGCCGCTATCGCGTGCTGCTCAAATTCGCAGAACCGGCCGCGATCGCAGCCGGGGAGCGGGTCTTCGATGTGGCGGCGAACGGAATCACGCAACTCGAGGCGTTCGACATACTCGCGGCGGCAGGCGGCAAGCTGAAGGGCGTGGACCGCTCATTCGATGCGACGGTCGCCGACGGCATGCTGACTCTGTCGTTCCGATCGCGTCGCGGCAGAGGGTTGGTGTCGGCGCTCTCGATCACTCCTCTTGATCGCCCTGGCGATTCCGCGTTCGCACGCGAGTGATTGTTAGTTCAGACTACCCGACAGAATCTGTGTCGCGGGATCGTGCGTACGAGGCAGACGTCGCGAGATCACGGTTACCCAATGACGGCGAAAATGCCGGCCTCCATGAGCAATTGCCGTACGGCGACAGCGTCGTTGCGATTGATCTGCAGCAGTTGAACCGTCGCGCGGCCAGCATCAGTAAGGCCACTAAGCCGAGCCCGTTGCCACACGAAGTGTTCCCGCCAAATGTGCCGGCGAGGATTGAATAGCGCCACGACTTCGCCCGTGTGCGGATCGATGCTCGCCACATTCGGGCCTTTGTAACGGTTGCAGTAACAACAGGCAAGCGCGAGATTGTCCAACGTGCTGGCGCCGCCATGCTGTTGGGCAATGACGTGATCGAGATGAAACGGTAATTCGGCGAGCGATTCCGGAAAGTAGCAATATTCGCAGCGGCGCCCCGCACGGTCCCGGACGGCCTGCTGGGTCGCCTTGTCCATCAGTCTCTCTAAGCGGCGTCGCGCAGCGAAAGACGGGCTTTTGCCTTGAGGAATTCTAGAGCGCGACCGACGTTGAGATACTGCTCAAGCTCGCGGTCCTCGTCGGCCGTGAGAGTGCCGGCATTGGCTTTGCTCGATAGCGCGCGCACTCTCTCGGTATCCGCTTCCGAAAGCCGCAGGCGTAACCACTCTCGCGCCGCTTCAGTGGAAAGGTCGCCGACCTCGGGCCGGATGGCCCGGCTCCAGATCTCAGCCTCGGTCGTGGCGGAAGGTTCGCTCATACCAAAAACCATACCCCGGGCCGGGTTTGCGTGCAACCCCTTTACCGTAGATTGAAGCGGCCGAATGACAGGCTGTTTGGATGTAGCCTCGGCCCTCAGCGGCGTCCGTGGAGGCGTGCTTTGGCATGGTGCCAAACGACGCGATCGTCAGATCGATCGAGACCAAGCTCCCGAACCGGTTTGGAGTCGGAGAACAGATCGGACAGCAGTGCGCAGAGTTTGAAGCTGAGATTCTGGTCGAACAGCAGCTTCATGCGGCGATCAGGACACCGCGTTCCCGATCTGCTGCATACGATAAGCAGGCGCGGATATCTTCCTCGGTGAGCTCAGGGTAGTCACTGAGGATTTCCGCGTGCGTCATACCAGCCGCGAGCCAGCCGAGGACGTCGGCCACGGTAATACGCATGTGGCGGACGCAGGGGCGACCGCCACGCTTGCCGGGCTCTAGGGTAATGATGCCTTGCCACGTCATGTCACTAGAATAGCCTCTGGTTCGCACCTGAACAAGCAACACAGCCTGCGATCCTGAAATGCAATCGTACAATTGTAATTATAATGGATTCAACCGGTTATAAGTAGCCATCGGGTCCAAGGGCCTTGGGTTTTAATTATCTGGTATGACTTTCTTTGCGACGGTTCGATTGGAACCCATTCCGTCGAGCGTCTCCTTTCCGGTGATGGGAATTCAAGCGAGTGGAACTGACTACGTGGGGTGGTGCGACTTCTGCCACGGCGCTCGCCGCTTGTTAGGGAGACAAGGTATTCTTGTCTCCCTAAGCCTCTGGTAACTCATGAACTCGCACCAATACGACGAAATTTCCCAGAAACGCACAGCATGGAAAGCACTCAAAAATTAGCCATTTCTCCCGAGAGAAAGCCCGCTTCGATCGATCGGCGGCTGTCGGTGGCCCCGATGATGGATTGGACCGACCGTCACTGCCGGTACTTGCACCGTCTATTCGCGCCGCACGCCTTGCTGTATACGGAGATGATCGTTTCGGCGGCCATCGTGCGCGGGAATGCGGCTCGGTTGCTCGAGCATGACCCGAGCGAACATCCGGTGGCTTTGCAATTGGGCGGTTGCGATCCGGATGAGCTCGCGCAGGCAGCACGCATCGGCGAGTCGGCGGGATATGCAGAGATCAACCTCAATGTAGGGTGTCCGAGCGATCGGGTAAAGAGCGGTGCATTTGGGGCTTGCCTCATGGGGAATCCCTCCTTGGTCGCGGATTGCGTGCTCCGAATGCGCGAAGCCGTGCAGGTGCCGGTGACCGTCAAATGCAGGATCGGGATCGACGATCGCGACGACTATGAGTTCTTCTCGCTGTTCGTCGATGCGGTGGCGGCCGCCGGCGTGGATGCGCTGATCGTGCACGCGCGTGCGGCCATCCTGGGCGGGCTAACGCGCCCCGGGCTGTCTCCCAAGGAAAACCGCGAGATCCCGCCGCTCAAGTACGACTATGTGCATCGACTCAAACTCGAGCGTGCGACGCTGCCCATCGTCATCAACGGCGGTTTCGTCGAATCTTCCTCGAGTCTGGTCCAGTTGTCCGAGGGGTTGGACGGAGTGATGCTGGGCCGCGCGGCCTACCATCGGCCGGCATTGCTGGCCGAACTCGAACGCGCGGTGGTGAATCCTGCCTGGCATATACCGCAGCCTTGGGAGATTATCGCGAATATGGTTCCCTATGCGCAAAGACAGGCTCGGATGGGGGTGCGGCTGCACTCGATCACTCGCCATATGCTGGGTCTGATGGCCGGCCGCGAAGGTGCCCGGGCGTGGCGTCGGTTCCTTTCCGAGGTCGCCGGCCGGCCCGAAGCCACACCGGACGTCCTGTTTTCAGCACTCCCGATCCTGAATCCGGGCTTGGCTGCTTAAACGCCTGAAGCGCGGAGTGTCAGGTTAAGTATAATTCGGCGGCCGTATGGGAAAAGAAATCGAAGTTGCCATCGTATTTGCCGACGTGGTCGGCAGCACCAAGCTGTACGAACTGCTTGGCGATGTGCGTGCGCGGGAGATGGTGGGCATCTGCATCGACGTGATGCGCGCCGCGACCGACCAGAATCATGGAACCGTCATCAAGACCATGGGCGACGAGGTCATGGCGACCTTTCCAACGGCCGATGATGCGCTGAACGCCGCTGCCCAAATGCAGAAGCAAATCGTCCTCCATCCCGCGCTGAAGGTGGACGAGCAGATCGTCGCTATCCGGATCGGCTGCAACTTCGGTCCGGTGGTGCTCGAGAACCGCGACATTTTTGGCTCTGCCGTACATACCGCGAACCGCATGACCAGCCAGGCCAAAGCGGGTCAAATCATTACCACCGCAACGATGGTGGAGCGGCTCTCGAGCGAGTGGCGCGCCTCGGTACGTCAAATCGACATCGCGACGCTCAAGGGACGCAGCAGCGAAGTCGCGCTTTTCGAGGTGCTTTGGCAGACCGAAGACATCACGAGCATGGTGCCCGCCATCGCCATCACCTCGCGCGAGCGGGCCAACAAAGGCCTGCGGCTCAGGCTGCGGTATCAGGGCCAGGAAGTCCTGGTGGAAGACGCCCACGGGAGCATCACCATGGGCCGTGCCGAAGAGAATGACCTGGTCATCAAGGGCAATCTGATCTCGCGCTTGCACGCCCGCGTGGAATTCAACCGCAATAAATTCATTCTGGTCGATCAGAGTACCAACGGCACGTTCGTAGTCGGCAAGGACGGAGAGGAAGCCTTCATTCGGCGCGACTCCATGCAGATTCGCGGCGAAGGGTTGATCGGGCTCGGCAAAGCGCCGGACAGCAACTCTTCTCAAGTGATTCGATTCACCTGCGAAGAGTAACAGCGTAAATTACGACGTCGTCTGGTCGTCCCGACCCGCCGTTCCGGGGCCTGGGCTAGTACGCCGTCGGCGCGATCCGCTCCAGGGCCTGGGCTAGTTCTGTCTCGTTACGCCGTCGGCGCGATCCGCTCCAGGGCCTGGGCTAGTTCCGTCTCGTTACGCCGTCGGCGTGACCCGCTCCAGGGCTTGGGCTAGTTCCGTCTCGAGCGCCTTGGGCACCCGCTTGCCGAACTCGCCGAAATAGGTTGCGATTCCCTCGAATTCCGTCCGCCATAGCGCAGGGTCGACGGTGAGGAGTTCATCGAGCGCGCCGGGAGCGAGCTCTAATCCCTGGGTGTCCAAGTCCTTCGCATTCGGCAGTTGCCCAATGGCGGTGTCGCGCGCCTCGGCCGTCCCTTTGCAGCGATCGACGATCCAACGCAGCACGCGAAGATTGTCGCTGAAGCCCGGCCACAAGAACTTTCCGGCGCTGTCCTGACGGAACCAATTGACATGAAAAATCTGCGGCGGCGACTTCAGCTTGGCGCCGACGTTGATCCAGTGCGACCAATAATCGGCAAAGTTGTAGCCGGCGAAGGGCTTCATCGCCATGGGATCGCGGCGCAAAACACCGACCTTGCCGGTAATCGCGGCGGTGGTTTCGGAAGCCACGCTCGCGCCCACGAGTACGCCGTGCAGCCAACTTCGCGCCTGATACACCAGCGGCGCCAGCGTGCGGCGGCGGCCGCCGAATACGATGGCGGAAATCGGTACCCCGCCCGGCGCATCGGCGAGCGTCGAGTAGGCCGGATTTTGCTTGGCGGCGACGGTGAATCGCGAATTGGGCTGCGCGGCAGGTCCATTGACGGGATCGTAGGGACGCCCCTGCCAGTCGATTACCGGCTTGTCTTCGGGCAGCCCCTCCCACCAAGGTTCATTGCTCGCGGTCAGCGCGACATTGGTGAAAATCGTGTCCTTGCGGATGGTGTCATAGGCGTTGCGATTGGTCTTTTGGTTGGTTCCGGGTACCACGCCGAAATACCCCGACTCGGGGTTTATCGCATAGAGCCGGCCATCCTTACCGGGGTGTAGCCATGCGATGTCATCGCCCACGGTCCAAACTTTCCAGCCCCGGTAGCTTGCCGGTGGAATCAGCATAGCGAGGTTAGTCTTACCGCAGGCGGACGGAAACGCGCACGCCAGGTAATGGATCTCTCCCTGAGGATTCTCGATCCCGACGATCAGCATGTGCTCCGCGAGCCAGCCCTCGGTGCGCGCCTGGTAACTGGCGATGCGCAGCGCGTGGCACTTCTTGCCCAGCAGCGCGTTGCCGCCATAGCCCGAGCCGAAGCTCTTGATGGATAGTTCTTCCGGGAAGTGCATGATGAACCGGCGTTCGGGATTCAGGTCGCCGGTGGAGTGCAGCCCTTTGACGAAAGTGCCGTCGCGCGCGATGCGCTCCAATGCCGCCTGGCCCATGCGGGTCATCAACTTCATGTTGAGCACCACATAGGCGCTGTCCGTGATCTCGACGCCGCAGCGCGAGAAGGGTGAATCGATGGGGCCCATGCAATAGGGCACCACGTACATGGTGCGTCCCTTCATGCATCCGGCGAACAGCGCGTCCATTTTCTGATGCGCGTCTTTGGGAGCCATCCAGTGATTGTTGGGTCCCGCGTCTTCCTCGTTGACACTACAAACGAACGTCAGATGCTCCACTCTGGCCACGTCCATGGGATCGGATCGCGACAGGTAGCAGCCTGGGTTGGTGTCCTGATTGAGGGGCAGCAATTCCTTCTTGGCCACCAATTCGCGCTCTAGAATCTGAAACTCGGGGTCGCTGCCGTCGCACCAATAAATTCTATCCGGCTTCGTGAGTCGCGCCACCTCATCGACCCAGTTCGATACGTCGCGATTCAACGAGGCGAGAGTCGGCAGATGTTGTGGAGCGGTAGCCATGAGAGTCCTCTGGAGGGGGCGGGGCTGTACTAGACTTTGGAGGATGACAGATGGATGCGCGCGTCGCCAACTCCTGATGGCGGGCACAGCGGGTCAGCGAAACGCTCATCCCGCTGATATCTATTATGTTTAGAGATAATCCATCTAACTTGTTGATATAATGTAGGTTACGAAACTGCTTCTTATGTTCAGAATCGTCGCGATACAGGCAATGAGCGTGGCGCTCTGCGTTTTCGGCGTGGCCTCCGGCGCGAGTGGTCAAGCCACCTCGCGCGCTTTGGTGACTAAGGTCATCGCGGAGGTGGAGACCATCGCCATGCAGGACGGGCGTCAAGTGGTCAAGCTGGTGCCGGCCACGCGGGTGGTGCCGGGCGATCAAGTGGTCTACACCCTGGAAATCCGCAACACCGGTTCCACGGCCCTACATGATCCTACCGTGACGAACCCGGTGCCCGCGCACATGGCGTACGTGGCCGAGTCGGCGACGGGGCCCGGGGCGGAGGTGAATTATTCGGTGGATGGCGGGCGCACCTTTGACCGACCTGAAAATCTACGGGTGACCGATGAAGATGGTCATGTACATCAGGCAAAAGATAAAGATTACACGCACATACAATGGAAACTGAAAAATACGCTCAAGTCGAATTCAGTGGCCTTCGCGCGTTTTCGCGCCATCGTGAAATAAGAGAGCTGTGGGCGCGCTGGTAAAACATCGTAGGCTTACGCATCGCTACCGACTATAAAGATGTCTTTGGCTCGGCCGGCCCGCTTGCGCGTGCGTTACCGGGTTACGCCTATCGCCCGGAACAAGCCGCCATGGCCACAGCCGTCGGCCTTGCGTTGGCGCGTGCCGAGCCTTTGATCGTCGAGGCAGGCACCGGTACCGGCAAGACCTTCGCCTATCTGGTGCCGGCGCTGCTGTCCGGCCGCAGCGTCATCATATCCACCGGTACGCGCACGCTGCAGGATCAGTTGTTTCGTCGTGACGTGCCCTTGCTGGCAAAAGCCTTGGGGTTGCCGGTGAAGGTGGCCTTGCTCAAGGGGCGCGCGAATTATCTGTGCCGGCACCGCTTGGAACTGACGCTTCAACAGGGTTCCCTGTTGGCTGGCGAGCGGGGCGTCGCGCGCTTGCTCGCGCGTGTGTCGCGCTGGGCGGCAACCACCCGTTTTGGCGATTTGGCGGAACTCACCGATCTGCCGGAACAGTCGTCGGTGTGGCCGATGATCACCTCCACGCGCGAGAACTGCCTCGGCCAGGAATGCCCGCAGTTCTCGCGCTGCCATGTGGTCGACGCGCGCCGCACCGCTCAGGCCGCCGAGATCGTGGTGGTGAATCACCATCTGTTGCTCGCCGATCTCGCGCTCAAGGACGAGGGCTTCGGCGATTTGCTGCCGGGTGCCGAGGCCGTCATCTTGGACGAAGCCCATCAAGTGCCCGATATTGCGGCGCAGTTCTTTGGGCAGAGTTGGTCGGTGCGGCAGGTACAGATTTTGTTGCGCGACGTGGTTGCCGAACTCGCGGCGGCCGCGGTGCGTGCGCCCCACATTGCCGGCGAGATCGCCATCGTGGAGGGCCACCTCGACGACTTGCGCGGCTGCGTACCCGGGGGTGCCGGTCGCTACGACTGGGCAAACCTGCCCGAGTCGTTTACCGACATACTGCTACCGCTCGAGACTTCTCTCGGCGATCTGGCCAAGGAATTGGAGGGATTGGGGGCGGGCGCCGGCACCGCCAATTGCGCTCGGCGGGCCCAGACCCTGGCTGCGAGTCTCGGGGCCTTGAGCTCCGTGCCGGAAGAGTCGGGTTTGCGCTGGGTGGAGGCGGCGGCGAACGGTTTGTCCCTGCAGTTCACGCCGTTCGAAATCGCGGACCGGTTGCGGGGATACATCGAGGCGCGGCCGTGCGCCTGGGTGTTCACCTCGGCGACCTTGGCCATCGGTGACGATTTTTCGCATTTTGCAACCCGCATCGGGTTACCGGATGCGCGTACGCTGCATATCGAAAGTCCTTTCGATTACCCAACCCAAGCGCGCATTTATCTGCCGCGCAACATGCCGGAACCGCAGCATCCCGACTTCGCGGTGAGATTCATTGCGGCGTGTGCGCCCTTGCTCGAGGCCAGCGGCGGACGCGCCTTCCTGCTCTACACCAGTTATCGCGGCTTGGCCGAAGGGGTCGCGGCACTCAAGGCGCGGTTTCCGCAGCCGCCGTTTCCGGTACTCGTTCAGGGCCAAGCGCCGCGCGAAGCATTGCTCAATCAGTTCCGCGAACTAGGTAACGCGGTGCTGCTGGCGACGGGGAGTTTTTGGGAGGGCGTCGATGTGAAAGGCGAGGCGCTGTCGATCGTCGCCATCGACAAGCTGCCATTTGCGGCGCCCGACGATCCGCTGCTGAAAGCGCGTCTCGAGGGCATTCGCCGGCGCGGGGGCAATCCCTTTTCCGAGTATCAGTTGCCGCAGGCCGTGCTGTCGTTGAAGCAGGGGGTGGGCCGGTTGATTCGCGACTTCGACGATTTTGGGGTAATCGTGCTCGGTGACCCGCGGCTCAAGACCAAGGGGTACGGCAAGGTGTTCCTGCAGGCATTGCCGCCGAGTCCGGTGATCACCGACGCGGCCGCCGGCGCGCAATTTCTCGCCGACCGCTTGGGTAGGCCGCGTGCCGGCCTGCTGCCTGCGGCCTCGTCGGCCTCGTCGGCGACATAGCATGCGTCTGCTGGCACTGGATACCGCGACCGAAGCGTGTTCCGTTGCGCTGCTCACGGGTGATGAGGTATTCGGACATTTCGAAGAAGTCGGGCGCGGCCATGCGGAACGGATTCTGGGCATGGTGGATGCGGTACTGAGTGAGGCGGGGTTGGTGCTGGGCATGCTCGATGGCATTGCCGCGAGCGTCGGTCCGGGCGCGTTCACGGGGGTGAGGATATGCGTGTCGGTGGCGCAGGGACTGGCCTTCGGGGCGGACCTGCCGGTGGTGGCGGTGACCACCTTGGAGGCACTGGCGCTGCAAGCCCTGGCCGCCGGGGCCGATCAGGCCATGGCCTGCCTGGATGCGCGCATGGGGGAGGTGTATTGGGGGTGCTTCAGCGCGGATCCGGCGCGCGCGCTCATGGCACGCGGTGCGCCTGCGGTAGGGCCTCCCGCTTCGGTCAGCGTACCTTTCACCGGGCCCTTTCACGGTATTGGGCGCGGTTTCGGGGCATATTCGGACCTGCGAGCGCTCCCCGGACTCAATTTGCCGCCCGGGGCATGCGACGCGCTGCCCGATGCCCGAGACATGGTGCGGCTGGGCGCGATCAGACTCGCCGCGGGCGACGGAATGGACCCTGCCGATCTCACACCGACCTATCTGCGGGATAAAGTGGCCCTCACGGAGGCCGAACGTGCCGCCGCCAAGCGCGCGCTCGAATAAGTGCCTCGAAACGGGGTACGTCATGGAACTGTCACATAGCGCGGCTGTAATAGCGGGCTAGAAGAATCAAGGGACTAGCAAATACATGACGGCAAAACGCATCCTCATCGTCGAAGACGAAAAAGCCATTCGTGACATGGTTGCCTTCGGCCTGCGTCGCGCCGGCTATGAAGTTCGGGAAGCCGAGGACTGCCGCGAGGCGCGAGCGCGTATCGTCGACGTTCGACCGGACCTCATGCTGGTGGACTGGATGCTGCCCGATATGAGCGGTTTGGAGCTGACACGATCCTTGAAGCGCGCCAAGGATACCGAAGAGATTCCGGTGATTATGCTGACCGCCCGCGCCGAAGAGCAGGACAAGGTCGGTGGCCTGGAAGGCGGCGCGGACGATTACATCACCAAGCCGTTCTCGCCGCGCGAACTGCTGGCGCGCATTCAAGCCGTGTTGCGCCGTGCGGCGCCGGCCGGCGCCACCGACACCGTGGAAGTGGACGGCCTGAAACTCGACGATTCCAGCCACCGTGTGAGTGCCGGCGAACGTGAAATCGCGTTGGGACCCACGGAATACCGCTTGCTGCATTTCTTCATGACCCATCCGGAGCGGGTGTTCACCCGGGGCCAATTGCTCGACCGGGTTTGGGGCGGCAATACCTACGTGGAAGAGCGTACAGTCGACGTGCATATTCGACGATTGCGTAAGGCGCTCGAGCCGTATTCGTTGGAGCGGTTGGTGCAGACGGTGCGCGGCTCCGGCTACCGATTCTCTGCTCGGGACACTTAAGAGGAGACAGCCTCCAGCCCATGACTTCGATGTGGACTTTCGCGCTCGCGCGGCTCGCGGGCATTTTGATTGCAGGCTGGATCATCGGCCTGTTTTTTGGCCCGTTTTGGCTTTGGCTGCTGGCGGCCGCGTGCCTGTACCTGGGCTGGCAGCTGGTCAATCTGTATCGTCTGGATCGCTGGTTGAGGCTGCGCTCGCAGATCGATCCGCCCAACCTCGGCGGCATCTGGGGCGATGTCATCGGCCAGGTGGTGCGGTTGCACCGGCGCAAGCAATTCCACAAGCAGCGTCTGGTGCAGTTGTACCGCGAACTGCGGCGCTCGACGGCTGCACTCCCGGACGGCGTCATCATCTTGAGCAGCCAGAACGAAATCGTCTGGTTCAATCGTCAAGCGGCACGGCTGCTCGGACTGAAACGTCCCGTCGATATCGGGCTGCGAATCGACAACCTGATCCGCTCACCGGAGTTCGTGCGCTATTTGCACGCGGACGATTTCTCGACGCCGTCGATCATTCGCCCGCCGGTACACGCCGAGCTGTATCTGGCGCTGCAACTGGTGCCTTACGGGGCCGGTCAGTCCTTGTTGCTGGTGCGCGATGTCACCCGTCAGATGCGCCTGGAGGCCATGCGCAAGGATTTCGTGGCGAATGCCTCGCATGAACTGCGCACACCCTTGACGGTGATTTCAGGATATCTGGACACGCTGGCGGACGATCCCTCGATCGACGAGGCCTGGGCGGGCCCGATCAAGGATATGCGCGCGCAGGCGCAGCGCATGAATACCATCATTGCGGATTTGCTGGAGCTGTCGCGACTCGAGTCCACCGACGGCGAAGCACCGCGCGAGCCCATCGAGGTCCCGCGCATGCTGGAGCGGCTGCATCGGGACGCTCTGGCGGGCGGCGACCGGCCGCGTCACGTGTCATTGGATCTGGAATCGGAAGATGGCCTGTACGGTTCCGCACAGGAAATCGAGTCTGCATTCACGAATCTGTTGGTAAACGGCATCAAGTACACCTTATCCGAGGGTACGGTACGCATGCGCTGGTGGACCGATCTGGAGGGCGCGCACTTTTCAGTGATCGACAGCGGCATCGGAATCCCCGCCGAACACATTCCGCGTCTGACGGAGCGCTTTTATCGCGTCGATTCGGGGCGCTCGCGTACCCAAGGCGGATCCGGTCTCGGACTCGCCATCGTGAAACACGCCTTGCAGCGCCACGGCGGTTGGCTGGACGTGCAGAGTACCGAGGGCAAGGGCAGCATCTTTACCTGCCACTTTCCGCAGCAACGCATTTACCAGACGACGCTGCATGCTGCGGCGAGCGCATAGCGTCACATTTATGGCGCACACTGTTGACGTGCGGTGCAATCGCATGTAAATGGTCACGCGTGTAACGCACGCGGGTAACAGACGGCGTGTAGCGCACGGCGTAGCGATTTTGCGACGAAGGCTGTAGGCCGCGTGTCTCGACGAGTCGATGGATTTTTAGCTGCAAGGTAGACCCCAAATGGAAACGGCCGATCTCACCCACCACATTTCCCGGCGCTTCAATGAAGACCTGGAAAAGGTACGCAACCAGGTGTTGCAGATGGGCGGCTTCGTGGAACAGCAGCTGCACAAGGCAATCACCGCCCTGGTGGAGGGCGACAGCCGGTTGGGCGAATCGGTGGCGACCGACGACTACAAAGTCAACGGCATGGAAGTGTCCATCGATGAAGAATGCAGCCGCATACTCGCGCTTCGGGCGCCCGCCGCCGGCGACTTGCGCGTCATCGTCGCCATCATCAAGACCATCACCGACCTCGAGCGGATCGGGGACGAAGGCGAGAAGATCGGCTACATCGCTTCGCGACTCGCGACCATGGAACGGCCGGCGGACAAGTATCGTGAAGTCAAGCATCTGGGTCGTCAGGTCGCGCAGATGGTTCATGACGCGCTCGATGCGTTTGCCCGCATGGACTCTCAGGCCGCGTTGAGGACGGCGCAAGAAGACAAAATGGTGGACGAAGAGTACGAGGCCATCCATCGGCAATGCATCACGTTCATGATGGAGGACCCGCGCACCATACGCCGGGCGCTGGAAATCATGTGGATCGTTCGGGCGTTGGAGCGAATCGGCGATCACGCCAAGAACATCTGCGAATACGTGATCTACATGGTGCACGGCAAGGATATACGCCATACCTCGCTCGAGGATGTCGCCAAGCAAATCGACGCTGCACAGGCCATCGCGCGCCGCTGATGACGGCGCGTACCGCCAATTTCTTGGGGGCGTTGGCCTGCATTGCGCTGCTGGCGTATGCGTATTACGCCCAATATGTGATGCACTTGGAGCCCTGTCCGCTGTGCATTTTCCAGCGGGTCGGAATCTTCGCCGTCGGTGTCGTCTTCGCCATTGCCGCGGCTCACGATCCGGCGGGCTGGGGCCGGCGAGTGTATGCGGGCTTAGTGGCCTTGGCGTCGCTCGTCACCATCGGCGTCGCCGTGCGGCACCTGTATATCCAGAGTCTGCCGCCCGGCACGATTGCCGCTTGTGGCGCATCGCTCGATTTCATGCTCAAGGTGTTTCCGCTCACCGATGTCCTGGTGAAAGTCTTAACCGGCTCCGGTGAATGCGCCAAGATCGAATGGCGCTTCCTGGGACTTGCCATGCCGGCATGGGTACTGATTGCGGCGGTGGCTTTGCTGGTTTACGGTCTGTGGGCGAATTTACGTCGCAGACGCCCCGTGCTGCGATTCTGAATGTCGAAAACACTGGAGCTTACGCAGGAACTGATTTCGCGCGCCTCGGTGAGTCCGACGGACGGCGGATGTCAGGCCGTGATGATAGAGCGACTCGAGGCCATCGGCTTCGAGGTCGAAAACCTGCGGTTTGGGCCGGTGGACAATTTTTGGGCGACGCGCGGCCACGGTGGGCCGGTGTTCTGTTTTGCCGGTCATACCGACGTGGTGCCATCCGGCCCCCTCGATGACTGGCGTACCGACCCTTTCTCGCCCGTCATCGAGAACGGGATGTTGTACGGCCGTGGTGCGGCCGATATGAAAAGCGGCCTCGCCGCCATGCTGACGGCGAGCGAAGAATTCGTCCATCGGTATCCCGACCACCAGGGCACCGTCGCCTTCCTCATCACCAGCGACGAAGAGGGGCCTTCGGTCGACGGCACGCGCCGCGTGGTGGAGGTGCTCCGCGAGCGGCAGCAGACCATCGATTGGTGCCTGGTCGGGGAGCCTTCCAGCGAGAAAGCGCTGGGCGATACCATCAAAATCGGCCGGCGCGGCAGCTTGAGTGGGCGGCTCACCGTGCATGGCGTGCAGGGACACATTGCCTACCCGCAATTCGCGAACAATCCGGTGCATGCCTTGGCGCCGGCGCTTGCCGAGCTGACGGCGCGCACTTGGGATCAGGGCAACGACCATTTTCAGCCCACCTCGTTCCAGGTCTCGAATATTTCCGCGGGAACCGGCGCGCCCAATGTGATCCCTGGCGAACTCAAAGCGCGCTTCAATCTTCGATTCTCGACCGAGCAAACGATCGAAACGCTCAAAGCAACGGTAGAGGGCATCCTAGCCAAGCATCAGGTGAATTTTTCGCTGGAATGGTTCATTTCGGGCTACCCATTCCTGACCACCCCGGGGGCTCTATCCGATGCTGCCGCGCGCGCCGTACACGAACAGCTCGGCCTCCGTCCCAAGTTATCGACGGGAGGTGGAACTTCGGACGGCCGGTTCATTGCGCCCATGGGCGCGCAGGTCATCGAGCTCGGCGTGGTGAACGAGACCATTCACAAGGTCAATGAGTGTGTGCGCGTCGAAGATATCGACCGCCTGCGTCAGATCTACTTCCGGACCCTGGAACTGCTGCTAGCGCCGTAGCTACTTGACGCTGTAGCCGCGGCCGTCCAAACAGGCGGCTTGGGCTCGCATGTAATCGCTGCGCTTACTCGCACTTGCCGCGGTGGCTCCTTGAGTGGGATCGAAGCCGCTCTGAGTGGTCGCCCAATGGTGGCACTCGTATTTGTCTTGCGCCTGCTGCTCCGCGGTCTGGCCGTTCTTCGGATAAGCGATGAGATCGGTCCCCACCGGTTCCTGCGCGGAGGCTTGATTCTGGACTTCCGGGGGAGGCGCCACCGTTACGTACTGACGGACGGAGCCGTCGTAGCGGTAGTAATTGTCGTTCGCGTAGTAGTACGGAATGCCATCCCACCACAATGTCGAGTAATACAGCGGCAGCGCGGCGAAATAAAGCCCGAGCCCGAGGCCGCCCCAGCCCCAGCCACCGTAGTAACCGCCGCGCCAACCGTAGCCGCCGCGCCAGCCATAGCCGCCGCGATAACCACCGTAACCGTAGCCGCCGCGTCCTCCGTATCCACCATGACCGGCAATGGCGTGGCCGCCCCCGCTGAAATGGCCGCCGCCATGGTTTTGGGCGAGCGCAGTGCCGCTGCCTAAACCCAATGCCGCGAGGCAGGTCAATACGAGAGACGAGCGGAGGCTGGTTCGATATTGCATAACGTCACCACATCAAGCCGGCGCCGGCAACACAGTATGAGCCGACAACACAGATAGGACTCCGAAAGGACGGGTCAGTTCAAAAAACCCCGGGGCGGGCAGGGAGTGTCGCGCGTGGTGCAGGCATCCAAGGCGCAACCACGTGTTGGCTGCAAATCCTAGGGCCTCTTTGAGGCTCCCTTTTGTGATGCTCCTCGTTCAGGGGCTGTGGTCAAGACGTCGTCGGCGCTGGTCCAGGCGGGCGCGGTGATGGCGTAAAACGTCAGAGCTTCGCCTTTGCTGGCCCGAACGGAACGAATCACTCTGGGAGGGACGAGGATGAACGAGCCGGGACGGACTGAATGCGCCCGATTCCCGGTCCACACCTCTCCGTGACCCTCGAGAACAAAGAAAGACTCTTCCCCAACCTTGTTGTAACTCCACGCGCTGGCGCGACCGGCTTCCAAGTGAAACAGCGCAACGCTTGCGCGGTCTGTCCGAGCACCCGCCACCGCGCTCAGGCCGGTGAGTTCCTTGAGCTCTACTCCGGGTGAAACCGTGACGAGAGCGATGTCGTCGGGATGAAGAGCGGCCTGCGAATAGGCATTCGTTGCCAGCGCGAGAGAAGCAAGCAACGCGAGAGATGCAAGGAGAAGGTGCGACAGTTTCATTCGGGGGGAGGGGCTAACCCTCAGTGAGCGGACGCCTTTCGTTTGATGGAACCGACCGGGACGGCTTTCTTGGATTTCGCCGGCGAGCGCGCCGCCTTGACTCGCTTGCCGAAAGCGTGGAAATACGTCGCGGCAAGCGGTTGGAGCCCGGATTCCATCTTCCGGTATCCGGCAATCAAGCGCTCGCCGAACGGCGTCAACACCGCACCGCCGCCGCCGCGACCGCCGGTACTGGCGCGCGCCACCGCTTCATCGAAGCTGGTGTTCAGGTCGGCGAGCAGCAGCCACGCTCGCCGATAACTCATTCGCATCTGCCGCGCGGCTTCCGACAGGGACCCGCTTCTAGCGATGCCCTCGAGCAACTCTATTTTTCCGATGCCAATGGAGCATTGGCGACCGAAGTCCACTCGAAATCGAACCGTCAGGTCTCTCGGCATGAAAATCATCACTCCATCGGAGGGAGTTCGCGCGGCCGGTGTTACAACATCCCGATCCAATTCAATAGTTGTGCCCGTCGTTCCGGCGTCAGATGGACAAACCTTTGCCGCGCTGTCGCTGCTTCGCCATCATGCCATAGGATGGCTTCCTCGATCGAACGCGCCCGACCGTCATGCAGAAAAGTGGGCTCTTGCTCGAGCTCCAACCGGTAGGCCATCCCCCAGAGCGGCGCGGTGCGCCAGCGGGACGGAACGACACGCCCTGCGGCGTCGCGATCCGCCAACCGCAATCCCAGGTCGTGTAGCGAGAGATCCGTGTACGGCGCGATGGTTTGCGCACCCTTGGCACCCAACACCCCCGATGGCACCACCGGCATAACGGCGCGGTGGCACGCCGAGCAACCCACCGCATCGAAGAGACGGCCGGGGGCCCGCCGCGCGGCGGCGGGGACTGCCGGCGGCTGCGGAACCGCCAGTGTGCGCTGGAACTCGACAACCGCGTCGAGGAGTTCCGCGGACACTTCCGGCGTGCCCCCGTTGGGCGCCGCGAGACATTCGGGCTCGGCGGCCGTGCAGTCATCGGCAGGTCTGTCGCTGGTCGTGAGGCCCATGTCGCGCGCGAACGCCTTGGTGGTTTGATCGCGCACGGATGTGGATTCGCTCTGCCAACCGAATCTCGCCGCAGGGCCCGGCACGGCCTCCAGAAGGCCGACCCCGAAAAGCGCCGGCGCCAGCCGCGGCTGAATGATGGTCCGCGCCGCGAGCGGCCCGCGCTGGAGTTCAGTCAGCACATACCGAGGCGCGCGCAAATGCCAAGTCGCGCCGTCGGGATAGCGCCCGTCGAGTTCCCGGTAGTGAATGGTCACCACGCCTTCTGGGTTGAATCCATCGATGGCTGCGGTGTTGAGGGTGTGACCGTAAAGCGGGTCACCGGAAGATTTTTGGTCGGAGCCACGCGGACGCACTTCCAACTGGATGACCAGCGCGTTGGGGGCCGCGCCGTCGCCGCTGGGACCGCGGCCATGGGCGCCTTCGTTGTGGCAGGCGTCGCACGCGGATGCATTGAACAGCGGACCCAAGCCGTCGCGGCGAGCGGCATTGGTGGTTCTGGCCGGCACCCACTGGGTGTTGAACACGGCGTGACCCAGATCGATGCGCGCCTGTTCCACGGTGTCGACTTCTGCGTACGCCGGGGGATTTCGCGCATCGGAGAACACACGCTGCCCTAGGTTGTTTCCTGCGTTCCTCGACGACTCGCCCTGTGCGGCCATGGACAGCACGGCCAGCAGAGCGCAGCAGATACCAGGCCGCCGGCGCGGGACGCGCGTGCTCAAGGACGGGCGAGGGGAGCTTGAGTCACCGTCAAGCGAACGCTGGCCTTGGCGGATCCGCTCATTTGCAATACGAATTGCTTCGCACCGGTGAGATCGAACTCGACGATCTTATGCGGCGCATCGCAGCTTTGCTGTCCCTGAAAGTCCCGGGTTGCCGCGAGCTTGCCGTTCGCAATGACGTCGATCCAGAAGGGCACGTCCACGGAGACCCGATAATTTCCTGGCGTATCGAGTTCGAGAGCGGCGAGACCCGCGAATGCGCCATCGGTGAGCATTTTCTTCCCGGGTGCGAGCGCGAAACTGACGTCGGTTTGCGGCAGGAGTTCCAGCTGGTACAGACGGTCCGCGCCGATGGTGGGGGCGGATGCCAGGTCCTTACCGGCGGACAGCGCCACGCTCGGGCCGCTGAATAGCGCATGTTCCTTACTGACGTCCCACTTGAAGCCCGAGCAGGGATCGGCGGCGAACGCGGGGATCGCGGCGCCGCCCGCGAGTACGGTCAGCAGTAATGCAAAAACTAGCTTGGGTTGCATGGGGGTTCTCGTCAGAATTTGAAGCGCAAGTTGGCGAAATACTGTCGGCCGGGCGCGTGATATCCGTCCTCGACGACATAGTTACGATCACCGAGATTGGTCGTGCCCAGTTCGAACATCGCGTCGGATAGAAACTGATACGCCGCCTTTACGTTCAGCATGCTATAGGAACCGCCGCGATAATAAACGGTGTTGTCGACCGCGCTCTGTAGCCATCGTTTGCCTTCGATATCCAAGCTGGGGGTGATCGCCAGCTGTTGAATGGGCCGCCATTCCACGAAGCCAAAGAACTTCTGGTTGGGCGTGTCGGTGGCGACGGTACCTCCCGCCACGGTCACGCGCACCAGATCGGAGAAGTTCACACCGGCCCTGAGTGAGGACACAACTTGGCGCGACAGCTCGAGTTCATAACCGTATCGTCGTTCCACGCCCACATTCTCGCTCTCGCTCAAAGTCGGCGACAGGGGCACGGCGACGATGGCATCGACTACGCGGGCGAAAAATGCATTGACGACGAGGTGCGTGCCGTACAACGAATCGTCCACGCCCACCTGAGCATAATGCGATCGCTCGGGCTGTAGGCCGGGATTGTTGATGAAGGTTCCGAATCGCGTACTGTACATCTCGAATAGGGTGGGAAATCGTGAGCGGTCCGCATAGCTCAAGTGCACCGAGCCATCGGCGCTGTAGCGATAAACGGCCGCGAGTTCTCCGTTCCATGCGTGTTTGTTCGAGACGGGGTACGAGAACGAGTAACCGAAAGGAGATTTCACGCCGGACCCGACCCATTGATCGTCGCCGATCAGGTGCCGGTAGTCGTAGCTCATCCCGGCGATGACGTCCCACGCGGTGCTGGGGTGATAAATATTCTCGAGCGCCGCCGACGATGTGGTCTCCTCCGCCGTCTCCCAGGGCTGCGAATAGTAGGTCGCGAACGGGGCATTGCGCGTGCCCTCCGTCTCGTTGTGCTGATCCCACCGGTAGTGGCCGGCTATGCGAATGGTATCCATCCCGCCCGGTAGGGTTTCGCTGAGTTCCACACTGGTGCCCGCGGCCCGGTCGTCGTAGGTGCTGTTGAACGATTTCGGCGTGTTCTGAGTGTCGTAGGCGATGCTGTCGAAGGAGTCGAGCTGATTGAAGAATCTGTCGTAGTAGATTCTGGTCTTGACGTACGACCCACGGTCATCGATCTCATTCTTGGATAACCAGTAGTAACTTTTCTTGTCCCAGGCGGGCCACGTCCAGTACTTCACTTGATTGAGCGCCGACTTCGGAACCGTGCTGTCCACCACGGGATTCCCCTTGTAGCCCACCTGGTCGATGAAGTTGATTGCGTACTCGGCGCTCGAGTTCGGCGTGTAGCCGGCTTTGAGATTGATCTTGTAATCCTGATGTTGCGAGTCGAGGCGGTCGCCGGGGCCTTGAAACGTTCCGGGCGTGAAGTCGTCGGACAATCGGTAGTGGTTCTGGCCCGTGAAGGAGCCTGCGCCTTGGACGAACCAACTGGCTTGCCGCGATCCGACGAATAAATCGGAACTCCAACTTTGGTAGCTGCCGGTGGAGTCCAATACCATACCCAGCCGTGCCTCGCCCTCCAGCGGCTTTTCGACCACCCGGCTGACGAGGTTGATGGATCCGCCCATGGCGCCGGGGCCATCGATGACGGACGCAAAGCCTTTGGAAATCTGGATCTCGCTGAGATCCACGGTCGAGAACCGGCCGAAGTCGATGCGATCATCCACCGGCAGATAGATGGGAATTCCGTCTTGGTACAACGGTACCCGCCATCGGTCGAAGCCTCGAATCCAGACGTTTGTTTCATTGCGCGCGCCCACCGAGCTCACGCTGGCGCCCGATGCCAAAAGCACCGCGCTATCCAAGGTGTCGCGATTGAACTGTTGAATGTCGCCTTGCGTAATCGTCGTGCCGCCCACCGCCGAACCGCCGGCATGCTGCGAATACACGGTGATCTCTTCAAGATCGGACGCACCGGCGTCCGCAGCAAGGGCCGACTCCGCAGACATCAACATCAACGTTCCGGCAAGCGCCGTGAAAGCATATCGAATCAATCGCATTTTCATCCTCGTCGTGCGCGCGCGCATCACTTATGGTGGGGCGGCCCAAGGCCGTCCGTCAGTTGGGTCGGTTATATACCATGGAATATAGCGACGGGCGAAATGAATATAGCGTCGCGACTCGGCTGCCCTCGCAAGATTCATCGGTACCGGCGGCGTTGGGGCGGAGCCGAATCCCCCGGGCTAATGGACCGCCGCATCGAGCGGCCAGAGCAATTCGGGCTCGATTCTCAATGTCACCGCGAACGTGGTCCCGCGGTTCGGTGCACTGTCGATTTGCAGTTTCGCGTCGATCAGCTGCGCCTGCTCGCGCAGCCCGACGAGTCCATAGTGTCCGGGACTTGGAACACGAGTATCGAAGCCGATGCCGTCATCCACGATACGAAGGCTCAGGTGAGTTTCGTTGACCATCGAGAGCGCGACGACGACCCGCGAGGCCATGGCGTGTCGTTCGATGTTCCGCAGCGCTTCCTCGGTCATTCGAAACAAGGTCTCGGCGCGCTCATCGCCGAAGCGCGCGGCTGCGTCGTCCGCGCTGAATTCGCCAGTCAAGCCCGTGCGGTCGATGAAGCGGCCGAAAGCCTTGGCGATCGCCGGACCCAGACCGGTGTCGCGCACCGCGTGGAAGCGCATTTGCGCAATGGCCGTGCGGGCTTCATTGAGTCCCTCGTGGGCGACTTGCTCCGCACGCGCGAGTTCGTCGGCCAGGGACTCAGGATCACGCATCAGCAGCTTGCGCAGCAAGCGCACCTCGCTCAACATCGCCATCATCGAGTGAGCGAGAGTGTCGTGTAGATCGCGCGCAATCTTGAGGCGTTCCCGCACGATGGCTGCATATCGAGATTCCTCGGCCAGGCGTTGCACCTCCCGCGTCCTGAGTGCGACTCGACGTTCGAGTTCGCTGCTCAACGTCAGCAATTCGCTGCGCTCCTGGCGTAGATCGTCGAGCACCTTGGCCAAGACGGCGGCGAGCTGCGCGACTTCGTCCCGCCCGCTCGGGACTTCGATGCGCGCGATCTCGTTCCGGCCGACGGCGGCGGCCGAGCGCGTCAGTCGCCCCAGCCTAGTCGTGAGATGGCGTGCTCCCATCGCCCCGATCAATGCCGTGACGGCGCCCAGGCAGACTGAAATCCATAGGATGCGCACGGCCAACGCGTTGGCACGTTGATAGACCTGTTCCTTGGGCTCGATGAGCTGCACCGTCCAGCCGGACGCCGCGCCTTCGCGGTCGAGCCTCATCGGCGCCCGCGCGACCAGGACGGTGCCCCCGCTGGGCAAACTCTCGAATCGCGGGGTGAAGACCGAGTCGTCGCGCGCGATCGCAGGCGCTTCAATTGGGGGCGCATCTTCGATGGGCGGCGCATTTTCGATAGGCGTGCCGTTCCACCGCCGATTGAGCAGTGCCGCCGGTCCGACGCGCACCCATTGTTTCGGGTCGAGCACCAGTATCTGCGTGGATCCACGCGGCTCCAGGCTGGCACTGAGGCGACGCAAGTCTCGCGATGCCCAATGCCATGTCAGATGCGCGGCAATGACGCCCAAGGTCCGACCGGCGGCATCCTTGATGGGCACCGATAGGTCGCCGAGTCCTCGAGCTTGTTCACTGCCCGCCGTTTCCTGGACGATGCCCAGCCAGGGTTCCTCGAGAGCTTGCGAAAACCACGGCATGACGGCGGCATTGGCGCCCACCGGCAGGCTACCGTCCCCGGCGACCACCGTCCCGGCCGCGTCAGCCACTGCCATCCAGCCTTGATCCGGGTAGGCCATGGTCAAGTAATCGAAGGCCCGCTCCAAGGGCATCGAACCGCTCGCGACGCGCACGGCTGCGAGGCGCGTGGTCACCGCTTGACTCAGGTCCGAACCCAATTGATCGGTTTCGAGTACCAGCCTGCGAACGTGCTGCTGGACGACGATTTCGCGCGCGACTCCACCCGCCCACCATGATGCCGCGAACGCGAAGCTTGCCGCCAGCGCGACCACCAGCCAGATGAGGCCGGCGACCAAACTACGGCGCGGATCGATGTTTTGAGCCATCGCTGCCAGAAAACTCGATGGGCGGCCGCTGGTCATGGTCGATGCCGGGTGACGGATATCTCGCCCAAATCATGCCTGGTGGGTCGGAGGTTTACCAATGCGTCGGCAGCGTACATGCCGCGTCGGCATATGGAGATGACCAGATGTTAGTTTCGGCGATTCGAGTCACCCGATAGTCTGCAGCGGCTGCTGAATTCGCAGCATTGTTTTGGGTGACAACGAGAATGAACCACGCACGTGGGAGACATGGTGCGCACGAGTATTTTTGCTTTGCCGTAGCGCTGATCGTGCTGTTGATCGGTTCGGCGGCGCGCGCTGCGGCGGCCGATGATGGTGCACCGAGCACATCGCCGCCTGCGAAGGCAGCGCAACCGGTTACCCCGTTACCGGTTATTGCTGATGCCGATGGAGTTCACTACCCGCGCGACTCCCGTCGCTTCGAGGGCGATGGATTGGGCCAGTTGGCGTTGCGAGTCCGTATCGACCAGGCCATTTAGATAGACCACGTGATCCAAAGTCCGCACGTAGACTAGATTGGGTGGCTGCAGGACCGGGTGTTGATCGAACAGCGCCTGGACTTCGGTGGTGATGGTCGCATCGCCGGGACAACCGCCGAATCCGCATTTGCGGTATGCCCCATAGGTCGCGCATCCCGAAAGATCAGCAACGAGAACGAGGGCGAGAGCCCAGGCCGGAAATTGATAGGGCCTGCCCATTTTATCGTCGCTCGGCAACCGGTTGATCGATTGAATTTGGATGCTCTTTAGCACCGAACGTTCCCGGCGCGGTGGGGGGCGTCGTATTCGCTACATCGCTCGCTCGGCGGTGGCGCTCTGTGGCAGATATGCAACATCAATAAAATTGATCCCTGTAATATATATGTAACAATACGTCTGTTAAATCCAACAACCTGAAATGTGGGAGTAAAGCTGTGAAAAATCTGAACAAGAATTCGAATCCCATGGCAGCGACTGCCGGGTGGGGCGGAAAACTGGGTTGGTGTGGAGTTGTTCTGCTGGGGGCGTTGGCGGCGGTGGGAGCCGCGCAGGCGCAAAGCACTGCCGCCCCGGCTGCATCGACCGACGACAGCCTGACTTTCCACGGCATCACCTTGTACGGCATCGTCGACGTCGGTATTCAAAATCAGACCCATGGCGCGCCCATCAGCGATTATTTCGTCGGCGGCAGCGCGGAAATCGTTCAGAAGAACAGCAATCACTCGGTGACCGGCGTTACGCCCAGCAACATGGCCCAGTCGCGAGTGGGTCTGCAAGGCCTCGAGCCGCTGGTCGGAGATTGGTCGGGTGTGTTCAAGCTCGAAACCTTCTTCAATCCGCAATCCGGCCAAATCAGCGATGCCTTGAAGTCGCTGGTGCAGAACAACGGCCGCTCCTTGGCGACGCAGAGCACCAATGTCGATTCGAGCGCTTCGGGTCAGACGTTCATCCAGTCCTATGCCGGGGTCAGTTCAAAGACTTTCGGGACGTTCACTTTCGGCCGTCAAAACACGGTGCTGGCCGACGGGATCTCCAAGTACGATCCTAATTTCGCCTCCCAGGCCTTTTCCTTGATCGGCATCTCGGGAACCACCGCCGGCGGGGGCGATACCCAGAATCGCCGTCTGGATTCGTCGGTGAAGTATGTGGGATCGTACAAAGTGGTGGAGGGCGGCGCCGCCCACCTGTCGGCGCAGTACAAATTCAATCAATCCACCGGCAGCGCCAATTCGGCCTTCGAGGTGGCGATTGGCGGGGACTTTGCGGGTGCGTCGGTGGATGCGTACTACGCCAAGATCAAGGATGCGGTGTCGGTCGCGGCGCTCAGCGCCGCCCAGGTTGCCGGCTTATCGGCCCTGTGCCCCAACCCGGTTCCTGCGGGCGGCAGCTGCGTCTCAGCGAGCCCGAGCAATGCATTGGCCGCGACCCTCTCGGATAACACCACCTTCGCCGTCTACGGCCTGTATAACCTCGGCGTGCTGAAGTTTTATGGCGGCTACGAGCACATCAAGTACGCCAATCCGGCCACCCCGCTCAGCGCCGGCTTCAATGTCTCGGCCTACACCATCGCCTACGTGAACAATGCGGCCTATCCCAACGACAAGACGCTGCAAGTGTTCTGGGGCGGCGTCCGGTACACGGTTCTTCCGCAGCTGGATTTGGTCGGCGCGTACTACGGCTACAAGCAGAACGCCTACGGCACCGGCGCCAATGCCGGCTGTACCACCAACAAGTCCGGCACCTGCAGCGGCACGGAGGATGTCATCTCCTTCGATGCCGACTATCGCTTGAGCAAGCGTTTCGATGCCTATGCCGGCGTGATGTACTCCGGCGTGCATGACGGCCTCGCGAACGGCTACCTCTTCCATACCACCGACATCACCACCACGATGGGTGTGCGGTTCAAGTTCTGACGAATAGCCGGGCAACATAGCCCTCCCCCCCATGGCCCCGGGCCATGGGGGCGGCGCGGGCGCGACGCCCGCGAATCTGCGAGACAAACCCACGCCGACACCGGTAGGATCCTACCTCTACGGACGCTCTGGCCGGAGGAGGCCCCCCGCAATGAACGACGCACAAAAGAAGCGCAAGGGTTGGAGCTGGTGGTACCTGCTCTTCGTCATCCAGTTCGCCGTGGTTCTGTGGCCTCCTTTTTACAATAAGGTGGAGCCCACTTTACTGGGGATCCCGTTTTTCTATTGGTTCCAGCTCCTGTGGGTGATCGTCAGCGCGGTTTTTACCGCGGTGGTTTATTTTGTCACCAGTGACTAACTCGGCCTCGGGCCGAGTACTAGTGTAGGGCCGGAGCCCAAACTGTAAGCCTAAAGAACAACGAGACTAAAACACGGGGGATTGTCGTGCAGGAAGTGAACTGGGTTGCCCTGAGTATTTTCGCTGCCTTATTCGGCTTCATTTCTTGGTTGGGGTTCGCCGCCGCGCGCTGGCGCAAAGGCGATCTTGATCAGTTGCACGAATGGGGGCTGGGGGGAAGGCGATTCGGCACGCTCATCACCTGGTTTCTGGTGGGCGGCGACGTCTACACCGCCTACACCTTCATCGCAGTTCCCGCGCTCGCCTTCGGCGCCGGCGCGATCGCGTTCTTCGCGGTGCCCTATACCATCATCATCTACCCGTTGCTGTTCCTGGTGTTTCGCCGACTTTGGCATGTGTGCCACAAGCACGGCTACATCACCGCCGGCGATTTTGTGCGCGGCCGCTTCGGCAATCGTTGGCTGGCGCTTGCGGTAACCGTTACGGGAATCGTTGCGACCATGCCGTACATCGCCTTGCAGCTGGTCGGCATCCAGGTGGTGATCGGCGCGCTCGGCATCTCGGGCGCGGGGTGGGTTGCCGATATGCCGCTGCTCGTTGCCTTCGTGGTGCTGGCGGCCTTTACGTATTCGAGCGGACTGCGCGCACCGGCGTCGATCGCAATCGTCAAGGACATCCTCATCTATGCCACGGCGCTGGCCGCCATCATCGTCATTCCGATCGAACTGGGCGGTTTCGCCAAGATCTTCGCCGCGGTTCCTGCAAAGAAGCTTCTGTTGGCGGTTCCCGGACCCCATACCACGGGCTCCTATAGCGGCTACGCCACATTGGCCCTGGGCTCCGCGTTCGCGCTGTTTCTCTATCCTCACTCCCTCACGGGCATCTTGAGCGCCAGCAGCGGTCATGCCATTCGACGCAATGCGGCGATGTTACCCGGCTATACCTTCATGCTCGGCTTGCTCGCTCTTTTCGGCTTTTTCGTCATCGCGGGTGGGATCGACAAGCTTCCGGAGTACGCGGCAGGGTTCAAGCAATTCGGCAACAACTTTGCGGTACCGGCGCTATTGCTCCACAGCTTTCCTTCTTGGTTCGTGGGCATCGCCTTCGCCGCGATCGGCATCGGCGCTCTAGTGCCCGCGGCCATCATGTCGATCGCTGCAGCGAATCTGTACACGCGCAACATTCACCGCGAGTTCATCAATAAGAACCCGACCAACAAGCAAGAAGCGCAGATCGCAAAGCTGGTGTCCCTGATCGTCAAGGTCGGGGCGCTGGTATTCATTCTCTTCGTCCCGACGCAATACGCCATCCAGCTGCAACTGCTGGGCGGCATCTGGATCATTCAAACCCTTCCTCCGGTGATGCTCGGCGCCTATACGCGATGGTTCAACTCCTGGGCGTTGCTGGTCGGCTGGGCGGTCGGCACGTTTGCCGGTACGGCGATGGCGATTGCGACGAAACTCACGCCGACTTTTCCACTGGAGATAGCCGGATATACGTTCCCCGGCTACACCGCCGTATATACCGTGATTCTGAATCTCGTCGTGGCCGTCATTTTGACGCCGGTGTTCAACGCAATGGGCGGGCAGGGCGCTCCGATCGATGAGACCGTAGCCACCGACTACCACGTGTAACGCACGGCTGCCGCGCGTCGGACACGCGGCGCAGCCGCCGAAATACTTTGATTCCTTTCGAGCGCGCACGAAAAACGGCAGTTGCGAGCCGCCATTACAAACCCGCCGCCGTAGTGTCATTCGCACCATACCCTGAACAAACAAGGCCTCATCGCTCAATCATCTGCCGGATGTAATCGGGAAGGCGGCTTACGACACGAATGTTCGGGCGTTCCCCTTGCACGTCGAGGCGTATGGTCTTCACGGCAACTTCTATCAGCGCTCGAACTAATGTGCTATATATGACCGTATATAACGCGAATCATAACGAGAGTAAGGGATGTTTGCTTCATCGATGATTGCGTGTCGCGATATACCCCTTTGAATATAACGGTGGCTGTTAGCAGTCCGGAGAAGCAATACCGTGAGAAAGTTAGTCCTGGCCTTGGTAGTCACGAGCGCAATCGCGGGCGTCGCGCGGGCCGCGGAAGGACCGGCTGCGGCCGCTCCAACCGCCCCCGCAGCTTGCGCGAGCGTCCAGGAGTTCCGCGCCACCGATTGCTCGCTGACCTGGAACGGCATCACCCTGTATGGCACGTATGACGTCGGCGTGGGCTGGGTCAGCCATGGCTTACCGGAAAATGGCTACAACTATGAAGGCGAATCGCTGGTCAACCGGAACGGCAATCACTCTCAATTCCTCGTTGCGCCGAACAACCTGTCGCAGTCGGGTCTGGGCATCAAGGGCAAGATAGAGTTTATGGATGACTGGTTCGCGGTGTTCAACGCTTCGACCGGCATCAATCCGCAGTCCGGCCAGCTCGCCAACATGGCAGCCACCAACACCACGAACAACGGCCTACCCAGGGGCAGCTATTCCGTCACCGGCGACGGCGCGCGCGCGGGTCAACCCTTCAATGACGAATTCTATGGCGGTGTATCGTCCGCGCCATTCGGCACGCTGACCTTCGGTCGTCAGCGCGCGCTCGGTACCGATGCGATGCTCGCTTACGATCCGGCCGGCGGCGCCTATTCCTTTTCGTACATCGGATATAACGGCACGATGGCCGGCGGCGGCGACACCGAGGACACCCGTTGGGACGGCGCCATAAAATATCGCCTCAACCTTGGTCCGGTCCATTTCGGCGCGATGTATAAATTCGTCGACGGTTCGGGCGGCTGCTACTCTTCCGCGGCAACCTGGACCGCCGCCACCTGTACGGCGGAAGAGCCGCATAACTCCGCCTATGGATTCGACCTCGGCGGAATCTACGGCCAGTTCTCCGCCGACGTCGTCTTCCAACATTACAACCAGGCGATCAGCGTACTCAACCCCTTGCTGGGGCCTGCGAGTCTGTCGGAGCCCTATCAGTCGACCCTCAACAGCATCAATACAAACCCCATCAACGGGGCCAATCTGATCGGAACGAACAACACCGAATATGGCATCGTGACCGACAACAACGCCATTATGGTCGCTGCCAAATACACCTGGAACCCGTTCAAGTTCTTTGGCGGCTACGAACACATCCGGCAGACTAATCCGTCGAACCCGCTGGGCATTGGCGCCTCGGCCCAGGGTGGTTATCTCTTGAGCGGCGTCGAAGACAAGAATCTTGATTCTCCCAAGACCGTGCAGGTCGCCTGGACGGGTGTGAAATACGCTTACGACAGCAAAACCGACATCACTTTGTCCGCCTATCATCAGTGGCAGAACGACTTTCGTGTCCCGTCGGCCTGCCCGCCCACCAGTTTCCGCGCTTCCTGCTCGGGTTTCCTCAACGAGGTTTCGCTCTATACGGATCATCATTTCACCAAGCGTTTCGACGCCTATGCCGGCATTGCGTACTCCAACGTCAGCGGCGGCCTGGCCATCGCCATTCCTCACGGCCCCGGCGTCCCCTATTACCACAACAACAACATTGCTCCGACGGTGGGTGCTCGTTTCACGTTCTGAGCGTTTTCCGCGGCCTTTCACGCGGCTCCGAGGAGGCGGCGAGCGCGAGTGACACGGCGCCCTTGCGGATGTCGACGCACCCTCCGGGAGGGCGCGGGCATACCCGCCTGTCGGTTTCGCCGCACGCTGGGCGGTGGGTAAACCGCCGCGACTGTCACAAAACGGTAACATTTAACCCCGAACATGCTCCCGGATCTCGGAAGCGCCGGCGCGGTCGGCCGCTCTGGGATCCTTAGGGTTTTCCGGACGCTGCTCAACCTAAAAAAGACGCCCGCTCAATCGAATCGGAGCCAATTTCTCATGCAAATCATCAAACGCCTTCTCGTCGCCGCAACCGCGATTACCGTGACTGTGGCCGCGGCCGCGGCCGATATCTCGGGCGCCGGTGCGACGTTTCCTTACCCGATCTACGCGAAGTGGGCGGATGCCTACAAGAAACTCACCGGTATCGGCCTCAATTACCAGTCCATCGGTTCAGGCGGCGGTATCAAGCAAATCAAGGCCAAGACCGTGACCTTCGGCGCGTCCGACATGCCGCTGAAGCCCGAGGATTTGAGCGCCGCCGGTTTGGTGCAATTTCCCATGATCATCGGCGGCGTCGTTCCCGTGGTCAACATCAAGGGAATCGCCCCGGGTCAACTGCAATTGGACGGCGCCACCATCGCCAGCATCTACTTGGGCGACATCGCCAAGTGGGATGACCCGCAGATCAAGCGCCTGAATCCGAAACTGGCACTTCCCAGCACCGCCATTGCTCCCGTGTATCGATCCGACGGCTCGGGCACCAATTTCCTGTTCTCCGACTACTTGTCCAAGGAAAGTCCGAAGTTCAAGTCGACCGTCGGCGCAAATTCATCGGTGCAATGGCCGACGGGTATCGGCGCGAAAGGCAACGAGGGCGTCGCCAACATGACCACCCAAACCGACGGGGCCATCGGCTACGTCGAGTACGCCTTCGCCAAACAAAACAAAATGGCGTTCACCCTATTGACCAACAAGGCGGGCAAGTCGGTGGCACCCAGCGCGGAATCGTTCCAGGCCGCCGCGGCGAATGCCGACTGGACCCATGCGGAGGGCTACTATTTGATATTGACGGATCAGGATGGCGCCAAGAGTTGGCCAATTACGGGCACAAGCTTTATTCTGGTGTACAAGCAACCGGACGACGCGGCCGCGGTGGGCGAGGCCTTGAAGTTCTTCGCTTGGGCATATAAAGATGGCGGCGCAATGGCTGCCGAGCTCGACTACGTGCCGCTACCGGCGCCGCTGATCGCACAGGTCAAGGCGACCTGGACTTCGGCCATTACGACGGGTGGCCATCCCGTTTGGAGCGGAAAGTAGCTCCGTCGAGATTGTCTTTGGTTTGAGTTGGTGAATATATGGTCGACGTCGGTGCTCGCTCAACGTGCGCCGGCGTCGATTGCTTTCGGGTATGGTGGGAGCGTAACTGACATCGTGGCGATCATCGATCCGAGGCACGCCGCAAAGCAGTTGGTTTACGAGAGGATGTTTCGAGCCGGCACCCTTGCGGCTGCGCTTCTGGTGCTGCTCATTCTGGGGGGCGTGGCGGTCTCGCTGCTCCGCGGAGCCTGGCCGGCGGTAAGGCAATTCGGCTTTTCCTTCGTGACCCGTGAAATTTGGAATCCGGTGACGGATGAATACGGTGCATTGGCGCCGATCTACGGCACCGTGGTTACATCGCTGATTGCCATGGCGATCGCGGTGCCGACCGGATTCGGAATAGCGCTGTTTTTGACCGAGTTGTGTCCGCCCATACTGAAGCGCCCGATCGGCGTCGCCGTGGAGCTGTTGGCGGCGGTGCCCAGCATCATCTTTGGAATTTGGGGATTGTTCGTCCTGGCTCCGGTGCTGCAGCGGCATGTGCAGCCGTGGCTGATCGACCATGCTCATCCCATCCCCGGCATCGGGAAATTGTTCATGGGACCGCCGTTCGGCATCGGCATACTGACGGCCGGCATCGTTCTAGCCATTATGGTACTGCCATTCATCGCGGCAACCATGCGCGATGTATTCGATACCGTGCCCGCCATGCTCAAAGAATCGGGTTACGGTCTCGGCGCGACCACCTGGGAGGTCATCTGGAACGTGGTCGTGCCGCACTCACGTGTGGGAATCGTCGGCGGAATCATGCTGGGATTGGGACGCGCGCTGGGCGAGACCATGGCGGTGACTTTCGTCATCGGTAACGCGCATCGTATCAGTACCTCCTTGCTGGCGCCGGGGACCACGATTTCTTCCGCCATCGCGAACGAGTTCACCGAAGCGGTCGGCGACCTGTATACATCGTCGCTGATCGCCCTGGGGCTGCTTTTGTTTCTCATCACCTTTACAGTGATCGCGGCCGCCCAGGCGATGTTGCGGCGGCTCGAGCGGCGGGTCGCGGCATAATCCATGAATCGCCGCGCGCTTCGTAAGGCCAAGAATGGAATTTTCCTCTCGCTATCGTTGGCGGCGACATTGACCGGTCTGGCGTGCTTGGCGGCGATACTTTGGACGCTGATCTCGCATGGTGTGGCGGGCCTGTCGATGCACTTGTTCACCGAAATGACGCCGCCTCCGGGTAGCGAAGGTGGATTGCTCAATGCGCTGTACGGCAGCGCGGTCATGACATTGCTGGGCATCTTGATCGGCTCCCCCATCGGAGTCCTGGCGGGAACCTATCTGGCGGAATACGGGCGCAGCTCGCGGTTGAGTACGCTCATCCGCTTCATCAACGATGTGTTGCTGAGTGCGCCCTCGATCATCATTGGCCTGTTCATCTATGAGATCGTGGTGGTCAAGATGGGGCATTTCTCGGCCATCGCGGGCGCGCTCGCGCTTGCGGTGCTGGCGATTCCCGTGACGCTACGAACCACCGAGGACATGCTCAATCTGGTGCCGATCGGGATGAAGGATTCGTCCGCGGCCCTCGGTGCCTATCCGTGGCGGACCATCGTCAGCGTGCTGTATCCGGCCGCTCGCAGTGGTATCGTTACCGGTCTGTTATTGGCGATCGCTCGCATCAGCGGCGAGACGGCGCCGCTGTTGTTCACGGCGCTCAACAATCAGTTTTGGAGCACGCAATTGAATGCTCCCATGGCCAACCTTCCCGTGGTCATTTTCCAGTTTGCGCTGAGCCCCTACAAGGAATGGCAGAATCTCGCCTGGGCGGGCGCGCTCATCATCACCGTGAGCATTTTGATCTTGAGCATCTCCGCGCGCGTCATTTTGGCAATGCTGCAGGCAGAACGGGGTTCCGGACGATGATACCGTCGACCAAGGCGCCAAAGCACTTGAAGATGCGGGGCCCGTTTCCGAGCACCACGCCGGAAGTCGTCATCACGGGGCCGCCCAAGATCGAGATCCGCTCGCTCAACTTCTATTACGGCGACCTGCGGTCGCTGCACAACATCAACTTGACCCTGGCCGACCGCTCCATTACCGCGTTCATCGGTCCGTCAGGCTGCGGCAAGTCCACGCTGCTGCGGGTGCTCAACCGCATGTACGCGCTGTACCCGAAACAGCGTGCGGAGGGCGAGGTCTTGATCGGCGGTAAGGACATTCTGGGCCCGTCGGTGGACGTCGCCGAACTGCGCTATCGAGTCGGGATGGTATTTCAAAAGCCGACGCCGTTCCCCATGTCGGTTTTCGACAACGTCGCCTTCGGATTGCGGCTGGCAGGCGGCATGCGGGGCGCCGATCTGAAAATACGCGTCGAGTCCGCGCTGCGCGATGCGGCGATTTGGGACGAGGTCAAGGATAAACTGCATACCGACGGCCGCAGTCTATCCGGCGGTCAGCAGCAACGGGTGTGCATCGCGCGCGCCATTGCGGTACAGCCGGAAGTCCTGCTCCTCGACGAGCCGACGGCGGCGCTCGATCCGATTTCCACACTGCGTGTCGAGGAAACGCTGCAAGCGCTGCGGGAGAAATATTGTATCGTCGTGGTTACGCACAATTTGCAGCAGGCGGCGCGTGTCTCCAACGTCACGGGGTTCATGTATTTGGGTGAACTCGTCGAAATCGGCCCGTCCGGCGAGATTTTCACTGCGCCGAAAAATCGCAAGACCGACGACTACATCACCGGCCGTTTCGGATAGGCCGAGAGAGCGTCGTGCAAGAAACTCCCGTCAAAGACCGCGCGGCCGTGACTGCGCCGAACCCCGCAACGGCAGCGGCCGGTTCAACGTTCGGGGGCCCGTCTGTCCGCGATTCCGTTCGTGACCCCATCATCACCGCCCGCCGCGTCGACGTGCATTACCGCGACAAGCATGCGGTGAGGAACGTCAGCCTCGACATAGGCCGCAATCAGGTGCTTGCCTTGATCGGTCCGTCCGGCTGCGGCAAGTCGACTTTTCTGCGCTGTCTGAATCGCATGAACGACACCATCCCGAGCGCGCGCGTCGAGGGAGTGATCACTCTCGACGGACAAGACATTTACGATCGCAAGCAAGACGTCGCGCAGCTGCGCGCGCGCGTGGGCATCGTGTTTCAGAAGCCGACGCCTTTTCCGCAGTCGATCTACGCGAACGTCGCCTATGGTCCGCGCATTCATGGCCTGACGAAGAATCGCGGCGACATGGATGAACTGGTCAATACCAGTCTACAGCGCGCGGGATTGTGGGAGGAGGTCAAGGATCGACTGTCGCAGCCCGGCACGAGTCTCTCCGGCGGTCAGCAGCAGCGTCTATGCATTGCGCGCACCATTGCGGTCAACCCTGAAGTCATCTTGATGGACGAGCCCACGTCTGCATTGGACCCGATCGCGAGCGCCAAGATCGAGGACTTGATCGACGAGCTCAAGGAAAACTACGCCATCGTGATCGTGACGCACAACATGCAGCAGGCCGCGCGCGTTTCACAGCGCACCGGTTATTTCCATCTGGGCGATCTAGTCGAGATCGGGCCCACGGATTTGATTTTCACCAATCCGCAGCAAAAACTCACCGAAGACTATATTACCGGGCGCTTCGGGTAATGGCGGACGGGGCCGCGGCGCATTGCGCTGCGCTGTCCTGCTACGCGCAAGCCCTGGGTGACCATTGCGCTTCGCTATCCCTGCTACGCGCAAGCCCTGGGTGACCATTGCGCTTCGCTATCCCTGCTACGCGCAAGCCCTGGGTGGCCATTGCGCTTCGCTATCCCTGCTGCGCGCAAGCCCTGGGTGGCCATTGCGCTTCGCTATCCCTGCTGCGCGCAAGCCCTGGGTGGCCATCCTTGGCCACCCGCGCAACGCGTGCGTTGCGCCCTTGGCCACCCGCGCAACGCATGCGTTGCGCCCGTAGAGTCGGCGCGCAGCGCCTAAATATTTCGTAGCAGTTCGTTGAGGGACGTCTTGGCACGCGTCTGCGCGTCCACACGTTTGACGATGACGGCGCAGGCGAGACCATACTTGCCGTTAGCCGAAGGCAGGGTACCGGGCACCACCACCGCGCCCGCGGGTACCCGGCCGTACAAAACCTCATCCCGTTCCCGATCGTAGATGCGAGTGCTCTGACCAATGAAGACGCCCATGGAAATCACGGCGCCGGTCTCGACGATCACGCCTTCGACGATCTCGGAGCGGGCGCCGATGAAGCAGTTGTCCTCGATGATGGTGGGACTGGCCTGCAGCGGTTCGAGGACACCGCCGATGCCGACGCCGCCGGACAAATGCACGTTCTTGCCGATCTGCGCACAGGACCCCACGGTAGCCCAGGTATCGACCATGGTGCCGGAGTCCACATAGGCACCGATGTTCACGTAGCTCGGCATCAACACCACGTTGGCCGCGACGAACGCGCCGCGCCGCACGGTGGCCGGCGGCACCACGCGTACGCCGGCCGCCGCGAACTGGGATTCGTCCCAGCCGCTGTACTTGAGCGCCACCTTGTCGTAGAACGACAATGCGCCCGCCGATTGGGGGACGTTCTTGGCGATCCGAAACGACAGCAGCACCGCCTTTTTGAGCCACTCATGCACCTGCCATGAGTCGCCGCTCTTCTCGGCGACGCGCAAAGTTCCCGCATCGAGCAGTTCGATCACGGTCTCCACTGCATTGCCCACCTCCGGGGAGGTGGTCTGGGGCGTGATTTTCGCCCGCTGTTCGTAGGCGGCCTCTATGGTCGCTCGTAAATGATGGTAGCTCATAATCCCCTAGGGTTTTGTCATGCGGCGCAGGCTAAACGCGTGCAGGATCGCGACGATCGAGCGCGCGCACCAGCGCATCCTGGACTCGCTGGCAGGCTTCCTCCAACAGAATCCGTCCATCCGAATCGGTGATGTAGAAAACGTCCTCGGCGCGCTCGCCGACCGTCATGATTTTCGCACCATTGATGGCTACGCGCTCGGCTTTGAATACTTTTCCAACTTCGGATAACAGCCCCGGACGATCGGCGGCGATCAATTCCAGAATGGTGCGATCGTTGCGCGAATCGAGACTGAAATTCACCTGCGTCGGGGTGGAGAACATGCGCACCTGGCGCGGTGCGCGGCGGGTCACGGCGAGCGGCGAATCCTCGGGCTGTTGCAGGTTGCGCCACAGGCCGCGCTCGATTTCCTGCAGCCGATCGGCGTCGGCGATCACCGTGCCGCTATCCTCGAGCACCACATAGGTCTCCAAGCTGAAGCCGTTGGCGCTGGTGATCAACCGCGCGTCTACGACGTTCAGGCCCATTTGATCCAGCACGGCCGTGGTGCGCGCGAAACTATGCAGCCGGTGCGGCGTGTAAGTGAGAACCGCCGTACCGCCGCGATCCGTGAGCTGCCGAATCGCGACGAATGGCGCGTCGTCGTGCGGATCGCGTCCCGCGAGCACGCTGGTTTGCCAGGCGATCTCTTCGGGGGTATAGCGCAGGAAATAGGCATCGGTCCACTGCGACCACACCGCTTCGATCTGGGCGTCGGGTATGGTGGGTATTTGTGCACGCGCGTTCTGCTGGGTTTCGCGGATCAATTCCTCTTGATCGACGGGTGTCTCGAGTCCGCGGCGCAGAGCGCGCTTGGTGCGCTCATAGAACTCCTCGAACAAGCGCGCCTTCCATGCATTCCACAGCTTCGGATTCGTGCCGCGCACGTCCGCCACGGTCAACACGTACAGGTAATCCAAATGCGCTTGGTCGCCGACCTGGTGCGCGAACGCATGAATGATGTCCGGATCGCTGATGTCTTTTTTCTGGGAAGTAATGGAAAGAATGAGATGATTGCGCACCAGCCACGCGACCAAGCGAGCCTCGTACCGGCCGAGACCCTGTTCGAGGCAAAAGGCCTCGGCGTCGACGGCCCCGAGCTCCGAATGATCGCCGCCACGGCCCTTGGCGAGATCGTGAAACAGCGCCGCGAGATAGGCCAGCTCCTGGCGCGGCAGCGACTGCATGATTTGGCTCAAGGTCGGAAATTCGTCGTTGAATTTGGGCATCGCCAGACGCCGCAGGTTGCTCACCACGAACAAGGTGTGCGCATCCACGGTGTAGGCATGGAACAAATCGTATTGCATTCTGCCGACGACTCGCCCGAACGACGGAATGTAGCGGCCGAGCACGCCGTACAGATTCATGCGGCGCAGCTCATGGGTCACGCCGACCGGGGCGCACAGTATTTCCATGAAGAGGCGATGGTGCCGCGGGTTCTGGCGAAATTCCTCGTCGATGAGCCAGACATGGGTGCCGATCAGCCTGATGGTTTCGGCACGCACGCCGCGCACTTCGGGATGTTGCTGCAGGAGAACGAAGAGCTCCAGCAAGGCCGACGGAAAGCGTGCAAAAACCTCCGGATGCGTGACTTCCAGAGTGTCGTTGCGGATTTGGAAACGCGGGTTGAGGGCCACCGGTGGGCCGCTTTGCGTGAGGATCGCCTCGCGAAATAGCTGCAGCAGCATTTCGTTGAGCAGGCTGACGTCCATGACGGTGCGATAGTACTTCTGCATCAGCTGCTCGACCGCCAGCGTGAAGCTTGCATCCTCGTAACCGAATAGTTTCGCCAATTTGATCTGGTAGTCGAATAGCAGCCGATCTTCGCGCCGGCCCGTCAGCACATGCAGGCCGAAGCGAACCTTCCACAGGAAGGATTGACCGGCCTTCAGCTTGCGCAACTCCTCGCGGGTGAGAAACCCATGCGCCACCAATTCATCGAGCGTGTCCGTCCCGAAATGACGCTTCGCCACCCAGCCGATGGTCTGTATGTCGCGCAGGCCGCCGGGACTCGATTTGACGTTGGGTTCTAGGTTGTACGCCGTATCGAAGTAGCGATGGTGCCGCTCGGTCTGTTCCTTGCACTTGGCTTCGAAAAAGTCCAACGACGACCACAACCGGTCCGGCGCCAACGCGCGGCGCATGCCGGCGAACAGCGACTCGGGACCGGCCAGGAGGCGTGCCTCGAACAGCGTGGTCGCCACGCTGATGTCGGCGAGGCTTTCGCGCTGGCAGTCGTCGATGGAACGCACGCTGTGGCCCACCTCGAGACCGATGTCCCAGAGGAAGGTCAGAAACCTTTCGATATCCGGCTGCCAGTCGGCGGAATCGCTTTTGGGCAACAGCACCATGATGTCGATATCGGAGCTTGGATGCAGTTCGCCGCGGCCATAGCCCCCCACCGCCACCAAGGCCAAGTCGTCGGCGAATCGGCCGGCGTGGCGAATCCATGCCGCCCGCAAGGCGATGTCCACCAGGCGCGCACGGTCACGCACCAAATCCTCGATGGCGTCGTCGGCGACAAAGCGCTCTTTCAGCAATTCCGTGCCGCGGTCCAGCACTTGACGAAAAACCAGCGGGGAGAACAGGCCGTCGTGCAGCGCTGCGGGCGCAGTGATCAAATACGCCCAATCGTCGGGTGGTTCGAGAAACTTGGTCCCCGCGCTCAAGAGGCCGCCGCGGCGGCGGGAAGCGCGTCGCTCGCGCTCAATGTCAGCACTTCGAAGCCCACATCCGTCACCAGAATCGTGTGCTCCCATTGCGCCGATAGGGATTGGTCCTTGGTCACCACGGTCCAACCGTCGGGCAGCAGCCTGACGTCGCGGCGTCCGGCATTGATCATGGGTTCGATGGTGAACGTCATGCCGGCGGTGAGCTCGAGGCCGGTACCCGGCTTGCCGTAGTGCAATACCTGAGGATCTTCATGATAAATACGGCCGATGCCATGTCCGCAGTATTCACGGACCACCGAGAAGTTGTTGCTCTCGGCGTAGCTCTGGATGGCATGGCCGATGTCCCCGAGGCGTGCGCCCGGCTTGACCTCACGAATGCCGCGCCACATGGCCTCGTGACAGGTCGACGACAGTCGGCGGGGCAGCACGGCGGCCGCGCCTACGAAATACATGCGGCTGGTATCGCCATGAAAGCCGTCGCGAATCACGGTGACATCGATATTGACGATGTCGCCGTTCTTCAGTTTCTTGTCGCCCGGAATGCCGTGGCACACCACATGGTTCACGGACGTACAGATGGTCTTCGGGAACCCGCGATAATTGAGATTGGCCGGTATCGACTGCAATTCCTCTACGATGTAGTCGTGACAGCGCTTATCGAGCTCGTCGGTGCTCACCCCCGGCTGGACAAACGGCTCGATCATGTCCAGGACACTGGCCGCCAGCCGACCCGCGGCCCGCATTTTGTCCTGTTCCGCTGGCGATTTGATGGTCACGTTCATGGGAGCCTTGAGCTTTATTTCCGGTAGGTGTTCATGGTATAAAGCGCGGCTCTTTTTAACAACCCCGCACGCGTGTCGTCACAATCGGCCGGGTGCCCGGCGCACGACTTGGAATTATAGGCTTAGGCCTCAAGCTTCAAGGGGTTCGACGGGTTGCCGATTGGGATACGCGGAGGCTCAACCCGACCAGGAGATTTATATGACCAGCGTGTCAATGCGACAGATGCTGGAAGCGGGCGTCCATTTTGGACATCAAACTCGCTTCTGGAACCCGAAAATGGCCCCGTTCATTTTCGGAGAACGTAACAAAATCCATATCATCAACCTCGAGAAGACGCAGCCCTTGTATGCCACGGCCGCGGCCTTCATCAAGGGCGTCGCCGCGGAGGGCGGCAAGATACTGTTCGTCGGCACCAAGCGCTCGGCCCGCGATGCCGTCCAGAAAGAGGCGGCGCGCTGCAGTATGCCTTATGTCAACCAGCGCTGGCTGGGCGGCATGCTCACCAACTTCAAGACCATCCGCCAGTCCATCAAGCGGTTGAACGAATTGGACGACATGGCGAAGAACGGCTCGCTCGACCGTCGCGGCAAGAAAGAGGCGCAAATGCTGCGCCGTGAAATGGATAAATTGCTGCGCAGCCTCGGCGGTATTCGCGACATGACGGCGCTGCCCGATGCCCTGTTCGTCATCGACGTGGGGCACGAGGAAATCGCCATCGCCGAGGCGAAGAAGCTCGGTATTCCGGTGGTCGCGGTGGTGGACACCAATTGCTCGCCCGATGGCATCGACTATGTGATTCCCGGCAACGATGACGCCATGCGCGCCATTTTGTTGTACGCCGGCGGTGTCGCGGACTCGGTGCTCGAGGGCAAGGCCGCATTGCCGGAAGTTCCGGTGGGCGAAGACGAATTCGTGGAATTGGACGAAGAGGGCAATCCCAGGAAGCGTTCGGCAGGCGGTGGCGGGCGACGTCCGCAGCAGCCGCCCGCCCGTGGCGGCCGCAAGCCGCCTCCGCGGCGTAAGGTGCCCGTGACCGTCATCCCGGGCGCGGTCGCCGCGGCCGGCGTCGCCGAGGATGTGGAAGTCGACGAAGTGGATATTCCCGATGTCCCGCCGGCGGAGACGCGTCCGGCGAGCGCGCCGCGACGCCGGCCCGTTGGACGAAGCACGGGTGCCCCGCGGCGCTAGACAGGCCGCGACGCAGCGCGATTTGGACGGGTTGACGGCTCCGGTGGCTACCCCCATTTGGAGCCGGCGACGGCAAGCATCGACGATTATTCGAGGAAAACCGCCGCAGACGGCGGTTTAAACACCATGAACATTACTGCAGATTCAGTCAAACAACTCCGCGAGCGCACCGGTGCGGGCATGATGGAGTGCAAGAAAGCGCTGGTGGAGACCCAGGGTGACCTGGACGCCGCAGCGGAACTCATGCGCAAGTCCGGCCTCGCCAAGGCCGACAAGAAGGCATCGCGCGTAGCCGCCGAAGGTACCGTTGCGGTCGAACGCAACGGCAAAAGCGCAGTGCTGATCGAAGTGAATTGCGAGACGGATTTCGTCGCGCGCAGCGACGAGTTTCAGGCGTTCGCGCGCGACCTCGCCAAAGCGGCGCTGGCGGCGTCTGCGGACACCGTCGAGTCATTGCTCAGCTCGGCGAACGGTGCGGGTAGTTTCGAAGATCAGCGCCGGGCGTTGATCGCGAAGATCGGGGAGAACATCTCGGTGCGCCGCTTCGTGAAGGTCACCGCGCCCGGTGCTCTCGGCACCTATATTCACGGCAGCCGTATCGGCAGCTTGGTTGCGCTCGAGGGTGGCGACGAAGAATTGGCCCGGGGACTCGCCATGCACGTTGCCGCGCTCAATCCTCCGTACATCGATGCGAACGATGTGCCCGCGGCGGCGCTCGACAAGGAGAGAGAGATTCTCACGGAACAAACCAAGGGCGAGAAGAAGCCGCCCGACATCATCGCAAAGATGGTCGAGGGCCGCCTGCGGAAGTATTTGGGGGAAATCACGCTGTTGGGCCAGCCGTTCGTCCGGGATGAGGACACGACCGTCGAGAAACTCCTGAAAAAGGCCGGTGCCAAGGTGGTTCGGTTCGTTCGCTATGAGGTGGGCGCCGGTATCGAAAAGAAACAGGATGATTTCGTAGGCGAGGTCATGGCGCAGGTCAAAGCCCAGGAAAAGGACAAGGTCCCCGACGCGAAGGGCGACGACGGCCCCAAAAAGCACTAGGCCTCAATCGCATTGGATCTAAAGACCCCGCGCCTGCGGGGTCTTTTATAGTAGGGTACGAGATCATGACCAACACTACCGGCACGGCACGTTACCGCAGAATTTTGGTCAAATTGTCCGGCGAAGCCTTGCTGGGGAGCGAAGACTACGGCATCGATCCGAAGATTCTGAAGCGCATCGCAGGCGAAATCAGGGACCTGACGCAGATGGGCGTCCAGGTGGCCGTGGTGCTGGGGGGCGGCAATATCTTCCGCGGAGCGGGTCTCGCGCGCGCCGGCATGGATCGCGTCACCGCCGACCACATGGGCATGCTCGCCACCGTCATCAACGCGCTTGCGATGCAGGATGCGCTCGAAAGTCTGGGCACTTATGCGCGAGTCATGTCGGCCCTGCGCATCAACGAGGTTTGCGAGGACTACATCAGGCGTCGTGCGGTGCGCCATTTGGAAAAGGGCCGGGTAGTCATATTCGGCGCCGGCACGGGCAATCCGTTTTTCACCACCGACACGGCGGCCTCCTTGCGCGCCATCGAGATCAACGCCGAGATCCTGCTGAAGGCGACGAAGGTCAATGGCATCTATGATTCGGACCCGCTGCTCAATCCCGACGCCAAGCGCTACACGCACCTGACCTTCGACAAGGTGCTGAATGACCGTCTCAACGTGATGGATGCGACCGCCATCGTCATGTGTCGGGAAAATAACTTGCCGCTGCAGGTGTTCAACCTGTTCAATGCCGGTGATCTATTGCGTATCGTTCAAGGCGAGGACGTCGGCACCGTCGTCTCCGCCGGGCCTTAAGGGGGACCGTCAATGCTCGATGATGTCAAGAAGGACGCCACGCAGCGCATGGCGAAATGCGTGTCGACGTTCAGAGACCAGCTGAAAAAATTGCGCACCGGCCGCGCGCATACGAGTCTGATCGAACACATCAAGGTCGATTACTACGGCTCGGAGATGCCGTTGAACCAGGTGGCGAACGTGGCGACCGAAGACGCTCGCACCCTCACCGTCACGCCGTGGGAGAAAGCCATGGTCCCCATCATCGAGAAGGCCATATACAAATCCGATCTGGGCCTCACGCCGAACACGGCCGGAACGCTGATTCGCATCGCCATGCCGGCCCTCACCGAGGAGCGGCGCCGCGACATCACCAAGGTGGTGCGTTCCGAAGCGGAGGCGGCCCGCGTGTCGGTGCGCAACGTGCGGCGCGAGGTGATGAACGAGCTGAAGGAAATGCTCAAGGAAAAGCTCATTGCGCAAGATGAAGATCGGCGCGCCCAGGACGACGTCCAAAAGTTGACCGATAAGCATGTGGCGGAAATCGATCAAGCGATGGCGGATAAGGAAAAGGAATTGATGCAGGTCTGACCCATGCACGACCCGCATCCCGTGAACAAGATGGCCGATTCGCCGAAGCATGTCGCAATCATCATGGACGGCAACGGCCGATGGGCGCGGTCGCATGGCTTGCCTCGACCGGCCGGTCATCGCGCGAGCGTCAAAGTCGTGCGCAAGGCGGTCGAGGAATGTGCGCGCCGCGATGTCGACTATCTGACGCTGTTCGCGTTCAGCAGCGAGAATTGGCGCAGACCGCCCGATGAGGTCGGGATGCTCATGAACCTGTTCTTGGATGCGCTGGAACGTGAGGTCGCCGATTTGCACCGGAATGGAGTGCGGCTGCGCTTCCTGGGCGATCGGAATCTATTGGGCCCGGCATTGGCACAGCGCATGGCGGATGCCGAGTCATTGACCGCGGCCAACACGGGCTTGGGGTTGATGGTGGCGTTGGCCTACGGCGGTCGGTGGGATTTGACCCAGGCTTGCCGTTCGCTCGCCACGGAGGTGGCGGCGGGGACGCTGCTCGCATCCGAAATCGATGAATCGCAAGTCGCGGCCCGACTCGCCCTCGCGGGCATACCGGATCCGGATTTGTTGATCCGTACCGGCGGCGAGCAACGCATCAGTAATTTTTTGTTATGGAATCTTGCTTACACAGAGTTGTATTTCAGCGATGTATTGTGGCCCGAGTTTGGACCGGCGCATCTCGACGCGGCCTTCAAATTCTATGCGCAGCGCGAACGCCGCTTCGGACGTACATCCGGGCAAGTCTCTGCCAAGGCCAATGCTTAAAATTCGCATCCTGACCGCGTCGATCCTCCTGGCGGCTTTGCTGGTCTGTCTGTTTGCGTTGCCTGCGCCGTGGACGGTGCTGGTGTTCGGCGCCGTATTCACCTTGGCCGCTTGGGAGTGGACGGGTTTCGGCTCGTTGCGCGGCCGCGCGGCTCGAATCGCCTACACGGCGGCCATTGCCGCGCTTCTGGCCTTGACCTGGCTGTGGAGCGCAAGCTCCGCCCATCTGCTGCCGCTGCTCGGGCTGGCGTGCGTGTGGTGGGCGATCGCCTTCCTGTGGCTCACCCTGGCTCCGGGGAGACATCATCCGGCGCTGGCTCTGGTGTGCGCCATCCCCGTGCTGGTGCCGGCGTTCATTGCGCTGGCCCGAATACAAGTTTCGACGGGTGGTTTTGCGCGCGGGCCCGACATGGTGTTGTGGATGCTGTTCCTGGTGTTCGCCGCCGATATCGGCGCGTTCTTCGCCGGACGCAGTTTGGGCCGACATAAATTGGCGCCGCAGGTGAGTCCGGGGAAGACGTGGGAAGGTGCGATCGGCGGCCTGGCGGCGGTGGCTTTGATTGCGCTCGCCGGGACCCTGCACTTCGGTTTGCCGGTCGCGTTCGGCGTTGCGTTCGGCGGCGCCGTGGGCGTCTTCTCCATCATCGGCGATCTCACCGAGAGCATGTTCAAGCGTGGCGCCGGCCTCAAGGACAGCGGCAGCCTGTTGCCGGGACATGGGGGCATTCTGGATCGCATCGATAGCGTGACCGCCGCCGCGCCCCTGTATGCACTGGGGTTGTTCGGTTCCGGAGTAATCAAATGAATGGACGCAGCGGCATCGCCATCTTAGGGTCAACGGGCAGTGTCGGCCTCAGTACGCTCGCCGTAGTCGGCTTGCATCCGGAACGATTTCGAGTCGCCATGTTGGGGGCCTATCGAAGCTGGCAAGCCATCGTCGAACAAGCGCAACGCTTCGAGCCCGACGTCGTGGTACTGGTCGATCCCGCGGCCGCCGCGCAGGCACGGGCGGCGCTCGAGAGCTGCGGTTCGAAGACGCGAGTGGAAAGCGGTGTCGACGCGCTCGCCGCCGCGGTGATCGGCGACAACGTGCAGGTGGTCATGGCGGCGATCGTCGGTGCCGCGGGCCTTTTACCCACCCTGGCCGCCGTGCGCGCGGCCAAGCGGGTGCTGCTGGCCAATAAAGAAGCCTTGGTGATGGCCGGTCAGCTTCTGATGGACGAGGTGCACCGCGCCGGTACCGAGATCATCCCCATCGACAGCGAACACAACGCAATTTTTCAATGCATGCCGGGGGGGTATCTACCGGGCGACGCGGCGCGCGGCGTGACCCGCGTGATCTTGACCGCGTCCGGCGGCCCGTTTCGCGTTACCGAGTTGGGGCGCCTGCCCCATGTCACGCCGGACGAAGCCTGTAACCACCCGAAGTGGAAAATGGGCCGCAAGATCTCGGTCGACTCCGCGACGCTGATGAACAAAGGGCTCGAGGTCATCGAGGCCACGCTGCTGTTTGGATTGCCCGAGTCGCGGGTCGATGTGGTGGTGCATCCGCAGAGTCTGGTGCATTCGCTGGTCGAATATGTCGACGGGTCATTGTTGGCGCAGCTCGGCGCCCCCGACATGCGCACGCCCATCGCCCAGGCGCTGGCGTGGCCGGAGCGTGTCGCCTCCGGTGTACAGTCGCTGGACATGAGCCAGATCGGCCGCCTCGAGTTCGAACCGCCCGATCACGTCCGCTTCCCCAGTCTTGGAATAGCACGAGCGGCGGCGCGTGCCGGGGGCACTGCACCGGCGGTGCTGAATGCGGCAAACGAAGTTGCCGTGCAAGCCTTTCTCGACCGACGCTTGAACTTTACTGGCATTGTGACGGTCATTGACAAGGTGTTGCAGCGCCTCGACCCGTCCCCCGTCAAGGCCCTGGGTGATGTCTTGGACGCTGACGCCGCCGCGCGACGCTTGGCGGTTGCCGCAATTGATGGCGTTGGAGCCTTCGCATGAAAATATTGATTTTCATCACCGCGTTTTTGGTGGCAATCGGCATATTGGTCGCCGTCCACGAATTCGGCCATTACTGGGTAGCCAAGAGACTCGGCTTCAAGGTTCTGCGCTTCAGCATCGGCTTCGGCAAGCCGTTGTTGATGCGGGTGGGCCGCGACGCCGACCGGACCGAATATTGCGTGGCTGCGATTCCCTTGGGCGGCTACGTCAAGCTGCTCGATGAGCGGGAGGGCGACGTCTCCCCTGAGGAACTGCATCGTTCGTTCACGCGCAGACCCGTGTGGCAGCGTATCGCGGTATTGCTCGCGGGCCCCGCCATGAATCTGATTTTCGCCTCGGTCCTGTATGCGGTGTTGGCCATGGTCGGGTCGCAGGTCATCAAGCCGGTGGTGGGCCAGGTGCGGCAGGGCAGCCCCGCGGCCGTGGCGGGATTGCAGCGTGGCGATGAGATCGTGCGCGTGGGTGCTCGCAAGGTAGCCGACATCGAGGATTTGCAGATTGCGCTGATCCGCCAATTTTCGGATGACGGCGTGGTGCCGCTGCGCATACGGCGCAACGGCGACGAAAAAGACGTGACCCTGCGCGTGACCGGGGATCGGCTCGCGCTCACCGAACCGGGCAGACTGCTGCCGGGTCTCGGCTTCGAACCTGCGACCTGGAACGCCAAAGCGTTGATCCAGGACGCGCCGCCGGAGAGCGCCGGGGGCCGCGCCGGTTTGCGCAAGGGCGATCAGCTGTTGTCGGTCGACGGGCAGCCGGTGGTCAACATGATGGACTTTCAGTCCATGGTCAGCAGCGCGCCGGGCCGCGAGATTTCAATCGAAGTAGAGCGCGACGGCGCGCGATTGCGTATGGTAGCGACCGTGGCGCGGGTGATGGAGGCGGGGCGGCCCGTGGGCCGGCTCGGTATCATGCTTCAGGAGGGCGCTCGGGTCTGGCCACCGGGCCTCGTGGGCATGCGTCGCTCGGGGCCGATCGACGCGGCGGTCATCGGGGTGGAGAAGACCTGGGACATGTCCGCATTAACGGTGCAGATGCTGTGGCGTATCGTCACGGGCCAGGTCTCTGCGAAGAACATCAGTGGGCCGATCAGCATTGCCGAGTTCGCGGGCATCAGCGCGTATCTGGGAGTAACGGCGTTCCTCGCGTTCCTCGCCATCATCAGCGTGAGCTTGGGCGTGCTCAATCTGATGCCCGTACCGCTGCTGGACGGCGGGCAGATCGTCTATCAGTTGGTGGAGGCGGTGAAGGGCAGCCCGCTGTCGGAGCGTGCGCAGAATTTTGGTCAGCAGGTGGGGATAGCCTTGCTGGTGGTGTTGATGAGCCTCGCGTTTTATAACGATATTTCAAGACATTTCAATTAACGGGAAATCATGATTCATCGAGATTGCATTCGGTCGTTGTCGCGTGCGGCTTGAGTTAAGGCTGTTCGGCTTGGTGGCCCTCGCCATCCAGCCGCTTGGGGCCGCCCATGCGCAGACGGCGGCTCCGCAGGAATCCTTCACTGTCGGTGACATTCGCGTCGAAGGACTGCAGCGAATTTCCGAAGGCACGGTGTTCAATTATTTGCCGGTGAACATCGGCGATCATTTGGACGGTCAGCGCATTGGCGAGGCCATGCGGGCGCTGTATGCCACGGGATTCTTTCGCGACGTGGAATTGCGCCGCGACGGCAACACCTTGCTGGTGGTGGTGATCGAACGCCCGTCGATAGGCAAATTCGAGCTCAAGGGCAACAAGGACATCAAGACCGAGGATCTGCAAAAGAGTCTGCGCAACGTCGGCCTTGCCACCGGCAAGACCTTCGATCGATCGGTGCTCGATGAGGTCAAACAGTACCTGACCGATCAATACTTCAGCCGCGGCAAGTACGCGGTGCGGGTCGACACCAAGATTACGGACTTGCCGGGCAACAAAGTCGACGTCGTCGTCGACATCAAGGAAGGCAAGCGCGCCAAGATCGAGCAGATCAACCTGGTGGGCAACACCAAGTTCAAGGAAAAGGACGTTCTCGACAGTTTCGAGTTGAAGACGCCGAATTGGCTGTCCTGGTACAAGCAAGACGACCGCTATTCGCGCGAGTCCCTGACCGGGGATTTGGAGAAACTGCGTTCTTATTACATGGACCGCGGGTACGCGAACTTTCAGATCGAGTCGACGCAGGTGGCCATAGCGCCTGAAAAAGACGACATGTACATCACGGTGAACGTCAACGAAGGCGACGTTTTCAAGGTGTCCGAAATCAAGCTCGCGGGCACCATGGTGGTTCCGGAGGCGCAGCTGCGCGCGCTGCTGCTCATCAAGCCGGGCGATATTTTCTCGCGCAAGGCGGTGACCAGCTCGCAGGAACTGATGAGTTACCGGCTCGGTGCGGACGGCTACGCGTTCGCGAAAATCGATCCGGTGCCCACGCCCGACAACGAAAAGAAAACCGTGTCGCTGACGTTTTTCATCGAACCGGGCAATCGCGTCTACGTGCGGCACATCAATTTCAACAACGTCACCGCCATCAACGACGAGACCTTGCGTCGCGAGATGCGCCAGTTGGAAGGCGGATGGTTGTCCAACTCGGCCATCGAGCGCTCGAAAGAGCGCCTGCAGCGGCTGCCGTATGTGGAGAAGGTGGAGTTCGAGAACAAACCGGTGGCCGGCAGCGCGGACCTTGTCGATGTGGATTACAACATCAAGGAAGGCTTGCCCGGTCAGTTCGGCGGCGGCATCGGCTACTCCCAATCGCAGGGCATCAGCCTGAACGGCAATATCGTGCACAGCAACTTCATGGGAACCGGCGATCGCATCGCGCTGGAAGTCAACGCGGGCAAGTACACCAAGAGCTATGTGTTCTCGCACACCGATCCTTATACGACCATCGACGGGGTGTCCCGCACCTCGTCTTTGTCGTATCGACAAAGCACGCAATTCGTCTCCGCCTCGTCGCAGCTCACGAGCGAGCAAATCACGGCGGCGATGCGCTGGGCATATCCCATTACGGAGTATCAGAGCTTGCAGATAGGCGTAGCGGCCAACGAATCGAGCCTGCTCACCACGCTGGGCTACAGCTCGTTGCAGTCCGTCGACTGGGTGAGATCGAACGGCAATACCTATTCGTCCCGCGATTTCGAAACCACCGGGCAGTACTACTTTTACGGCACGAAGTTCAACACCTACGAAGTTACCGCCGGCTGGTCCATCGACACGCGCAATCGAGCGCTGTTCGCGGACCGCGGCATGCACAACGCCTTGTCGGGACGCATTACGCTGCCGGCCAGCGACGTAAGGTACTACGCGCTGAACTATGAATTCATCCAGTACGTGCCCCTAGGGTGGAAACAATTGTTGTCCCTTCACGCTGCGGTGGACTACGGCTCGCCTCTGGGCAGTACCACCTCGCTGCCGCCGTATTTGAATTATTTTGCCGGTGGTCCGGACAGCACTCGCGGCTATCGCGAGAGCCGCCTGGGGCCAAAGGACAACATCAATGGTGGCAATCCGTACGGTGGGAATTTTCGCGTCGTTGGCAATGCGGAGTTCATATTTCCAGTGCCCGACAAATGGAAGAGTGCTGCTCGCGTAAGCTGGTTCTACGACGTCGGAAATGTCTTTCAGACGGGAAGTAAGGTGCAGTTCAAGGGAGCCGACAACTACTCGCCTGTGACCTACCATTTCGAAAATTGGAGCGATCTGAAGCGATCGACCGGTATCGCGGTGCAGTGGCTGGCTCCGCTCGGACTGTTTCGCTTTTCATTCGCCGTGCCGCTGAACGCGTATCGAGGCGATTCGGTCACCTTCCCCGACGAGACCGAGCGCTTTCAGTTTTCCATCGGCCAGGCATTTTGAGCCGTTGCTCGTGGCCATCGTGCTTCGGTGTCTCGAAATGCTCGGCAAATGATGGGTCTTAGGCATAGCGACCGTGGCGGCTGTCACTCACAAACGCGCGCGTCGGTTATGGGTTATCGCGGTTGTCGCCGCGTTTCACGTCGCCGTATGCTGGTTGCTTCTGGAGGCAACGCGGCCGCCCAAGATTCGGACTGCATCTTCCAGGCTGGAACTCACGTACCTTACTCTCGTCGTGCCGGAAAGCGTGACACCAAGGCCCGCACCGGCACGCCCATCGCAACCTCTCTTGCGGCAAAACGCGGTTCCCCCTCCCTTGAGTCGACCGCGGCCCCTGAGTCAGCCTAGCGCGACGGCCCATAACGAGGAAGACAATGCGATTCATCCGCCGATCAATTGGGCGAATGAGCTGAATCGCACAGCCAGGGATTCCGCAACGGGCGAGTCGGCGCCGCAGCCGCGAGAATTCGGCGCGCCGCACGTTGCGCCCACGCCGCCGGCAAAACCACCTGAGTTTGGGTGGTCGCACTCCCGGACGCATCGCGTGGAAAGGGGGCCGGGCAGCGTGGGCGTTCATTTGGGCGATCACTGTGTCGTCGCGCTCTCGCCTCTACCATCCGTGGTATGTAGTCCCGAAAAAAAGGAAGCGAACGGGGACTTATTCAAGCATATGCGCGATCCACCGCAGCCCGGCGATTGGAAGGATCCGCAGTGACGCGGTCAGGTCGGAAGGGGCACACCCACTAGACGGGATGCCCGATCGGGGACCGGGGGCCCATGGAGACGGTGATCAATGATGAGCGGGGACACACCAACCCACGATGAGTTGGGCCCCGCGGGCAGGCCCAACCCTGTGCCGCTGCGTCACCGGCTACCCGGTCGCCCGCAGCGGCGATTCCTATCGATTGATGCGCAATGCGCCAATCGGCGAAGTGGAGCTTCCAAACATGAACAGGTCGTACACCCCGCTGGCGTTCAGGGTCGCCGTCGTATTCGTGAAAAGGGTGGTCGAGGTGTTTGCATCGACGGTGTCTATCTCCGTGTTGGTACCGGCCGTGACCTCGATGGACGGAGAAGCGGCGCCCAGTGCTATAGCGCTTGCCACCGGTGTGTAATTCACGTTCAGCGAGACTGGGTCGCCGAGCCCTGACATGGCATTGACGAGCTTGACTTTGGCATACGTGGAGGTGGACGGAAAGCGGTTGTCGTCGGCGATTAGCGTCGTGGTCGTTCCGGAGACGCCGGTACCGTTCAAAACCAGGACGGTGTAATCGTCGCCCGCCGTAAGCGTCTGGCTGCTCGCCGGGAGCGCAGTGCCGCTCAGCGTCAAATTCAGTGTCTGGGTGCCGGCCGTGACCAAGGTATAATTCGACACTGTATTGGCGGCTGCAGAGCCCAGCAAGTTCGTGCCGCCCAAGTTTGCGGTGAGATTCGACCCCGAAGGGATGCCGGCGGCTGCGCGTACCCGCGAATACGGATTGGTCACGATAGTCTGGGTACCTTGCTGAGGAATGACCGCTGCGTTCACGAGTACTCCGCCGCTGGTACCGGTGACAACGATCGATAGAATCTCTTGGCTGCTGAAAGTTATCCCCGTCACACTATCCAGTCGTATGTCGGTCTGACTGCCTGCGGCCGTGACCCGAATACGATAGGTGCCGCTGTTGACCGTGACGAAGCCTGCACTGGCGATGCTTCCTCCGGCCACACTGGAAAACGTGGGCGATGAGTTGGTTATGGCCACCGATGGGTCCGTGAGATACACATCCACGCTTCCGGCGTCCAGCGCCGCATCGAGCAGTTGCACCTTGGTGTAGGAGCTGGAGGGAGCATCCTGGTCTTCGAGGATCTCCAATGTTCCGAACTTACCGGAGTTGCCATAGGCGACATAAGTCCTATGTGTGTTTTTGGCGAGGTTCTCATTGATCGACTTCAGCGAACTCTGCACGTTGTTGCTGGTGAACTCGACCGTGTAGCTGCCGGAACCCACACCGAGGTAGCTGCCCAATGTGCCGTAGGCGGCGGCGGTGATTTCGCGTGTGTTCGTGGTGCCGTTGTCGAGGTACAGGTCCACGGAAGTGTAGTCGACACTGGTGTTCAGAATGCGTATGTCGGCATTGCCACTGGACTTGCTGCAGCCGGCCACAAAGAGGCCCGTAAGCAAGAGCGCAACCGCGTGGCGAGTAGAAATTGACATTGAATTTGTTCTCCACTGAATGAAAAAAAACTAGCGATCCGCTTCGCGGTATCCCAATAAAGTTGTTCCGGCGTAACGCTGACCCCTGAAATCCCATGCACGTGAGAGAGACATGGGTGTCATGGCTTCTCCGGACCCTGCAGTGCTCTGGCCACACGGCCGCCGATGCTTTTCAGCGGATTGCGGCTGCCGTTCTGCCTGTCGAGATCTCGGACAGTTGGACGAGACTCTTATTCGAGAAATTTACAAACATTTACCCCGGTGCATCCTCGAGCGGCCACGTCGTCGCTTGGGTTCAACGCGCGACGCTGGCAGCGCCGCGTGAGCCGGACCGGAAGAGGAGAAATGGCGAGGGCGTCGTCTCTCCATTTAGGAGCGTCTCTCTACTAGAAGAGTGGGCGCGCGCGATCCGCGGTGTCAGCACGCTAGGCAGGGGGAGTGGGGGTCGACTCGCGGAAAGCCATCAGAGCTTGTGTCCCATCGAAGATGGTGGTAATACTATTGTCTCCTACCCATTGCGAATCAAAGGAGGGCGCGATGAACCCATCTCGAATGCACCTTCCGCCCCGCGCGGACAACACTTAAGTCCTAAGGCCTCGACGACGAGGTCCGCCCGGTAGCGACGCTCATATCGCTGCAGTTTTGTTCGGTTAGATTCGCAAAGGAAAAGCGCGCGTTGGCGCGGCAACATCATGGCTACATCGCAGGTCAAGGGCACGCCGGCCCTTCGCATTGTTTTGTTCTTCACGTTCCGTCATTGGTCGCACCGTCGGGCGCTGGTAGGGGGCATCGCGCTTGCCATGTCGCTGGCAACACTGACGGAGGTGTTCGTACCCCTGTTTGCTGGGCAACTGGTCGATGCGCTGGCCCGGGGTCCCTCGGCCGCCCACGCCGCCCTGACCGCTTTCGCCATCATGGCGGGGCTTGGGTTAGGCATGGTAACTCTGCGCCACTTCGCTTGGTTGGGCACCGTGCCCTTGACGCTTGGCATGATGCGCAACGTCGCTGGCGATGCGTTTCACCGCGTGCAGCGGTTCTCAACCGATTGGCACGCCAACAGTTTCGCAGGCTCGGTGGTGCGCAAAATTACTCGCGGCATGTGGGCGCTCGACACTTTGAACGATGTGCTGCTGCTCGCGTTGCTGCCGTCGATCGTGGTGCTTGTCGGTTCAATGGTGCTTCTGGGCCAGCATTGGTTGCTCATGGGAGCGATCATGGCGTTGGGCTCGCTAGCCTATATTGTCATGTCGGTGCTGCTTGCGACCCGGGTTATCGCACCGGCCTCCCGCCTTTCCAATGCCTTGGATACGCGCATCGGCGGCGTTCTTGCGGATGCGCTGGGAGCGAATGCCGTGGTAAAGGCATTCGGCGCGGAGACCCGTGAGGATGAGCGGCTCACCCGGGTGATCGAAAAATGGTCACGCCGCACCCGTCGCACGTGGATGCGTCACATCTGGAGCGGCACGGGACAGCTGGCGCTGCTATGGGTGGTGCGCAGCATGATCACAGCGGCGGCGCTGTGGCTTTGGTGGCGGGGACAGGCAACGCCTGGGGAGGTGACGTACGTGCTCACCACGTATTTCGTCGTGGACGGATATCTGCGCGATATCGGCCAGCATGTGCACCACCTGCAGCGAGCGGTGAACGAAATGGAGGAAATGGTGCGCATGTACGATCAACCTCTGGGGGTTGAGGATGCGCCCGGCGCCGAGCCGCTTCGTATTCGTGCAGGCGAGGTGCGCTTCGAGCAAGTGACGTTCTACTACGCGGGACGCGATGTGCCGCTGTACCGGGATCTGAATGTACGCATTGCCCCCGGCGAAAGAGTCGGACTCGTCGGGCATTCAGGATCGGGGAAAACCACCTTCGTGAAATTGGTGCAGCGGCTCTATGACGTGACCAGCGGGCAGGTACTGATCGACGGCCAGAACGTGAGGCTGGCGACTCAGTCATCGCTCCGTTCACAGATCGCCATCGTGCAGCAGGAACCCATTTTGTTTCATCGAAGCCTTGCGGAAAACATTTCCTATGCCCGGCCCGAAGCGACGGCAGCGCAGATCGAGCACGCCGCCATGCTTGCCAATGCGCATGACTTCATCGCGCGGCTGCCGCGCGGCTATCACACCCTGGTGGGAGAGCGGGGCATCAAGCTATCGGGCGGGGAGCGCCAGCGGGTGGCTCTCGCCCGAGCATTCCTGGCCGACGCGCCCATTCTCATTCTCGATGAAGCCACCTCGAGCCTTGACTCAGAGTCCGAAGCCCTCATCCAGCAGGCCACGGGTCGATTGATGGCTGGCCGCACCGCCATCATTATTGCGCACCGTCTGTCGACGGTGCGCACAATGAACCGCATCCTGGTATTCGAGCACGGGCGCCTCATCGAAGAGGGCGATCACGAGACCTTGCTGCGGCGCTCTCACGGCTATTATCGTCGACTGTTCGATCGTCAGTCCGGCGCCATGCTGACGCCGAAGTTCACCGATGTCGGGATTGCCGCTGCAAAATTCGAAGATCCGGAATTCGTGGAATGAGCGAGGCCGGTGACGAATTCCCGTACCCTCTTGACCGGCCGGCCAATACCTAAGGCGTGGGTAAGTGAGGGGGCACGTGCACCACCAGCGGACTTCAATCGTATGGTGTAAACTAATCGGCTTGGCACTGTTGGCAGGCCCTTGGGAAAAGTACATAATTAAGTACATCGTCAGGCCTGGGAGACAGAAAATCCCAGCAATGACAAGGGATTGGGGTCTGGATGTAGGTCTCGTTTCTCGCTCCAGTTTCCGTAGGAACCCCGGCCAGCCCGGGGTTCGCTGTTTTTGTCGATTGGCTCGGTGGCAGAGTGGTCATGCAGCGGCCTGCAAAGCCGTGTACGCCGGTTCGATTCCGACCCGAGCCTCCAATAGACATCTTCCGCAGGATTCGGACTTTCGCTGGTGCGGGTTTCCACGGATAGGCTCGCCGGTAAGGTGTCACTAAGAAGGAGTACGACAGGTTACTTCCCAACCAAAAGCGATGTGAAGGGATCTGATCGCAGGTTGTTGCGCGGAACAGAGCTGTCGTACCCCGAAAACCTCGAAGTTGCTGGCATCCGTGAGCATGGCCCTTAGCCCCGGTTCACGCTGGAGGTAGCGCACCGTACCCGGTCTGCGCTGGAATATCTGTACGCTAGCGCGCTTATGGCCTTCAAAATGTGGGTGCGCGCCGACCCCGGTCAAAAGCACAGAACTCATCGGCGGGCCAATCAGGCGTAGATCGGTACGTGGGCTGGGTGCTGCAAGCGATCGAGTTCTAGAACGCCGGCCACCTCCGCCTCCGGAAGCGGCCGGTGGAGGAAATATCCCTGTACTGCGTCGCAGCGCTGACTCTGCAGAAACTTCAGCTGATCCGCGGTTTCCACTCCCTCGGCGACCACTTTGAGTCTCAGGCTATGCGCCATCGCGATGATTGCGCGCGTAATTTTCTTGTCACCGGAGTCGGCGGGAATATCCCGAATGAACGAGCGATCCACCTTGATGGTATCGATCGGGAAGCGCTTGAGGTAGGCAAGCGATGAATAGCCCGTTCCGAAATCATCGATGGCGATCTGGACGCCGCTCGATTTTAGTTTCTCGAGTACGGCTACGGCGGATGCCCCGTGCGACATGACCAAACTTTCGGTAATCTCCAACTCCAGACTCGACGGATCCAGTCCACTGGCGCGGATGATCCGGGCCAGGTTCGGCAGGAGCATCGGATCCGCGAACTGGCGCGCCGAGAGGTTGACGGCAACCTCGAGCTGCGGGAATCCCTGGTCCTGCCAAGCCTTGGTTCGCGCGCAGGCGGTGGCAAGCACCCATTCGCCGATCGATACGATCAGTCCTGTCTCTTCGGCAAGAGGAATAAAATCCATCGGCGATACGAGCCCTCGGAGCGGATGCTTCCAACGCAAGAGCGCTTCTATCCCCGTGATCAAACCGGTCGCGACCTCTACCTTGGGCTGATAATGCAGCAGGAATTCACCTCGTTCCAAGGCATGTCTCAGGTCCGACTCCAGTTCCAGTCGTTCCACCGTGTGCACGTTCATCGTGGGCGAGTAATACAGATAATTGTTTCGCCCGGTGTCCTTGGCCCGATACATGGCCACATCCGCCGCCTTGAGCAGTGCCTGCGAGTCGCTGCCGTCGGCAGGGAAGACGCTGATGCCAATACTCACCGTGACGTGGCAGTCCTTCGTCCCCAGCATGTAGGGTGCGCTCAACTCATCGACCAGCCGCTGGGCACGGCTGGAGATATTCATCGGATTTTCGTGATTTTCGATCAGCACCACGAACTCGTCACCGCCCATTCGCGCCACCGTATCGCCTTCTCGTGACTGGGAACGCAAGCGGTCGGCAACCTGGCGCAGCAGAACATCTCCAACTTCGTGCCCCAACGAGTCGTTGATTACCTTGAAGCGGTCCAGATCCATGAACAGAATCGCCAATTGCTTCCCGGCGCGGCGGTGCCGGCTCAGGGCTTGGTCGAGCCGCTGGTTGAACATCAGTCGATTGGGAAGTGCGGTCAAATCGTCATGAAAGGCGATATGATTGACCCGGTCTTCCGTGCGCTTCCTCTGTTGAAGTATGCGCAGTGATGACACGGTTCCGAGAATCAACAGCCCGGGAGTTGCGCCGAGCATGATTGCTTGGAGCAATCGGTAGGTTGTTCGAGATGCCTCGCTCAGGGCATCGACGAATTGATTTTCGATGGGAGTGAGTTTCTCGTTGATCGCCGAGATCTCGGCCAGAACGGCTTGCACCTTCTCGGCGCGCGGCGATGGGGATTCCATTTCACGCTGCAGAAGCGTTCCGGCCTCGCCGAGCTCAATGATGTAGCGGTCGCCTGCGACCCAGGCTCGAATTGCGTGCTGCATGAAACTGACCCACTTAAATCTCCTGTACAGGTTGACCATGCCGTCGACATCGTCGAGATGAATCCCACCGTGGATGAATTCTTGCCGCACCTTCCCGAAGTCCGGAGTCGGCTTGTCCATCTCGAGCCGAGCCTCGTGGTCTCCCAAGGGCACAGCAATGTTCACGCGAAATTGGCGCAGCTCTTCGGGGGCGCCGCTGACGGCGTACTTCTGTAGATGAAAGACGGCGTCTTTCTGGGCTTTCGACCATATGCTTTCGCCGCCGACATACGCTCGCACCGACGACAGCAGCCCGAAGCTGAAATTGGCGAGCATCAACAGACAAAGAACAATCGCAGCGAATATCCAAATAATCTGGATTGGCGAACTCGTCTCCGGTGCCCCTCGCGACGATAGTGATTGGGTCATATCGTGAGGCGGCGCGGCCGCGGACTTGGTTGGATCGACATTGTTGGCTACCTGTTGCGCCGCCTTCGTCGGCTAGCTGCCGACATAGCGTGGACTCCTCGGCTGATCCTATCCCGTCGCTCCGGCTTTTGATGTGAGCCAGCCACCAGGGTCGCGTACTTTTCAGGCCAAGCGGGAGCCCATAACGCTGCGCTGCACAATGGGGAGTGCGCGCGCCGCTCTCCCGACCAAGAACTATCCGAGATGGATACGACATCGGCACCATCGCCGGATGCTTAAGTCTCCCGATACCCATTGTTCGAGACGGTACGGAGTCCAGCGCCCGAGGATGTTAGAGTGGAGAGTATTGGAACCATCGCCGATCCCACATCGCCCGCAATGGCCGGCGGCAAGGAAACGCATGAATCAACAGCGACTATGAGCACACCGGACCGACAATCCGCGGTCTTTGCGTGGCCGCCGCCGCCGTTTTTTCGGCTCACCGAGTCGACTGAACAGGGACGCAATAAAGAGTGTGCGATCGAGTCCATTGGTGGAGTCGAGATCCGGGGAGAACTGATGGCGTTCGACCCGAGCGCGGATTTCGTCGACGTGCGCCTGACCGGATCCAAGGGTCTTCAGCGGATCAATGTGGCTGGAATTCGCACCATTAAGCTGACGCGGCCCGTCGGGTATGTTTCCGAGGCGGCGATGCTCGAAGCCATCGGAGTCACCGCGTTTCGTGCCCAAACGGAGAAGCCGTTTGTAATCAGCCTGCATGACAGCGCGATATTGACGGGCACCACACTCGGTTTCGTCAAGGTAACGGGCGGCTTGTTCCTGTATCTCGTCGAAGATAGTGCCGCAACCGCGGTGCGGTGCTTCATACCGGCCGCCCAAATCAAGGAAGTGCAGATCGGCCCCCTCATGGGTGACGTACTGGTCGAGAAGCATGTGGTGAGTGCGGACGCGCTTGCGCAGGCCCTGAGCACGCAGACGAAATTTCGTCGGGAGCGAATTGGAAATTATCTGACGGATCGGGCCATCATTTCCGCGCAGGACCTGACGCGTGCGATCGCTGCCCAGGGAAAACGACCCAATGTGCGTCTCGGCGAGATTCTCCTCGAGGCGGAGGTCATCACGCCGACGCAGCTCAGTGAAGCGTTGGCGATTCAAGAAAAACACCGGGGGCGGCGCGTCGGCGAAATTCTGATTGAAATGGGTGCGGTTTCGATGCGGCTGATCCAGTTTGCGCTGTCGGATAAACTGGGTATTCCCTACGTCAATGTGCGCGAGTTCAAGATCGGCCTGGGTGCGCTCGAGATGGTGGATGCGGCATTCGCAATCCGCCACCAAGTGTTGCCGCTGCTGCGCATCGAAGACTCCTTGGTGGTTGCCGTCGAGGACCCTCTTGCCATTAATTTCGTGCAGGAACTGCGGGTCAAAACCGCGCTGACCATTGATCCGGTGATCGCCAACACACAGGACCTCAAGGTCCGCATTGCCAAAGAATACTCGAATCTGGACGCTCGCACCGACACCAGGGTAGACATGGGAGCGAGAAGTGCGCTCGCATCCGCCAACGACTCGAGTACGCCCAACGCCGCACAAACAAAGGTGGGGGATCTTACCAGCCAGCTGGCGCGAGAAACACGGTCCGCGCCATCGCCCAAGGATGTCCCGGTCGCCTCGCGAGTATCCGAGAATACGCTCGTCAGGCTGGTCAACAAAATCATTATCGAGGCTCATGCGCAGGGCGCATCCGATATTCATATCGAGAGCAATGGCGACAAGAGCGACACCCGTATCCGCTTTCGCAAGGACGGAGACCTGGAGGACTATCTGGCGCTTCCGCAGGCGTTTAGCAACGCGCTGGTTTCGCGAATCAAGATTATGGCGGAATTGAACATCTCCGAACATCGGCATCCCCAGGATGGGAAGATCGACTTCGGCCGGCATGGGCCCTTGTCGATCGAACTGCGTGTGGCGATCATTCCGACTGCGAACTCCCTCGAAGACGTCGTGCTGCGAATCCTGGGAGGGGCCGAGCCACTGCCGCTCGATCAGGTGGGGTTCTCCGATCAGGATTTGCCGAAGCTGGAGAAAATGATCTCGCGTAGTTATGGTCTGATGCTGGTCTGCGGTCCGACCGGATCGGGCAAAACCACGACGCTGCACTCGGTGCTGCGTCATATCAATCGGCCTGACCTCAAGATCTGGACCGCCGAAGACCCGATCGAAATCACTCAACCCGGCCTGCGCCAGGTTCAGGTGCATCCGAAGATCGGTTGGACCTTTGCGGCATCGATGCGTGCCTTTTTGCGGGCGGATCCGGACGTCATCATGGTGGGAGAAATGCGCGATGCGGAAACCACGAAAATCGGCATCGAGGCATCGTTGACGGGGCATCTCGTTTTCTCGACATTGCACACCAACAGCGCCGCCGAAAGTATCGTGCGTCTGCTGGATCTTGGCATGGATCCCTTCAATTTTGCCGATGCCCTCATTGGGATTCTATCGCAGCGTTTGGCCCGCAAGCTATGCCCGAATTGTAAACAGGCTCATGTCGCGTCCGAGGTCGAAGTTGCCGATTTGGTCGGGGAATATTGCAGCGAGACGAACTTGGAGCCTGCAACGGTACTGGTCCGATGGATGACCGCGTTTGGAAAAGACGGACATCTGGTCTTTTTCGAAGCGATGGGCTGCGATGCCTGTAAGGACGGATACAAGGGACGCGTGGTCGTCTACGAACTGCTCGCGGGTACGCCGGAGATCAAGCACTTGGTGCGTTCGCATGCAACCGTCCCTCAGTTGCTCGCCGTCGCGCAGAATGGCGGGATGCTGTCGCTCAGACAGAACGCCATTGAAAAACTCCTGCGGGGCGTTCTCGATCTGGCCAGCGCTCGGGCGGTATCCAGTTGAAGCGTTAAATTAACCGGCGGTGCCTGAGGGCCGCTCGCCCGGCGGCGTGGTGCCTCGGCTGGTCCAAACCAAGGCGCCGGAGCCGGCGAGCAGCGCTGCGTGCACGGCGAGCTGCAAAAACCCGCGTGCGTTCGATCGCCGCGATGGGCACCGTATTGTGTCTCGGTCCATGCCGTCTGCCCTTGAGGCACCGATTGTCGCGCAAAATGGGGCCACCTCAGCTTCGGAATTGCGGCTGGCCGGGTTATTCTTGCGCCTGAGCATATGTATTTGGGAGCGCTCGATGTCCGACGATAACTCGAACCTGGCCGCACTGCGCCCTGCGAATTCACCCAATGGCGTCGATTTGCGCCGCATTGGCGCGCATCCGGACTATTGGTACCCAGTGGCGTGGTCCGACGAACTGAAGGTGGGACGGACGCTCGGACGCCGGTTCGCCGGCGATCCCATCGTCATCTACCGAGGCACGAGCGGACAGGTATTCGCACTGGAGGACCGGTGCGCCCATCGTCAGGTACCGCTGCACCTGGGGGTGGTCAAGGGCGATGAACTGAAGTGTCACTATCACGGCTGGACTTATAACTGTGCGGGCAAATGCGTGGGCGTTCCGTATCTCGGCACGGAGCGGCTGCCCAACGGGGTCAAGAGCTATCCCGCCCGTGAGGTGGACGGCCTCATCTTCGTGTTTCCGGGGGATGCGACCCTGGCGGAGAGCCGAGTGCCGGCAGCTTTGGGCTCGTCACAGCGAAACGACTATAAGACTCGCCGCCTCAATCGCGAGGTGGCGTGCCACTACACGTTCATGCACGAGAATCTGTTCGACATGAACCATCAGTTCATGCATCGCAAGCAGATGGGCTCGATCAGGGCCCGTTGCCTTGGAAAGAACCACGGCGAGAACTGGGCCCAGGTGGAGTACAGCTTCACTCGGACCGAGGGCAAGCAGTCGGTGGGCGAACACGTCATCGTGGACCTGATGCGCAAGCGCGGCGAACCCAAGAAGGACTTCTCCGACCACATGCGGATTCGCACCGATTATCCTACCCAAAGTCTCAAAGTCTGGGTGGGACGCAATATTCAAACGACGGACGAACCCGTGCTCGACGTGTGGCTCGGATACACGCCGTTGGACGCCGAGCAACGTACCAACCGCACCTATGGATATCTATCGATCAAGAAACCGCGGGTGCCGGGAATCATTCATGCGGTATGGCCCTTCGTGACCTGGTTCACCGAGAATATCTTTCGCGAGGACAAGGAAATCGTCGAATACGAACAGCGAGCCTATGACTCGCAGGGGTCGGATTGGAACAACGAGGTGTTCCCGCCGCTGCGCGATCTTCGCGCCGTGCTGGCGCGCTGCGGCCGACCGATGCAGTAGTCGGTTCGGGGGCAAGCGGGAACGCGACGCCGCGCTGAAGGCGCGGGGAATTCTGACAGCCGCCGGCATCGACTCACTGATACAGTGCTTTTCCCGAATTGCGTCGAGAAGGTGCGCCCTGTGCAACGACCCTATTGCAGATTGATTGCGTGCGCGCGACATCTTTTCTGCTGCGCCGTCGGCGCCTGCCTGCTGGTACTGTTGGGCCGGTCCGCGGCTTGCGCAGACGAAGCCGCGCCGCCCGATGCGGCGGGTGCCAAGCCCTCGGAGCCCCCCAGCCCCTTGACGCGATGGTTCAATCCCTCGACGGCGCCTTTCATTCCGGTACCGCTGATCGGTTCGGACCCCAACAGCGGTACGACGCTAGGTCTTCTGCCGGTGTGGATCAAAACGGATGACGATCACGAGATCCGCCGCATCATCGCGCCGGATGTGCTGCACAACCCGTACTTCGGTTATGGCGTTGACGGTCGCGTGTACGCCTATTCCTCGAAGGACGAGCAATGGTCCATCGATGCCGGGATCAAGGAGCGGGTCGAACGGGGAGTCGACGCCGAATACCAGTCCGGACGCTTGCGCGACCAGCGCTGGTCCATGAACTATAGTCTCATCTACGCGCGCAGCGGTACGCCGCGTTTCTATGGAATCGGCAATGAATCACCGATGATCCACCAAACGAACTTCACCAACAGCCAGCAACTCGCGCAGGTTCAGATCGGCCTCAATCTCTCCCATGTCTGGCAGATACTCTATACCGGGCGCATGCAGTCCGATGACGTGACGCCCGGTACCTTGGCGGGCATTCCCTCGCTCGAGACCCGCTTTGGCCACATCCTGGGTGTCGGTACCACCAATGTGCTGCTCAACCGCCTCTCGATCATTTACGACACCCGCGACGACTTGGTCGTGCCGAACCGCGGCATGGAGTGGATCGCATACGGCGGCGGAGCCGCTCGACATGGACTGTTGAACGAATCCATGTACAGCGAGACCGGATTCGACGGACGTAATTTCTGGCCGGTCGCCCAACAGACCATCCTGGCGGCGCACGTCGCGCTGCGCTATTTGCCCACCACGCACGCCGTGCCATTCTGGGCGCTCAGCAGTATCGGCGGGGGCGAAAGCCAAGCCGGCGGCGAACAGCCGCTGCGTGGCTACGGCGAGGGGCGATTTTATGATCGGAACTCCTTTTCCGCGAGTATGGAGTTGCGCAGAACGGTGCTGTCCTTCGATGCGGTTTCCACGCGCGTCGACGTGGAGTTGGCCCCGTTCATCGATCTCGGCCGCGTGTTCTCGAGAACCAGCACCTTGCCGTTTGAACAGTTGCATCACGTGTTCGGCGTGGGATTCCGCGGAATCGCGCGGCCCTTCGTGGTGGGCAAGGTGGATGTCGGCTACGGCAGCGAAGGCGTCGCGGTGTTCACCGGTCTGAATTATCCGTTCTAGGGGCGGTCAAGAAAGTCCGCCCATCCCCAAGCCTGCGAGGTTACATGAAGTTATCCGACTTTCCGATTACCCAGAAGTGGCCGGCCGAGCACCCGGACCGAATCCAGCTCTACTCACTTCCAACCCCCAATGGGGTCAAGGTCTCCATCATGCTGGAAGAGACGGGATTGCCGTACGAGCCCCATCTGGTGCGCTTCGAGACCAACGACCAGCTTTCGCCCGAGTTCCTATCGCTCAATCCAAACAACAAAATCCCGGCAATCATCGATCCAAATGGACCGGATGGAGAGCCGCTGCCCTTGTTCGAATCCGGTGCCATCCTGATTTACCTGGCCGACAAGGCACGGACGTTGATTCCGCCCGATGCGGCTGGCCGTTACGAAACCATTCAGTGGTTGATGTTCCAAATGGGTGGTGTCGGTCCCATGTTCGGACAAGTCGGATTCTTCAATAAATTTGCCGGCAAAGACTACGAAGACAAACGGCCTCGTGACCGCTATGTGGCGGAGGCCAAACGCCTGCTGGGCGTGATCGATCGCCGGCTCGCGCGGCGTGCATGGATCATGGGCGATGCGTATACGATAGCGGACGTAGCGATCTTCCCGTGGATCAATATTCTGAATACGTTTTACCAGGCGGGTGACCTGGTGGGCGTCGCCGATTTTTCGCAGGTGACGCGGGCGCTCAATGCGTTCCTGGCGCGTCCGGCGGTTATCAGAGGCCTCGATATACCGAAGCGGTCGACGGCGACCGGTTAGTGCATAATCCCCGTCATGAAACTTGACTACACTGGTTTCCATCGCCACCACGGAGAGATTCAGCCGAATGCCTACTTTGTTCGATCCGATTCACTTCGGCAGCATAGAGTCAGCCAACCGCATCGTGATGGCGCCGCTGACTCGCGATCGCGCCGGCCCGCGCCAAGTACCGACCCCGCTGATGGCGACCTACTATGGACAGCGTGCGACGGCCGGTCTGATCGTATCCGAGGCCACGCAGATTTGCGCCGAAGGGCAGGGCTATTTGGATACTCCGGGCATCTACAGCGCTGAGCAAATTGCGGGATGGCGGCGAGTGACGGAAGCGGTGCATGCCAAGGGCGGCAAGATGGTGCTGCAGCTATGGCACGTCGGTCGCATCTCCCATGTATCTTTGCAACCCAACGGCCAATCGCCGGTATCGAGTACGTCGCGTCGCGCGAACTCCAAGACGTTTACCGCCAAAGGATTCGAGGAAGTTTCGCAGCCGCGCGCACTGAGGCTCGATGAAATGCCGCGCGTCGTGGGCGAGTATCGCCAAGCCGCGCGGAATGCGATTGATGCGGGATTCGACGGCGTCGAGGTTCATGGCGCCAACGGCTATTTGCTGGATCAATTCTTGAGAGACAGTATCAACGATCGCACCGACGCCTATGGTGGTTCAAGGGAAAATCGCGCGCGCTTGCCGCTCGAGGTGATGCGCGCGATAGTGGCCGAGATCGGGGCAGAGCGCACGGGCTTGCGTCTCTCGCCGGTGACGCCGTCCAATGATGCTGCGCTCGATAGCGACCCACAGGGACTGTTCAATTATCTGATCGAGCACTTGGCGCCGCTCAAACTCGCATTCATTCATGTGGTGGAGGGTGCGACCGGGGGTCCGCGCGATGTTGCTCCGTTCAACTACGGCGCGCTGCGCAGCCGTTTCAAGCAAGACAATCGCGGCGGTGCATGGATCGTGAACAATGGTTATACGCGCAACATGGCTGTCGAGGCCGTGGCGAGCGATACGGCCGACATGGTGGCCTTCGGTAAGCCGTTCATCAGCAACCCCGATCTCGTGAGCCGACTGCGCGCTCAGGCACCCTTGGCGTCGTGGAATAACGCCACCTTCTATGGCGGCGATGCACGCGGATACACCGACTACCCGGCCCTCGATACGGCGATGGCCTGAGGTTAAGACAGCGTGCCCGAAAGTACTCCTAGGTTGCGGGCGGCGGGTTCGCTGACGGTCAGGAGGGGCACGCGCTCGACTCAGGCACGGATCGCTCGGGTCACCGTGCTGTTCGCCGATTTACGTGGATATACCGGGCTCGCCGAGCGTCTCGCGCCCGCGCGCATCGTACCGCTGCTGGACGAGTTTTACGGAGTCCTCGCCAAGGCCACGGCTTCACACGGCGGCACGGTTTTCCATATGGCCGGGGACGGCATGATGGCCGGCTTTGGCGGACATGATCCCGCACACGACGGGGCCCGCCAGGCGCTCACCGCGGGTCATTCGATGTTGCAGCATTTCGGCACGGTCGCAGCGCGTTGGCGGCATGACCTTTCGATAGAGACCGGTGTTGGTGTGGGCTTGCATCTCGGCGAGGTGGCGATGGGCCTACTAGGACCGCCTGGCCAGAAGTCCACGACCTTGGTGGGCGATACCGTCAATGTTGCCGCCCGACTCTGCAGTCGCGCTCGGTCCGGCGAGGTGCTGTTGTCCTGCACGGTCGCCGCCGCCTTGGATATCAACGATGGCGAGCTTTACATCGGCCCCATCCCGGTTTTACATCTACCGCAGTTCGCGCTGCGCGGCCGGACCGCGCCGCTGGACATCTGGTGCGTTCCGGCGATGGAGCGGATCGCGTTATAACAAAGCTCTGCTAGACTTTGCGACGGCGGCCCTCGTGGCGGAATCGGTAGACGCAACGGACTTAAAATCCGTCGACTAACCATGTCATCCCGGTTCGAGTCCGGGCGAGGGCACCACTATCTCGCTTGTGTTTGTGTTGCGGCTGCTCAGGCGTTGCTGTCGATCTCGATGGCGTCGACCCGGTCCGGGTAGAACGCCAGGTATTCCCGGATTGCCGATACGGCGGCATAAGGAGCTTCGTAGCTCCAGACGGCGTTGACCGAGCGTTCTCCGCCGGCCGGAATGCTGTAATAGGCGCACTCGCCCTTGTAGGGACAATACGTCTGGTGCGCGCTCCGTTGCAGTTGCGTCATATCGACGTCCTTGCGCGGGATGTATTGCACCGGGGGATAGGCCGCTTCCTTCAGGGTCAGGGCCTCGCGGGTATCGGCGATGCGTTTGCCGTTTACGGTGGCCACGACCCGGCCTTTCGTCGGTGTGAGGGTGATCGGATGATCCGGCCCCGGAATCTTGATTGGCTTGCTGTTCATGATCTTCCACTCCTGAAAGTTACGTTTGGGAGCTCCGCTAGGGGATGGAGGCCTCAGAGCTTGGAGCCGCCGTCGACACGGACGGTGTCGCCGGTGATCCAGCGCGCATCGTCGGAGGCCAGGAAGGCTACCACCGGGGCGATGTCGTCCGGCTGGGCCACGCGCTTCAGCGCCTGCATGCCGAGCGTAACCTCGCGGCCGGCTTCGGTCTGGGTGAAGTTCGACATATCGGTCTCCACCACACCGGGGGCGACGGCATTTACGCGGATGCCGCGGTCGCCCAGAGCCGAAGCGAAGTGCTTCACCAGCGTATCGATGGCGCCCTTGGTCGCCGCATAAGCAGACAGCGCACCGACCGAAGCATGGGCTGCGAGAGAAGACGTGAAGATAATGTTGCTGCCCTTGCACAGCGCCGGCAGCAGTTGCTGCACCAGAAAGAAGGGCGCGCGGACGTTCACTGCGAACAGGCTGTCGAAGTCCTCGATCTTGGTGTCCTCGATGCTCGCCGCCTTCGAGATGCCGGCGTTGGCGACCAAGATGTCGAGCCGGTCGCCGACGATGGCGCGGACCCGCTTGGCCAGAATGTGCGGACCGTCCGCCTGCCGCAGGTCGGCGCCGACCTTCTCGGCGCGGCCGCCGGTGTTGCGGATTTCGGCGACGACGGCGTCCGCCTCCTTATCGCTGTTGCCGTAGTGGACCAGCACCTGCGCGCCGGCCCTTGCCAGAGCCAGGGCACTGGCGCGGCCGATGCCGCGCGAGGCGCCGGTGACCAGAGCGGTTTTTCCCGAAAGATTGCTCATGAGCCCATCTCCTGATTGCTGTGTGGATTCGAAGACGGAATGCGCTGAAGAGCCTTACTCGGACAGGAAGTCCGAGACGTGGCGGACGAAGCGCTCCGGGTACTGGTACTGCGAACCGTGGTTGGCGTCCGGGTAGATGATCAACTGAGCGTTGGGGATGTTCTGCTGCAGAATCCAGGAGTTGATGGAGTAGACGATCACGTCGTTGTCACCGTTGATTACCAGCGTCGGTTGCAGGATGGTCTTGAGGTACTCATAGGAACCCTCGCGCTGCACGCCCCACTTGCCGATAGCCTCGATCTGGGCGGGCGCCACTTTTTCGTTCACCTCGGGGTCGCGGTTTTCAGTGCGGCGGAGAAATCTCTTCAGGAATCCGCGGCCGGCCGCCTGACTGGCCTCCGACCCGGTGAAGTGTACCTTCAGCCAGATCACCTCCGGTACCTTGTAGGTGGCGCCGAAGATCTGCTGCGCCTCCGGCGTGAAAGTCGCCATGTTCTCACCGCCGCGTGGGCCGGTGCCAACCAGCACCAAGCGCCGGACCAGCTCAGGTCCTTGCAGCGTGATCTCTTGGGCGACGAAGCCGCCGATCGAGAAGCCGAGCACATCAACTTGCTCCAATCCCAGCGCTTTGATGAAGGCGATGGCGTTGGCGCCCATCTCCTCGAACGTGGTCGGCACCTCGCCAGAGCTGCTGGACACGCCGGCGTTGTCGAACAGAATCACTTCGCGATCCTTGGCCAGGCCGTCGGTCACGGCCGGGTCCCAGTGGTCCATCGTGCCGGTGAAGTGCTGGTTCAAGACCAGCGGCACGCCGCCCGGCTTGCCGAAGCGGCGGTAGGCGAAGCGGATGCCCTTGGCTTTGAGGAACTGTGTGGGAGCGGTGTGGTGACTCTGTTGGATCATTGAGATTCCCTCTGGCGGTGGCGTTCAAGCTGGGCGCGGAGCAACCCCCCGCGCCCGGACAGAATCAGTTGGCGGTGTGACCGCCGTCGACATTGAGGACATGGCCGGTGATGAATGAAGCTTCGTCCGACGCGATGAAGACGATCGCGTTGGCAAGCTCCTCCGAGAGGCCGAGGCGACCCATCGGAACACCCTTCACCAGGGCTGCCTTGTTCTCCGGCGTGCCCGTGAAACGGGTCAACATGCCGGTGTCCGTAGGACCAGGGGCCACGGCGTTCACACGGATTCCCGACTTGGCGATCTCGAGCGCCACCGATTTGGTGATGCCTTCGACTGCATGCTTGCTGCCGACATAAACGGAGGCCCCCGCCGCACCCTCGTGCCCGTAGGTTGAGGAGATGTTGATAATGTTGCCGCTGCCCTGTTTTTGCATGACGCGCACTTGGTGCTTCATGCTCAGGATCACGCCGAGCACATTCGTGTCGAACGTCGCGGCATAGCTTTCCGCGGTCTGGTCCGTGATCGGGCCAACCTGGCCTTCGGTGCCGGCATTGTTCACCGCGATATCGAGACGGCCAAACCGTGCGACGGTCTTGTCGACTAGATCGCGGACGTCAGCCTCTTTGCGAACGTCGGCGTTGATGAACTCGGCCTCCGCACCGAAAGAGCGCAGCTCCTTAACGAGCGCCTTGCCGGCCTCGTCCCGCCGACCGGCAGCGACCACCTTCGCGCCGTTCTTGGCAAAGGCGACGGCGGCGGCGCGCCCGATGCCCGTGAGGGCTCCGGTGATCAAAACGACTGGCTTGTTCATTGCGTACTCCTGACAACAGATTTGATGCACATAACTTCTTTAATAATAATGACTTGTCGCGACTATCCTGCTTCCATGGAGGCCACTGTAGGCTTCCGTAGCGCGGGTGAAAAAGACCTTGTAAGCTGAGGGGCATACCTTTCAGGCATGAATGACTATGGAGTTGAGGCACCTGCGTTATTTCGTAGCGGTAGTCGAGGAAGGCAGCCTGACGATGGCCGCCGAGCTCCGGCTCCACACCTCCCAGCCTTCGCTGAGCCGGCAGATTCGCGACCTGGAGTACCAGGTCGGGGCTGCGCTGCTGTCTCGCAGCGTTCATGGCGTCGAGCTGACCGCCGCCGGCAAGGCCTTTCTCGATCATGCCCGGCTGGCTCTGGCGCAAGTCGATGCCGCGGTGGAAGCGGCTCGCAGGGCCGCACAGCCTGCCAGGAAGACATTCGCCATCGGCTTCCAAACCGGCGAGGAGATGAACTGGCTGCCGAAGGCCATGCAGGTGCTGCGCGATGAGCTGAAGAACATCCAGGTCACGGTCTCGAGCGACTATTCGCCGGACCTCGCCGAGGCGCTCGTCCGCGGCCGGCTCGACGTAGCCTTCCTGCGCGCCGAGCCGACCTTCGACCTGGGCTACGAGGTGGTGGACCACGAGCCGCTGATCGTCCTGATGCCGAGCGACCATCGCCTCGTCAGCCGCGAAGCGATTCACCCGCGGGAGTTCGTTGGTGAGATCTTCATCGGCGGGTCGAACAAAGCCAGCGTGCTGCGCGCCGTGACCGAGGACTATCTGCGCCGCTGCGGGCTCGACATCAAACTGGATCATGGTGTGGACAATATGGCGATGGCCATGTCCCTGGTTGCGTCCACCCGCGGGTTGGCGCTCATGCCCGCCTATGCGAAGAATCTGCTGCCGTGGTCGGTGGTCAGCCGACCGCTCGAGGGTGAAGCGCCAACGATCGATCTGGCCGTGGGTTACAGCAGGGCAAACACCTCGCCGATTCTCGAGCTGTTCCTCTCCAAGCTTCCGGAACTGCGGGCGTCCATGCCCGAACAAAAGAATTGAATGCTCGAGGTCAGCATCAATCGAGCCAACTTCCGACGAACTCCGCCCTCACGTTTGAGACTGTCGTTATAACAAGTTATAATGTTCGAATGAAGCTGGTGATTCGACGCATCGGAAACTCGCTGGGGGTAATCCTCCCGAGGCCCACGCTCGACGCATGGGGTCTGAACGAGGGCGACCATTTGGACCTTACGGAACGCGGTATTCGTCCCGCTTTGCGCGGCGGGTTTTCTACCGAGCAATTAGATGAGCACAAGCGTCGGCTGGCTGCTGCCGTGGTGTCGCGCTTTACGGCGAAGCACATTCGTGCGCAGAGTCTTGGAAATCTACATCGTTGGAAGTCGAACGGGGTTTGGAATGCTGCCTACGATGAGTGGAAGAGATTGCTCGAGCATGCGGACGACGGCGAACTGTTTGCCGTACTTTTGGGACGGGACGAGCGCTCCAACCAACTACGCCAGTCGCCGCCTTACGTCGGTATGCTGTCGCGCGAGGAAGTGAGAAGGCTGAATGAAGAAGCAGCAAGTTGATCACGTCTTGCGCGCCGCTGGCCGGATCACGGGCGAGAAGCAGTTCATCATCATTGGTAGCCAGTCTCTGCATGGAAAGCACCCCGACCTGGCCGACGACATCGTGAGATCGGCGGAGGTTGATCTGATCGCCAAGCGCGATGCTTCACGCACGGAATGGTTGAACGTCATCGGTCAAGATTCCAAGTTTCACGAGCAGTTCGGCTATTACGCAGACCCGGTAGACGAAACTACAGCGACCCTTCCCAAGGGCTGGAAAGGGCGGCTGGTGAATCTGCCCGCAGGGGAGACCGAGGGTGTTCAAGGGCTATGTCTGGATCCTCATGATCTCGCGATCGCCAAATATGTCGCGCGCCGGGAGAAGGATATTGTTTTTACGCGCGAACTTGCCAAGCGAGGTATCGTGTCGCGCGATCGTTTGCTCGCATTGCTCGACCAGACTCCTGTTTCTGAAGAAGTGCGCGGGCGAATTCATACGCACATCACTAAGGATTTTGGCGAGTCCGTATCAAATGAAGAATAATATCGGCGCTGATGCCGCCGCGGTTTGCACTGTGGTCGTTCCGGCAGCATCGCAAGCGGGACAGCGCGCCAAAGATGCGTTGATGGTCTCGCCGGACGGGGCTACGACGAGTTGACCGTCGGCCACCGCAACCGGCGCGGACACTAATACAGGGTTGGGGCCGCGAAATACTCGTAGGCAGCGCTATTTCCCAAGCTTAAGAGAAACTCATCGGCCAGCGCGATCGGGCCCAGCGAAGTCTGCTTTTCATCTGTGTCTGGCTGGAGCAGGGGGCCAGCTGACTGGAGCAGAGGGCCAGCTGACTGGAGCAGAGGGCCAGCTGACTGGAGCAGAGGGCCAGCTGACTGGAGCAGAGGGCCAGCTGACTGGAGCAGAGGGCCAGCTGACTGGAGCAGAGGGCCAGGGATCAACTCAATATATCGCCCATCCGCGTGACACGCGTCAAGGAACAAATCCGACGTATTCATTGCGAAAGACCGCAGACGGGTTTGACAAGGACGCGCCGAGCGACCGCGCATCGGCGCGCAGGTAATAGGCGCAAAGGTCCTACTCGAGACAAGCGGCTAGAGCCGCTTCGGATGGCGGGACAGCAACCGAATGCCGTACAATAGTGCTCCGCGTGCACGCTTTTCGCGCACCCGAAACCCAGCCCGTATAAAGAACAGTTTTGCCACGTTTCAGCTTTTTGCGCCCGTTTCAGCTCGCTCCCACGGATTTGTTGCGAGATGCGACCTACCGCCGCCTCTGGACGTCCATTTTGATCTCGTCGTTCGGTGGTCAGGTGACCTTGCTCGCGTTGCCGCTCTCTGCGGCCGTGTTGCTGCACGCCGAGCCGACGCAGATGGGATTGCTCACTGCCATGGAAATCGCGCCCTTTGCCCTGTTCTCGCTGCCGGCGGGAGTGTGGCTGGATCGCGTGCGCAAGTTGCCGGTCTACGTGGTTGGCGAACTGTCGATTGCGGTTACCGTCGCCAGCGTTCCGGTGGCGTGGTGGTTCGGTTGGCTGTCGATTTCGTGGTTATACTTCGTCGGATTCGTAATCGGCGCCGTGAACACCACGGCCGGCAGCGCCGCGCAGATCGTGCTGACGCAAATCGTGCCGCGCGAACGCTTGGTCGAAGCTCATGCCAAGAACGCGCTGGCTTCGTCGACCGCCGAGGTAACGGGTCCTGGCGCAGCCGGTGCACTGATTAAATTGACCGGCGCGCCGGCCGCACTCTTGGCCGATGCCGTGCTGCTGCTGATCTCGGCGTCCATTCTTCGCGGCGTGGCCGTCAAGGAAACACCGAGTAAAGTGAACGCGCCGTTCTGGCCGGCGATGCGAGAAGGTTTGAACTTCGTCCGTGGCCATCGATTGCTGATCACCATGGCCACCTGCGTCGGCGTGTGGCAAATGTGCAATCAGGCCGCGATGGTGGTCCAAATTCTCTTCGCGACGCGCCAGCTGGGACTGACGGAGCGCGGCGTTGGATTGAGTTACGTCGCGTTGGGAATGGGAACCGTGGCGGCCAGCGCGATCGGGTATCGCGTCGTCCGCCGCGTGGGCAATGGCCCGACGCTGGTGTTGGGCTTTGCCGTGAGCGGGGTCGGTTGGTTGGTGTTGTCGGTCGCACCGTTGAACGCGTTCGGTGTGGCCGCCTACGCCTACATGCTGTTCTCGTTCGGCGTGGGCGCCGTGTTCATTTTCATCAATTTTCTTTCGCTCAGACAGTCCGTGACTCCGGCACCGATGTTGGGGCGCATGACCAGTACCATGCGTTGGTTGATCTTGCTTCCGGCTGGACCCGGGGCGCTGCTCGGCGGTTGGATGGGCGAACACCTTGGATTACGGGTCGCCTTGGGATTCGCCGGCAGCACGGCCGTCCTGCTGTCGCTGGTGGCCCGACGGATAGCCGTAATTCGCAACGTCAGAACCCTGCCCACGTTGACCGCGGAAGCGGTGACCCCGTACTCGGCCGATTCCGGCGCGGGCTGTGCGTGACGCGCATCGGCCTCATCTCTGACACCCACGGCGTCTTGCGTCCAGAGGCGCTGGCATTTCTGCGTGATTGCAATCTCATCATTCACGGCGGCGATATTGGCGGTCGTGAAATCCTTGACGCGTTGGAATCCATCGCTCCGGTGATCGCCGTTCGCGGCAACAACGACACCGAGGCATGGGCTGAACGCCTGAACGAGACCGAACTGCTACGCTGGGGCGACGCGCCGGTGTACGTCATTCACGATGCGGCACACATCGACACCGATCCAATCGCCCAGGGAATTCGTGTCGTGGTCTCGGGACACTCCCACAAGCCACTCATCGAGAATCGTGGCGGCGTGCTTTACGTCAATCCCGGAAGCGCCGGGCCGCGGCGGTTCAAATTGCCGATTGCGCTCGGTGACTTGCGGCTGGATGGGGCGTCCGTGGCAGCTCGAATCGTCCGCCTCGACGCGGCAACTTGGGTGCCGTGCGGCACCGGGACGGTTGGAATCGCGAAGCCCGCATGAATAGGTAGCTTCAACCCTTTGATTTTGCTAATCTTGCGCCGCCATGAACATCGCTGCTGACGGTCTCTGCGTCGAGAAGGTCCACGTTTGGCGCGGCGATCGCCATGTGCTCAAGAATGTGAGCCTCCAAGTGCGCGCGGGAGAATTGGTGCACGTCTCGGGCCCCAACGGAACCGGCAAGACCACGTTGCTTCGGGTGGTCAGCGGTTTGCTGCGGCCGGAACAGGGTACTGTCGCGTGGCGCGGGAAGTCGATCGCGAGCTCGCCCACCGACTATCAAAGCGAACTCGCCTACGCGTCGCATGAAGCGGCCCTGAAAGGCGATCTGACCGCCATCGAGAATCTACGTTTCATGGTCGGGTTGAAACGCCGGGTGACATTGAGCGAATTGCAGGCCTGTCTGGCACGCGTCGGTGTTGCGGAGTGTGCGGATTTGCCCGCGCGAGTGTTGTCAGCGGGGCAGCGGCGTCGCGTCGCCATGGCGCGTGTCCTGGCATTTCGTGCCTCGCTCTGGCTGCTCGATGAGCCATTTACCAATCTCGACGCATCGGGATCCCAGCTGATGTCTGCGCTCCTGGAGGAGCACATCGACAAGGGCGGTCTGGCGGTGGTGGTCGCGCATCACGACCTGAATCTCGCCGTACCGACACGGCACCTGGGGTTGGGCGGATGAGTGTCGGGTTGTCGGAAGCGTTTTTCCTGGTGTTGCGTCGCGAGCTTCGCTTGAGTTTCAGGCGACCGGACCAGCTGTTGCAGCCGTTGGTGTTCTTCCTGATCGTCACCACGCTGTTCCCGTTGGGTCTGAGTGTGCAGTTGTCGCTGCTCCGAGACATGGCACCGGGTGTTCTCTGGGTCGCGGCCCTGCTATCGTCCCTGTTGTCTCTCGACTCCTTATTCAAGAGCGATGCGGATGACGGGACTTTGGAACAGCTGGCCCTGGCCGGTCAGGGCCTCAACGTGATCGTCATCGCGAAGACTTTGGCTCATTGGTTGGTAAGCGGCGCAGCATTGGTGCTGGTGTCGCCCATTGTCGGCACCGCGCTCGCCATTCCGGAGGCGGCATTCGCGACTATGATGTTGAGTTTGGGACTGGGGACGTTGACGTTGAGTTGGTTGGGCGCCATCGGTGCCGGACTCACGGTAGGGCTCAAGCGCGGCAATGTGTTGCTGTCCCTGATCGTACTGCCACTGGCCATGCCGCTGCTCATATTTGGGGCCGGCGCGACCGACCGAGCCATCTCGGGAACGAGTACGGCCGGCGCTCTGTATCTGCTTGCAGCATTGTGCGTGCTGACGTGCACGCTGGCGCCCTTTGCGGCCACGGCGGCGTTGCGCATCACGCTCGAGTAATTGTCGAGAACGAAATGTGGACATGGTTTTACAGGCTGGCGTCACCCCCCTACGTCTATGGCGTTGCAGCAGCGTTGACGCCGTGGTTGCTCACGACGGCTGCGATCGCGATCGGCTATGGACTGGTTGCGGGGCTGTTTTTTGCGCCACCCGACTATCAACAGGGCGACGCGTTTCGGATCATCTACGTGCATGCGCCGAGCGCGTGGCTGTCCCTGTTCGCCTATACGACCATGGCGGTGGCCGGGGCAATCGCACTGATCTGGCGTATCAAAATGGGCCATGCGGTGGCCGCCGCGTCGGCGCCGATCGGTGCATCCTTTACTCTGGTAGCACTCGTGACCGGCTCGCTCTGGGGTCGCCCCATGTGGGGGACTTATTGGGCATGGGACCCTCGGTTGACGTCGGAGCTGATTCTGCTGTTTCTATACGTCGGCGTGATGTCGCTGCGGCCGGCTTTCGAGGATCCGGGGCGCGGGGACCGGGCGGCAGCGCTGTTGGCCATCGTCGGTGTGGTCAACGTGCCCATCATTCATTACTCGGTTCTGTGGTGGAACTCGCTGCATCAAGGAGCCACGGTTGCTAAACTGGGCAAACCCTCCATGCCGGGCAGCATGTTATGGCCCTTGTTGTCCATGTTCCTCGGGTTCATGTTGTTCTATGGGGCTGTACTATGTATACGGTTGCGCGGCGAGGTGCTCAATCGGGAACGGCAAGCCACATGGGTGCGGGAGGCGATTAAATCGTGATTAGCGATGGCTTTTGGTCCATGGGCGGTTATGCGCGCTTTGTCTGGCCCTGTTTCGGCTTTGCATGCGCCGTGCTTGCATGGAACCTATGGTCCGCCCGCGGTTATCTCGCGGCGGCGCGGGTGCGCGCGGCCCGTGCTTTGGCGATGACCGGGAGCGACCGCGCATGACCCCCAGACGCAAGCGTTTGTACGTGGTGCTCGCGATTCTCGTCGGCGTCGGGGCTTCGGTAGCGCTGGCGGTAATGGCTTCCCGAGAGAACATCATGTTCTATTACGATCCCACCCAGATCGCGGCCGGGAAAGCGCCGACGACCAAGCGCTTTCGCATCGGCGGTATGGTGGTGAAGGGCAGCGTGGCGCGCAAACCGGGCGATCTGGAGGTCAAATTCGTATTGACCGACTATGCTCATCAGATCCCGGTGGAATACACCGGAGTGCTACCGGATTTGTTTCGTGAAGGGCAGGGCATCATCGCTCACGGAACCATGGGTTCGGATGGTGCTTTCGTGGCGGACGAGGTCCTGGCCAAGCACGACGAGAAATATATGCCGCCGGAAGTCGCAGCATCGTTGAAGCAGAAGGCTGCCCCTGGTCCGACTGCAGTTGGGCCCACCACTTAAGGTCACGGCTCGGGAGTATCTATGGCACCGGAACTTGGGGTATTCGCCCTCATCTTGGCATTCTGTCTGAGCCTGTCTCAGGCGTTTTTCGGGCTGGCCGGAGCATGGCGCGGCAAGCCGGCGTGGATGTCGGTGGCGCGTCCCGCGGTGACCGGACAATTCGTTTTCGTGGGTGTCGCGTTCGCCTGCCTGGTGTATTGCTTCGTCAACTACGATTTTTCCGTGAAATACGTGGCGCACAACTCGAACTCGCACCTGCCGCTGTTCTATCGCGTCGCTGCGCTGTGGGGAGCGCATGAAGGCTCGCTGCTGCTGTGGATCTCCATCCTGTCGATCTGGAGCGTGGCGGTCGCCGCCTTCAGCCGTCAGTTGCCCCTGACTTTCTCGAGCCGTGTACTCGGGGTCATGGGGCTGGTCAGCAGCGGCTTTCTATTGTTCACGTTGTGGACCTCCAACCCGTTTGAGCGTCTGATCCCCGCGTGGCAGGACGGCGCTGACTTGAACCCGGTACTGCAGGACTTCGCGCTCGCCATTCATCCTCCCATGCTGTACACGGGATACGTCGGATTTTCCGTCGCCTTTGCCTTCGCCATCGCGGCCATGCTCGAGGGAAGGCTCGATCAGGCATGGGCCAAGTGGACTCGCCCGTGGACCATCTTTGCGTGGCTATTCCAAACCATCGGCATTGCCCTCGGCAGCTGGTGGGCGTACTACGAGCTCGGCTGGGGCGGCTGGTGGTTCTGGGATCCGGTGGAGAACGCGTCCTTCATGCCGTGGCTGGTGGGTACCGCACTCATCCACTCGCTCAGCGTGACCGAGAAGCGCGGCATTTTCAAAAGCTGGACGTTGCTGCTCGCGATCTTTGCGTTTTCCTTGAGCCTGGTGGGGACCTTCCTGGTCCGGTCGGGCGTGCTCGTTTCGGTCCATTCGTTCGCAACCGACCCGACTCGCGGCCTCTATATCCTGGCGTTTCTGGTGCTCACCATCGGCGGATCGTTGACCCTCTATGCGTGGCGCGCACCCAAGCTCTACGCACCGGGAGGCTTCGAACTGTTCTCACGAGAGTTTTTCCTGCTGGTCAACAACGTGATCTTGGTGGGAGTCGCGGGATTGGTGCTGTGGGGCACGCTGTCGCCGCTGGTGTATGAGTTGCTCGGTATCGGCAAGATATCCGTGGGACCGCCGGTATTCGCCGTGATGTTTTTGGTGCCCATGCTGCCCTTGATGATTTTCCTGGCGGTGGGAATGCACTCGGTGTGGCGGCGCGGCAAACTCACCGCGGCGGCCAAACCACTATGGTGGTTGCTCGGGCTGGCCGTGATTCTGGCGATTGTCGTCCAGGCCGCAGGATTTGGTTCCTTCCATTGGGTGGGACTGGTGGGCTTGATCTTCGGCTTCTGGATCATTTTCTCGGCGCTGCTCGAGCCCGTACGTCGCTGGCGTTTAGGGCAGCAGGTGCCGAGAGCGTTGGCCGGCATGGCGATCGCGCATCTGGGCGTTGGCCTCTTCGCCATCGGCGCGAGCGGTGTCGAAAGCTACAAAATCGAGAAAGACGTGGCTCTCAAACCGGGCGGCACCTTTGCCATTGCCGGCTATGATTTCCGCTTCGTGAACGCTACCGACGTGCGCGGACCCAACTACGATGCCGTCGAGGCCCTGGTGGAAGTCACTCGAGCCGGCAAACCGGTGGCGATCTTGAAACCGCAAAAACGCCACTTCTGGGTTCAGCAGACCGACAACAGTCAGGCGGCGATCTCGGTCAATTGGTCGCGGGATTTGTTCGTCGCCATGGGAAATCCCCTGGGCGAGGGCGCGTGGAGCATGCGCATCCAGTACAAACCGTTGGTGCGGTATATCTGGTTGGGCGCTTTGGTGATGGCGGTGGGCGGATTCCTGGCGGCTACGGATCGGCGCTATCGGTCGAAAGTGGCGGCACCGGTGCGCGACAACGTGACCACGCCTCCCGATCCGGAGCCCAAGCTCGGAGCCGCATGATGTGGAAATTCCTGTTGCCATTCGTGGCTTTCATCGCGTTGGCGGTGCTGTTCGCGTTTGGCCTGAATCCGAAGCGTGACATCCATGCGTTGCCCTCGCCGCTGATCGGTAAACCCGCACCATCGATCGCGCTCACGGATGTCATGGATTCGAGCCGACCGGTCACCAACGCAGCGTTCAAAGGGCAGGTGTACATCGTCAACGTATGGGGGACTTGGTGCGAAGCGTGCCGGCAGGAGCACGAGGCGCTGCTCGCCATCGCGCAGCAGCGGGTGGTACCCATCATTGGGCTGGTCTATATGGACGAGCGCGATAAGGCAAAACAATGGTTGGAACAACTCGGGAACCCCTACACCGCCGTAGCCTTCGACACCGACGGTCGAACGGCCATCGATTGGGGCGTGTATGGCGCCCCGGAAACATTCCTGGTGGATAGTGGGGGCCGAATCATCTATAAGTTCATCTCGCCCATGACTGCCGAAGTGTGGCAGCACGAATTCTTGCCGCGCATTGCCGCCGCTCGCGGAGCCGGCGCGTGACCATCAGGCGTGTGTTCGTGCTCATGGGCCTCGCTCTATGCCTGTTGGGCGGCGTTCCCACCCATGCATTGGACGCCAATGGACAACTCGAGGATCCCGCACTGCAGGCGCGCTTCGAGCGGATCGCCAAGGATCTCCGCTGCCTGGTGTGTCAAAACGAATCCATCGCCGACTCCAATGTGGAACTGGCCAGTGATTTACGCCGTCAAGTTCGCGACATGCTGGTCGCCGGCAAGAGCGACGACGCCATCTTCGATTTCATGACGGACCGCTACGGCGATTTCGTGCGCTTCAATCCGCCCTTGAAAGGCAAGACCCTATTGATCTGGGGTGCGCCCTTTATCGTGCTGCTGTTGGGTGTGGGCATCGTCTTTCGGATCGTTCGCGGGCGTTCGCGCATGCCGCTCGACGATGAACCGTCGCCGGGACCGCTGTAGTCCATGACCACCTTCGTCGTCGTCGCGGCCTTCATGGCTGCGCTCGCTGCGGCAGTGGTCGCCGTGCCTCTCTGTCGTGACCGCCAAAGCCGAGTCATCGGCGCCATCGCCGGTGTGCTCGTGGCCGGGGCGGCGGCCGGGCTGTATCCGCTGTGGTCGAACTGGAACTGGCACGCGCCGGCGGAATCGCAAGCCGCGGGTCCCGACGTGCTCGCGATGGTCGGGACGCTCGAAGCTCACTTGCGCGACGATCCCAATGATCTTAAGGGCTGGCTGATGCTGGGACGCTCGTATGTGACGCTGGAGCGCTTGGACGATGCCATTCTTGCCTACGACCATGCGCACCGTCTCGACGCCGCCAATCCGGAGGCCGCGCTTGGCTTGGGCGAGGCCATGAGTCTTCGAGCAGGTGGCAATATCACACCCGCCGCAGCTCAGCTGTTCGAACAGGCATTGGTGCAGGCGCCCAGCAGTCCAAAGGCTCTCCTGTATGGCGGGTTCGCCGCGGCCGCGCGCGGCGACAATGCGACCGCGCGTAGCCGGTGGCAAGCGCTCAAAGATCTGCACCCACCGGCGCAGTTGGAGCAGATGTTGGACGCTCGAATAGCCGAACTCGACGCGGCCGGGCCCGTCCCTGCCGCGGGCGTGACGCCCAGTGGGGATGGCGCGGGCCAAGGCGAAGCTCAAGGCGCGGCCGGCGCCGCATCGCCGCAGGCCGCTCCCGCACAAGTCACGGTGAACATCCGTATCGCTCCGGCCCTCAAGGCGCGCTTGACCGGCGATGCGCCCTTGTTCGTATTCGCGCGCGAACCGGGCGGTCAAGGGCCGCCCCTGGCCGCGAAGCGCTTGACCAGCGCGGCCATCGGCACCCAGATTCAGTTGTCCGCCGCGGACTCCATGATACCCGGTCGGGTACTGGTCAGTGGTCGTCAGGTGTCCATCACGGCACGTGTTTCATTCAGCGGGCAGCCCAAACCGGCAGCAGGCGATTTGTTCGGCGAACTTACTTATGATGTTGGTCATGACGGCGCACGAGATCTGGTGATCGACCGCGTCGCCGAATAGATCAGGCTGTGCACGGAAGTTATGCTTAGAAGGTCGCAACATGACCATGTTATTGAAGGACTCATCGCCCCCAAGCCATTCATGGCTGACTTCGCGCCGCGGGATATGGTTGTCGTCGCTCATCGTTCTGGTGATCGCGGCGGTGCTGGCGCTGCGTTTGACGCAGGCGTTGTCCATGAAAAAGGCGAACGCAAACAAAACTGCCATTCCCACCGTCTCGGTCACCGAGGTGGGACTGAGTACGGTGCCGACAAATATCCAGATCATTGGAACCATCGCCGCCCGGTATGACATGCCCATTGGGGTCGAAGGCGACGCCGGCCGGGTCGCCGCCATTTATGTGGAAGCTGGGGATCACGTCAAGCGCGGTCAGGTGCTGGCGCGCCTCAACGTGTCCGTGCTGCAACCACAGGTGGCCAATCTGGAGGCGGCGCTCGAGCAGGCCCGTGCCGAGGCGGAACTTGCCGATGCCGAGTACCATCGCGCGGTGGCCGTCGGCGCCTCGGGCGCTCTATCCGCGGAGGAAACGCAGCGGCGCAAATCGAGCACGCTGACCGCCGCGGCTAAGGTCAAATTTGCCGCAGCGCAACTCGCCGAAGCGCAGGCTAAATTGGCGCGCGCCGAAGTGCGAGCCCCCGCCGACGGCACGATTTTGACTCGCAATGTGGAAGTCGGCCAAACTGCGACGCAGGGCGGCGAAGCGTTGTTTCGCTTGTCCGAGGGCGGCGAAGTGGAGCTACGTGGCCAGGTGGCCGAGCAGGATCTTCCCTTGTTGAAAATAGGTCAGGACGTGTCCGTCCGACTCACCGGCACCTCGAATCCTTTCCCCGGGAAGGTTCGCTTGCTGGGCGCCGTCATCGATCCACAGACGCGGCTGGGCACGGTGCGCGTCGCCCTCCAGCCGGATCCGAATTTGCGCCCCGGAGCATTCGCCCGCGCGGAAGTCACCGTGAGCAACGCAGAGCGTACCGTGCTGCCACAGACGGCCGTGCTCACGGATGAAAAGGGCACCTACGTACTCGTGGTCACCGCTGAAAACAAGGTGGAGCGCCGGGCCGTGCATGTATCGGGAATCGTCGGGAACGGCGTGAGCATCTCCGAGGGCGTCAAGAACAAAGAAGAGGTGGTCGCCACCGCGGGCGCGTTCCTGCAAGAGGGCGAGGTGGTGAGACCGATATTGAAAGTTGCCGGCGCTTCCTGATGAAGAACATTTCCGCCTGGGCCATTCGCCACCCCATCACGCCCATCGTCTTGTTCGTGGTGTTGTTTTTCTTGGGCGTGGTCGCGTTCATTCGACTGCCCATCAATTTACAGCCCGACATTTCCTTCCCGCTGGTCAGCGTCACCATCGCTCAGCCGGGCGCCGCGCCCTCTGAAATGGAAACTCAGATCGCGCAAAAGGTGGAGGGCTCCATCTCGAGCATCGGCAACGTGCGCAATATCACCACGTACATCGTGGAAGGATCCGTCCTCGTACAATTGGAATTCCAGATCGGGACGCCCATCGATCGCGCGGTGACCGATGTGCGCGATGCGGTCGCCAAGGTTCGCAATGACCTGCCTCAGGGCATCATGGAGCCCGTGGTCCAGCGCATCAACATAGACGGCGGAGCCATCGCGTACTTCGCCGTGACCACCACGTCGCTCACTCCCGAGGAACTCAGTTGGTTCATCGACAATAACGTCACCAAACGGCTGCTGACGGTTCCCGGCGTTGCGCAAGTGACGCGCAGCGGCGGCGTCAGCCGGGAAATCCGCGTGGAGCTCGACCCGGGGCGCTTACAGGCCTTGGGTCTGACCGCCTTCGAGGTGAACGAACAATTGCGCGCGCTCAATCTGGATGCTGCCGGTGGCCGGGCACAGGTCGGCGGAGGCGAACAGTCCATCCGCGTTTTGGGCGGAGCTAAAACGGCGGATGCTTTGGCGGACACCCAGATCATCGCCAGCGGCGGCAGATCCTTCCGTTTGCGCGAAATCGCGGACGTGCACGACGGCGTAGCCGAAGTCCGCAGCATCGCGCGCCTCAATGGGCGGTCCGCAACCGCGTTCGGAATCTACAAAGCCAAGGGGGCCTCCGACGTCAGCGTCTTCAGAGCCTCGCAAACCGAACTCGATAAAATTCAGACCGAGACGCCGGCCGTGCACATGACGCTGACATTCAGCACGGTCGATCACACCCTGCGCACCTATGACTCATCGCTGAGTTCCCTGATCGAAGGGTCGATTCTCGCGGTTGCGGTCGTTTGGCTGTTCCTGCGCAACTGGCGCGCCACATTCATTTCGGCGCTGGCCATTCCCCTGTCGGCGGTGCCGACTTTCGCCTTCATGCAGTGGATGGATTTCACGCTCAATCAGATCACATTGCTGGCGCTGTCGTTGGTGGCGGGCGTCCTGGTGGACGATGCCATCGTCGAAATCGAAAACATCGTGCGTCACATGCGTATGGGCAAAACCGCCTATCAAGCCGCGATGGATGCGGCGGACGAAATCGGCTTGGCCGTGGTGGCCACCTCGTTCACCATCATCGCGGTTTTTCTTCCGGTGAGCTTCATGGGCGGAGTCACGGGACAGTTTTTCCGGCAATTTGGCCTCACTGTCGCCGTGGCCGTTTTCATTTCGCTCATGGTCGCGCGCCTGCTGACGCCGGTGCTCGCCGCCTACTCCTTGCGGCGCGATGCGATGGACATGGTCGTGCACGCCGACGGCCCGGTCATGGCAAGCTACATGACGCTGCTGCGCTGGTGCGTAGCCAATCGTTGGAAAACCATCGCTTGCGGCGCCGTGTTTTTCCTTCTTTCGGTCGGCGCCATGACCCTCATTCCGCAGTCGTTCGTTCCGCCCGAGGATTTCGCCAGCGCGGAACTCGACATCGAACTGCCCCCAGGCGGCACGCTCGAGGACACGGAGCAGGTTTCGGCGGCCGCCACGGCACTGGTCAGGAAGTCGCCCGAAGTCAGGAATGTGGTCGAATTCATCGGCACCGACGACGGCGAGATTCGCACCGCCGTCCTTTATATCAGCCTGGTACCACGTTCCCAGCGGAAATTGAGCCAGAAGGAATGGGAGCAGCACATGATGCCCATCCTCAGCCAGGTGCCCGATGGCCTGTTGAATTTCTCCAACGGCGGGGGTGGACGGGACATTGAATTCTTTCTCGTAGGCGAGGATCCGCCATTCGTCGAGAAAACCGGGCATCAAGTGCTGGCCGAAATGCGGACCCTCAGCGAAATCCGCGATCCGCGCATCAAAGGCGATCTGCCGCGTCCCGAAATCGTGGTAAAGCCGCGGCTCGACGTGGCCGCTCAACTGGGTGTGAGCGTGCAAAGCATCAGTCAGACCATCCGCATCGCGACGTTGGGCGATTTGCCACAGAACGGCGCGAAGTTCTCCTTGACCGACCGACAGATACCCATCCGGGTGAGCCTCATCGAAAGCGCGCGTCGCGACCTCTCGACCCTGGAGAACCTACCGGTACCGACCAAATCGGGGGCGACGGTGCCGCTCAAGTCGGTGGCCGACTTGAGTTTTGGTCAAGGACCCTCCGCGGTGCGCCGCTACAACCAAAGCCGACGGTTGCGATTCGGCGCGGATTTGAGTCCCGGCGTGCAATTCGGCACGGGCATCAAGAAAATTTATGCGCTGCCGACGATGAAGAATCTGCCGCAGGGAGTGCGTCTGGTGAAAACGGGCGATACCGAATTCTTCCAGGAAATGATGCAGAATTTTGCGCTTGCCATCGGCGCCGGCGTGCTCATGGTGCTGGCCGTTCTGGTGCTGTTATTCGCCCGATTGTTTCAGCCCATCACCATTCTATCGGCCCTGCCGCTGTCGCTGGGCGGTGCTGCGATCGCGCTGCTGCTCACTAACCGGCCATTCTCTATCGCCGTGGTCATCGGATTTCTCATGCTGATGGGAATCGTCGCCAAGAACTCCATTCTGTTGGTCGATTTTGCGATCGAAGAAATGCGTGCCGGCAAGTCGCGATTGGAGTCCATCCTGGAATCGGGGCATAAGCGCGCGCGGCCCATCGTCATGACGACGGTGGCCATGGTCGCCGGCATGCTGCCGGTGGCCATGGGTTTTGCCGGCGACAGCGATTTTCGATCGCCCATGGCGATCGCAGTCATCGGCGGCTTGATCACGTCGACCTTGCTGACATTGGTCATCGTTCCCGCTGTTTTCACGGTGTTCGACGATTTGGAGCGTTGGCTTGCACCCAAGGCAGGCAAGCTCTTGGCCGATCCCATCGGCACACCCTCGGGACGACTGGGCGCGCCTGTGCCGGGCGCCCCCATTGCGCTCGGGCCCAATCCACGCGGCATTTTGCCGAGCAGCGCGATGATTGCAGGCGAGGACGAGGGCTCGGGCGAACCCCTGTAAACGGGCAACGCCGGCGCGCGTTGTTTCTGTGCATATGCGAATAAAAGCCCCTTTACTATTGCTTGCAGCATTGCTGGCTGCGCTGCCCTCGATCTCGCGGGCGAACCTCAATGACGCCGTCAATTGGGCCCGGCTGCAAGGTTGTCCTGCGCCGGTGCGCAGCTTGCTGCGCGACAGCCCGAAGTTGCGGCAGGCCGTGGCGCGGGTGGCAAACGGTGTGGCGGTCAAGGCGGCGCTTTCGTCCGCCGGGTACGTGGCCGCACTTTCCTCGACCGTGCATGTGTCGGGCGCTGCCAGCGATGCCCAGGTCGGAAGCATGCTCGCTGCTCACTACTGCGGCGCCATAACCAACCCTCAACTGATGGAAATAGGCGCCCAGCGCCACGGCCGCGACGCGTGGATATTGTTGGCAGCGCCGGTTTCATTGCCAGACAGCAGCGATGCGCTGCTCATCCGCCGGCAAATTCTGGATCTCGTGAATAAAGCGCGCTTGAGCGGGCGCCGCTGCGGCAACACCCTGTTCAAGCCCGCGGCGCCCCTTTCGCTCAATACCATGCTGAGCAGCGCGGCGTATGCGCATTCGCAAGAGATGGCCACCTCCGGTGTCTTCGACCACCGTGGCCACGATGGCAGTACCCCCGTCACCCGCGTCGAGCAGGCAGGCTACGGCGGCTACCTCATCGTGGGGGAGAACATCGCGGCTGGCGCGATGACCGCCGCGGAAGTGACGCAGGGCTGGCTCGACAGCCCGGCGCATTGCGAGAACATCATGGACTCGCGCTTCTCGGAGATCGGAATTGGGTTCGCGGTGAACCCGTCGAGCTCGGAGCTCGTCTATTGGACTCAGGAATTTGCCGCACCGGATCGCCCGCATTTTGCCGGCGGCAAAGCCAGTCCGTGAGCGCGTGAAAAGCTAATCCATGACCGCGTGCGCATCCGCCGGCGCATCGGCTTGCCGGGGTGTGCGAATCAGCAGCAACAGCGGTATCACCGCCAACGTCAGATAAAGCATCAGCCGGAAATCGTTGACGTAGGCGATCATCGACGACTGCTGCATGATCATGGCGTCGAGGGCCGCCGCACCGGTGGGCCGAGTCGGATCGTACGCCGCTGCGATGGCTGGATTGTTCCAGGCGGGATTGGCATAGGTGATCCGCTCGACCAGAGCGGCGTGCGTGGACACGGTGTTACGTACCAGAACGGTCTGTACCAGTGAGATGCCGATGCTGCTGCCGATATTGCGGATGAGGCTGAAGATAGCCGTCCCTGCGGGGCGCATGGCGGGGCTCAACGTAGCGAAAGTCGCAGCGCTCAGGGGAACGAATACCAGCCCCAGGCCGATGCCCTGTACCACCCCGGGCCAAACGATATCGCCTTGCGACAGGTCGAGTGAATAGCGGGTCATCTGCCACAGCGCCACAACCGTGATCGCAAAACCGGCGAGGAGAATCAAACGCAAATCGACCTTGCCGATGATTCGCCCGGCGATGAGCATGGATAGCATGGTCCCGAAACCGGACGGAGCCGTTACCAGGCCGGTGGTGGCCACCGGATAATCGAGTAGATCTTCCAGCATCGTCGGCGTGAGCGCGCGCGTCGCGTACATCACCAAGCCGACGATGAAAATGAACAACAACCCGGATACATAGTTGCGATTTTTGAGCAAACGGTAGTCAAAGAATGATTGGTCGGCCCGTGTCAGAGCGGTGTGGGCAATGAAATAGGTAAAGGCGACCACCATTGCGATGGCCTCGACCCATGTTTCCGTCGATGAAAACCAATCGTTCTGTTCGCCGCGATCCAATAACAATTGCAGGGCGCCGATGGCGCAACTCAAGGAGGTAAACCCGAATGCATCGAATTGCATACGGCGCGCGCCGGGGGCGGGGCGGATATACCGCCAAATGCCGAAGGTGGCGAGCGCGCCGATGGGAAGGTTGATGAAGAATACCCAGCGCCAGTTATAGCTGTCCGTGAGCCAACCGCCCAGAGTGGGACCGAGAATCGGTCCGACCATGACCCCCATACCCCAGATGGCCATGGCCGAACCCTGCTTCTCCCGCGGGTTGATGTCCATCAAGACCATTTGCGACATCGGCACCAACGCTGCTCCGAACACGCCTTGCAGCAGCCGGGCCAGGACGATTTGCATCAAGGAATTCGCCATGCCGCACAGCGCGGAGGCCACGGTGAATCCGACCACCGACGCCATGAACACGCCTTTCTGCCCGAAGCGATCGACGAACCACCCGGTCAACGGTGTGGCGATCGCCGCCGCCACGATGTACGCGGTCAGTACCCAGGCGATCTGATCCTGCGATGCGGACAGGGCGCCTTGCATATGCGGCAGGGCGACGTTCGCGATGGTGCTGTCGAGAGTCTGCATGATGGTCGCCGCCATGATGGACAGCGTGATCATGCGTCGATTGATCGGGCGGATCATGGAGCTGCTTCAATCATTTCCTGCAGCGTCTCGAGGACCTGGGTGGCCGTTTCGAGGTGTCTGGGATCGATCTTGGCCAGAAGCTCTTTACGGACGGCCGCCGCTTCGGCCTTGACTTTGTCAAACAGACGATAGCCCGCGTCGGTGATCACCACGCGCTTGATGCGTCGGTCCGTCGTGGAAGGCTCGCGCAAGACCAACCCGGCGTTCACCAAACGATCGACCATGGCCACCATGGTGGCGCCTTCGACGGCGAGCCGGTCCGCGAGTTCGGATTGCGACAGCGGCCGGCCGGCCTTGGCCGCGACGGCAATGGTCATCCAACTCGCCTGGCTGACGCCCAAATATTTCAGGCGGCGATCGACAGCTTGGCGCCACGAGCGCGCCGTGCCGTGCAGGGCATTGGCAAAGCGCTCTTCCAGAAGCTCATCTGCGGTGTCCATTTGCAATGATCTCTAATCATTAGTACTCTATCTAATATACCATGGCCCGTCGGGAACCCCAACCCCATGGCGCAGTCCCAATGAACATGAAGGGCGTGATGTTGGTTCCTACCGTGAGCTTCGAGGCGGGGATTCTGCCGCGACGCTCGGTGGCTGATGGGCGCTTCTTGAATGCCACCGATCCCGCCGTCCTTGCGCTGACGGACTTTACCCGCGAGCATCCGGTCACGGTGGATGCGGAGCGGCACATCGATGATGCCCTGGATGACATGATTCGTGTGGGCGTGCGTGCGCTGCTGGTTTACAAAGACCAGCGCATCGTCGGTCTCATTACTTCGTACGACATCCAGGGGGAGAGGCCGATTCAGTTCCTGCAGTCATCGAACTACCGGCATCACCGCGACATCCGCGTCTCCGACATCATGACTCCTTGGGATGCACTGCCCGCGGTGCGTTGGGAAACCATTCAAACCATGGATGCGGGCGAACTTTTGGAGTTATTGGAGCAGTCGGGCTTGACGCACATCATCGTGATAGAGGCCGACCCGGCCAGCCCATCTTGCATCGTTCGCGCCATGGTGTCGCGCGCGCGGCTGATTCGCCGGCTCATAGGATTGCGTCAGGCAGGCTGAAGGTGGCTATTCATCTGAATTGAGCACCGGGGGATCGGCGGAGTCGGGATTGATCACGCCAAAGCGCGCTGGGATGTAGGCGTAAAAGACCCGGATCTTCTCTGCATGAATCAGCGCCAGCAGCCGTCGTGCTTCTTCGTCGGTGACGATGAACTCGACCTCCACTGCAACAGTGCCGGCTAGTTCGAAAAAGTGCGCCTCGTGTAGTATGTGATGCCGTCCGAATCCTGCCATGGCCTTGAACGCCGAACCGCCGCGGATGCCGAGTCCATTCGCCTGCTGCAGCAGCCATTCCCATACAAGGTGATGGTGATGGCGATGACCCTCGTGCACATAAAATCGCAGAAATGAACCGTTCATAGTCGTGCCTTCCTCTTTGATCGGGATTGAGTGCACGCCGCGAAGCCTTCAATTTTTCAGCCACGCGACCGTTCCGATCCCCGCAAAGGTCATCAGCACGGAGCCCGCCAGATGCAACCCAGCCGCAGCGCACGCGCCGAGTGATCGCCCCTGTTCCAACAACGTCACAATCTCGGATGAGAAGGTCGAGAACGTGGTCAGACCGCCGCAAAAACCCGTTATGACGAATAGCCGCCACTCGGGCGCGAGCGCCGAGGAGGCAGCGAAGAACGCGACGGCCAACCCGATGATGTAGCCCCCGATTAGATTGGCGGCGAGCGTGCCCGGTGGGATGCTCGGGAAATAGCTGTTGAGACTCAGGCCGAGCCACCAGCGCAACAAAGCACCCAAGCCCGAACCGATAAAGATAGCGATGATTGACTTCAATGGTCACCTGTCCTCGGGACGAACTCGGACACGGCGCAGCATGCCTACGCCAACCGTCCGGTTGTTGCGTAGGCATCATCAGCCGCAAGCGCGGCGGTTAAGGGAGGTATGCCATCTCCTAAAAGCATATTCTTTCAGAGAATCGTGCAGGGCACAACTTAGCCGGCATCTGCAACCGGCGTTAAATTCCGGGGCGTTGACAGATCGCATCGAGCAGATCGTAATCGCGGAAGTAACGAATCAAAGAGCGCCGCCATGAAGAAAACGCACATCAAAACCGAATTGCCGGGTCCCAGGGCTCGCGAGTTGCTCGCGCGCGATGCGCTGGTGGTGTCGCCGTCGTATCCTCGGGACTACCCGTTCGTGATGTCCCATGGCAAGGGAGCGGAAGTGTGGGATGTGGACGGCAATCGATTTCTGGATTTCGCGGCCGGCATTGCGGTTTGCAGCACCGGGCATAGTCATCCCAAGGTGGTGCAGGCCATCAAGGATGCGGCCGATCGCTTCTTACATATTTCATCGGACTACTGGCATGAGGGCCAGGTGAAACTGGCGGAACGGATGAACGAGCTGTCGCCGATGAAACAGCCGGTGATGAGTTTTTTCGCCCAATCCGGTACCGAGAGCGTCGAGGCAGCGCTCAAGCTGGCCCGTTACGTGACGGGCCGCGGCCGGTTCATCGGCTTTCTCGGTGGGTTCCATGGGAGAACCATGGGATCGCTGGCATTCACCTCTAGCAAGTACACGCAACAGAAGGGCTTTTTCCCGACCATGCCGGGCGTCACCCACGTGCCGTATCCGAATAATTATCGGCCGTTGTTCGCGGGCGGCGATCAGGGATCCGCGGTGTTGCGATATATCGAAGAGGTCTTGTTCGTTCATAACGTGCCGTCGAACGAGGTCGCGGCCATTCTGGTGGAGCCCATTCAGGGAGAGGGCGGTTACCTCGTCCCGCCCGATGGGTTTCTTGCCGGGCTGCGCGAACTGTGCGACCGACACGGCATTCTTTTGATCTTCGACGAGGTGCAGTCCGGTGTCGGCCGAACGGGCAAGATGTTCGCGTCGCAACACTGGGATGTGGCGCCGGACATCATGACCTTGGCGAAGGGCTTGGGGTCGGGCATGCCCATCGGCATGGTGGTCGCCAAGCGCAGCATCATGCAGAAATGGTCGCGGGGCGCGCATGGGAATACCTATGGCGGTAACCCGCTGTGCTGCGCCGCTGCGCTCGCCACGCTCGATCTGGTCGAGCATGAATACCGGGCCAATGCCGCCAAGGTCGGTGAATACTTCATGAACAAACTGCACGAGCTTGCCGGCAAGTATGCGATGGTCGGCGAAATTCGCGGCAAGGGGCTCATGATCGGCATGGAGTTGGTGACGGATGCGGCGAGCAAGGCGCCAGCCAAGGATCTGTGCGATGCCATCATCAACCGCGCGTACCACAATGGTTTGATTCTATTGTCGTGCGGGCAGAGTACGGTACGCTTCATGCCGCCGTTGATGATTCGCGAATCCGATGTCGACGAAGCCGTGGACTTGCTCGATCGCAGCATTGGCGACGAACTGGGCGGTGCGCACCGGCGCGGCACTCGCGGCGCTGCTACTGCTTGAGCACGGCGGAACATGGAGTGCGGACCAAAGCCTCCTGTCTACGAACCAGGAGGTCGGGAGTTCGAATTCCTCCGGGCGCACCATCCTTCGCACGGTGTAGCGTCTTTGATTTCCTGGATGATTCGAAGTGCCGACTCATCATCTGAGTACCGTGAGCGACTGTGGCCAATTGAACTTGGTACGTGCTGCACAAGGGTCGATATCTCGACAGCGATGGATATTGTCCAGATTCAAATATGCGTCAGGCGGATCTTCACCGGGCCGCCAATGCCGCCGTAAGTCTGCGCGACACGATTGATGACGAAGGATTCGTCGAGGCGTAGAGCGCTCACAGTTGAGTCGTTTCCGCCGAAGGCGGGCGTGGCAGTTGATGTGGCTTCGGCTGTTGATTGAGTGCCGCTCATGGAGTTCCCTTTCCGAGTGGACAGGTATTAAGCCACGGCGACGTGGGCAGACCGCGCTGCCGGCTTGACCTTCAGTTTGACCTCAACCCGGGAGCCGAGGCGGTTGATGATGCCGACCAGGCGATCCAGGGTGAAGCGGGCGAGGTCGGCGTTGCGGATGCGGGAAAAGTCGGCCGCCGCGATCCCGGTGCGGGCGTGCGCCGCGCGCACGGTCAGTTTGTCGCGATCAAGCGCTTTAATGATTTCCGCCGCCAGCAACGCCTTGAATTGTTCCACGTCGGCATTCGCATGGCTGAAGTCGTGGAAGACATTGCCGCTGCCGCGGATCACTTCCAGGGGTTCGTTTTTCATCGGAACATCTCCTTCAATCGTTTCACCCGCGCCGCGACCAAATCGATCTCGTGCTTCGGGGTTTTGATTCCTTGGGTCGACTTTTTCTGAAACGCATGCACCACCCATAAGTCCGGGCCGATCTGCACCGCATAGACCACCCGAAACGCGTTACCGCGATAGGGTAGGGCAATCTCCATCACCCCCGAGCCCAGGCCCTTCAGCGGTTTGGCGATATCCGCTTTGCCGCCTTCGGCCGCCAGTCAGCGCCGCCAGGCAGATCGCTTGTGCCCCTTCCGGGAAGTCGGCGAAGTCCTTACGCGCGGCACTGATCCACGAAATGGGTCGGGTTGTTCTTGTCATGTTGTCTCCCTGATGATGTTGTCATATATGACAACAAATGGCAAGGTAATTCTTCGCGGTTTCGGGCGTCGCCCCCCGGCGCCCGGCGGAGCCGCGGTCTAGGCTCTGGCGAAATCTGCGTCGCCCGGTGCCGGGAGCGGCGCGTCATCCCATTCCAGCGGTTCGACTTTCTCGACTCCAAATATCCATGCGATGCCGCCGATCGCGTAGAAAAGCGCGGCGGCGCCGAACGCCGCAGCGAAGCTTCCGGTCAGGTCAATCGCCACGCCGGTGACCACCGGTGCCGCGACGCCGGCGAGGTTTCCGACCGTCAACTGCACGCCCATCCATCGACCGATCGCGCGCGGTCCCGCGATGGTTTGCGATACCGTCCAAAGGACTGGAGAAATGAAACCGCTGAAGACCTCATTCACGAACAAACAAGGGATGGCCCACGTCGGCGGCGCGAAAACAATTCCTGCCATGCAGGTTATTTTCCCGACGCAGGCAATTCCCAATAGAGTTTTCGAGGTATTCGTGCGACTCGCGCCTGCGTTCTGCAGGCGATCGAACGCCCAACCGATCGCAAGCGAGCTCAACGCCCAGACGATGTAGATCGAACCCGCGGTCGTCGCCATGTGCGCGACCGACAAACCCTTGACTTTGACTAGATAAGTCGGCAGCCACGAACCCACGAAATACAGGCCATAATTCGCCCCGAAGTGGCCTACGGCGGTAGCCCACATCGCCCGCTGGCGGAGAATGCTTTTCAACGGCAACATCGAAGCCGGCAGATCGTCATGGACCGGCACGGTCGATAGCTGTGTCCGCCGCCAAGGCACAACCCAGAGCAACGAGAGCGCGCCGAATATGATGAAGAGCGGTCTCCACCCCGCCATTGATGCAATCAGACCGCCAACCCACGTTCCAAACGCAGGTCCGAGCCCCTGTCCGAAGGTGGTCACGCCGTTCGCTCGTCCGCGCTGCGTGACGGCAAGCTCACTGGCGAGGAGCTTACTCGTGCACGGGAAAGCCGTGCTCTCACCGACACCGAGCAGCACACGGTATGCGAACAGCGAATAGAGGCCGCCGGCAACACCCGTCAGCATGGTGCCGAGGGACCAAATCACGACACCGGCTGTGAGCACCGGTTTTGCGCCAAAACGTTCCGCGAGCCATCCGACCGGAAACACGCAGAGCGTATAGCTCCAATAGAACGCTGATAGCAACAGCCCCAGTTGCGTTGAATTCAGGTGAAGCTCGTCCTTGATGAGCGGAGCTGCGGTCGCGAGGTTGCCGCGGTCGACAAAATTGATGAAAAGGACGAAAGCCAGCAACGCTACCAGCCGAGTGGGACTCGATATTGCGGATTGCAATCCTTTGCTGGCCGTGGCCATAGGTGCCTCCTTACCGTGTCCTTGATCGTCGCCCGGAAATCGTGTCAATTCAAGTCAAGTGGGCGCGAGGCGACCGTATTTTTTGAGTACGGCGCGCAGTTTATCGTGCGGAAGCGCAATGACGTGATGATCGTCGACGCCGGTCATATCGTGGGCCGCGACCATGGCGTTGACGATGGCCTCTTCCGTCGCTTCGACGGTGGCCCGAAACACGGGATCCAAGGAATCGTTGGGCAGCATCTTGAGATCGACCACGTGTTCCGCCGCCGCCGCGCCGGAATTCGCCGTGGAAAACGCAATGAAGATGTCGCCCGATTCGTTGCCCGAGATGCTGCCGTTGCGGCCCAGTCCCAAAGTGACGCGATGCGCGAGGCGTTTGAGTTGGTGCGACAGAAGCGGCGCATCGGTGGCCACGATGACGATGATGGATCCATGTTCCGCCACATCGGACGGCATGAAGGCGTAGGGCTCCGGCGCGGGGATTTCGCGCCCGACCGGGATGCCGGCGATCCGCAGATTGTCGCGCGTGCCGTAATTGCATTGCACCAGTACGCCGATGGTATAGCCGCCTGCTTTGGCCTCCAGACGCCGCGAAGCGGTGCCGATGCCGCCCTTGTAGCCGTTGCAGATCATCCCAGTGCCTCCGCCGACGTTGCCTTCTTCGACGGCGCCGCCGTGCGCGGTGTCCAGGGCGTGAAAGGCGTGTTCGGGCTTGACGTGAAACCCATTGATGTCGTTGAGCCAGCCGTCCCAAGTCTCGGCGACCACCGGCAGCGACCACCAAAATCCGCTGGCATCGGCAGCGCCATGCGCCACCCGCCATTGGATGGTGGCGTCGCGGACCACGCCTACGCTATGGGTGTTGGTCAGCATCACCGGGCCCTCCAAGAATCCGGATTCCTCGATCCAGGCCGTTCCCGTCATTTCGCCGTTGCCGTTCTGCGCGAACCAAGCCGCAAAGACCGGATTGGATTTGGACTCCTGACCTCGCGGCAGTACCGCCGTGACTCCGGTGCGAATCGGACCTACGCCCACCTGTAATTTTCCCTCGCCCGAAATCAGCGTGGTGTGGCCGACCAGAACACCGGACACGTCCGTGATGGCGTTGAGAGGTCCGGGATTGCCGTCGAACGGCACACCGAGTTGGCGCGCACGAGGTTTGAGGTCACCGGTGTCCGCCGCAGACGATGGCGCCGCGACGAGACAGAGCGCGAGGAACACCAGGCTGAGCGGAAAGGTGGACGAATGCACGAGTTGCTCCTTGCACGACGACTTCGAACGAATGCGGCCGAGTCCCGCCGCGTTGCTGCGATGGTAGACTAAGTCCATGGCTTTCAGTCGAATTCCGAAGGCGTGGGCGCTGCTGATACTGCTCGGTGCGATGCTCGGTGTTGACGTTCATGTCGCCGCCGAAGAGAAACGCTTGTTCATCTACAATTGGACGGATTTCATCGGTCCGGAAACGGTCGCGAAATTCGAACGGCAGACGGGCATCAAGGTGACCTACGACGTTTATGACGCCGAGGAGACCATGGAGGCCAGGCTCATGGCCGGTAGTTCCGGTTACGATGTGGTCAGTGCGTCCACCGACTTTTTCAGCCGCGAAATCAAGGCTGGCGTGTACCTTCCATTGGACAAATCCAAGTTGCCGAATTGGACGAATCTCGATCCGCGCATATTGGCGATCCAGTCCGCCTACGATCCGGGCAACGCCCACGCGGTGCCTTATCTTCACTCGATCAATGGATTTGCCTACAACATCGACATGATCAGGGCGCGCATGCCGAACGCTCCGGTGGACAGCCTGGATATGCTTTTCAAGCCTGAGATCGTGTCCAAGTTCGCCGATTGCGGCGTGACCTTTCTCGACTCCGCCGAAGACGTGTTGCAGTTGGCTTTGAAGTATCTGGGGTTGGATCCCAACACCAACCGGCCCGAGGACTTCAAGGCCGCCGAGGCCATGCTGCTGAAAGTGCGTCCCTTCATCCGTTCTTTCGATTCCGCGGAATTCATGAACAGCCTTGCGAACAAGGAGGTATGCGTTGCGATGTCTTGGTCCAGCGATTACGCGCTTTCGAGAGCGCGTGCCCGAGCCGTCGGCGTCAATGTGAATCTTGCGTTCACGGTGCCGAAGGAGGGCGCCAACCAGACATTTTCATCGCTGCTCATTCCCGACGGTGCTCCGCATCCGGAAGCCGCCTACCAATTCATCAATTTCATCCTACGACCGGACGTCATCGCGGAAATCAGCAACTCGATTTATTATGGTAATGATAATATCGCATCGCGTTCCTTGATCGATCCGAGTATTCTCAACGATGTGACCCTTTATCCCACACCCGAGATCGAGGGGAGGCTGTACAGATCCGCCGAGGTAACCGCGGCTACCGAGCGCATTCGTACACGAACGTGGACTCGCATCAAGACGGCAAGGTGATCGCATGGAGAATCGGAACAAAATCGTAGGTTTCCGTCGGATGGAAGACGGCACCCGCGAAGACTATGAATTGCTGGATCGATCCGAACGCGAGTACGCTCGCCGACTGCCGGACCACGTATTGGCATCGCTCCAGAAGCTCGATCATTCGCTCGAGGGGTATCCCGTGAGCCGCCTCGAGCATTCGCTGCAGGCGGCGACCCGCTCGCTCAGGGACGGCGCCGATGACGAACTCGTCGTAGCCGCGCTCATCCACGACGTCGGCGACGAACTGGCTCCATACAACCATGCCGAAATGGCTGCCGCCATCATACGACCGTATGTGCGCCCGGAAGTGACGTGGATCGTGGAGCAGCACGGTTTGTTCCAAAGTTATTACTATGCCCATCATACGGGCGGTAACCGCCACGGCCGCGACCGCTTTCGCGACCACCGCTGGTACCAGGCTTGCCGGGATTTTTGCGCGAACTGGGATCAATGCTCGTTCGATCCGCACTATCCGTGGGAGCCGCTCTCGAGCTTCGAGCCGCTGGTGCGGAGGATTTTCAGCCGGCCCGCGCATGATCCGCGGTACGTGACCGACTCGCGTAGCGAGCACATAAAGGACGGGGTGGCTTCCACCCCGTAGGTTACTCGGTGCTTGCGCACCTCGCCCTCCGGGCCGTCGCGTTCGCGACGTTCAATTCGCCCGGACGGGCGAGTTAGTACTCGGTGCTCCTGCGCCCGCCTAACTAAACGACCATCTGCGCGTCGGTCACGCGCTGCCGTTCGGCCCGCCGCATGAGATGTCCTGCGAGTAATACGCAGGCGCCGACCAGGCAAATGATGAGGCTGGCCAGCGCGTTGACGTCCGGGCTGACCCCGAGTTTGACCTTCGAGAAAATCACCATGGGCAGCGTGCTCGCACCGGGCCCCGAGACGAAGCTCGAAATCACCAGATCGTCCAGCGACAAGGTAAAGCTCAGCAACCAGCTCGACGCCAGGGCGGGCGCGATGCCGGGCAGCGTCGTATCCATGAAGGCCCGCACCGGGCCGGCGCCCAGATCCATGGCCGCTTCCTCCAACGAGCGATCCGCCGTTTGCAGACGCGATTGCACGGTGATCGTGACATAGGCAGTGCAAAAGGCAATGTGTGCGATGACGATGGTCGTGAAGCCGCGATGCGGCCAGCCGAACAGATGCAGCATCGAGACGAACAACAACAACTGGGTGATGCCGGTCACGATCTCAGGCATGACCAAGGGGGCGTTGACCATGCCGGTGAGCAGCAGTCGGGTTCGGAACACCTTGAATCGAACCAGGGATATCGCGGCGAGCGTGCCTAGAATCACCGCTCCGGTGGACACGGCCACGCCTATTTGCAGCGACAGCCATGCGGCGTCGAGGATTTGATCGTTGTGCAGCAGCTGCGTGTACCAGCGGGTCGAGAAACCGCCCCAGACGCTGACCAGGGCGGAAGCGTTGAACGAGTATCCGATCAGCACCAGAATCGGGATGTAAAGAACGGCGATGCCGATGCAGAGTATCGAGATCAGCAGCGGTGAAACGCGGTCGTGCATCTTACGCTTCCAACTGCTTGGTGCTGTAATGCTGGTACAGGGCGATCGGCCCCACCAGCAGCACCAGGAACGCGATGGCGACGGCGGAAGCCACCGGCCAATCACGGTTGCCAAAAAATTCATCCCACAGCACGCGGCCGATCATCAAATTATCCGGGCCGCCCAACAGCGTGGGGATGACGAATTCGCCGATCGCGGGAATGAACACCAGCATGGAACCCGCAATGATGCCCGGCATGGAAAGCGGCAGCGTCACGTCGATGAAGGTGCGCCAGGGTGGACTTCCCAGGTCGGCCGCCGCCTCGAGGAGTGAATGGTCCAGTTTCTCCAGCGTCGCAAACAGAGGCAGCACCATGAACGGCAGATACGAATAAATGATGCCGAGGTACACCGCCAGCGTGGTGCGCATGATCTGCAACGGATGGGCGATGACGCCGAGCCACAGCAGCGCGGAATTGAGCAACCCGGTCTCGCGAATGATCCCCTCGAGCGCGTATACCCGCAGCAGGAACGAGGTCCAAAAAGGCAGGATGATGATGAGCAGTAAAACGTTCTGAGTGCTCTTCGAGGTGCGCGCGATGGCGTATGCCATGGGATAGCCCAGAACCAGGCAGATCAGAGTGGAAAAAAACGCCGTCTTTATCGAATAAAGGTAGGAAAGGCCATACACTTCGTCGGTGAATAGATACTTGAAATTGCCGAGATTGAGCGTCAAGTGGATGTGCCAATCCGGGCTCATCGATAGAATGTCGCTGAAGGGCGGTACCCGCACCGCGGTGTCGGCAAAGCTGATCGCCAGAGCGAACGCGAACGGAATGAGGAAAAAAACCAGCAAGTACACCAGCGGCGGCAGAATGATGAACCATTTGCCGTGCCGTTTCAGCCAATCACCGCTCGAGGTTTCGCGCCAGACCGCGCGGGAGTTCGTGTCGGCCGCGCTGGCTTTCATGTCGGGGTCTCTCTTCGCATGAGCACGCGCAAGAAAAAGCGCAAAGAAGCGGCAAGCGCGCCGCGCGTGCGCAACGGCCCGCTTCGGCAGCGCCGGCGTTTGATCGATGCGTGCATATCGGCACTGCACCTGTATGGGCCGTCGCGGACGACCGTGGAAAAAGTCGTGGCGATCGCGAAAATGTCACCTGGCATTGTCAGATTCTACTTCGACTCCAAAGCCGCGATGCTGGTCGCGTCGCTGCAATTCCTCGCCGCTGAATTCGAGGAACAGTTACTGGTGCCCGTTGCAAAACTCAAATCAAGGCCCGTTGCCGCGCTCGAATTAATGGTCGATCTGTACCTCGACCCCGAGATCGCCAGCCCCCGCAAAGTTTCTGTTTGGTATGCATTTTGGGGCGAGGCTAGTTCCCGGCAGGAATACTACGACATTTGCGGACAGAAGGACGAGAGCTTCGCGGCCTTGGTGCGGGAACTGATCGAAAGGCTGATCGCCGAAACGTCCCAGCCGCATTTGGACGCGGACGGCGTGGCCCTCGGCCTGATCGGCGTTCTTGAAATCCTGTGGCAGGATTTTGCCTTCCAAACCGAGCGCAATATCGATCGGGCCAGGGCGAAGCAGCGCTGCATGGCCTATTTGCGCTCGATTTTCCCCGGTCAGTTCGCGGACCTCAAAGATCGCGCAATCTTGCCCGCGAATGGGGCTGCACTGAGGCGATCTACCGGATGGATATACGATGATGCACGCATTCACGCGCTGGAACGTGAACTGCTGTTTCAAAGTGCGTGGGCCGTGGTGGGTCATGAATCGCAGATTCCGCACCCGGGTGATTTCCTGACCATCGACATCGGCGTCGAGCGTGCATTGGTGGTGCGCGACGCCGCGGGAGCCGTGCACGCATTGCGCAATAGCTGTCCCGCGTCGCCGCACGCGCTGGTCGCAAGCCGCAGCGGACATTTCGACGGCGGTATCGAGTGCAAGCTGCATCGACTGCGATTTTCGTTGGATGGACGGTGCGCCGGAGGCCCCGGACGAGTGGATTTGAGCGTTCTCGATTGGTCATCGGTGGGCGGACTGATGTTCGCGCGACCATTCGACGCCACTCGGTCCGCCCACAGCCCGCACGAGCCCGGCGCATGGTTCGACACCGAGTTGCCGCAGAGCCTGATGATGCTTCGGCCCCCGCTGGAGACCCCCGTAGCGGCCGATTGGAAAGTCGTGGTCGAACGATGGCTGGAGTCGTCGCAAGATGTCAGCCCAACCCCGGCGCTGGATTCCTTTGTTTGGCAAGCCTCTACCGTGAGCGACTCAAGTTGGAGCGGACGGCTTTATACCCGGCTCGTGGAATGCACGTCCCAGGGCACCTGGCGACGGCAGTTCATCGCGCCGAATCAGCTGCTCGAAACGCGGCCCGATGGCCTGTCGGTCATGCAGGCGCTTCCCATCGCGCCCGGGCGCTGTATTCTGCGCCGGCTGGATTACACCGTGCTTCCACCCCAAGACGGCGCGCGGGCGGCGCTGTATCTGGTGCGGCGATTGGGTCCTTTCGCTCGAAGAGAGATGCTGGATGCTGCGGAGTCCGTACAAAAGGGCATGATCGAATTCGGCTATGAAGTCGCTCCCGGTGGCCCGAAATCCTCCGCCGTCGCTTGGTTCCGAAATCGCCTGGCCGTTCGTATTCCCGCCCTGGCGCGCGACCGGCCACCGACCGAGTCCGATTTTAATATACTGTCGCACCGCTTAGACCATTGAATGGGAGATATCGCATGAACTTGGCTTCCTTGAGCACCGCCGACTGGCAGGCGCGCGCAAAAAATCTACGTTACGAGACGGGACATTTCATCGACGGCAAGTTCGTCGATTCCGTCGCCAAGGGCCGATTCACCGTCGTCAATCCCGCAACCGGCGCACCGCTGTGCGAAGCAAGCGCCGGCACCGCCGCGGATATCGATCTGGCCGTCGCGGCCGCGAAACGCACGTTCGCGTCGCGGGTATGGAGCCGCAAAGCGCCGCGCGATCGCATGGCGGTGTTGGCCGCCTACGCACGTCTGATCGGCGAGAACGCCGAGCGGTTCGCGCTGCTAGATACACTGTGCATGGGCAAACCCATCACCGATATGGTGACCATCGATGTGCCGTCCGCGGCCAAGAATTTCGCCTATTTCGGTGAACTCGTCGATAAGATCGACGGCACTGTGACGGCAACCGCGCAGGATGCCTTTCACTACATTCTGCGCGAACCCTTAGGGGTCGTGGGTTGCATCGTGCCGTGGAACTACCCGTTGTTGATGGCGGCGTGGAAAGTCGCGCCTGCACTGGCGGCCGGCAATTCGGTGGTGTTGAAGCCCGCCGAACAATCGCCCTTGTCCGCGCTGTTGATGGCTCAACTGTTCGTCGAGGCGGGCGGTCCGCCGGGCGTGTTCAATGTGGTGAACGGCATGGGCGAAACGGCGGGCGCTGCACTGGCGCTGCATAACGACGTCGCCAAAATCGCGTTTACCGGTTCCACCGAGATCGGCAAACAAATGCTGATCTATGCGGGTCAATCCAACATGAAGCGCGTGGCATTGGAATGCGGCGGGAAGACCCCGCAGATCTTTCTCGCGGACATGCCCGACATGGATACCGCGGTCACCTATGCGGTCAACGGCATCTACGGCAACATGGGCGAGGTGTGCAATGCGGGCTCGAGACTGCTGATCGATCGCCCGATCGCGAAAGAATTCATCGCCCGGTTCATCGAGAAGGGTAAATCCGCGTATCGGGCGGGAGATCCGCTCGATCCGTCGACCAACCTGGGACCCCTGGTCACCGCATCGCACCGTGCGCGCGTGATGAGCTACATCACACGCGGCAAGAGCGAGGGCGCGCGCCTGGAGTTCGGCGGCAACTCACCGGATCTGCCAGGGTCGTACGTCAATCCCACGCTGTTCACCGGCGTGAACAATCGGATGACCATCGCTCAAGAAGAGATCTTCGGGCCGGTGGCGGCGGCGATCGAAATCGACGGCATTGCCGAAGCGTTGACAGTGGCGAACGATTCGATTTACGGTCTGGCCGCGTCGGTATGGACGCGCGATCTGTCGGTGGCGCACAAAACCGTGAGGGACTTGGAGGCCGGCGTCATCTGGGTGAATTGCTTCGACCATGGCGACATGACGCAACCGTTCGGCGGCTACAAGCAATCGGGCCAGGGCCGCGACAAATGCGTGGAAAGTTTGATCTCTTACACGCAGACCAAGTCGGCTTGGATCAACCTGGGCTGAGAGGGCCGGGGGCTGAGGGGCGGGCGTCGCAGGCACGCCGGTGAACGGCGAGGCCGAGCCGGTAGGGCAGCCTGCGGCGCGTGAAGGGCTACTTCCAAGCTTGGGTCAGGAGTTCGTCCAGTGCCGCAATGATTTGCGAGCCTTCGCTGCTCAGCGATTCCACCCGAGCGCCAAGTTGGTCAACGGGGATGGAGACGATTTCAAGTGGATGGAGTACCACGGATGTCCCGCGTATCTTGAAAGTCGGGTTGAAACGAGGGTGGCTTATCTTGCCGAGCGCTGTTTTTCGCACCAAAGGAACGACGACTCGGCGGCGGTAGTCGTCGAATTGCGAGGACTGCACAACGACGACGAAGGGGATGGCGGCGCGATGCTTCCCGGTATTCCGATGCACATCGAACTGGGCCATCAGAGCGAAGAATACTCGTCGGCAATAGACCCCAATTTGGAATTGAATTCGTTCCAAGTCGCGATCGTGGATTTGACGGTCTTCATTTTGGCTAGTTGCGCCTTACGCTCTTGGGCGACAAAATCCGACAGAAGCGACTCGACGACACCCGATAGGTTGTCTGTTATCGCTCTTGCTTGGTGTACCAAGTCCTCATTCAGCGTCAAGTTAACCGGGCGTTTGCGCGCTTCCAGGTCATAATCAGCCTTCATGATCGGTCTCCTTTATGCGCATTATATGCGCATAAGAAAATTGGAGCAAGAATCGACGACGCCCACTCGACGCGGAACCGGCGGGGGTACGAGAACGAACGTCGGGCGCGAAACTCAGGCGAATTGTTTCGGCGCAGCCGCCAGGCGGAATTCGGGTATCCGCTCACGCAGTAGATTGTGGAACTCGAGCATGCAACCCTCGAGCCGCGACAGCGGACCGGGTTTGTAGCTGCTGGATGCAAGACCTCGTTGGACTCGCTCGCACAACCACTTATCTTCGTTATTGACGGACGTGTTGATGCGGTTGCTCAAGTAACGGACGGCGCGAAGTTCCCGAGTCGCGACCGGCAAACCGAATACCGCGCCGCGGATGATGCATTTTCCGGGTCCTGCCGGCAGCACCTGGAAAAAGTCCAGCTGGTCCGGGTACACATCGATGCCCAAATTCGGCAGGGCGCTGTAGAAGCGCCAACAACGCCGCTGTTCCGCCGGAAGATGGAGGGCGGCGCGACCGATCAGCGATTGATACAAACCTTCCGACCAGCGTGGCGAGCGCCTTTCGCGCAGCCAGCTTATGCCCCGAGCGACGCCAGGCACCGTGGCCTGATCGTCGTAGTCCGGACTGAACATGCGATACAGACCCGGATGCCCGATGGGTACATGGTACGACTCCAGGTAGTTGTCCATGGCAATCTTCCAATCGACGTTCCAGACATCGGAAGAAATAGAGCCGAGCGGCACCATTTCCTCGCAGCGGTAGGGCGCGAGTTCTTCGCCGAGCTTGCCCCACATCTTGGACACCGGTTGCGGAACCGCGCTACCTGCATCGGCCGCAAGACAGATGAAGACGAAACCGAAAGCGATATCGGTGCGCACGGAACGCAGCCCATGCTCCGCACGATCGAGACCCGGAAAGCTATCTCGTACCGGCGTGCCGATCAGGCCGCCGTCGTGACGATAGGTCCAGCCGTGATACGGGCAGGTGATGGTCGCCGGACAATTTCCCGCGCCGTCGAGCAAACGCGCGCCGCGATGACGGCAGACATTGTGGAAGGCCCGGATGGCACCGTCCCGATCGCGCAGCACCACGACACTCTCGCGGCCCAGATCGAAAGTCTCGTAGTCGCCGGTTTTCGGAATCGAATTGACGTGGCAGACGATCTGCCAGCTCGGCATGAAAATGCGCTCGTGTTCGAGGCGCGTCATTTCAGGGTGGTCGTACACCCACGCCGGCAGGGCATGAGGTAAGCCCGAATCGGTATCATGCTCGAGAGTCGCGGCGGACACGCTGTTCATGGGGTCTCTCCGACACGACTGTTATATGGTCATATAATCTACGCCCTAATCAGGGCATTTGGCAAGTAGCGTGTTTGATGCAGAAATAGTGGCAATGGAGCGCATTTCCGGCAGCGAAACGGCGTGCGATACCGCGGCAGTGCACAAAACTATATGGTCATATAAAAAATGTGGACGCGTTCCGCGGCGAGTGATACGGTCGCATTCTCGGCGGCACGTTGCACGTCCGAAGAAATCAGGGGGACGCCATGGCCAGAAAACTGACCAACAACAATGCTCATTTCAAGCGCGCGGTGAAACGGCTGCCATTGGGCGTGGCTTCGAATTTCCGTTATTGGGGCGACGACCGGACCATTTACGTGAAGCACGGGAAGGGCGCCCGCATCGTCGACCTCGACGATAATGCGTACGTCGACTATCGCATGGGCTACGGTCCCGCGATCTTGGGTTATGCGGACGAGCGGGTCGACGCTGCGGCGCGCGCGGGCATGGAAGTCGGCGGCGTTTTCGCGTTATCCACGGAACGGGAATTGAAGGTCGCCGAGCGCATTTCGAAAATGGTGCCGGCGGCGGAACTCGTTCGCTTCTCGAATTCCGGTACGGAAGCGGTCATGGCGGGATTGCGCCTCGCGCGGGCCTATACGGGCAAGGACGACTACGTCATATTGGAGGGAAGCTACCACGGCTTGTTCGATGCGGCCATGTGGTTCACCCCCATGGACAAATGGTCGCAGGTGGGCGATCCAGAAGTAAAACCCTACAGCGAAGGCGTGCCCATCAGCACGAAAAGCTTCGCGCACTTCGTCCAGGCCAACGATGCGAATCAGCTGGAAGACGTATTCAAGCGCCATGCGAGCCGAATCGCCTGCTTGTTGATCGAGCCCATCATGGGCAACTGCCTCGGTATAGCGGCTGAGCCGGACTATCTGCGCGCCGCCCGCGCGCTGTGCGACAAACACGGCGTGGTGATGCTCATCGACGAGGTCAAAACCGGATTCCGGGTAGCCCGCGGCGGCGTCCAGGAACTGTACGGCATCAAGGCAGACTTGTGCACGTTTGCCAAGGCTCTTGGGAATGGTTATCCCATCTCCGTCCTCGCAGGGCGCGAGCACATCATGCGCAAGATCGGCCGCGGCGTCGCACACGGGGGCACCTACACCGCGCATTCCGTATCGCTCGCCGCCGCCGAAAAATGTCTGGAGATTCTCGACGAAACCGACGCGCTGGAACGAATCGCCGATTACGGCACGCGGCTGCGAAGCGGCATGCGCGCGGTATTGGGGGCGCGAGGGATCGCGCATAGCTTCGTCGGCCATCCGTCTATGAGCGGTCTTTATTTCGCGCACGAGCCGCCGCGCAACTACCGGGCATGGAAGTCCAGTGACTACTCGTTCTATGACGCCATGGCGCAGGTGTTGCACGACGAAGGCGTGCTGTGCGAACCGGACTCGCGCGAACCCTGGTTCATATCCGCTGCGCACGACGCTTCGTGCCTCGCCGACACACTGAAGGCGTTCGAGATTGCCGTGGATGCCACACTGCAAACCAGCGGCGCGTCGCACAAAGTGCCGGCTTGAGCGCCGGCGCGGTGGAGTCGGCCCGCGTGGGTCCTCAGGGTCCGGACGCGGTACCCAAGAACCTCGACGCCATCATCGTCGGCGCCGGTCACAATGGGCTGGTGGCGGCGTGTTATCTGGCTCGATCCGGCCTCAAGGTGCTGGTGCTCGAGCGCAATGCCTTCATCGGCGGCGCCGCCGTCAGTCGCAAGCTCTACCAGGACTTTACATACTCGAACTGCTCGTATGTGTGCAGTCTGCTGCGACCGGAAATCATGCGCACGCTGGAATTGCCCAAGTTCGGCCTGCAAGTCATTCCCTATGAAGGCGGCTGCACCCTGATGCAGGGCGGCGGGCATCTTGCGGTCTACGACAACCACGATGCGCTACGCCGGGAGATTTCGCGGCATTCAAAGCGCGATGCGGAGGCCTACGACCGATACTCGCGGGACGTGATGCGGCAGTGCAAGTTCATCAAGCCGCTGTTGATGCGCGAGCCGCCGGATCCCACCTCGTTCAAACCGCGCGATATCCAAGAACTTCTGTATCTCGGCAGGCGTTTTCACGGGTTGGGCGAGGAGCGAATGTACGACACGCTGCGTTTCTGGACCATGAGTGCCGCGGATTTTCTCGATGAATACTTCGAAAGCGAGATCGTCAAAGCGCATTTCGCGGGCAGTTCCATCATCGGAACCGCGTTGGGGCCGCGCTCACCGGGGACGGCTTATGTCCTGCTGCACCATTACATGGGGGATATCGACGACACCGTGGGTGCCTGGGGATTCGCACGTGGCGGCATGGGTGCGATCAGTAACGCCTTGGGTGCTTCGTTCCAGGCGAGCGGAGGCACCATCCGCAGTGCCGCGCCGGTGGCGCAAATTTTAGTGAAGAACGGCCGCGCGTCGGGTGTGATGCTCGACGACGGCGAAGAGATCCGCGCGCCGCTGGTGATATCCAACCTCGATGTGCGCCGCACCTTCTTGAAGACCATGGATGCGAAGGATTTGCCCGACGAGTTCCTGAAGCAAGTCAAGAATTTCAAGATTCGCGGCTCGTCGGGCAAGCTCAACATAGCGCTCGACGGCTTGCCGCGTTTCCCGGCCATTCCGGCAGGCTCACCCAGCACCCGCGGCGACATGCACGTCACCGACACCCTCGAAATGATGGAGCGGGCTTACGACGACTGGAAGGAGGGACGCTGGTCGCGGGCGCCGTACATCGATATGTTGATTCCGTCGCAGATCGATCCCTCCATGGTTCCCGACGGCAAGCACTACATGTCGGTGTTCGTGCAGTACTGTCCGTACGAACTCGCGAGTGGTGAATGGAACGCCGCGAAACGGCAGGCGTTCGGCGATACCGTCATCGACACCATCGCCCAGCACAGCCCCAACTTCAAAGACCTGATTCTGCATGCCGAGATCCGCACACCCTGGGACATTGAAAACGAGGTGGGACTCACCGAGGGCAATATCTTTCAGGGCGAATTGACCATGGATCAATTGTTGTTCAATCGTCCGGTACCGGGCTACGCGCAATACCGCTCGCCGGTGCGCGGCGTCTACATGTGCGGTTCCAGCACTCATCCCGGCGGCGGCGTGATGGGTGCGCCGGGCGCCAATGCCGCGCGTGCGGTGCTGCGGGACTTGGGCAAGGCGAACTGACCATGACCCCGCAATACGCGCTGACCCCGCAAAGCACGACGACTTCACCATACGCGATGACTTCGCAAGGCGCGCGCACACAGTACGATTGCATCGTGATCGGCGCTGGTCACAACGGGTTGGTCTGTGCGGCCACGCTGGCCCGCGGCGGCCGCTCCGTACTCGTGTTGGAGGCGCGGTCGCAAGTCGGCGGCGCTGCCCTGACGCGCGAATTCGCACCGGGCTTTCGGGTCTCGGCCTGCGCGCATCTGCTGCATCTCATGCCCGCCGATTTGATTCGTGAACTGAAGTTGGATTCGCATGGCCTCAAATGGTCCGCGCAGGCCATGCCGACCACGGCGTTGATCCCGGGCGCCGCGCCGCTGCCGGTGAATCAAACTGATCTGTCCGGTTCGGATGCGGCGTCCTACGCGGATTATTCCGCACGCATGCGCCGCTTCGCGCAGGCGCTGGTGCCGCTGCTCGGCAATGTGCCCCCGCGCCTGGGCACCAGCGATTGGTCCGACCGCTGGGCGTTGCTCCGCCTGGGGTGGCAGATCCGTAAGCTCGGGCGGCGCGACATGCGCGAACTGCTGCGTATCGGCGGAATGAACGTTTTCGACTTGCTCGAAGAACACTTCGACTCGGCCGCGCTCAAGGGTGCGCTGGGGTTCGATGCCGTGCTCGGTACGAATTTCGGACCGCGTTCTCCCGGGACCGTGCTGACGCTGTTGTACCGTTTGGCTGCTGAATTCACCGGCGGAGCGATGGCTCTATCGCAACCGCAAGGAGGATTGGGCGCGCTGTGCGATGTTCTGGCCAAGGCTGCGGTGGCTGCGGGCGCGACCATCCGTACCGAGTCGCCGGTGGCACGGATTCTGGTCGAAGCGGATCGGACGGTGGGCGTGCAACTCGAGTCCGGCGAACGTATCGCGGGCGCCACGGTGGTGTCCAGCGCCGATCCGAAGACGACGTTCCTGAAACTGCTCGGCGCGGAGCACTTGGATACCGGCTTCGTGCGTCGCGTGAATCACATTCGCACGCAGGGACTCGCCGCCAAACTTCATCTCGCATTGGACCGTGCACCGCAATTCGCCGGCGTCGGTTCCGCGGCGGCGGCTGGCCGCTTGCTGCTGGCCCCGTCGCTGCAATATCTCGAACGGGCCTATAACCACGCGAAGTATGGCGAATATTCGTCCGCTCCGGCCATGGAAATCACCGTACCCACGATCAACGACCCCGGCCTCGCTCCGTCGGGCAAACACGTTTTGTCGGCCATCGTGCAGTACGCACCGTACGCACTCAAGTCGGGGTGGCCGGACCAGCGGCAGGGTTTCACCGATGTGTGTCTGGATACCTTGGAAAGCGCGGCACCGGGTCTGCGCGGCAGCGTGCTCGAAGCGGAATTGGTCACTCCGGTCGATATCGAGCGCGAGTATCGCAACGAGGGTGGCCATTGGCACCATGGCGAATTGGCGTTCGATCAGTTCTTCATGGTCCGCCCCGTCCCGGGAGCCGCTCAACATCGGACGCCGCTGCCGGGCCTGTTCCTGTGCGGAGCCGGCTGTCACCCGGGCGGCGGGGTCATGGGTACGGCGGGCCGCAACGCCGCGCAACAAGTGCTGAAGACCGGTGGCGCGCTATGACTGTTCCCAAAATGCTCGCGCCGCACTTCAAGCAACCGCTGCTCGAGACGCCGTTCCACGCCCGGGCCAGGGATTTGAGCCAAGTCGACAGTTTCGTCGCGTGGGCCGGCTATACGACGGTGGACGTTTTTACCAGCGTCGAGCAGGAGTATTTCGCGATTCGCAATGCGGCGACTCTCTACGATTTGACGCCGATGGTGAAGTACCGGATAGCGGGTCCGGATGCCGCGGCGTATCTGAACCGTTTGGTGACTCGCGATATTGGCAAGCTCAAACCGGATCGCGTCGCCTACTGCGTGTGGTGCAACGATGCCGGCCACCTGATCGACGATGGCACGGTGTTTCGGCTGGGCGAGAATGAATATCGCCTGTGCACGGCCGAGCGCCAGATCGATTGGCTGCTGGACTCCGCCATCGGTTTCGATGTGAAAATCGACGAAATCACGGAACAGATCGCCGCGCTCGCGGTGCAAGGGCCCACATCCTGCGCCGTGCTGAAGTCAGCCGGGCTGCTCGGGATCGACACATTGAAACCCTTCGAGATCGGCTACTTCACGTTGAGCGGCCATCCTCTCACCGCATCTCGCACCGGCTTCACCGGTGACTTAGGTTACGAGTTGTGGATGGCGCCCGATGCGGCGGAATCGATCTGGGATGCATTGATGACGGCGGGGCACTCGCGCGGAATTCGCGCAATCGGTTCGCAGGCGCTCAACGTTGCGCGCCTGGAGGCCGGCTTTTTGAGTCCGAACGTCGACTTCGTGTCGGCGGAGCATACGATTCGCACGGGGAGCGATCGCTCGCCGCTGGAACTGGGTCTCGCGTGGCTGGTCGATTTCGACAAAGGCCATTTCACCGGGCGTCGCGCACTCCTTGCGGAACGTGGGCGCGGCCCGCGTCGGCAGCTGGTGGGATTGGATATCGCCGGCAACAAACCGGCCCACAATGCGCTGTTGTACGCCCAGCCTAACGGCAAGCGCGAAATCGGCAGCATCACCTCGGCGGCGTGGTCCCCGACTTGCAAGCGCAACATCGCGCTTGCTATGGTCAATGCCCCGTATTTCCAGATGGGTTCGACGGTCTGGGCGGAAATTTATCTGAACCGTGAACTCGTGTGGGAGCGCCGCATGTCGCGTGCCGAGGTGGTCGAGCGTCCGTTTTTCGCGCCAAGTCGCCGCCGCGCGACTCCGCCGGCCGAGTTCTAGCGCGCGTGCTGTCGACGCAGCAGAAATCGGTTGCCGATAAACCTTGGCTCGATCCCGATGCCAAACCGCAGATCGTCATCGAGAGCATCAACAAGACCTTCGGCGCATTCACCGCCGTGGACAGCGTCAACTTACGCATCTACAAAGGCGAGATGTTCGCTTTGGTCGGCGCATCAGGTTGCGGAAAGACAACGTTGCTGCGCATGCTTGCGGGGTTCGCGACGCCCAGCGCCGGCCGTATCTTGATCGAGGACGTGGACATGACCGCGGTTCCTCCGCATGAGCGCCCGGTCAACATGATGTTCCAGTCCTATGCGCTGTTTCCGCACATGACCGTCGAGCAGAACGTAGGCTATGGTCTACGACGCATGAGGCTCGAGGGATCGGTCAAGACTCAACGGGTTCGCGACGCCCTGGAGATGGTGCAGCTCGGTGCCTTGGCAAAACGTAAACCGCATCAGCTTTCCGGAGGCCAGCGCCAGCGAGTGGCACTGGCACGCGCGCTGATTCGTCGGCCGAAGGTGCTCCTGCTGGACGAACCGTTGAGCGCCCTCGACAAGAAATTGCGGGAACAGACGCAATTCGAGCTCATGAACATCCAGTACCAGGTCGGCATCACCTTTGTTTTCGTCACCCACGATCAAGACGAAGCAATGGCGTTGTCCACGCGCATCGCCGTGATGAACCGCGGACAGGTGGTGCAGGTGGGAACGCCATCGGAGATTTATGAGTTTCCCCAAAGTCGTTTCGTCGCCGATTTCATCGGAACCACCAATCTCTTCGAAGGCACGGTGAGCGGCAGCCAGCCCGGACACATCGTGGTGCGCAGCGCCGAGGCCGGTTGCGATCTGATCGTCGATGAACTTGGACGCTTCGGCAGCGGCCAGCGAGTCTGGGTCGCACTTCGGCCCGAGAAAATCCGGCTGAGCAAGGAACCCGTCAAGGGCGACCGCGTCAACCAGATCAAAGGCACGGTGTGGGAGCTTGGATATCTGGGCAATCGCTCCACGTATCGAATCAAGACGGCCACCGGCAAGCTGGTCACGGTTTTTGCCCAGAACGATCGACGCACCTCGGAGTGGTCGATCGACTGGAGCGATGAGGTCTACCTCAGTTGGTCCGCCAATTGCGCGGTGGTACTTCAACAATGAGACGTGATTATGTTGCGCTCGACTGCATCATGCGCTGCAGCGCATGATGGCTGATCGTGTTGAGGATTTCCGGAGCATCGTGAACCCTGATTTCAGCACATCGTGAACAAAATTCTTCCGATACGCCCCAATACACGACCGGGACGTATTGAACGTCAAGCTTCATGCTTCACTCTGCATTCCTATGGTTCCAAAGAAACGCAGAATTCGACGTTGCAGTGCCAAAACTATTTATGCTGCATGCCCCAAATACGATTACATTGAATCAAGTTCGGGGAATCAGTGGAGCGGCGCTGGTAACTTTGCTTGCCGCCGACCTAAAATGCTTATCCGAAATGAGGCCGTGTTACGCATGGTAAGCAACAGAAGTTTTTTGTGAAACTGACCTATAGCGTGCTGGCGCGGATCGGCCCGGCACTAATAATTGCTCTCTTTGCTCGCCCGACCTTCCCTGCCGAGCGTGCTGACTTGGTGTTGTATAACGCCAAGGTAATCACTGTTGATAAGCGCTTCGCGGTCCAATCAGCGGTAGCTATCAAAGGGGGGAAGATTTTAGCAGTCGGCGGTCCAACGCTCGTAAAAAATTATCAATCGGCACGCACGATCGATCTGCATGGGCAAACGCTCATGCCGGGCTTTATAGACGCACACGTCCACCTCTTCGGGCTGTCAGACCGGCAAATCGAGCCTGAGAAGGCGGCATCTATCGCTGATTTACAGGCAATGCTCGCTTCGAAGGCTAAGAAGTTGGGACCAGGCGAGTGGATTACGGGATACGGCTGGGATGAGGCACATTTTGCCGAGAAACGAGTTCCCAGCCGTGCAGATCTGGACCGAGCGGCGCCGCTGAACCCTGTAGTGCTCACCCGCGCGGGTTCGCACAGCGTCGTCGGCAACAGCGCCGCGTTCAAGTTGGCCGGAATCAATGCGGCGACCGGCGAACCGACCGGGGGCGTCATCGAGCGAGCCGCGGGCGGCGAACCAAGCGGCATCATTCGCGAGCGTAATGACTTGCTGACATCGCTTGTCCCGCGAGCCCCGTTTGACGAAATGAAGCGCAGTTATCTCAAAAGCCTCCGGGCCTTGCTTGCGCTGGGAATCACCAGCTACATGGAGGCTCGAACGAATATCGACGATGAGCCCGTGGGTAAAGGTGGGTTAGCGCCCGGGGCTGCAGCGGCGCCTTCGCTCGTCCCACCGCATAGCTGGAAAGAGATGCGTTCGCTCTATTCGACCGATGGGGATCGGCTCCCTCGCGCGACGTTGTACATTGACTATCCCGGTGCCGAGCGGCTGAAGGCCTTCCCGTACCACACGGGGTACGGCAATGACCGGGTCAAACTCGGACCCATCGGCGAGAGTCCGTACGATGGCGGCTTCACTGGTCCGACAGCCTTGACGAAGGAAGACTACAAGGGGCAGCCTGGCTTTCGAGGTCGGGCTTTTATGACTCCTGATGCCGCTAGCGAGATGGTTGCCACCTCCGCTTCGCTCGGTTGGCAGCTAGGCATTCATGCAATCGGGGATGCCGCGATCGAGACAATGTCCGGCATCTATCACAATGTATTGATAAGTCATCCACGCAAGGATCACCGGTGGTTCCTTGCGCACTTTACGATGCTACCGTCAGAGGCAACGATGGACATGCTGGCTCATGACGGCGTGTGGGCGACCGCGCAGCCCAATTTTCTTTACAACCTCGAAGGACGCTACGAGGCGTTGCTCGACGGAAAGCGGCTAGAGCATATCAACCCCGTCGCAACACCCCTCAAGCATGGCATCAAGCTCGCGTTCAGCAGCGATAATCTTCCCATTGGGCCCATGGTCGGCCTGTATGTCGCCATTTCGCGAAGCGGGTCCGATGGACGCATTTTCGGATTGGAAGAGGCAGTCGGCCGCGAAGAAGCGATCCGGCTCTACACTATCGAAGCGGCGAAGCTAGCTTGGGACGAGACAAAGAAAGGTTCAATCGAGCCCGGAAAATTCGCAGACTTGATCGTGTTGGATCATGACTTACTCACCGTGCCGGTGCGTGACATCCTGAATACCAAAATAGTGCTGACCATGGTCGGCGGAAAAATCGTTTACGAACAACAACCGTCCACAGATTAATTTCTTCATTGGGGTATTTAACCTCCTCCGTCAACATGTGAAGCGCGCGCAACTAAAGTCGATATTCAACAAAGCTTCCGTTCGACGGCAAACCGACTTGCTTCGCCTGCTCGGGCGATATAGCAGCCGGATTCCATCTTCCATAAGTCGGCATACGGCTTGAAAGTATAAGTTGCTCCCCACATAACTCACTGCTTCACATAAACGCTTGAACAGTTAGCGGACATCCCCTGTCAGCCGGCCCGGTCGCGCTCGCGGGTGGCGCCCGGCCCTACCACGCCCTCGGGGAAGCGGGCACGGACGGCGCCGGTGGCTCTGCTCCAGATCGCGGCGACCGTGACGATTCGCCGGCAAGGACTACCAGGCGGCCATACCCCACAAGCCGCATTACCCCGAGGCAATCCTTTTCTCGACGTAGGGTCCGAGCAGCGGCGCGACCTCCGCCCGGGCGTTGACGCACGCCGCAGCGGTGTCCCCCGGTGTGCGGGTTGGCCGGAACCATCCCCGACTGACTTCCCGGTGGGCGGGCGGCCATCGGAACGTCGCCCGCGCCAGTTTTTATATTATACTCGTGACATTACAAAGATCGTTGCGCGCGAGGCTGTCATGAGGAATGTCAAAACACTGGGTTTGTTGGGAACCGGAGTCATCGGCGGGGGGTGGGCGGCGCGCGCGCTGCATTTCGGTATCGACGTCATTGCGGCGGACGTGAAACCGGAAATGGAGGCGTGGATACGCGGCGCGGTGGCGAACGCCGAGCCGGCGCTCGCGCGCCTGACCTCCGCGCCGTTGCCTCCCAAGGGGACGCTTTCGTTCACGACGGATGCACGCGTCATGGCGGAGCGCGCGGATTTCATCCAGGAGAATATCCCGGAGCAGTTGGCGCTCAAGCAGCGGATGCTTGCCGAGGTCAGCCGATACGCGGCGGCGGACGTCATCATAGCGTCCAGCACCTCGGGGCTCACGCCCACCGATCTGCAGCGCGACATGGTGTCGCCCGAGCGCTTCCTGGTGGCGCATCCGTTCAACCCCGTGTATCTGTTGCCGTTGGTCGAGTTGGTGGGCGGACGGAACACCGCGGCGGCAACCATCGCGGCATCCGCCCGGTTTTTTACCTATATCGGCATGCATGCGCTCGAGGTACGGCGGGAGGTTCCGGGCCATTTGACCGATCGACTTCAGGAGGCCATTTGGCGCGAAATCCTGCACATGGTGAACGATGGCGTGGCGACCACCGGTGAGTTGGACGATTCCATCATTTACGGTCCCGGCCTGCGCTGGGCGGCGATGGGCACCAACATGATTTATCACCTGGCGGGCGGCGAGGCCGGAATGCGGCATATGCTGGCGCAATTCGGTCCGGCGCTGAAATGGCCGTGGACCAAGCTCGAGGCGCCGGAACTGACCGAGAGCCTGATCGACAAAATGGTCGAGGGCACTCAGGCGCAGGCGGCGGGCCGTTCCATCCGGGAACTGGAACGACTGCGCGACGATTATTTGGTCGCGATTCAACAGGTACTCAGGCAGTACGACATTGGCGCCGGTTCGACGCTGCGCGCGCTCGAGGAGCGGCTCTACAAGGATGCGGGGGTCGGTGCCGCGAGTGCCCCGGGTGGCGCCGGTTCCGCAGCGCAGCTGCCGCGCTTCGACACCGTGGTTCGGCCGGAATGGACCGACTACAACATGCATATGTCCGATTTTCACTACGGTCATATTTTCGGCGACGCCATGGACGCGCTCTACCGGCAGCTCGGTATTGACGAGGCGTATCGGAAGAAGGGACGAATGTTCTACACCGTCGAAAGTCACATCAAGCACCTGGCGGAGGCCAAGGTCGGCGAGCCGCTGTACGTCACCACGCAAATACTTGGCGCGGATGCCAAGCGGCTGCATGTATTTCACCGCTTGCATCGGCGCGGCGACGATGCATTGATCGCCACCGGTGAGCAGATGCATCTGCACGTCAACACCAAGGAAGCCAAGGCCACGCCAGTGGATGCCGCGACCGGCGCTGCGCTTGACTCGCTGAGTCGGGCGCACGTTGCATTACCCCTGCCGAGCGAGGCCGGAAAGCCCGTGGGCAGCCGGGCGAAACACTGACCTCGCTATGCCGAAAATCGTCGATCATGCGAAGCGCCGGGAGGAGATCGCGCTGGTGGCGTGCAAAGTAGTCGCCAACCACGGCTTCGAACAGGCGACGGTGGCGCGCATCGCGCGCGCGGCGGGTTACACCACCGGCATGGTGGCGCATTATTACGAGTCGAAACAGGACATCATCCTGGCCGCATTGAGATTGATGCTGTTGCGCATCGAGGGACGGCTGACCCGCGAGCGGGAAAGCGGCGAGGCCAACCTCCTGAACGTGTTGTCGGAGGCGCTCGCGCTCGACACTCAACGGTTCACCGAGTGCGCGTTTTGGATGGCCTTCTGGGGGCAGGTCTCGGCGGACAGGAAGCTCAAGCGGCTGAATGCGTGGGTTCACCGCGAATACATGCGTTTGTTTGCGCGATGCTTTGCGGAGCATTGGCCCGAGTGGAGCGAGTGGCCGCAGAGCCGTCGCGACCGCGTGCTGCGCTCGGTGGTCACATTCATCAACGGCTTGACCGCCGGCGCGGTGACCAGCCCTCGCGATTGGCCCGCCGCGGCGCAAGTCGAGCAACTGAACCTGCAGCTGGAATTACTGTACGGGTGGGCCAATCCGAAACGCAGCAAGGCCGGCGCGTCGAAAGGGGTATAGCGATGGATTTTTCACTCAGCGATGAACAGCAACTCATCATCCAGACAACCCGGGATTTCGTGCAGAACGAGCTCTATCCTCACGAGAAAGAGGTGGAAGAGAGCGGGGTGCTGCGCGACGATTTGCACCGTACGCTCAAAGCCAAGGCCATCGACGCGGGATTGTACGCGGCGAACATGCCGGTCGAGGTGGGCGGCGCCGGACTCGACACCGTGGCCTGGGTGCTCTACGAGAAGGAGTTGGGTCGTACGAACTACGCGCTGCATTATTCCTGCGTGGGGAGACCGTCGAACATCTTGCTGGCATGCACGGGCGAACAGCGCGAGCGTTACTTGCTGCCGACGGTCCGCGGCGACCGCACCGAATGTCTGGCGATGACCGAGCCCGGCGCTGGGTCCGACTTACGCGGAATGAAGACATCGGCGGTCGCGTCGGGCGATGATTTCGTCATCAACGGCACGAAGCACTTCATCAGCCACGCCGATCATTCGGATTATGTCATTTTGTTTGCTGCGACCGGCGAAGAAACCACCTCGCATGGTACCCGCAAGAAAATGACCGCATTCTTGATCGACATGGGCCATGCGGGATTCGAAGTGCGTCCCGGTTACAAGAACGTCTCGCACCGGGGCTATACCAACAGCATTCTCGAATTCAACAACTGCCGCGTGCCAAAATCGGCGATCCTGGGCGAATTGCATGCTGGATTCGATGTCGCCAATACTTGGTTGGGGGCGACACGCTTACAGGTGGCCGCGACGTGTCTGGGACGGGCCGAGCGCGCGCTCGACCTATCGGTTCAATGGGCGGTGGACCGAGTTCAGTTCGGCCAGCAAATCGGCAAGTTCCAGGGTGTGAGCTTCAAACTGGCCGATATGGCGGTGGAGCTACGCGCGGCGGAACTCTTGGTCCTGGAGGCCGCTTGGAAGCGCGACCGAAAGATCGACACCGATATGGACATGGCGATCGCGAAGGTGAAAGCGACGGAGATGCTCGCCATGGTCGCGGACGAAGCCCTTCAGATTCATGGGGGCATGGGATTGATGAGCGACTTGCCGCTGGAACGTATCTGGCGCGACGCTCGTATCGAACGTATCTGGGACGGCACCAGCGAAGTACAGCGACACATCATTTCGCGCAGTCTTCTGCGCCCGCTCGGGGGTTGACCCACCGCGCTACGACCGGCTGCGATTTCTGCGGCTGGCGGCGGTTACTGCGGCTGGCAGCGGTCGCTGCGGCGGGGAACGGTTGCTGCGGCCGGCAACGGTTAAATTAAATGTGCACCACAAGGTACACGACGGCCAGCACCAACGCTGGCACTCCAAGTAGCCACGCTACAAAGTACTTACCCATGCTGCCTCCAATTCGCTGAACTGACGGCTATTTCATCGGGTCGGACCCCGGTTGCAAAGGGTGCACCATCCCTCGTTGATGTAGGTGTATCTTTACATCAGCTCCCCGCAGTGGGACTGGACATAATGTTGCAAGCGTCACCCCGCACGTCGACGCGCTGTTTTCCTACAGCCAGTGGGGCGTGTGGACCGCAGAATTGCGCCGTACTCATTCGTGGCATTGCAGGCATTGCGAACAGACGAGGCGGACATCATGATCGATTCGGAAGTTGAGCGATTGCGCCTACTTCGAGGCACGGCCCTCCGCGTACGAGAGGTCGCGCGATCACTGCGCGGTGGGCACGGGCGAGGTAGCGCTCAGTCAACGTTGCACGACTCGCTGCTGGACCGAGCGGGATGCGCCGCGTGGCGCGTGGCGCGCACGGTATCAGGGCGGTTACGCGCCCACCCCTACGAGCGGTTTCAGAAAGATGCGGGCACGGGTGTCGTCGTGAGGAATAGCATCGTTGCGGCACTCGCTGCCCTCGGCACGAAAACCCCACGGCAAGCACTGGTAAATTTGGAAGGTCGCTTGCGACAGCTTGCACGGGAACTCGACCGGGCTCGCGCGCTGACCTGGGCTGCGGATCTCAGCGATTCCTTTGGGCGCTCGCAAATCGAGATCCGCTCACTGCTCGCTGAGTTGGAATATGAAGCGCGCACGCAGGTGACGCGCACGCACGCCGCGATAGCTCCTTCAATGACACCGGTGGGCGCGAATGCAGCCGAATATGCCGCGACCGCTGACACGGATTGGCCCTATCTTGCGTTATAGCGCGCGTTGTAGTGTTGCGGCGGCGGGGGGATTTTCTTTGATTATTTGATTATGCGAGACCGCATCGAAAAACGTTTCCGCGGAACCTTCCATGCGGCAGGCCGCACCCCTGAGTAAACGAGGTTCGTAGCAATATTTTTGCGTGCTTGGTCGCTTAATCGCCGCTCAAACGGGGTGCGCATCCGAGCAACGGACAACGGACGTTTCCGCGGAAACGTCCCATGCGCAGGCCGCACCCCTGAGACGAAACGAGGTTCCTAGCAATATTTTTGCGTGCTTGGTCGCTTAATTGCCGCTCAAGCGGACGTTTCCGCGGAACCTCCCATGCGGCAGGCCGCACCCCATTAAGATGAAACGAGGTTCGTAGCAATATTTTTGCGTGCTCAAACGTGGTGCGCATCCGAGCAACGGACAACGGACGTTTCATAGGAAACGTTTCCGCGGAAACGTTTTTCGGTAATGTCCTTTAGAACGTCAGATAATCCATCCGCGGGTCTCCCAGAACGGCTGCTCGTCTGAATATTCCTACATGCGTCGCTGTCATACACCGACCGTATTCGCGCCATCTCCGCCGCATAGTCGCTTCCAGTGAACTGAGATTCAGTGCAACAGGAGACGATCTATGGGTAGCGTGGCAGGTCAAACCGTTGTTCGCCTGAAAGATTTTCACGTCAGGGACGTTGGCAACCGGGTATCCGATGCAGTCAGTTCGCTGGCCGACCAGCTGGTCGACGGGGTGCAGGGTTGGACGTCGAGGGCCAGGAGCGCCGCAAAAACCACCGACGGATTCGTGCGATCGAGTCCGTGGCAAGCAGTGGGTGCCATCGCCCTTGCCGGGGTTGCGGCCGGTATCTTGGTGTCACGCGGTGTACGCCGCGCCCGCCGCCGCGGCCAGAGTGACCCTAACGGCGAATCAACATCGGAGGTCCTCGGAGGATGACAATATTAAACGAGAGCGTTCCCGTGCCTCCCAGCCCGGAGCGTCCGCCACTGGCACCGTACGACCCGCCGGATCCGGCGCCGCAGGCAGATGCCTGGCGCAGGGCGTTGAAAGTTGTGGCGCGAGAGGCGCCGCGAAAGGGTGCCGGGATCGCCAAAACCCGTATTGGCCGTAGCTGGAGGCGGCGCGACGATCGATCGTAGCGCGGCGTTTTGCGTGGCGTCGAGCACTCGGGTCGGGCCAGGCCGCGCGGAGTACGCGACGTGGCAACGATGGCGTGGAGACGAAAGACAAGCCCAGGCAGTACGTTCAAGGGAACGCGAGGAAGACGGCGGTGGATCAGAAACATAGTGTGGCGGTGGCGATCGCGTTACAAACGCATGTTCTCAGAACATGTCCGCTGCATAACCAGCTTTTTTGCGACGATGAAGCAGATGCGGCCACCGCGTTTGCGCTGGCCGTGGAACTGGTCCGACAGCACACGCCGTATGTGGATGATTTCAGGGACAACACGCACGAGTTGACCGATCTGCTGAGCGAGACTATCGCTGCGGCTCCCGAGAACTGCCCCCAGTGCATGGGCATGCCCGAGGAGCACCGTACCTGATAGGTTGCTCGGCGCCGGTACACACCCGGTTCCTGACCAAGCGGGTTGCTCAATGCCGACATGGCGGTGAATCGCCTGCTTGGAAGCGCGGGCGAAAGCCCGCACTCAATCCTACCGTGCAAGGCGTTGTCGGCCGCTTCCAAATGGCAGCGGCGCTATGAGCGGGCGAACGCCGCCGCCTGGTTCAACGTCTTTTCGAGCATGTCCATGTCGTAGGGTTTGGGAAGTACCAACACATTGGGTTGGCGTTGGCCCATCAAGGACTCGATGTTGAGCGTGCCATAACCGGAAGCGATAACCACGGGGAGCTTCGGGTATTTTTTGATGAGTTCCTTGGCCAGTTCAATGCCGGACATTCCCGGGAGACTGACATCCGTCATGACGGCATCGAAGGTCCGCTGAGCGACTTGTTCCACCGCCAACTCAGCGTCGGCGACGGCCACGACCTGATGACCCAATTCCATCAAGTATTCCACCGTAATGAGGCTGACCTCCGGGCTATCTTCCACCAACAGGATTTCCATGTCAGCAGCTTGGACGTAAATTCATGGCGTGACTAGGGCTCCGGCGCATATACCTCTAGCGACCGGTCCATTGAGGTTTACGTTTCTCGGCGAAGGCGCGGGTGCCTTCCTTCAGGTCCTCCGATCGGATGACGCGTTGCACGAGATCCAGAGAGTCGTGAAGTTCGAAAGCCTCATGCTCCGGGACCATTTCGGTGTGACGCAAGAGCTGCTTGATGGCAGGAAACAGCAGCGGCGGCCCGTCCGCCAGCTGCCGGGCTATCTCGCGCGCTTTGGCCATGGACTGGCCCTTGGGTACCACATGATTGGCGAGGCCCCAGTGTTTCGCCTCCGCGGCATCCATCCAGCGGCCAGTCAGAAGAAATTCCACTGCGACATGGTAGGGAATACGGCGCCGCAGTTTGACCGTGCCGGCATCCGCCAAGACGCCCACATTGATTTCCGGCAGCGCGAATTTCGCATGCTCCTCCATGACGATGATGTCCGTCCCGAGGACCACCTCGAAACCGCCGCCGCATGCAATGCCGTTGACGGCGGAAATGAGGGGCTTGTTGAGGTTACGCGGGTAGTTCAGACCACCGAATCCGCCCACGCCCCAATCCTCATCGGATTTCTCGCCGGCCGCGGCGGCTTTGAGGTCCCAGCCCGGCGAAAAGAAACGCTCGCCGGCGCCGGTGATGATGGCGACCCGGAGCGACGCGTCGTCGCGGAACGACGTGAACACATCATTCAGCCGGCGGCTGGCCGCCAGATCGATGGCGTTCGCTTTGGGGCGATCGATGGTCACTTCCAATATGTCGCCGGCTTTGACGACGTTGACTCCATCCGACATGAGAATACCCCTTTGGATCAGGTCGATCTGTGAAGACGAATCATGGTGTCCACTGCAACGACTCCCTTGCCGGCCGGCCGCACGATCACCGGATTGACGTCGATTTCCACCAGAGTTGCAATATTGGCCGAGGCATACCGCGCCACGCCGAGAATGGACTGGACCAAGGCGTCGATGTCGCCGGGAGGCTTGCCGCGATAACCGTTGAGCAGCTTCCAAGCCGTAAGTCGACCCAAGGCCGCGCGGATCGATTCCCCGGTCCAAGGCGACAACAAGCTCACGCTATCCGACAGCAATTCTGTGAGGACGCCGCCTGCGCCCAGCACCAAAATCTGGCCGAATTGAGGATCCACGATGACGCCGATCAGGATTTCTGCGACGCCGTCCGTGGTCATCTGTTCGACCAACAGAGTATCCGATAGCGCCGCCAGCCGCCCACCGGCGGCCGCGGCCTCGGTGCTGCTGCGGACGTTGAGCACGACGCCACCCACCTCGGTTTTGTGTTCCAAGTGCGCGCCCACGGCCTTGATGACCACCGGAAATCCGAGGGCGGCGGCCGCGGCAGAAACCGCCTCGACCGGTACGACGCGGCCCTGCGGCACAGGCACGCCGAATGCGGCAAGCGCCTGCTTGCCGTCGGCTTCGTTCAAGCCGTAGGTATCGTTTTCCCCGAGCGGTGGGTGGGGCGGGGGCAATCGCAGCTCGGTGCGTGGGTTCGAGCGCCACGCTGCGCCCACCCCACCGGCCAGCGACAGCGCTTCCAGCGCCTCGCGCAGACCTTGGAGTGGGACCACACCACCTTGCAAGCAACGCGCGCGGATTCGTGCGCTAATGGTTTCGGGCAGCGACGCGATCAGGGCCGCGCGCGACGCAATGCCGTTCGCTTCCAGGGCCTGCGCTGCGGCGGCCTGAGCGGCGGCGATGAACACATCGATCACCGCGTCGAATGCGGCCGTGTCGGCCTTGTGTTCGGGCGGACAATCGAGCATGAAACCCACCGCATCGTAGCCCGACTGGAGCACGGCCCGAAACACGCGGCCCAACGCCGGCGGGTCGAACCACAGGTAGGTATGGATATCGAAGGGATTCGCCACGGTGACGCGATCGGTCAGCAACTCGCCCAGCGTCGCGGCCTGGTCGTGCGGGATGGCTGCAAAATCGAGGTCGAGGGACCGCGCGACATCCGCCGTCATTGCCATGTCGCCGCCCGACGCCCCCATGATCAATACCTTCCGGCCCGGGAGCGCGCCGCCCACGTGAAATACCTTCAAGGTTTCACACAGCGCACCCAAGGTGTCGCAGCGCGCAAGCCCGGCCTGTCTGCAGAATGCTTCGAATACAGAGTCCTCACCGGCCAGGGCACCCGTATGGCTGTGCGCCGTGCGCACCGCCGCGTCCGTCCGTCCCGATTTCACCACCGCAATGGGCTTGCCCGCGGAGCGTGCCTTGTCGGCCGCGCGCGCAAACGCCGCCGCGTCCTTGATTCCTTCGAGATACAAACCGAAGGCCGTGATCCGCGGATCGTCGCACAGCACCTCGATGAGGTCCTCGACCGCCAAGCGGGTCTGATTTCCCACCGTGAACAGACAGCCGATGGGCAGCGAGCGATCGTTGAACATGAGAGTGAGTGCGATGGTGCCGCTCTGGCAGATCACTGCCACGCCGCGGTCGATGTGCGCGCCCACCACTTGGTCCGGCATCATCGCCGCCCGATCGAAGAAATTGACGAACCCATAGCAGTTCGGCCCGAAGAAGGGCAGGGCCCCGGCGCTACCGATCAAGTCGGTGGTCAGCCGATGCCCCAACGGATTACCGGTTTCGGAAAACCCCGCCGTGAAGCAGACGAAGCCACCGGCGCCGCGCGCGGCCAGCGCACCGGCAACGGCCGGCGCGTCGAGATTGGGTACCGCGATGAACGCGGCATCCGGAGCATCGGGCAGATCGGCCACTGAACGATAGTACGTGGTCGCTGCGGTCGAGGTTCGCGTGGGATGAACGCGCCAGACGACGCCCTGATAGCCGATGGCGGCGTTGCCTGCGGCAACGGCGTCGGTCCAGACACCGGCGCCGATCAGCGCGATGCTGCGCGGTGCAATGAGACGCTGAATGTCGACCGTCATTTGACGGCGCGGCGCTGCAATTCGATCTTCCGTGAGCGCGGCCCCCAAGCGGCGCTCGCATCGCCGGGCAACTTGAGCGACTCGAGTTTCTGTTCGATGTGGCTCGGAAAGGATGCGCTCGCGGGTTTGTCTCCTTGATGTACGTGCAGCAGCATGACTTCGCCGGTGGCCACCGGCTCGCTCAAGCGGTCGCAGGCGAAGCGGCAGCCGACGTGGATGCGCTTGCGGTCGGCATCCAGGACGGAGGTCGCTACGTACAGTTCGTCGGAGGCTTTGACCTCGTGCAGGTAGTGCATGTGCAGTTCGAGCGTGTACAAGGTGCAATGCGTGCGTTCACGATACGCGGCATCCAAGCCCAGATGATCCATGACGTCGTCGATGGCGTAGCTCAACACCAGTCCATAGTATGCGTCGCGCAAATGGCCGTTGTAGTCGATCCACTCGGGCAGGAGCTTCGCGCGATAGAGGGGAAGTGCGCTCAAAGCCCGCGCTCAACGCAGCTGCAGTTTTTCGCGGGCTTGCGCCGGGCTGAGCACGCGAGCGCCCATCGCTTCGATGATGGTGCGGGCCTTCTCGACGAGCTGGGCGTTGCTGGCATAGACGCCCTTGCTGAGATACAGGTTGTCTTCGAGTCCGACGCGGACATTGCCGCCCATCAGTACCGACTGCGCCACCCACGGCATCTGCATTCGGCTGATGGCGAACGTACCCCAATTGCAATTCTCCGGCAGCGAGTTGACCATGGCCAACAGATGCCCGATATCGGCAGGGACTCCCCAGGGTATCCCCATGCACAGTTGAATGAGGGACGGCGACGAGAGCAGCCCCTCTTTCACCATTTGCTTCACGAACCAGAGGTTGCCCGTGTCGAACACTTCCAGTTCGGGCTTTACCCCTAGATCCTTGGCAATGGCGGCGCCCTGGCGCAGATAATTCGGCGTCGAGACGTAGGCGCGATTGCCGTCGCCGAAATTCAAGGAGCCGCAATCGAGCGTGGCGATATCGGGCCGATACAGTCCTTCATGGCACAGATCGATCACATGGCGCATGCGATCCTCCTGGGTCACGAAGTCGCTGCCGGGCGCCGGCGTGTCCTTCAATCCGTTCTCGCCGACGACGATGTAGCCGCCCATGCCGCAGGTCAAATTGACGATCACATCGACCTTGCTCTCGCGGATCCGTTTGACCACTTCGCGGTAGTGCCGGGTTTCCATGCTGAAAGCGCCGGTCTCGGGATCGCGCACGTGAATGTGAACGATGGCTGCGCCCGCCTGCGCCGCCGCGATGGCGGTGGCCGCAATCTGTTCGGGGGTGATCGCGCAATGCGGACTCTTGGTTACCTTGGTGTCGTCACCGGTAACGGCACACGAAATGATGACGTCATGGTTCATTCGAGTTCCCCTGGCAGCCTGTGGACGGATGCGTAGTTTATATTATCTTCATGATAATATTTAAAAAGAAATGGGGCAATGGCTCCGGATCTCCTTAAGATCGGTCCGCGCGCGGCTCGTCCCAAGCAAAGATCGATTTGTGGCGCAACAATTATGACAAATATCTCATAAAGCGCAAACGAGCGGCGAGAAGCGTAAACAAGCGGTGCGGAGCTCAAATAAGCACGGCGCGCGGCGCAAATAAGCGCGGCGCGCAGCGGAAATGCGCGGTACGCGCGGTGGAAATAAGCGCTGCACGCAGTGGAAATGCGCGGTCGGCGCGCAGCGCAACCAGCGGGCGAGGCGAGCGCAAAATGCCGTGCGTATGAACTTCCGAGGCGGGAACCAGTCCATAATGCAAACACTGTGCGGAGCTTGCAATGAATCGCGTTACGAACATTTTAATGACACTGACAGTTCTGGGCGCGTGCACCGTTTCGGCGTCGGCCTCGGCGGACAACCTGTTGGGTTTTTACGTCGGTGCGGGCGCCGGCGAATCCACCGTGCGCAGCGACTCTGGATTCGATCCGTATTATCCGGATAGTTCACATCCGCACCACCTCGCGTGGAAAGTACTCGCGGGCGTGCGGCCGATCCCGTTCGTAGGCGCGGAGGCGGAATACATCGATTTTGGTCATCCTACCAGCGCGGACTCAACGTATATCGACGGCGCCGGTTACTACGGGTCGAGCGCCGATTCGCATCCCAAGGCGGGTATTCTGTCCGGCGTGGGGTATTTGCCGCTGCCGTTCTTGGATGTGTTTGCGAAGGTGGGCGTGGCGCGTCTTGAAACCTATCAGGAGACGTGTACTTCAATCGTCACGAACGCCATCTGCGGCTCGTCGGTGTTGTTGCGTCAAAACACGCGGGAGACCAAGATTGCCTATGGCGCCGGTGTGCAAACCCATTTCGCGGGACTCGCGCTTCGCGGTGAGTACCAGCGCATCAAGTCGACTTTAGGCGATCCGGACGCATTCATGGTGAGCGTCACCTGGACGTTCTAGGGCGCGGCCGGCGCCGCACCGTGCACCACGGTAGCGGTTGACACTGGCAACTCGGTACGGCGCGGCGGGGCTACTCGGATACCGCCGTGCCTTGGATACCGCCGTGCCTTGGATACCGCCGTGCCTTGGATACCGCGGCGGCTTGGATACCGTAGCGCCTTGGATACCGTGGCACCTCGAATTAGGGGTGCCGTTCAGTTCCGGCTGCCGGCCAGGGCTCGAATGATTTCGTTCTCGCTGCACACGCCGATGATTTTGCCGCCATCCGATAACAGCACCGGATGCCCGGTGGCCTGCCGCAATTGAATGATGGATTGCAACGAGAACGAGGCGGGAGCTACCGCGAGGCCGGGTTCGACGTTCGCGAGGCCGGTATCATTCTGAACATGACGGAGCGCGTGCGCGACGCCATCGAGTTGAAGATCGAGAGCCTCATCCGAAGGACTCATCGCCAGTCGATATCGACGTCGGTCATCGAGCCACAGCATGTTGCCTTCCTGAGTCATGTTCGCGCGCTCGCACATGATCATGCTGCCGGTGAGCACGTCGAGCGGATTCATATGGCGCACGAATTCGGCCACATAGTCGTCGGCGGGTGCCAAGACGATGTCCTCGGCGGTACCGGTCTGGATGATTCGCCCGTTCTGCAAGATTGAAATCCGGTCCCCGAGGCGCAGTGCTTCGTCCAGATCGTGGCTGACGAACAAAATGGTTTTCTTGACGCGGTCCTGCAGCGCCAGCAACTCATCTTGGAGCTTGCCGCGGATCAGCGGATCGAGCGCCGAGAACGGCTCGTCCATCAGCAGAATGTCGGCGTCCGTGGCGAACGCGCGGGCCAGTCCCACGCGCTGCTGCATGCCGCCGGATAGTTCGCTGACGTAGCGGTCAGCCCATTGGGACAAGCCCACCAGCTCCAGCTTCTCCTCGACGACGGTTTTTCTGGCGGCCTGTGCCTCGCCGCGCAATTCCAATCCGAAGCCGACGTTTTCGCGAACGGTGCGCCAGGGCAACAAGCCGAACTGCTGAAATACCATGGCGACGCGCTCACGCCGCACCCGGCGCATCTGCGCGGTGTCGCAGGTGGCCACATCGATGGGCTTGTCCACGGCGTCCGAGTCGCAGCAGTCATGTACCAGTACATGGCCGCGCGTCACCTTGTTCAGGCCATTGGCCGCCCGCAGCAGCGTGGACTTGCCGGAGCCGGACAATCCCATCAGCACCGATATTTCGCCGCGCGCGACGCTCAAGGAGGCGCCGGCGACGCCGACGATGACCCCAAACTTGTTCTGGATGTCGGTGCGGGTGCCGCCGGCATCGAGGGCGACGATGGCTTCGCGAATGGCCTTGCGGCCTTCGCGGCCGGGCTGTTGCGCGAACAGAATGTCGACGTCCTGAAAATCCACCGCTGCTGTCATCGGGATGCTCCACGCTCTTTCGGTCTGCTGATACGGTCCAAAACAATGGCGAGAAGCACGATGGTGAATCCCGCCTCGAATCCCATGCCGACTTGGACCGAGTTCAATGCCCGCACCACCGGCACCCCAAGGCCGCCCGCACCGACCAGCGCCGCAATCACGACCATGGAGAGACTCAGCATGATGCACTGGGTAATGCCTGCGATGATGGTGGTCGCGGCGCTGGGCAATTCTATTTTCCAGAGTAACTGCGTGGGCGTGGCGCCGAAAGCCTCGCCGGCTTCGATGAGCGGCCGCGGTACCGATGAGATGCCGAGATGAGTCAATCGTATGGGCGCCGGCAGCGCGAATATCACCGTCGAGATCAATCCGGGCACCACGCCGAGACCGAACAACACCAGCGTCGGTATCAGATAGACGAAAGTCGGCAGCGTCTGCATGAGATCCAGTACGGGGCGCAGTGCAGCGAATAGGCGCGGACGGTGCGCAGCGGCTATGCCCAGCGGCACGCCGATGGCCGCCGACGCCAAGGTCGCCACCAACACCAAGCTCAATGTCTCGAGCGTGGCTATCCAATAGCCTTGATTGAGAATGAACAACAGCGCCAGCGCAACGAATGCCGTCAACGTCCATGAACGGCGCAACCCATACGCCAACGCCGCTACGCCCACGATCAAGGCCGGCGCGGGCAGCATGCGCAGCGCGGCGGTCACCCCGTTGACCATGCCGCGAATGACGAGGGATATGCCGTCGAATAGGAAGGTGCCATGATTCTTGATGGTGTCGATGACCACCGCCATGGCATCGCCCACGGGAATCTTGTGACTGATGACCCAGCGCTCGAAACCGCCCGGACGGGGTGGCGTGGCCGCATGTGCGAGCGCGGCGTACGCAGGCCGGCCATCGAAGGTGCGCACCCCATCGAGCCAGCCTTTGGTGGCGGTGGGATTCGCCCGGAGCCACTCGGCCGCCGCGATGTCGGGCTGCTCGTGACGATCCAAGATGGCGGCCATCATTTCGCTTTCGCCGCGCAGGGTGAACTTGAGATTGGCGAGCAAATGCCCGACATTCGGGCACTCGGCGCCATAACCCTTACGGGTCACCGTGTAAATGGTGGCGCCGCCGAAATTCGGTCCGAAAACGTCGTCGCCGCCGTTGAGATATTTGAGGTCGAAGCGCATGTTCATGGGGTGCGGCTCCCATGCCAGAAAGACGATGGGCTGCTTGCTTCGATAAGCTCGCTCCACCTGCGCCAGCTCCCCCTGTTCGCTCGACTCGACCAGCTTGAATTCGCCCAGCCCAAACTCATCTTGTTTGAGCATTTTCAGCACCAAGCGGTTGCCGTCGTTGCCGGGTTCTATGCCATAGATGGAATTACTGAGGGCCGGCGCGAAGGTGCGGATATCGTTGAAGTCCTTGAGCCCCGCATCGTAGGTGTACGCGGGCACTGCCAGCGTGTATTTGGCGCCCAGCAGATTGGGACCTATCACCACCACCGAACCGTCGGCCAAATACGGCTTGAGGTCGGCTTCCTGGGCAGGCATCCAGTTGCCCAGGAAGGCATCGATGTCCTTGTTCTGCAAGGAGGCGAAAGTCACCGGCACGGATAGGACGGTGACGGTGGGCGTGTAGCCGATACTGCGCAGCAGCTGGGCGACCAGCGCCGTCGTCGCGGTAACGTCGGTCCAGCCCACATCGGAGAAGCGCACGGATTGGCAGTTCGCGGGCTCGGCGCTGGCGGTGCCACTGCTTCCGCTAGCATTCTCACCCTTACCGCCGCTGCCGCTGGCGGTGCCATCGCTGCTGCTGGCGCTGCCACTGCTCGCGTTGCCACCGCTGCCGCTAGGGCTGCCACCGCTGCTCGTGAGATCGGCGGCGACGGCCACGGACCCCATTGACGCGTAGGGGAGCTGGGCTGACGTCAGGGCGAGCAGGGCCAGTACCGGGAACAGCGCCTTGCGGCGCCTCGCCGGCACATTAGAGCGCTTGACCTTCACCTCGCCGGGGCGGCATGATTCAAATTGAAACTCGGATCTTGAATGACCGTTTAACGAGATCTGGTTGGCGCTCACCCATGTTTCCCTAAGTATTGAAATTCTAAGTATTAATCACGAATCCGCATCTTAGTCGGTACTCGGTCCGGGCGTCCACAAAGGCCCGCAGAAACCCACAGAGGCTATCAAATTGAACACTCAATCAGTGATTCCGCCCGAGACGTCGCTCGAGCCGCTGGAGGAATCCAGACGTCGCCAATTGATCGAGGTGACCATCGATAGCCTAGCGGAACTTGGGTTCGTCGGCACCACGCTCGCGCAGATTGCGGGCCGGGCGGGAGTCTCTCCTGGGCTGGTTGCCCATTATTTTGGCGACAAGGATGGATTGCTGGATGCAGCCTTCCGCTCCTTGGCGCGGCGGGTGGGCGACCATGTCCGTGCCCGGTTGCGGCAAATCAGCACCCCCCGCGCGCGGATTCAGGCCGTCATCGATGCGAACCTGTCGTTGGAGGAATTCGCACAGAGAACCGGAACCGCATGGCTGGCGTTCTGGGGCCAGGTGCTGCAGGTGCCGAGCCTGAAACGCGTTCAGTCCGTGTATCAGCGGCGCACTCTGACCAATCTGCGCAGTTCGCTCAAGAAGCTGGTGCCGCCGGATGAGGCGCAAAGCCTGGCCGCGATGATTGCCGCCATGATTGACGGCGTATGGCTGCGTGCGGCGCTGTCGGGATGGCGCGAGGCGGACAGCGAAAGTGCACGCGCGTTGCTGACGGAGTTCGTCGACGGGCGCTTGAAGTCCTCGACATCCGGTTCGAGCGTGGCGGAAGGGGACGCAGCCGCCGGTCATGGAGCCGTCACACAGGCAGCCGCGGAAGCGGGCCGGCGCGCGGCGTCTCCCGGGCCCGGCGAGCGCTTCGCATCCTTCAATCCGGCAACGGGCGAAGTATTGGGTTATGTGACGGTGGCGGGTGCCACCCAGGTCAATGCCGCCGTGCGCGCCGCCCAGCGCGGTCAAGCGATCTGGGCGGCCATGACGGGCGCGGAACGAGCGCGGATATTGCGCCGCGCGGCCGAGATTTTGCGGTCCCGCAACCGCGAACTTGCGGAACTCGAGACGCGCGACACCGGAAAGCCCATCCAGGAAACCCTGGTGGTCGATGTCATTTCGGGTGCCGATTGCCTCGAGTATTTTGCGGCCCTTGCGCAAAGCCTCAGCGGCGAGCACATCGACTTGGGCAGTCAGGCGTTTGGCTACACGCGCCGCGAGCCGCTGGGCGTGGTGGCGGGCATCGGCGCCTGGAACTATCCGCTGCAGATTGCCTGCTGGAAGGCCGCGCCGGCGCTGGCTTGCGGCAACGCGATGATTTTCAAACCCGCGGAGCTGACGCCGTTCACTGCCGTGAAGCTCGAAGAGATTTTCCTGGAGGCCGGGTTACCGCCGGGTGTGTTCCAGGTGGTCCAGGGATTCGCGGCGACTGGGCGGTTACTCACTCGTCACCCGGACATTCGCAAGGTCTCGCTCACCGGCGAAGTGGGTACCGGCAAGGCCGTGATGGCGGACGCCGCGCAAACGCTCAAGAACGTCACACTGGAGCTCGGCGGGAAATCGCCGTTGATCGTGTTCGACGACGCGAAATTGGACAACGCGGTTTCCGGCGCGCTGCTGGCGAATTTCTATTCGTCGGGCCAGGTATGCTCGAACGCCACGCGCGTGTTCGTGCACTCATCGATCAAAGCGGCCTTTCTGGAGAAGCTGGTGAAGCGGGTCAGCGCGATGCGGGTCGGCGACCCCATGGATCCCGCCACCCAGGTGGGGGCTCTGGTCTCGGAACAGCATATGCAGAAGGTGTTGAGCTACATCGATCGCGGCCGAGCCGAAGGCGCGCGGCTGCTGATCGGCGGCAACCGCGTTACCGCCGGCGGATTGGGTAAAGGGAATTTCGTCGCTCCGGCGGTTTTCGACAATTGTCGGGATGATATGGGCATCGTGCGCGAAGAGATTTTCGGTCCCGTCATGTCGGTCATGGAGTTCGACGACGAGCGCGAAGTCATCCAACGCGCCAATGCCACGGAATTCGGCCTCGCGGCCGGCGTGTTCACCAACGACTTGACCCGCGGTCATCGCGTGATCGCGCAGCTGCAAGCGGGTACCTGCTGGATCAATCACTACAACGTGACGCCGATCGAGTTGCCGTTCGGTGGAGTGAAAATGTCCGGCCTCGGCCGAGAAAATGGGCGAGCCGCCATCGAGCACTACACGCAATTGAAGAGCGTGTACGTGGCCATGGGTGATGTGGATGCGCCTTACTAGGGAGCAGGTTTTGGCGAACGAGAATTTTGATTATGTGATCGTGGGCGCGGGCTCGGCGGGTTGCGTACTGGCGGATCGCCTGAGCGCGGATGGTACGCGCCGCGTGCTGTTGCTCGAATATGGCGGTTCCGACCGGTCCATTTTCATTCAGATGCCGTCGGCGCTGTCGATTCCCATGAACATGCCCAAGTACAATTGGTTCTATCACACCGAGCCGGAGCCGCACCTGGACGGGCGGCGCATGCATACGCCGCGCGGCAAAGTGCTGGGCGGCTCGTCGTCGATCAATGGCTTGGTGTACATCCGGGGTAATCCTCAGGATTTCGAACGCTGGGCGGATGAGGGCGCGGCGGGTTGGTCGTACCGCGATGTGCTGCCGTATTTCAAGCGTGCCGAAAACCGCGCGGAAGGCGGCAATGAATACCGGGGCGGCGACGGTAAATTGCAGACCCGCTACGGCAGTGTGAGCAACCCATTGCATGCCGCATGGCTGGCGGCGGCCGGCGAAGCCGGATATCCGCAGTCGGCGGACATCAATGGTTTTCAACAGGAAGGTTTTGGCCGGATGGACATGACGGTGGGCAATGGCAGGCGCTGCAGCACCGCCAATGCCTATCTTAGGCCCGCGATGAAACGACCCAACCTCAAAGTTCTGACCCATGCGCTCGCCACGCGCATCGTGTTCGACGGCCGGCGCGCTCGCGCGCTCGAGTACACGCATGGCGGCAGCGCCCATCGGGTGGAGTTTGGCGCAGAACTGATTCTCTCCGGGGGTCCGATCAATTCGCCGCAGTTGTTGAAGCTGTCGGGCGTCGGGCCGGCCGCGGAATTGCGAGCGCTGGGCATCGACGTGGTGCAGGACTTACCGGGTGTGGGCGAGAACTTACAGGATCACCTGGAATTCTATTTCCAAGTTGCGTGCAAGGAACCGATCACCCTGTATTCGTCGATCAATCTATGGAGCCGCGCATTGATCGGCGCGCGTTGGCTGCTGCGCAAGGACGGCTTGGGCGCCACCAACCACTTCGAGACCTGCGGCTTCATCCGCAGCGGCGCTGGTGTTGCCTATCCCGACATTCAGTATCACTTCTTGCCCATGGCGGTTGCCTACGATGGATCGACGTTGGCGCAGGAACACGGCTTTCAGGCGCATGTGGGTCCCATGCGCTCCAAGAGCCGCGGCTGGGTGCGCTTGACGTCCACCCATCCGCTCGACAAACCGCGCATCCTGTTCAACTACTTGAGCCAGCCGGACGATTGGACCGAGATGCGCGCCTGTGTGCGATTGACGCGAGAGATATTCGCGCAGACATCGTTCGATCGCTATCGGGGACGGGAGATCCAGCCGGGCTCGGACGTGCAAACGGACGAGCAGATCGACGCCTTCATCCGCGCCAAGGTGGAGAGCGCCTACCATCCCTCGTGCTCGTGCAAGATGGGCAGTGCGCAGGATTCCATGGCGGTGGTCGATTCGGAGACGCGCGTCCATGGCCTGGAGGGGTTGCGCGTGGTTGATTCCTCCATTATGCCCTCTGTCACTACGGGGAACCTGAACGCGCCCACCATCATGCTGGCGGAAAAGGCGGCGGACCACATTGTGGGGCGGGGCCTGCTGGCTCCGGAGGATGCGCCGTTTTATAGCGCGTCGAATTGGCGCAGTGCACAGCGGTAGAGCTCACATCGCCGCCGGACAGACGGCTCTCGGCAGCCACAGAGGGGTGCGAATCACAGCACAGGGAATGGGGTTTAACGCGGCGATTATTTCCACTGCCTCAGGGCTCAGCGGGCGATAATAGTTCTATGCCCGAAACCCTTAAATCCAATCCGCGAGCCGACGCTCTTCTCGATGCAATTCGCAACCATCCGCAGTTGCCGGGTTTGGGGACGAACATTGCACGGATCGTGGCCATGGCGGACTCCAAGATCGAGTCGGTGCAGGCCCTGGGCAACCTCGTTCTCGCGGATGTTCATTTGACCCAGCGCATCATTGGCATCGCCAATAGCGTCGGTTACCGGCTCAACTCGGGTTCGGGTGTCACCACGGTGTCGAAGGCCATCGTCTTGATCGGCTTCGAGCAAGTCAAGCTGATCGCGCTGGGAATGATGTTCGTCGACCAGATTCCGGACGCGGAGCGGGCGGTCGCCATGAAGGCCGAACTGATCCAGGCGCTCCAGGCTTCGCTGTTGGCGCGGGAAATGTCGCGTCAACTGGCGCCCGAGGACAGGGAGAAGGCCGGCATCGCGGCGCTGCTGGCAAACGTCGCGAAGCTGCTGCTGGTGATGATCGATTTCGATCGCTTCCGGGAGATTTCGCGCCGCGTGCAGAACGGAGCCACCGAGGTGAGCGCGGCAAACGACATTCTCGGCATGTCGATCGCGACCATGACCAAGGAGGTTCTGGTTTTTTGGGGAATTCCCGACACGCTCGTGGCTCTCAGCAGCGGCGTTGCCAGCCCGGTGGAATCAAAGCAGGTCCAGCGTCTCGACCGGATCGTTCGCTTGGCGGAATCGACCGCCCAGCGCATGCGTCAACCGGAGGGCCCCGCGCGCGATACCTTGATTGCCGAGGTCCGCCGCCAGTGCGTCGCCAATGGTGGCGTCACCGGCGAGGCGTTCGATCGATGGATGGTCGCCGCCGACGCGCAGCTGGCTCCGGTCCGCGCCTTGTTCAAGGTCGAGACCCCAGCCGCCGCGCAAGTCGAGGAGAGCTTCCCGGAAGGTACCGTGATCGATGCCGCGGTCCCGGTAACCGGTCAGCTCAACGCCGTCGGCAAGCCCGCCAACAGCCGCGAGCTGATCCTCTCACGCCTTCAGGATGTGACCGACCTGATCGCCCAGGGCCAGGGCTTGACGGCGATTCTGCGCACCGCACTCGAGTGCCTGCACACCGGATTCGGGTTTACCCGTTCGATCCTGTTGCTGCGCGATGCCCGTACGTCGCGAATCCGTGCGCGATTGTGGTGTGGGGACTTCACGCAAGCGCAGGCGAATCAGTTGGAAATCGATATCGACATGGCGGGGGATCTGTTCGCGGCGGCGGTGCGCCGCGGTTCGGATCTGCAGATTCAGAATGCCCGCGACCCGAAAGTCGTGCAGCGTCTGCCCGCGTATTTCACCAACGCATGTCCGCGAACAGCGAGTTTCATTCTTCTGCCCATCGTATCGGACGACTCGCCCATTGCCTGCATTCTGGCGGGCCGGGAAGTACCGGAGACTGAGGCGATCAGCTCGGAGGACATCAGTCTGCTCAGGGCGGTGCGCGGCCAGATCATCCTGGCCATGAAAACGGTGCGCTGAACCCTGTCTGCGCCAACCGACAGTGACCCGCGAGGCCTAAAGTGATGCAAAATTGGCGGATGTTCCAAAACACCGTCAAGTGTTTCGCGATGGTCTCGCTGTTCGGTTTGAGTCCGTGGTGCGCACCGGCGGCGCACGCCGCCCTCGGCGGCGATGCGGCGAGCGTGGCGGCCGACGCGGTTGCGCTGCACGGCGTGATTCACTCCACCCTCTTGCAGCAATACGACATTCATGAGATCACGTCCGACAACGGCATGCGTCTGCGTGAATTCCAGAATCACAGCGGCGTGGTGTTCGCGGTGGTGTGGAGCGGCCCCGCGATGCCGGACCTGCAAAAACTGCTGGGCACGAGCTATAACACTTACGCGACCGCGGTAGCGGCCGAGAGTCATCCGGGACTAAAGCGCCCCCTGCGCATCGCTACGAGCGACCTAGTGGTCGAGTCGGACGGCCACATGCGTGCCTATTCTGGGCGCGCGTACCTGCCCGCCTTGATCCCGCCCGGAACGTCGGCGGCGGATCTTCGCTGAGCTTCACGGACCAAAGAACGCGCATGCGCATCACTCATCTTCTCGTGGTCCTGGCGCCCTGCCTGCTGTGCGCCTGCATCGGCGGCAGCAAGGGCACAGCCACCAACACCGTCCCCCCGACGCCCACGGTGAACACCTTGGCCGTGGTCGTCGATGCCGGACCGGTCGCCGCCGGCGGCGCCATCAATCGTCCCTACGTGACAGTCAAAGTCTGCGTTCCCGGCGGCACCCCATGCGCGAACGTCGATCATGTGCTGCTCGACACAGGATCCTGGGGACTGCGGCTGGTGCGCTCCGTACTCACCGCGAGCGGCGTGACGCTAGCCCCGTCGACCGACGCGCAGGGACATACCATCGAAGAATGTGCCTCGTTCGCCGGCGGTGAGACCTGGGGCCCGGTGGCATTGGCCGACGTGACCCTCGCGGGCGAGGTCGCAAGCAAAGTGCCCGTGCAGGTGCTGGATGACACGAACACGGAACCGGCGCCGCCCGCCACCTCCACATGTACTACGAGCGGCTCGGTGCACAACCAAGTCACCGACCTCCTTGCCAACGGCATACTCGGCGTGGGCGTATTCGCGCAGGATTGCGGTACGGCCTGTGTGAATGCAAGCCCTGCGCTCGAGATCTACTACGGCTGCACCACAACCGCTCCCGTCGCGTGCACCGCCGTGAATGTCGCGGCCTCGGGCCAGGTCACGAATCCTGTGGCCTTGTTTGCCACCGACAACAACGGCGTCATCGTCGATCTACCCAGCTTGCAGAATGCCAACGGCGATGCGACTGTGCAGGGCCAGATCCTATTCGGGCTGGCCACGCAAACCGACAATGCCCTGCCGGCGACGGGACTCACCGTGCTCGGCGCCGACGCCAGCGGCGATTTCACGGCGACCTACAACGGGGGCACGACCGTCCTTCCGGCACTGATCGACTCCGGGACGGACGAATACAAGTTCGACGATCTCAACGACCCTAACATGCCCGTCTGCAGTGTCCCCACCAGCGCGGCTCAATGGGTAGGCGGCTACTACTGCCCGCTCGTGGCGCCGGAGAGCGTATTTGCCGTCAATACCGGCGTGGGCGTGAACAACGCCACCAGTACGGTGAATTTCGCGATTGCCGACCCCAACAGTTTCGTCGCCACTGCCACGGCGTTCACCAATCTCGGCGGCGGCCGCTCGACGACCACATTCACCTGGGGCATGCCCTTCTTCTACGGCCGCAAGATCTACATCGGCATCGACCAGAAGGTGAGTGGCTCGTTCACCGGGCCTTTCTACGCCTACTGATTCGTTCGACGCGCACTGCTCGCACCGCGCGCCAGGAGCAGCTGCAAACTCGGCATTGGGATGCAGATGGTTGCCTTTTGGTTCACGGTCGCTATCATCTACTAAAGATGAACTCCATCGCCTTACAATACAGCCCCGAATTGGCGGCATTGTGCCGCCAGCACCACGTGCGCACCTTATCGCTTTTCGGCTCCGCTGCCCGTGGCGAGACACGCGCGGACAGCGACGTGGATTTGCTGATCGAATTCGAAGTCGGACAGGCTCCTTCCCTGGCAGGATTCGCGCGCCTAAGGGCAGCGCTTACTCAAACGCTCGGCGTGACTTCGGTTGACCTCGCTACCACCAGCATCCTTCGCAACCCTTATCGGCGCCAAGCTATACTGAGTGATCTAAAGCCACTCTATGCTGCCTGAGGACCGCGATGCCGCGTATCTCTGGGACATGCTATCGGCCGCCCGTGAAGTCCGCGACATGCTGCATGACATCTCGCTGGAAAAATTTCAAACCGAACGGATCGTGATGCGTGCGACCGAGCGCTGCATCGAAATCATCGGTGAAGCCGCACGCCGAGTGTCGAGCACCACTCGACAGGCGCAGACCGATATTCCCTGGTCCGACCTCGTCGGCCAGCGCAACATACTAGCTCATGAATACGGCCAGATCGATCACGAGCTGCTTTACAGAACCGCAACCGAAGATGTACCTGCGTTGATTGCCCTACTTGAGAAGCGTCTTCCGACGAATTAATTAGATTCTGCGTCCGTCGTGTCCGCTGAGATCAATGCATCGCCGCTAACGAGCTCTGCATGGTTCGACGCGCATACCGATGAGCAAGCTCAGCGCGGGGGTGCAGCGCCGCTTGGGCTGGGGGCGAAGGCCGGCTTCAAGAACTCGAGCAGCGCGCGCCGACCATCTTCAAAGAGCTTGAAGGGGACATCGAGCGGCTCCTGCGGCATGCGCAGGGTCAGATCTTCGCTGGTGGCGATGAAATGCAAGGTCTCCGCATTGACCTTGTAGCCCCGGGGGAACACATCGTCATGCTTCGGCATGTGCAGTTCACGGCGCTGCGCAAAGTTGACAGGCAGTTTGTCGATCGGTTTGAAGTCGAAGACCCGTCCGTCGGCAACGATGCGCATTGCGCCGCCGGCGGGGTCGGGCGGCGGCAGCATGCGCCGGTCGACGGTTGACCACCGGTATACCAACAAGTAGTCGCTGTAGTCGCCGGAGACATCGATCTCCACCGCGACGACGGTGGCGTAGTCGCGCGCGTGCGCGGCGAGGTCCGAGCGCTCGCGCGCGAACACCATGGGTTTGGCGGCCACCAGCAGCGTGCTGGCGTCCGACTCATTGAAGATCTCTTGCGACGTCGCGCGCGGCCGGTTCGCGCACGAGGCCAACGCGGTCAGGACCATGAGCAGCACCGCACGAATCTTCATTGGGCTAGAAGCGTATCCGATATGCCGCCGAGAGATACAGCGAACGTTGGTCCACCTGGGTCGTCACCGGCTGACCGGTCAAGGTCTGCTGTTGCTGCAGGGCTTGCTGGTTTTGCACCTGGTAGCCGGCGGTCAGCTCGAACACGGATCTGCGGCTGGTCCAGTCGCCGCGCACCTGCGGCAGGTACAGTGTTTCTTTACTGTGCTGTTGCGTATCGTTCAAACGCTCGACGCTCAGGCGGGGCCCGAGGCGCCAGTTGCCGTGAATCGCGAAGCGCGCGTCCCATGACACCGTCTCGCTGGTGGATATCGGCGAATTGTCGTAGCGCACGCTGAAGATGTGCAGGTCGCTGGCCTGCAGCAGGCTCGAACCCGCCATCTGCAGCGAGGCGTTCTTGTCGAGTCCGGTGGACGGAGTGGCGGCGACGGCGCAGCACAGTGGATTGAGCGGATCTACGGGATTCAACGAGGGCACTGCCGGCGAGGCGGGCGAGCCGCTCAAGCGCAGCCCCGAGATGTCCGCCATGAACTGCCAGCGCTCGCCGAACGGGCGGCTGGCCGATACCACCACGGTGTCGCTGGTCGCGGTTCGAGCCAAGGCAAGCTGCCGGATGATCGATGGCGGGAGCTGTTGCTCGAGCGCCGACAGATCCGTGACGGTCTGACCGATGATGGCATTGCTCAACTGCAGCTGCGGGCTGCGCCGATGATCCGCATCGAAGCCCAGTATCCAGGAGGCGCCCACCTTGGCGTTTCCGATGAGGGTTACCGAATTCAATTGCTTGAATGCGATGTCGTAGTCGGCGAGCAGCACCGCGGTGCGTCCCGCCACCGAGTAGCGGGTTTGAAATCCGATGGAGCGGCGTTCGGTGTCGCTGCCGATGGTTTCGTCGAAAATGTAGCCGTCGAAGATCCAGGCGTGATTGAAGGGATCCAGCTCCGCGGTGAGCGTGCCGAATTTCTGCTTGCTGGAAACCGATGAATAGCTGGTGTAGGCGGGAAGACCGGCCGCACCGCTCACCGACCATTTGGAGCTGACTTGATACCCGACGTAGAGGCCGTCGAACAGCCCGACGATGCCCTGACTCGCCAACGATTGTCGGCCGACGCGGGCGGTGACCCCGAAAACACGATCGGTGAGTTCGCCGTAGGCGGTCGTGACCCGATCCTGGCTGCCGCCGTTGGTGGTCACGATGTTCTGGGTATAGCCGCCGTTGAATCTGGCGGTGAAGTCGTAGCGCTCCCCACGGTCGCGCAGCAATAGATCGCCGTACACCAAGGCGGCGTTCAACGAATTCGTGGTGGTGGTGGTGCCGTTGGTGACGGTTTGATCCTTGCCGTATTGGTAGGTGACCGCAGCACTGCCGGCCATGGTCCAGCGGTTGCCGGTGGGGGCGCCGAACTCGCCGGTGGATTTGGCATCGAGCGACGCCGCGGCCAGCGTCTGCAAGCGGCCCCTAATGCGGGCCGCCGCCGGGCCTTCGGGATAGTGGCGCAAATATTCCTGATACTCGGCTTTGGCCTGCGCCATCTGGCCGGCCCGCTCCCGCACCAGACCCAATAATTCCTGGGCGTCGGCGCGCGCCGGATACTCCGGCTGGCGCAGCAGGCGGCTCAACAGGTCGACGGCCTCCGGATACTTGTGCTTGGCGAGGTCCTCGCGCGCATCGTGCAGCATGCGGGCGCGCTCCTCGTCCGGCAACGGCGGATCGGTGGGACCGCTGGCTGCGGCCGACCGCACGCCGGCGCTCTCCACCGCGGACAGATCGACCATTTCATCGTTCACCGCCAGCCAGGCGCGCGGGTAGGTTGCCTGGGCGATTTTCAGCACCCGCTCGGCCTCCTTGCGGCTCGAGAACGGACCCACCCGCAGCCGGTACCAATGCTGATCGTCGATGTCCGTTTCCGACACGTACACCTGGGTTTGCAGGCTGGCAGCGGCCGCTTCCACGGTCTCGCGCGGAATCGGGGTTTGCGAGGAGTCGAGGTTCACCGAGTATCCCGCCGCCGCTTCGGGCTCAGCCACGAAGCCGCCGCCTTTTTTGCGATTGGTATTGAGCAGCCGTACGCGCAATCCGAGACCCGAGGCGGTGGGGGCCAAGAAGAAGTCGAGCGGCTTGCCGAACGTCAGTTCCAGGGTGATTTCGCCGGGCACGATGGCGTCGACGCGAGCCCCCGTGACCAGGTTGCCGCCGCCGCCGACCAGCGGCAGCTCGGGCGGAATCAGGCCGTTTTGCAAGCCGCAATCCGGACCGAGCTTCAACGTGATGGTGGTGCTGCTGCCGTGACTCACCGGGGTATTGGTGACGTAACGGGTCGAGCACGAAAAATCAATCGAGATGTCGGCGTGATCCTCACGCTCCTGGACGTCGATCAACTGCACGATGGGACCCATGATGAGTCCTTGGCCGATGGCCGGCGCGGCGGACGCCGGCGCGGCGAATCCGCCGGCAGCGACGCCGATCAGCACGGGCATGATCCGCTGCCACAGCGCCCGCGCGAGCAGACCTCGCGGCTTCTTCCCTTCGATCACCTCGCCGGACCGTTCACTGTGCCGGAAGGTCTCGGGCTCGGTTTCGGACGAGAGATCAGCGGTTTCAGTGGTGCGGACTGGATGGTGGTGGTCCAATTCAAGGTGCTGTGGCAGCTGCCGCAATCCAGCGTGGTCGGGATGTGCCCAATCTGCTTGGCCGTGGCGGCAACTCCGTTGTGACAGCTCTGGCAGGTGGCGTTGATGCCGAAGTGATTGAAGTTGGCCGGAGCCCACGCGATGGTGCCGTGGCAGGCGCTGCAATCCTGATTGGTCTGAATGTGCCGGGTCGGTTTGCCCGGAGCCGTGACGCCGTTATGGCAGCTCACACACGTTGCGGTGACCCCTCGATGATCGAAGTGCACCGGCATCCAGGCCAGTGTCGTGTGGCAGTTCTCACAGGTGTTGTTGCTGGCGATGTGCAGCGGGCCCTTGCCCGTCGCCAGGACGCCGTTGTGGCAGCTAAAGCAATTGGCGACCACGCCCGCATGACTGACACGCGTGATGCCCGGCATCGACGTGGCGCCGGTTGAGCCGGTCGCGAGGGCCGCACTGCCGGCGATGCCGCCTGCGACCAAACCGCCGCGCAGCTGGACGCCCGACTGACTCAACAAGCCGGTGCTGGCCGACCGACCCACCAGACCGGTGTTGGCCACGACGCCGACCGTCGTTTTGGTGGTGGCGGGAGCCGCGGCGCTCTTTCTAACCTGAGCCCCATTCCAATTGTTGGTGCCGTGGCAGCCGTTGCAGTCCTGGCCGACGTGATGGCCATTGGGTCGGTGCTGGAGATTCGACACGCCGTAGAAAGCCAAGGTGGTCGCGTCGTGGCACTGATCGCAGGTACCGCCGGTGTTCGCGAGCAACTGAGTGTGCTTGGCCGAGGACATGGTCGTGCCGCTGAAGGCGGTAAATACCGTGGCGGTGTGGCAGCTCTCGCAAGGCGTCGCGGCGCTCGGGATGTGCGGCGGCGACAAGCCCGAGGCGGCCTTGGGTGTGAAGTTATTGGCATAGACCGGCTTCGCCACGTTCGGCGCGCCGTGGCAAGTGATGCAGCTGCTGGCGATGCCGGTGTGCAGGATGGCATTCGACGCCAAGGTGGTGTAATTCGCCGGCGCTGCCGTGTGGCAGGTTGCGCAGGCCTGGTTGCCCGGGTTCGGCATGTGGTTCGCCGGCAGCGTGCCGCTGTTCCAGTTCGCGGTGGTGTGGCAACCGCTGCAGTCGCCGGTCAGCATCGTGCCGGTGGTGTGGTCGGCCGGGCGCAGTTGCAGCGCGGGACTGGCCGCGCCCATGGAGAAGGCCACCGTCGCGGTGCCATGGCAGGTACTGCAAGTCGTGGCCACGAACGCATGGGTGGCCTGCGTCATGTTCATGGGTCCGAAGGTCCCGGCGGCGTATGTCGTGGTCTTATGGCAGGAGCTGCAGTCGGTGCCGGAGAGATACGGGATGTGCGCGGGTGCGAGCACGCTGTCCTTGACCACCATGTCATTGTTGTAGAACGACAGCTGGGTGCCGGCGCCGTGGCACTGCGAGCAGTTGCCGGTGATGCCGGTGTGCAACACCGAATTCGCCGCGAACACCTTGTAGTTCGTCGGTGAGCTGGTGTGACAGACAATGCAAGCCTGGTTGCCCGGATTGGGCATATGGCCCGTCGGCAACGCGGTGCTGTTCCAATTTGCGGTGGTGTGGCAGCCGCTGCAGTCGCCGGTGAGCATGGTGCCCGAGCTGTGATCCGCGGGTCGCAGCTGCAGCCCCGGATTGGCCGCACCCATGGAGAAGGCGACCGTGGCGGTGCCGTGACAGGTATTGCAAGTCGTGGCCACGAACGCATGCGTGGCCTGGGTCATGTTCATGGGCCCGAAGGTCCCCGCCGCATACGTCGTGGTCGTATGGCAGGAGTTGCAATCGGTGCCGGAGGCATAAGGGATGTGCGGGGGCGTGAGCACGCCATCCTTGACCACCATGTCATTGTTGTAGAACGACAGCTGAGTGGTGGCGCCGTGGCATTGCGAGCAGTTGCCGGTGATGCCGGTGTGCAGCACGGCATTCGAAGCGAACACTTTGTAATTGGTGGGCGAAGAGGTGTGGCAGACGGCGCAAGCCTGGTTGCCGGGATTAGGCATATGGCCCGAGGGCAAGGTGTTGCTGTTCCAGTTCGCCGTGGTGTGGCAACCGCTGCAGTCGCCGGTGAGCATCGTGCCCGAGGTGTGATCGGCCGGACGCAGCTGCAGCCCCGGATTTGCGGCGCCGATGTAGTAGGAGACCGTGGCGGTACCATGGCAGGTGTTGCAGGTGCCGGGCACGAAGGCATGGGTGGCTTGCGTCATGTTCATGGGCCCGAACGTCCCGGCGGCGTACGACGTGGTCGTATGGCACGAACTGCAATCGACTCCGGCGATGTAGGGGATGTGCGCGGGCGCGAGCACGCCATCCTTGACCACCATGTCATTGTTGTAGAACGACAGCTGCGTGGAGGCGCCGTGGCATTGCGCGCAGTTGCCGGCGATGCCGGTGTGCAGTACCGAATTCGCTGCGAACACCTTGTAGTTCGCCGGCGCGGCGGTGTGGCAGACGTTGCAAGTCTGGGTCCCCGGAGTCGGCATGTGGCCGGACGGCAACGTGGTGCTGTTCCAGTTCGCCGTGGTGTGGCACACGCTGCAATCGCTGGTCAACATGGTGCCGGACGAGTGATCGGCCGGACGGGTCTGCAGTACGGGATTCGCGGCACCCATGAAGAAAGCCTTGCCTGCTTCGTGGCAAGTGACGCAGGTGACGTTGGAGACGCTGGCGTGCGTGGCCTGCGTCATGTTCATCGGGCCGAAGCCGTTCACCGCGTAGTTCGTCGTGTGGCAGGCGCTGCAGTCGTTGCCGGTGAACGACGGGATGTGATTCGCGGGCGCAGCCTTCGGGTTGTCGTTGTTGTTGTAGAACGTGAGCTGCGTCGCGCCGCCATGGCATTGGGCGCAGCCGGTGGTGATTCCGGTGTGCAGGACGGGGATGCTCGCCATCGTCGCATAACCGGCGATGGTACTGAGATTCCCGGTGTGGCAGACCGAGCAAGTTTGCGTGCCGGGAATCGGCATATGGTTATTCGGCAGCGTGGTCGGCGTCGTCCACACCGTCGTGTTGTGGCACAGCGAACAGTCGCCGGTGGCCTGGCTCGCCGGGTTGGGTGCCGAAATATGATTCGCCGGCCGTTTCTGCAACGTCGCGGGTGTTGATGCCCCAAGATAGAAAGTCGTGGCGCCGTCGTGACAGGTATCGCACGTCGTCGGCACGAAGGCATGCTTCGCAGCGCTCATGTTGGTCGGACCGAAGCCGCCCGTGGCGTAGTTCGAGGCGTGGCAGGAACTACAATCGGTGCCCACCAGATACGGAATATGCGACGGCGCCAGGATGGCATCCTTCGGCGTGTAGTTGTTGTACCAGGTCAGTGCCGCGGTGTAGTTGCCATGGCAGGCGCTGCAATTGCCGGTGATGCCCGTGTGCAGCACGGCGACCGTGGCCAGCGTGGCATAGCTTGCCTCGGTGCTGCCGATCGCGGTGTGACAGACCGAGCAGGACTGCGTGCCCGGAGTCGGCATGTGGTTGGCCGGCTTGGCCGTGCTGGTCCAATCCGTGGTGTTGTGGCACCCGGAACAGTCGCCGGTCGCCTCCGCGCCGCCGGCTGCCGTATGGCTCGCAGGCCGGCCCTGTAGGGCCGGCGTCGACGCTCCCATGTAGAAGGTCAATCCCGCCTCGTGGCAGGTGTCGCAGGCGCCCGGCACGAAGGCGTGCTTGGCGGCGCTCATGTTGGTCGGACCGAAGGTCGCCCCGACGACATGGCAGGAACTGCAGTCGGCGCTCGACAGATAGGGGATGTGCACCGGAGTCAGCACTGCTGCCTTCGGATTGTCGTTATTGTTGTAGAAGGTCAGGGCGCCCGCCGTGCTGCCGTGGCACTGACCGCAGTTGCCGGTGATGCCGGTGTGCATGACCGTCATGTTCGTCGTGATGGTGGCATAGCTCGCGAACGAAGCGGTGATCGCCGTGTGGCACACCGCACAGGCTTGCGAACCCGGATTCGGCATGTGGCCGATGGGCAGCGATTGGCTGGCCCAGTCGGTGGTGTTGTGGCACAGCCCGCAATCGCCGGTCTTTTGCTGCGCATCGCCGCTGGCCAAGTGATCCGCCGGCCGGCCCTGCAGCGCCGGCGTCGAGGCTCCGAGGTAGAAGGTCAAACCTGCTTCGTGGCAGGTGGTGCAAACGGCCGGCACGAAGGTGTGCTTGGCCGCGCTCATGTTGGTCGGGCCAAAGCCGCCGGTTGCATAGTTAGACGCATGACAGGAACTGCAGTCGCTGCCCGACGTATACGGAATGTGCGCGGGCGTCAGTATGGCGTCCGTTGGTATGTAGTTGTTGGCCCAGGTCAGGGGGCTGAAAGCGCCGTGGCAGGTCGCGCATCCGGCCGAGATGCCGGTATGAAGGACTGGCTTCGTCGCCAACGTTGCCGAGGTGTAGTCGGCGGGGGCGGTGGTGTGACACACCGTGCATCCTTGATTGCCGGGGTTGGGCATATGGCCCGTGGGCATCACGTTGCTGTTCCAGTTCGCCGTGGTGTGGCACAGGCTGCAATCATTCGGAGCCGCGAGTTGCCCGGTGTTGTGATCGGCGGGGCGGCCCTGCAGCGCCGGGCTGGCCGCGCCCATGGTGAACGTGAGTCCCGCTTCATGGCAGGTGTTGCATGCGGGCGGCGTGAAGGCGTGCTTGGCCGCCGTCATGTTCATCGGTCCGAAAGTGCCCACCGCGTACGTGGTCGAGGAATGGCAGGAACTGCAATCCGTGCCCGAGAGATACGGAATGTGCGAGGGCGCGAGAATCGCGTCCTTGGGTGTGTAACTGTTGGCCCAGGTCAGCGCCGTGACGTTGTCGCCATGGCATTGACCGCAATTGCCGGCGATGCCCGTGTGCAGCACGGAGTTCGCCGCCAAGGTGGCCGGCGTGTAGTCGTTCGGCGCCGAGGCGTGGCAGGTGACGCAGGTCAGACTGCTCGGGTTCGGCATATGCCCGGCCGGCATGGTTTTGCTGGTCCAGTCCGTGGTGTTGTGACAAGCCGAGCAGTCGCCCGTGGCCATGGCCGGGTCGGTGCTGCTGACGTGGTTGGCGGGTCGCAGCTGCAGCGGCGTGCCGCTGCCGACATAGAAACTCTTGCCGGTGTCGTGGCAGACGTCGCAGGTGGTCGAGACGAAGGCGTGCTTGGCAGCGCTCATCGCAGTTGCGGGGCCGAACCCGCCGGCCTGGTAGGCGATGCCATGGCAGGCGCTGCAGTCGCTGCCCGCCAGCACGGGGATGTGCGGCGGCGCGAGCGGCGCCTTCTTGTAGGGCGACACGCCGGTAATTGCCATGGGAATGAATGGCGCAGGGACGCCGGCGAAGGTCTGACCGGCGTGGCACATCAGACAGTTGGCCGTGTTCAATTTCGTGTGCAGGGTCGCAATGTCCGCGGCGAGCACCGTCCAGGTCTCCGCGGCCGGATTGTTGCCGTGACAGAGCACGCAATCCGGCGTGGCCGAACTCAAGGGCACGTGGTTGGTCGGTAGCCCCGAGACGAAACCGCTGGAGATCTTGACGGTACCGCTGTGGCAGGGCAGGCAGGAGTTGACCGTCGTCATCTGCGTATGATCGAACAGCGACGGCACCCAATTCGGCGCTGCCGTGCCGATGCCCGTGGTATGGCAGCTCTCGCACACATTCGAAGTGGGCATGTGATTGCCCTGCTTGCCCACGGCCTTGACGCCGTTGTGGCAGCTGAAGCAGCCGGTTTTGATACCCGTGTGATCGAACGCGGCGCCCAGCCAGGTGGTGGTCAGATGGCAATCGCCGCACTCGAGGGTGGTCACGAGATGGCCCTTGTTCTTGCCCGTGGCCGACGTGCCGTTATGGCAAATGATGCAGAAGCCCTGAACGGCAAGAGGTATCTGGGTGTGATCCACCGCCTTGGGAGGATTCCAGCTCATCACCGTGTGGCAGGCGTCGCATGCGTCACTGGTCTGTGGATGGATCTTGGGGTCCTTGCCCTGCGCGATCGTGCCGTTGTGGCAGCTGACGCAGCTGCCCATGGCCTCCCGGTGGTCGAAATGCACGTCGGGGCGGAACGAGATGGTGTTGTGGCAAGCGATGCAGTTGTTCGAACTCTGGATGTGCGTCTGAGTCTTCGGCGTCGCGTTGTAGACCGAGCCGGTGATGTGGCAGACGCCGCAGTTCCGCGGGGTGCCCTTGAACACTGCATTCAAGTGGCAGGACTCGCAGGGCAGGTCGCGGTGCACGCCGTCGAGTTCGAAGCCGGTGGACAGGTGGTCGAAGGACAGCGTGATCGGCGCTGCGCCGGCAGCGTCAGCTGCCATCGACGGCACGAGGACCAGTAGCGCCGCCGCGAGCAGTGCAATGGCGATCGATGCCCCTGCGAGCAGCCCGAATCTTCCTGCGATGCGACGGTCAACCATGGTACCTATTGAATCCTCGCGCCTTTCCACGTATCGACGGAATGGCAGCGATCGCATTGCACGCCGTACTGACCGAGGTGCCGGTCATCCTTGTGGTGACAGATTCCGCACTGCATCTGCATCTTCACCGTGCCCGGCGCATCGTGATGGCAATCGGCGCACTGCAGTTTCTTGTGGGCGCCCAGGAGCGGAAAGTGAGTCTGCTTGGCGTGATCAAAAGTCCAAATCTGCCATCCGTTCGGCGAGTGGCAGCTCTCACACTTCTTGCCGAGGCCGCCCTTGTGCACGTCATCGTGCGAATGGCACTCGACGCAGGTCGCCGGCGCCTTGTTGAACGCGAGCGTCGCGTGGCATTGCGCGCAGCTCACCACCTTATGCAGCCCCGATAGCGGGAAGTCGGTCAGGTCGTGATCGAACACGATGTCGGATCGCCAGGTTTGCTGGCCATGGCACGCCTCGCATCCGTCCTTGAGCTTGCCAGCATGCGGGTCTTCGCTCTTGTGGCAGCCGGCGCAATCCTTGGCCAGCTTTTGAGTGGCGATGGTGGCGGTATGGCAGGCGTAGCAGTCGATCTTGGCGTGCGCGCCCAGCAGCGCAAATTTGTGTCGCCCCGCATGATCGTAGTTGTCCACCGGCCAACGCTCGTTGTCATGACAGTCGCCGCACTTCGGGCCGAAGCGGGCGGCATGGGCATCGTCGGCTTCGTGGCAGCCGTGACAGTCCTTGGGAATCTTATCCTTGTAATTGCCGCTGCGATGGCAGGCAACACAGTTGATTCGATCGTGTACGCCCAGGAGTTCGTATTTCGTCTCCTTGAGATGGTCGAATTTCGCCGTCTTCCATTCCTTGGTTACGTGGCATTTTCCGCAGTCGGTGCCGCGCGCTCCGCGGTGCTCATCGTCGGTTGCGTGACACCCATTGCAGGTCTTGGGCGTCTGCTTGTATTTACCCCCGACGTGACAGGCATCGCAGGTCACCGTCGTGTGAGCCCCGCTCAATTTGAAGTCCGTCTTGTCATGATCGAACTTTCCACCGGTCCAGCTCTTGGAGCTGTGGCACTCGCCGCAGGATTGCGTGAGTTGCCCGTGGTGCACGTCATCGTTCTTGTGGCAGCCGACACAGGTCTTGACGACCTTGCGCCATGCCTCGCCCTTCTTGTGGCAACTGTCGCAGTCCAGCGGAGCATGTGCTCCCTCGAGCGCGAAATTGGTGAGCTTATGATCGAATTGCGCGCGACTGAGCTGCACGATGTCAGCCTTGCGGCCCTTGTGTTCCGTATGACAGGCGCGGCACTCGCCCTGACCGGCGTTGCTCATACGGCCGTGGTAGCCCTGATGTTGCCGTAAGTCGGTGGCGATATCCTTGTGGCAGTCCACGCACAGCGAGGTCTGAGTTCGGACGTTGGAGCGGTCGTGGCAGTTTGCGCAAGTCTCTTCCTGTTTTTCGTGCGCGAGAGACACCTTGCCCGGCATCAGCAGTGTTTCCACCGATGTCGCGAATGCGCTCGACGCCGCCATCAACGAGATCGCCATCACCCATATGGCTCCTATTGTTGTGCCACTTCCCTGTGCACGCATCACCTGATCAGTAAACGTTGATCGCGACGACGTGCACGATCCCCGCGATCAGCAACATGAAAAACAAAGGGATATGCAGAACGTGCCAAAAGGAAAACAACCGTTCGTACATTTTATATTCCGTCATGCGGCGACCGGCGTCCAAACGCCGATAGGCGTAACGTTGAGCCACCGTAGCGATGCTCTGTGCGTGCCGTGCGATCACCGCCGATTCACGCCGCAGGGCCTTGTCCACCGCGAGACTGATTTCCCGCCGCACGATCCAGCGCGCCATGGCGATACGGAAGGCGCCCGTGAACAAGTGCAGGAATCGCAGGGTGCGCAGCTTGGGAGCTACGATCAGCCGCTGTTCCACCTGTTCGATCGCATCCAGCAGACCGGGTAGGAACGCAATGGATGTCTTTTGCGAGCGCAGCCGCTCGCCGGCTGCTTTCAATTGTTCCAGCGTGTCCTCATTACCGCCGAGGCGCGCATGCAGGCGGGTGTAGATGTAGCGACCCACCACGCCGCTGCCCGCCACCAACAACATGCAAATGAGAGCCACATTGCTGTTGGTGGCTCCGAGGCTGAAGTTGGAGTGAAACAGCACCAGCACCGGGCCGACGACGCCGAGAACCATATGGAATTCGAACCAGGCGGGGATCCCACCCATCCAGCGGAGCCAGCTCACGCGTTTTCGGGCCGAATAGAGCAACAACAGCAGCATCATCGAGCCGCCGGTAATTCCGAGCGCGTAGCCGAGGCCGCGCTGCGGCGTAATGTAGCGTTCGAGATGGGCGTGGCTGCCCCATACGATCAAAGCGGTGACTACCACACTCCACAGGAGCGGCCAGCGCAGACGATTACCCTTCGTCTCGGGTGGCCGGGCACCCTTCGCGGAGGAAACGTCGGCGACAGTAACGTTCATGTGATGGCAGGGACGATCATGAAATGACGCGATCGATCAAGATCTTCAACGGCCGGTGGTCGCCCGGATTGATGATGCCGCTCGACCCCTGCAGATCTCCCGCAGCCGGCAGCGGCTGACCCTTCTGGGAAATTCGCGCTTCAATGGTCACTCGACCTGCGCTCGAGAGGTTACGGCCGGGCAGCATGGACTGCGAATCATCCAGCGTAAATTTCAAAGGCCAACTTCCCACGCTGCCGCGGAGCACAGCCACCGGTGCACCGGGCGCGTCGACGGATTTGGCCACGATGAACAGCGTTTCCCCGGCCGCGGCTTTGGTGCTCAACGCCGGCGCCAGAGTGACTTCGCCGCTGACTGCAGTGCCGGCTGACACGGGAGCCGCGGGACTCGCCGCAGTCGCGGCCGCTACCGGAGCGGCGGGACTCGCCGCGGCCGCAGTCGCGTTGGCACTCGGTGGCAAGGTGGGCAACTGATGCGCACGCGCCTTGGCCGCGTCGGCCGGGCGATCTAAGAATTCAAATGACTTCGCCAGCAACTCCCAATCATCGGGGGTGTCGCCGCCCTTCGCCAACCGAGATTCCAAGGATGCAATCGCGCTATCCATGGAACTCGCGCCTGCCTTGGCGGCAGGGCTTGCTGCATCGCCAGGTCCGTTTGCTGCAGTGCCGGGCGCGGCCGTCGCGTCGCCGAAGGCCTTGGCTGCGCTACCGAATGCGCTGGCGGAACTCGATGCGCTGCCGGCACTCTCAGATGCATGGGTGGCCGGCGCGGCGGCGCTGCCGCCTGCATTCGGGTGGTCGACCCACAGGGACGAAGCGAGTACGAGGGAGACGATACCGGCCGCAACGGCCGATGCCTGCCACGGGGGCTTCGGCAGCGCAGTCAGGCGCGGCAGGGTACGCAGCCACGGCAATATGACAATGAGGGAGGCCAGCCCTGTGAGTACGCCGGCAAAAAACCAATATAAGGCCATTCAAAACTCCTGTGCCCGTGCCATCCCGACAGCCCGGGCCGCCCCGTCACGGCGTTCTGCTTGCTCGTGGCGGGGGATTGTAATCCTGCCCTCTTGACACATTACAATGTGTGCAAAATGCGACACTTTCGCGCGAGGCGACAAGTGACGACACTCACAGATAGTGGAGGTGTTGACCCTCCAAGAAGGTGTTGACCCTTATTATGGTTTATCGATAACCCATTGAGCCCATAAAGCATGGATGTCTGGTCGCTCGCTGTTTACATCGTCCCGCTGGCAGTGTTCATCGCTGTCTATCTCTGGCGTCAGCGGCGCACCCACACACGTCATCTCCATACATTGCAGGAGACGGTCGCGGCCGGCATGACCGAACCCGCGTCATTGCATCCGCTCATCGATGCCAGCAAATGTCTCGGCTGCGGAACCTGTGTCAAAGCCTGCCCGGAAACCTCGCACCACGATGTGCTTGGGCTCATCAACGGCAAGGCCGTGCTGATTGGTCCCACCGATTGCATCGGACATGGCGCGTGCAAGACCGCCTGTCCGTTCGACGCGATTACGCTGGTGTTCGGCACCGAGCGGCGCGGCTTGGATATTCCGTTGCTGAAGCCGAACTTCGAATCCAATGTACCGGGCATCTACGTGGCCGGAGAGCTGGGCGGGATGGGGCTCATCAAGAATGCCTTGACGCAGGGTCAGCAGGCACTCGAAGCCATCGCCAAAGCGGGTGTGAAGCGCAGCGGCGCGCTCGATGTGCTCATCATCGGCGCGGGACCCGCGGGCCTCGCGGCATCGCTGGCCGCCAAGAAAATGGGACTAAGCTATCAGACCGTTGAACAGGATTCGCTGGGCGGCGCGGTATTCCAATATCCGCGCGGCAAGCTGGTGATGACCGCGCCGGTGGAGTTGCCCATCGTCGGGAAGGTGCAGTTTCGCAATACCTCCAAGGAAGAGTTATTGAAATTCTGGACCGACGCCTGCAAGACCAACAATTTGAAAATCCGCTACCAGGAACGTGTGGAGAGCATGGAACGCAAAGATGGCGCGTTTCATATACGCACCGGCACGCAGCAATACGTCGCGTCGACCGTGCTGCTGGCGATCGGCCGGCGCGGCACACCGCGCAAACTCGGCGTGCCGGGCGAGGAGCTGCCGAAAGTCGTTTATCGCCTGATCGATCCCGATCAATACCATGGTCAGCAAGTCATCGTCGTGGGCGGCGGCGACAGTGCGCTCGAGGCGGCGGCCAGTATCGCGGAACTGGGCGATACCTCGGTGGTGCTCTCCTATCGGGGTGAAGCATTTCAACGCGCCAAACAACGTAACCGTCAGCGCGTCGACGCGGCCAGCGCCAAAGGCCAGCTCAACGTGTTGATGAATTCCCAGATTCGCGAGATTCGGGTGGATGAAGTGCTCTTGAAGCAATCCGGCAAGGAACTGAAGCTACGCAACGACGCGGTTATCGTGAGCGCCGGCGGTATCTTGCCGAGCGACTTTCTCAAATCCATCGGCATCGAAGTCGAAACCAAGTTCGGAACGGCATGACCATTCTTCGTGCACGCCGGCAGATCGCCGCATTGTGTGTCGCCGTGAGCCTAGCGGCAGCCGCGGCGGCCGCGGCACCCGCCAAACAGGTCAAGCCCAAGGACCCGTTGGAGCCGGCGCGCGCCGCGCTGCGCACGCTGCAATTCGACCAGGCGATTGCGCTGCTGAGTGCCACGGGCAACACCGGCAATGGCGATGCCGAGTACTTGCTCGGACTCATTTACTTGAACGGTGTCGGCACCGTCACCGATTCTGTGCGCGGGCGCGGGCTGCTTCAGGCGGCAGCCGAGCACGGTCAGGGCGCGGCCGCCTATGTGCTCGCCGGTGAACTTGCACACGAGCCGGACGCGCCGCCGGATGCGTCGCGCCAATGGCTGGAGCGCTCGGCCAAGCTCGGGTACGTGCGCGCGACCGAGGCATTGCAATCAGGCCGGCCCTTGCTCGATCGAGAGTTCGTGGGTGCGTCCGATCCGACGTTTCTGACGGCCTGGGTGATCGACTGCGTGCGCAAAAATAATGCGGCCGAACTCCACCGGCTCGGACCGGCAAGCGCGGGCATTCGTGATGAATTTGGCCGCAGCTCGCTGTCGCACGCGGCGGAGGCGGGCTCACTCGCCGCGGCAACCGCTCTTCTGGAGATGGGCGCCGACGTAGGCGCCGTGGATCAGGCCGGTACCACTGCACTTATGATCGCGGCTGAGCGGCCCGATGAAGCCATGATCGGCCTGCTCCTGCAGCACGGGGCGAATCCGCAAACGGTGGACGCCGAGAAGCGCAGTGCAATTTTTTATGCGGCCCGCGCCGATCGCGCCACCACCGTGGAGGCATTGCAGCGCGCCGGCGCAGTGCTCGACATGCGCGACAGTCGCGGCTACAACGCGCTCGACGCCGCGCTGGTGGTGGGCGCCGATGCGGCCGCCACTGAACTGCGCGCTCTCGGTGTGCATCCCAACATGATCACCGTCGACCCGGGGAGGCGCAGCGGCAAATTCGATCCGGCCCATCCGGGTGATATTTATCGCGGCTGGCCGCCGGTCGCGCTGGCGGTGTCCCGGAACGATACGGCTGCCGTACGGCAAATGCTCGATGCCGGGAGCGATGCCAATGTTCGCTTGCCGCAGGGCGACTCGCTGTTGCAGATAGCCGCCGACGCGCACGCCCTGGACAGCATACCGCTGCTTCTGGCGCATGGAGCCAATGCAACCGATGCCGACCATGCCGGACACAGCGCGCTTTGGCTTGCCGCGGCTCGCAACGACCTTGCCGTCGTGAAGGCGCTGCTCGGTGCAGCGGTACCGCCGGACGCCCATGCTGCCGGCGAACAGACGCCGCTGCTCGCGGCGCTTCGTGCAACGCATTCCGATGTCGCGCAAGTCTTGCTCGCCGCCGGCGCCAGCGTGGAGGCCACCGATGTGCTGGGTCACACGCCGCTGATGCTTACTTGCGCCGGCGGAGACGTCGCGCTGGTCAAAGTTCTGCTGGAGCGGCACGCCAGATTCGATGCCGTGGATCATGAACGCCGCACGGCGCTGTGGTATGCGGCCGCCTTCGGTTCGCGTGAGGAGGTGGCTTTGCTGCTGGCCGCCGGCGCAAGTCCGGAGGCAATCGATTCAAAGGGCATGACGGTGCTGCACGCTGCCGCCGAGCAAGGAAGCGCCGGGGTTGCCGGTCTGCTGCTAACCTCCGACACCCGTGTCAATCGGCGCGACACCGCGGGCGACACCCCGCTCATCATCGCGGCGGCCACCGGTCACGCCGACGTGGTGCAAGCGCTGCTTGCCCGCAAGCCGGAACTGGATGTTCAAAACAATGCCGGCGACACGGCCCTGATCGCCGCCAGCCGCGCGGGCTTCACCAACGTCTGCCATCTACTGGTGGCGGCCGGTGCCAATAAGTCGCTGCGCAACAGTGCCGGCGTTTCGGCGGGCGATGTTGCCACCGGTCGAGGCTTCGTATCGATTGTCACGGAGCTGGCGGGCAAAGGCTGAGCGGCTCGCCCGGCGAGAAAGTCAGTAGGTCCCAGCAAGAGAATCAGTAAGGACCAGCGAGGAAAATCAGCAGGCCTCTGCAAGAGAATCAGCAGACCCGGCTGTCGTTCGTGAGCGACAAATCTCGCACAAGTTCAGGCGGGCCTCACTTTCCGTGCGGTTACCGCCAAGGACATACCCGCGGTGCTACCTGCTTGCTGCGCATGCCCGTGGGGCGCGGCGGCGGTATACACCGCCGCGCCTATTGGTACCTCTCGCACGGTTTCGTCTTGCCCCCAACGCGATTAGTCGTCCTCAGTCGGGTCAAGCAGCTCAATTGCCCGGCTCAACACCTTGTCGAGATTGGGTGTCCCCCATCCGGTGGCGAGATCCCATTCAGCAGTCGCGGAATATCCGGGTACCCCGTTGTATGCGTTGTTGCCCACCGTGATGTCGCGGCCTATCTGGCTGAAGTGACCGTTGCCGCCGGTTGCGTACAGCGCGCGATTTAAGAAGCCCAGCGGTCTGCCAGCGTATTGGTTGAGGTCAGCCACGATACCGGCCCACTGCGGCGAGCCTTCGCTGGTGCCGCCGATGCCGTAGTAGCCGGCATTGGTCGCGCCGAGGAACCCAACATAGACGAGAATCGAGGTGTAGGGATCGGCATTGTACGAAACGTCAGGCAAGCCACGTTTATGGTCAAGCTGGTGTTGCACGCTGTCAGGCAACGCGTCTTTTTGATACTCCGGTTCGTGGAACACTTGGCTGATTCCACCGCCGCCCGCGCCGCCGCCGAGGGCGGACTCGTTCCAGACCGTTTCAGACTGATAGTGGCCCGACGTATCGGCATAGAGGCTGGTGCCGCCGACGGCTGTCACCAGGGGTGATGAGGCGGGAAATCCCACCGTCGGAAACGGATAAATAGTAACGCCATCGAGTCCCACGTTGCTGCTGCCGCTGTCGCCGGAACTTGCCAATACCGTTACATGTTCGCGGCGCGCTTGCTCATAGAATTCAGAGAAGTCGGCCAGAACATCGCGTCCCGCGGCATCGAACAGGGTGTTCTCGGTCGCGCCCCAACTTTGCGAAATGATCTTGCCGAGATGATGATCGAGGGCGTAGCGCTCGAGTGCCAGAAACTCCGGCAGCCCTTGTACGCCCTCGGTTTCGGCAACCGGGCTGGTTAGCACGATGATGGCCGCTCCCGGCGCGATGGCGTGTGCCCACTGAACGTCCAGCGTGGTTTCGAACGCCCAGCCAACCTGAGTGGAGTCGGTGGGATCGAACGGAACGGTGCCCAGCGGAGCCAGCACCTTCAGCGACGGCGGATCCGGCAAGCCGTAATCCTGGTCGAAGATATGGAGGTCGGCGGCAGCGGTAGGGCTGCCGAAGGATTCGATCAGGACGATGGTCTGGCCCGACCCGATTTGGCCGGCGTCGATCAATTTGTTGAGCCCATAGGCTGTGCGGATCTCCTGCGGCGAGTAGCACTGACCGAAGCCCGCCGCCCGACATTCAGCATCGGTGGGGGCCGACCCGGCGCCGCTTCGTACCAAGCCGCCGACGCGCACCATGGGCTTCGCTGTCACCTGGGCCAATGGTAGCAAGCAAGTAAGCGCCGCCAGGCCCAACACGCGACCGAGGGTCATATGCCGAAATTGCATTTTCATTGGAAGTCTCCCCTGTATTGTTTCTTTGCCGACCAAGCCAAGAGTGCCGCTTAACGCAGCCTCGAGTTTCGCGCACTATATGCCTTCAGCTAAGGAATGGCGCTATTCTCGATGCCGACGCTCATCAGCGGAAAAATTGGCTCCGGGGGATTGGGCTGCTGTTGAAGCAGGCTTATACTTCCGGTCGCTTCAGCGCTCAAATGCACCATGTCGGATTTCAAACCGGGATTGCGTTATATCCTGTAAGAACCGACTGAATGCAGGGTACCGACTGTATGCTGCGGGATGCGGATTGGTTACACAGGGTACAAGGACTGCCTGGGTTCAGGCGTAGAACAAGAAGGGGTAATGTTCATGAGCTATCAAATCACATTCGATGGTGTGGCATCCGCCGAACTCACCCATCTGCTTCATGCCGTACAGCGGCAGCTGAATGGGCGTGGCATGGGCGTGCTGGGGAAGATGGATGCGGAGGCGCAGATTGCGAGTTCGGCATCCATCGCCCCGCCGTGTAAGAAGGAACCTTGTCCCGCTACTGAACCCGGGCATAATCCAAACGTGATACATGCCCTCTTCTTTGTTGGCGGCGTTGTCGTCGGATTTGGTCTCTGCAAGCTGTTGGGTAATAAAGTGAGTGCCCCGACGCAAACGCACTAGCGTGCGGACGCGCCGCTCGCGAGGTTTTGCACCAGCGCTTCGGCCTCCATGACCGCTCGGCTGCCCGGGGCGAAGTAGAGCAGCGTCGCGTCTCTTTTGCGCTGCGCAAACATCTGCGCACCCGCGTGGTCACCGCCGAGCAGTAGCGACTGTGCCCGAATGCCCCACACATAGGGTTCGATGCGGACGTCGTTATAGCCCTCGATGTGTCCGAGTTGATCCATGGCGTGGCTGCTTGCGTCCAAGGCGGTACGTGCATCACCTCGTGTAACCGCAATCGCTGCCAGTCCGGCCTGTGCGTATACGGCGGATTCGCTGGCGTGACCTGCGGAAAGATCGAGCGCTTCGTTGAATGCCAGTTGAGCGCCGCTTGCATCGTCGTGCCATAACAAGAATCGCCCCCACCGTTCGTGGGCGGTTGCGAGCTGCGATGCGGGAGCCTTTTGCGCTTGGAGTGTGCCGAGCGCGGCTCGGTATGCGCCGCGCGCATCGGTATTCCGGCCACCGGCCTCGTAAGCCCTTCCGAGATCGAGTTGCAAGTGGCCTGCATCAATGGCGTGTGCCGCGGATTGCTTGAACAGAGCCTGCGCCTGTTCCAGTAGTTGTATGGATCGAGCACCCTGTCCGTCATTGGCGAGACAACGCCCGTATTTGCGCAGCACCTGCGCCGCTTCCAGCGCATCGGAGGCATTGTGAAATGCAGCCCGATTATCCGGCAGTCTTTCCAGCAGGGTGTCGAACGCTGCCAATGCTGCCTGGCGCTCGCCGCGATCGTAGCGGAATTGTGCTCGGTCGGAAGCGATCGCCCAATAGCTACGACTGTCCTGACCATAGGTGCGCGCTGCGATCCTCGTGCCGTTGTCCAACGCAATTGCGGCTCCACCAAAATCACCCAGATTATCGAGCGCTAGTGCCAGGCCTTGGTTTGCCAACAGTAGAGCGCCCTGCAATTGCCCATTCGATTCTGTCACTGCGATTGCCCGTCGATAGTAATCGGCGGATAGGGCAAATCGGGATCGTTCCAGCGATAGGTTGCCAAGATTAATTAGTGCGTCCGGATAACGCAAATCTTGCGGCGCCACGTCTTTGAATAGCGCGGCAGCCGCTTCGAGAGAAGCATGAGCTTCATCGCCTTGCGCGGGGTCACGCATCAATACCTCGCCGCGTATCATCATCCATCCTGCGCGCAACGCCGTTTTGTCGAGATGTTCTCGCCGAATGATAGGGTCGGCTTGTGTCAGCAACGCAAGAGCCCGGACATCGTCACCGTCAACGTCTGCGATATAGGCCTGCCCGAGCAAGCCGTCGATGGCGTGCTCACTTGCAGCCCCTAAATATTTCTCCGCGATCTCGGTCTCACGAGCGTACAGGGCGGTAGAGCGCTGCGTCTCGTCCAGCTCGCGGTAAATATCGGCGGTGACGCCCAGCAGCTCGGCCTGCGTGGCCGGTTGTCCCGTGAAGCCGCTTTCGATCTGTTGGGCGCTGACGTCCAGCAACTCCCGGGCGGTGATTTCACCGCGCGGTTTGTCCGCTGCAATGCGCGGGTCGCTGGCGCGGAACACGCCGATCAAAAAGTCCTTGATGGTGGTGGCACGCTGCGCTTCGCGTTCGGCGCGCACTGCCTGCCAGGCGATGCCGGCGCTGCCGCCGATGAGTGCGAGCACCAGCAGGCAGGTCATACTCACGCCCAGCCAATGACGGCGGACGAACTTCAGAGTCAGTGTGGTGGGGCTGATGCGGCGGGCGGAAATCTGTCGGTGATTGCGGCTGTGTTGAAGGTCCTGAGCGAAGGCTTCTGCGGAGCGATAGCGAAGCGCTGGATCGGCTTCGAGTGCCTTGGCAATGATGGCGTCGAGGTCACCGGTCAGGGCACGGCGCAGCTGTTTAGTGTGTACGCCGCCGACGTGTTGGGCGTAACCGGATTCGATTTTGGACGAAGCTCGCGCTGCATCTTCCCGGTTGACGGATGGCTTGCGACTGTCGCGAAAGGGGCGTTGGCCGGTGAGCAATTCGTGGAGCACCACGCCTAATGCATAAAGATCGACGGCGACGGTGATCGGCTCTCCGGCCAGCTGCTCGGGCGCGGCATACGCCGGCGTCGCCATGCAGGCACCCATTCGCGTCAGTTGGGTTGCGCCGCGTTCGGCGTCGGCGTCGAGCAGTTTGGCAATGCCGAAGTCCAGCAGTTTGACCCGTTCGTCGCGCGTGACCAGGATGTTGGAGGGCTTGAGGTCGCGGTGCGCGATCAGCCGTTCGTGCGCATAGCCCACTGCATCGAGAATCTGCAGGAACAAATCCAGCCGGCGTTCGAGCGAGAGTTTCGCATCGCCGCAATATTGATTGATGGGGACGCCGTCTATCCATTCCATGGCGAGAAAGGGATGCTGCGATTCGTCGACACCTGCATCGTAAAGCTGCGCGATATGCGGGTGTGACAGGGCGGAGAGAATATCCCGTTCGCGTTCGAATCGGCGCCGCAGTACCCCGGCGAGTAGGTGGCTGTAGGGTAGTTTCAGCGCGATTTGGCGGTTCAGCGTTCCGTCGCTGCGCGACGCCAGCCAGACCTCGGCCATACCGCCGCTGCCGAGCCGCTGTTGCAGCAGATACGGTCCGACCTGCTGGCCCTGAGAGAACTCCGACGCTGTCGGGTCGTCCACTGCCACCGATTCCAAGAAATCGGCTCCTCGATTCCCGTCCCCGGGTGTGATGACCTTGATCAGCCAAGGCCGTACCGCCGCGTGCTCCGTGCCCAGCGACGCCAGCCATCGCGGGCGTTCGTTTTCGGGAAGGCCCAGGGCTTGGTCCAGCAAGGCCGAAAAGACCGGCCACAATTCAGGCGGGCAGGGCAGCTTACTCATTCGATCGTCAGGCCGACGCCCGGAGCGTAGCTGGGGCGCGTAGCCGGGATGTCCAACGGATGTAGTCGAGATGTCCGACATGTAGTCGAGATATCCAACAAGTGGCGCATTCTGATATGCGGACGAATTGGAGACGTTTCCGCGGAAACGTCCGACGGCACCCGTCTGCACTGAAGCCGGATGGGCGGGCCTATCCTGGTGAAATTCGGCATGGTGAGTTCACTCAGGTGGCGCATTCCGACGTGCGGACGCATTGGAGACGTTTCCGCGGAAACGTCCAACAGCGCCCGTCTGCACTGAAGCCGGATGGGTGGGCCTATCCCGGTGAATTTCGGCATGGTGAGTTCACTCGGCCTCCGACAGCATGGCCTGCAGCAATACTCGCGCCTTTTGCCAGTCCCGCTGCACGGTCCGCGTGGTGATGCCCAGTGCTTCGGCGACTTCCCCCTCGTCGTAGCCGCCGAAATAGCGCATTTCGACCACTTGGGCCAGCCTCGGCTCAACCTTGGCCAAGTCGGCCAGGGCATCGTCGACGCGCAGCGGCTCATCTTTAACCGAGACGGATTCGCCCAGTGACGTGTTGAGCGTGATTATTTGTGCGTCGCCACCGCGGCGCTCGGCGTTCTTTTCGCGCACCAGATCGATGATCACCGAACGCATGATGCGGGAGCAGTAGCCGAGAAACTGCGCACGGCTGTCGATCTTCAGGTTGTGCAGTTGCGCGAGGCGTCTGTAGGTGTCGCTGACCAGGCCGGAGGTGTCTAGCAAGGTCAGGGGGGCGTTCGATCGCAGCCGGGCTCGTGCCAACCGGCGAAGGTCTTCGTAGGCCGCCGCGCTCAGCGCAGCGACGTCCACACCACTGCCCGAACTTGGCGGTTGTGGTTCGGGCGGTTTGTCCGACACGACATCTATCTCCCTGACTTCGTGCTGATAGGGCGGGGATTCACAAGTATATGCCGGCCGGGTGCAATCGCGTACCGGCAATGTCGTGTTCGGTCCCTTAAGTCCGTTTATTCAATAGGAGCACCTACCACGTTTGAATTTACTCATGTAGCGATTAGAGCAATCGCAAGGAGCATCACATGGACGGCAAAAAAGCAGATTCATCGCGATTCGGCACTTCGTGGGACATGTCCCAGAAAGTCCCGGCCGGTTTCCGGAAATTGGGCGACGGCAAAGGCTGCCCGCACATCTCATCGGATCGATTTGCGCCGGCGGACGCGTCCAGCGAATTGGGCCTACTCAAGCATCTCGCGGGGACGTGGGAGGGCGAGGGGTTCAATCTCATCGCACGCCCGGCATTCAATTTCGGCACGGATCTATTTCTGCAACTGAACCGGACCCGGGAGACGTTGAAGTTCGATCCCATCGGATCGCCGATCCCGAATCGCGGTTTTGAACAAGCCGATATCTCTTTGTACGGGCTGACTTACCTACAAAAGATCAACGACCTGTTCTCCGGCAGTGCACTGCACATCGAGCCCGGTATCTGGGTGCGGCAGCCCAACACCAGCGCTCCCGCCGAGGTCGCGCCCGCCGGGGCCGAAATCGTGGCGCGGATGGGTTCCATACCTCATGGAAACGCCATCCTCGCGCAGGGCCTTGCGCAGCACTTTACCGGACCGCCCACGCTCCAGACTCCGGGCAACCCCTTCCACGGGTCCAGTTTCTACTCCTTCAACAGCACCCCCCTCGGCGCGCCGCCCACGGTACCCGCCGGTGCACCCCCGGTGTTCAGCGCCACCGGCTCGTCTCAGGCGGCCACCGCCGCGGTGAACGGCATTACGGTTTTCGACGAATACAATCTTTCCGTACCGGAAAGTCCCGCCAATACACGCACGGACCCCCTACCGCCGGGCATTACGCAGGCCATTGTCAACGACCCCATCATCATGCTGCAGGACGTGGTCAATCAGCAGGTAAAGGACGGCTACACCTTCGAGGGGACGGTGTTGAACATCGCCACGGTGCAGGAAATCGACTTTTCTTTGGCCAAGGACAGTGTCCTCGGCGGACCGACGGTGGCGACCAACCTGCCGGAGTTCAATGGCGGGCCCGAGAATATCTTGTTCTTGATCGACGATCGGACGACACCGCCGAACGGTAACGCTCAGACCGCCGTCATCTACGCCACCTTCTGGATCGAGAAAGTCACGCACAAGAAGCACGGCCACTCGTTCATGCAACTTCAGTATGCACAGATGGTGACGCTGAACTTTCCGATACGAAGTCTCTTGAACAAGGGAGTCTTCGTGAACCTTGGCTGGCCGCACATCACGGTTGCAACCCTGAAAAAAGGCTTTGGCTGACACTCGCGCGGGGCGCGGAGCGCGCCCCGCTATTTGGCCGCTTTAGTCGTTTTTTGTTGATAGTCGGAGGGTGAAGGTCATGCGCGTCCCGTCAAGAGTGGCCATAGCGATCGGAGTAACGCTGGCGACGATCGTGGTCTGTATTTTGGGCATCAGTGCAGAGCTGGGTTACACCAAGAAGTCCCAGAGCGAGCGGGCGATGTCGGAACAAGCGGGAGCCGTTGTCTCGCAGCGTTAGTGGCTGCTCGACACGCCATCATGCACTTGGGAAGGCGCGCACTCGTTCGGGAAGTGCGGCGGGCGCTCGTTCGCCAAGGTAACAATGGCTGATTGGGAGCAAGTAAAATGGCCGCAAAATTTGCTTGCGTTGCTATCTCGGCGGGCAGGAGCGCTTAGACTATCAAGGTCGTTAATCGGCTAGGCAGTTCATGAGATGATTGAGGCGACGAGCTAGTGAGGGCTCACGCTCGGCCGTTAGCGACCGGGGTAAAACTCCGAGGCAATCTCGGCCAAGATGCCAGTGACATAGCCGGCGAAGGAGCGCCATACCTCGAGATGGAAGGCGTCCGCTCGCGTGCGCCATAGCACGATGTCCGCTTTCGCGAGCACGGTGCGCGTGCACATGCCCACCGGGAATTCCGACAGGTCCAGATCGAGAGGGCAGGCGCCGCTTAGAATGGTGGTTGCGTGGGGGCCGCTGATCTCAATGGCGAATTGCCGGTGACTGATATCCACGAGGGCATGCGGGACATCGGCCAGGGCTTGTTCGAGCGCGCCCATCGTCGACGCCTCGGGCGAGGCGTCTCCCATATCCAGCAGGAGGTATTCATCGGGACCCAACCAGAGGGTGGCGCGAGTTGCGACTACATTCGCTCGACAGGCTTGCTCCGAAAACGCCACGCCCCACACGGGCAGTGCGGCTGATCGCGCTGCGGCGGCGCCATAGAACGCAAAACGCGTCGCCGGCGGCAGCGCTTTGAGCCACTCGGCGCCGGGCACCGGCAGCGCGGGGGTGCTTCTAGCCGCGAGGCCAACCGCCGCAATCCTAACCGCCGCGCTCTCAACCATTGATTCGCGCTCCTGTGGGGTCGTAGAACACCGGTGAGGTCACTTCGACCTCGAGGTCGCGGCCGGGCATGGGTACATAGAGTGTTTGCCCGACTTTCGCTCGGCCGCCGGCGACCAGTGCCAGCGCGATGGGATATCCCAATACGCTGCTGGCATACGATGAGGTTACGTGTCCGATGAGTTCCATGGGCGGTTGCTGGCCGGCCTTGGCGGCGACTTGGGCGCCTTCCTCGAGTACGGTGCCGGAGCGGCTGCGCAATCCGACCAGTTGCTTGCGGTTCGAGGCCTTCATGGACGCACGTTCCAATGAACGCTTGCCGACGAAGTCCGTCTTGGTCTTGCCGATGGCCCAGGTGAGACCGGCATCGTCCGGTGTCACCGTACCGTCGGTGTCTTGACCGACGATGATGTAGCCCTTCTCGGCACGCAGCACGTGCATGGTCTCGGTTCCGTACTCGACCATGCCGTGCTTCTGTCCGGCGGCGTAAATCGCTTCCCAGACGGCGGCGCCAAAATCCGCGGGCACGTTGACCTCGAAACCGAGTTCGCCGGTGAAGCTGACGCGGAACAGCAGCATGGAAGTACCGCAGATGAATCCACGGCCCACGCTCATATGCGGCATGGCGGCGGCGCTGATATCGATGCCGACCAAGTCTTCCAGGACACGGCGCGAGTTCGGTCCTTGCACGGCAATCACCGCCCACTGTTCGGTGGTGGAGGTGAGCCATACCTTGAGGTCGGGCCATTCGGTTTGACGGTAGTCTTCCATCATGGCCAACACGCGGGGCGCACCGCCGGTGGTGGTGGTCACGTGGAAGCGGTCGGCGGCGGTTCGCGCCACCACGCCGTCGTCGTAGATGAATCCGTCATCGCGGCAAAGAATGCCATAGCGCGAGCGCCCGATTCCCAAACCGGTCCAGCTGTTGATATACAGCCGATTCATGAATTCGGCCGCATCCGCGCCGACCACTTCGATTTTGCCCAGAGTCGATGCGTCGAAGATGCCGCAGGCATTGCGTACCGCGAGACACTCGCGCGCCACCGCGGCATGCATGTCCTCGCCGGCGCGGGGAAAATAGCGCGCGCGCTTCCACAAGGCGACATTCTCGAACACGGCGCCATGGGCTGCCGCCCAGGCGTGAGTTGGCGTGGTGCGCACCGGATCGAACAGATCGCCGCGGGAAATCCCGGCGAAGCTGCCAAAAGTCACCGGCGTGTAGGGCATACGGAAGGTGGTGAGGCCCACCCGCGGAATGGCCACGTCGAGCTTCTGCGCCACGATGGCCATGGCATTGAGATTCGAGGTCTTGCCCTGATCGGTGGCCATGCCGGTGGTGGTGTAGCGCTTGACGTGTTCGATGGACTGGAAGCCCTCGCGAGTGGCGAGCGCGAGGTCTTTGGTGGTCACATCGTGCTGCCAATCGACGAAGGACTTGTGCTTGCTGGGTGGCGTTGCCGCCGGCAGGGCACCCAGGTACGCGTCGTTGCCGCGCAGCGGGGCTTCGACCACCAATCGGCGCGCGGGGCCGGGTTTGCGCGCTGCCGCTGGGGCGGCTGCCGTACCGACCGTTGCGCCGGCTGCCGCACCTGCCGCTGGGCCGGTTGCCGTACCGACCGCTGCACCGGTTGGCGCACCTGCCGCTGCACCCGCTGCCGCGCCGTCCGCCAGCGCTTCCGCCAGCCCGTAGACACCGCGGCAGGCGCCGGCGGAACGCTCATTCTCCGCCGATTGACCCGGGATGAAGGCTTGCAGTGCTTCGCTCCACTCCAGCTTGCCGCGCGATTGCGAAAACAAATGCACGCTGGGTGTGAAGCCGCCCGACATCAACACGGCATCGCAGTCAAAATTTTGCGCCGCGCGCACGGTGCCGTTGGTGAGTTTCCCGAGCGCGATACTGCGCACCCGTAGATCGCCCTTAGTACCCAACACCGTGGAGGCGGGGATGACGTCGATGCCGGCCCGCCGCGCGGCCTCCGGTAACACACCCGACGGTGACTGGCGTGTATCGGCAACTGCGGCCACGATCACGCCGGCGGCATGGAGATCCAGTGCCGCTTGGTAGGCGGCATCGGTGGCGGTCACGACCACCACTTGATTGCCCACTCGCACGCCGTAGCGATTGAGGTAAGTTTGGCCGGCTCCCGCCAGCAGGATTCCCGGCCGGTCGTTGCCTGGGAATACCAGCGGGCGCTCGATGGCCCCGGTGGCCAGCACCACCGCACGCGCTCGGACCTGCCACAGTCGCTCGCGCGGCAGGCCGCGCGTCGGCTGGGTCAGATGATCGCTCAGGCGTTCGTTGAGCCCGATCAAATTGTGCGGGAAATAACCGAATGCCGTGGTGCGGGCGAGCAGGGTGACGCGATTGTTCAACTTCAAGGCGGCGAGCGATTTTTCCACCCACTCGAGACCCGAATCGCCGTCGATACGCGCCGCGCCGTCGCCCAGCAAGCTGCCGCCGAATTCTGCCTGCTCGTCGCAGAGCACGACGCGGGCGCCGCTGTCGGCCGCCGCCAGGGCCGCGGCGATACCGGCGGGTCCGGCGCCCACCACGAGCACATCGCAGTGAGCGTAGCGTTGCGCGTAGCGGTCCGGGTCGGGGAGAGTCGGGGCCTGACCCAAACCGGCGGCGCGCCGAATAATGGGTTCGTACACGGCTTTCCAAGCCTTCTTGGGCCACATGAAAGTCTTGTAGTAAAAACCCGCCGGAAAAAACCGCGCGAGCAAATCATTCACCCGGCCGACGTCGTGGCGCAGACTGGGCCAACGATTCTGACTTTCAGCGCATAGGCCGTCGTAGAGTTCGACCTGGGTGGCGCGTAGATTCGGCGTGTACCGTGCCGTGTCCCGGATGACGGTCACCAAGGCGTTCGGTTCTTCGGAACCTGCCGCCAATATTCCCCGCGGTCGGTGGTACTTGAACGAGCGTCCGACCAGATGGACGCCGTTGGCCAGCAGGGCCGATGCCAAAGTATCGCCGGCGAACCCGGCATAGGCGGTTCCGTCGAAGGTGAAGCGCAGCGCCTGAGATCGGTCGATGCGTCCGCCGGTCGTGGTGCGAAAGTCGTTGCTCGCGGTGCCGAGGGCGCTCGCGGTTGGCAGGGCGCCGTTCGATGTTGGCTGGCCGCCGTTGACGCTGCGCAGATCGTCGCTCGCCGAACGCGAACTCACTTCGGGTGCTCCGGAATGGTACGTGTCGTGGCAGCGGCAAACTCAGGTTGGGGTTCACCCGTCTTGTAAGTGCCCAAGAAATGATCGGTGGTGGTGTCGCGCACGGCGTTGAAAAACCGGCCGCAACCGCGGGCGTGGCGCCAACGTTCGGCGTAAGGGCCCTTGGTGTTGGTGCGCATGTACAGAAAATCGGTCCAGGTTTGATCGTCGAGCTCGACGGGTTTGGCGGGGCGCGCCAGATGCGCCTGGCCGCCGTAGGTGAATTCGAGTTCGGGGCGTTTGCCGCAGTAAGGACAGACGATGAGCAGCATGGGTAACGCTCAGTGAGCCACGGCGGCTGCCGCGGCCTCGTCGATCAAGTAGCCGTCGCGAAATCGTTCGATGGTGAACGGCGCGTTGATGGGGTGCGGTTCGTCGCGTGCGATGGTCCACGCAAACACGTGCGCCGACCCGGGCGTTGCCTTGAAGCCGCCGGTTCCCCAGCCGCAATTGACGTAGAGACCCGGGACGGGAGTCTTGGCGATGATGGGCGATCGATCGGGCGTCACATCGACGATGCCGCCCCAGTTGCGCATCATGCGCATGCGCCGAAAATTCGGGAACAGTTCGCAGACGGCATCGAGGGTATGCGTATTGACGTGCAGCGCTCCGCGCTGGGTGTACGAGGTGTACGCGTCGGTGCCGGCGCCGATGACCAGTTCGCCCTTGTCCGATTGGCTGATGTAGGCATGGATGGTGTTCGACATCACCACGCAGGGGAAAATGGGTTTGATGGGCTCGGACACCAGAGCCTGCAAGGGATAGCTTTCCAGGGGCAGGCGCACACCGGCCAGTGCCAATACCACACTGGTGTTGCCCGCCGCCGAGACGCCGACCTTCTTGCTGCGGATGAGGCCGCGCGTGGTCTCCACGGCCTCGATCGCTCCGCCGGCGTCACGCTTGATGCCGGTCACTTCGCAGTTCTCGATGATATCGACACCCAGGACGTCGGCGGCGCGTGCGTAGCCCCACGCCACGGCATCGTGGCGCGCCGTGCCGCCGCGTCGCTGCAGGGCTGCGCCCAGCACCGGATAGCGAATGTTGTCCTCGATGTTGAGCAGCGGGCAAAATTCCTTGGCTTGCTCCGGCTCGAGCCATTCGTTATCCACGCCGTTGCAGCGGTTGGCGTGCACGTGCCGCTTGAACACTTGGATGTCGTGAACGGTGTGCGCCAGCATCATGACGCCGCGCGGCGAGAACATGACGTTGTAGTTGAGCGCCTGCGAGAGGTTTTCCCACAGCTTCACCGAATGATCGTAGAGAGCGGCGCTTTCATTGAACAGGTAGTTGGAGCGAATGATGGTGGTATTGCGGCCGGTATTGCCGCCGCCGATCCAGCCCTTTTCGAGCACGGCAATATTGGTCAGCCCATGCTCTTTGGCCAAGTAATAGGCCGCGCCCAGGCCATGGCCGCCGCCGCCAACGATGATGGCATCGTAGCTGGCCTTGGGCGTTGGCTTGCGCCATTGCTTCTGCCAGTCGAGGTGGCCCGCGAGGCCGCGCCGGAATAATGCCAACGCCGAAAATGATTGCCTGGTCATGAATATGGCGCGCGAGTGCGCTAAGCCCGAAGTTCCTTATTCTCTGGATCGTACGGCGAGTCGACGAGAATGGTGGCACGCTTGCGTTCGCCCAAGATCTCGATTTGCAGCTCGCCACCGACGTCGGCGAATTCAGGCTTCACGTAACCCAACCCCAAGCTCTTGCCCAGCGCATGGCCATAGTAACCGGCGGTGGCGCGGCCGACCAGATTGCCTTTGGCGTCGAATAGCGGCTCGTTGCCGAGCGCGTCGGCTTCAGTGACATCGTGAACTTCGAAGGTGACGAAGCGGTGCGGCACGCCATTCTTGAGTTGCCGTTCCAGGGCTTCCTTGCCGATGAAAGGCCCCTTGTTCAAGCGCACGAAACGATCCAGCCCGGCCTCGTAAGGAGTGTAATCCGGGCTCAGGTCCGTGCCCCACATGCGATAGGATTTCTCCAGGCGCAGCGATTCCATGGCGCGCATGCCGGCCATGCCGATGTGGTATTCCGCGCCGGCGGCGAAAATGGCATCGAACAGGTGGTGGGCGTACTCGATGGGGAAGTGCAGTTCCCAGCCCAGCGCGCCTACGAAATTCACCCGCAGTAAGTACACATCCACCGCGAGCCCGACTTCGGCCACCTGACCCGTGAGCCAGGGAAAGGCGGCATTGTCGAGCGGCACGTCGGTGAGTTTCGCCAACACCTCGCGCGAGCGCGGCCCCGCGAGAACGAAACAGCCGCGGCTCATGGTGATGTTTTTCAATGAGACGCCGGCCGCCGCGTCGCCCTGGGGCAGCATCTGTTGCAGGTAATCGCTGTCGTAGCGTTCGGCTGCGCCGGCGCTGACGACGTAGTAGTGCTGATCCGCGATTTTGGTGATGGTGAATTCCGAGCGGATTCCGCCGCGGCGCGTGAGTGCATGGCACAAGGCGATGCGTCCGATCTTGGTGGGCACTTTGTTCGCGACCAAGCTGTCGAGCCAGGCCTCGGCACCGGGGCCGGTCACTTCGTGCTTGGTGAACGGGGTGAGATCGATCATGCCCACATGCCGGCGCAAGCGCTGCGCCTCCGCGCCCACATGCTCGAAGTAATTAGTGCGCCGGAAACTCCATTTGTCCTTGGGCGCAACGCCGGGAGGAGCGAACCAGTTGGCGCGTTCCCAGCCATAACGCTGACCGAAGACGGCGCCCATGCGTGCGAGTTTGTCATAGATCGGGCTGGTCTTGGCAGGCCGCGCATCGGCACGCTCTTCGTCCGGATAGTGAATGACGAAGACATTCCGGTAGGTTTCTTCGTTCTTCTGCACCACGTAGCGCTTGCTGGTATAGGGACCGTAGCGGCGCGGATCGACGGCCATCATGTCGATGCCCGGCTCGCCCTCGACGATCCACTCCGCCAGCTGCCACCCGGAACCGCCGGCCGCGGTGATCCCGAAGCTGTGACCCTCGTTGAGCCAGAGGTTCTGGGATCCCCAGGCGGGACCCACCAGTGGGCTGCCATCGGGGGTGTAGGCAATGGGACCATTGACGATGTCTTTGATGCCGCAGTTGACCAGCGAAGGAACGCGACGCTGCGCGGCTTCCACGTGCGGCAGCAATCGCTCCAAGTCGCCCTCGAACAAGCTCTTGCCGAACCAATCCGGTACGCCGTCGGCGAATCGCGCAGGGGCGCCGGCCTCGTAAGGCCCGAGTATCCATCCCATGCGCTCTTCGCGCAGGTAGTAGGACTGATCCGATTCGCGCAGCACCGCGAGTTCACGGCCGCCGTTCTTGCGGTAAGCTTTCAATTCGGGCGATTCGTCGTAGACGATGTACTGGTGCTCCACGGGAATCGAGGGCACGTTGAGACCGAACAGGCGGCCGGTCTGGCGCCCATAGTTGCCCGTCGCGCACACCACGTGCTCCGCGACGATGTCTCCCTTGTTGGTGGTCAGGTGCCATTCGCCCGATGCCGTACGCTTGACCGCGGTGACTTCGGTCTGCTCGTAGATTTCCGCGCCGCGTGTGCGTGCGCCTTTGCGCAGCGCCATGGTCAGATCGGCCGGCGCGATGTGGCCGTCGTCCGGATGATATAGGGCACCGATGATGTTGGGCGTATCCCCGCCATTGCCGATTTCGGCGAGCGGCCACAGGTCGCGGACCTCCTTGGGCCCGATCACCTGAAAGGGCACGCCGATGGTGTTGGCGGTGCCGCAGTACTTCTGATATTCGTCCATGCGGTCGCGGTTGGTGGCGAGCCGCAGATTTCCGGTGACGTGGAAACTCACATCTTGGCCGGTTTCGGCCGGCAGGCGCTTGTACAAATCCACCGAATATTTGTGCAGCTGCCCCACCGTGTAACTCATGTTGAACAGCGGCAGCAGGCCGGCGGCATGCCAGGTCGATCCCGCGGTCAACTCGGCGCGCTCCAACAGAACGACGTCCGACCAGCCCTTGAGGGCCAAGTGATAGAGCGTGCTGACGCCCACCACACCGCCGCCAATGACAACGACGCGGGCATGAGTTTTCATGTATGAGTCTCCCAACGCAAATGCGCCAGGCAGTGTAGCTAGCCATGGGCTAAACACGAGGCTAATTGCGACAGTCACTTGTTGAAACGCGCCAGGCCCGTGCCTGAACGATGGTTTTGCGCCTGCCGGGACCGTTTCGCCCCCTCTGGGCCCGTTAATCGCTGCGTGATCGCTGTCTGGAAAACGACATGTACTTGTCGGAATGAGGCATTTCGGGTGCGTTGAGAGCATAATTAATCCCCCGATGGCTGCGCTTTTTGACCCGGAGGCCCTTTTGGTTGCGCCGATTGTGCTGCGAAAGTGCAAGTACGCATTTCTGACCTTGCCGAACTACTCGTTGATCGCCGTGGCGAATGCCATCGAACCGCTGCGGATGGCCAACCGGTCGGTGGGCAAGGACGTCTACGAGTGGTCGGTCATCAGCGTCGATGGAAAGGCAGCCGACGCCAGCAGCGGCCTGAACCTGTCGCCCACCGGCGCGCTCGACAAGCTCGGCGCGGTGGATATTTTCTTCGTCTGCGGCGGCATCAACATCCGCGAAGCGGTGTCGCCGGCACTGCTCGCCGCCTTGCGCCGGCTCGCGGATCGTCGAGTGCCCTTGGGCGCTCTGTGCACCGGAGGCTATGCGCTCGCCCGCGCCGGGCTGCTGGATAATTTTCGCGCCACCATTCACTGGGAGAATCTCTCGGCGCTGCGTGAGGAGTTTCCACGCGTGCGCATCAGCGATCAGCTGTTCACCATCGATCGCGATCGATATACCTGTTCCGGCGGGACGGCGCCGTTGGATCTCATGCTCAATCTCATCCAGTCGCGGCTGGGGCCGCGGATCTCACAGCTGGTCTCCGAGCAGTTCATCGTCGATCGAGTGCGCAAGGACACGGACCGCCAGTACGTTCCGCTGCGCGCGCAGATCGGCATTTCGCATCGCGGGTTGATCCGGGTGGCCCAGCTCATGGAAGAGAACATCGAAAAGCCGCTGTCGTTGGAAAAGATTGCCAAGGCAACCGGCCTATCGCGTCGCCAGATCGAGCGGCTGTTCAAGCGCGATTTAAATTGCGTGCCGAAGCGGTATTATCTGGAAATGCGGCTGCGGCGCGCGCGCGAGCTGTTGCTGCAGACCGCGATGCCCATCATGGACATTACCGCGGCCTGCGGATTTCAGTCGCCGCCGCATTTCTCGAAGTGTTACCGAAATCAGTTCGGCTATCCGCCGAGCGCCGAACGCAAGTCGAAAGCCACCGCGGACCCGGCCCTACTTGAACACGACCGTTTTATGCTCGTCGAGGAAGACGCGATGCTCAAGGATCAAACGCACGGCGGTTGACAGTGCCCGTCGTTCGGAATCGCGGCCGACGTCGCTCAACATTTCGGGTGTGGAGCTGTGGTCCACGCGCTGGACGATTTGTTCGATGATGGGGCCTTCGTCCAAATCGCCCGTTACGTAGTGCGCCGTCGCACCGATCAATTTGACGCCGCGGGTATGCGCCTGGTGGTACGGCTTCGCGCCCTTGAAACCCGGAAGAAACGAATGATGAATATTGACGGCGCGGCCGTGCAGCTGCTTGCACATCTGATCCGAGAATATTTGCATGTAGCGCGCAAGCACCACGAGCTCGGTCTGGGTTTCGTCGATGAGTGCGAGCAGCCGGGCTTCCTGCTGCGCCTTGGTATCGGCCGTGACCGGCATCAAGAAGTAGGGGATGCCATGACGGTCCGCAATGGGCTTCATGTCGGGGTGATTCGACACGATCCCGGTGACATCCATTTTCAATTCGCCGGTGCGGTGGCGGTACAGCAGGTCCTCGAGGCAATGGTCGAATTTCGACACCAGGATCAAAACCCGGCTGCGATGCGTGCCGTCGTGGATGGCCCATTGCATCTGTTCAATGTCGGCAACCGCGATGAATTCGGCGCGCAGGCCCTCGAGGTCGACGGGTTCACCGGCCACGCCGCAAAAGGTGACCCGCACGAAAAAACGCTGGGTCAATACATCATCGAATTGCTGCATTTCCATGATGTAAAGGCGGTGATCGGCGATGAATTTCGTGATGCGGGCGGTGGTGCCCATGCGGCTGTTGCAGGTTGCCGTCAATATGTAAGTGTGCGAGGTGTTGAATTTCATCCCGATATCCTAGCGAATTTCTTCAAGGCCGGTAGCACGAAACGAAGTTCGTGCAGTCTCGACGGAGATTGGCGTCTGAACGAGGGGTCACAATCCGAGAATGGCGCATCGAGACAAGCCGGCGACGCAAATTTATCAGCCGAACGCGGTCACAGCGACCATACTTCAAAGTATTCAAAAATCCGCAGGGTGAAAACGCCGGTGGGCGGCCGCCCTCTAGCACTTCGGGGAGAGCGACAATGGACGAGCCTCACACTCAAACCGGTCACGCGCGACGCCCGAGCGGTCGCGATGCGAAACGGGCTGCTCGTACCGCGCGGGCGACGGCGTCGATTCCCTATATCACGCGCAAAATACCTTACTACGAGGTCCTGACCGAAGAGGGGCTCTCGCTGCTCGAACACAACGCCGATACCATCCTCGAGGAGATCGGCATCGATTTCCGCGACGATCCGGAGGCCATCGAGATCTGGAAGGCCGCCGGCGCGGACGTGCAAGGCGAGCGAGTGCATTTTGCCCGAGGCATGTGCCGTGCCCTGGTGCAGCGCACGGCTCCGCGCGAGTTCACTCAGCATGCGCGCAACCCGGCGCGCAACGTGGTCATCGGCGGCAAGAACACCGTGTTCGCTCCGGCCTATGGGTCGCCGTTCGTGCGCAGTCTCGACGAGGGCCGCCGCTATGCGCGCATCGAGGACTTCCGTAATTTTGTCAAGCTGGCGTACATGGCGGGTTCGCTGCACCACTCGGGCGGCACGATTTGCGAACCGGTGGATCTGCCGGTCAACAAGCGGCATCTCGACATGGTGTACAGCCATCTCAAATTCAGCGACAAGGCGTTCATGGGTTCCGTCACCGCGCCCGAGCGGGCGGCGGATTCCGTTGCACTGGCGAATATCGTATTCGGCGCCGAACTGAACGATCCGCTGACGGGCCGGCCCAAGACGACGATCATCAACCTGATCAATGTCAATTCACCGATGACTTACGATGCGACCATGCTGGGCGCCGCCAAGGTCTATGCGCGCGCCAACCAGGCCACCATCATCACCCCGTTCATTCTCGCCGGCGCCATGTCGCCGGTTACGGTCGCGGGCACCGTTGCGCAAACCCTGGCCGAGGCGTTGGCGGGACTTGCGTTCGTGCAGCTGGTCAACCCGGGCGCGCCGGTGGTGCTCGGAAGTTTCGCCTCCTCGATCTCGATGCAATCGGGCGCGCCGACCTTCGGCACGCCGGAACCGGCGTTGGTGTTGTATGCCATGGCCGCGCTGGCGCGCCGCGTGGGCATCCCGTTCCGTTCCGGCGGCAGCTTGTGCGCGTCGAAGATTGCGGACGCTCAGGCGGCCTTCGAATCGGCGAATACCCTAGTTCCCACCTGTCTGGCCGGCGTGAATTTCGTACTGCATACCGCCGGCTGGCTCGAGGGCGGCTTGGCCATGGGTTACGAGAAATTCGTCATGGATGCCGACCAGGCCGGCATGATGCACACGTTGCTCGCGGGTGTGGACTTGTCGCCCAACAGTCAGGCCCTGGATGCGATGCGCGAGGTAGGACCCGGCAAGCACTATTTGGGCTGCGCGCACACACAAGCCAATTTCGAGAATGCGTTTTACCGCTCGCCGCTCGCGGACAATAACAGCTACGAGCAGTGGGAGGCCGAGGGATCACCGGACATGGCGAAGCGCGCGAATGCGCTCTGGAAGAAACAGCTGGCGGAGTATGTGCCGCCGCCGATGGATCCGGCCATCGACGAAGCGTTGCTCGACTACATTGCGCGCCGTAAGGCGGCTTCCCCCGACTCCAACGTTTGACCGGTGCCGCGTGGCCGCCGCCCACGGCCGTCGCATGTCGCTGCGCTTCGATCTCAGCGTTCGATACGGCGAGGTCGACGCCCGCGCGTCTCGGCTTGGCTGGTGGATTCCTTGGGCGGGGGTAAATCGACCACCTTGCGCAGATTCGTGTAAGCCGCGGTCTTGTGGGGAATGGCCATGGCTTCGACGAAGTGGTGCTGAAAGCGCGGTTCGATGGCGGTTTCCACTTTCTCGATGCGCCTGACCAATGCTTCGATGACGGGGCGCGAAGTCGCATCCAACAGCGCAATGCGCGCGCCGGTGCCGGCGGCGTTTCCGGCCGAGCGCACCTGGGCGAGATCGCAATCGGGGATCATGCCCAGTATGGTGGCGTACTTGACGTCGATGTGACTGCCGAATGCGCCGGCGAGACGGATTCGGTCGACATGATCGATGGCCAACCGTTCCATGAGCAATGCCACGCCGGCATACAGGGCGGCCTTCGCCAGTTGAATGGCGCGCACGTCGGTTTGGGTGATTTTCATCTCGACCGCGCCTTGATGCAGCAGGTAGGCAAAGGTTCTGCCATTGGCGACGACGCGGGGCGAGCGTGAGGACAGTCTGCCGTCGAGGACGCCATCTTGGTTGATGATGCCGGCGAGATACATTTCCGCAATGACTTCGATGATGCCGGAACCGCAGACACCGGTGATGCCGGTGGCGGCCGTGGCCGCCTCGAAACCCGGATCGTCGGACCATAGATCCGAGCCGATGACCTTGAAGCGCGGTTCGAGAGTGTCGCGATTGATGCGTACGCGCTCGATGGCCCCCGGGGCCGCGCGCTGACCGCAGCTGATCTGGGCGCCTTCGAAGGCGGGGCCGGTGGGGCTGGAACAGGCGACCAGACGCTGGTTGTTACCCAGCACGATTTCGGCGTTGGTGCCCACGTCCACCAGCAGCGTCATTTCGGGGTCGACATCGGGACGTTCGGCCAGCATCATCCCCGCGGCATCGGCACCGACGTGACCGGCGATGCAGGGCAGCACGTACACCCGCGCATTGCGATTCAATTTGAGATCGATGACATTGGCCCGCAGCGTCAGCGATTGATCGGTGGCCAGGGCGAAGGGTGCGCCGCCCAGTTCCACCGGATCGATACCGAGCAGCAAGTGATGCATGATGGGATTGCCCACCAAAGTCGCCTCGAGAATGTCCTCGTGCGATATGCCTGCCTGACGCGCCACGTCGGCCGCCAAGCCGCACAGCGCTTCGCGTACGGCAATGGTCATCAGCGCGGCGCCGCCGGGGTTCATCATGGAATAGGACACCCGGCTCATCAAATCCTCGCCGAATCTGATTTGCGGATTCATCACGCCCGCGGAGGCCACCACGTCGCCGCTCTGCAGATCGCACAGATGCGCGGCAATGGTGGTCGATCCGATGTCGACGGCCAGGCCGTAAGCTAGCTCATGCAAGCCCGGCCAGATCCCGATGAGTTGTTTTTCGGCGTGTACCGCCACGGTTACCTGCCACCCGCCGGAGCGCAAGGCCGGTTGCAGTACTTGCAGCACGGATAAATCACAGGCCAAATCCTTCAGGTCCCACTCGGATTCCAGCGCCTCGAACAGACGGCGCAGGTCGCCGGAGGGGTCATGCATGTCCGGCTCCTTGACCTGCACGTAATGCAGACGCACCACCGGATAGAGCTCGATGGCGTGCGCGTCGGCCTCTTTGCGAACCACCTGGCGATGCACTTGGCTGCTGGCGGGCACGTCGATCACCACGTCGGCCTCTACGTAGGCCGAACATGACAGGCGCCGGCCCTCCGCCAACGGCGCGCGCCGGGCGAAACGCATTTCGGGTTCACTGAACGGCGACAGGCTCGCGCTCGATGAGGACACGCCCAGCTTGGCGAACTCGCCATCCGCCACCAGCACCTGGCAGCGCCCGCACAGTCCGCGACCGCCGCACACCGAGTCGATGTCCACGCCCAGGCTGCGTGCGGCCTGCAGCAGCGGTGTGCCCACGGCAAAATTGCCGCGTTTTCCGGAGGGCATGAAGACCACGAGCGGATTTCGAGATGACATGCGGATCGCCGCTGGTTAAGCCGGCCGCCGGCGGTGACCGCCTTCGCGGCGGCCGCGCGGTGCCTCCGCACCTGCCAAACCGGGCGGCGGTGCTTCGCGGAAACGGCGAATCCAACGCGCGCAGTCCGGATCGTGCCCGAGCATGACGTCGGCGCCCATGACGGCTCTGACCACTTCCACATGCAGGGGATTGGTGATGGCGGAGGTCATGCCGGCGCCCATTGCCATGGTCAAGAACGCACTGTTGATGCCATCGCGGTTGGGCAGCCCGAAGCTGATGTTCGAGGCGCCGCAGGACGTGTTCACCTTGAGCTCGGTGCGCAGCCGATGCACCAAGCGCATGACCTGTACGCCCGCCTGATTGATGGCGCCGATGGGCATGACCAAGGGATCGACGACGACGTCGCAGGCCGGAATGCCATGGTCCATGGCGCGCTCGACGATTTTCTTGGCGACGGCGTAGCGCACGTCGGGATCCTCGGATATTCCCGTCTCGTCGTTCGAGATGGCGATCACCGCCGCGCCATATTTCTTGATGAGCGGCAGCACCGATTCCAATCGTTCGTCTTCGCCGGTCACCGAATTGACCAGTGCCTTGCCCTTGTACACCGCGAGGCCCGCTTCGAGCGCCGCGACGATGGACGAATCGATGGACAGGGGCACGTCGGTGATGGATTGCACGAGCTGCACCGCACGCGCGAGGATGCCCGGCTCGTCGGCAAGCGGAATGCCCGCATTGACGTCGAGCATGTGAGCACCGGCCTCGACTTGGGCACGCGCATCCGCCTCGACGCGGCTGAAGTCGCCGGCCGCCATTTCAGCGGCGAGAATCTTGCGCCCCGTGGGATTGATGCGCTCGCCGATGATGACGAAGGGCCGATCGAAGCCGATGACGACTTCCTTGGTGGCGGAACTGATTACCGTGTCGGTCATGAGGCAGTCCTTTGAGAAGCTGAGGAGGCGTCGCGTGCGGGATACCAGGGAGCGCGACCTTGAAGTACACCCGATCTATCGACGATCTCGGCCACCGACTCTTCCTGGCGATAGGCCATGATGTGCACGCCGCTGATGCCGCGCATGTCGCGTATGGATTGGATCAGCTCGATGCAGATGTTGCGTCCTTCGCGGGCCTGATCCTGGGCCCCACGGAGCCGCGCGATAATGCCGTCGGGAACATGCATGCCGGGCACGTGTTGGCGCATCCACTCCGCCGTCTTCGCCGAGCGCAGCGGGCCGACACCGGCGAGGATGTAGACCTTGCCGATCAAGCCCAGTGCCTCCACGTGCGCCATGAAGCTGCGCAGCAGGGGCAGGTCGTAGCAATATTGAGTCTGGATGAATTGCGCGCCGGCAGCTACTTTTTTGGCCAAGCGCAGCGACCGCCAGATGTGGGGCAAACCCGAGGGATTCTCGGCGGCCCCGAAGAACACGCGCGGCGCATAGGTGATCTTGCGCCCGCTCTGAAAGCGGTGTTCATCACGCAGGTTGCGCGCGATGTCGAGCAGCGACACGCAGTCCAAGTCGAATACCGGTTTTGCCTGCGGATGATCGCCCGCCTGCACCCCGTCGCCGGTGAGACAGAGCATGTTGCAGACCCCCATGGCCGCGCCGCCCAGAATGTCGCCCTGAATGGCGATTCGATTCTTGTCCCGGCAGGAGATCTGCATGATGGGCGCGTAGCCGACGCGCGTCAGCAAGGCACAAACCGCGAGACTGGACATGTGGCAGTTCGCGCCGCTGCCGTCGGTGGCGTTGATGGCATCGACATAGCCATCGAAAACTCGTGCGCGTTTGTACACGTCTTCCGGATCGGCCGAATCGGGCGGTGCAAGCTCGGTGGTGACCGCGAAGCCGCCCGCGCGCAACACGCGTTCGAACCGTCCGGGAGATGTGTGCCCCGGCAAGATGGGCAAGGGATAGCCCGGTACGATGGGTTCGTCGTCGAACGTCATGGCGAGTCCGGCGCGGCCCGGTTCTTTTCGCGCGCAACTCGCAGCCATGATGAGCGGCCTTGCAGGCGTTGATCAACGGCGAACTGCACCGTGCTCATGGCATCGAGGCCGCCGGGTATGCGCTCACTGCCGTGGTAGGCCTCGACCCACACGCATCGCATATCCGGTTTGACCTCGCAATTGCCGTCGGGACGTACGCCGCCGCAGGGGCCGTTGCGCAAGGTTTTCGGACAGTTCATCGGACACGACATGCCGGTGGAACTCAGGATGCACTGTCCGCACATTTGGCAGTCGAACAACAAGCTTTTTACGGCTTTCTCGACGACCGCGACCGGGTGCTCCACGCGCTCATAGCCGAGGGTCCGGAATAGGGGGTGCAGCCGTACCAGCACGGCCTCGAAGCCGCGATAGAACGCGTTCATGCCGCGTGCGTGGCGCACCGACCATAGCCTGATGGCCTGCATCAGGGCTGCTCGGAAGGCGAAGCCGCGCCCGGAACGGGAGCGCCGGCAGCCTCGTCAACGCCTTTCGCGCGAATCAAGCGCTCCAGATCCTCGTTGGTGAACTTGGCTTCGAGGCGGGCCGCTTCCGCGGCGGCCTCGGCCTGCAAATCTTCGCCGCATGGGCGCGGCGCGCTGCGTTGCCAGTCGGCAAGGTAGGCGTCGGAACTTCCCTTTCCGGCGCGCATCGCGGCGCGGTCGACCGCCTCTTGGAAGCGCGGCGACAGCTGCACTTTGGAGGCTTCCCGACCGCGCTTGACGATGACCTGCGCCGGAATATCCCGCCACGAAATGATGATCAGCGATGCCATGTCACTGCTACTTCGCCGGGGCGGGCGTCGCCACGCAGGATGTCACCGCGGCGGATGTCACCGGGCCGGTTGTCGCCAGGCCGGGCATCCGCACGCGTCAGCGCTTCGTGCAAGCTCACCTCGAGCGTTCCGTAGCCGGTGGACCGGTACTCGAACCTGAGCCCCATGCGTTCCGCGATGGCGCGAGCTTGGATTTCCGACTCCGGCGCAGGCGACTGTGCCAAGTAGGCCAGCTTGCGATAATTGCCGAAGTAGGTGGGGAACAGTTCCGGGTGGCGATCCAGTCCCAGACCGCGAATCACCAAGCGCTCGAAATGGCGCAGCAAAAAATCCGTCAGATAGAACGTGCCCGGCTCGGCCTCCGCCAAGGCGGCGAACACCGGGCCGGTGGCAAAGAACTCGTAGCAATGCGCGCCCGGGATGCGTTCCACCCCTTCCTCGCGCAACACCTCGTCGAGCATTCCGCCGGTACCGCAATCGGCGTACGCCACGAATATAGACTGCGCGCCGGATGCGCGCGACGCGCGGATGAGATCGCGCACGGCGCCGGGAATTCGTTCCGGCCTATTGTGCAGTTCGGCCGGCAAACAGCGCACGTCGACATGATCCCAGCCGTTGGCCCGCCGTAGCGCGGTGATCTCGTGCGCCAGGGCGCCGCAGGCAATGATCAGCACGCGGTGGCCGTTGGCCGCGCCTGGGCCGACCGCGCCGTTCGCCGAGTCCGCTTGCGCCACGGCGCCCATGGGGCTAGTGCGCCGCCGCGCTGGCTCGACGCGCTGCGATCAGTCCTTTGGCGGTTTCGACCGCGACCGCGGCATCGCGGCAATAGGCGTCGGCACCGACGGCTTTGCCGAATTCTTCGTTGAGCGGGGCGCCGCCGACCAGCACGATGTAGTCGTTACGGATGCCGCGCTCCTTGAGCGTATCGATGACCACCTTCATGTACGGCATGGTCGTGGTCAACAGCGCCGACATGCCGAGGATATCGGGCTTGTGTTTGTCGAGCGCTTCCAGATACTTCTCGACCGGGTTGTTGATGCCGAGATCGATGACCTCGAATCCGGCGCCCTCCAGCATCATCGAGACCAGATTCTTGCCGATGTCGTGAATGTCGCCTTTGACGGTTCCGATGACGATTTTGCCGATGGGTTCGACGCCGGTTTCCGCCAGCAACGGCCGTAGGATTTCCATGCCGCCCTTCATGGAGTTGGCGGCCAGCAATACTTCGGGCACGAACAGGATACCGTCGCGAAAATCGATGCCGACGATACGCATGCCTTCAACCAAGGCGTCATTCAGTACGCGTTCGGCGGACCAGCCTCGCTTCAAGAAAATCCGGGTGGCTTCCTCAACCTCGGTCTTGAGCCCGTTGTACAAGTCGTCATGGACCTGTTCGGTGAGTTCCTCGTCATTGAGAGAGGCCAGATCGAATTCAGCTTCAGTCGTCTCCGACATCGACTTCTCCCACGGTTATTTTGCGTTCTGCTACCGTACGTTACGCGACCAGCCCACACTGCATGGTAAGTCGCAACTCTGGGCGACAGTTGTGGTATTGCGACGGCAGCGTGCCCAGACGCGACACGATCAGGTCACCGGGGGGTGATGCCATGGCCCGCGAGCGGTCGACCCGTGGCGATCGAACGCGTCACCGCCTCGGCGAGGTAGTCGGCGCCCGGACCCACATGCGCGAGCTTTTCGGTCACGCTGGTTTCCACATGCGGATCAGCCGCACCGGCGCGGCGCGCCGCGTCCAGCGCCAGCTCGCGCGATATGCGCCGAGCATGCTCGAGTGCAAGCTGCGCCTCCGCATAATCCTGGCTTCCCGCCGGATCGTGGACTCGAAACACATTGAAGGTGGGTTGATTGACCAGGATCTCGACCGCCTGAGAAACCACCCCCGCGACGGCGCCCACGGCATTGCAGACCGCGGCATGCGGCGGAATGGACAGCGGCGCGCCGAGCCTGCGCGCGACTTCCGGATAGTAAGCGCCGACCGGAGCCCCAATGGCGATCAGCGGCCGCGCCAATCCGACCGGCGCCTGCAGCAGAGTCGAGAAGCGTTGGCCGGCAACGATGGCGTCGATGAGTCCATCGCCGAGTGCGCCCCACTGACCGTCGCGTGCCTCGATACCGGGGTCATGGGCCAGAGCGGCGGCGAGCAGTAGACGGCCGCTTTCGCGTACCACGTGCTCGTGGGTGCGCTCGCAAATCGCCGCGGGAGATGCTGCCACGCGCGCAGCGCGCCCATTGCGCTCTTCGGTCGCGAGGATGCGCGCGCCGCATTCGGCGGCTTCGCGGCACCATCCCTGTTGTCGATCGAGCACATGCATGGCGTCGCTGGGGGTGAAGGCGGCGAGGGTGGCGAGGCCGGCATCAGCGAGCCGGCGCAGCGCCTCGAGTCCCGAGCCATTGCGCACCACGGTGGACACATGGCGCGGCTCCAGGTCGAGCGCCTCCCACACGCGGCCCTCGAGCGTCGACAGGTGCGCGGGCGCCGCGCGCTGCGGGTTACGGAACGCGAATTGCGCCGGATGATCGGGAAGGCGTTCGAGTTCCGCGATGCTGCGCAGCTGCGCAAGAACGGCCGGAAAGCTCTGCGCCAACAAACTCAGCGGCATGGCCTTGCGCGGCCCGACCCGCAATCGAAATTGCCGGTCGAAGGTCACCTCGCTGTCGCCTCCGAGACCGCTGGTGCGCACATCCACGGCCTCGACCATGGTTCTCCAAGCGCCCACCAGAGCGCCCTCGGCCCTGATGACCGGTCGGCCGCCGGACACCACCGCGATGTCGGTGGTGGTACCGCCCATGTCCGACACCACGAAATCCTCGAGACCGGTCAGAAACCCCGCTCCAACCACACTGGCCGCGGGCCCGGACAGAATGGTCTCGACCGGATACTCGAGCGCAACCTCAGCCTTCATCAATGAGCCGTCGCCTTTGACTATCATCAGCGGCGCATCGATGGATTCGTCGGCGAGCACGCGCGCTAGAGCCTCGATCAGATGCCGGATCTGGGGTGTGAGCCGCGCATTCAACGCGGCCGTCAGCGCGCGTCGCGGGGCGTCGAGCTTCGAGGTCAATTGGTGCGCGCAAGTGACCGGTTTGGGCGACAGCGCACGGATGATCTGGCGCACACGCAATTCGTGCGCCGGATTGCGCACCGAAAAATTCGCGGCGATGGCAAATGCCTCGACGCGTGCTTCGTGTTCCCCGACGGCGCGTTCAACGGCGGCCTCATCGAGCGACTCGGTCTCTTCGCCGGTGGCGCCGTGACCGCCGCGGACGCGAACCACCACACCATCGTGCCGGCTCAGACCCGAACGTTCCACCATGGCATCATCGAATCCGATGAGGAACGTGCAGGTGGGGCTGAAGCGGCTCTCGACCACGGCATTCGTGGCCAGTGTGGTCGACACGGAGACGAGATCGACGTCTTTGCAAGTGGCTTCGGGTGGAAGTTCACGGAGAACCGCGCGAATTGCATTGCCGATACCGATTGCGAGGTTCCAGGGGGTGGTCAGCGACTTGGCGCTGGCGACGACGCGGCCGTCCGCCAGCAGTACGGCGTCGGTAAAAGTGCCCCCGGTGTCGAGGCCGAGCCACAGGCCCCGGGTGGTGGTTTCCATGAGCTACGGCGCCGGGTTTTGCGCCAGCATCCGTAGGGGCGATCTAAAAAATCGATAGAGTCGCTGGGCCGGCATGGGCGCGATTCTAGCGTGGGCTGCCGGCGCTGTCGTTTATATCGTCGAACACGTCGCTTCGAGGCAATGCCGAACGGGCGATTTTGCTATCTTATGAGACTCACGTATCGGTGAAAATCAGGAACCCGTATGAACGCTCATTTGAATTTGAACGCTAACCCCGGCGTAAACGCTCGCGAAGACATGCTGAGCCGATTGCGCCGCCGTAAACCGGCGACCGCGTTGGAGCGGGATTTTTACACCAGTCCCGAGGACTATAAAATCGATCTCGACTTGATCTGGTACCGCGATTGGCTGTTCGTCGGTCATGATTGCGAAGTACCGAACACCGGAAATTACATGACGGTGCAGATCGGCGAATATCCGGTGATCGTGGTGCGCGACCGTGAAGGCGGACTGCGGGCGTTTCACAATTCGTGCCGGCATCGCGGCTCGAGAATTTGTTCCGCGGAACATGGCACATCGCCGCGACTGGTCTGTCCCTATCATCAATGGACCTACAGTCTCGATGGCCGCCTGCTGTCGGCGCGCGACATGGGCAGCTCGTTCGATAAAACCCAATACGGTTTGAAACCCGTTCATTGCGCCAGCGCGGGAGGCTATATCTGGGTTTGCCTGGCCAAAGTAGCGCCTGACTTCGAGCCCGTCCGGCAGCATCTCGAGCCGTATTTTCTCCCGCACAATCTGAAAGACACCAAGGTGGCGTTCGAGTACACCATGGTCGAACACGCGAACTGGAAATTGGTGTGGGAGAATAACCGCGAGTGCTATCACTGTTCCGCCAATCACCCGGAATTGATCCGTACGTTTCCCGAGGACCCGACCATTACCGGCGTCGACGGAGCGTCCAGCGATCCGCGCATCGCCGCCAAGTGGAAGCATTGGGAGTCGATCGGATTGCCGAGTAAATTTCTGATCTCGGCGGACGGTCAATATCGCGTCACGCGCTATCCGCTGATCGAAGGTGCGACGAGCTTTACCATGGACGGCAAACCCGCGGTCCGCAGGCCGCTCTCCGACGCGGTCCAAGAGCCCGATACCGGCTCGTTGCTGCTGTTCCACTTTCCCACCACCTGGAATCACATCCTGGCCGATCAAGCCACGACATTTCGCCTGTTGCCCCTGTCTCCCACCACCACGCAATTGACCACGAAGTGGCTGGTGCACAAGGATGCCGTCGAAGGGGTTGACTACGACCTCGAACGACTGACCGAGGTGTGGAAGGCGACCAACGACGCGGACCGCCGCGTCTGTCAGGAAAATCAGCTGGGCGTGAATTCTCCTGCGTATGATCCGGCGCCGTATTCGCCGGTGCACGAGGACGGTGTGGCGCAATTCACGGATTGGTACTGCGCGCGGATCGAAGAGCGGCTGTCCGACCTCGCCAAGTAGGCCCGCTCGAGGAGCGGGTACTCGGCAATTGATGGGGTAGCGCGCGCCTACGGCGTCGTCAGCGCGGGCCGCCTGTCCTGCGACAGGCGGCCTTTCCGCGGTGCGCCCGACTGCGAGTGCGGTCGGGTGATTGTCATCAGCGTTCAAATTCCCTGAGGCACTTTTGCGGATTCACACCGGTGGCCTCGAAGTCGAGCGCGGGACCGTTCTCATGCTTGTACAGCGTGCGCAAATCGCCGCACGTGACTTCCACCGTCTCGAGCGTGTCGCCGCACATGAAATTGCTGGCAACATCGGAGCTACCCGTCCCTTTGTAGATGGCCTTCTGCGGGAACGGGCAGAGCGGACGCGTGCTGCCGGCGGGGAGGAGCGAGTTGAAGCTGACGGTAGAACTGGAGGTACTGGCCGGTGCCATGACAGCCAGTAGGCTGTTCGGAGCGACGCGGTTCTCCACCCAATTCACCAGCGCCGGGAACGGATTGTCGGGCGAGGGTCCGACGCTGCCGGTTGCCGAGGCACCGTTGCCATGGCCGACGCCGGGCATTGGGAAGAAGCGATACCAGCTCTGCAGCTTCTTGAAGTCGGCGGTGCCATCGCCGCTGTACCAGGTGGCCACGCGCCGATAGTAGTCGGCGCCGGTGCGCCAGAAGATCGCCGGATCCGCCGTCCCATGCAAGTGGATCACCTTGGTGCCATGCGCCACGGCATCGGTGAGCACGGGAGTCTGGTTGTCGGTGTAATCCGACAGGGTGTTGGCGCCCAGTGTTGCCTCGTCTTCGTAGTCGACGCCGCCCGCCGGATTGCCGGCCAAGGCAAGCGATTCCTTGTCCTGGTAAACATTGTTTGGATCGAACGACGCGTTCTTTTGAGTCCACTCGATCACGTCATTGGCGAGCGAGAAGAAGAACCCGCCCTGGCCGGTCAAACTCGTCGCGATGGTGGACAGCGCCGTGAAAGGCCCGCCGGAAAAGGGAATGCTTTTATCGTAGGGGTACCAAATCCGCTGGCCGAAATGATTGCGCGGACCTTCCCACATGGTGTCGAAGGCAGTGGCCTGGAGGGAGCTGAGGCAATTGGGCGACGCCGGTGCCCCGGACACGCCGCAGATGTTGGCGGTGGCCTTGAAGGTGCACGCACGCGGATCGTTGATGATGCCGTCGACGACGCCATCGAGCTTGTCGCATTCGGCGAAGATGGCCGTCTGGAGTGCTGCCTCCTGACCCGAAGTCGGCATGGTGCCGCCTTGCTGGACCATTTTCTTGAACACCACATACGGCCATATGTCGGCCAACGTGAACTGGCCCCAGAAGAAGGCCGGGGCGCCGACCAGGATGCCGTCATATTCGTTGCCGTAATGCATCAATTGGCCCATGCCCATGTTGCCGCCGCCGGAGACGCCGTTGTAGTAGGTGCGGGTGGGCGCGCTGCCGTAGTAGGTCTTGGAGAGTGTCGTAGCCCATTCCTTGCCGTAATGAGTCCCCCGGTAGGCCCAGTCCGCGATGGTGCCGCGGGCCAAGGTGCCCGCCAATGATCCGGTCGGAATGAGCACCCAAGGCGGGTTGCTCTGACCCGTGTCGGTCATCGAACTGACGTAGCCAAGCCGAATCGGGTAGGTCTGATCGCCGTTATTCAATCCTTCCCCATAGGGCGTCCAGCTGATCGTTCCCGACGAGTCCATGGAGCCGCTCACCATCAGTTTTCCGAGCCAGTTCCCCGCCACCGTCTGGGCGACACTGCCGCCGTCGCGGCTGCTGGGCGAGCTGCCCGTGACGCCGCCGTCGGCAGCGCTGAGCGGAAGCACGATTTCAATTTTGATCATCTGGGCCTGGCCCACGTCGTAGCCATCCTTCGGGCCCGTCAACCCAGAGGCGAAAGTGAAATTCACTTGGCAATAGGCCGGTGTCGCCGGTGTGGGAGTGGGCGCCGACGGTGGACTGGCGGCTACGGCCTGCGTCCCCGGTACGATCGCCGTAATCACCGTTCGGGCCACGATTTGCGGATTCCCGACCAGCCCATAAATGGACGATGACCCAAGCTGGGCGCAGGTGGGGAGCGGCGGCGCGGCGGCCAACGCCAGGCCCGGCGCCCAGCTCATCAATCCTGCCGCCAGTGCCGCGAAGCTCAGACGCGCGGTGCGTCGCCCCTTCGTCTCTCGAAAAACTAACCTTGCAATATCGACAATATCAATTCGTCCCATGTGAGATCCTGCTCCGATAATAATGTGATGCATGAATTCCAGTTACTTTGCATTAAGTCGTTTTGGCTAACTCGTTTGGTGCTCCTGCCGTTCGGAACTCACGGCTGTGGGCGCGGCGCGTTCTGCAACATAGCGCGCGCTTGCGCGCCCCCGATGGACGGTGTGGTTGTGTTGATGTACTCGTCAATGGCGCTGAGCTAGCGCCCATTGAAGTCAACCGTGAGAAAAGAAATTCCTCGATTAGTTCCGCGATGGATGACTGAGTCGGCTCAATTCCTAGGTAAATGTTGGTGAAGAATTTCCAGCAGCATGCGCTTGGCCGGCACCTCCACGGCGCGCGTGAGCGCGTAAGCCAATGCAACGGAAATCGACGCGGCAACCATCAAGACGGTTGCCACGTGTTTGGGCCATGAACCGCGCTCGAAACTCGACAACGCCCGCCGAAAGGTTATGATTCGGCAGATTTTTTAGCCCGGTGGACTTTACATTGACGCACGCGGCGCGTAATCGCGAAATCCGGCAAGCAGTAAACTAGGAGAAATGCAGTGGCAATTCAATGTACGGAGCGGCACTTCCTCCCCGGCCTAGAGGCTCGGGTCTCCGTGGTGAGTGGCTGATGGGCATTCGCGATGTAACGGAAGCAGATAGGGATAAGGCTGCGCTCGACTACCACGAATTTCCCACGCCCGGAAAGGTGTCGATTGCGCCGACCAAGCAGCTCAGCAATCAAAACGATTTGGCCTTGGCCTATACGCCGGGCGTTGCCGCCGCCTGCAGAGCCATCGTCGACGATCCGCTCAACGCGTTCCGCTTCACCGCACGCGGTAATTTGGTGGGCGTCATTACCAACGGGACGGCCGTGCTGGGATTGGGCGCAATCGGTCCGCTGGCGGCGAAGCCCGTGATGGAAGGCAAGGCCGTGCTGTTCAAGAAATTCGCCGGTATCGATGTGTTCGACATCGAGATCGAACAGCGCGACCCCGAAAAGCTGGTGGAGGTCATCGCTGCGCTCGAGCCCACATTCGGCGCGATCAACCTCGAGGACATCAAAGCACCGGAATGCTTCATCGTCGAGCGCGAATTGCGCAAACGCATGAAAATACCCGTATTCCATGACGACCAGCACGGCACTGCCATCATCGTAGCCGCTGCTTTCTTGAACGGCTTACAGGTGGTGGGCAAGAGTATCGGACTCGTCAAGTTGGTGGTCAGCGGCGCCGGCGCCGCCGCGCTGGCCTGTGTCGAGTTGTTGCTCGATTTGGGCCTGCGCCGGGAAAACGTTTGGCTGAGCGATCTCGCCGGAGTCGTCTATGCCGGGCGACAGGAGTTGATGGATCCGGAAAAGGCCCGCTACGCTCAGCCCACCGATGCGCGCGCCTTGAATGACATCATCGGCGGCGCTGACGTGTTTCTGGGTTTGTCGGCCGGTGGAGTCTTGAAACCGCAAATGGTGGAAAGAATGGCCCCCAAACCGCTGATTCTGGCGCTTGCCAATCCAACGCCGGAAATCCTCCCGGCGGAGGCTCGAGCCGTGCGCAGCGATGCCGTCATCGCCACGGGCCGAAGCGACTACCCCAATCAAGTCAATAATGTGCTCTGTTTTCCCTTTATTTTTCGCGGAGCACTGGACGTCGGCGCTACCACCATCACTCGCGCCATGGAGATCGCCGCGGTACACGCCATAGCCGAACTCGCGCGCCAGGAACAGAGTGATATCGTCGCCGCCGCCTACGAGGGTATCGAAGATCTGGCGTTCGGTCCGGAATACTTCATTCCCAAACCCTTCGACCCGCGGCTGATCGCGAAGATTGCTCCGGCCGTTGCCAAGGCCGCGATGGAGTCCGGAGTGGCCACTCGGCCCATCTCGGATCTCGATGCCTACGAGCAACACCTGCAGCAATTCGTGTATCACAGCGGCACGTTGATGCAGCCTATTTTTGCAGCGGCGCGCAAGATCACGCCGGAACGCAGCCGCATCGTCTATGCCGAAGGCGAGGACGAACGAGTGTTGCGCGCTGTGCAGATTGCGGTGGACGAAAAGCTGGCGACGCCGATATTGGTCGGCCGGCCGGCGGTAATCGAGCGCGGCATCAAGCGCCACGGCCTGCGGATCCGTATCGGCGAACACCTCACCGTCGTCAATCCCGAACAGGATCCGAGGTACCGCGAATACTGGCAAGACTATCACCGGCTCAGCGAGCGTCGCGGCGTCACGGCGCAATATGCCAAGCTGGAAATGCGTCGACGCACCACGTTGATCGCGGCCATGTTGTTGAAGAAAGGGGAGGCCGATGGTCTGATTTGCGGCACCATCAGCACGTACGGGCGGCACCTGCATTATATCGATCGGGTCCTCGGTCGCCGTGCCGGGACCGCTGTATACGCTGCGATGACCGGACTCATCTTGCCCGGCCGCCAGGTATTCATCGTCGATACCCACGTCAATCTCGAACCCAGCGCGGAACAGCTCGCGGAAATCACCCTGTTGGCCGCCGATCAGTTATGTGCGTTCGGTCTGACGCCCAAAGTCGCGTTGCTGTCGCATTCCAATTTCGGCAGCAGCGATGCGCCGACGGCAGTGAAAATGCGTAACACGTTGGCGCTGCTGCGGACCAGCCGGCCCAAATTGGAAGTGGAGGGCGAAATGCATGGCGATTGCGCCCTGGATGAGTCCACCCGCAAGACCATAGTGGCGGAGAGCGCATTACAAGGAAGCGCTAACCTGTTGGTCTGCCCCACTCTCGACAGTGCCAACATCGCCTACAATCTACTCAAGTCCGCCGCGGGTCAGAACGTCGCCATCGGTCCCATCCTGCTGGGCTGCGCGGCGCCGGCGCATGTCTTGACCGCCGCGGCTACCGTGCGCCGTATCGTCAATTCGACCGCGATTGCCGTCGTCGAGTCGAACCGGCGGCGAGTCGCCCCGGAAGGCGGCGGAGGCTAGAAGCGCGTGGAGATAGTGCGGGATTCAATCGCGCACAGCCGCCATCACCGCAGCAAACCCGATGAACACACCACCCGTCAGCCGGTTGAAGGCCTTCAGCACCGCGGTCCGGCGCAGATAGGTCGCAAGTCGTTGACCGCTGCCGGCGTACACCGCGTACCAGCTGATTTCAATGACGGCGAAGGTGGTCAGCAGAATTATAAATTGCGGTAGCTTCGGCAGCTGCGGATGGATGAACTGAGGTAGGAAGGCGGCGGCGAACAGGATGGCCTTTGGATTGCTGGCGGCCACCAGGACTCCCTGACGGAACCGTGCGCCGGATTTGCCTGGCTGTTCCATTAGGCGGGGAGCGTCCGCTAATTGATCATGCACCGGTGAACGCCAACTCTTGATACCGAGATACGCCAGGTAGGCGGCGCCCGTCCAGCGCAATACGTCGAATACCGAGGGAAATGCCTGCAGCAAGGCACCCAGGCCGGCGGCGGAAATACTCATCATCACCAGCAGTGCCGTCATGCAACCAGCCATGGTCGCGACAGCCGCGCGATAACCGAAGCGTGCACTGCTGCTCATCACCAGCAGCATATTGGGACCCGGTGTCGCCGATACGACGAAGGTCATCATCACGAACAGCCACCAAGTCTGCAAACTCATGTCGTCGTTCCTCCAATGCAATCGGCCATACTACCTCAGGGCTGATTCTGGTCCCACATGTGCTCGAGCTGGTGCTGTTGGGTGCGCTTGAAAGCCGCTTGGCCGTCGTCGGTTTCGTGGATGGCGGGGGCCCGCGGCCAAAGGGAAAAATCACGATACGCGACGCGCTGAGCGTTGCCCTTCATGGCTGCCAATCCCGCCTGAATTTCGAGCAGAACGCCGCGCGACAAAGCCAGTTCATGCTCGTCGGGCTGATACAGGGTGCCGACGGGGTAATCGACATAGGGTGTCCGCGTTTCCTCGATGTGGTTGCCCAGAATATGGGCGACGGGTTTGTCCGCAGTAAAACGAATCATGCGTTGATTGCTTTTTTCGTAGACCGCCAAATCGCGAATATAAAGACGACCGGGATAGACGTTGTCGCCGGTAAACAATAGGGCGGTCTGTCGGTCGTACAGGGCGACGCCGGAGTCTTCGTGACCCGGGATGGCGAGAACGTCGATGACGCGACCGCCGAGGTCGACGCTGCCGGGATCGTCGGGCCAAGTCGCCATACCGTAAAACTTCTGGGTCGCTGCCACCGTGGGAGCCACGTAGTTGACCGGGATGTTCGGATCATTCAGCGCTTGCAGTGCCGCATCGCCGGCGACGTGGTCGGAGTGGGCGTGCGTGTGAACCACGATGAGAGGAATGGCGACACGATTGTTTCGCTGCAGCCAGCGATGGATGGTGAGTTGCAGGGTGGGCACGATGTTTCCCTGGCGCGAGCCAGTGTCCAGCAGCAGAGCGCGTTCGCCGCCGAACAGGAGATAGATAAACGGCTTCTCGAAATCGGTGCAGCCGGACTGTCTGAGAATATACAGATCGGGATTGTATTCGTGGATTTGCCATTCCGGCATTTCCATGCACTTCGGACCTCCGGTATTCCACGCCGGCGGCAAGGTTCCGGCGCGTATGCCGCGGGCGCCCGGCAGGTCGATTTGCGGGACGTTTTCGGGTGCGGCGCCGCCGCACACGGCAGCCGTGGCGCCGAACAATAATAAAAGCGCGCACGCACGCAGCAGGGGCATTGGCCTGAACACGGTAGCTCCATGGGTCGGCCAAAACCCACCGACGGGCTACAAACGGTAGACGAGCTACGCCAGGGACGCAAGGACCAGCGGCATGCCAAACCGATTTGACAATCCGCTAACAGCGGACACTTAATAAGCCCATAACCATAGGCCCAAGCGATCAGACGAATCGCGGATGTACGGGGAGTTCCATTGAACACTGCTTCGGAGCCGGTTGGAACGCTCGATGTGGCGCTCGCTCATGCTGCGGGATTGCTGAAGAAGGATCCTCACCTCGCCGCCGAGCAGGCGGCTGAGGTGTTAAAGGCGGTTCCCGGGCATCCGATGGGCCGCTTGGTGCTGGGTGCGGCACATCGTATTGCGGGGAAGTGGCAAGAAGCCCTCGAAGTGCTCGAGCCTCTTGCGCGCGAGCAGCCGCGCTCGGTTGCGGTTCAATTGGAACTCGGGATGGCTCGCGGCGAGGCGGGTCGTGCCGCCGATGCCATTGTCGCGCTGCGGCGTGCAGCCGAGCTGAAGCCTGACTCTCCCGATGCCTGGCGGCTTCTCGCCGACCAGCTCGACGTGGTCGGCGACAGCGGAGCGGCCGACCACGCGCGTGCCCTATACCTCAAGTCGGCTAACAAGGATCCACGATTGATCGAAGCGGCAGCCGCGTTGGTCGAGAACGATTTGCCCGTGGCCGATGCGCGCTTGCGCGATCATTTGAAGACGCATCCGACGGATATCGCCGCACTGCGCATGTCGGCCGAAGTTGCCGCGCGGTTGCGTTTATTTGTCGACGCGCAGGGGCTTCTGGAGCGCTGTCTCGAGTTGGCCCCCAGCTTCGACGCCGCTCGGCACAACTACGCGGTGGTGCTCAACCGGCAGGCGAAGGCAGCGCAGGCGCTGACGCAGGTGGAACTGCTTCTGGCCAAGGAACCCCGCAATCCCGGTTATCGCAATCTCAAGGCCGCCGTGCTGGCGAATCTCGGCGAGTACTCCGAGTCGATCGAGGTCTACGAGGCAGTGCTCGAGGACTTCCCGCTTCAGCCGAAAATATGGATGAGCTACGGCCATTCTCTGAAGACGCAACGCCGGCACGACGACAGTGTCGCGGCCTACCGGCGTGCCATCGCCATGCAGCCCACTCTCGGTGAGGCCTATTGGAGCCTGGCCAATCTGAAGACATTCCGCTTCGCCGACTCGGACGTGCTCGCGCTGCGCCATGCTCTGGCCCGTGACGATCTGACGGATGACGATCGTCTGCATTTCGAATTTTCCCTTGGCAAGGCGCTCGAGGATCAGGCGTCGTACCACGAGTCGTTCGTCCATTACGCCGAAGGCAACGCAATCCGGCGCACGCTCCACCCGTACGACAGGGCGGAGAATTCACAGTTCGTCCGTCGTTCGAAAGCGCTCTATACGCCGGATTTCTTCGCTGCACGCGCTGCGGCCGGAGCTCGAGCGACGGATCCCATTTTCATCGTCGGCCTGCCCCGCGCCGGATCGACGCTATTGGAACAGATCCTCGCCAGTCATTCGATGGTCGAAGGCACGATGGAGCTGCCGGACATTCCGCGGATTGCCGCGGAAATCGCCGGATACCCGCAGGCGGTGGCCGAGCTCTCCCCTGAAGAGCTGCGCGCGCTCGGCGAGCGCTATCTCGCCGGCACGCGTATTCAACGCAAAACCGATGCGCCGTTCTTCATCGACAAAATGCCTAACAATTGTTCATACGTCGGGCTCATCCACCTGATCCTGCCGAATGCCAAAATCATAGACGCTCGGCGGCATCCGCTCGGATGCTGCTTCTCGAACTTCAAGCAGCACTTTGCGCGCGGTCAGAATTTCGCTTACGGGCTCGGCGATATCGGTGGGTACTACTGCGACTACGTCGAACTGATGGCGCATTTCGATGCCGTATTGCCGGGGCGGATGCATCGCGTGTTGTACGAGACTCTGGTGCAGGACACCGAGACCGAGGTGCGCCGGCTCCTCGACTACTGCGGGCTGCCCTTCGAAGATAATTGCCTCAAGTTTTACGAGAACGATCGTGCGGTGCGCACGGCAAGTTCGCAGCAGGTGCGACAACCTATTTTTCGCGAGGGCATCGATCACTGGCGGCATTACGAGGCGTGGCTCGGACCTTTGAAAGAGGCGTTGCAGTCGACTCTGGAGTGTTATCCGGAGGTGCCCGTCTTTGCCTGATCTCTTGATTCGGATTGTACGACAACGGGGGGGGCAAAAAAATGATTCAAATCTATCCAAACATGGCCAGGCGCAGCCTGAACGTCATCGATCGCCACCGTGACCTGCTCATGCGGCATCGCCTGCCGCTTGCCTCGGCCATCTCGGCGATTCTCGCCGGAGTGCCCATGGTGTACGCCGCGACCGAGGCGGAGACCGGCGGCCTTCAGGAAATCGTGGTCACCGCGCAGAAAAAAACCGAAAATCTGCAGGATGTGCCCATCAGTATTCAGGCACTCGGAGCTGAAAAGCTCGAGCAACTGCACATCGAAAATATCGATGACTACGTCAAGTTCTTGCCGGGCGTCACGACGGTGAAGGGTCTGGGTCAGGGCGGCAATGGCGTGGGAACCACGCACGTCTACATGCGCGGCGTCGTCAGTGGTCAGGACGGCAACCATTCGGCCTCACAACCGAGCGTCGGCACCTATTTCGACGAACAACCCGTTACCACCATCGACGGCACCATCGACTTGCACATGTATGACATCCAACGTGTCGAAGTGTTGGAGGGACCGCAGGGCACGCTGTACGGGGCGAGTTCGGAGGCGGGCACCATACGCGTCATCACCAACAAACCGGATCCGTCGAAGTTCGCGGCGGGTTACGATGTGAGCGGCAACTCCGTGGACCACGGCGGCATCGGTTATTCAGCCGAAGGCTTCGTGAATCTGCCGCTGTCGCCCATCGCCGCGGTCCGGCTCGTCGGCTGGGACCAGTATGACGCCGGCTACATCGACAATGTGGCCGGGACCAACGCCTCGGCCGGCATCGTGGACGGCGTGCGGACTTTCCCGACCTCTGGGGCGACGTTGAGCAACGCCGGCTCGGTGCAGAACAACTACAACTACGTGACGACCCGGGGTGGCCGTGCGGCTCTGAGGCTCGAACTCGGTGACTGGACGGTGACGCCCACCTTCATGGGACAAAGCTTGAACGGCAACGGGTTTTTCGGCTACGACCCAGCGGTGGGCGATTTGAAACTCGTGCATTTCGGGCCGGAGAGAACCAACGACTCATTTACTCAAGCGGCGCTGACCATCGAGGGCAAGGTCAGTGACTTCGACATCGTCTACGCGGGCGCGTGGTTGGTGCGCAATGCGCAGTCGATTGCCGACTACAGCGACTACTCGTACTTCTACGACAAGTATTACGGCTCGGGGGCTTTCTGGACGACGGCCGCCGGTGGGTTGGCCGAGCCGCAGGAATTCGTGGTCACGCGGGGCCATTACACCAAGTGGAGCAACGAGCTTCGGGTGAGCACGCCGCAACAGTACCCCGTGAAGGGCACCGTCGGCCTATTTGCGCAGCGCCAAGTGCATGAGATCTGGGAGCAGTACGTGATGCCGGGGGCCGACTACACCAATGTCTATGGGAATCCCGCAGGACCCGTCAATCCGAACGGCTTCGACAATGCGCTGTCCATCCCCGGGATCGCCAATAGCATTTGGCTCACCGACGAAGAGCGGGTCGACCGCGATTCGGCGGCGTTCGGCCAGGTCACCTGGGACATCGATCCTTCATGGTCGCTGACCGGAGGCGTGCGCTTCTTCAAGGCGAATAATTCGCTGCAGGGATTCTACGGTTACTCTGCGGCTTACCAGGCCATCACCGGCTATCACTCGGGTCAGGAAGCATGCGGGCCGCCGGGAGCGTCGGGTCAAATCAACTACGCTCCTTTCCACGGAGCCCCCTGCACGGATTTGAACCAGGACGTGAAGGAAACGGGCCATACCCAACGCATAAGCCTCGCCTACAAATTCGACCGGGATCGAATGGTGTACGCAACTTATTCCACCGGATTCCGGCCGGGTGGCGTGAATCGCGTCTATGACGCGGATATCAAGGCCCTCTATCCGCCGTATGCAGCGGACTATCTGAAAAACTACGAGATCGGCTGGAAGACGCTGTGGTTCGATCGACAACTGAGATGGAATGGTGCTCTGTTCTACGAAGACTGGAACAATTTCCAGTTCTCCTTCTTGGGGCCCAATAGCGTTACCGTCGTTCAGAATGCGGCCAATGCCAAGATCAAGGGTGTCGAGACCGAAGTCGAATGGGCCGTCACCGAGGGTTTGGTACTGTCCGCCGCCGCCACCTTTCTGGATGCCAAGCTCACGACGGATTTCTGCGGAACGCTCATACCGGGCACCACGACACTGCAGACATCGTGCCCGGCTCAAGTCAATAGTTTCGCCGACGGCACGACGACGATGGGGCCGCTCGCCGTTTCCGGGGAGAGTTTACCGGTGGCGCCGAAGATCAAAGCCAATGCCGTTGCCCGCTACAGCTTCGCGCTGATGGACTGGAAAGCATTCGTTCAGGGAGCCTTTGTGCACCAAGGTTCTTCCGAACCGTTGCTGAGGTTGGTGGACCGGGAACATCTCGGGGAACTGCCGGCGTTCAACATTTTCGACCTGTCGACCGGAGTGGCGAAAAACGGGTTGTCGCTACAATTGCTGGTCACCAATGTCTTCGACGAGCGCGCGGAATTGACCCGATTCGCGCAATGTACCCCGACGACGTGCACTCAGAATTACGTCATTCCTACCCAGCCGCGCACCATCGTGCTCAAGTTCGGGCAGAGGTTCTAGCGGGCCGGCCGCTCGAGCTTACAGGATGGGGTGTATGGGACTGAATACCGGCACGAACAAGTATCGTCTGGCTAACTCGCCGTAGCCCTTGTAGACGAAGTTCGCGTTGCTTTTCAAAATCTCGGCGCGATTGGCGCGGTAGTATTGCGGAATGTCGTACCACGCCATGGTCGGCTTCAAATGATGGACGGCGTGAATGTTGTTGTACAAGTACAGCATGCCGAATATGACGTTCGACTCCACTGAGGCGGTTCGCTCCTGAGAGTTTTCCGCAGCTCGATGTTCGGTGAACGCACGCAGTAAGCCGAGGCTCAAGCCGGGATAGGCGACCAGCAGGCAGTACTGCCACCACGGAAAGGCGCAGACCCGAAGCAGCCAAAACAACAGCGCCACTGCGACGGCGTGCACGGCCCAATGCGGCAGGTGGCTGTAGTCGCCCAGGCGTACTCGCCGGGTTTCTCTATCGACCAGTATCCACAGCCGCAGCGCCGGGCCGATGAGCAAACGGCCCGCCATGGTCTGGTTGAACGTCAGCAGGGCGCGTTTGATGGGTCCCATGCGCTCCCAATCCGTCCGCAGCACGTAATAGGACTCGGTGTCCACGCCGGGCACGGTGAGATGGATGTCGCGGTGATGGGTGGTATGGCTTTTGCGGTACAACGGAAATGGAAACCACAGTCCCAAGGGTGGAAAGACCACGGCGAAGCGCAGCCACGCGGGCACTCCGCGGAAGGAGTGGATGGCTTCGTGTTGTAACGAGAAGTGCCACGCAAGCAGGTACGCGCCGGCCGGCATGATGACCCACCAGGGAAGGAGGGCATTGAACCCGATCAGCAGCCCCCAGAGAGAATACAGCACCACCGCCACCACCCAGGTGGGGCCGTCGATTTGGCGAAATTTCTGTCCGAAGGAAACCATGCCCTTACTCTTATAACTGTGGCACTGATTCGTCAATAGAGGGGGTCAGCAACCTCCCCAGCGGCGGCCGCCCCTTCACGTCGCGAAAGCCGGGTGGGTGGTGCCGGCGAATCGATGCGAACCCCAATATCGAGTCGCCGCCTCGAAGCGGTCCCGCAACACGGCATAGGACGAAGGCTCCGGCCGCACGAAACGCTCGAGCAACAATTGATCCATCATTGCCTTCATGGAGGCGTTTTGGTGCGCTTCAAGAAACGCCGACTGCAATGCGTCGAGACCCTCCTGGGAGGCCACCAGCGGGGGGATGGGCGTGGGGGCGGTGTTTCCAACCACGCGGACCTGCGAGGTCAAATCGGGCCGGTGTTTGCGCAGCAGCGCGAAGGCGTAGGAGTCGATGGGCGCAACGTCCGCGGCGCCGCGGACGACGGCGGTCAGGGCTCCCACGGGCGTGACCGTCGGCGCGATGACCTCCTCGAACAACGGGCGTCCGCCGTCCGCACCCATGAAATAGGTCAGCGCGGCAATGCAACCGGACTGAGAATCCGCTACCGTGAAGGCGATGCGTTTGCCGAAGGTATCCTGGACAGTCTGAAAATCGCTGTCCTCGCGCACCACCAGTTCGCTCCAATATTGCGCCCGACCATTGAACTCTGGCGGCGCGGGCACGGGCGCCGCAACCAGCACCGGCTGCGGTTGCGCCCGCGAGAAAGGCAACCCGCACATGAAAACGGCGCCCTGGTCGGTCCGTCGCCACAGCTCGTCCAGCGCCGCGGGTGCGGCATGGTCGATCACCGTCACTTCCACATCGGCCTTCGCGATAATGGCCGACAGCAGGGCGCGCCACAGGGCGGCGACCTCCGGGCTTACCGAATACATGCGTGCGTTGGCGATCATTGCTCGAACGATCTTCCGTTGCGCTCGCACGTGATGTCAATGACCCTCACGGTTAGGGCGTATGTTCGCTGGCAGACAGACAGCGGGACTCCGTCACGTCGTGAGGTGCGGCCTCATGCGCCGGCCGGTGCCCGGCCTTCGTGCGTCCGATTGAACGCAGCGGCAAAGCTTTTGTACCAAGCGCCGCTTCGCTTCAAGATGCGGGCCTGAGTCGCATAATCGACATAGTAGATTCCAAAGCGCTTGGTGTAGCCCGCCGCCCATTCAAAGTTATCGAGCAGCGACCACACGAAGTAGCCGCGCACGTCGACGCCGCGCTCGATGGCATCCGCTATGGCGCGTACGTGAGACTCGATATAGGCGCGCCGATCTTCATCCTGAACGCATCCGTCGACCACCGTGTCCCGATAGGCCGCGCCGTTTTCGGTTATGAACAGCGGCGGCAGATCGTACTCTCGATCGAGGCGCACGAGTAAGTCGGTAAACCGCGCCGGCGCCACCTCCCAACCCATGTCGGTCACGTTGGCGCCGTCGCGGGCAGGAGAAAATGGCCGCGTCACCGAGGATATGATGGGGTGGTAGTAGTTGACGCCCAGAAAGTCGAGCGGCTGCGCAATCAGTTGCGCATCCCCGGCTTGCGTTTGGGGCGCATCTGCCGCGAGGTGTTCCAGTATATCGGCCGGATATTCCCCTCGTAGCAGGGCGTCCACGTACCAGCGCACCAGCAACCCATCTTCGCGCGACGCCTGTGCCGTATCCGCGGGCGAATCGGTTGCCGAATACACCGGCGAGAGATTGAGGACGATGCCGACGTCGATGTTGCCGCGCGAGCTGCGCATCGCCTTCATGGCCAGCCCGTGGCTCAAAAGGCAGTGATGCGATACCTGCATCGCGACTGCCCGGTTTTTCACTCCCGGCGCGAAGTGTCCCAATTCGTGGCCGATGGTGGCCGTGACCCAGGGTTCGTTATGGGTCGCGAACGAGCGCACACGATCGCCGAGTCGCTCCGCGACGAACGCAGCGTATTCCGCGAATTTGTAGGCCGTATTTCGGTCCGCCCACCCGTTGTGTTCGCGCTGCAGCGCGGCCGGCAGGTCCCAATGGTACAGAGTCGCGAAAGGTTCGATGCCTCGCTCGAGTAACCCATCGACCAGCCGGTGGTAGAAATCGAGGCCGCGACCGCTGACGGCGCCGGATCCTGTGGGTTGAATTCGCGGCCAAGAGATCGAGAAGCGGTACGCGCGAACGCCGAGCCCTGCGATCAAGTCGAGGTCCGACTCGAGTCGGTTGTAATGATCGCACGCGATCTCGCCATCGGAACCGTCCGCGATGACGCCGGGACGGCGGCAGAACTCATCCCAGATCGATGCGCCCTTGCCGTCGGTGGCCGCGGCGCCCTCGATTTGAAAGGCACTGCTCGCAACACCCCAGACGAAACTCGTGGGAAAGCGGTTGGAGAGCTCATCGAGGGATTTGAGATCGTTCATTTGTTAAACTAACTTCTCGTCTACGGAATTGCGTTTTGCTGCTCGGTCGGTCTCGCCCCGGCCATTGCGCCCGTTGCGAAAGGTCGACTCTCGCATCACGAGTTCGACGGGGGGCGCTGTGATACGCGGTCTTCCTCCGGCTATGAGCTGAAGAATTGCCTGCGCGGACCGCTCGCCGAGTTCGCCGATCGATTGCCGTACGCTGGTCAGTGGAGGGAGCCGGTAGGCGGAAGACGGCAAATCGTCGAAGCCGATCAGCGACACATCGCCAGGTACCGATAGCCCTTTGCGGTAGAGCGCGAGGCAAGCGCCATAGGCCGTTTGGTCGTTCACGCAAAAAAGCGCGGTGAATTTAACCTTCGAGTCGAGCAATTCCAGCGTTGCCCGCAAGCCGCCTTCCTCGTGCCAGTCGCCCGCGGCAAGCAATCTCGGATCGAAAGCAATCCCCGCGTCCTCGAGAGCTTTCCTGTAACCCCTGAGCCGTTCAACGGCGTCCGGATGATTTTCGGAGCCCGTGATGAACGCGATTTTTCGGTGCCCCAATTCGACCAGGTGCCGCACTGCGAGCATCGCACCATGCTGATCGTCAATCTGTAGGCTGAACAATCCTTGCGCCCGAAGACGGCGGCCGGTGACGACGATGGGCACGTCTTTGGCATAACTCTTCAGTTTCGCATCGCTGAGACGACCGGCGAATACGATGATCCCGTCGACGCCGCGCGCGATGAACTCCCGCATGCATCGGTCTTCGTCCTCGTCGTGCCAATTGCCGCTCATGAACAGCGGCGCGTATCCCTGCTGCCGCAGACAGGCCTCGATTCCTCGCAGCCCCTCACCATAGAACGGGCTGTCGATGGCTTGCGCGACGACTCCTATGGTCAGTGTCTTGCCGAGTGCAAGACCACGCGCCGTGGCGTTCGGTCGAAAATCGAACTTCGCGATGGCCGCTTCGACGGCATGCTTGAGACCGGCGCTCACATTTACCGTGCCATTGATGATGCGCGACACCGTGCTTGCCGAGACGCCCGCTTCGCGGGCAACCATCCTGAGAGTGGCCGACTGGCGCGGCCGGGGGCCACTTTTGCCGGGACTCGGTGCCGAATCAAACTTCGATTTCATCATCTCACCCTGCCTGCGCAAACCAAACCGTACTCGCATACCCCATTCGACCGCGGTCACTATCCGGGTGCCTGCTTGGGCCGCACGAGAATCCCTTCCAATTCCTCCAGCGTCTTACCCTTGGTCTCGGGCGCAAGCATCACAATGAACAGGAGGCCGGCGCCGGCAAGCAATCCGTAGACGAGAAAGGTGCCGTCGGGACCCAGTGTCGCGAGTTCCTTGGGAAAGAGCAGGGTGACGCTCGCGCTGACCAGGGAGTTCCAAAATCCCACCACCGAGATGGCGGCGGCCCGCTCTTCATTGGGAAAAATCTCGGAAAGCATCACCCACATCACGGGTCCGAGGGAAATAGCGAAGGAGGCAACGAACGCGATGAGGGCAACCAATACGACTGTTTCATGACTGACGGGCGACTGGCCGGCCATGGACGCATGGGCCGCGTGGAAGGCCCAGCTGATGGTGAGTAGCGACAAGGTCATGCCCGCGATCCCAATGCCCAAAAGCGGCTTCCGCCCCAGACGGTCGATCAACCAAATCGCTACCAAGGTCATGGCGACGTTGACCAGCCCCACGAGCACGGACTGACCGAAGGAGGTCGCCAGGCTACCGCCCGACGACGCGAATATCGTAGGCAGGTAGTAGAAAATCGCATTGATGCCGGTAGCCTGTTGGAAGAACGCAATGCCGAACCCGAAAATCATCACCCGCCGCAGCCGCCCCGTAAGCAAGTCGCGGATGTCCAAATGCCGCGATTGCTTGACGAGATTGGTCTGGATACTGGCAAGTTCGCGATAGGAGGCGGCGGTGCCGTGAACGGAGGCCAGCACCGCCAGGGCGCTTTTCTCTCGGCCTTTGCTCAACAGCCATCTCGGGCTTTCGGGCACCAAGGTCAACAACAAGAAGTACAACGCGGCGGGCACGGCCTGGACGCCCAGCATCCATCGCCAGCTTTCCCCGCCCACCGACAGCAAAAAGTAATTGGAAAAGAACGAGACGGAAATGCCGATGACGATCATCAGCTGATTGAGGGAGACGAGCCTCCCGCGGCTCTGAGCCGGCGCGATCTCCGCGATGTACACCGGCGCCGTGAGAATTGCCGCACCGACGCCGAGACCGCCGCAGATTCGCGCCGCGACGAACACCGTGAAGCTGGTGGACAACGCCGCCGTCAGCGAAGAGGCCAGAAATAACACGGCCGTCAAAAGCAGCACGGTTCTACGCCCAAAGCGGTCGCTCAAACTGCCGGCCGCGAGGTTTCCCGCCATCGCGCCCCAGCCCAGGCAACTCACCGCCCAGCCAAGTTTAAGGGTGCCGGAGGGGCCGCCAAGACCGAAATAGTCGCGAATGAAGGGCACGGCCCCGGAGATCACGGTAGCGTCGAATCCCACCAGGAAGCCACCCAAAGCCACCGTCGACGCGACACCGACAACTTTGAGTCCGGAGCGCGTACTGCGCGCCATCGGCTCATGGGGGAGGACTTCGGGTGTCACGCCCATGTTTTCAACCGGGGCGCCGAGCATCCGCACTCCATGGCGCTAAATCCCTCAAGGAACTGAATTCTGCGACTCATATCCCCTCCCACCCCAAAACGAGTCTGACGCCCGCATTTCTGCAACCGGTTTCAGGCATGCTGCTTGCGCGGCGCCGATGATGTCAAGAGTGCGGCGCAATTAATCGCTAGAAACCCATAAATGACGCGGTGCGGCCTCTTGCATTTTGAAATTAGCAGCGGCAGTATTCGTCCTGCAACCGGTTTCAGAAACCGCTCGCAGAGAATCGACGCTCGACGTCGGCAAGCAGAATAATGATGTTTTCCCGGTAAACGGGAGGGGGAGTACGATGAAGAAATCCAAGCGACCGCGCGCCTCGAATAAGACGCCGCATCACCTGCCGCATATTCCGATGAAGCCGCTTGCCGTGCTGATCGCGATGTACTGCTCCTCCGCGATGGCCGAGCCGGCCGTGACGCCGGCGGCGGACCTCGGGCCGTCATCGGAGCTCGGGGAGATCGTGGTGACTGGCCTACGTCAGTCGTTGGTGAACTCCGAGACCATCAAACGCGAGACGCCGGGTATCGTCGATGCGATCACGGCCGAAGACATCGGCAAGTTCCCGGACACGAATCTTGCGGAATCCATTCAGCGCATTCCCGGCGTGACCATCGACCGTAATAACAATGAAGGCTCGCGCGTAACCGTCCGCGGCTTTGGTCCGGAATTCAATCTGGTCACTTTGAACGGCCGCTCCATGCCGGGAAATCTCGCACCGGGCGGTGCAAAGGCGACGCGTTCCTTCGATTTCGAAAATCTTTCCGCCGACGGCATTGCGGGAATCACGGTGTACAAAACCGGCCGCGCCGATGTCGCGAGCGGCGGCATCGGTTCGACCATCAACATCACCACGGCGCGTCCCTTCGACTTTCATGAGATGCGGGCGACATTTTCGGCCAAAGCCACCGATGACACGTCCAGCAAGGTCGGCAGTAAAATTACCCCGGAATTCTCCGGCCTGTTCAGCGATACCTTCTTCGACGACCGGGTGGGGTTTTTGGTCAACGGTTCCTATTCCAAGCGTAACAGCCAGGAACAGAACGCAAACATCAACGGCTGGCTCCAGAACCAGTTCACCCCCGGTCAAACGGGCGTGGTGAGCAACAACACGAATCCCGACGGCAACACTTGGGCGCCCCGCAATGAAGGCTGGGGAGTGGTCGATCATCAGCGCGAGCGCGTGAACGGCCAGGCCGTGCTGCAATTCAAGCCGGTTGATTCTCTGGTCGCGACGGCGGATTACACGTATACGTTCTACAAAGACATGAACCAGACGCACACCTTCGGCGCCTGGTTCGACTACGGTCTCAACCCCATCAGCGCCATCATCAACCCCCACGGTACCGTGACCAACCTCGTCGATACCGGCAGCGACGACTCGTATTTCGCCACCAACGATGAAACCATGAACCAGAACGGCTCTGCCGGCCTGAACTTGAAGTGGCAGGCGTCGGACAACGTGACGGTCAACTTCGACGCTCACCATTCCGTGGCCGATTCGGGCGGCGGGGCTTTGGGTACCGACAATTTCGGTATCGTGGGTCAAATCCCGCAGTCGACGACGTCGCTCAACAAGTGCTTTACGATGGGTCCCGCGTTCCCGGCGGGCGGCCCGTGTGCCGGTATCGCCGCGGCTGCAAACCAGATTCCGACCACGTCTTGGATCTACGCTCCACCGTACAGCATGAGCAACCTTGGCACGAATACCATCGAACCGCTGTTCGGCCAGGCCAACCAGAGCACTTTCAGGACGGTGGTCGAAGAGGTCCTCCTCGATACCACGTGGAAGAACAGCGATTCGGACAGCGGCTTGAAGAGCATCAAGGCCGGCATCGATGTGAAGCGCATGACCACGAGAGCCGAGACCTTCAACAGCGGTAACTTCGCGTGGGGCTACTACAATGCCGTGGACCAGGGTTTGATCCCGGCGAGTGCCTTCACCAAGGTGTCGAGCTGCAGTATCCTCAAGCAGTTTTCCGGCGGCGCCTGCGGCATTCAGGTGCCGTATTTCTATTCGTTCAGCTTGGCCAGCGCCATCGCGGCCACGCAAGGCGGCGGAAGGCCGAACGCCAACGGAACGCCGGACGGCAACTTCCCGGCGTATACCTTTAAGCAAAACACGTCGCCGACCAACGATGATCATATCAGGGAGGACACGCCGGCGCCGTTCGTGCAGATGGATTTCGCCACCACCTTCGACGGGATGCCGTTTAAGGCACTGGCTGGAGTGCGGTACGAGAAGAGCACCGTGACTGCGCAAAGTCTGCAAAAAGTTCCGACATCGATTCAGTGGAACAATCCCACGGAATTCAGTACGAACTATGCGGCCAATGCCTCGTACAGCGACATCAAGACTTCCTATAACGAGTTCCTGCCCAGCTTAGACATGAGTCTGCAGGTATTGCCGGATGTGTTGCTGCGCGGCTCGTATAGCAAGACCATCTCGCGGTCCGACTTGCTCTCGATGGTCGGTACCACCTCGGTGACCGTCACACCGAAGCCGGGCTCACGCACGGCCACGGCCGGCAATCCGGGTCTGCTGCCCTACGAGTCGAATAACATCGATCTCGGGGCGGAGTGGTATTACTCACCGGGCAGCTACGTGGCGGCCAACTGGTTCACCAAGCATGTCACGAACTTCCTGACCCAGGTCACCACCCAGCAGCCTCTGTTCGGCATCACGGACCCGAACGCGGGGGCGCTGGCCACCAAGGCGATTGCCGAGCTGCAGGCCGCCGGTACGGCCCCGTCGGCGCAGAACGTATTTGCGCAGATCGTCAAGGACACGGGGTCAAATGGCCCCTTCCTGGGGCAGCCCGGGGACCCTCTGGTGATATGGGATGTCACCGCGCCGACCAACGCCAACAAGACCGATATCCATGGATTCGAATTCTCGCTGCAGCATATGTTCTGGGACACCGGCTTCGGGTTGCAGGCCAACTGGTCTCTGCCGAGCGGCGGCGCCCCCTGGAACTCGCTGACCATCGGTAACCAGTTCGCACTGGCGGGCCTCAGCCGTTCTTACAATGTCGTTGGATTCTTCGAGAAATACGGCTTCCAGACTCGCCTGGCCTACAGCCATCGCGGCGCGTTCTTGAGTGGTTTGAACCAGACCGACCAGAACAACGAGCCGGTTTACACGGCGGCGTATGGCCAGCTCGATATGAGTGCAAGCTACGATATCACCAAGCACTTCTCCGTGTTCTTCGACGCCATCAACCTCACGTCGGCTTCGACGCATCAGTACGGCCGCTATACCGAGCAGTTTTATTCTGCTTCCGAGGGTTTCGCCCGCTACCAGATCGGCTTTCGCGTGGTGCTGTAGTTGCCGATCAATCTCCGAGGCCGCCTCCATCCGGGGGGGCGGCCCTCGGTGGCTCGACTTCTTAGGTGGATTGGCGGTTTAGATTCTTCAGCAAAATCGCGCGAATGCGTTCCGCCTTCGCCGGCGTGAGGTCTCCGAAAAGCCCCCGGGCATGAGGCGGCAGATGCTCGAGCGCCGGGCCGTCTGATTGGAAAATCAGGTAGTCGAACAGGGCTTTCCAGTCGCGCCGCTGTGAGGGCGGCAGACCCTTCACCGCCAACAGGCAGTACAGCAGCGCGTTCGACGGTGAGTCGAAGTAGTCCGGAACATCGCGCCACCAATAATTGACGAGTACATTGAAATCTTCGAGCGCTTCGACATTGTGCCACCACAGTGCGGGGATGTAGACCGCGTCGCCGGGGGCGAGCTCGGCGACTTCGGCGACTTTCGCCGCCTCGGCATAGCGGGGAAAACGCTCGAGGTCCGGATTGCGGATATCAACCAGAGTGATGGGCTGACCCGCGGGGGTCAAGTCGAGCGGGCCCACATAGAGATTTCTGATCTGGTCCGGCGGGAACATGGTGAAGCGGCGGCGGCCGCCCACGACACAGGCGAGGTTTTCGATATGGTCGAAATGCGCCGCAATGCAGGTACGGTTTCCGATCCAGATCGACTCGCGCACCGACTCGGCGGTTACCAGGCTGCGGACATGGTTGGCGTCGGTAAAACCCGGAAGATAAATCGGCAGCGACACGGAACCGGAGTAGAGCGCCGGTGCGGACTCGTTCCCTAATTCCTGACAGAGCCGCTCCAGTACATCGCTGAGTAGCGCCCGTTTGGACTCGAAATTGAAACCGTCCAGCGTGTCGTTATAGAAGAATCGTCCCTCAATGGACGCGGGTCCTTCGAACATGGGCGCCGCATGGCCGCTGTAGAATGTCTTGAGATAGGCGGTGAGAGAGTGCGCCGACTCGAGGCCCGCCTGGGTCGCCGGCCAAGTCCGCACCAGGCCGCGCAGTACCGCCGGGCGGCCCCGTGGCTTTATCGTGTTCTTGAATACGGCCGCATCGACATCTTCCCACTCCTCCGCCTTTTTTGGTTCGATACGCATACGAAGCACCCGCGGCGAGCAATGAAGTCTATTGTACCGCGACTTGCGCGCCCCCTCGTTACTCGCCGACGAAGACGCAAGAATGCGCGCTATAATCTTCGGACGGGCTGGAGGCGAAAGTGGTCAACCGAGTAGTTCTTGATAATCGGATTCACCGGGATGTGCGCATTGCCGCCACGCGGCCGACGCGAGAGAACGCAGAAGTCAACGCGATGAGCGTGATCCCTCGAGAATTTCCGCGACTCCTCGCGCATTATCCGATCTTCTACACCAAGAACATGGAAACGGGTCGATTCGAGCCTTCCGCGTTGCTGGGCTTCCAACCTCAGGAAAACTTGTTCTTCGTGGACGGTCGATGGGATGCTGCCTACGTGCCGCTGCAGATCCAGCGGCAACCGTTCTCGCTAATCACCCGCCGCGCGCAGGATTCTGAAGGTAAACCGCCCTCTCTCGAGGTGGCGCTCGATCTGAGCCAGACCGTTCAATCGCAGGAGGGTGAACGCATATTCCTGGAAGACGGCCAACCGACAAAATTCTTGCAAGACATCACATCGATGCTGTCGGTGCTGGTTGCGGGAGCGAAGGAAACTTACGCGTTCACCGGCCGGCTGGCGGAGCTCAGCTTGATAGAGCCCGTGCAGATCGATATCGAGTTCGTCGACGGCAGCGAGACCAAATTGCAGGGTCTTTACTGGATAGCCGCCGCTGCGCTCAAGGCATTGCCTGCCGCGCAATTGGCGGAGTTGCGCGATCGCGAGTTTCTGGAATGGATGTACTTTCAAATGGCATCGATCGCTCACGTCTCGGGTCTGGTCGCTCGCAAGAACCGGCTGTTGACCGGTGTCACGGCGCCGCACCGCCCTGAGGTGCACCGTGCCGACCCGGCCTGAATCGCAGCCGGTCCGAAAGGTCGTGGTCGTGGGTGGAGGCACCGCCGGTTGGATTACCGCCGGTGTGCTCGCATCGCGCTATCCGCAACGAGGCGAAGACGGCGTTGAAATCACCCTCATCGAGTCGCGCCAGCAGCCGCCCATCGGCGTCGGCGAGGGCACTTGGCCGACCATTCGATCCACACTAAAACAGATCGGCGTCTCCGAAACCGATTTCCTGCGTGAATGCGATGCGTCTTTCAAGCAAGGATCGCAATTCCTCAATTGGGTGGACGGCAGCCATGCGGACGCCTACTACCATCCATTCACGCTTCCGGTCGGCTACGAAGAACGTAACCTGGCTCCCTACTGGCTGGAAGATCCGCGAGACCGGAGTTTCGCGGCCGACATGTGCTTTCAGGCGGAACTGTGCAGCAAGGGCTTGGCGCCCAAGCAGATCACGACACCTGAGTTCGCCGGTTTGGCAAATTATGCCTATCACCTCGACGCCGGAAAATTCGGGCCCTTTCTGCGGAAGCACTGCATCGACAAGCTCGGCGTCAACCACGTGTACGACGAGATTGTCCGGGTTCAGTCGGACGACGCCGGAGACATTGCGCATCTGGTGACGAAGTCCGGGGACCTGCTCGCCGCGGACCTCTTCATCGATTGCAGTGGATTTTCCTCGCTGTTGATTGGCAAGCACTTCGGTGTACCGTTCCTCTCCAAAAAAGATGTGCTGTTTATCGACAAGGCATGGGCGGTGCAGATTCCGTACTCGACCGAAGACGCCGCTATCGCCTCGGTGACACTATCCACGGCGCAGGCTTCCGGCTGGGTATGGGACATCGGCCTCACCACTCGCCGCGGAGTCGGCTATGTATTTTCCAGCGGGTACGTGTCGGATGACGACGCTCTCGAGGAATTGCAGAGTTACCTGAAGATGCGCGGCGATCCGTTCCGAGATTTGAGCTTTCGCAAAATCGACATCAATTCGGGGTATCGCCAGGAGTTCTGGACTCGCAATTGCGTCGCGGTGGGGCTTTCCGCCGGGTTCCTCGAACCTCTCGAGGCGTCGGCCATTGTAATGATCGAGCTGTCGGCAAAGTCGATTGCGAACCTGCTGCCGAGTTGCCGCAGCGGCATGCGACATGCCGCACGACTGTTCAACGACACGTTTCGCTATTACTGGGAGCGCATTATCGATTTCCTCAAGCTGCATTACGCGCTGAGCAGGCGAACGGACTCCAAGTTCTGGATCGACAACAGATGCAGCGAATCCATTCCGGACAGTTTGCGGGACGGCCTGGATTTCTGGCGGTACCACTCTCCATGGCACGAAGATCTTTCGCACCGAGAGGAAGTGTTCTCGGCTGCAAGCTACCAGTACGTGCTCTACGGGATGGGATTTCGGACCGAACCTGCTCGTTGGCTGCTCAACGACCGTAATCGGAACCTGGCACGAGAGAAGATGAACGAATCGGCCAACTACGCCAAGGCGTTGAGCGCGTCACTGCCGGGCAATCGCGATTTGTTGACTCGAATACGTCGGTATGGTCTGCAGAAAATCTGACGCGAATTCACCAAACTCAAACCGAATTCGCCAACCTCGACACCGGCTCAAAGCTCAACACAACCGCACCACAAAAAAAGAGGCGGACCCTCGTCCACCTCTTTTGCCGCGCCTGACGCATGCGTGAGAGCCAAGACTCGCGCCCGGCAAGCGCGCGAGGGGGCCCTCAGAACTTGTAACTGAACTTCACTCCCGCCGTCCGCGGCCGATTGATGGTCTCCGCCGTGACGAATTGATTGCCGTTCTCGAACAAATTGGCGCGCGTATTGGTCAGATTTTGCACGTACAGCTGGGTCGACCACGCATCTTTCGCGGTACCCAACGAGGCGTCGTAGGTGGAAAACCCGGCTTGGTCGTAGGTTTGAATATTGCCGGTGGCCGAATACGAATGCGCCTGATGGGTGCCGCCCACCTGCGCAAAGGCCTTGTATTCGCCGATCGCGAATTCGTAGCGTGCGCGCAGACTGGCCTGGAAGGGCGGTGATTGAGACAGCGAACTGCCGGTGGTTCCGAAGGGGCTGCCGCCGATATTGCCAACTTGTGGAATGACGATGGGCTGGCCGTTCGGCTGCAGCAAATATGGCGCATTGGTGAGATTGCTGCTGTTCCAGGACGCAGAACCCGTGACCGTCAGTTCGTGGGTCACGCGCCCGACGACCTCGGTTTCAACGCCTCGCACCCGATAGTTGGGACCGTTCACGACGAAGCTCAGGTTCCCATAGCAGCATGACTGGAATATCTCCACTTGAACGTCTTTCCAGTCCTCTTGATAGACGGCGCCGTTGAACTCGAAGCGACGATCGAACCATTGCGTCTTCCAGCCGATTTCGTTGTTGACCAAGGTATCGGGCGCATAAGCTTGAGGCGCCTGGTACGTGTACGCGTAGCCGTTGACGGTGTTGACCGAATGATCGGCAAATGCCGCGCCGCGATTGAAGCCGCCCGGCCTGAACCCTTGCGACCAGGTGTAATACAGCAGCACATCTTCCATGGGTCTCCAGCTGATATTGCCGCGGCTCTTGAATCCCTTGTAGGTGATGTTGAGATTATGCGCACTGAGATCGTTGCTGTAACCGGCATTTCCGGTGCAAGGGGCCACTCCATCGCCGTAGCAGCCGAAGCTGCTCACGGAACTACCCACCGCCGTGGTGTTGATTTGATAGTAGCGAGTCCCGGCGGTGACGGTCAGGACCTTGGGAATGATGTCGAAGTCCATTGAGCCGAATAGCGCTTTCTGGGTGTAGCCGCGCGTGATGTCGTCGAAGAACGAGGTGGTGTCGCCGCGTACATTCGGGTTGTGCACCTGAGCTCCGGGCGCGGGACCCACGTCGGTCAAGCAGCCGATGGTCACGGTGGCGGTACAGGCCGGCAAGCCCTTGTACATCCAGTCGATGTTCTCCCGAATGGTGTAGTCCTCCCAGAATATTCCGCCGATGCCGCGCAGCCGCCAGTCGTCCGGGGTGCTGATGCGCAGTTCCTGGCTATCGTGCTTGGCCGTGTCGCTTTCCAACCAGCTCGCGATGGGCGAATAGCATTTGCTGGTAGTGCCGGCTTCCGTCAGCGGGTTGGTGCATTGGTAGTAGTCCGCATACACGCCGCGGGAGTAATTCGTATAGTCGCCCTGTTGTTCGATGTTACGGACCATGTAGCTGCCCGAATACACCAGCCTGAGGTCGCCGATTTTTCCGTTGACGGTCAACGCCGTGTTCTCGAAGCGGTCCTTGTTATACGTAGGGGTGTAAAGTTGTACCGCAAGGTCGGGCAAGGTCTCTCCGGCCGAGCTTTGCGGAGTGACATAAAAGACGCCCTGCGAATTCATGTTCTGGTACGACTGGACCAATAGCGCATTCCAATCTTCATTGATTTTGTAGAGACCGGAAACGCGTATGCCCTGGTAGGTCACCGGATTGATGCCATTGCCGACCAGGTTGTTGTTGCTGACCGAGGGACTGCCGGGCGGCACGCCGTAGGCCGTGGGTGTCGCGCCTCCCGAGCAGGTTCCCGCCGCCAGAGTGCTTCCGGTCGGACAGCCCGTCGCATAGCCCGCGTAGTGAATCCCAATGTCGGTGGGCAGGCGAGAGAAGGTGCCCGGCACATTGTTGATATAGCCGCCCCGCGTATCGCTGTAGATCACGCCGCGCACCGCCAAGGTGTCGGGTATCAAGGGCAGGTTGATCATGGCGTCCACGCTACTGCTGGGATTGCCGCCGCTGGTATAGGCATAGCCGGCATTGACGTTGCCTTCAGTCACGTCGATCTTCGGCTTGTTGGTAATGTAACGCAGCACGCCGGCTTGCGCGCCCGCGCCGAACAGCGTGCCCTGCGGTCCTTCGAGCACCTCGATACGTTCGATGTCGGCGGCGTACACGTCTAAATTGCGGCCCGGCAATTGCCCGGATTGGTCATCCAGGTAAACCGCGACATTGGGAAAGCTGCCGATGCCGCTGGAACCCTGGGTCGCCAACGAGGAAGTCGCGAGACCGCGCATGAAAATGACGCCTTGCCCCGGACCGTTGCTGGCCGAGGTCACATTGGGCAGATATTTCACGAAGTCATCGAAGGTAGTGACATTCAATTGGGTCAGGGTTTCGCCGGTCAGCGCCTGTATCTGAATCGGAACGTCCTGCATGTTTTCCGAGCGGCGCTGCGCGGTGACGGTGATTTCCTGAATCGAGTCGCTGCTGGTGTCGGTATCCGCGGCCGGCGCGGCATAGGTGATTCCAGCGGATGAACCGCCGAGAATGACGGCTATCGCATAGGACAATTTTGAATTCACGGTTCATCCCTCTATGTAATTTATTCCGGCACTCGAGTCGTCATCTTGCATGTTAAGTCGGCAATGTCGCAGAGACTTGCAGTATTGCGACCGTCTCGTGTCCAGACGCGACGGCTGCGGTCGAGTCGCGCGGTACCTGCAGTCCCGTCATGCGGTTTGAGCCAGCGGGCCCAATGCGGTCTTGAGGGGCCCCAGCCAGGGCTCGAAATGGCGCCACTGATCCAGGCCTTCGGTGAAAATCGGCTGACGCACCTGTTCGGAACTCGCGGTGCGCACGCTGCGTTCGGTCTTGTAGAACTCGAGACAGCCGGCCTCGAAGCCCAGTCCGCAGAAATCCAGCAGCCGACGAACATTGCCCTCGAGATCCGTGACCACGTCCTCGTGCTGAACCCGCAAAATCTTGCCCGGCAGCGCCGTATCCCAATGCGCCATCAGCTCCACGTAGCTTCGATAGTAGCGCGCGATGTCCTCGATACCGTAGGTGAATTCCTGACCCGAGGCGAACAGCTGTTTGAAGTTGCTGAAACAGCAGGCCATGGGTTCGCGTCGCGCATCGATGATCTTGGCATTCGGCAGAATCAGATGAATCAAACCTAGGTGTCGAAAATTGTTCGGCATCTTGTCGATGAAAAAGCGTTTCCCGGTGCGGTACGCCTCCGTATCCGACAGATATTTCTCGCCGAATTGCCGCAACTGGTCCGCGGTCAAGCCGGCGAGCGCGCCGGGATAACGCGGATCGTCGTGCCGGTAGTCGCGGCCTTGCAGCATGTGGACGAGCCGCGGTATCTCGGCAAGTTCCATGGTTCCCTCGACCTGCGAGTGCGAGGCCAGAATTTGCTCCAGCAGCGTCGAGCCCGAACGCGGCAACCCGACGATGAATATGGGGTCGTCGCGATCGCATCCCACATTCGCTCGCGCCGCGAAAAATTGGCTGGTACACACCGATGCCTGCAGCTGTGCATTGCGTTCGATGGGCTCCGGACGGTAGCGGCTTTCGTCTTTCTTGAGAGCGTTGCCGCGCTCATAGTAACCATAGGAGTCCGCGTATTCGGCTCTATCCTCCAGCGCTTTGCCCAGGGCAAAACACAGATGGTAGCGGTCGACCAGCGGGATGGCAGGCGCCGCTTCCGCGGCCCGCATGCGCGCGATCTCGTCTTCGGTGAATCGATAGGTCTTGAGGTTTGCAAGGCTCCAATACGCATCGCCATAGCTTGGGTTGACGGCGGCGGCCAATTTATAGGCATCGATGGCTTCCTGGCGAGCCCCGCGGGTTTTCAGCGTATGCGCGATGGACAGATGCAGGTCCGCGACCTCCGGTGTTTCGCAAGACAGTTGACGATACACGCGCAGCGCCTCGTCATAGTCGCCGAGAGCAGCACAGGCCGTGGCATAAACCGTGCGGTAACCGCGATTGAGCGGATCGACCTTGAGCAGCTTGTTGGATTCTTCCAGCGCCTTGGCAGGCCGATGTCGCTGCAAAAGCACTTGCACATACTCATGGCGCGCCAGATGGTACTCGGGCTCGAACACCAAGACGCTTTCGAGCAGGAATTCGGCGTCGTCCAGTACGTCGAGTTTCATGCCGATTTGCGCCAGTAACCGCATGCCTTCGACATGGCTGGGATTCGATTGCAAGAATAGGCGAATGACGTTCTCTGCCGCGGTCACTTCGCCGTCCGCGAACATGCTGGTGGCGTCGACCACCGCGGCGGGTAGCGTTGCCAGCTTGGCGGCGTGGGCCGCCGCCATTTGCGATTCAGCTATTTGGCCGGTCGATCGGAACAGAAGGTTCAACGCCCGCCAGCTCGCCGGGAGGGCCGGATTGAGATTCACGGCTCGCAAGTAGGCCTGTATGGCGGCCGGCGCGTCGCGCAGCGCCACGTGGCAATGCCCCTGTTCCTGGAACAAGCGGCTGTATTGCGGGTGTAGCTTCTCGAAGCGGGACAGTGTTGCCAGTGCGTCGCCAATGTGGCCCAAGTACCGCTGGCTCACCGCCATCATGTACAGCACGTCGCGATTCTCGGGAACCTCCTCGAGCAGCGACTGTGCCGCCCGCAGCGCCTCCTCGAAGCGGTTCTTTTCCATGAACCCGCGAACCCGCAGCACGCCGGCTTCGATGCGTGAGGGAGCTGAATTGGGTGCCGCGGCTGCCATTCAGCTACGGGCGCCGGATGGGGTTGAATCGAGCAAGGGACCTAGGGCGGCTTTCAACGGTCCGAGCCAGGGTTCGAAGTTGCGCCATTGGTCGATTCCCTCGCGATTGATGGGCTGACGCACTTGCTCGGAACTGGCGGTGCGCACACTGCGTTCGGTCTTGTAGAACTCGAGACAGGCGGGCTCGAAGTCTAGAGCGCAGAAATCCAGCAGCCGGCGGACATTGCCTTCGAGGTCCGCGACCACGTCCTCGTGCTGAATCCGCAAAATCTTGCCCGGTAGCGCGGTATCCCAATGCGCCATCAGTTCGACGTAGCTGCGATAGTAACGCGCGATGTCCTCGATGCCGTAGGTGAATTCCTGGCCCGAGGCGAACAGCTGCTTGAAGTTGCTGAAACAGCAGGCCATGGGCTCGCGCCGCGCGTCGATTATCTTCGCGTTCGGCAGAATCAAGTGAATGAGGCCGATGTGCCGGAAGTTGTTCGGCATCTTGTCGATGAAGAACGGCTTGCCGCTGCGATAAACCTGGGTGTCGGCGAGGAACTTCTCGCCGAATTGTCGTAGCTGGTCGGCGCTGAGTTCGGCGAGCACGGCGGGGTAACGCGGCTTCATGTCGTCGGATTCGCGGCCATTGAGGTGCTGCACGAGCCGCGGAATGTCCGCGAGCTCCTTCGTGCCCTCCACCGTCGAATGCGAGGCGAGGATTTGTTCGATCAGCGTCGACCCGGCCCGCGGCAGCCCGACGACGAATATGGGATCCGGACGATCACAACCCCACCCCGCGCGGGCCGCGAAAAATTCCCGCGTACAGACTGTCGTTTGCCGCCGCATATTCCGCTCGAGCGTATCCGGGTCGTAACGGATTTCGTCCTTCTTGAGCGCGTTGCCGCGCTCATAGAAGTGTAACGATTCGGTGAATTCCGCACCATCCTCGAGCGCCTTGCCGAGAGCGAAGCACAGGTGATAGCGATCGACGAGATGGGTGGTGTGCGCGGCCTCTTGCACGCGCATTTGCGCGATTTCTTGGTCAGTGAAGCGATAGGTCTTGAGGTTTGCCATGCTCCAGTACGCGTCACCGAAGCTCGGCCGGACCGCCGCGGCGCGGCGGTAAGACTCGATCGCCTCCTGCTGCCGGCCCACGGTCTTATGGGCATGGGCGATCGCAAGATGCAGCGTCGGGCTCGCGGGCATCTCCGTCCGTAGCTCATCAAATATCTTGATCGCCGCTTCGTGTTCGCCGATGCCCACCAAGGCATTGCCCTCGAGTGTCCGGAATGTCGAATTGCGGGGCTCTACGCCTAACAGCCGGCGGATGTGTTCCAGCGCCTCGACGTGCCTGTGGCGCTCGGCGAGGACCACTGCGTAGTCCTGGCGCGCGGCATGATAGTCCGGCGCGAGTTCCAGCACGCTCTCGAGCAGGAACTCGGCATCATCGAATACCTCGAGCTTCATTCCGATCCTGGCGAGCAGGCGCATTCCCTCGATGTGAGAAGGGTTTTGCTGCAGGAACTGGCGAATCATCTTCTCGGCGACGAGCGTCTCGCCCTCCGCGAACAGGCTGTTCGCGGTGACCACTGCCGCGGGCAGCTTGTCGAGGCTGGCCGCCACGTCGGCGGCGTTCTCCGCTTCGTTGTTCTGCCCCGCCGACCGATAGAGGACGGCGAGCGCCTTCCAACTCGCCGGCAGCGCCGGGTTCAGGGCCACTGCTTGCTGGTAGGCAGTGATGGCCGCCGGCCCTTCGCCGAGCGCCCGGTAGCAGTGCCCGCGTTCCTGGAACAGCCGGCCATACTCGGGATGCAGCCTCTCGAAGCGCTCGAGCGTCGCGAGCGCTTCGGGGACGCGACCCAGGTATCGTTGGTTGACCGCGATCAGATAGAGAACATCACGATTCTGGGGAACTTCGGCGAGCAGAGTCTCGGCGGCCGCAAGCGCTTGCGCAAACTGGCGTTTCTGCAGCAATGCCCGAGCGCGGCCGACTTCAGTCTCGATGCGGGACGGCGAGGAATTGGGTTGCGTGGCGGCCATACGAGGACCCGGTCTGGAAGGCAAGAAAAGGCGGGCATCGGACAGCCCGCCACCGATTCTACGCGACTCATATCGCCCCGTCGCAGCCTCGCCCCACGCTGCGCCGGCGACTCATCGGTTCAAAACTTGTACCCGATCTTCAGCATCAGCGTTCGCGGGCGGATGACCGTATCCTCCTTGACACGCTGCGCGTAAGTCGAGAACACCTGGCCGCGAGAGTCGGTGATGTTCGTACCGTAGATCTGCGCGGTCCACGCATCCTTGGCTACACCCACCGACATATCATAGGTCGTGTATCCCGGCAGTTCGTAGGCAATCGATTTTCCGTCAACCTGCGTCTCGAGCTTGTCGGTTGTGGAGAGCGAGTGCCCACGGCGCATGGCCGCAGTCTGGACGAACGCTCGGTAGTCTCCCAGTGGGAGTTCGTAGCGGATGCGCAGGTTCCCCTGAAACGGAGGGGACTGCGCGAGCGGGCTGCCCGTCTCGCCGTAGGGATTGTTCAGACCGAGTGCCGCCCAGTCGATTGGATTGCCACTCTTATCTTTCAGCGTCGGCGTGTTGACTAACTCGGTGTGGTTCCAAGACCCCGACAACGTGACCGTGAGCCCGGTTAACACTTGCGCGATGACTTCGGTTTCGAAGCCCCTGACCCGGTAGTCCGGACCGTTCGTCGTGAACGTCAAATTGCCAAGCACGCCGGGGTCAAACAGCCCAATCTGGACGTTTTTCCAGTCTTCCCGGTAAAACGTGCCGTTGAACTGCAGGCGATGGCTCAGCCATTGCGTCTTGAAGCCGAGCTCATTGTTGGTCAGCACGTCCGGCGCGAAGCCGATGGGTGTAAGAAATATGCCCTTCAGCGGCGACTGGCCGGCGCTGACAAACCCGGACGCTCGGTTGAAGCCGCCTGGACGGAAGCCCTGCGACCACGTGTAGTAGAGCAACCCATCGTCGGTGAACTTCCAGCTGATGTTCGCGCGGCTCTTAAAGCCCTTGTAGGTCTTCTCGAGGCCCACCGATTTGTCCGAATAGGCCCCGTTGCCCGCCGGGACAACGAGCGTATCCAAATTGAGGCCGGTGTTGCAGGCGCCATCAATAAAATTGGTCGTGAGCGGGTACAAACCGCCGGGACGGCAGTCGTAACTGCCGCCTTTCGCGCCCTTCTCGAACGTGTCCATATTGTAATAGCGTGTGCCGGCGGTAACAGTCAAGGTCTTCGGAATGATGTCGAAGTCCGTGGAAAAGAATGCCGCCTTCTGTTTATAGCCGCGCTGGACGTCATCGTAGAAGCCAATGAGGTCGCTGCGCACGTCGTGGTTATTCGCGCTCGACGCGGGCGGCGCGATCAGCGGCAGGAAGCCCGCTCCGGGCGCACGGTAGTACCAGTCCGAAATGTCCTGAACCAGGAAATCCTCATAGAACAGACCGCCGATGGCGCGCCACCGCCAGTCGTCCGGGGTGCTCAGTCGGATCTCGTGATTCTGGTGGGTGTTGCGCTGTTGGACGCGAAAGCTCGCGACCGGTGACAGGCAGGCGCCCCCAGGCGTTCCGTTAGCGATCGCCTGCGCCGTACCCGGCAGAATGCATGAATAATAGTCGCCGTACGCGCCGCGGTTATAGTTCGTGTAGTCGGCAACCTGATCGACCTTGCGCACCAGATACCCGCCGGTGTAAACGGCCTTGAGCGCGCCGATGCGGCCGTTCAGGGTCCAGGCAGTGTTCGTGAATTTGTCCTTGTCATACTGCGGGGTAAAGAGGTTGACCGACAGGTCGGGCAGCTTCTGGCCGTCGGAGCCATACTGCATTTCGGCGAAAATACCGTCGGCTTCCATGTTCTGGTACGACTGCGTGAGCAGGAAGTTCCAATCGTCGTTGAATTGGTACAGGCCTGACAGGCGGAAGCCCTTGTAAGTGACCGGGTTGATCGCTCTGCCGGCGATCTCCTGGTTCGATGCAACCGTGTTGATCGCCGGCACGACGCCCTTGAAATAGTAGGCGATGCCAAGATCGCTCGCCTTGCGGGTGAAGGTCCCTGGCACGTTGTCGATATAGCCGCCGCGCGCCTCGTTGTAGATGACCGCGCGCACCGCGAGCGTGTTATCGATCAACGGGAGGTTGATGGTCGCGTCTATGCTGCTGCTCGGATCGCCATGCGAGGTGATGCCGTAGCCCGCGTTGAAGTTCGCCTCGGTTTTGTCGAGCTTCGGCTTGTTTGTGATGTAGCGAATCACTCCCGCCTGTGCGCCGGCGCCAAACAGGGTTCCCTGCGGACCCTCGAGAACTTCGATGCGTTCGATATCGGCGGCATAGATGTCCAGGTTGCGGCCGGGCAGTTGTGCCGACTGTTCGTCGAGGTATACAGCGACGTTGGGGAAGCTTCCGGTGGCGCCGGAGGACTGCTCGCCATCCTGAGTGGTCGCGAGGCCACGCATGTAAATCTGGCCCTGCCCCGGACCTTGGTTAGCCACCGTCACGTTCGGCAGGAATTTGACGTAGTCGTCGAAGGTCGTGACGTTCAGCTGCCCAAGTGTCTCGGCCGTGAGCGCCGTGATCGTGATCGGCACGTTCTGCATGTTTTCCGTGCGGCGCTGCGCCGTGACGGTGATTTCCTGAATACCCTCGGATTCGGAGGTGTCGGCCGCGGGCGCGGCGTAGGCGATGCCAGCCGCGCTTCCGCTCAAAATCGCCGCAATGGCATACGACAACTTCTGGCTTGAGTTCATGTTTTCATCCCTTCCCTATTATTCGATTCTGTCAAACTATCGATTCAAACTATCGATTCGAGATGTTTGCGCGTGCACATCAGAAGGCACGAAAGCTTGCAACCTTTGAGTCCGAGCTTAGCCCATCGACTCTTTCCCGCTATGCTATTAAGCGATGCCCCCATGCCAAATTGCGACATGTTGAGGTGCGGGCCGAGGCGTCTCTTGTGTGCTGGTGTCGTGCGTTGCGTCCAAACTACACCACGGAATGGCGAATCCCCGCGCCGTGGTAGCCGGCGATTGGTTGCTCGAGTGCCGGCCCGCGTGCCGTCAAACGTGCAGCGGCTGCCGAGATGCCCGAGGGCAGCGCGCATGCCCGGCTATGCGTGGTCCGCGCCCAGCTTGTCGGGGAAGCCCGATGCGCGCAGCGGCGTACCCACCGAGTCTTCGAGGAGCTTCACGATCATCGAGGAGAAGGCGCTGCCGCCATACTTTGCGCGCCCTTCGATGAAGATCTGTTCCATGACACCCGCGAGGCGTAAGGGAACTCCAAACCTGCGCCCTAACTCAATCGCGAAACCAGCATCTTTGCACGCCAAATCCATGGTGAATCCGATGTCGTAGCTGCCATTCAGAATGACCTGACTCTCCGTTTCATGAACGAAGCTGTTGCCTGAACTGGCGGCAATGGCATCGAAGGCGGCCCGCAGGTCCACACCGGCCTTGGCGCACAACATCAACGCCTCACCCGCGGCGATCAGATGGATGAAGGCCAGCATGTTGGTGACTACCTTGGTGACGGCGGCCTGTTCCATGCCGCCGAGGTAGATGACTCTGCCTCCCATCGCATGCAAAGCCGGCTCATGGGCTGCGTATACCGATTGCGCACCGCCGACCAATACCGTGATATCCCCGGCTTGAGCGCGGTGGACACCGCCGGTCACAGGGCACGCCAATGTGGTAACGCCGCCCTCCTGGGCGCGGTCCGCCAGCGCCTCGATTTGCGCAAAATCATTGGTGCTCATTTCGATCCAGGTGCTGCCGCGCGGCATCGCCGGCAGGGCCAAGCTCAACACCGCAGCACTCGCGGCCGGAGAGGGCAGGCAAGTGATGAGGCCGTCGCAGTGGGCCGCCAACGCCGGCACCGACTCCGCCCAATGCGCGCCCGCGGCGATGACCGAATCGGCGGCCGCCCGATCCAAATCATGCACGCCGACGTCGAACCCGCCGCGCGCCAGATGGGTGGCTAGATGTTTGCCGAGATGTCCCAGTCCAACGAATCCGTAACGCACATTCACTCCTTGCTCGGCGCCGAACCGAAGGGCCGGCGTTTGATACGGGCCAGCGGTCGAACTCGGCCGGCGTTTGATTTGGGCCAGCGGTCGAACTAGGCCAGCGTTTGATCTGGGCCAGCGGTCGATCTCGCCCAGTGGTCGATCTACCCCAGCGGTCGATCGATCATTTCAAGGTGCAACTTGCCGTCCGTGGGATAGGGATTCGCCAATGCGACTTCTTCGTTCAGCTCCACACCGAGACCCGGCGCCGTCGGGGGAATCACATAGCCATCCTCCCAGCGGATCGGCGTGGTGAGAATGTCCGCGTGAAACCCGCCCCATTGTTGAATGCTTTCAAGAATCAGAAAATTGGGTGAGCACGTCGCCAATTGGATGTTGGCGGCGCCCACCACCGGCCCACAGTACAAATGCGGCGCGATCTGCGCATAGTGAACCTCCGCCAACGCGGCCACTTTCTTGGCCTCGAGCAAGCCGCCGACGCGGCCAAGATTCAACTGCAGTATGTTCGCGGCTCCGGCCGCCAGCACGCGGGCGAACTCGTACTTGGTGGTGAGTCGCTCACCGGTGGCAATCGGAATGCACGTGGCGCGCGCCACCAGGGCCATTTGCTCCGGCATCTCGGGGGGCACGGGTTCTTCGAACCATAAGGGATCGTAGGCCTCGAGATGCTTGGCAAGACGAATCGCACCCGACGTGGTGAATTGGCCGTGCGTGCCCACCAAGAGATCCGCTTTATTGCCCACCGCCTCGCGCACCAGTCGCACCAGTCGAATCGTGCGCTCCAGCGCTTCTTGGGTGGGCTGGCGCGGGTCGTAGGCCGAAAAGCCACCGGTAGGGTCGAATTTCAGGCCGGTGAAACCCTGGTCCACATAGTCGGCCGCGCGTTCCGCCGAACGCTCGGGATCGTGATAGAACTCGTCGCCCTCGCCGTCGGCGGGGTAGAGATAGGTGTAGCTTCTCAAGCGGTGGTGAACCTTGCCGCCCAGCAGGTTGTACACCGGCTGCTCCACCGATTTTCCGATAATGTCCCAGCACGCCATCTCCAGCCCGCTCACCACGCCCATCAGCGACAGATCGGGGCGCAGGCTGAAGCCCGAACCATAGCTTTCGCGCCAGATCGATTCGATCTGAAAGGGATCGCGACCTTCGAACCGGCGCATGAAAACATCTTCGATCATGGAAGCGATGACATGCGGCCCGAAGGTGGCGGCGTACACTTCGCCGACTCCCTCGATCCCGCACGCCGTCTTCAATTTCAAGAAGACGAAGTATCGTCCGCCGAAACTCGGCGGGGGATTGCTGACGACGAATACTTTGACACTATCGAGTTTCATAACCGTCCTTGTCGCGGATTACGCACCGCTGATGATGAGGTCGGCGGCCTTTTGCGCCACCATGAGAGTGGGAGCATGGGTGTTGGCCGATGTGACGGTGGGAAACACCGACGCGTCGACCACCCGCAGACGCTCGACGCCGTGCACTCGGAGCATTGAATCCACCACGGAATCCGCAGAGTCATGTCCCATTCGGCAGGTGCCGACCGGATGGTACACGGTGGCTGCGCGTGTCCGGAAGTCGGCCACGAGTTCGGCGTCTCCCATGGCGCACAGATCGGGCGCGAGGGGTTCGAGTATCAGCGCCTTCATCGCTTGGGTGCGAGCGATCGCCTGCACCAGGCGCCCGCCGTGCACCACGTCGCGCACGTCCTTGTCGGTGGACAGGTAATTTGGCGCAATCGATGGAGCGCGGCGAAAGTCGCCGCTGGCAATGTCGATGCGGCCAACGCTGGTGGGCCGCGTCGGCTGAAAGCACAGATAGAAGCCGGGGAACGGGTCCACTTCGATGCGGGTGCGGGTCGCATCTCCGGTGCCGTAGGTCACTGGGTTGAAATAGAGTTGAACGTCGGCGCGACCCGCCGCGGGATCGGCGCGCAGAAAGCCCCCGAATTGATTCACGCTGAGTGCCAGAGGCCCGCTTCGCGCCAGCAGGTAGCGCAGACCGGAACGCAATTTCGCGAGAGTGGAGTACAACTCGTCGTTCAGCGTCGGGCGCGTGGCTTTGAAGGAATAGACCACCGCAAGGTGGTCCTGAAGATGACCACCCACCGCGGGGTTGTCCACCGTCGGAGCGATACCGTGAGCGGACAATGTAGCGCCCGGTCCGATGCCCGAAAGCTGTAACAGCTGCGGAGAATTGACGGCGCCGCCGCACAGGATCACTTCTTTGGCCGCGGCGGAGTAATGCTGTCGTCCGGCGCGCCACCATTCGACGCCGGTGGCACGGCCGGCGCTGAAACATATCTTGCTCACCCAGGCATGTGTCTCCACCTTGACCGTGCCGCGGCGCAGCGCCGGCCGCAGAAACGCATCGGCGGCCGAATGGCGTTTGCCATCTCGGATGGTGACTTGATAACAGCCAAGGCCCTCCGGGCGGGGTCCGTTGAAATCATCGGTCACCGGGAGGCCCAGTTCCCGGGCGGAACCCAGCCAATTCGCTCGCGTTGCATGCAAGAACGGCGTGACATCTTTGACGTCGAGTGGGCCGTTACCGGTGGCACGGCCGGTGGGGTCCACCCGGCGCTCGGATTTTTCAAAATAGGGTCGCACGTCGTCCCAGCCCCAACCCACATTGCCCATGGCGCGCCAATCATCGAAATCCGCAGGCATGCCGCGGCAATACACCAACGCGTTGATGGAGCTCGATCCGCCGAGCACGCGCCCGCGCGGCCAGTACATGCTGCGGCCGTCGAGTCCCGCACTGGGCTGCGTTTGGTATTTCCAATTCACCGATGCATCGGCAAAGGTGCGGCCATAGCCGATCGGGGTTTTGATCCAGAAACGCGCGTCCGAACCGCCCGCTTCCAGTACGAGAACTCGATGCCGTCCATCCGCGGATAAGCGCTCGGCGAGAACGCAGCCCGCAGAGCCGGCGCCGATGATGATGTAGTCGAAATGGTCCACTGCGGGCAGCTTAGCCCGATCGGGCAATTGCGCTATGCCATTTCGCGATCCGCCCATGTCATTTTTAGCGAGCCGAGCGCACGTTTGTCTGTAAAGATCGGCGCCTGCCTTACCGTCGCGTAACGGTTGCGAACCCTGTATGGTGCCAAGGAAAGTCAAATGCCAGAGGTTGACGTTTGAGCATCACGGCAATCGACATTTCCCGGACCCAAGCTCCCTCATCGGTGGAGCGTTGGTATGTTCTGATCCTCATGTGCTTGATCTATGCGATCAATATTGCGGATCGTTATGTCGTCTCCACCGTTCTCGAGCCGATTCGGCTCGATCTGCACCTGGACGACGACAGCGTGGGGATGCTGACCAGCTGGCCGCTGGCCCTGTTCTACGTTACTTGCGGCATTCCCATCTCATGGTTTGCCGACCGTTCGAATCGGCGCAATATTCTCTCCATTTCGTTGATCGTCTGGTCGGGCTTCACGGCGCTCTGCGGTCTTTCGCGCGGTTGGGTGCAGTTCGCTCTCGCGCGGATCGGGGCCGGCATCGGCGAAGCGGGTGGCACACCGCCGTCGACGGCCATAGTCTCCGATTGTTTTCCACCCGACCGGCGGCCGATGGCGATGACCGTGCTCGCCCTGGGCGCGCCCATCGGCGCGTGGATCGCGCTCGATGTGGCGGGGGAGGTCGCGCGGATCTACGACTGGCGGCACGCCTTCCTCGCGCTCGGGGTCCCGGGTTTGGTGGTCGGCCTCATCGTGTATCTGACCATTCGCGAGCCGCCCCGAGGCCGCTTGGACGAAATCGTGGATGAAATCAAACCGTCGGTGAAAGAGACATGGCGGTTCTTCTGGGAGCAAAAGGCGGCGTTCCACGTGGTGATGGGAGGCGGCGTCTGCGCGCTGTGGGGCTGGGGTTTGATGTACTGGACGCCGGCATTTCTGATGCGCACTTACCAAATAGACGTCGCCCAAGCCAGCGAGGTCACCGGCAACATTCATTTGATCGGCGGCTCCCTGGCCACGGTGGGAACGGCCTGGTTGTTGTCGAGGCCCTTCATGGCGGATCCACGCAGAGTCGTGTGGCTGCTCGGCGGAGTGGTCGCGCTGACGACGATTCCGTCGATCATCGCGTATTGGACTCACTCGCTGCTCATCGCAAAAATCATGTTTTGGATTTTCATTCCCGCGATTTACTTCTACATCGGACCTTGTTTCGGGCTGCTCAACAATCTGTCGCCTTGCCACATGCGCTCCATGTTCATAGCGGTATGCCTGCTGGTGGCCAACGTGTTCAATCTGATCGTCGCGCCCAAGCTGGTGGGTGCATTGAGCGTCTGGTTTTCGGCCGGTCGTGGGGTCGATGCCGCGTCTTTGCGTATGGCCATGCTGGTCCTGGCTCCCACCGGGTTCTGGGCGGCCTATCATTTGTTCCTGGCGTCCAAGACCATCATCGCCGATCAAAAGAGAGCCATCGCTTACACCCGGGCGTGGTCTCCCTAAGGATTCCTATGGCGAAGACAATCTTGGATCGCCGTTGGCTGCCCTTGAACGCGCTGCGCGCCTTCGAGGGTGTGGCCAAGCACTCGAGCTTCACCGCCGCGGCGAACGCGTTGCTGATTTCACAGAGCGCTTTGTCGCGGCACGTGATCGCGTTGGAAAAATTGCTCGGTACCCAACTGTTCGAACGCCGGCCGCACGCTCTGGTGCTGACCAAGGCCGGTCAGGTGTTGTTGCCCGCCGTCATGAAGTCGTTCGACCGCCTGGAGTATGCACTCGACGATATCCGCAACGAAGGGGCGACCAGTATCAGAACCCTGCGGGTGCAAATGCCGCCGAGCTTCGCCGTGCATCTCGCCGTCCCCATCTTGCGGGATTTTCGCCGCGCCGCTGCCGAAGTGGAAATCGATTTGGTGAGTCCTTATGGTGTCGGGCCGCCGCCCGGCGATGTGGACGTGGCCGTCGTCTATTCGAAACCCACGGTAACCGACCTGGTGACGGACTTGTTGTGGCCAGTGCGGCTCAGCATGCTCTGCCACCCCAGTGTCGCGGCCCGAAACGAAGGCAAGAGCCTGGCAGAATTCGTCGAATCCAATGAATTGGTGCACGTGCGCATTTCAGATCTGCCGCGACATCATCTGTGGCTGCAATTCGCCCGCCAGGCGGGTTTGAGCTCATCGAACGTCGAGCGCGGCCTGGTTTTCGACACCGCGGTGCTCGCGGTGCAGTACGCGTTGAGCGGCGAGGGCATCGCGCTGGTCGATACCTACCTGTTCGGCGACTATATACGCACGGGGCGCCTGGTCAGGCCGTTCGACAATCAGCTCGATGACGGGTATGGCTACTATTTGACCACTCATCCCGAAGCGTTGAGCGATACCGCCATCGCCTTGTTCCGATCCTGGCTCATCGAGCGTTTCGGCACCAATTCGGGCAGCGCCATTCCGGCGATTCACTTGGCGGTTTCCAATGAGTGATCGCGCCCCGAGCGCGACCGTCAGGATGAACGAGATTCGGTGCCCAGCAGAGCGGCGTGCGATATGCGTGGCGTTATCCCCCGAGAGCGGCGTGCGATGCACGCGGCGTTATTCCTCATCGGCGTGAATGCCGGAGTTTTTTGCGGAGAGTGAAGTTGAAGAGTCAGACGAGAGTAGCGGTGATCGGGGGCGGCGTGGTCGGCGCCAGCGTTTTGTATCACTTGACCAAGGCGGGGTGGAAAGACGTTCTGCTGATCGAGCGTGCCGAACTCACCTCGGGTTCGACCTGGCATGCCGCCGGCGGCATGCACACCGTGAACGGCGATCCGAATGTCGCCAAATTGCAGCAATACACCATCCAACTGTATAAGGAAATCGAGGAAATATCCGGCCAGTCCTGTGGAGTGCACATCACCGGCGGCATCATGCTCGCGGGCACTCGCGAGCGGCTCGATTGGCTGAAGATGGCCAAGGCTCGTGGCCGATATCTGGGTATGGACCTGGAGATCATTTCGGTGGACGAGGCGGCCAAGCTGTTTCCTCTCTTGGAGAAGAAGCACTTCAAAGGCGCGATGTACGATCCCATCGAGGGTCACGTCGATCCCTATGGCGTCACCCACGCCTATGCTAAATCCGCGCAGATCGGCGGCGCCGAGATCGTGCGCCATACGCGCGTGACCGACCTCAGGCAGCGCGCGGACGGTTCCTGGGACGTCATCACCGACCACGGCAACGTTCATGCGGAACACGTGGTGAATGCCGCCGGACTATGGGCTCGCGAGGTGGGCCGGATGGTGGGTATGGAGTTACCCATTCTTGCCATGGAGCATCAATATCTCATTACCGGCGACATGCCCGAGCTGGTCGGCCCTGGTTCGATCGGAAAGGGCGAACAGCTTCATGCCATCGATTTCGAAGGGGAGATTTACATTCGCCAAGAGCGTGGCGGCATGCTCATGGGCACTTATGAACGCGCGGGCGTGCCCTGGTCCCCGGTGACCACGCCATGGGACTTCGGCCAGGATTTGTTGCCCAACGATCTGGAACGCATCGCGCCCAGCCTCGAAGTGGGTTTCGAGCACTTTCCCGCCTTGGGTGCTGCCGGCATCAAAAAAGTGGTCAATGGCCCGTTCACGTTCGCACCGGACGGCAACCCGCTGATCGGGCCGGTCCGAGGGCTCAAAAATTTCTGGGTGGCCTGCGGTGTCATGGCGGGCTTCAGTCAGGGCGGCGGTGTGGGCCTGGCGCTGTCCCGCTGGATGGTCGACGGCGATCCCGGCGCCGACATCTGGGGCATGGATGTCGCTCGTTACGGCGATTGGACCACATTGGCATACACCAATGCGAAAGTACGTGAGAACTATTCGCGCCGCTTCAGCATCCGTTTTCCCAACGAGGAGCTCACCGCGGCGCGCCCGCTGCGGACCACACCGATTTACGAGAGGCTCTTGGCCGAGCACGCGGTCTATGGCGACTATTGCGGGCTCGAGCACCCGCTGTGGTTCGCGCCCACCGCCGAGGAAGCGGTCGACCATGTCAGCTTTCGCCGCTCGAATGCGCATCCGCACGTTGCCGCCGAGTGCGCGGCCGTACGCGACGGCGTGGGACTCCTGGAAATATCCAACTACGGGAAATTCGAGGTGCGGGGATCGGGCGCAGCCGAATGGCTGTCGATGGTCATGGCCAACCGGGTTCCCGGTGTGGGCCGAATCGCCTTGAGTCCCATGCTGAACGAGCGCGGCAAGCTGATCGGCGACTTCACCCTATGCCGCGTCGCCGCGGACCATTTCTTCTTGATCGGCACCTACGCGGCCGAAACCTACTATATGCGCTGGTTCGAGCGGCATCTGCCGCCGTCCGGAGTGACGGTGCGGCCGTGCGCCATGCAGTACGTGGGGTTGTCGGTCGCCGGTCCAAAATCCCGCGCGCTGCTGCAAAGCTTGGTGCGGGACGATTTGGCTACCGCCGCGTTTCCATTCATGTCGTTCCGGCGCATGGAAGTGGGTATGGTTCCGGCCTATGTCGGGCGGGTGTCCTTCACCGGCGACCTTGGCTATGAAATTTGGGTGACCACCGACTACCAACGTGCGTTGTATGATTCGCTGATGAAAGCCGGCCGCGAGCTTGGGGTAAAGCCATTCGGCGGACGCGCGCTCAATGCCATGCGCATCGAAAAGAACTTCGGCACCTGGGCGCGCGAATACCGGCCCATATACGGGCCCTTCGAAGCGGGTCTCGGGCGTTTCGTCGACATGAACAAGAGCGATTTCATCGGCCGCGCCGCCGCCGCCGAAGAGAAGGAGAGCGGCGGATCGCTGCGGCTGGTGGGCTTCAAGGTCGACGCGACGGATGCGGACGCACTCGGCGATGAGCCCATTTGGCACGACGGCAAGGTGGTCGGCTGGGTAACGTCGGGGGCGTTCGGCCACCGCGTCGGGTGTTCGCTGGCGCTGGGCTACGTCCCGACGTCGGTAGCCACCGCCGAGAGTGGATTCGAGATAGAAATCATCGGCGAACGGCATCGGGCGGTCCGGCTGTCGGCGGCTGCGTTCGATCCGGCCGGTGCGCTGATGCGCGCCTGAGAGGCATGGCGGGGACCGGTGGGTAGCGGGGAGCGGTCGCGAGCGCGGACTGGTCGGTAGGGGGCGGTTGGTAGCGCGCAGATCAGCGCGCATCCGGCATGGCCGGTAGCTGCAACTGATAGGCGTCGGAGCGGCCGCGCGAGCCGCCCACCAGGCAAGCATAGACCCGTGTCGTCTCGGCCCCGAATTCGCACCACTCGAGCCCGAAACCACCCCGACCCTGGCGAACGACGGTGGCCGCGAGGTGCCCGGTGGTGAGGGTAACTGAGGGTTCTTCGGCCGGCTGCAAATACAGCAACGACAGAAGGCGCAGGTTCAGGTTGGTTTCCATGAACGCCCCGGTCGAACTGACGTTCAGCAACCGCCCGATGCCGGCGGTGGACGGCAAGGTTACAAATCGTACGCTCACGTCGGTTGGTCGACGTTGGCCCCAGCGATGTTCCATGACTCCTCCCGAATTAGGCGGTCTTCGCAATCGTAGAGTCGGCGGCAATCGTAGAGTCGATGCTCGTGGCATCCAAAGTCTCAATGAGATTAACCAGGCGGACGAGCGCTGTCCATACCGCCGCGTCGGTGTTGCCGGCACGCGAGAGCGAAGCTGCACCGGCGGCCTGTTCCAAGGCGATGGCCGCGTCGGCGACGTCGGCGGCTTCCAATATGGCTGCGCCTCGGCGCAATCCGCTGGCGCGAGAGACCAAGTCAGCAAAGATTTGCACGGCATCATCTTCGCTGCGCGCCAAGGCTGCGCTGAGGGTCACCAACTTCATCCCCTCGCTCTGCAACCGTACGTTGAACGCACGCCGCAAATCGTCGGAATCGTCGATCGCCCGAAGCGGCTGCCCTCTTGGCCGTGGCCTTTGTTCAGTTGATGCCACCATCCCTCCTGCGTGCGCTACGAAACGGCGACCAGTCCATTTGGATACTCGCGCTCCCAAGGCTACTCCCGCTCCCAAAGCCACTCGGTATTGTTCGCGTCGAACATCAATAGCTAAATCCACGCGGCAAGGATGTAGGGGAATTGTGTCATTTGAGGCTTGCGACTCATCTACTCGACCCTATTGTTTGAAACTGCCGAATGCGTCACAGAGGCGGTTCGTTTGGCAACGTTGCGGTGCAGCACCTACGTTCGGACGACGTCGACACCTCGCCGGTGACAGCTGCGATTCCCATCCGCTCGGATCGCGACTCCAAGACGCGTTTCTGAGACCTGCAGCATGTTCGTGCCCGGCATGGAAATGTTACGTTGCGCCCCGATAAATGCGACCTCCGGCGGATCGCCGAATGCGGATTTATACAGACGAAGTTAGGAGATTGACATGATTGGAAACATTGCTCGATGGGGCACCAACGCGTTGCTCGTTGGGATGGCCTTGATGACGTATGCGGTATTCGTACTAGCTAAGTAGATTTGTTCGCATCAGCCGGAGGCGTTCTCGCCGCCACGCACGTTACACCCGCCCAAGCAACGTAAGTTGCATACCCGTTACGCAACGTACGTCATACGTTCGTTACGCGGCGGCCGAGGTGGTGACCACCTCGAGTTCTTCCGGGCTGATGCGTTTGGACTTCCACAGCACCATGCTGTAATAACAAACGTAATAGCCGATCACTACAAATAGCAGGCCGACCGTGAGTGGGCTTCTCATCATCGACGGTGGTCCAAAACCTGATGGTCCAAATCCTGATGCTCCAAAACCTGGGTTGGCGATCAGCGGACCGCTCGACTGATTCATGGAGTAGAGCTCGACCAGGCGGTATACCAACCGCCCAATGAACAGCAGGGATACGGCGACGCCCGTGTAGGTATGGGGCACATAGTGCAACTGGCCGTCGTAGCTCCGATAGCGCGTTTGCCGCGCGCCCCATACCCCCAGTCCTATTCCGGCCAAGACGCCGACGATTTGCGCGGCGAGGAATTGTCCGGCCTGCATTGCCACGGGAAGTAACGTACACCCGAGCACGAGCAGGATGCCGATGCGCACTCGCATACGGATAGGACTCACACGCTGCCGGCCGAAGTTGCGGCGGAATCGCCGATAAATCAACAGGACCGCCAGCACGGCGATCACGTAGGGCCAAATTCGCGAGTAGTCGAATTGCATTTCGTCGATATTACTACGAATGAGTAATCGTGGCTGCGGCGTGCTCTGCAACCATACGGTATCCGAGCGCATAGGCTAGCGGCGCAACGGGGCGACGATGGAAACCGTTTGGCTGTACGGATGAACGCTCGAAGTGTGCGTCCGCTCATATTTCCGGTGGAAGCGACGCGGGTGTGCTGGACTCGGCGGGTGCTCCACCCTACCATAAGGGCGCTGCGAGTCTTGTAACCAGGCGATCAACAGTGAGATCCCCGGGCGACAGATCGCGGCAACGGCGTGTCAGGGAGGATACATGCGGGTACGGATTTCGTGCGGCCCGGTGTGGATTGTTTGCGCATTGCTACTAAGCACCACTCCTTTGGCTGCACTGACGGTGCAAGACCAGATCTCTGACCTGTCCGTCGAAGAATTGAGCAACCTCGAGATCACCTCGGTCTCAAAACGTGCCGAACGCCTGTCGGACGCGCCCACCTCCGTGTTTGTGATAACGGCCGAAGACATCAGGCGTTCGGGCGCCACCAACCTGCCGGATGCTCTGCGGCTCGCCCCCAGTCTTCAAGTGGCGCGCGCCAGCGCCAATGAGTACACCGTCAGTGCGCGTGGATTCAACAGCTCATCGGCCAACAAGCTTCTGGTGCTGATCGACGGTCGATCGGTGTACTCGCCGTTATTTTCCGGGGTGTTCTGGGATGTACAGGATGTGATGCTCGAGGACATCGAGCGCATCGAAGTCATCAGCGGACCGGGCGGCACATTGTGGGGCGTCAACGCCGTCAACGGCGTCATCAACGTCATCACACGTTCCGCCTCTCGGACCCAAGGTGGCCTGGTCGCCGCCGGCGGCGGAAACCGGGAAGATCGGGCCAGTCTTCGTTATGGAGGGACGCTTGGCGCTGCCGATTTCCGCGTCTACGCCACCCACTTCGATCTCAAGAACACCGAGACGCGGGCCGATGACGTCAAGGACGACGCCGCCCGCCAGACCCAGGTGGGATTTCGGAGCGATTGGGTCCGTGAGGGCGACAGTTTCATGCTCAAGGGCGATGCTTACACCGGCCGGGAGGGTCAGCCGCTGCCCGGAACCCTTTCGATACAGGGCGTGCAACTGGCCCTGGGTGAGATATCGGTGTCGGGCGGCAATGTGACCAGCCGGTGGGAGCATAGCTTGGCAGGCGGCGGCGGCATCTCAATCCTTGCGTATTACGACCACACCGAGCGCACCGTTCCTCCGACATTCGCCGATTCGCAGGACATCGTCGATCTGCAACTGCAGTTTTCCGCGAACCCGCTCGGCGCGCATACGGTGGTGTGGGGTGCGGAATACCGTTATGGCATGGATCACGTTGCCAACAGTGCCTACGTGGCTCTCCTGCCGGCACGCCTCGACCAGCATTGGCCCAGCCTTTTTGCGCAAGATGAAATTGCGCTGCTCCGTGATTTGCGGCTCACGCTGGGTGCCCGATTGGAGCGCGACGACTATACGGGCACTGAGTTCCTTCCCACCGTTCGCCTCGCGTGGAAATGGGCGCCGAACCAGCTGGTGTGGAGTGCCGCATCGCGCACCGATCGCGCGCCCTCGCGGCTCGACCATGACACCTACGTGCCCGGCACGCCACCCTTTGTGTTGCGGGGCGGGCCGGGTGTGGTTTCCGAGACGGCCGAGGACTACGAGCTGGGTTACCGCGGGCAAATTACGCGTGCAGCCTCGGTGTCGGCTACGGTCTATCACACCATCTACGATCGTCTTCGCACCCAAGAGGTCGATCCAAGTTTTACCTATATCTATTATGCGAATGGCATGCAAGGCACGACTTCGGGCGTGGAGCTCTGGGGCAGCTACCAGGCAACGTCAAGCTGGCGCTGGAATGCGGGGTTCAGCCGCTTGCGGCAAGCTCTGCACCTCACACCCTATAGCAATGATGCTTCGGCGGTGGCGGTCACTGAAGGTGCCAACCCGGCGCGCTGGGCCATCTTGCGTTCGTCGCTCGATGTTGGAGCGCGAACGCAGGTCGACGTCACACTGCGTTACATGGGCGCGCTGTCGCTACCGGTCGTACCCAGCTACACGGCACTGGACTTGCGTCTAGGGTGGCAGCCAAACCCCAAAGTCGATCTGTCGATCACGGGGCAAAACCTGCTGGGGAAGGGTCACGGGGAATTTACCGATGTGGCCACCCGCACCGACGTCAAGCGCAGCGTTTTTGCAAAGGTGGAGATTCGACTTTGACGTCCGCCCATGCACCCATGGTTTTTCCCTCGTGAGGGGCGTATCCCGGTGCCGCGTCTCGCCGTGGGTTTGGCGAATCTCGGTCGTCACCTTCGTACTCATGGTCAACGCATGGGCCGATCCGGTGGCGCCGACGGACTCGCTGACCACCGAATATGCAATCAAGGCGGCATTTCTCTGCAAGTTCGGCAACTACGTGGAGTGGCCGGCACAACCGCCTCAGATGCCTGAGACCCCGTTTGGGATCGGCGTGGTCGCTTCCGACACGGTATTCGATGAACTGCTGCGCGCCGCGCGCGGCCAAACGGTCAACGGACGTCCCATCGCCGTGCATCGGCTCGCGGGGGGAGAGCCCATCAACGGACTCGACATTGTCTTCGTTGCGCGTTCGCACGCGGCCCGGTTGACCGAGACGCTGGCCGGAGCCAGAGGGCAGCCCATACTCACGGTGACGGAATCCGACAGGGGAATCCCGGACGGCAGCATCGTGAACTTCGTGGTGATTGCGGACAAGGTGAAGTTTGATATTGCGCTCGAGCAAGCCGAACACAGCAACCTCAGAATTAGCGCACGCCTGCTGGGGGTTGCGCGCCAGGTGTCCGGGAGGGCCTCTCCATGATGAGTTTTGGGGGATCACTGCGTCGCAAGCTGTCGGGCATCGTGCTGCTGACCACGCTTTCGGCGCTGGTCGTTGCTCTCGGCGCGATGGTGGCCTACGACTTGCACGCCTACCACCAAAGTTGGGTGAACAACGTCACCGCGCAGGCGGAGCTGCTCGGTCGGACCAGTGCCCCGGCGCTGGAATTCGATGATGCGCGCGTAGCGCGCGAGAACCTGGCGCTGCTGCGTTTCCAGCCGAAAGTGCGCGCCGCCGCCATCTACGGCGCGCGTGGCGGCTTGTTCGCCACCTATGTCGGCAGCGGAACGCACAGCGATTTTCCTGTTTTGCCGGGGGTCGACGGCGTCTCCGTGCAACAGCGCAGCCTGGTCATCTTCAAACGCATCGTGGAGAACGGCCAGATTCTCGGCGTCGTGTATCTGCGCGCCGACTACGAGCTGTACGACCGCGTGCTCAGCTACACCGGCATCGCGTTGTCGGTGGCCATCATCGCGATGCTCCTCGCCGCGGCCATGTCCTTGTGGCTGCAACGAATCGTGACTCGGCCGATTCTGGCCATCGGCGCGACGGCGCGCGAAGTGGTGGAGCAGCGCGACTATTCCCGCCGCGTCGACAAACGCAGCGACGACGAGCTGGGAGCGATGGTGGATGCCTTCAATGACATGATGCGCGAGATCGAGCGTCGCACCGAGGCCCTAGAGGCATCGAATCGCGAGAAGGATCTCGAAGTCGACGAACGGCGCCTGGCGCAGCAGGAGGTAACGCGTCTCAACGAGGAGTTGGAGCAGCGAGTAGGCGATCGAACCGCACAGCTCGAACGCTCGAATCGAGACCTTGCGTTGGCCACCGTCGCCGCGGAGAGCGCCAACCGTGCGAAATCCGAGTTCCTTTCCAACATGAGCCACGAGCTTCGCACGCCGCTGAACGCCATCATCGGGTTCGGACAGCTCCTGGCGTCCAAAGACTCCGCGAGATTGACGACGGAGAAGCGCCAGGCGTTCGTCGAGCATATCGTCACCGCCGGCGGCCACCTGCTGACGCTCATCAACGACATCCTCAATCTTGCGCAAATCGAGGCGGGCAAGCTGTCGCTGTCGCTGGAGCCCATGGCACTGACGGGGGTTCTCGAGGAGTGCCGGGTGATGACGGAGCCGTTCGCTTCCAAGCGCAACATTCGGCTGTTGTTCCCGAAGGACCAACCGTTGCACGTTCGCGCCGACAGAACGCGATTGAAACAAGTGCTGCTCAATTTACTTTCGAACGGAGTCAAGTACAACCGGGATATGGGGTCGGTAGTCCTCAGTTGCGATTGCCCCGCGCCCGATCGCATCCGCATATCCATTCAGGATACGGGAATTGGAATGGCAGCTGAGCAATTGCAGGCGCTGTTTCAACCGTTCAATCGACTCGGCCGGGAGACGGGCCTTCAAGAAGGCACGGGCATCGGACTCGTGGTGACCAAGCATCTAGTCGAAATGATGGGAGGCAGCATCGGCGTGAGCAGTGCGCCCGGAGCCGGCAGCCTGTTCTGGATTGAACTCGAAGCCATCCCGCTCGGTGTGACCGGAGCACACGCATCCGCTGACGCAGTCCTGGCCGCCGGCATCGCGGGTAAGGACTCGGTGCGCACCCTGCTGTGCGTAGAGGATAATCCGGCGAGCCGCCTTTTGATCGAGGAGGCACTTGCGTCTCGCTACGACTTGCGCGTGCTCGGCGCATCGAATGGCCACGAGGGTATCGCCATGGCGCGCATTCACCTACCGGATGTCATACTGATGGACAACAATATGCCCGTCATGAGCGGCAGCGAGGCGCAAGCGATCCTTCGAGGCGACCCGAAGACCGCGGGCATTCCCATTATCGCGCTGAGCGCCAACGCGATGCCGGGAGAAATTGCCGAAGCGCTGAGCGCCGGGTATTTTCGCTATTTGACCAAGCCCGTCGATCTGCTGGAGCTGACCGAGGCCATCGACAGCGCCCTGAAGCTTGCCGCAATCAGGAAGGCACTATGACGCCGAGGTATGGCTCGCTGGATTGAGCCACTGCCGGCACGGCTCATTGATCGCGTCGCCCGACGCAGGTTTTGTACTCGTGTGAATTCCCATCGCCCACGGTCTCATCAATCACCACCTGATGGTTAATTGGCGTTCTCGCGGCTGCGTCTGTCAGATGGATTTGCAGCGGACCTCACTATCCTGCGCGCCGCTCAGCGCAGGAGAACGGTTGCTCGTGTCCTCACCGTGAATTTTCGTGGCGAATTCAGGGTGAGTTCAGATTGGGGCTCTAGAATTCCGGCCGAACCGGTAGCGCACATTCGCCGGTCGCTATGCGGGGGAGTTTGAAAATCATGATCCGTGGCATCGTCGGCTTGACAATTTTCGCGGCCGTAGCGGGCATCAGCGTCGCCGAGGCGGGTGACGATGCGCCCAACTCCGGGCTTGCTCCACTTCAACCGCCGACCGCGGCCAGCGCGCCGGTGAAAGCCGAGTCGTCGCGTTCGGTCGAGGAGGGCGATCTCGGCGGGGTCACCACCAGAACCGTGGTGAAGAGTAGCCAGTTCGACGTATCGCCCACCAATAGTTACGACTCCATCAAAAATGTGGCGGGCGTCGGCACCGACGACAGCAAGGCCGGTGTATTCGCCGACAATATTCTGATTCGCGGCATTCACTTGCTGTCTGCGTCGAGCTATCGGCTCGATGGGGGGTTCGCCGCGATCAACGTCGTCGGTCTATCGGAGGATAAGGAATCCGTCGAGGTGCTGAAGGGTGCCAATGCGCTGCTGTATGGAATCACCAGCCCAGGCGGCATCGTCAACTTCGTGATGAAACGCCCCAAGGCCGATCCCTACGAAGCAATATCCGTTGCCGGTGCATCCACCGGTCAGGTGATAGGTGCAATGGACGTCAGCCGCCGCTTCGGCGACGAGGGACGGTTCGGCGTGCGAGTCAATCTGGCCGGCGGTCATGTGGCAAGCTATGTCGACTCCACGGGCGGCCCCAAAGCTCTCGCCAGCTTGACCGCCGACTGGGATCCCACCGACCGATTGGCGGTCAAGCTCGATTTCGAGCATTTCTCGCAGAACGCCGTGGATCAGGCGGTGCTTGACCTGCCGAAGGCCATCAATGGGATCATCACCTTGCCCAACCTCGACCGCTATGACCCCACGCTGCTGCGATCGGGCCTGTGGGACAAGAATCTCACGGTGGGAACCAACGTTCTCCTGAGCGCCAACTACCGCATAGTCGATGGCTGGTCGGTGTTGTTGGAGGGCGGACAGTCCGAGATCTTCCGTACGCGAATATTGTCGCAGATATCGGCTTACAAGTTGGATAGCGGAGACGGCACGCTGACCTATACGCTTACCCCGCGAACCAAGGGTTTGAACACCTACCTCAAGGCAGAGCTGAACTTTCAGAAAACGTTCGGCATCGTCGACAACGACCTCGCCGTAGGCGTGAATCGCAATCAGCGCGACAACAGCAACCCAGCCACCACGCAATACAAAACCACCCAAAATATATATATCCCCCTCTCCGTGCCGGCTCCGGGTCCATTCAAAAGTGAAGTCGATGTGCCCCAAAATAGTTACGACATCGGACCCTACGTGTTCGACAGCCTGACCCTCTATGAGCGGCTGCATATCGTGGGCGGCGTCCGCTACCTAACCTACAACGCGGACTATGCCCAGGCCACCGGAGCGTCCTACAAGACGAAAACCGAGCAGTGGGTGCCGGCGTTCGGAGCCATCTTCGACCTCACACCCCGGCTCTCTATCTATTCGAGCTATATGAAGGCGCTCAGCGAGACGGGGGTCGCACCGATCGGAGCCGTGAACTATGGCTCGGTACTACCGCCGGAAACCTCGACGCAAAAGGAGGTCGGCATTCGCAGCAACAAGCTCGATGGGGTCACGGCCTCGCTGGGTTACTACCAATTCTCCGAGGCCAACGCAGTTATCAATCCGCTAACCAATATTTACGAAATCAACGGCACCACGAATTTTCACGGGATCGAGGGATCATTCGACATTCATCCGTATCGCAGTTGGTCCATCAATGCCGGCGCGCTCTATTTGCTTCAGGCCCTGCAGATCGCGCCGCTGCAATCCTCCATCAACGGGCGGATGGTGGAAAATATGCCGCGATTGGCGGGAAACCTTTCCGGAACCTATCACCTCGATTACATCCCCGGCCTGGCCTTGACTGCGGGGACCAATTACGTCGGGAGGAAGTATGTCGATCCCGCAAATGAGGGAACCATTTCATCCTACGAGATCTTCAACCTACTGGCGGCCTATTCGCCACGGCTCGATGGACACCGGACCCGATTCACATTGGGCGTGTCGAATCTGCTGGACAGAAGGTACTGGAGTACCGCCGCGCAGGGGGCTCTCGGTCTAGGGGCGACCCGCACCATCAAGGCTTCGGCCCAGGTCGCGTTTTGAGGCAGGCGCGTCGACAATCTGCCGACTCGTTGCCGAGGGGACGGTGATCGGCACGGTCAAGATGAAAGCCCGGGCAGGCAGCGTTGTGAAAATGTCCCTGGTGCTGCTGTGCGTGGGTACGCGGTCGCCTGAATGGGTGTGCGCACACGATGCCGACAGCGACCGCCAGGCATTGCAATCGTACCAACCGGAGCAATCGGTGGACGGTGCGATTCGTATCTGGGGCAGCCCGGACGATGCGGCTTTGCTGCAGGACTGGGCGGTGGGCTTCCGACAGTTCCAACCGCAAGCGCGCATTCAAGAGACGCTGTACGGACCAGAATCGACGATGGCGGGGGTCTACAACGGCGTCGCGGATCTGGCGTTCATGGCACGTGAAATGCGGCTGCCGGTCGAGGACATGGCCTTTACCTGGGTGTATCGATACAAGCCCTTCAGCGTGGAGATCGCCAACGCCGGGCTCGCTGCGGACCGACCCAGCGCCAATCTTGCCGTGGTCGTCAATAGCGCGAGTCCTCTGCAGCGGCTCACGCTGGATCAACTCGACGGCATATTGGGTGCCGAGCACAGGCGAGGCGGCGCTAATTTGCGCCGCTGGGGTGACCTTGGCCTCGGCGATCGGTGGAAGCGCTTGCCCATTCACGTGTATGGGCCTCCCGTGGACAGCATCGCGGCGATCCATGTTCGAAGTGTGGTGCTGCGCGACAGTTACAAATGGAATTCCGCCTACCGAGAGATGCCCGGCGACGATGAACAAGTGTTGCGGGCCGTAGCACGCGATCCGCAGGGGATTGGCTACGCGCGCCTCGACCACTCGATCCGGCAGATCAAGCCGCTGGCATTGGCGGCGACAGGCGATGCCCGATACTTTGCGCTTACCGCACAGAACGTGGCCGAACGCGCCTATCCGCTGAGCCGCGTGATCACCATGGTGCTGAATCGCGAACCCGGTAAACCCATCGAACCCAAGGTCAAGGAATTTCTGCGCTTTATCCTGAGCCGCGATGGTCAAGCAGCGATAGCACGCGACGGCCACTACATTCCTTTGACTGCAGCAACTGCGCGAGCGCAACTGGAGCGACTGGAATGAGCGGCGAGCGGAAAATGCAGGTTCTCGCGGCGCTGCTCGGCGTATCGATGTTCGCCGTGTCGCCATTCGCGCTGGATGCGAATGTCGCGGGTTTGGGCGACATGAATTTACCTGCGCCTTATGTTGCGCCGGGGCGAGAGATTTCGGGCACCATTCGCATTTGGGGCCATGGTGCCTATGGTGGAACCGAAGACTTCATCGAATCGCTGACGCGTGCATGGGAGGCGGGATTCCGCAAATACCATCCCAGCGTGCAGTTCGAAACACGACTCACCGGCACGGCCGCGGCGATCGGGGCGCTCTATACCGGAGTAGGCGATCTCGCCCTCATGGGGCGCGAGATATGGCCGAATGAAGTCGCTGCTTTCGAGGAGGTATACCACTATCCACCGACCGGCGTGGATGTCGTGACCGGAAGCTTCGATGTGCGCAATCGTGGTTACGCCATCGTGTTGTTCGTGCAGCAGGACAATCCGCTCAGGCGACTGACCCTAAGTCAGGTGGATGCGGTGTTCAGTGGGGAGCATCGGCGCAGCGCCTCCGGCGCCCGCACCTGGGGCGATCTGGGTCTCGGTGGCGTATGGAAACACAAGGAGATTCACCTCTATGGCTTGCCCATTGCCCGGGGTTTCGCCCAATACTTCGAAGATACGGTATTCGAGTCGAGCCGCATCTGGAATCCGCGAATCCAAGAGTTTGCCGACCAACCAGGCTCCAAAGGCGGCGACACCGATGGGGGCCAAGCGCTGCTCAATGCGCTGGCGGAGGATCCGCAGGGCATCGGTTACGCAGGTCTTCTGTACCACAACCCGCGGGTCAGGCCGTTGGCGCTTGCGGCGCAGAATTCAGGCCCCTATGTCGAGCCGACCAAGGACACGGTGCTCGATCATAGCTATCCGCTGACTCGCAAGATCACCCTATTTCTGAATCGCGCGCCCGGAGTGCCGGTCGAGCCGAAGCTCAAAGAGTTCCTGCGCTATGTACTCAGTCGCGAAGGGCAGCAAGCGGTGCTGCGTGAAGGTGGCGGATATTTGCCCATGCTCGCACCGTTCGCGGCCAATGAACTGGATAAATTGGAGAATAAGCCGTGATTGGAGCACGAGCCGTGAAGTCATCGAGCAGCAAGGTCAAAGTTCTCGACATCGTGCTCGTCGGCACCGTCCTGCTGCTGTCAGCGGCTCTGGCGCATGTGCAGGCCGCGCAGCACAGCAGCACCCAGGCGTCCCATGACGCTCCGTCCACCTGCGACGCCGAGTGCTCCGCACAGTCGCAGCCCACCGACGAATCAAAGAAGCTTCCCACCGGCTCGGCCGCGGAGCGCAAGGCGCGAATGCAGGCCCGCGCCATGGCGCAGGCCTACACCAAGAAGTTCGATCTGAGCGGACTCCCGCACTACGTACCGGAGGAGAAACCAACGGGCGTTCTACGCATCGCCGGCAACAATTATGTGGGTGATTCTTCGCTGGGCGAATGGTGGAAGGAAGCGTTCGAGAAGATGCAGCCCGGCATTGAGATCGAATACTACCTACCGACTGCGGCGATCGCGACCTCGCGGTTGTACTTCGACCTCGCGCAGATCGGTATCAATCACGAACCCAGCTTCTATGACAGTCTGGCGTACCTGCGCATCAAGGGCTTCGCGCCCACCGGCGTTTCGGTGTTCACGGGTTCGTACGACTATGTCGGTTGGCAAAACAACTTGGTCATCATCGTCAACGAGAGCAACCCGCTGACCCGGATCACCATGAGACAGCTCGACGACACCTTCGGCTCGTTACGTGACGGTGGCTGGGTCGGTACCGATTGGCACCCGGAGATGAGCCGCGGTCCCGAGGCCGATATTCGCAAATGGGGCCAGCTGGGTCTGGGCGGCGATTGGGCCGACAAGCCGATCAGCGTGCACGGCTACAGCCTGCGCTATGCGACGGCGCTCGAATTCTCCAACCGAGTGCTACACGCCAGCGACAAATGGAATGGCGATTTGCATACGTACGCCAACTACCGACGACCGGATGGAACGACGTATCTCGAGGCCAACCAGATCGTCGATCACGTCAAGAATGATCCGTATGCGATCGGCTACGTGCGCTTCCATCAGGGATTCCCGAAGGGCGTCAAGGTGCTGGCCGTATCGAAGGGCGACAACGGCCCGTACGTCGAATACGGCATCGACACGTTACAGAACCGTACGTATCCGCTTTGGGGCGATCAGTCATTCTGGTTTACCGTGCAGCCGGGCGAGAAGGCGGACCCGAAGGTCCGGGAATTCATCCGATTCGTGCTGAGTCGAGAAGGTCAGGAACTGGTGCAGCGCGACGGTAAATACCTGCCTTTGACTGCGCAGATTGCGCAACAAGAACTGGCAAAGCTCAAGTAGCAGTTGCCCGAGACATTGCCAACACATAGGACATAGCTGGGTACGGATGGAAACTACGAGGGAATTACCGGAACTGTGGCGACGATGCCTTGCTGCGCTCGGGATATCGGCGCTGGCAGCGGCTGCGCATGCGGGGAATGTGCTGGCAGTGGATCCGGCACTCGGTCCTTACCAAGCGCAATCACCAGTGTCCGGTCCGATACGCAACTACGGCTTCGGGCTCGGTGGGGTACTGCAGAAGTGGGAGGACGGCTTTCGAAGCATTCACCCGGGCATTCGCTTCGATGATCGCCTTCCGACCAGCGATGCGGCGATACCGGCACTGGTGACCGGGATGGCGGATCTTGCGCCGGATGGTGGAGAGGCCACGTTGACCGAGACGTTGGCATTTTATGAAACATACGGCTACCACGTCACTGCGATCACGGTGGCGAGCGGCGCCTACGATGTCGAGGGCAAGTCCAATGGGATCGTGGTATTCGTGAACCGGGAAAATCCGATTGGCCAGCTGTCGCTGGAGCAACTCGACGGGATATTCGGCGCGCAGCGCGACGCGGGCATGCGCGGCTTCGAGTGGACGCCCTCCAGCGGGCGCGGCAACTCGAGAAATATCCGCACCTGGGGTCAGCTGGGACTTACGGGTGAGTGGGCGGACAAGGAGATTCAGACCTACGGTCATGCGCCGTCCGGTACCACCCGTTTCTTTCAGTGGAAGGTGCTGCAGGGCGGTGACAAATGGAACGAGAACTTTCTGGAGTATGTTGAAACCGGCAGCAAAATGATCGCCGCGGAGGACCGCGGTACGCAGCGTCTCGGGGTGAAGTATATGCTGCAGCACGAACTGGCCGGCAACCGCTACGGCATTGCGTGGACGGTGATGCCGCAAGCTCGCGACATTGCCGGCATCAAACCGATTGCGCTGTCGACGCACGATGGTGGCACTGCCATCGTACCCAGCCGGCAGACCTTCCAGGACCGAAGCTACCCGCTGACACGCGATATCTATATTTTCATCAATCGCGCGCCGGGCAAATCGCTGGATCCTAAGCTCAGGGAATTCCTGCGCTACGCCTTGAGCCGTGAAGGTCAGCAGATCGTTGCCAGCAACGGTAGCTATTTGCCCCTACCGGCTCACTTTGCAGCGGAGCAGCTCATGAAGCTGGAATGAGTGAACTTGAAATGAGTGAACCTGAAATGAACGAACTCGAAATGAACAAACTCGAAATGAACGAACTTGAAATGAGGAAATCCAGATTCGAGGCGGAGCCGGCCATGCTCAAATCTGCGCTTACCACCCTGGCGACATTGGGTGTGCTGGTCGCCGTCATTCTCCCGGCCCTGGCGGCAGAACCCGTCACTTCGCAGAAGTCCAGCGAGGGTATGGCGATGCAGGCAGCGCGCGCTCGAATGATGACCGCCCGTGGCGCCAAGGTTGCCTATACGAAGAAATTCGATCTGAGCTCGCTGCCGGAGTACGTGCCACACCAGAAGGTGAGCGGCACAATCCAGTTGTGGGGTAGCAATTATATCACTGACGGCTTTCTGGGCGGCTACTGGGAAGCGGCATTCAAGAAATATCACCCGCATGTCGCGCTCGACTTTCACATGAAGACCACATTGGCGGCAGTGCCTTCCTTGGTATTTGGTGTTTCCGATGTCGGCATTGGCCGCAAGATTACGTTCAGCGAGCTGGAATTGTTTCAGCGCTATACCGACCGCAGCCCGATCGAAATCGATATCGCGACGGGATCGTACGACGTTCCGGGGTGGCAGCCGGGCTATGGCGTGGTGGTGAACCGTGACAATCCGCTGACGAAAGTGTCCATGAAGCAACTCGACGGTATCTTCGGCGCCGAGCGCAGCGGCGGCTGGGAAGGTACCAGCTGGCGTCCCGAATGGGCTCGAGGTGCGGGGGACAATATTCGTACCTGGGGCCAGCTAGGTCTGACGGGTGAGTGGGCCGACAAGCCCATCAACGTCTACGGTCTGAATCTGCGCTACCACCAGGCGACCGAACTGTCGGACGCCATTTTGAAGGGAAGCGACAAGTGGAATGAGCGTCTGAAGATCTACGCGAACTACGTTTCATCGAGCGGCAAGCTGGAGCGCGCCTTGAACGACGATCTGTCACATGATCGCTACGGCATTGCGATCGTCGCGGCTCCTACCACCAGTCTCAACGGTGGTACGGGCGAGTCGGCGCTGAAAATTCTCGATCTGGCCAAGGGCGATGGCGACCTGTTCGTATCTTACACGCTGGACACGCTGCAAGATCGTACCTACCCGCTCTTCGACCGGATCTTTGCGTACGCAGACAGAGTGCCGGGGCAACCGATGGACCCGAAAATCCACGAATTCCTGCGCTTCGTTCTAAGCCGGGAAGGCCAGAGCGAGGTCATGCGCGACGGCAAGTATCTGCCGCTGACGGCCGACGTCGTCAAGGAGCAACTGCAGAAGCTCGAGCAGGCGGCGAAGTGAGTTACCAGCGATGTGAGTCACGGGCGATGTGCCATGCCCCAGTCCGGAGTTAGTATGTCTATGCGAACGTGTTCGAGTATGCCATACGCGCTGTACATAGCCTGCCTGTGCGTGGCGGTGGCCGGTGCGGCTCAAAGCAAAGGGCGGCCCGGTCTCGTGGACCCCAACCTGATGGACTACCAGCCGCAACCCGTGTCTGCGCCGCACGATCGCGGCTATGTCATGCCGGATGGATCGGTTCGGATCGTCGGCTTCGACGATATGGCGGGCATGGTCGCGAAGTGGGACCAGGAATTCACGCGCACTCATCCTGGCATCAAGTTCACACCCCTGCTCAAGGGAAGCGGGACGGCGATTCCGGCCATAACCTACGACATGGCCGCATTCGCTCCAGAGGGCGGCGGCGCGACGCTTTTGGAGCTACTCCCTTACGAGAAAATCTATGGCTCGAAGAAAGATCCGGTCGCTGCGCTGATTATCCGCGTAGGACATGGTTCGCTGAACCCGGCGGCAAAGATGAGTCCTCTGGGGATCGTCGTTAACAAGAGCAATCCGATCAAATCGTTGACACAGGAACAAGTGGCCTCGATCTTTTCAACCGGGAGCGGCACGGGAGACGTCACCAACTGGAGCCAGATCGGGCTGAGTGGGGAGCTGGCCGGCAAGCCGATCCATCCGGCTGGCCTGTATTGGGACGCCTACCAGCGTCCCGAAGACCCGAATATGGGCGAGTACATGATGTACCGAAAAATGGGGGCGTTTCCTGGATACGTCTTTTCGCAGAACTATGAACAGTATGTTCACTACAGCGACGTCGTGAAGAAGGTGGCTTCGGACCCGCTTGCCATTGGAATCGTCGCGCTGAACAAGGTCGATTCGAGCGTTCGAGTGGTTCCGCTCGTCGGCAATGATGGTCACACCCTGACGACAGGAAGTGTGCCGGATCTGATCGCGGATGCTTATCCCTACAATCGTGATCTGTACATCTATATCCGACGGGAGCCGGGCACAGTGTTCGATCCGCTGGTGCAGGAGTATATGCGGCTGATTCTTTCGAAACAGGGCCAGGAAGTGATTGCGCAGGACTCCAAAGGGTATCTTCCGCTCAACGCCGAGGATGTGAAGGTAGAACGCGAGAAATTAGACGCAGCGAAGACCTGGGCTCCGCGTGCGAAGCAGGGTCCCATGCTCAACTTCCCATTCCCGTCCCCAGAGCCGGAAGGTAAGTAATATGCGATTTAACCGTATCCTGCAGAATTGGGCGCCGGCTTGCATGGCGTGCACCGGCGTTATCCTGGCCTCGGTTGCCGTCTCTGCTGCCAATGCGGAGGATGATATTGCTCTGCGGCCTTACGTTCCACAGCACGTCACCGTGCCCAAAGACCGGCCGTATGTCGTGGCGCCGGATACGGTCTTCGTGGCCGGAAACGACGTTCTGATACCCCTGTTCACTAAGCTCGACGCGCGTTGGGAGGAGTTGGAGCCTAAGGTCAAGTTCCAGAAGATCATGATGGGCTCCACCTTGTCGGTCGAGGGCCTGGTATCGGAGAAGTCGGCCTTCGGGCCCATCGGCCGTGGAAACCGGCGGCCGGAGGTCGATCAGTTCGTTCAGCGGTTCGGCTATGAGCCGACGTACTTGAAGATCGGCTACGACAGCAACCCGAACAATAAGCTGTCGACCGGGATATGGGTAAACGCCAGCAATCCAATCAAGCAAATCACGCTGGCGCAGGCTGCTGCCATCTTTACTGCCGGCGGGGAGAAGGGTGATATCACACACTGGTCGCAACTCGGCGTGGAGGGTGACTGGGGGCCCGTGCCAATTCATCCCTACGTGACCCGCGATACGTCAGCGATTCTTGCCATGATCGACGAGATGCGCGACAAATTCGGCGGAAAGCCGTTCACATCACGAACGGAGTGGATGCCTACCGAGGAGAGCGCGATCAATGCGGTGGCACAGGATGCCTACGGCATGGTCCTGATGGATTACTGGAATAACGCCGCCGTGATGCATGGCGTCACTACCTGGAAGCGGCTCTCGGACCTCGGTCCAAGGATCAAGTTCGTACCCATGGTCATCGATGAGAACGGCACGCTGTCGGATGGGACGATGGAAGGTCCGCTACACCCTATGGCGTCCGCGATTGGAATCAATATCAATCGATTGCCTGGCAAGGGATTGGATCCCTGGCTCAAAGCGTATTGCGAATTCCTGCTGTCGAAGGACGTGCAGGACATCCTCGGATCGCCGGAGATGCGCAAGGTCGGGTTCCGGCCGCTTCAACCGGGTGAAGCGGCAGAGGAGCTGAAGAAGATTCAGTAGCTGACTCCGCCCGGACCTCCCCCGCGGTTGACGCGATCACCGCATGGTCTGGAACGCCATCATCCATTGGCAAGCCATTTCGGCGGACGGGAGCGCGGCCCCCGCGGGACGCACCGCCGCCCCCATGGAACGCTAGTGGGCGTCACCCGGCAAATCGAATACCAACACCTCGGCTTCACGTCCGTGGTCGATGCGAAGCCTCGAGCCGTCCGTGATCTGCAATGCGTCACCGGCGCCGAGGTCGGATCCATTCGCGCTCAATGCGCCACGCGCCACGTGGACATAGGTCCGGCGGCCGGGTGCCATGGCGAGGTCTGCGCTCTCATCGCCATCGAAGAGTCCGGCGAATATCTTCGCGTCCTGATGAATGAGCAACGAACCCTCGGCCCGATCGGGCGATACGATGAGGCGCAGCCGCCCGCGCTTCGCGCCAGGGTCGAAGTGCTTCTCTTCGTAGCTCGGTTCGATATTGCGAGCGTTCGGCTGAATCCAAATCTGCAAAAAATGCGCGCCCTGGCTTGGCGATGGATTGAACTCGCTGTGACGCACGCCGCTGCCGGCGCTCATGCGCTGAACATCGCCGGGTCGAATGGTGGACCCGTTTCCCATGGAGTCCTTGTGGGCGAGTTCGCCCTCCAGCACATAGCTGACGATTTCCATATCGCGATGCGCATGCGTGCCGAAGCCGGCGCCGGCCTGCACCCGATCCTCATTGATCACACGAAGTGGACCAAACTCCACGTGTTTTGGATCGAAGTAATCCGCGAATGAAAAGGTGTGAAAGGACTTGAGCCAACCGTGGTCGGCAAACCCTCTCTCGTCGCTTCGTCTAATGTTGTTCATGTCAACCTCCGTTGAAGAGCAGATTAACCTCGAATCGCCATGTTAAAAAGCGCAAAATTCAGCTCATAGCCATCTAAAAATCGGATGTGTCGGGTGGGTTTCGCCAAAACGACGTTGGAGCAGGGCCGTACTGGCCGCGGTGGTGGAGGGCCACGCGGTACCAGAGCCGGTAGGACCTGCCCTACACCCGGTCACGCGGCTCCCCGACTGATTTCGATTGAACCCTCACCTACCCTCCGTCCCACGGTTGATTCGGCACCGGGAGATGGAAATGTCGATAAGCACAATACTACTCATCCTGCTGGTTCTACTCTTGATAGGCGCGCTTCCGACATGGCCGTATAGCGGCGGGTGGGGCTACTACCCCAGCGGCGGTTTAGGCCTCGTACTCATCATTCTTTTGGTATTGGTAGTGACTGGGCGACTCTGAACGGCACGGCGCCGACACACTCATAGCGACACACTCATAGAGGGAGTATTGATATGAAATTTCGTCGCGCGCGACTTCTGATCGCCACGCCGATCCTTGCGTGGATCGCAGTGCTGTCGCCCGCATCCGCGGGAGCACCCGCGGCCGTGCCGTCAAACGGACACGCCGGATGTCCGTCGAACTTCGATTATCTGGTGCTTGCGAGCCTGGCGGATTCTTCGAGCTTGTTGGCGATGTCCGCCTTTCGAGAGCCGCCGCGGGCAGGCTGGTAAAAGGTGGGCGGCATTCGCGCGGCGCCGGCCGCGCGAATACCGCTCGAATAAATGGCCATGGGAAGCCATGACCGGATTTCATAAAGAACGGAGTTCCCTATGTCAATTATTGCGTGGGTAGTGCTGGGGTTGATTGCCGGCTTCATTGCAAGCAAGCTCGTCAACAAAACCGGCGAAGGCATGTTGATGGATATCGTTCTCGGTATCGTCGGTGCCGTCATCGGTGGATGGCTATTTCACACGTTTGGAATGCCGGGCGTTACCGGACTGAATGTGTATAGCCTACTCGTTGCGGTCATCGGCGCCGCCGTGTTCCTCATCGTATATCACGCGCTGACGCGTCGATCTACACGGATTTAACCGCGCTGAAGCTTCTACGCATCGGACCGCCGTTTGGCGGTTCGATGTCTCGCGGCCAGTCAAGGTGGGGTGAGGCCCGGGTTCACCGCCATGTCGGCCAGACGACGTTCGTCCAGAATGATGACGATTCCGCTTGCAACTACGATCGCGGCACCGATCAATAGACTGGTGGAAGGTGAGGCCGACCAGAATATCCAGTCGATTCCGAAGGCCCACAGCATTGCAGTGTATTCAAACGGCCCAACCACCGACGGTGGGGCTCGCCGAAAGGCCTCGGTCAACCACAGTTGACCCAGCGCTCCGGAAACACCGACACCGGCGAGCCATAGCCAATCGCCCGATTCGACGGCTTGCCACTGGTTGAACGCCAAGGCGCCCGCTCCCATGCCCACCAACCCCAGGTACCAGAACACCATGGCCATGCTGGAGTTGCCCCGGCCCAAGGTTCGCACCGTCAACGCGCTCAGCGAATAACATACGGTTGCGACGGCCGCCGCTGCCGCGGCCACCATCGAGAACTCGCCGTTGCCCCAGGGCTGCAGAATCAGCAGCACTCCGCTCATGCCGCACAGGATGGCGAGCCATCGCCGGCCGGTAACCCGCTCGCCGTGGACCGGCACCGATAACGCCGTCATCAGCAGCGGCGCCGCCAGGAACAGCGAATAGGTTTGCGCCAAGGTGAGCCGATGCACGGCGAACACGAAGCTTGCCAGCATGATGATTCCGAGCACGCCGCGCAGCAGGTGAAGAATCGGAGAGGATGCTTTCAGATTCCCCCAAGAACGCTGCCATGTAATCGGCACCAGCAAAAACGCCAGCGAGGAAAGGCTACGGAGGCAGGCGATCTGAAGCGGGCCATAGTGCGTCGACAGGCGCTTCATCAGTGCATCCATGATGGAGAACACGAACACGGCGGCTATCATGAAGCTAATACCGCGGAGTCGATTGTGGGGGTGTTCGCGAACATGCATGGTTGTTGTGCATGCATTGTAAAGCAGATGGGCGCGGAAGACCCGTCGGCCGCACGGAAAAACGTTTCCGCGGAAACGCGCGCCGGCGCTCGGCCGGAACGAAATCCCCGCAGCGGCGCCAAAGCCGCGTAATTCTACACGGTGGCGCGCAGCGGCTGAGCTCCGATGGCGCGGCGCCGAACGTCCATCATTTTCAAAATCATGGGCGTCAAGATCAGCTGCATGGCCAGCTCCATTTTGCCGCCCGGCGCGACGATGATGTTCGGTCGCGACATGAATGAATCGTGGATCATCGACAGCAGGTACGGAAAATCGATTTCCTTCGGGTTGGCGAAGCGAATGACGACAAAGCTCTCGTCGGCTGCCGGTATGTAGCGGGCCGTGAAGGGATTGGAGGTGTCCACCGTAGGCACCCGCTGAAAGTTGATGTGGGTCTGCGAAAATTGTGGGCAGATGTAGTTCACGTAGTCGGGCATGCGCCGCAATATGGTGTCCACCACCGCTTCCGTCGAATAACCCCGCGTCTCCCGGTCGCGGTGCAGCTTCTGGATCCATTCCAAATTGATGATGGGCACCACGCCGATGATCAGATCCGCGTGTCGTGCAACGTTGACACCGGGCGTGACCACGGCGCCATGCAATCCCTCATAGAACAGGAGGTCGGTGTCCTTGGGAACGTCTTGCCAGTCGGTGAACGTTCCCGGCTCCTGCTTGTAGGGTTCGGCTTCCTTATCGTTGTGCAAGTAGCGCCGGACTTTTCCGCGCCCCGTTTCGCCGTAGTGCCGGAACAACTCCTCCAACTCCTTGAACAAGTTGTTTTCGGGACCGAAATGACTGAAGTGCTGGTCGCCCTTCGCGGCGGCCTCCGCCATCATGTGCTTCATTTCAGCGCGGTCGTAGCGATGAAAGGAATCGCCTTCGACCAGTACGGCAGTGATGTGTTCGCGTCGGAATATCCAGTTGAAGGTGCGCGTCACCGAGGTGGTACCGGCTCCGGACGACCCCGTGACCGCGATGATGGGATGCTTTGCTGACATGGTTGCCTCGCGCGACGTCTGGTTAGGTCTGAATGAACAGGGAGCGTTCGCGGAACAAAGGTGAGCTGTATATGCGGTCGAGCCCTTGATCGTGCTCGAGGTGATACTGCTCGATTCGCTCGACCTCCGCCCTGCAGCCAAGAATGAGCGGCACGCGTTGATGCAGGTCGGTGGGTTCGAGATCCAGAATTCGTTCCCGGCCGGACGACGCGGCGCCGCCCGCTTGCTCCACAATCATGGCCATGGGATTGGCTTCGTACAAAAGCCGCAAACGGCCCGGTTTGACCGGGTCCTTGAAATCCTTGGGATACATGAACAAGCCGCCGCGAATGAGGATCCGATGGACTTCCGCCACCAACGATGCGATCCAGCGCATGTTGAAATCCTTGCCGCGGACGCCGCCCCGTCCGGCCAAACATTCGACCACGTAGCGCTTGACCGGCGGTTCCCAGAAACGCTCGTTGGACGCATTGATTGCGAACTCGCTGGCCTCGTCCGGAATTCTCATGTTCGGATGGGTCAAGATGAACTCGCCGAAGCCTCGATCGAGAGTAAAGCCGTGAACACCGCGTCCGACGGTGAAGACCAGCATGGTGGTCGCACCATAGATGGCATATCCCGCACACAGCTGGCGGGACCCCTGCTGCAGAAAGTCGGCCTTGGTCGGCAATGCAGTTCCATTCGGCGCCTTCAGCACCGAGAAGATGCTTCCCACGGGCGCGTTGATGTCGATGTTGCTGGAGCCATCCAGCGGATCGAAGGACAGCAAGTATCTCCCGCGCGGGTACTCTTCGGGAATTTCATAAGGCTCCGCGAGCTCCTCCGAAACCATGCCCGCCAAATTCCCGCCGTATTCGCTGGTGCGTAGAAAAATGTCGTTGGCAATGACGTCCAAGTTCATCTGCGTCTCGCCTTGGACATTGACCGCTTGCGCAGAGCCATGTGCGCCGGCCAACGGGCCACGGCCCACGATGAAACTGATGCGCTTGCACGCCAGCCGCACATGATTCAGCAGGGCCGTGAAATCACCCGTGGCTCCCGGAAATCGCCGCTGCTCCTCCATCATGAATTCGGTGATCGTTTTTTCTCGCGTGCTCATGGGTCCCCCGGTGGTTGAGTTGTCGTTCTATTTCGCGAATGCCGAGCAGCGAACCCAATGACGGAAGGACCAAGTCCGCGCCTGAAAAATCGTCGGTCCTGGTCCAATCAGTCGGGGTCACCACGGTGCACAATCCGGCGGCCTTGGCTGCGCGTAAGCCGTTGGCCGAATCTTCGATGGCCACGCATTCCGCGGGCGATGCGTTCAGTTGGCCCAGCACATATTTGTAAATATCGGGCGACGGCTTCTTGCGCGCGACTTGATCGCCGGCGCCAATCACGGCAAAGCGCTCAACCGCGTCAGGCCCCAGGCCGGTGCGGAGCAGGGCCTCGATGTTGGCGTATGTGGTGGTCGAGGCAACGCTCAAGCGTATGTGCGACCGCTCGGCTTCGCCGATCAGGCGCGCAACGCCGTCGCGCAGCGGTACTTCGCCCGCCTGCAGCCTCCGAGTGTAATTCTCGGTCTTGACCCGATGAATGGCGCCGATGCGGCCGGTCAGGGCCTGACGTTCCGCCGCCGGCAGGGGGAGGGATTCGATGTAGGCGGCCAGTCGCTCCTTGCCACCCGTGATGAGTAATAGATGAGCATAGAGCCCCTTGCTCCAGTTCCACGGCACCTGAAGCTGCTGAAAGGCTTCGTTGAAGGCGCAGCGGTGGGCCTCTTCGGTGTCCGCCAGCGTTCCGTCCACGTCGAATATCAGTGCGCTGAGCTTGCTCGGCGCTTCCTGCGCCTCGCCCTGCGGGCATTGCGCTGCGCTGTCCTGCTGCGCGCAAGCCCTGGGTAGCCATTCCCTGGCTACCCGTGCGACGCCTGCGTCGCACCCGCGTGTGCGGCGTTCAACTCGGCTTCCTGCCGAGTTAGTCATGCAAATACCCGGCTGGCGCGCAGATCCTCGCCTTCGATGGTCATGAGAGCGTCGCGGTCGAGCTCGCGCCCTTGTTGCGCGAATAGGCGATTGGCTTGCCGAAGGCGGGCCCGGTCGAGCGCATTGCGGATCGAGCGGGCATTGGCGAAGTGCGCCTGTTTCATCCGCCGGGGGATGTACTCGTGCAGGGCAGCGGCGCCCGAGGAGCTCAATCGATACTGCATGGCCTCGAGCATTCGCCTTGCGATTTCCTCGAGCTCATCGGGTTGATAATCCGGAAAATCCAGGTGATGTGCGATTCGCGAGGAGAGCCCGGGATTGGACCGGAAAAAAGTGGCCATGCGATCGCGATAGCCGGCAAGTATCACCACCAAATCGTCCCGTTGATTCTCCATCACCTGCAGGAGAATCTCGATCGCTTCTTGACCATAGTCGCGTTCGTTCTCGGGGCGATACAGGTAGTACGCTTCGTCGATGAACAGCACGCCCCCCATGGCCTTCTTGAGGATCTCCTTGGTTTTGGGTGCCGTATGGCCAATGTATTGACCCACCAAGTCGTCGCGGGTGACGGCGACCAGATGTCCTTTACGCACATAACCCAAGCGATGCAGAATTTGCGCCATACGCAGCGCGACGGTGGTCTTGCCAGTGCCCGGGTTGCCGGTGAACGACATATGCAGCGAGGGCGACCCGCCGATCAACCCCAGCTGCTTGCGCGCGCGCTCGATCAACAACAGCGCGGCGATGTCGCGAATCCGGGACTTCACGGGCTTGAGCCCGATGAGTTCGGAATCGAGTTCCTCCAAGACTTCCGCGACATGGGAATCCGCCAACAATGCGCCGAAGTCGACTCGGTCCGACGCGGCACGGTCAGCCGCGGCGGTGGCACTGGCGCCAGCACCAGCACCAGCACTAGCACCAGCACTAGCACTAGCACTAGCACTAGCACTAGCACTAGCACTAGCACCAGCAGTGTCCGCAGACGCCTGCGGGGCGACCTCGATGGCGGCGGGTGCCTTATCGTTCACAGGTCACCCTACGTACCGACGCCCTTCGGGGGCCTGTGCCGCATAGCTCTCGATGGTGTATTGAATCTGCCGGCCTCCCACCTCATGCCGCTTCAACAGGAAACCGGGCTCGGTAGAAGGGCGGTTCACGATGAACGAGAGCCGCGTCGTTTCGAAGCCGCGCGTGGCGTCGAAGGCGTTGACACGGATGTAGGTCTCGGGATGGGCGTCGCGACAGGCCAGAACTTCCGTCATCGCGCCCGCCGCATCGCGCAGATCGAACATGGGGTTGCCCCACATTTCCCAGTAACAATTTCGGGGGTGGGGATCGTCCGTGAACTCCACTCCGATTGCCCACCCGTGTCCCAGCGAATAGTCGATCTGTGCCCTGATCTCGGCGTCGGTCAGATCGGGAAGGAAGGAGAATGTGCCTTGAGTAATTTTCATTGTCACCCCTATGCAAGAGTCGCGGTGGGAACGAAGTCGGCCGTGTCGGTGGACTGATAGTTGAACGTGACGTCTTTCCAGGTCTCGAGCGCTGCGCGCAACGGTGAACACCACCGGCCCGCTTCGGCCAAGATCCGCGGACCTTCATTCCAGATGTCCCGGCCCTCGTTGCGCGCCTTGATCATGACTTCCAAGGCGACTCGATTGGCCGTTGCGCCGGCTTGAATTCCGTCGGGGTGCCCGATGGTGCCGCCGCCGAATTGAAGAACCACATCCTCACCCAGGTAGGTAATGAGCTGGTGCATCTGACCGGCGTGGATGCCGCCGGACGCCACCGGCATGAGTTTCCTCAATCCGGCCCAGTCCTGATCGAAGAACACGCCTTGCTCGAGATTTTCTTTGGTAAAGCTATCTCGACAAATAGAATATATACCTTTGATAACGTTAGGATCGCCTTCGAGTTTTCCGACCACGGTGCCCGCATGAATGTGATCCACCCCCGCCATGCGCATCCACTTCGCGATGACGCGGAACGACACCCCGTGGGTCTTTTGGCGGGTATAGGTTCCATGACCGGCGCGATGCAGATGAAGGATCATGTCGTTACGCCGCGCCCACTTGGCCATCGACTGGATGGCGGTGTAACCGATGACCAGGTCGATCATCACGATGCACGAACCCAGTTGTTTGGCAAAATCCGCGCGCTCGTACATGTCCTCCATGGTTGCGGCCGTGACATTCAAGTAGTGGCCTTTGACTTCACCCGTAGCGGCGGAGGCTTTGTTGACGGCCTCCATGCAGTACAGAAACCGATCTCGCCAATGCATGAACGGCTGCGAGTTGATGTTCTCATCGTCCTTCACGAAATCGAGGCCGCCCTTGAGAGCCTCGTAGACCACGCGTCCGTAATTCTTGGAGGACAACCCCAGCTTGGGTTTGGTCGTGGCACCGAGCAGGGGGCGGCCGAACTTGTCGAGGCGTTCGCGCTCGACGACGATGCCGGTAGGAGGGCCCTGAAACGTCTTCAAGTACGCAACGGGTATTCGCATGTCCTCCAGACGCAGCGCTTTCAGCGGCTTGAAGCCGAAGACGTTGCCTATGATGGATGCCGTTAGGTTAGCGATGGATCCTTCTTCAAATAAATCAATATCATATGCAATATAACTAAAGTATTGTCCCGGCGCGCCCGGTACTGGATCCACGCGAAATGCCTTGGCGCGGTAGGCATCGCACGCCGTCAAGCGGTCGGTCCAGACCACGGTCCATGTGGCCGTGGATGACTCGCCGGCCACTGCCGCGGCCGCTTCGACGGGGTCGACTCCCTCCTGCGGCGATATTCGAAACACGGCAATGACGTCGGTGTCGTTGGGTACGTAGTCCGCATCCCAATAACCCATCTGTGCGTAGGGCATCACACCTGACTTGTAGCGCTCGGCTTTGGTCCCCATCGGGCGGCTCCTTGAGTTGAGAGTTCGGTACCGTTGGGGAAGACTAGCCGCGCCGTCACATAAGTGATAATCAATATTATTTCGGCATAAAATAAGATTTTACTGATGTACCGCGGAATTTAACCATGTCGATTCAACACGTTTCGTTACGACAATTGCGGGTCTTCGAGGCCGCCGCCACCCATCGATCGTTCTCGCGGGCCGCTGAAGCTCTGCATCTGACCCAACCTGGGGTGTCGATGCACATCAAGGAATTGGAGATCAGTGCCGGCTTGCCGCTGTTCGAACGTATCGGCAGAAAACTCTATGTCACCGAGGCGGGTCAGGAATTACTGGCGCGCACTCGCGAGATATTGCGCGCGTTGAAGGACGCGGAGGACACGCTGGACGGGCTGCGGGGATTGCGTCGCGGCCGAATCAATCTTGCGGTGGTGAGCACCGCAAAATACTTCGTGCCCCGATTGTTGGCGAGCTTCGGCAAGGATTTCCCGGAACTCGAAATCCGTTTGGCCGTGAACAATCGCAATTCCGTCATCGATCAATTGGTCGCGAACGAAGTAGACCTGGCCATCATGGGACGTTCGCCTCAGTCGTTGGACACCGTGGCGGAGCCCTTCGCTCAGAATCCCCATGTCATCATCGCCGCTCCGGATCATCCTCTCGCCGAGCGGCGCAAGATCTTGGTGGAGACGGTGGCAAAGGAGAACTTCATCGTTCGGGAACCGGGATCGGGTACTCGATTGGCCATGCAACAGTTCTTCGAGGAGTTTGGATTGGTTTGCAACGTCGGCATGGAGATGGCAAGCAATGAAACCATCAAGCAAGCGGTGATGGCCGGCATGGGCGTGAGTTTCATTTCACGCCATACCCTCGATTTGGAAATTCAGACGCATCGCTTGGTGGTCTTGGACGTACGCGGCACACCGGTCATCCGCCAGTGGCATGTGGCCCATTTGGCCAAGAAACGCTTGTCGCCCACGGCCGTCGCATTCAAGGAGTTCGTGCTGAAGCACGGTAAAAAGATGCTGCAGGGACACGACTCGGTGTGAGCGCGTCAGTGCGCTTGGGGCCGCCGCAGCAGATCGGTGCGATCGACCGAGCGTACATTCACGTGCAGGCTGGTGCCGCCGCGAACGGTGGTCAACGGCACGCCGACGCCCGCCGGTCCCAGCGACCACAGGCGGCGGTAGAATTCGGCTAATGTGGTCACGTCTTGATCGCCGACCTGACTGATGAGGTCGCCTTCGCGGATGTCGGCCACTTGGGCCGGGCTGCCGTCCGCCACACCGGTTACGTAAACCCGGCCCGTGACTTCCACCGCATACACCCCGAGCCAGGGACGCGATTGGCGATCCGCACGGCCGCGCGTCTTCAAGTCATCCAATATGGGTTTCAGCAGATCGATGGGAACGAACATATTGGCATTGGTCTCCTCGCCGGCGACGGTTTCCCGTACCAGTAACGACCCCAGACCCACCAGCTGGCCGCGTTCGTCGATCAGCGCCGCACCGGACCAATGAGGATGCGCGGGCGCGGTAAATATCGCGCCTTCGAGCAGGTATTCCCAGGCTCCCGCGAATTCACGGCGTGCCACGATTCGCACCGGCTGGCGCTTTGCGAATTCCGGGTAACTCATGACCTGAGCTTTGTCGCCCGGCTGGATGCTCGCCGACGATCCTAGCCGCAGCGGCGCCACGTCGGGCTTTTCCAATGGGAGCACCAGGCCGAACCCCGTCACTTGATCGTAGGCCAACGCGTGACCTGCCAACTCGTGCCCACCATTCAGCGTCAACCAAACATCAGTGGCTTCGGTGATGAGATAGCCTATGGTCAAAATCAAGCCATCCGAACTGATGACGATGCCGTTTCCGATGCGCTCCGACCCTAGGATACCGGCCGTGAACGCATTTTCCGGCACCACCGCGCGCAGCTTGACGATCGACCGGCTCAGGTCGTGGTTCTCGAGCGACATGGGTGTAGACGTTAGCCTGAACTCGCTCGGGTGTCACCTGCGACTCCCGGGTGTCACCTGCGGTTCCGCTCACGCGGAAGCGACTTCCTCGATATCCCGCTGCTTTGCCTGTGCCCGGCCGGCGCGCTTGGCCGCGTACAAGGCCCGGTCCGCCGCCAAGATCAGATCGCCGGCGGCGCAGTGCGCGTGCGAAATGGCGCCGCCGGGGCTCGCATCGTCATGACTGGCGATGCCCACGCTCACGCTGATGCAGTGGGCCGCCAGAGAGTCCTCGTGAAGAATGCCCAGTGTCCTTACCGCGTCGAGGACCCGATGGCTTACGTGCTCCGCGCCGAATTGCGGCGTTTGCGGCAGCAGCATCGTGAACTCTTCACCGCCGTAGCGAGCCACGAGATCGGCCGGGCGCTGCGCCGCCGTCCGCAAGGCCTGCGCCACCTGCCGCAAACAGTCGTCGCCTTTCTGATGCCCGTAACGGTCGTTGTACAATTTGAAATGATCCACGTCGATCAATAGCAACGACAGTGCATGACCGGTCCGTCGGGCGCGCAACCACTCGCGCTCGAGCGATTCGTCGAACGAACGCCGGTTCGCAAGGCCCGTCAGGGCGTCCGTAGCGGCAGCCAGGCGCAACGCATCGGCCGTGCGCTTGGTGCGCAAATGGGTGTTGACCCGTGCCACCACCAGAGACGAGCGGAACGGTTTGGCGATGAAATCCGCTGCGCCCATGTCCAACGCGGATACTTCGAATCCGGCCTGCGTGTGGCCGGTAACGAAGATCACCGGTACGTCCCGCAAATTGGGCTCACATTTGAGCATTCCCAACAGCTGAAACCCGCTCATACCCGGCATTTCCGCGTCCAGCAGAATGAGATCGGGCGTGCATTCACGCGCCAGCCGCAGCGCATCCGTGCCGTTGGTTGCGAACCGCAACTCGGCCAGTTTGGCGAGGATGCAGCCGATGAGCTGGATGGCGGCAGGATCGTCATCGACGAGTAGGATGTTACTTTTTGCCATAAGCGGGGAATTCAATCCGAACGGACCACGTCCTTCTGAGGCGTTCGTCCCACAATTCAACGACATTTGCGGCATTGCGCGCGGCGCTGGCAAAAGTCCGAGCCGCGTCACGCTACGAACCATTGCGTTGACGTAGCCCGCACCGCCGCATTTCGCCTCAAGTTTGTACCGGGAATGCCGTTTAACTCAGCAGATTTGACAAAAACAGCTCGCCGTAGGAATCGACGCAATGAAGACCGTTTTGTTAGTGGACGACGACAACACCCTGTTGCTGGGCACCGGCGTACGCCTGAAGAGCATGGGGTACACCGTATATACCGCCAAGGATGCCGTGAGCGCCGTAGCCGCGGTGGTCAAAAATGACCCCGATGTGGTCGTGCTCGATGTGTCGCTTCCGGGCGGAGATGGATTTTTGGTGGCCGAGCGTCTACAGCGGCTGGTCGGATCCGCTGCGACCCCCATCATTTTCATGACCGCCAGTGCCAATCCCGTGCTGCGTCAGCGCGCCGAGAAGCTCGGCGCGGTCGCATTTTTGACCAAGCCCTTCGATGCGACTTCATTGGCCGATGCCGTCGAATCAGCGCTGTCTCCGGTAGACAGCTGGCTGCCTCGGGCGAGCGGACAATAGCGACCGCCACGCCGTGCAACCCAAAGAAAAATTCAGCGTGCTGCTGGTCGACGATGACCCCACCGTGATCCGCATCCTGAGCCGCATTCTCTGCGACTACACACCGCTGCGCTTTGCCACCTCGGGTCGCGTGGCGCTCAAGTTGGCACGCGAGTCCATTCCCGATCTGGTGATGCTGGATGTCGAGATGCCCGAGTTCAACGGTTTCGAAACCTGCAAGGCATTCAAGAACGATCCGGCCTTGGCGGCGGTTCCGATCATCTTCATCAGCAGCCATGAGAGTCCACAGCTGGAGACCATTGGGCTCGAGCTGGGCGCGGCGGACTTCATCAGCAAGCCGCCGCATGCATCCTTGGTACTCGCGCGGGTGCGCACGTACCAGCAATTGAAGACTTTATCCGATACGGTGCGCAGCGCCGTCAGCATGGATTTTCTCACCGGGACCTTGACCCGGCGCCAGATGGAAAAAAATCTGGCGCATGAGTGGCTGCGGGCGCAGAGCAGCCCGGCACCGTTGTCGCTGTTGTTGGTGGACATCGATGGTTTCGCGGCATTCAACACCGAATTCGGCGAGGAAGCCGGCGACGACTGCCTGCGCGCCGTTGCCGATGCCCTGCGCTCCGTGGTGCAGCGGCCCACCGACCTGTTGGCGCGCCATGGCGGGGGAAAGTTCGCGCTGCTTCTGCCGGAAACCGACAGTCAAGGTGCGGCGTCCATTGCACAGCGGGCACTGCGGGCGGTCGATGACTTGCAGATGTTGCCCGCGAAGTCGGCGAGCACCGACTCTCGAGTGACCTTGTCCGTGGGCGGCGTCTGTTATGAGGCCTCGCGCTGGAGCAACAGAGCCGCGCCGCTTTCAGGCGGGGTTGCGGGTGATTTGATCGCCGCGGCCGACCAGGCGGTCAGGTGCGCCAAAGCTGCGGGTGGCCATCGAGCTCACTTCGCCGACGTTGCCGACGTTGCCGAATTTGGCAAGCACCAGCCAGCCGCCGCGCGGCTCTGAGCACCCCCGAGACGCAACGTGCCGACGCCGCTCATCCCGCCCGCCAATCCGACCACGGACTCCATCATCATCGAGTCTCAGGAAGGCAGCGTGGTCAGCTGGAACGCCGCGGCCGAACGTGCCTTCGGTTATACGGCGGCCGAGGCGGTGGGACGCCCCCTGACCGATCTCATCCTTCCCGCCGATCGTGTCGTCAGCAGCCGCGATGCGGCCGAGCGGGCCATCGCGATCGCGGACAAGGCCAGCAAGTCAAAAAGCGAATTTCTGGCCAACATGAGCCACGAAATCCGCACCCCGTTGAATGCCGTCATCGGCTTGGGCTATCTGCTCGAACAGACTCCATTGAGTGAGGATCAACGCCAGTTCCTGAGCAAAATTCAATTTGCCGGCCGCGCACTGCTCGGAGTCATCAACAACGTTTTGGATCTGTCGAAAATCGAAGCCGATGAAATGTCGCTGGAGGACGAGCCGTTCGATTTACCCGAGCTGGTGCGGGACGTGAGCCAGATGCTGCTGCCGCAGGCCGTGGAAAAGGGCGTCGAGTTGATCATCGAGCCCGCGGCGTCGCTGCCGATCAAGGTCATGGGCGATGAATCAAGGGTGCGCCAGATACTCACCAACCTGCTGAACAATGCCATCAAGTTCACCGAATGCGGTCACGTGAAACTGGCGGTATTCTGCACGGAGCAAAGTGCCGGGCGCATCCGCCTTCGCTGTGAAGTGAAGGATACCGGCATCGGCATCGAGCCGGCGGCGTGCGGCCGTCTGTTCACGCCGTTCACTCAGGCCGATGCGTCCACTACCCGCCGCTTCGGCGGCACCGGCTTGGGTTTGTCCATCGCGCGCCGCTTCGTGGAATTGATGGGCGGAGAAATCGGCGTCGAGAGCATCGTCGCGATGGGCAGCACCTTTTGGATCGAGATACCGCTTCGAGTTGCTCCGGACATCGGCTGCTCGCTCACCATCGATGGATTGCGCATCCTCATCGTGGATCCGAACGGCGATACGCCGGAGGGGCTGGCCGCCATGGTGCGCGCACTCGGCTGGAATCCCGAGGTGGTCGAAAGCGGCGAGCAAATGCTCGCAATCATGAGCAGCGCTCAGCCGAATGACCGACCGGATGCACTCATTCTGGATCTGCACCAGCGCGATACGGATGCGCACCCGATGATTGCCCGCCTCGAGGCAGCGTGCACCTACGGCGAGGTGCCGTCGGTCATCGTGGTGGCCGAGTCCGCGAGATCGTACCTCGAACACAAGCAACGCATGCGCGCGACGGATGTTCTATTGGTACGGCCGGTGTCGAGTTCGGCGCTGTTCAATGCAATCAATCTCGCCGTATCGCGGCAGCCGGACAGTTTCGAGCGCGTGTTCGAGTCCACCAATTTCGACGAGCTGCACCCGCAATGGCTGAGCGGCGTGCGCGTGCTGGTCGTCGATGACAGCGACATCAACTTGGAGGTTGCGAAGCGCATATTGGAAAAGCAGGGCGCGACGGTCTCGACCTGCTCCGACGGCTGGTCGGCTTTGTTGCATCTGCGGGCCTGCCACCGCGACGTCGACGTGGTGCTCATGGATGTGCAAATGCCCATCGTCGACGGCAACGAGGCGACGCGGCGCATTCGCGAGGAACTGCAGCTTCCGGCATTGCCCATCGTGGCGTTGACGGCCGGCGCCTTGGTGGGCGAACGGCAGCGCTCGCTCGACGCGGGCATGAACGATTTCGTGAGCAAACCGTTCGATCCTCAGGTTTTGATTCGTAAAGTACGGCGTCTGGTGGAGCACGCGCGGGGCGAGCCGATTCCCATGGTCTTCGACGATAAAAAGGCCGTCCTTGAGACCGGCGGCCGGCCGTTCATGAAATCCATCGACGCGGGCGTGGTTCAGCAGATGTTCGGCGATGACCTGTCGCTGTTCAAGTCGCTGCTGTCCCGCATGTTGCGGGATAACTCGGAACTCTCATTGCCGCTATCCGTCTCGCTGGACGATGAGGCCGCGTGCCGACATCTGAAGGAGCGGACACACAAACTCAAGGGCAGCGCGGGCATGATCGGCGCGACCCATGTCATGCGCTTCGCGGGCGCGGCTGAACGAGCGTTGCAAGAGGCTCGGCCGGTGGATCTGGTCGAAGGAATATTCAAGAAGCTGGCGGCCGCGCTCACCACTCTGGGCGAGGAAGCCAGGCTCGTGTTGGATACGCAGCCACCGGAACTTTCAGCCCGTGGCGCGAATGCGGCCAGTCATCCAAGCATCGCCCCCGCGGACTTCGATGAGCTGTGTGCGCTACTTGAAAGTCAGAATCTGGCGGCTGTCGACAAATTCCATCTGCTGTCACCCGCCCTGACGGGACTACTGGATGTGGTGCGATTCGAGCGTCTACATGATGCCGTCGAAAATCTGGACTTCCAGCTCGGCGCGGAGCTGCTGCGCGAGACTCCGCGCGAGGCGCGCTTCAGATACGCGTCATAGCCTTGGGTGCCGCCGCTTTGCCGCTCTGAAGGGCGCCGTGTTCTGGCGGCGGCGATCGCAGGCGCCGTTCGGCAAACACAAGTCGTTCCCCGTCAGCCGACGCCTACGGCGTATCGCGAATGCAGGGCCTAGGCGCGCCACCTGCCAATCGATAGGGTGCGAGGATGGGCGAAGCCACCCGAAAGCTAAGAGCGTAGCCGTGTCGCACGTCGCCCCGACATCCGCACACCCGGGTCCCTACTGGCATTTCGGCGACATCGTCGAGATCGTCACGAAATCGGTGTCGGCGTGGTTCGACCACAACGCCTCGAGCCTGGGGGCGGCCTTGGCGTTCTACACCTTGTTCTCCGTAGCGCCCATTCTCATCATCGCGGTGGCCATTGCGGGCTATGTGTTCGGCGCCGATACGGCTCAGACCCAGGTGTTGTCGCAGTTACAGGCACTCATCGGCAACGCGGGCGCCGCAGCAATTCGTGAACTCCTGTCGAGCGCGCACTACAGCGACAAGAAAGGGCTGGCCGCCGCCGTCGGTGTCGTCACGCTGGTGGTGGGCGCCACGAGCGTGTTCGGCGAGCTGCAAAACGCCCTGGAGCGCATTTGGCAAACACCGCGGCCCACCGAGGACGTGGGGTGGTGGCGCTTCATTCGGGGACGGGTACTCTCGGTGGGAATGGTGTTCGGTGTAGGGTTTCTGCTCCTGGTATCGTTGGTGGCGAGCGCGGCGTTGGCGGCATTCGGCGGTTGGCTCGGGACCTTTCTTCCGCAGCTGGAGATCGTGCTTCCGGTGCTGGATGTGGTGTTCAGCCTCGGCATGACCGTGTTGCTGTTCGCGCTGATTTACAAGTACGTACCGCGCGAATCCGTTCCGTGGGGCGACGTGTGGATCGGGGCAACCGTGACTGCCTTGTTATTCACCATCGGCAAATCGCTCATCGGACTGTATCTTGGGAAGAGTTCATTCAGCTCGGCCTACGGGGCCGCGGGCTCGCTGATCGTACTATTGCTGTGGATTTACTATTCGGCACAGATTTTTTTGCTGGGTGCGGAGTTCACCCATGTCTTCGCTTACCAGTACGGATCGCGGTCCGGGGATCGTTGATGCCCCTGCCCATCGAGCAGTACGCGCTGATCGGAGACTGTCACACCGCCGCCCTGGTCGGCATCGACGGTTCCATGGACTGGCTGTGCTTTCCACGCTTCGATTCGGGCGCGTGCTTTGCAGCGTTGCTGGGCGGCCCGGAACACGGGCGCTGGCTGATCGCACCGGCGGCTGCGATACGGCGGGTGGTCCGGGAATACCGGGACGAGACCTTGGTTCTGCAAACCGACTTCGAGACCGACGAAGGCAGCGTGCGGTTGATCGACTACATGCCGCTGTCCGATGAGCGTTGGGATGTGGTGCGCATCGTCGAAGGGCTGCGCGGTACCGTCGCGCTACGCATGGAACTCGTGGTGCGCTTCGATTATGGGTCCATCGTGCCGTGGGTTCGCCGTTCCGAGAACGTGTTGCTGATGACGGCGGGGCCCGACACTCTGGAGCTCACCGGATCGATTGCCGTTACCGGCGAGAACATGAAAACCGTGGCGGAATTTTCGGTGAGTGCCGGCCAACGAGAGTGGTTCGTGCTCAATTACCGGCCTTCGCACCATGCCACCCGGGCGCCGCGCGATGCCGAAGGCGCCCTGAAAGAGACGGAACTTCTTTGGCACAAGTGGTCGCGCCGCTGCAAATACCAAGGGCGCTGGCGCGGTGCCGTGGTGCGTTCGCTCGTGACCCTGAAGGCGCTCACCTACAAGCCTTCCGGTGGGATCGTGGCCGCCCCCACGACATCGCTGCCCGAGCAACCGGGCGGAGTGCGGAATTGGGATTATCGATATTGCTGGTTGCGCGATGCAACTTTCACACTGAACGCGTTATTGCTGGCCGGGTACGTCAAGGAAGCCACCGATTGGCGCGAATGGCTGTTGCGCGCCGTCGCGGGCTCGCCCAAGGACCTGCAAATTCTCTACGGCGTCACCGGCGTGCGTCGGCTCGACGAGTACCAATTATCGTGGCTGCCGGGCTATCAAGGCGCGGCGCCGGTGCGTGTCGGCAACGCTGCGTCCAGACAGTTTCAACTCGACGTCTACGGCGAAGTCATGGACACCTTGCATCTGGCGCGAGTGAGCGGAATGGATTCCGAGCCGGCGGCCTGGAATTTCCAACTGGCGATGCTCGAGTTTCTCGAGACCGCGTGGCAGGAGCCGGATGACGGTCTGTGGGAAGTGCGCGGCCCGCGCCGGCATTTCACGCATTCCAAAGTGATGGCTTGGGTGGCCTTCGACCGGGGCATCAAGGATGCCGAGCGAGACGGACTCGAGGCGCCGCTCGAGCGCTGGCGGCGAATACGCACGACCATCCATGCCGAAGTGTGCACCAAGGGTTTCGACGCCGCGCGCAATTGCTTCGTGCAGTCCTACGAGTCGCCGCATCTCGACGCGAGCCTGCTGCTGATGCCGCAAGTGGGATTTCTCCCCGCGGATGACCCGCGCATACGCGACACCATCGCGGCGATCGAGCGCGAGCTGGTGATCGACGGCTTGGTATTGCGCTATTCGACGGAAACCGGAGTAGACGCCCTGCCGGCCGGTGAGGGCGCTTTTCTGCCGTGTTCCTTCTGGTTGGCGGACAGCTATCTGCTCACCGGGCGGCGCGCGGAGGGTGAGGCGTTGTTCGAGCGCCTGCTCGGCCTACGCAATGACGTTGGCCTGTTGGCTGAGGAATACGATCCTCGCGCAAAGCGAATGCTCGGGAATTTTCCGCAGGCGCTGACGCACATGGCCTTGGTCAATACGGCGCGGCTGGCGTCGATGCCGACGCGGGAAGTGGTGGAAGCCAGCGAGCGGGGTGAACGACCCGCCACCGTGCCGGTCACTTCGGAGTAGCGCGGCGGACTGCGCGCGCACGGTACTGAGCGGGAGCGTACTGGGCAGGAGCGGTGCTGGGCGGGGAGCCCCAGACTGAGCGCGCGCGAATCAGCGCGCGCGGTAGACTATGTCACCATAACCCCCGGGGGCCAGCCATGCAAAACTCGTTCCGCACGCCACTCATCGTTCAAACCGCGTTCGCGTTGGTGTTCGCGCTTGCGTCCGCGTCCGTAGTCCGTGCGGAAGACCCGCCGGCAGACACCAAGGCGAGCGCGGCGCAGGAGGCGAGGGCGGCTACCAAAGCCATCAAGCACGACGCGGAGGTGGTTGGCGGCGCCGTGAAGGACGGCGCGCAGAAGGTGGGTGTGGCCGCCAAGGAGGTGGCGATCGAGGTCGCCGATGCGGCGCAGCAGGGCGCCCACGAGGTTGCCGCAGCGGCAAAGAGCGGTGTCGCCAAGACCAAGGCGGCCGTCACCCCCGACAAGAAGTCGCCACCCAAGCCGGAGGAGTAGCGAACGCCGGCGAAAAGCGAGAAAATAACGGCAAGAAAAGCGAGAAAATAAGGCAATTTTTCACTGAAAAGGAGACACGATGCAAAAGATGACACGTCGATCGATCGTCAAGGGCGGCCTCATCGCCGGCGCTTTGGTCCCCGCGTTGGGTTTAATGGGCAACACGGCGACCGCCGCAGGATTGCCGCCTCTGGATCCGAGCGATGCCACTGCCAAAGCGCTCGGATACGTCGCCGACGGGACCAAGGTGATCGCCAGCGAGAACCCCACCTATAAACCGGGCCAAAAATGCTCCACCTGCGCGCAGTATCAGGGGAAGGCGAGCGATGCGACGGCCGCTTGCACCATCTTCACCGGTCATAGCGTTCCGGCCGCCGGCTGGTGCAAAGTCTGGGCGCAAAAGCCGCCGGCCTGATTCGCGTCGTTGAGTCCGTGCCCGGGCGCGTGCGTCGCGCTCGGGCTCGAGCTCTGGCTCAAGCGGAGCCGCTCGTCGGACGCGGCGCTCACGGTACGCGGTATCCTATGCCAAATGAACCGGTCAGTACGCAAACACATCCCCAGCTTTTCCCTGTACGGCGAGCGGTTGCCGGCGCCCCGGCAGACCGATCCGCTGCATATCGAAGACATCCAGTCGCGTAGCCGGAAATACTTGTGGAAGATCGGCCCTCACCAGCATAAGGGGCTTTGCCAGTGCGTCTACGTCACCACGGGTCCCGTGGCCGCCCATCTAGAGGGGTGGCCGGCTGACTTCGTAGGGCCCGCCGTGTTCGTGGTTCCTGCCGGCACGGTGCACGGCTTCGCATTCGGCGCCGACAGTCAAGGTTATGTGCTCACCATGGATCTCGACCGTCTATTGAGCATGACCAGCGCCGCGCATCAGGCCCCCATCGCCATGCTGTTTTCGGTTCCCCGAGCGATCAATCTGGGCTTCAACCGCCTGCTCGCGGCGCGATCGGCGCAACTGTTCGAAACTTTGATGCAGGAATTCAAGCAACCCGATCTCATGGGGCCGGTCAGCGGCTGGTTGGCCTGCGCGATACTGTGGATGCTCGCTTCGGGATCCCCGGAGGCGTCGCCGGCCGGGTTGCTCGATCGCTACGATCTGGATCGGTTGCGGCGCTTCCGGCAGCTGATCGAGTCTCATTATCCAAAACGCTGGCCGGTGAGGCGCTACGCTCGGGAGCTCGCTTTGTCCGAAAGCAGCTTGAACCGATTGTGCCGACGGTTGACCGGCGGCACCGCCTTCGATGTCATTCAACAAAGACTGGCGCTGGAGGCGCGACGCCGCCTGGTTTATGTCGCCGCCCCGGTCACCGCCATCGCGGCGGAACTCGGATTCAAGGATCCGGCTTATTTCTGCCGCTTCTTTCGCAAGCACACCGGATTGTCCCCGACCGGCTTCCGCCGCCAAGGTGACGGAGCCGTCAAGGTGACGGATAAGTACCAGCCGGAACCCTGATCGTGCAATAGCGGTTCGAAGGCGCTGCTAGGCTGCAGCGCACATTGCAAAGGACCCGGTCTATGGCTCGTACTCAGGTCGCGATCATCGGCGCAGGACCGTCGGGGCTGTTGCTTTCACAGCTTTTGCACCTCCATGGTGTCGACAGCGTGGTGCTCGAGCGGCAATCGCGGGAATACGTCGAAGGGCGAATTCGCGCGGGCGTGCTCGAACAAGGCACCGTGGATTTATTGATCGAGGCGAAAGTCGACCAGCGCCTGCTGAGCGAACGCTTGGTCCACGACGGCTTCGGGCTGGGTTTTGCCGACCGTACCTTTCGAATCGATCTTCGAGGCCTCACCGGCGGCGCCGTGTCGGTGTACGGTCAGACCGAAGTGACCAAGGATCTCATGGAGGCCCGCGTGGCGGCCGACGCCAAGATGGTGTTCGAGGCCGGCGACGTTGCGGTCGAGGGCATCGACCGGGATCATCCCACCGTCCGCTACACTCACGCGGGCCGTACTCACGAACTCACCTGCGATTTCGTTGCCGGTTGCGACGGCTACCACGGCGTCTCACGACGCAGCATCCCAGTTGCGGCCATGCAAACCTTCGAACGGGTTTACCCCTTCGGGTGGCTGGGCATACTCGCCGATGTGCCGCCCGCGACTCACGAACTGATTTACTCGAATCATGCCCGCGGCTTCGCTCTTTGCAGCATGCGCTCGCTGACGCGAAGCCGTTACTATGTGCAGTGCGGAGTGGACGAGAAGCTGGAGTCGTGGCCGGATTCGAGATTCTGGGATGAGTTGCGGTCGCGGTTGCCGCCCGACGTGGCCGCGGCGGTGGTCACCGGGCCGTCGATCGAGAAGAGTATCGCGCCGCTGCGCAGTTTCGTGGTCGAACCGCTGCGGTTCGGCCAGTTATTCCTGGTGGGCGATGCGGCGCACATCGTACCGCCCACCGGCGCCAAAGGTCTGAATCTCGCGGCAGCCGATGTGCGAATTTTGTATCAGGCGTTGGTCGAACGCTACCGCACCGGCCGTACCGACTTGCTCGATGGATATTCCGCACAGTGCTTGCGACGCATTTGGATGGCGGAGCGCTTTTCGTGGTGGTTCACCTCGATCACGCACAAGTTCTCCGACGACGCCTTCGCACGGCGCCTGCAGCTGGCGGAACTCGACTATCTGACCGGGTCCACGGCGGCGTTGACCAGCCTTGCGGAGAACTATGTCGGCCTGCCTTTCGAAAGCCCGATAAAAGCCCCATAACGGACCCGTGCCGCTAGCCAAGGGAGTCGTGCGGCTAGCCAGGCTCGTGCCGCTAGTCTAAGGAACCTCTGATTTACCTACCGTCGCCAAAATCCATCGCTGTTTTTCCCGAGGAATTTTCATGCGGATGTCCGGGAGTGCCAGTAAATCAGAGGTTCCCTAAAGACTCGTTCGGCTAGCTTTGCAGCTGCTGCTCCAGGCTGCCCAAGGTCCGCATTGCGGGTAGGCACTGCGCGACGCTGGCATTGGGTTCGCGGCCCTCACGAATCGCGGCAAAAAACTCGCGATCCTGCAGCTCGATGCCGTTCATGGAAACATCGACTTTGGAGACGTCGATGGGATTGTTTTTTCCGTCCAGCAGCTCATCGTAGCGCGCAATAAAGGTTCCGTTGTCGCAGATATAGCGGAAGAAGGTGCCCAGAGGCCCGTCGTTGTTGAAGGAGAGCGACAGCGTGCAGATGGCGCCGGAAGGCACCTGGAGCCCGATGCTCATGTCCATGGCGATGCCGAGGGTAGGGTGCTTGGGACCCTGCAGAGCAAAGCTCTTCGAAATGCTCTCGCGGGTCTGATACCCGAATAGATCCACCGTATGGCAGGCGTGATGCCATAACAAATGGTCGGTCCAGCTGCGCGGCTTGCCGAGCGCGTTCATATTGGTGCGGCGGAAGAAATACGTCTGCACGTCCATTTGCAGCACCTTGAGTTCCCCGGCGAGAACGCGCTTGTGAATCCACTGATGACTTGGATTGAAGCGACGCGTATGCCCCGCCATGGCGATGACGCCGGTTTCCTTCTGAGTTCGCACCAGCCGCTCCGAATCCGCCACCGAGTCGGCCATGGGTATTTCGATCATGACGTGCTTGCCCGCGCGCATGCACTGTTCGCCCTGAGCCGCGTGCATTTGCGTCGGCGTGCTCAGAATCACCGCATCCAGGCCGGGCTGCGCCAAGCTATCGGCGAGATTCGCCGTCCAGTGAGGAATTTTCCATTGTTGAGCAACTTCTCGCGCCGCCTCCACATTGGAGCCCGCCAAGGAGATCACTTCGATATCGGGAATTTTCGCCATGGCCTCGAGATGCTTGATGCCGAAGGCTCCGTGACCGGCGAGACAAACCTTCATGCTGCGCTCCTGTTTTCGAGAATCATCAATGCCGCGGCGGTGTTGGACGCCGGCACATGGTAGTGGCGATAGATCTCCGCGGCGTTCTCGTGCAGGGCGCCGCGCATCACATGCCACATGACCATTTCCACGCCTTCCGAACCGGCTTCGCGCATGTATTCGGTGTGGGTGATCTTGGTGAGCGACACGGGATCCTTGGTCAGATTGTCGAGAAACGCGGTGTCGAATTGCCGGTTGATGAGTCCGGCGCGCTCACCCTGCAATTGATGGGACATGCCGCCGGTTCCGTAAATCACGACGCGAAGGTCTTGCGGAAAACTCGCGACCGCCCTGGCGATGGCCTGGCCCAACTTGAAGCAGCGCGCTCCGGTCGGCGGCGGATACTGAACCACGTTGACGCACAGCGGAATCACCTTGAAAGGCCAAGCGGAAGGCTGTCCGCAGGTGACCGATAACGGCACGGTGAGGCCGTGGTCCACCGACATCTCGTTGGCGATGGTCATGTCGAACTCGTCGAGGATCAGTGATTCGGCCAAGTGCCACGCCAACGTGGGATGCCCGTGGACCGCGGGAACCGGGCGCGGACCAAAGCCCTCGTCGGCAATGGGGAATTTGTCGGCCACACCGATCAGAAAGGTCGGGATGATTTCCAGGGAAAACGCCGACGCATGATCGTTATAGACGATGATGGCCACGTCGGGCGCCAATTTCGCCAGCCACTCGCGCGCGGGCGCATAGCCTTTGAACAGCGGTTCCCAGTAGGCCGTGCCGGTCTGGCCCTTGTCCATTGCGACACCGATCGCCGGAACGTGGGAGCAAGCAATGCCTGCAACGATTTTTGCCATTATTTCTTCTCCTCGGCGCGGGTTTGCTCGGCGGCGCCGGCCGCCTGTTTGTACCGGTTGCCCTCGGGGCTGCGGCCGCCGGCCAGCATCATTTTAGCGTAGGTCTCCTTGGGCACTCCGGACATCATGCCGGCCACATCTTGAAATGTGAGGCCGTCGCAGAAGGCGATTTTGATGGTGTAATAAATGTTCCCGCCCACCTTCAGCATGCCGAGCCAATCCCGCTCCAGCACGGTACGGCGTTGTTCCGGCGTGAGTTCGAACTTATCGAGATACGCGGCCTCGTTGTCCTTGAAGGCCTTGCGGTTCTCGACCTTGTTGAGGGACATGCAAAACATGTTGAGCGCATAACCTATGCGCCCGCGCTCGGAGTTGTAAACGTACGTTCCGGGGATGTCCTCGTAGTCGTTGGTCTGAGTCATGCGATCTCCCTGCCGTTGGAGCCGGCGTGAGCAATCTGGCTGGAATGAATTTCCTTCCGCACGATGTCGCGGATCACTTCGATGGCTTTGCGCATCAGCGGGCTTCTGGGACGTTGCGCCGAGGTCGCGATGGAAAGCGATGTCTTCAATACGGGACTTCCGATCGGCCTGACCAGCACTTCATTCGCCCATTGAGTGGTTCTCACGGCATTCAACGGCAAGACGCCGAAACCGTGGCCTTGGCGCACCAGATCGATGACCGCGGGAATGCACTCGATTTCATGAGCGACGCGTATTTTGCGGTCGACGCTGGCCAGCGCGTTCTCCACCGACATGCGCATGGCGTGAGGCCGGCTCGGAATGATGAGCGGGAATTCCGCAAGACGGGTGAGCGCGATGACTTGGGTGACGGCCGGTGCCTTGACGGCCCGGTTCGACGCCAACGGGGCGATCAAAAATAGCTGATCGTCGAGCAGCGGTTGCAGGTCCACCGTGGTCGAGGCGGTGGCGTTGTAAACCAGCGCGCAATCGACGCGGCCGATGTTCAGCCATTCGAGTATATACGCGGACAATCCTTCGACGGTTGCCAGGCGCGCATTGGGCAGCGATTGGGCGAATGCTTTGACCAGCGGTACGGTCACACTGCTGCCGAGACTGGGCGGCAGCCCCAAGGCGAAGTGTCCCGAGTCGCCATTGCGTTGGTCCTCCAGCTCCTGCCGGGCCCGACCGATTTGAGTCAGGATGCCACGCGTATGTTCCAGCAGACGGGATCCGGCATCGGTGAGCACCACGCCGCGTCCATTGCGCTCGAACAAATTTTGCCCGAGCTCCACTTCGAGCTGGCGTACCTGACGGCTCAGGGCGGGCTGGACCACCGACAGGAAGGCCGCGGCGCGCGTGAAACTGCCGAGTTCAGCGACGTGGCGGAAATACTCGAGCTGTTTTAGATCCATACGGGCCGGGAGGAGCTATGCGGATTCGCTATAACAGGTATGCGTCTCATTCCTTGATAGTATACGTGATAATCGCTCTCGCATAACAGAACAGTGTCGGAAGGTATTTATGATCGGTCAATCAGGAATCGCGGTTAGAAATATCAAACGCGCAGATCCGAGCAGCGTTGCGGAACTCGCGAAGTACGGCGTCGCCACCATTCATGAGGCCATGGGTCGTGTGGGACTGATGGCTCCGTACATCCGGCCCATCTACCCCGGCGCCAAGGTGTGCGGCACCGCCGTCACCATTCTCGCGCATCCCGGCGACAACTGGATGCTGCATGTGGCGGCGGAGATGCTGCAGACAGGCGATGTCGTCGTGCTCGGCACGTCGGCGGACAACTCGGACGGCATGTTCGGCGATTTGCTGGCGACGTCTTTTCGGGCCCGTGGCGGCATCGGTTTGGTCAGCGACGCCGGATGCCGCGATACGGCGGATCTGCACGACATGGGTTTTCCGGTCTGGTCGAAAGCCGTTTACAGCAAAGGCACGGTGAAGGCGACCATAGGCTCGGTGAATACGCCCATCATCTGCGCCGGGGCGCTGATACATCCGGGCGACGTCATCGTTGCCGACGACGACGGTGTGGTGGTGGTACCGAAGGCGCGAGCTGCTGAAGTGGCCGCCGCCGCGGGCGCCCGCGAAGCGAACGAAGCCGCCAAACGCAAACGCTTGGCCGCGGGCGAGTTGGGACTCGACATCTACGGCATGCGCGACACTCTGGCCAAAGCGGGTTTGAGGTATTTCGACGACGAAGCGGCCTTCGAACAGGAATCGCTGAAATGAGTGCAACGGCCAAGAATCCGCTCAAGACGTGTTTGCCGCCGGATCCCCAGCCCATCAAGCCGGCGCTCGCCTTGCCGCCCGGTGCCTGCGACGCGCACTGCCATGTGTTTGGCCCCGGAAGTAGGTTCCCCTATGCGGCAGACCGCAGCTATACGCCTCCCGATGCGCCGGTTGAAAATCTCCGCCGGTTGCACGCCCAATTGGGGGTGTCCCGCGCCGTGATCGTTCACGCGAGCTGTCATGGCACGGAGATGGAGGTGACCCTCGATGCCATTGCGTCCAGCAACGGCGCCTACCGCGGGGTGGCCTGTGTGGATGATTCGGTGACCGATCGAGAACTCAACCGTCTGCACGACGGCGGGATTCGCGGCATCCGTTTCAACTTCGTCAAACACTTGGGCGGCGTGCCCGACCTCGCCGTGTTCTATCGTCTGCTGGCGCGCATCAAACCCATGGGTTGGCACATCGTGCTGCATTTCGATGCCGAGGATATTTTGACCCAGCAGGAATTGCTCGGCCGCATCGACGTGCCGTTCATCATCGACCACATGGGCCGAGTCAAAGCCGCCGATGGTCTCGAACAGCGGCCGTTCCAGTCACTGGTCGATCTGTTTCGCAACAATCCTTTGGCATGGATCAAAGTGTGCGGCGCGGAGCGCGTGTCGGTGGGCAAGCGGCCGTTCCGCGATGCCATTCCCTTCGCTCAGGCGCTCATTGCCGTCGATTCCAAGCGCATTCTCTGGGGCACCGATTGGCCGCATCCGAATATCACCAAGGACATGCCCAACGACGGCGAGCTGGTCGATCTGTTCGGCGAGATCTGTCCCGACGCGGCGGTCAGGACGCGCATTCTCGTGGACAATCCCACACGCATGTATTGGGGCGACTGAACACACGCGCCGGCGACTGAAACACGTAGGCCACTGAAACACGCCCAAGGGGGAGCGAATCATGATTATCGATTGTCACGGTCACTACACCACGGCGCCCGGCGCGCTGCAGAAATTTCGCGATGCCCAGATCGCAGGATTGAAGGAGAATCTGGACGTTGCAGCGAGTGCGCGAGTTCCGATCAGCGACGATGAGATTCGCGACAGCTTGGAAAACGCCCAGCTGAAACTGCAGCGCGCACGCGGCACCGATCTGACCATTTTTTCGCCGCGCGCTTCCGCCATGGCCCATCACATCGGCAACGAAACTACCAGCCGGCGGTGGACTCAAGCCTGCAATGACTTGATCCATCGGGTCTGCACGCTGTACCCGGAAAATTTCGTCGGCGTCTGTCAGTTGCCGCAGTCGCCGGGAGTGGCGCCCATCAACAGCGCGGCCGAGCTCGAGCGCTGCGTGACGGAACTCGGATTCATCGGCTGCAACTTGAATCCGGATCCTTCCGGCGGCCATTGGAACTCGCCGCCTCTCACGGATCGCTACTGGTATCCGTTCTACGAGAAAATGGTGGAACTGGACGTTCCGGCCATGGTGCATGTGAGTTCGTCATGCAATCCGAATTTCCACGCCACCGGCGCGCACTACATCAATGCCGACACCACCGCGTTCATGCAATTTTTGACCAGTAACTTGTTCACTGATTTTCCGACGTTGCGGTTCATCATCCCGCATGGCGGCGGCGCCGTGCCCTATCACTGGGGTAGGTACCGCGGTCTCGCCCAGGATCTCAAACGGCCGCTACTCGGCGACTTGCTGCTCAAGAACGTGTTCTTCGACACCTGTGTGTATCACTTGCCGGGGATTGAGCTGTTGCTCAAGGTCATACCCGTGGACAACATCCTATTCGGCTCCGAGATGGTGGGTGCGGTACGCGGAATCGACCCGGAGACCGGACAATACTTCGACGACACCAAGAAATATGTGGACGCGCTGCCGCTCAGCGACGCCGACCGTCATAAGATCTTCGAGGGCAACGCGCGCAAAGTGTTTCCGCGACTCGGCCAGAAGGCGCGTCCCGGCTAGCCGATATTTTTTTAGTCCTACAGACAATCACTCACGAAGGTCGATATCTTACTTGCGATTGGATGCGTGGTTGTGGTCAAGTAGGATCATACATCGCACACTCCGGTGGTCGCGCAGTGAAATGTCTTTGAAACATTTCCATGTGCCCGGCGGTTGCGTCAATAAATAGAACGAGCGAGAGGGATATCATGAAGGATTCTATTTCTTTTTCGTTGCGACTGTGCGTCGCGGCGATCATCGGTATGTCCGCCGCGGGTAGCGCCATTCCCAATCCGGTGACGCCGGCGGAGTCGCAGCGGGTCGAACAGAGCGATGTGATCGTGATTCTGCGCGATCAGTTGGCCAACGTACCGGCCACGCGGCGCTCGATGGGGTCGCGCGCGGCAGCCGTCGCGGCATCGCAGAGCCCGGTGGTGGCCCAACTGCAGCAATCGCGGGCGCACCGCGTGACCTCGTTCGGTACCATCAACGCGTTCGCCACCCGTGTTTCTGCCGCGGAGGCGGCGCAACTGGCGGCGCACCCCATGGTGCAGGCCGTGGTGCCCGACCGTATCATTCACACGCAGAAACACGGGCAAGCCGTGAAGAGCGAGGGCGCGAGCGCAACGGCCGCGGCGAGTCCGTCCAGCGAGCTGTGCGGCACCTTGGAGCCCGAGGCGCTGCAGCTCACCAACACCGCGTTTTTGAGTTCATCGACGGCGCAGGCGCAGACGGTGCTCGACGGCAACGGCAAACCGGTTATCGGCAGCGGCGTCAAGGTGGCTTTCCTGGCCGACGGCCTCGACCCGAACATGGCCGGATTCATCCGTCCGGACGGCTCGCATGTGTTCATCGATTACCAGGATTTCTCCGGTGACCCCGCCGGCACATCCACGGCGGGAGGAGAGGCATTCGGCGATGCAAGTTCCATCGCCGCGCAGGACAACCCCAATGGCAAGCCGCTGATCTTCGACATCAGCCAATTCGTCAATGCGGCCCATCCGCTGCCGTCACCCTGCACCATCCATATTCGCGGCATGGCGCCGGGGGCCTCGCTGGTGGGGCTGAAGGTATTTTCCAGTCTTGGTTACACCACTACGTCGGCATTCGTCCAGGCCATCGAATACGCAGTGGCCCACGACGACGTCGACGTGATCAACGAGTCGTTCGGCGGCAATCCCTATCCGGATACCGCCACCGATCCCATTTCTTTGGCGAATGCCGCGGCCGTCAAGGCCGGCGTCACCGTCACCGTGAGCACCGGCGATGCGGGAACCGCCGGAACGCTGGGCTCGCCCTCGACGGACCCATACGTGATTTCCGTGGGCGCCAGCACGCAATTCCGACTCTATGCCCAGACCGGCTACGGTGTGCAGGCGCTGGCTCACGGCGTCTCGAGCAACAATATCTCGGCCTTCAGCTCGGGCGGATTCTCCCAGTTGGCGGCGAGAACCGTGGACGTGGTTGCGCCGGGCGATCTCGGCTGGGCGTTGTGCTCGACGAACACCGCCTTGTACAGCGACTGTATCAACTTTGCGTCGCCTGCCAAACCATCGCCCATCGAGGACTTCGGCGGCACCAGCGAATCTGCACCGCTGACCGCGGGCGAGGCTGCGCTCGTGATTCAAGCCTATCGCAGCACCCACGGGGGTAGGGATCCCTCACCGGCGCTGGTCAAGAAAATCATCATGAGCACGGCTACCGACCTGGGCGCACCGACCAGCGAGCAGGGCGCCGGACTCATCAATTCGTTGGCGGCGGTCAACGTGGCGCTGTCCATCGGCACCGGCGACGACGACCACGAACACGACCAAGCGAAAGCCCATGGTCCCGGTTTATTCATCAATTCCACCGGCGTGAGCATCGTCGACGCGCCGAACACTCGCGAGTCGCACGCTTTCAAGATTACCAACACGGGGTCGGCCACGCGGCATCTCACAGCGGCACTGCAGACTCTGGGCGCACCCGTCGCCGGCGCGACCATCAATCTCACTCTGGCCCCGGGCAGCGACCCCACATTCATCAATCCCACCGGGGCGGCGCGCTCGTACATCAAACAGAAGTTCACCGTTCCGGCCGGCGTACAGCATCTGGACGCGGCCATTGCGTACCAGGTCTCGCTCACCAGCGCGGCAACGCCCATTGCTTACATTTCGTTGCTGGACCCGTCCGGGCGCCAGGTGACTTACAGCATCCCGCAAGGTTTGGGCAGCGGCTACGGCCATGTCGACGTCGTCAAACCTGCCGCGGGTGCGTGGACCGCCATCATCTGGACGCGTCCTTCGGGGACGGGCAGCTACGCGGGGCCGGTGCAGTTCACCTGGGCGGCGGAACAGTTCGTGAGTGTCGGATCGGTGAACCCGGCTAAACTCGATCTCGCGCCCGGTGTCACCCAGACCATTACCGCCGACTTTTTCATGCCGACGGAGCCCGGTGATCTGGCGGCGGGTGTCCGCTTTACGGAAGCTGCGCAAGATGGAAGTTTCGGGCTTCCTGAAGTGCCCGTGACGCTGCGGACGCTGATCCCCACCGGCCCCACCGGCGGATCATTCACGGGAAGCCTCACCGGCGGCAACGGCCGCCCCGGCGCAGGCCCCACTCAAACGTTCGAGTTCGACGTGCCCCAAGGCGTGCACGACATGAGTCTGGCGCTCGAGACGGCCGATAATGGCTACTTGCTCGAAGGCCTGCTGGTCGATCCGCAGGGCATGCAACTGAGCGTCAAGCTGAGCGTCGACCCCTTCGGTAGTCCGCAGTACGGACTGCAACACTTCCATAACAACCCCCAAGCCGGGCGCTGGAAGTTCATCTTGCTGCAGGACTTTACCTCGTCGGGCAACCAGACCTCGCTGCCGTTCACGGCGAGAATCGGCTTCAATATGGCCAAGATTACCACCAGCGGCCTACCGAACAACCCGAGCACGCGTCTATCCGCCAGCGGCGCTCCGGCGACGTTCACCATTAATGTGGTCAACACCGGATCGATCACCGAGGCATACTTCGCCGATGCGCGCTCGAGCACGCTGGGCGTCAGCGCATTGGCTCTGCAAGCGCAACCGTCGCAGTGTCCGGGAGTCACCCTTCCCGGGACGTGCGGCCTGTTCTATGTACCCACGCAAGTGAAGGGCATTGAGTTCGTTGCGCAGTCCACCGTGCCCATCCAAATGGATGCCTACAACAATGTGGGCTACTACGTGGGCGGCACCGGGTCTCCCGACCTGTTCGCGAAGACTATTGGTGCGGATACGGTCGCTGCCACGCTGTTCGAACCGGAGATTCCATATGGATCGTGGCTGGTGTATCCCGCATTGACGGGACCCTATGGCGCGGCGGGCGCGCCCACGGAGCCTGTCACCATGAGCGCCTTTGCCCTGATGTATCCGTTCAACACCTCGTTCGCCGCCGACAGCGGCGACGTTTGGGCGGACGTTACTCTGGGTACCAATACCTTCAATCCCTTGGTGCTGGCATCGGGCGAAGGCGGAACCATCACCGTGACCATCACGCCCGATCCCAGCCAAGTGGGCGAAACGGTGAGTGGCTACCTGTACGTGGATACCTTCGATCCGTTCGTTGGCACGGGAGACGAAGTGGTGCGCATTCCTTACAGTTACACCGTCGTGCCGTAGCAGGGGAGCGGTCGGCCCTGTAAGGGGGGAGCTATCGGGTACTGCCGCGGGGCGCGGCGGTCTTTCTTTGGTGGGCGGGGCAGGGCGCACTCACTCGGAGATGAAAGTCCGATGGGCCATTAGTTACTGCGGAATGGTGGTTGGTCGGCGCGAAAAATAAAAATATATTTTGCCTGGCGCCCAATATAATCCGCGCTCCTTGTGCGCCGGGTGCCGTTCATGTTGTTCAAGAATCTCATCTTTCATCATCTTCCTGCGAATTGGACACTGTCGGCCGCGGAGCTCGAGGGGCAGCTCGCCGGCCGCACCTTGCGGCCTTGCGGACCCTTTGATATGTCGAGCCGGGGCTGGGTGCCCGTGACCAACGGTGGGCGCCTGCTGCATACGGTCAACCAACAGCACATGATTGCGCTCGGTGTGGACGAGAAGTTGCTCCCGGGATCCATCGTGCGCCAGGTCGCTCAAGAGCGCGCCGACATTCAGGCCCAGGAACAAGGCTTTCCGGTGGGGCGTAAGCAGATGCGCGATCTGCGCGCTCGGGTGGCGGATGAGTTACGGGCGCGCGCGCTCACGCGGCGCCGTATCACGCGTGCGTGGATCGATCCGCAGGCGGGATGGTTTGCCGTCGATGCGGCCAGCATTCCTCGCGCCGAGATGGTGGTCGAAACGTTGAGCGATACCCTCGGGAGTTTCGCGCCGCGGGCCGTCCAGACCGAGCGGTCGCCGCATGCCTCCATGGCATCGTGGCTGCTGCGCGGAGAAGCGCCAACGCGCTTTTCGATAGACGACGACCTGGAGCTGCAGACCGCCGAGAAATCCAAGGCGATCATCCGGTATACGCGCCATCCGCTCGACGGAAAGGAAATTCGGGCGCATCTGGCGGCGGGGAAATATCCGACGCGGCTTGGATTGACGTGGAACGATCGCGTGTCCTTCGTACTGACGGACAAGCTGCAAGTGAAGCGGCTCGAGTTTCTCGAAATGAACAAGGACGATACGCAAGCCGATGAAGTCGATCCCGCCGAGCAGTTCGATATCGACTTCGCGGTGATGGCCGGAGAACTCGTGAGCCTGCTCAAGGATTTGACCGGGGTGTTGGGCGCCGACAGCACCGACAATGCCGAATGGCCGGCGCGAAGCAAAGTCGCTTAAACCAAGCCAGGTCGCCTAGACGAAGGCAAGGCCGCCTAGACGAAGCAAAGTCGCGTAAACGAAGCCAGGTCACCTAGACGAAGGCAAGGCCGTCTAGACGAAGCAAAGTCGCTTAAACCAAGCTCGGTCGCGTAAACGATGCCAGGTCACGTGAAGCGGCCCCCGTCCCTCTGCGACCGCCCTGCGGCGCGGTTCCGATGCCCAGGAGCTGTGCTCCGTCACGGTTTTGTCCCTTGTTCGGCCGTATCCTCTCCGTTATGTGCCGGCGTTACGCTCTCTCGGACCAGCTGGCCGCGGAACGCGAGTTTCTGCCGGCCACAGCGTGGTGGAAATTCGCTGCCCGGTTCAACGTATCGGCGGGACAGTACGTGCCCGCGATCCGCTTGCACGATGGGCAAAGCGAGGGAGTCATGCTGCGGTGGGGGCTCATTCCTTCCTGGGTCGAGGGCCGACTTGCCGGGCCCCCCAAGGTATGCGTTCAAAGCAGCTGCATCGAGCGCTCGAACAGCTACCGGATGCCGTGGCTGAATAGCCAGCGATGCATTCTCCCGGCCGCGGGATTTTACTCATGGCGGCTCACCACTGAAAAATATCGGCAGCCGTTTTTCGTGCGTTTGCCCGATCGAGCGGTGTTCGGCTTCGCGGCAATTTGGGATCGTTGGGTCGGCGACGACGATGATGTGATCGAAAGCTGTTCGGTGGTGTGCGTGCCGGCCAACGAGCTCATGTCGGAGATCGCCGGACCTGCGCCGGGAATGCCGGCGATTTTGCGGCGGAAAGACTACGATACCTGGCTGCACGGCAATCCCGTCGAGGCGAAAGCCGCGCTACAACCCTACAAAGCCGAGTGGATGCAAGCGTACCCCGTCAGCCCGCGAATCAACTCCGTCGCGGTCGACGACGCCGACCTGATCCGCGCGGCCGGTTAACACGGCGAGGCGGAGTCACGCTAAGGCAGAATCCCAGGGTGAGCTCGGGCCCCGGTGAGCTCGGGCCAACCACGCTCTCAGCGCTCTGGCCACCGCATCCGGCCGCTCGATGGGCGCCATGTGACCCGCGCCCGCGATCTCGACCAGGGTGGCGTGCGGAACGCTTCGCTGCATATCCGCATGCTGCGACAGAGATGACCATGTGTCGCTGGTGCCACTCAGCAGCAGTGTCGGAACATCGATGGAGGGTAGCAGCGGCCGGGCATCGGGTCGGGTCAGCAGGGCATTGATCTGGCCGGCGAACGACTCGGGGGTTGAGCGTTCCACCATGGCCACCAGATTGGGCATGACTGCGGCCACCCTCGCGGGCGAAGCGCCCATCATGGGCGGCAGCCATTCGGCCGCGAGCGCCGCCATGCCGTGCGTTCGAGCCAGGCGTACGAGGAGGCCGCGGCTCTCGTATTCCGCATCCCGCGTCGGGTGGACGCCGGTATTCAGAAGACCCAATGCCACGACGCGTTCTCGCTCTCGCCGCCACACCTCGAGCGCCACGCGCCCACCCATGGAATGCCCGGCCACGGCGAATCGCGGGGGTGCCGTCGACAACACCTCATCGGCCATATCGCCGAGAGAGGAGAACCCGCCAAATGACACGACGTGAACGTCCGCGACATCGCCGAGCCGATTCGGCACATCGGCCCAGATGGTTTCGTCGCACAATAGGCCGCATAACAGGAAAAGTGGCTGCATTGGCCAACTATATCGCGACGGCGTTGCCGCGTGCCCGTCATATACTTAGGCTTCAGACTCTCGCAAAGGGTAATCGACGTGGGACACGATATTCACCAAGCGGTGCGGGATGTTTGCCTCTGGCTTCCCGAAGCGGAGGAATTTCTCTCGCACGGGTCGCCCAACTTTAGGATTCGTGGCAAGACTTTCGCGTCCTATGTCGTCAATCATCATGGCGATGGCCGCGTGGCATTGTGGCTCAATGTTGTGCCCGGGGCGCAGGAAACCTGTGTTCACGCCGATCCCACGCGATTCTTCGTGCCGCCCTACGTGGGCCCCCGGGGGTGGCTGGGAGTCCATTTGGACCAGGGCCTCACGTGGCAGCGGATCGCTGCGCTGGTTCGTGAAGCCTACGAAAAGGTGGCGCCCCCTGTGCTGACGTCGGCTCTCGGCAAGACTCCGGTCATGAAAGCAACCGCCGCGAAGCTTTCCGCGAGCGACATCGATCCGATGCAATCGGCGCGCGGAAAGGCGCTGTTGAAAATCATGCGAAAAATTTGCCTGGAGCTGCCCGAAACGCGCGAAGCCATCCAATTCGGATCTCCGGTGTGGCAGGCCGGCAAGAAAACCTTTGCCTGGGCACGGTGCGCCGATCGGTGCTTCACGTTAAGTTTCTGGGTGGGCGTCGATCAGCAGCACCTGCTGACTGCCGATCCGCGCTACCACATTCCGCAGTACATGGGACACAACGGATGGATCGCGCTCGATGTGACCGCCGCCTGCGATGGCCTCGAAGTCGCTGCGCTGGCTTTGCAGAGTTACCGGCACTTTGCGTTGAAACGAATGCTGGACAGTCTCGCGACGCACTAAGCGCACCAAGTCGAGGGTGCGACCGGGAGAGACGCTGAGTTACCCGCCCTGTAGCGTTTGGCGTACCGCGTTGGTGTACGCGTTTTGGGTACGCGTGTGGAGTGGACCACCTTCAGGTAAAATGAGGTTTTGACCCTGGGTATATCCGTGAACGCTGTTTCCGAAGCTGCTTTGCCCGACGCCACGCCCAGCGCGGCCGCGCGCGCCATGATCGAACGGTTGATCGCGTTCCAGACGGTTTCGCGCGATTCCAATCTGGGTTTGATCGAATGGACTCGCGATTATCTGGTGAAGCTCGGCGCGAAGACGCGGCTGACGCACGATGCCACGGGCAAGAAAGCCAATCTTTTTGCCACCTTGGGGGACTCCCCGAAACCTGGGTTGGTGCTGTCGGGCCACAGCGACGTGGTTCCCGTGGACGGTCAAAATTGGGATACCGATCCGTTCGCGGTGGTCGAGCGGGACGGCAAGCTGTTCGCGCGCGGTTCAGCCGACATGAAGGGTTTCATCGGCATCGCCCTGGCTCAAGCGCCCAAATTCGTGGCCGCCCTCAACAGCAACCGGTTGGATGCGCCGCTGCATTATGCATTGAGTTATGACGAGGAAGTCGGCTGCCTGGGCGTGCGCGGATTGATTCGGGATTTGGAGGAAAACGGCATCCGACCCGCCGGTTGCGTGGTCGGTGAACCCACCTCCATGCAGCCCATTATTGCGCACAAGGGGACGCATCGGTTCCGCTGCGCGGTCCATGGGCGCGAGGCACACTCGAGTTACGTCACTCATGGCGTCAATGCCATCGAGTACGCGGCGCGCTTGGTGGTCTACATTCGTCAGATCGCGGACCGGCTCGCGCAAATCGAAAAGCGCGATTACGGATTTACGGTCCCTTATTCAACTTTGTCGACCGGAGTCATCCGCGGCGGCATCGCCGCCAACGTGGTGCCCAAGGACTGCGAGTTCCAATTCGACATGCGCACGTTACCGCAGACTTCGCCCGATGCGCTCTATCAAGAGATCCGCACTTACGCCGAATCGCTGGCGCGTGAAATGCAGGCGGTGGATCCGCAGTCCGGTATCGACCTGGTATGGGCCAGCCAAACGGTGGGGCTTGCGGCATCGGAAACCGACGCCATCGTCCGTTGGGCCATGCAACTCTCCAAGAATACTACTGTGGGCAAAGTGTCCTACGGCACCGAAGCCGGACTGTTTCAGAAGATGGGTGTGCCCACGGTGATATGCGGGCCGGGCGACATTGCCGAAGCGCATCGGCCCAATGAGTTCGTGGCGCTGGAGCAATTGGCGCAGTGCGAGGCATTCATGAACCGCATTCTGGAGACCGGATACGCCCCCGCATGAGCGCGGTCCAGGCATCGTCGGCGGTCACGGTCGTCAAAGGCGCGTGCCCGCATGATTGCCCGGATACCTGCGCGCTGGAAGTTCATGTCAAGAACGGCGTCGCGTTCAAGGTAACGGGATCGGCCTCGCATGCCCCGACGGCGGGTGTGCTGTGTACCAAGGTGGCGCGCTACACCGAACGAACCTATCACGCCAACCGCCTGCTGCACCCGCTGCGCAGGGTGGGCCGGAAGGGTGAAGGGCGGTTCGAGCGGATCGGCTGGGACGAGGCGATTCATACCATTGCGGAGCGGCTGAAACCCATCGCCGCCGACGACCCGCAACAGATCCAGCCCTACAGCTATGCCGGAACCATGGGGCTGGTGCAGGGCGAGTCCATGGCGCAGCGGTTCTTTCACAAGTTGGGCGCGAGTTTGTTGGACCGGACGATCTGCGCCTCGGCCGGTACCGCCGGGCACGAAATCACGCTGGGCTCGCGGATCGGCATGGACATGGAGCTTGCCGACCAGTCGAAGCTCATCATCTTTTGGGGCTCGAATGCGATTACCTCGAGCGTGCATTTCTGGGCGCGTGCGCAGCAGGCCAAGCGTCGCGGAGCCACACTGGTGGCCATCGATCCCTATCGGTCCCTCACCGCCGAGAAATGTCACATCCACGTAGCGCCGCTGCCCGGCACCGATGGCGCTCTTGCGTTGGGCCTCATGCACGTGCTCATCCGCGATGATTTGATCGATCGCGACTACATCGACCGTCATACGCTGGGGTTCGAACAGCTGCGCGACCGTGCCCGTGAATATGACCCTGCGCGCGTGGCTGCCATCTGCGGCATCAAAGCGGACGAAGTCGAATCGCTGGCGCGCCTCTACGGAACCACACGACCGTCCTTGATTCGCTTGAATTACGGCATGCAGCGTGCGCGCGGCGGCGGCATGGCGACACGCAATATTGCGTGTCTTCCGGCTCTGGTCGGCGCGTTCCGCGATGCCGCCGGCGGCCTCCTGCTGTCGACGGGGGGCAATTTCAAGGTGGACCAAGCCGCGCTGTCGCGCCCGGACCTTCTCGGCGACCGCCGGCCGCGAACCATCAACATGTCCACCATCGGCCATGCGTTGCTCGACCAAGCGGCGCCGATCCGCGCCGTCATCGTGTACAACTCCAATCCGGTCGCGGTCGCGCCCGATTCCACCCGGGTCGCGCGCGGTTTCGCCCGCGAGGATTTGTTCACCGTCGTGCTCGAACACTTTCAAACGGACACGGCGGACTATGCGGATATCGTCTTGCCGGCCACTACCCAGCTCGAACATGTGGACGTCATCAAACCCTACGGCCACTACTATATGGTCGCCAACAATCCCGCGATAAGTCCGCTGGGTGAGGCCAAACCGAACACGGAGATCTTCCGCCTGTTATCGAAGGCCATGGGTTTCACCGAGGCTTGCTTCAACGATTCCGACGAAGCGATCGCGCAAGCGGCGGTGGCGCAGGATTGGGATTTCGACAGCGTCCGCCGCCAAGGATGGAAGCGCATCGGGCCCTCGAAGGATACGGCGCGATTCGCGAATGGCGGCTTCGACTCGCCTTCCGGCAAGGTCGAGTTTGTCTCCGCACGGGCGCAGAAGCTGGGGTTGGATTCGCTGCCCGATTACATCGCACCGCTCGAAGACACCCGCAGCGATCTTGCGAGCCGATATCCGCTCGCGATGATATCGCCGCCGGCGCGCAATTTTCTCAACAGCAGTTTCGTGAATGTCGAGAGCCTGCGGGCGACGGAAGGGGAGCCCTGGCTCGACCTGCATCCGCAAGACGCGATGCCCCGCGGTATCGAGGACGGCAGCTACGTCAGGGTGTTCAATCAGCGCGGCAGCTTGGAGCTGCGTGCGCGCGTCACCGATCGAGCTCGATGCGGAGTGGTGGTCGCGCTGTCCGTATGGTGGAAGAAGCTGAGCAGGGACGGCAAGAATGCCAACGAGTTAACCAGCAGCGACACGCTTACCGATATGGGGCGGGCGCCGATTTTCTACGACTGTCTGGTTGAGGTCGCGGCGCTGTAGCGAGCCCGAGCGGCATGCGAGCTGCAAACGCTTTCCGCCGCGATATATCGATCGTGCAAGCTGCATACGCCGTCCTCCGCACGCACCGCCGCATAGGCGGAACTCAAGCTGGATAATCCCGGCAGCGCGGACTCGATGGCCGGCGATGCGTTGAAAAAATGCCGGCAGCTCCGGCAGCTGATTTCAGGCACCGCCCTCATTGACGGACTCGGCCTCACTGACTGAGTCAGCTTCATTGACTGAGTTGGCTTCATTGACCGAGCCGATTCCAGAAGTCGGCAAACACCTGCGTCGATAAAAAGAATCCCAACGCGACGTTGACGATCACACCCAGTGTGAATGCGTAGAACGGTCGAGCGCCCACCGACACGAATTCGCGCAGGCGCGTAGTAAGCCCGATACTCAGGAACGCAAACGTGAAGGCCCAGGTTCTGAGGGCCTGAAGCGGTGCAACCAGTCCCGGCACGAGGTCCTTTTTGTATGTGGCGTAGTCGTATCCGCGCGAAATCAGGGTGACGATGGCCGACGCGATCAAGAACCCCAGTACGAACTTGGGAAATCGGCGCCAGATCTCGCCGGCGCCGGTGCGACTTTGGATGCCCGTGCGTTCCCAGCGGGTGGTGGCAACCAGCGATAGCACGAAGGCCCACACCCCGATCCATACGTCGCGGCCGATCACTTTCATCAACGTGAATGCCGTCACCGATGCATCGGCGTGGCCCGCGATGCCGGGTATGTTGCCCGCGTAGCTGCCGTAGGTCTGCGCAGCGGCCAGCCCGGCCGCATCCGCAAATTCAGACGTACCGATCCACGCACCGGCCACCCCGGTGGATAGATGCAGCGACTTGGCCGCCAGCGGCAGGACGAAGATCATCACGATGGCCCATACCACCACCAGCGAGATGGCGACGGACACGTCCTCCTTCTTGGCACCCACCGCGCCGCCGATTGCGATGGCGCCGGACACCCCGCATACCGCGCCTCCCGTTCCCAATGTCGCGGCCAGGCGCGGATCCAGCCCTAAGCGCTTTGCGCTGAAATAGATCACCCCGAAGGTGACCAAGGAGACGATCGCGGCCTGTACGATGGCCACCGGACCCGCCCAAGCGATGAGAGTCAACGGCAGGCTTGCGCCGAGAAGAACGATGCCGGTCTTGATGTAGAACTCGACGCGTAACGCCGGTTCGAGCCAGCGCGGTGCGCCGACGGTATTCGAAACCAGGAGCCCCAGGGCCAACGCCACCAGCGGCGGCTCCAAATTGTAATGCGATGCTTGATCCCACAGGCCGAGAAAATAAATTGCGGTCGCAGTTACATAGACGACCAGAAAAGCCGGCACGAATGTCGAGAGTTTGATGCCGAGCGCCGCGAGCCCCAGCCCGAAGAGGACGGCCCACAGAACGAACAGCGCCCCGTAGCGCAAGCCATGCTGCCTCAATTGCGCAGAAACGTCAGCCAGATGACTCCATTTTTGAGGGGCAACGGTCAGCCATTTGATGCTGGCGCCGCTCGAGAAAAGCAGCGCGGCGATGGCGATGAGTCCGAGGCCGATCCAAATAGCCCACCAGTCCTCCTTGCGAACCAGCTCGAGCCAGTTCGATTCGCGCTTGAACACCTGGGTTTTGCTGGGGCCGGCCAACTCCGCCACGGAAATCTCCTCGGACCATCTGACCGTCAAAGCTAACCGACTCCGAGGGCCGCGTCTCATAGCGAATGTGCATACCTTTGTGCCTATTGATTATGGGAGGATTCCAGGCTGGCGGACTGCTCGGCGCCGCCGGAGCCGAGGGCTGAGCCCAAGAGGATGAGGGCAAGGCCCGCAGCAAGTCCGATGCCGAAATGCTCGTGAAGCACCACTACGCCCAGGACGGCGGCGATCGCCGGACTGATGTATGCGACCACGGACGCTCTGGCTGCACCGGCTGCGTGAATCACGTAGAAATACAACAACATGGCACTCGCGGTGCAAATGAGGCCGAGTATGCCGATGGACGCCAGGGACAGCGCGGATGGCATCTGACGCGGCATGGTCGCCAGCGCGACGGGCAGCAATATCACCGACGCCAGACCTAAGCTGATGGCCACGGCGCCGATCTCATCGACGCCGGCGAGGTGGCGCTGAACCACCAGGGGTCCGGCTGCATAGCCGATGACGGCCAGTATCAGGCCCGCAACGGCCAACCATTGAGCCGAGCCGGCGATGGTGTCGAAACCCAGCAACACCATGACACCCGCAATCCCGGTGACCAGCCCAATGAGCCTGCGGGTGCTCATGGCTTCATGGACGCCGAACAGCGGCGCAATGAGCACCACCGTCAGCGGAACGGTGGCGATCAGCACGCCGGTCATCGAGGACGTCAACCAGCGCTCCGCGACCGCAATCATCGAGAAAGGGATGACCAGTTCGGCCACGGCGAATGCCACGATGGCGCCCTTGTGGCGTAGCACCGGCATCAGCGTACCGCGATGCCATGCCACCGGTATGAGCACCAGCGCTCCGAGCGTAATGCGGCCCCAGGCGACGCACACCGGCGAGACGTCGACCAGTGCGAGCTTGATGAAGAAGTACGGGACGCCCCAGAACACGCAAAGAACCGAGAAAAGCATCAACGTACGCAGGTTCATGGCACTTGCTTGACTAGAAAATCGAACATTGGAAAGCCTTTGGCGTTGGAATTCTTTTTAGCGGGCGTCGACACGCCGTTTGGCAGCGTCTTTTGCAACTTGTTGCCGCAGCACCGGCGCGGTGGTGGATTGTCGGCGATCGTGACTGGGTGAACAACCGAAAAGGCTGCGATACAGCCGGCAGAAATACTCGGGCGAGGCGAATCCGCACGAAAATGCGATCTGCGTGACGCTCAGATCGGTTTGCTGCAAGAGTTGATGCGCTTTGGCCATGCGGATCTGGCGGTATTGCTGCAGCACCGAACAGCGTAGCTCGTCTTGGAAGCGACGCTCGATCTGGCGCAACGACAGCCCGACGCGACGGGCAATTTCCGCGCAGGTCAGCGGCTCGTCGACATGCTTCGACATCAGCGCGCGGGCCGCGAACACAACGGCATCCGAGCTTGCACGTGCGCTTTGCGCGGTGCCTCGTTGCGGGGTCTCCGCCGAGCGCGGCCGGCCCAGCAACAAGTGCAGAGCCACTTCGCCGGCCAGTTCCGCATCGCCATGCCATTCTATCCACGCCACCATCATGTCCAACGTGGCCGCCGCGCCGGCACAGGTGATGCGATCGCGGCTGCGCACGAACAGCTGCGAGACCGCTCGAGTTTTGGGGTAGTGCTCCTGAAAACCCATGGAATTGTCCCAGTGCACCGCAGCTTGATGGCCATTGAGCAACCCGGCCTCCGCAAGTATGAGGCTGCCGTTTTCAATGCCGCCGATCTCCACCCCGAATCGCGCTATGCGCTTGAGCCAGCGTATGGCGGGCCGCTCGCGCACGGAGCGGTGCGGATCGAAGCTCGCAAGCACGAATACCGTTTTGCACTGTTCAGCCGCCAACAGCGGGCCATCGACCTCGATGACCCGTCCATCGCTGGCCCGCACCGGGCGACCGTCGACCGAAATGATTTTCCATTCGAATAAGGGCTTTTGCGATAGCCAATTGGCCACGAACAAGGGCTCGGTCGCGGCAGCGAGCCCTAGATTCGAAAACTCCGGCAGAACCAGGAAGGCTACTTTGCGCACGCACACCCCTGAGTGAAATCGACATCATCATGACGCTTTTCAGCAGGCAGGGCCAGTCGCAGCACCGTAATTTGGCTGCACGAATTAGGAGACACCGATGAGCGTCGAACTGGACACTTGGAGCGAGGCGGATCAAGAGGCTGGATTTGCACTGCCGGCACGGTACTTCTACGACGCGGCGGTGTTCGAACGGGAGAAGACCAAGATCTTCTTCAAGTCTTGGCATCTGGTGGCGCACGTCAATGAGCTGCGCGAACCGGGTACGTTCGTGACGCACGAGATTTTCGAGCAGAGCATCCTCGTCGTGGCGGGTCGCGACGGACAAATTCGGGCCTTCCACAATGTCTGTCAGCATCGCGGCAACCGTCTGGTCGAGGCGCGTCGCGGCAAGGTATCCATGCTGACCTGCGGATACCATGCCTGGACTTATTCTTTGGACGGATGCCTGCGCGGCGCGTCGCATTCGCAACAGGTCACGGGATTCGACAAATCCACCCATGGATTGAAGCCGGTTCAAGTAGCCGTATTCGCATCGTTCGTGTTCATCAATCTGGATCCGGGGGCGAAATCCATCGCCTCCATGGCACCCGGCGCGGAGCAGGAGATTCGCCGCTACATTCCCGATCTGGATGGGCTCACTCTGTTGGAGGAAGTCGACGTACCGGTGGCGGCGAACTGGAAGGTCATCCAAGAGAACTCGATCGAGGGTTACCATTTCGATCACTCGGGACCCGCGCACAAGCAATTGGTCAAGCTGATCGATTTCGCCGGCTACCGGCTCAAAGCCCACGGCGACTGGTGGACCTATATCGGGCCACCGAAAAGCGATACCACCGAAGCCTACGGCGTGCCGGTGGCGGGGGCGACCTGGCAAACCGATGGGTTCTTCAACTTCGGCCTGTGGCCGAATGCCACCTTGTATGCATTTCCCTACGCGGATGTCGTCGGCACGTTCGTCATGAATCCCACGGGTCCCGAAACTTCGATGCTGCGGTTTGGATACTACGGGGTGGAGGGAAGGGCGCTACCCGACGTCACGAAGGCCTGCATACGCTGGATGAACAAGGATTTGGGTCCCGAGGACATCCGGCTCAATGTATCGAATCAGAAAGGACTGCGCTCCTTCGGATTCGACCGCGGGCGTTACGTCATCGGCGAGGGCTTCGAGAATCGCAGCGAACACTTGGTGCGGCACTTCCACAAACTTTGCTACGACGCCATCCGCCCGTGAGCCAGACTTCCCATGGCGGCGCGGACCGGCGCTTCGACTACATCATCGTGGGAGCGGGATCCGCCGGATGCGTGCTGGCGTCGCGTCTCACGGAAGATCGCGAAACGCGCGTGCTATTGGTGGAGGCGGGCCCCCGCGATCGCAGTTGGCGAATTTCGATGCCGTCCGCGGTGGGGAGCTTACTGAGTTCGGATCGGTTCAATTGGAATTATGTATCGGACCCGGAACCGCATCTGGAGGGAAGACGTCTGACCCATCCTCGTGGTCGCGTGCTGGGCGGTTCGTCGTCCATCAACGGCATGGTGTACGTCCGCGGGCATGCCGGCGACTACGACGCCTGGGCCCGGGCCGGACTTTCGGGATGGGGCTATGCCGACGTATTGCCTTACTTCAAGCGGGCGGAGCAGCACGTGCATGGCCCGGATCGATATCATGGCGGATCGGGGCCGTTGTCGGTGTTTGCGCCGGATATCACACGGACACCGCTGGCGGCTGCCTTCGTGCAGGCAGCCTTGGACGCGGGTTACGGAGCCTCGCCGGATTCGAACGGCGAGCGGCAGGAAGGGTTTGGCCGGGTGGATCGCACCACACTCAACGGGCGCCGATGCAGCGCCGCGCGTGCCTACCTCGAGCCCGCTTCGAGACGCCCAAACCTCACCGTGCTGACGGGCGCACTGGTGCACCGAGTGCTGCTCCGCGGCGAACGCGCCGTGGGTATCGAATATTCTATCGGGGCCCGCCTCGCGCAGGCATTCGCCGAGCGCGAGGTCGTACTATCCGCCGGGGCCATCAACTCGCCACAGCTCCTGCAATTGTCGGGTATCGGAGCGGGCGACCAGCTCTCCAAGCTCGGCCTCGAGCCGCGGCACGAGCTGCCCGAAGTGGGCAAGAATCTCAACGATCATCCCGACCTGGTGGTCCAGCACCGCTGCCTGCAGCCCATCTCGATTTTCGGTGCGAATCGCGGCATCGGAAAATTGGTGACCGGCTTGCGATGGTTCGCGGGTCTCGGCGGCCTGGCGGGCTCCAATCATTTCGAGGCCGGCGGCTTCTTGCGCAGCCGCGCGGGTATCGAACAGCCCGACATTCAACTAACCTTCATGCCCTTGGCGATCAAACCGGGGACCGTGGACGATGTGGGGACGCATTCTTTCCAGGTACACATCGATCTCATGCGGCCGAAGAGCTTGGGCCAAGTCACCGTCCGGTCGGCCGATCCGGCGGCGCCGCCCTCGATATGCTTCAATTACCTCGCGGACCCGCAAGATCGAGCGGATCTCAGGACGGCCGTGCGGTTGACCCGCGAAATACTGTTGCAGCCGGCACTGGCCGCGTATTGCGGCGAAGAATTGAATCCGGGTAAGGATATCCAAAGCGATGACGAGATCGATGCTTGGGTGCGGCACGGAGTGGAAACGTGCTACCACCCGGTGGGTACGTGCCGCATGGGAACGGATCCGCGCGGGTCGGTGGTGGATGCGGAGTGCCGGGTGCACGGGCTCGCGGGCCTGCGCGTGATCGATGCCTCCATCATGCCCGAGATCGTCAGCGGCAACACCAACGCGCCCACCATCATGATCGCCGAAAAGCTCAGCGATGTGCTCCGTGGCAAGTCACCGCTGGCGCGGGAGAACGCGGCCGTCTGGAGCCATCCCTCCTGGGCCACGGCTCAACGTTGAATCCAATCGGAGCATGAGATGAATCGGAGCACGAGATGACAGTCACCACCGCAATCGCACCGAGCACATTCATCGCCGAGCAGCGCGCCGCGCGCGTCGATCTTGCCGCCGCGTTCCGTTGGTTCGCACGCCTCAACATGCACGAATCCGTCGCCAATCATTTGAGCGCGTCGGTGTCTGCGGACGGCTGCAAATTTCTCATCAATCCGCGCGGCCGGCATTTTTCCCGGGTCACCGCCGGCGGCCTGCTGTTACTCGACGCCAACGATCCCGATACTCTGACGCGCGAAGATGCCCCGGATCCGACCGCGTGGTATTTGCATGCACGGCTGCACGCGCGCTTGCCCCACGCCCGTTGCGTCATGCATCTGCATTCGAAATACGCAACCGCGCTGGCCTGTCTCGCCGACTCGACCCTGTATCCCATCGATATGAACACCATGCGCTTTTTTGGCCGCGTGGTCCTCGACAGCGCTTTCAGCGGCATGGCGTTATCCGGCGCCGAAGGCGACCGCGTCGCCGACTCGATGGGCGAGGGCAAGAGCGTGCTGCTGCTGGCCAATCACGGCGTACTCGTGATCGGTCCGTCCATCGCCGCCGCATTCGACGAAATGTATTATTTCGAGCGCGCGGCGGAGACTTTGGTGACGTGTTATGCGACCGGCAAGCCGCTGCGGCTCGTTTCCGAGAAAATTGCCGCACTCACGGAGAAGCAATGGCGCGACTACGGACAGCTGGCCGTCGATCACTTGGAGAGCGTCAAGGCGATTCTCGATGCGGAGGAGCCTGAGTATCGGCACTGAGTCCATCGGTAGACGTCCGTTCGCTGGCCTCGGCCTCCGGTCGGTCATGCGCCGCACTCTCGCGTCGCTGGCGCTGCTGGCAGCGATGGTCCCTGCGGTCGCGGCCGGGGTCGAGCCGGGCAGCTGCCGGACGGTACGATTCTCCGATGTGGGCTGGACCGACATCACGGCGACCACCGCCCTGACCTCGCGGCTTCTACAGGCGTTGGGTTATTCGACCACCACCGAAATCCTGTCGATTCCCGTAACCTACGCAGCCATCAAGACCCGGCAGATCGATGTCTTTCTCGGCGACTGGCAGCCGAGCATGGAAGAGGATCGCAAGCCGTTCCTTGCCGAGGGGTCGGTGCAAGTCGTTCGGGCAAACCTTAAGGGAGCCAAGTACACCCTGGCCGTCCCGTCGTACGTTGCGGCGGGGGGAGTGAAGAGCTTTGCCGACCTGAGCGCTCATGCGGATCGATTTCAAAAGAAAATCTATGGCATCGAACCCGGCAACAACGGTAATCGGATGATCGGCTCCATCATTACCGAAAACCGCTTCGATCTGGGTACCTGGAACCTGGTGGAATCGAGCGAGCAGGGCATGTTGAGCGAAGTCGACCGGGCGCTACGCAAGGGCGAATGGATCGTATTTCTCGCATGGTCGCCGCATCCGATGAACCTCAAATATCACATCGAGTATCTTGCGGGAGGCGACGACACCTTCGGCCCCGGCTACGGCGGGGCAACCATATACACCGACGTGCGGACCGGCTACCTGGCCGAGTGTCCCAATGTCGCGAAGCTGCTCGGCAATCTGACCTTCACTCCCGAGATCGAGAGCCAGATGATGGCGCTCATCCTCGATGAACATCTGGACGGAGCCACGGCGGCGAGCCGGTTTCTGTCGACTCATCTCGATCTCGTCGATCCGTGGGTGGTGGGCGTGCTGACCTTCGACGGCAAGCCGGCGACGGTTGCGGTACGCCAAAACTTTAGCGCTTCGAAGCTGCACCGGATCGCAGATGGGCTCGATGCCGCGAACGACTGGATCACCGGCCACAAGATTCCTCTCGGCAGCTGGCTCAACCAGGTCGTCGACTATGCCATGCATCATGCCCAGCGCTCGTTCGACACGATTTCCACCGTGATGGGCGCGGTGATCACGGCGCTGACCAATGCCTTGATGCGCGTCCCGGCGCTCCTGCTCATTCTGTTTCTGACCGTGGCGGCCTATGTCCTGCACCGCTCGCTCATGCTGGCGCTTTTCGTTTCGTGTTCGCTCTTGCTCATCGACAATCTGGGCTATTGGGAGGCCACCATCCAAACGCTGGCGCTGGTGGTATTTTCGACCGTCGTCTGCATGCTCTTTGGGGTGCCGATCGGGATCGCCGCCGCGCATCGACCGTGGGTTTACAAGGTCCTGCATCCGATGCTCGATCTGATGCAGACCATTCCCACCTTCGTCTATCTCATTCCCACCTTGGTGCTGTTCGGACTCGGGGTGGTGCCGGGGCTGATCTCGACCGTGATTTTTGCCATCCCGGCGCCCATCCGCCTCACCCACCTTGGGATCTCGTCCGTGCCCACGCATCTGCTCGACGTGGGTGCCTCGTTCGGCGCCACGCGACGTCAGCTGTTGTTCAAGATAGAGCTGCCGCATGCATTGCCGACGATCATGGCGGGCATCACCCAATGCATCATGCTCAGTCTTTCGATGGTTGTGATTGCGGCTCTGGTGGGGGCCGGAGGACTGGGCAAGCCGGTGGTGCGCGCTCTGAATTCGGTCAATATCGCGATGGGTTTCGAAGCCGGGCTCGCCATCGTGATCCTGGCCATCATCCTCGATCGGGTTTTCAAGCGTTCTGGAGACGGTGCAGCACATCATTGAACCAAAACTGTGCGCATCGTCAAGGCGCGAGCGGCGCTTCATGGCACATTCTGCAGGCTGTCCATTCTGAATTAAGTGAAATTATCGAATAGGCGATGAACGGCACGCTCATACTCGTGGAACTCGCGGGCCACGTGGGTCTCCTTCTGTGGGGCACCCACATGGTGGGCACGGGTGTGCAGCGCGGTTTCGGTCCGGTGCTGCGGCGTTGGCTGGGCCAGAATCTCGACCGGCGCATCCACGCCTTCCTGACCGGTCTCGGCATCACCACGCTTCTGCAGAGCAGTACGGCAACGGGATTGTTGGCCACCTCATTCACGGCCACCGGCGTCATTGCGCTGGCGCCCGCCCTGACGGTGATGCTGGGAGCCAATGTAGGCACGGCATTATTGACTCAGCTGTTGTCGGTCAATATGGCGCTGGTGGGTCCGCCCCTGGTGCTGGCGGGCGTCCTAACCTTTCGCTGGGCGGCGGCGGGCCGCGCCAAGAATGTCGGCCGGATCGGCATTGGCCTTGGGCTCATGCTCATGGCGCTCGCCGGTTTGGTCCACACATTGGGGCCGCTGGAAAATGCCCCCTTGCTGCGACCGGTCATGGGCGCTTTGTCCGATGACCCCGTGCTTGCGGTGGTGTTCGCGGCGTTGTTGACCTGGGCCTGTCATTCGAGCATTGCCATCGTACTGCTGGTCGGATCATTCGAAGCCAGTCACGTGGTCGGACCCACCGGCGCGTTGGCGCTGGTCCTGGGGGCGAATCTTGGCGGAGCGCTACCCGCATTGCTCAACGCATCCACCCGCATGGCGCGGCGGCTGCCGCTGGGTAATCTTTTGGTGCGGGCCACCGGCGTGATCCTGGCGCTGCCGCTTCTGCCGGAAATCGCACGCACGCTCGCGCGAATCGATCCCAGCGGTTCGCGGCTGGTGGTGAATTTCCATCTGCTATTCAATGTGGCCTTGGCCATAGCTTTTTTGATGCCCGTGGGAGTCTTGGCGCGGCTCCTCACTCGTTGGTTGCCCGACCCGCCCACGCCCGCCGACCCGGGACGTCCGGTGCACCTCGACGCGGCTGCGCTCGATTCCGCGACGGTGGCGCTGGCAAACGCCTCGCGCGAGACGTTGCGCATGGCCGACATGATCGACGCCATGCTTCGCGATACCATGGAGCTGATCTCCCGGGAAAGTTTCGGTCGGGCCGACGCCGTGGCCGCTGCCGCTCGCAGCGTCGATCAGCTCGGCGAGGCGATTCGTCGCTATTTGGCCGATGTCGGCGATGAGCAGGCGCTCGATAATCAGCGGGAGGGCGCGCGAGCCCAGGACATATTATCCGCGGTCATCAACCTCGAACATGTCGCGGACATTCTCGCCAACAGTTTCGTGGAATTTTCATTGCGGAGTCTCAAGCGCGGCAAGCGGCTTTCGTCGGAGGAAACCGACATCGTGGCCGCCATGCACGGCGAGCTGTTCGACTGTTTGCGTCTGGCACTGGCGGTGTTCCTGCAGGCGGAGCCAAGCGATGCAAAGCGTCTGGTCGCCAGCAAGACCAAGTTCCGCGAATTCGAGGCGGCGGCGATGACGTTGAGCGCGCGGTCGCTGCGTACCGCCGCTGCAAACAATAGGCTGGTGGAGTCCGAGACAGCCGAACGCGTTGCCGAGGAGAGCGGTCTATTGCTGCGTTCCGTGCGCGATCTTCGGCGAATTCACTCGCATCTCGCGAGCTTTGCCTATCCGGTTCTGCATCGACCCCGGGTCCGCGGAAATGTCGATGAGGCGCGGCTGGCTCAACCCGGCAGCGTCCCCACCACGGTGCAATAGCAGCGCCGAGGCTGCGCCCCTTGCCGATGCTGCGTGCCTTGCCGATGTTGCGCGCGCTCGGACGAGAGGGCGATTTCTCCGAGTGGATACTACCCTCTTTAGGTTCTTTGCTTGGCGGCCCCGTCGCGAGCTTCTTTGAGTGCCACCGACTCGGGCGCACCGCGCCGACGCGACCGGCACTGAGGCCTGATGCCGTTGCCACGCGGATGCCGCCACGGGTGCGGCATGGCGGCCGGTGGCTACACGCCGCCGCACGCGGCCGGACCTTGCCGCCGTTGGAGTTCCGAGGGCACGCGGTCCGGGCTGCGAGGCTCAAATAGCCCGATTCCTTACAGTTATTTACGTGATTTTACCGAATCCGGCCTGTCGATTCATGTGCGACGGCCGAAAAATTGCTTGCAATAGAAACGACGTTTGCCCGAGTGGCGGACCTCTCTACTTATCGTATCTATCAGGAGCAACAAATGAGTGTAAGTTCAATAGCCAGTTCAGGGCAGACCAATTCTCTGACGAGCCTATCGAGTCTATCGGCGCTGTTGGCGCAGGAGTCGAGCACGTCGACCGGCGTGTCGTCGGCCGCGGATGCGCAGCCAGCGCCGCCGCCCGGGGGTGGTTTGGTCGCCGCCATGCTCGCCGCATTGTCGTCACTAGGTGTTACCGCCTCGTCGACGTCGAGTACCAGTGCGGTTTCGGGCAGTACGGCATCAACATCGGCCTCATCGAGTTCGAGCGCCGCGTCATCGACCACCGACACGGCAAAAGCGTTGCAGGACTTCTTGAAAAGCCTCATGACCGCCCTCAAGTCCCAATCGAGCACCGATACGTCGCAGAGCGCGACGTCCGCCACGAATGCCGGGTCCGGCTGCAGCGGCGGCCAGGGAACGCAATTCACGTCGGACATCAATAGCTTGATTCAGTCCCTCACCGGCACGTCCACCGGCTCGACGACCAGCACGGCGTCCAGTACTGCAACCAGCACCGCGACCAGCACTGCAGACGCCTCGTTGCAGACGAGCTTCAATACGCTGATGGCGGATTTGGGCGGCAGCGGCGGAGCGAGCAGCCTTGCAAGCTTTTTGCAATCCTTTTCGACCAACATGCAAGCGACGTCGCCGTTGGGAAATCTGGTCGATTCGACCGCATGATGATGGGCAGTGCTATTCACAGCAACGTGAACCATAAAGCGTCACGGATGACGCGACCCAGCGACGACGGTCGCGAAACGCAGAGACGCGTATGATGTCATGGGAGGTTGGCCGCGGGTTTCGCGGCGATGACAACGGTGGTTTCATGACGCGGGTCTTGTTGATCGACGATGACGAGAAACTGCTCGCTCTCTTGAACGATTATCTCGTGGAGGAAGGCTTTTCGGTTCGCGTCGAAAACGACGCGGCCGGTGGGGTCGTCGCGGCTCTCTCGGGTGAATACGCGATCGTGGTCTTGGATGTGATGATGCCGCGGTTGAGCGGACTCGATGCCTTGCGGCGGATTCGTCAGCAGAGCACGTTGCCCATACTGATGCTCACTGCGCGGGGCGACGACGTAGACCGCATCACGGGGCTCGAACTCGGTGCCGACGACTACGTGGCCAAACCGTGCACACCGAGAGAGCTCGTGGCGCGCATCCGGGCGATTCTGCGCCGCACGCAGACCGCCGGACCTTTCGATCCCTCGGCCGGTGCCCTGGTGTCGGGCGGCTTGACGATGTGGCCCGAACAACGTCGCGCCGAATGGCTCGGCGGTCCGCTTCAATTGACCAGCACCGAGTTCAGTCTTCTCGAGGTGCTTCTACGCCATGTCGGATATCCGGTCAGCAAAGGAGACCTATCCATGCGCGCTTTGGGTCGGCCACACGCACGCCACGACCGTAGCATCGATGTGCATCTCAGCAGCATTCGGCGCAAGCTCGGCACTCAGTCGGACGGGCGGTCCCTGATTCAAGCGGTTCATCGTCGGGGATATCAGCTGCTGAAGGAATAACGTGGGCCGGCTGTTTTGGAAGTTCTTCGCATTCATCTGGCTCGCGCAACTTGCCGGCATCGTGGCCATCGGCAGCACCTTTTGGCTGACCTCGCCGCGCTTCGATCCAGCGTTCGGCGACATGGATTCGAGACCCGTCGCGGGTGATCGCGTCGCCGCGGCCGCTGCGATACTGCACTACGCCGGCGTTACAGCCTTCCGCGATTGGGTTGACAGTGAAGCCGGGCCGGCGGTGTTCGCCGTCGACGATTCCGATCACGATGTGCTCGATCGGCGTATTGCACCCGAATTGTTGGCGCACGCGCGCGACCTTGACTGGGACCCGCGCGGAGCGGCGCTGGTCCGCGAAGTCAGCGCCCCGGACAACCGCCGCTTTCGTGTGTTCTCCGGTCCCCGACCATCGCCCGGTTTCGGATCGCAGTCACCGCCGCCGCTCGAGCGCGCCGGAGGGCCCAGGCGTGCGCTCCGTGGCAGGCCGCCGTTGGCTCCTGTGACGGCCACTTTGCTGGCGAGCTTGGCGACCGCGCTGACTCTGGCCTGGTATGTCGCGAAGCCCATACGAAGCCTTCGATCCGCTTTCGACGCCGTTGCCGGGGGTGACCTTGAGGTGCGGGTGGCTCCCCTGATCGGGGCTCGAAAGGACGAACTCGCTGATCTCGGTCAAGACTTCGATCGAATGGCGGACCGTCTGCAGGCGTCCATGAACGGTCAGCGTCGCTTGTTGCACGATGTATCGCATGAAATGCGGTCACCGCTTGCCCGGCTGCAGGCGGCCGCAGGGCTCATTCGTCTGAAGTATGGTGGGGAGGAGTCCACCATTGAACGCATCGAAGAGGAGATCACGCGTATCGATCGATTGGTGGGCGACCTGCTCAAGCTGTCGCGGCTCGAAGCGGGCGAACTCGGCGGACCGGAAGAGGAAGTCGACCTGCAGGAGCTCGTACGCGAAGTGGTCACCGACGCCAACTTCGAAGCGCAGGCGACGGATCGTGCTGTGACCTGGGATGAACAAACGGCGGCATTCGTCTGGGGGCGTCCGGAAATGTTGCATGGGGCCATCGAGAATGTGGTTCGAAACGCGCTCAAGCATGCGTCAGGGAGTTCCGAAGTCCGTATAGAAACCTCCATGGATGCGACCCAAAGCCGTTACACCTTGCGGGTGCTGGATCGAGGCCCGGGAGTGCCCGAGGATGAGCTGGCGGGGCTGTTCAACCCATTCTTTCGCGCGGCGAATGCGGCGGAGACGGAGGGATATGGCCTCGGCCTCGCCATTGCACGTCGCAGCATCGAAGCGCACCGCGGGACCATCGGCGCGAGCAATCGGCCGGATGGTGGGCTGGTGGTAACAATCACGTTGCCCGTGAGGGCAACGGGACTGCAGGCGGCCGAAGGCCAGTTTATGACCTAAGAGATTTCAAAACTCGGGAGGCCGGTCGCCTCGATGCGATTCCCGTTCACGCTCACGATCGACGATGCGTGCCCGCTGTTCGGTCGTCAGCAAGAAATAGATTTCATGCTCCATGCGCGTGCGCAGCAACGCGAGCTGGGCCTCGGCCTTGCCCTGTGCCTGCGCCAGTTGAGTCGCATTGGCTTCGGTGAACTGCGCGGATTGCACGGACTCGCGCAATGCATCCCGCGCCTTGCGCGCGGCCTTGGACTGATCTCGCAGCGCCGGCGCCGCGGCATGAACGATCGCAAACACCTTATCCTGTTGCTCGTCGCTCAGGGATAGGCCCATCAAAAAAGGCGGCGGCCGATCCGCCTCGTGCTCGCCGCCGAATCGGCCAAAGCCTGGGGCCATCGGAGGTCGCGGCGGTCCGCGGAATTCTGCATCGCACGATCCAGGGCCGTTTGGTGCGGGCGCCGCAGGGGCCGCCGCGGCGCCCAAGAGCGGCCACGCCAGAGCAGCACTTGCTATGAGGCAGGGGTTGCGAAAGATCTTACGTTTCAAGCTAAGGTTCTCCTCGAATCGGACGGTTGATCAGCGCAAATCATAGTATGGCGAACGGAGTGATGGCGGCCGCGCAATAGTAAACTTCTGTAAATTTACGCAAAACCGCTTTGCACACGTGTGACACCGGAGCAGTCGAACTTCGATGCGGTGGCGATGGCAGGGTGCGGCACTAAGTGCCCGTTTTTCTTACAGGTGTGTCAGCGGATGCCCGGCGCTGGGCATTATTTCGCGGATGCTTCGCGCGGCGGCCGTCGAGCATCGTCAGGGGTTGTTGGGACGCGGTGCGCGCCGGCTGGTGGTACGGCGCAGGTTGGCGCCCGGGGCGGCGCCAGCCTGGCGGTCCAAGTCACCTCTGAGCTGAGCAGTCGCTCCGCTGGAAATCGCCCCTAGCTTCGATTCAATCATGGCGCCATCGGGCCGAGGCCCGCGGACGTGGCGCTCGAGTGCTTGGCGCATGATGCGCAGGTGGGCGGGCGTGGTGCCGCAGCACCCGCCGATGATTCGCGCGCCGGCGTCGTAGGCGAGGCATGCATATTCGGCCATCAAATCCGGCGTACCGTTGAAGCGGATCGCGCCGTCGACGAACTGCGGAATTCCGCAGTTCGCCTTGGCAACCAGTATGGCCGCGGGGTCGGCCGCCGCCGCCAGGTTGACGATGGACGCTACCAGTTCCGATGGACCGGTTCCGCAGTTGCTGCCGCAGCCCGCCAGCTCGTGTTTACGCTGCAGCCCCGCGAGGTCGACCGGCGTGATGCCCATCATCGTCCGGCCATTGGTATCGAAACTGAGAGTCGCGACAACAGGAAGGCCCGTCGTCCGCGCACCGGCGATAGCGGCCTCGGTTTCTTCCACGGATGACATGGTTTCTATCCAGAGCACGTCCGCACCGCCGCTTGCCAGCGCCGCGGCCTGCTCCGCGAATGCCTCGCGTGCGGCATCGAAGCTGAGTGGACCCAGCGGTTCGAGGATTTCACCGGTGGGACCCATACTGCCGCCCACGAGCACGACGCGACCGGAGCGGGTTGCCTCGCCGTGGGCGAGGGCTGCGGCGCGTTCATTCAACTCACCGACGCGGTGTTCCGCTCGATGCAGCTTCAACCGGTGGCGCGTCCCGCCAAAACTGTTGGTCAAAATGAGGTCGGCTCCAGCCTCGATGAAGCTGCGGTGCAGGTCGGCTATGCGGTCCGGATGATCGACATTCCACAATTCGGGAGCATCGCCTGATTGAAGTCCGCGTTCAAACAGGTTGCTCCCGGTCGCTCCGTCGGCCAACAACCAGGGACGTTCTTCGAGCAGTGATTTAAGTCGATCTGTCATCGTGACGACGCCAATGTGTGCAGTCCGTTAGTAGCTGATTCGAAAATCTTCCAGCCGCATTTTACCCGATTGCGGATGCGGGTCGTCGCCAATCTGGGACCTGCGTGGGGTATTATCCCTGCGATGACGCGACCCACAGCGAATACAGAATCCTACCGCCCTGGTCGGTTCAGCGGAGCTCAGCACGGGTTACCAATGAGCGCAAGTGACGGCGACGCATCGTTGATATCGCGCATTGCTTTACGCAGTTGCGGCTGGTCGGAGCGCTGGTTTCCAGACGCATTTGCCTTTGCCGTCGTCGCGATCGCCCTCGGCCTCAGCATCGACGCCGCCCATGCGAAAGACCCCGCGTTGCTGTCGCTCGGCATGGAGCACTTCAAGGGTACCGCGACTGTCCAAGAAAACCCGTTGGACGGTACGACCGCGATTTCCACCGAGAAGGGGTTTGTCGAGCATACGGGTCCGATGCGAATGGTATGGAACGATGAATATCTGACGGGCCTCATCGATAAGGCGGGCCAGAAGTCATTTCGAGTCAACGCTTGGATCATCTACAGTGGGAACTTGCGGTCTTATGAGACCGCCCACTTTCGAACCGCCAGCGGATGGCAGTCGGTGCCGGCGATTCAAATTGGCAAGGAGGTAATGAATTGCGCGGTCGGAGATTGCACGTACACCGAGCGCATCGCGTTTGCCGTCGACGAGGAGTTGCTGCGTCAGCTCGCGGCGGGGCGAGTACCGGACAAACCGGTCCTTTGGCCGTTCAGGGTCACTGCGAAATCGGGCCCCGATTACGCCGGCGGACTTTCGAACGCGGAGATCTCGGGCTTTCTCGCCAAGGTCGATGAATACATCAACGCGCCTCCAGTCACCAACTCGCGTGCAGTCGTTAACGCAAACGCCACGACTGCAGCGCTCAAAGTCGATCTTGGCGTCGGCGGCATGCCGGTGGACGCAACCGCGGAACAGCCGAATCGAGCAGGCATCTTGATCACCGGAGTGACTCGCGGCTCCGTTGCACACAAGGCGGGCATCATCATCGGCGACATTCTCTACGAATTCGATGGTCATCCGATCAAAGTGCCGGCAGATCTCGAGGCCGCGGTATCCGGACGCGCTGCAAATTCGCTGGTTGCAATCAAACTGTACCGGGGCACCGATGTTATGACAGTGAGTGCTCAATTTTAGATCGAGGAAACTCCGGAATTTCCGGCCATGAATCGGTCGGCCCATCCATGGTGCGATGCGGCCCGCGGACGACTCGAGCGGGGAGCGGCCAAGCCAGCGATCGCTCGATTCGTGGTTTGCCGTACATACTGGGGCGGTAATCAGGCGGATGCTGCCTTATGAGCCGGCGAGGCTCGTGTTGCCCAATCACGTCACCTTCGACAGCGAGAAAGATCGGGTTCTAAACGAAGACAAGGACGTACTCAATGTTGCGACGAGAGACCCACTGACCGTCGGCTGAGCCACGACGTCAGATTGCCGCTGCGCCTATAGCCCATGCGCTCGAAAAAATCGATCAAGGTGCTCCTCCTGGTCGAGGACAATCACGGCGATGCTCGATCGCTGAAAGAAATGTTGAAGCAGCCGTCGTTGGTGGGCACCGAAGTATCCCACGTCACCACCATGAGCGATGCCGAGTCGCATCTCGACCGGCATGTTGTCGATATCATTGTGCTCGATCTGGGCTTGCCGGACGCTAACGGACTCGAGGCCATACACCGGGCCCGCGCGGCTGCGCCTCGCATCCCCATTGTGGTGCTGACCGGACTGGACGATGAGTCACTCGCGGCACAAGCGCTGCACGCCGGGGCTCAGGACTATTTACTCAAGGGTCAAATCGAAACACGCGAGCTCCTTCGCTCCCTCCGTTATGCCATCGAGCGCAAGATCATGGAGGAGGCATTGTTCGCGGAGAAGGAGCGCGCTCAAGTCACGCTGAACTGCATAGGCGACGGCGTCGTTTGCACGGACATTGCCGGACACATCACGTTCTTGAACCCGGTAGCGGAGGCAATGACCGGATGGTCGCTCGCAGAGGCGGCGGGACGCCCCGTGACGGAGGTGTTTCGAACTCTCAGTGCCACCGGCACCGAGTCCACCGAAACGACGCCGGAGTTGGCCATTCTACAAGTCCGAGCGGTGCACTTGCCTCCCAGCTGCAGCCTCATTCGGCGTGACGGCCTCGAGATTCCGATCGAGGACTCCATTGCGACGATCCACGATCGGCAAGGGCAAGCGATTGGCGCAGTCATCGTGTTCCGCGACGTCAGCGCTGCACAAGCCATGGCCCAGCAGATCACCCATTCCGCAGAGCACGACGTTCTTACTGGGTTACCCAACCGCATATTACTGAACGACCGAATCAGTCAGGCGATCGCTTCGGCACGCCGTAACATGAAACTGGTCGCGGTGCTATTTCTGGACCTGGATGGATTCAAGCACATCAACGATTCGCTCGGTCATCCCGTGGGCGACAAACTTCTCCAATCCATCGCGACACGTCTGGTGGCGTCCGCGCGCGGTACCGATACGGTCAGCCGTCAAGGCGGAGATGAGTTCGTCGTGTTGCTGCCGGATCTCGCACAACCCGAAGATGCCGCCGGCATGGCCGGGCGCATGCTGCGGGACGTGGCGGACTCTCATTCGGTCGATCAGCACGATCTGCACGTCACCGCCAGCATCGGCGTGAGCGTCTTTCCGGACGACGGGGCGGATGCGGAAACGCTCATCAAGAACGCTGATACCGCGATGTACCAGGCCAAAGAAAACGGCCGCCGGAGTTATCAGTTTTTCAAACCGGCGATGAATGCTCGAGCGGTGGAGCGGCAATACATCGAGGAGAGCCTGCGGCGTGCGCTGGAACGTCGGGAATTCATCCTGTATTACCAGCCGAAAATCAATATAAAGACCGGAGCGATTACCGGCGCCGAAGCGTTGATACGCTGGATCCATCCGAGGCGGGGGCTGATCCTGCCGGCGCAGTTCATTCCGATCGCGGAGGACTGCGGTCTCATCGTGCCCATCGGTCGATGGGTGATGCGCCAAGCCAGCGAGCAGGCCCAGGCATGGGCGGATTCAGGCCTTCGGCCAACGACAATGGCTGTCAACGTGTCGGCGATGGAGTTTCGGGACGACGATTTTTTGAGTAGCTTGTTTGCAATCCTCGAGGAATCGCGTTTGAATCCGCGAGCGCTCGAACTGGAGCTGACCGAAAGCGTTCTGATGAAGGGAGTCGCTGCCACCGCCGTCATTCTCCAAACATTGCGGAAAAGTGGGGTGCAAGTGGCCATCGATGACTTCGGCACCGGTTATTCCAGTTTGAGCTATCTACGAAAATTTCCCATCGATACCTTGAAGATTGACCAATCCTTCGTAGCGCAAATCGTCAGCGGAGATGACGACGCCGCGATCGTCACCGCCGTGATTAGCATGGCACGGAGTCTCAAACTAAGAGTGGTTGCGGAGGGCGTCGAGACGCTCGAAGAGCTGGAGTTCCTTCATGCGAATCGTTGCGAGGAGGCCCAAGGGTATTACTTTAGTCGTCCGGTGCCCGCCCAGCAATTTGCCAAACTCCTCGAGACCGGAATATCGTTGGAGGCGCGCACAGCGCTTTGCACATTGAATGAGCGGCTCGACAGAGCTGTGTCGCGCAAGACCTCGCGCGGCGCGGCGCTTTCTCGGTGAGCACCTCCTTCGGCAGCCGGCATGGCGGAGGCGGGGTTCTAGCGATTCCCGTAGAACGACCTGGCCGCGGCGCGGATCAGGGATTCGCGAAGAAGGACCTGGCCGCGGCGAAGCAGAAGGGGGCGACCAAGGTCGCGTGGTAGGCTTCGGCCACCGCGAACGCCCCGCCGTCCGTAGCGCCTTGCGAGACGGCCGTGGCGGCAACCAGCGCTTTCGCCAACTCGAAATCTTGCTTCAGATTGGCATATGGATCATTGGCCGATACTGCAGACTCGAGATCGAGCACGCCGATCGATGCAGAGGCCGGTGCGTGTGCCGCCCAATAGCTCTGCATCAGCTGTGTATTGAGCCAAAAGACGATGGGGTCGACATCGCCGCCGCAGAGCAGAACCGGGACATTGGGAACCCAGTTTCGCAAATCATTCCGTTGCAACGCTTGCCGCCACGCAAGCCCAGGGGTCGCAGCCACGATTCCGGTGGTATTCGTGGGGAAGCCGCCATCGGGGTTTGCCTGTGCGTCTCGAAGGTAACTGAGCCGATAACTGTTCTGAAGCAAATTGCCGGCGCCAAAGCCCAGCGCGAATACCGCGGCCAGGTTCGCAGGCATCGTCGGTGGCGTCATGTCGCCGAATTCGGGAGCGGGCGGGGTCAGGCTGAACAGCGCAAATTCAGGTAGCTTCCCCTGCGCATACAGCTGGCTCCTCGGGGTCGTGCTCGGCAGCAACGACTCAATGCCCGGCGCGTATTGGGGCTCGAATACATCGACGGCATTGCCGTATATATTGCCGTATGCGGCCTGATACGCCGTGAGCATCAGGGTGGATGACACGGTAGCACCGCCGTTGACTTCACCGTAAAACACGGCGTCGACAAAAGCGGCAAGGGCATACGGACCTGACATCGGTGCGGCCGCGGCGACCTTCATTCCGGCGGCCTGCATGGCGCGATGAGTGGCCATGGCCACGTAGCCTCCCTGCGAGTAGCCGGTGATGAACAACTGGCCGCTGTCCTTGGTCAACGTGGCAGAGGCGAACGGCAGCGCCGTGCGCGCCGCAGTCAGCGCGTCGATCATGTCCTTGGATTCCTGATCGGCGATCAGGTAAGGATGGTAAGGGAGCGTCGACGTGTCATAGCCGGCGTAGTTTGGGGCGACGATGATGTAGCCCTGCGACGCGAACAGCGCCGCCAGGAACAGCGTCTCCGCATTTTGCATATTCGCCATGTTGAACTTTCGGTCCGTCGTCGTGCCGTGCGCGTACAAAACGACGGGCCGTGCACCGGTGCAGTTCGCGCCCACGCCCGTGGGTACCACCAGCGCGGCCGATGCCGTCGTGGCTTCGTTTGCGCCACCGACCGTGGCGTATTGGATGTCATATATCAGAATGTCGCAAATCGGCGTGCCGCTGAGTGACAGCAGCTGCTGATTGGCCGCGACATTGAGCTCGAGCAAGAGTGTCGGCGCTGTCACGGTGGACAGAAGTTCAGGTGGAGTCTGCAGCAACGTACCCCGCGGCGGACTGGCATTGGTGGGGGAGTTGGACGCGCCGCCCCCGCCGCCGCAGGCGGCAAGCAGCAGTGCCGGAAGAAAAGACTGAGACAACCGTTTGATTCGCCGCATGATTGCCTGAAATGCTGGTAGCCCGAACGCTTTACGGTATTTACAAGACCTCGGTTGAATTGTTGTCTCGGCTGAGGCGTCTGTATTGGTCGGCGAGGCTCAAGGCAGCGGAAGGTAGCGGCGCTGCGTCGACTCGCGTCAATTCGGCTGGGAATTGATGAAGCGTATCGACTACGCGCTTCGGCGTGCCCAAATCGTTCCACCCGCACGGCGGGACACCCAGTACTTGAAGTTGCCGTGGGCGGGACTCCAGGATATCGCGCGAGAAATCCACCGAGGGCAACTGTTGATAGACGGCCGCGAGTGCGGCGTGGTCGAGCGCGCGATGATTCTTGGCGCCGAGAGCCGTGCGCATGAGCGCAACCGACGAACCATGTGAATGGTCGTATAAATCGAGCAGGGCATGGACGGAGCCTGCGACAATGAACATGTTCCACAGTGCACCCGCCCGAAGCAAGCCGTGGACGCGAACCGAGTCGGGCCTTTCCACAAAGCTCAGTACCCGTGCCGGTTTGTAATGGCTCCGAACCGCCGGAACGATGTAACCCAGCTCTGTATCGGGCCGTTCGGGATCGGCACCCAGCAAATACACTGCATCGTCCATTCGAGCGGCAAGTTCCGCAATATGCCTGAGCGAGCGGGCGAACAGACCCTCGTGCCGGATGTAATGATCGGCGGGCAACATCAGAACAGTTGCGCGAGGGTCGCGCGCTTCCAACCGCAACAGCGCGTGCAATACGCCGTGTGCGGTGCCCCGATTCTCGGGCTGCACGTAAATGTTTTCCTTTGGAAGAGACCCCAGTGGTAATTCCCACCACCAGCGATGCTGAGCGGCGACGACCGCGCAGGTTTGAATAATGGGCGCCACGGCACCCGCGCGGATCAGGGACTGCGTCAGCAAGCTCGGTCCCCGTCGCAGCGAGCAAAATTGCTTCGGCACGATGACGCCGTTGGGAGTCGTTGTCAGAGCCTGCAGCCGGCTACCTTCGCCACCTGCGAGCACCAAGGCCCAGGTTCCGCCCACCCATGCCTCCGGGATCTCTGGATTCCTCGTCATTGTTTACCTGATGTGTTCCGCACCGGCATGGAATGACCGACCATGCGGATTGTGTCTCCTCCTTTGACGCGCCACTCCTCCCTTTATGCTCAACCGAGTGTGGGATATGGCCTACCGGGCCAACCACACGCGGCGCCATCGTCAGCGTTTGTACGCGGCCAGTTTGCTGTGCGTGCGCATGGCATCCTCCTCGGTCAGAGTGTCGTGACTACGGGAGGCGCGGATGAGCCGCTCGAAGTCGGCAGCGGGCAGGGGACGGCTGAAATGATAGCCCTGGTACTCATCGCAGCCGGCAGTTTTCAGAAAGTCGAGCTGTGCGGGCGTTTCCACTCCTTCGGCAACGACTTTGAGGCGTAGGCTGTGCGCCAGGGATACGATGGCGCGGACGATGGAGGCATCTTCGGGACGACTCGCGATTTCGTTGATGAATACCCGGTCGATCTTGAGTTTGTCGATTGGGAAGCGCCGTAAGTAACTCATGCTCGAGTAGCCGGTACCGAAATCGTCCACGGAGACCAGAACTCCCATGGCGCTCAGCTGTTCGAGAATGGCGATCGATTGTTCGGGATCGCTCATGACGGCGCTCTCGGTGAGTTCGACCTCCAGGTAGTGGGCCTGCAGGCCGGCGTCGTCCAGCGCACGACGGATGCTGTCGACCAATCCGCTGTCGCGGAACTGCGAGGCCGACAGATTCACCGATACGCGCAGCGACGGCACACCATCGTCTTGCCAGACTCGCGTTTGTCGACAGGCTTCCCGAATGACCCACTCACCGATGGCTCCGATCAAGCCGCATTCTTCAGCCAATGGAATGAATTCCGCCGGCGAAACGGTGCCGCGTTCGGGATGCATCCAACGAATCAAGGCCTCCGCGCTGCGCACCGCGCCGGTACGGGTGTCCACTTTCGGTTGATAGTTGAGTTCAAATTGCTCGAGAGCGAGGGCGGTGTGCAACTCGCTCTCCATTTGGACGCGGTCCTCGGTTCCGCTGTGCATTCCGGCGGCATAGCGCTCCACGTTGCCGCGACCCCGTTGCTTGGCCGACTGCATGGCGGCATCCGCATGGGCCAGCAACACCTCGATGGAGGTGCCGTCCTCGGGGTACTGCGCGATACCGATACTGGGCGAGGTATGAACATCGATGCCGCCGATCCGCACCGGAGCTTCCAGAGCCGCTATACAGCGCGTTGCCAGCTGCAGTGCGTCGTCCGAGTCGATGACGGAGCTGCCGATCAAAACGAATTCGTCGCTGCCGATGCGCGCCACCGTGTCGGCGGGCCGCACCACGCCGCTCAATCGACGCGCGATCTCCTGCAGAAGCTCATCGCCCGCCCGGTGTCCCAAAGAGTCATTGATGCGTTTGAAGCGATCGAGGTCGCAGACCATGATTGCGAAGGAGCGCTTGTCGCGGTCGGCCTGTGCGATCGCTTGCGCGAGACGATCGTCCAGCAGCACTCGATTCGGCAGACCCGTGAGGGTATCGTGGGTGGCCAAATGGTGCAGCTGACGATTCGCGGCTTCCAGGCCCCGCGTACGATCCGTAATGTCGTCCTCCAAGCGCCCCACGAGATCTCTGACCAATCCTTCGTTCTCCCACTTGCGGCTGAGCGCGGTCGCGCACTGCAGGACTTCGATGGGCTCCGCGGGTTTGCGCAGTACCAGCAGTTTGTCGGAGTGACCCAGTCTACCGACGACCTCGGTCCAGTCGTAATCGGTGTGGGCGGAGCAAATGACGACTTGTATGTCAGGATCCGTTTCCCATAGATGTTCGATGGTCTCCAAGCCGTCCCAGCCCGGCGGCATGCGCATGTCGACGAACGCCATCGCATAGGGTCTGGCGTCGGTGACGGCTTGGCGCGCCATCTTCACGCCTTCCTGTCCTTGGTGGGCGGAGTCGATCTCGAAGTTGGGGCGAGCCGCGGAGGAGGTGGGTTCTCCGAAGAGGTCCGCTTCGAGCAACTCGAGCGTGGCCTGCGCGGTTTGGTCGGCTCGAGCGCCCAGTACTTTGCGAAAATCATGATGAATGGCCGCATTGTCATCGATGATTAGAATGCGCCGATTGACGAGGGGAGCGGCGTTACGCACGAGCGATGTCCCGTGGCAAGCACGGCAGCTCGAGAATGAATGCCGCGCCGTGGCCGGGCCCCTCGCTTTCGGCACGCAACGAACCGCCCAGTTCCTGAGCCGCGAGTGCGCCGCTGTGCAGACCGAAACCGTGACCGGACTGGCGGGTCGTGAACCCGTGAGTGAACAGATGCTGCATGTTTTCCGCCCGGATTCCCACGCCGTTGTCGATCACGGAAATGCGCACGCCAATCGCGGCGGGGTCGATGCGCAGCGTGAGAAGCTTATCGGTCTTTCCCGATTCGTCGCAGGCGTATTTGGCGTTGCGCACGAGGTTCACGAGAATTTGCAACACCTTGTGTTTGTCGACGGTGATTTTGGGTACCGCATTGAATTCTCGGCGCAGCGTCACGCCGTGCCGCACGAATGCGCCCGCGTTCAATCGCAGGCTGTCTTCCACCAGTTCGACGACCTCGACGGTCTCCGTGACGCCGCACAGCTTCGCGTAACTCTGCTGCATGGTCACGGTTTCCTTGATATGTTCCAGGTTGTCGCGCAGCGAGGCGAGTTCCTGCAAGGCCATCTGCTGATCGCTCGCCAGCTGCTGACCGAGTGTGGCCAGGTATTCGGGGATGCGCTTGCCGCGCTCGTCGCGGCTGATGAATTCGCCGATGTGTTGGCCTTGCTCCTTGAGCAACGCGGCGACGCGGGCTACGCCGGGCGCCTTGGATTGCTTGACCCTCTCCGCCACGAGGCTGGCCGAGATATTGATGCTGTTCAGAATGTTTCCGACGTTGTGCAGAACGTTGGTGGCGACTTCGGCCATGCCGGCCTGCCGTGAAGCCGTCATCAATTGTTTGTGGACCCGTTCGAGTTCCAAATCGGCTTGCTTGCGTTCGGTGGTGTCTTGAATTACCGCGACGGCGCCCAGAGTCTGACCGTCGGGGCCGATCAACCGGCGCGCGCTCGACAGGGTCGAGCGCGGCGCTGCATCGCCCGGGACGGTCATGAGTTCGAGATTGCTGATGGTTTCCCCGCGCAACGCCCGCGCCAGCGGATGCTCAGCCGGTCTCACCGGCGTGACGCCATCGGCGAGAAAGACTTGCGCCGCGAAGGGTTGAGATTCCGCGCGAACGCAGTGGAGTTCCACCGCCGCGCGATTGAAATGGGTGATGTTGCCGGTCACGTCGCAGGCGAGTAATGCGACCGGCAAATCGGTAATGACCGCCTCGAGTAAGGTTTGTTGCCGTAGGAGTGCGTCCGACAACTCCTTTCGCTGGGTAATGTCCCGCAAGAACTCGACCGAATAGTCCGATATGGAACTTCCATCGCGGACCAGTGCGGTGGTCGCGCGCACCCACAGAACACTACCATCCCTGCGGATGTAACGTCTCTCATGGTCGATGCTATCGACCTCGCCGGCCCACAGGCGTTCAAGATCCGCCGCGGTCAGCGCGGCATCGTCGCCGTGCGTGAGATCGACGATGGACCTGCCAGCGAGTTCACGGGAATCGAAGCCGAGGAGTGCACAGAACGTGCCGTTGCAGCGCAGGAACTTGCCGCCGCGGTCTGCGTAGGCGATACCGATGGGCGCTTCGTCGAAGGTATTTTTGAATACGCTTTCCGCCTTGCGCAGTTCGTCGCGGGCGATAATCAGTTCCGTGGCCGGTGCCAGGATGGCGTCGGCAGGCATTGCCGCCGGCGCGGGTTGCACTCCGGAGAGCAGCTCCAGCTCAGCCGGCGTCTGGACTGTCGGTGCCGGATTCATGGAGTCCGCGCTGACTGTGACGCGTTCCTCATCGTAGGGCGCTCCCGCCGCAGGTGTCATTTTATGGGCGGGGTATTGTGGATTATGTGATCCCCCCATTGCGCGATCATTGCATCACAGCATTGTGCTCAGGAAGGCGAATTGCGTCGCAACTCGGATTGCGAGCCGCCACCTGGAGGCCATGTCTTCTCTGCCTTCAACAGTGAGGGCGACGGTGCCTATAATCCCAGCACCAACCGGGCGATCGCCCCATGCATGGGTTCAAGGAGATAAAGTGGACGAGAAAAGCTGCGATATTGGTTTGATCGGGCTCGCTGTGATGGGCCAGAATTTGGTGCTGAACATGAACGATCGCGGCTACAAGGTTGCGGTATTCAATCGCACCGTAGCGAAAGTCGACGAGTTCATCAACAATCAAGCCAAGGGAACCCAGGTGGTGGGTACCGGCAGTTTCGAGCAGATGTGCCGAGTGCTGAAGTCCCCGCGCCGCGTGATGATGATGGTGAAGGCGGGCGCGGCGGTCGATCAAACCATCGAACAGATCCTCCCGCATCTGGAGCGGGGCGACATCATCATCGACGGCGGCAACTCGCTGTATACGGATTCCGACCGCCGCACCAAAGATCTGGCCGAACGCGGAATTCTCTTCGTCGGCACCGGCGTCTCGGGCGGCGAAGAGGGTGCGCGGCACGGTCCGTCGATCATGCCCGGCGGCAATCCCGAGGCATGGCCGCACGTGAAGCAGATCCTTCAGTCGATCGCGGCCAAGGCTCTGGATGGCTCTCCCTGCTGCGACTGGGTGGGTCAGGGTGGTGCGGGGCATTACGTGAAGATGGTTCACAACGGAATCGAGTACGGCGACATGCAGCTCATCGGCGAAGCCTACCAGTTGCTGAAGGATGGTCTGGGTCTCACCCCGGACGAATTGGCGGTGGTATTTGCCAAGTGGAACAAAGGCGAACTGGACAGCTTCCTGATCGAGATCACAGCGGCGATTTTCTCCAAAAAGGACGACGATGGGCGGCCCATCATCGACAAGATACTCGATACCGCGGGACAGAAAGGTACGGGCAAGTGGACCGCAATTTCGGCCCTCGACCTCGGCATGCCCGTCACGCTGATTGGAGAGAGCGTATTTGCGAGGTGTCTGTCCGCGCTCAAAGACGAACGTAGTCGAGCGTCCGGCATTCTGCAGGGGCCGAACGCGGACGCGATTTCCAAGGAATTGAAAGAGGAATTCATCGAAAGAATACGCCGCGCGTTATATTGCTCCAAGATGGTGAGCTACGCGCAGGGCTACATGCTGCTGCGCGCCGCGGAGAAGGAGCGCGGTTGGAATCTGAACAAGGGCGGTATCGCGCTCATGTGGAGCGGCGGATGCATCATTCGCTCGGTCTTCCTCGGGGACATAAAAAAGGCATTCGACAAGGACTCGAAGCTGGAGAACTTGCTGATGGATGACTTCTTCTCGGGCGGGCTCAACAAGTACCAAATGAGTTGGCGCAAGGCGCTGACCCACGCCATTGAGCTTGGCATCCCGACGCCGGCATTTTCGACCGCTCTGGCGTTCTACGATGGATATCGCACCAAGCGCTTACCGGCGAACCTGCTTCAGGCGCAGCGCGACTTCTTCGGGGCGCACACCTATGAGCGCGTCGACAAACCTCGCGGCGAATTCTTTCACACCGATTGGACCGGTCACGGCGGAAGAGTGGCGTCCTCTACGTATAACGCGTAGCCGATATCGGGACGCCCGAGGGGAGCATGGCGTCGGGTCGAATCAGCGGGAACATGACGGACACCCGGCATCCCCGCCCCGGCGCGGTGTCCACGGTCAGTTCTCCCGCTGCTTCGCGTATGCGTTCCGCGACACTCCACAGTCCAAACCCTTGGCTGCGCGTTTCGAAAAGACTGAGCTGCCATTCGAAACCGACGCCTGTATCGATGACCTCCACATTCAAATGCTCGTGTGTCATCTTGACGTTTACCGTCGCAGCCTTTACGCCGGAATGTTTGACGACGTTTCGAAGCAATTCCCGAATGAGTTTGAATGCGAGAATCCGTAGCTCCAGATCGAACGTCCCATCATCGACGTTGACATGCAATTGAACCTGCAGATTGTCGCGCCCGCGCATGTAGACGCTCAGCCACTGCAGCGCCGGCTCCAGGCCCAGCTCATAGAGACCCGGCGGACTGAGGTCCGCAATGACGCGCTGAGTAATGGCATGAACTTCCCGCAAGGTGTGCGTCGCTTCGCCCAGCAACAGGCGTGCCTCGGGCGGCGAGCGCGAAGCGGCCGCATCCAGCGTCAAGGCCAGGCCCACCAATTGCTGGCCGATGCCGTCGTGAAGATCGACGGCGGTTGCACGTCGCGCACGCTCCTCCGCGCCCGTCAACTGTCGGGCATACATTTGCACTCGCTCTTGCTTGATTTTCAACTTTTCGTTGAGCTCGACGAGTTGAGTGATATCGCGGGCAACTCCCCAGAGACGCGCCAGCTTGCCGTCGACGATGACGCCGCTGAAGGCGGCAATGTAGCTGGACGAGTGCGGACCGCTGGACACCGTGAATTGTAAACCGTCGATCGAATACTCTTTAGCGGCAGCCTCCTCGAGGCGATCGATATACACGGCTGCCCAGGGTACGTCGCCGCGCCATGCGCGCATATCCGCGTCGGGTATGCCGAGCTGATGATTCAATCGGCGATAGGGCTGATTGCATTCGGCGACATAGGCGTGTCGGCGCAGCCACGCAATTTGCGAATCCAGCGGCAGGCCGAGCGGCATGGGGCGATCGAGTTCGATCTGCCATACCGCCTCGGAGCTTTTCTCCACGAAGTTGCGGTAACGTTCCTCGCTGCGGCGCAACAGCAGCACGGTGTTGCGCATTTCCAGCAAGACGATGGCAAGCATGAAATCGATTACGATGAGCGTCGCAAGATAGAATTGTACGGCGCCCATGCGAACGAACGGATTGGGTTCGCTGGAGAATGGCCCCAGATGTTGGCCTGCGAAGTACGCCGCAATGAGCACGGAGAGTGCGGTGAGCGTCGTTGCCCAGCGCGGCGGCAAACGAAATGCGGCGACGATCACCAAGGCAAGCAGCAATACCTGCGGATGGAGGATGGGAGACAAAGCCGTCGGGGGCGACGCAAACAGCCAACAGGTGATTCCGAGTTGTAAACCGCCAATCGCCAACAGCTCGAGCGGCGCGGGGGCCGGAGCCGTATTGGCCGGCACCCGCCATCGGACGGCCCACGACATGATGACGGGCATCAGGACCAAGGTGCCCAGCCAGCTGTTCGCCCACCACATCTGCCATTGCCGCAAAAAAGGAACGCCGACCGAGGTATGAATGGAGGCATAGGCGCCCAACAGCCCGCTCACCGCGGCACCGATCGCAATCGACGCGATCAATAGCAGGACCTGCCGAATTCGCGGCAGCTCGGGTGCCGCAATCCAGTGTCGCACCAAGACGGCTCCGACAATGCCGTCGACCGCATTGGCGACCGCAAACAGCGTCCCCCATTGCCAACTGCCTCTATCCGCATACGCGAAGTACAGTCCAACTTGCACGAGAAGTTGGACTGCCAGTATCCAAATCCAGTTGCGCGCCGGTGACGACCAAAGCGCCGCCAGCAGCAGGCCCGAGGCAGGCCACGCGATGGCCAGTAATTCCGAATTGTCGCGTAGACCATAGCCGACGACGATGAGTGCGGCCAAGAGCGCGCCAAAGGTCGCGAGTGAGACGCATCGGCCCAAAAACCCGAAGCGCATGAAGTCCCACGACAGTTCTGGACTTCTCATCTCGCCGAAAATTCGTGTCGCCGTCATGCGGGGGCCGTGGGGAGTACTAAGAAGGCGGCATACCGAGGTCAGCGTGACCTTTACGCATGAACATCGAGGTGCAGCGCCGGGGGCGCAGCGGCGAGCAGGCGCTGCGTCTGGGCATATTGCTCCTCGGGTCGAAGATAGGACGAGAGCGCGCCATGCCCGCTGACCGATTGCGGGTTGCCGTGAACGTCCCTCGATGTGTCTGAAATTCCGGTAGGGCCCGACTGAGCGGAGCGCGGCAAGGTGACCAGCGCGCCGTTGCTTGCCGCGCCGAATGCGCCGCCCTCGACGCTGCCGGCCTGCGCACTCGACGCAATCGATTTCGGCTGGATGGCAACGACGCTTCCGCGCGCAGCATCCGCCGCAGGCGCATAGTCCGCGCGAACATAAACGAGAGTGGAGTCGGGCAACGCCGTCATCATGGTGACGCGCCTCAGCATGGCGCCACCGGACGCCGCGGCATTGAGGCCTTGGCCGCCATCCGTGCCCGGCTTAGGGCCCTGCGAGACCTGCTCGCCGGCCAATATCAGCGTTTGATTGCTGGGTATTACTTTCACTTCAACCGCGCAGCATCCACCGTTCGAGTCAGTTCTGCTAGAGGAACAGCGCACATTTGCTTGGAGCGTCACCTAAACAGTTGCGCCGCGGAGTCGTGGACTTGTCAACGACGGGTGGCGACAAGTATATCACTCAATATAAACAATATGTTATGACGATAATCTATATTAGTTATTCGGAGCGGGGTGGCCAGGCGGGCGTCAGCTTGGCAGGTCAGCCCCGGGCGCGCGTCAGTCAGCCAGGCGGGCGTCAGCTTGGCAGGTCAGCCCCGGGCAGGCGTCAGTCAGCCAGGCGGGCGTCAAGCCTGGCACGACCCGTCAGGTCAGAGGAGCGCCGAGATCGCGCTCCGAATGCCGTTGGGGTCCAGACCTTGATGTCCCATCTGCTGCCACAGCCCGCCGCTGCCTTCCAGGTGGGTGCCGATGTGGTTGAACTTGCCCTTGAAGCCGGCCTGCAACAGATAGCTGCCGAAGCGGCTGCCGAGTCCCGTCTTGACGTTCCATCCTTCGGCGACCAGCACGAACGGGGCGGCGGCTAGCCTTTTCATCATGTCCGTATCGACGACATTCAATGTGGGTTTATTGATGAGACCCACGTTGACGCCCGCGTCTTGGAGCCGGATCACGGCGTCGAGCGCGCGATAGACGGCTTCGCCCATGGCCACCACGTAACCCCCGCCCGGCGGGGCTTCGCGCACCACGTAGTCCTTACCCGGCTCGAAGGTTTGACCTTCATACAGCGACTTTCCATTGGCATCGAGAATATCCGGCACGGCGGCGCGGGTGCTGAAGACGAAGCGAAGGCCCGGATCGTTGAACACGCGCTTCACGCACGCCGCGAATTGATGTTGATCGACCGGAAAATACAGCCGGGTGTTGTCATCCGAGTGGCCGGGCTTGACGCCGCCGTCGGCGAACATACTGTTGATGCCGAAATGGCAGGTATTGTCGGCCATGTCATCGACGCCGCTGTGGCTGAAGTGCGCCAGCACATTCGAGAAATTGAGCCGCGACATGGTGATTTCGCTGACGCACATTTCCAGGAAAGCGCTGAAGGTGCCGTAAATACCCTGCTTGCCGGCCGAGGAGCCGAATCCAGCCGCGGCGGAAAAGTTACCGCGCTCCATGATTCCGCCTCGAATGAAGATTTCCGGGTGACGCTTGCGAATATGGTGCAGACCGCAGGAGCCTTCGAGATCATTGTCGAACACGCGCACGGTCTTCAGCCGCTGGGCCTCGCTCATCCCATCGAGTAGTTCGTTGACGATTTTGCCGAAGTCGTCGCGATTCTTGCCGACGCCCGAGGACCCTTTGAACGTGAGCGGGCACTTTTCAGGCTTCGCCGCCTTCAGCATCTCGATCGCGCGATCATAACCGCCGCGCTTCTCGAGATAGCGGATCGCCGTTTCCGCCTTGAGGACCTCGTGCGCGCTGGGGCTGCCTTCGGCGCCTTCGATGCCGGGCGCCATCGGACGTTTGATCACCAGCGCATGGGGAAGAGGATCGCGAAACGCTCGGCAGAGGTCGATGTAAAGGGCGTCAATGTCCTCGCCCATGGTCGTTTCCGTGGTCAGCCCATAGCCGGATAAGGTTCGGCTGAGGTCATAGCCGGCCATGTATTCCTGCGGATGACCCGCAATGGTCACGTTGTTGTCATCGACGAGCACTTTCACGTTCAACTGTTTGCCCACGGTGAGACGCGCGGCCTCGGCGTTATCGCCTTCCATCTGGCTGCCGTCGGAGCCGAGAAGAATGACGGCTTTATCGGGGTTGCCCAGTGCGACGCCATTGCAAAAAGCCCATAGGTGTCCGAGACGGCCGGAACTGAATTCGACACCCGGCGTCAGCAGCTTCTCGGGATGTCCCGGCAGCCCGCTGTCGTACTCACGGTAATGCAGAAGTTTCTCGGCCGGCATTGCGCCGTCGAGCACGCTCAATAAATACTGGGTCGCGACGCGATGGCCCGCCTCATCGTAGAAAACCGGTACGATGGGCACGCCGTTCGCGATGAAGCCACGGACGATCATGACCTCGGGAACGGTGTCATAGGCACCGCCGGTGTGACCCGACAAGCCTCTGGCACCGGCGAGCGCGGTGAAGAACACGATGGCGTCACGGCAGAGTTGAATGTTGTGGCGGAGCGAGGATCGCTGCGCATCCGTGAGCTGGGCGACCGCGGGATCGAGCTTGAGCGGCTCGAGTTTGGTCAAGTCGATGGGAAAGATTTCGCTGGGCATCGATGAATTATAGCGCAGCCGAGCATCGCCCTGCGTCGCCGCCAAGGCCTTACACCGCCGCCAGTCGGGCGGCCGAACTCAATGCCCATCCCATTAGGAATAGTCTTACGCGAACTGTGCCGGTCCGGCGACAGACGGGTGTGCACTCCGGTCGGTGCACCGCGCGATACCTCCGACGGGTTAGTATAAAATTCGCGCCGGCCACCGGTTTCGGCGCCGTCACTACACCCCCATGACCCACGACAACGCGATTACCAATGTCAGCGACACGGCTCTTTGGGTGGCGGCTCTGCGGGCGAAGGAGGGGAAGCGCTCGGATGCCGCCTTTCAGGACCCGCTGGCGTCGATGCTTGCCGGGGAGCGCGGAGAAAGTATCGCGCGTTCGTTTCCCCATGCGTCGCTGGTGTCGTGGGGCGTGGCCGTGCGTACGTCCGCAATCGATCGGTTGCTGGAGGAATCGTTGTCGATGGGCATCGATACCGTCGTCAATTTGGGCGCGGGCATGGATACCCGACCCTATCGCATGCGGCTTCCGCCGCGCACTCGGTGGATCGAGATCGATTTTCCGAGTCTGGTGAAATTAAAGGACTCGGCCCTTGCCGCCCATGAGCCGTCTTGCAATGTGGAACGCATTGGATTGAACCTACTGGATCGTTCAGCCCGCAATCAACTGCTGGCGGGGATTGGCTCGCGCGCCCGGAATACCTCGCGTACCCAGAAGACATTGCTGATCGCCGAAGGTGTCCTCCCCTATTTGTCGAATGAGGATGTGCGGATTCTCGCCGAGGATTTGAGTGCCATCCCCTCGTTTCGGTATTGGATTCTGGATTTCGACAATGCGGGGAAGCGCAGGCTGCCGAAAAGTTGGGCAAGACGCATGCGGGCTGCGCCGTTTTTATTCGACGTGGCCGATTGGTTCAAATTCTTCGAAGAACGTGCCTGGCACCCGCTCAAAGTGATCACCAGCGCCGAGGAATCGGAACGCCTCGGGAGACCGTATCCCTTCGCGTTCCCGTTGGGATTAATCATGTGTTCGTTGCCGCGCGAGATGCGGCGCAGAATACTCAGTGCCAGCGGCGCCGCATTGTTGGAGAATCATCGGCGCTAGCCGGTACTCAAGATTGTCAGCGAGTGAGCCGCAGTCGCGCCGCTTCCATCCATTGCCAGGATATCAACGAGGGCAGGCCGCAGAGCACCTCGCGCACTCGCTTTGCCATGGAGACGGCTAGCGCCAATTCGCTGCTGATTCCCAGCGCGTGACCGAACAGCACCAAGGTGGCTTCCTGGACACCGAGGCCGGCCGGGACCACGAAGGCCAAATGGCGCATGGCCTGAGTCATGCTCTCGAGAATGAGTGCGGTACCGACCCCCACAGGATGTCCAAAAAGGCGCAACGCGAACCAGACTTCGAATGATCCCGCGGACAGGGCCGCGAACTGCAAAGTTCCGGCAAGCAGTAGACTGCGCCATCGACCGAGGCAGGCGTGAAGCTCCTGATCCAACGTGACCGCTCCCTCGGACATCGCGCCTTCGCCCACCAGCGGCTGCAGAAATTTTTGCAGGCGCTTGAATACCGAGCCATAGCGCAGCAACAGCACAGTGATTGCCGGCGCCGGCAGGCTGACCAGAAACGCCAGCAACAGCCGATGGACCTGTTCACCGGTGGCGCGCAAATCGATGAGGCAGAGCAGACCCACCGCAGTAAACGCGTACGAGACGATCAGGGTCAATACGATTTCGACGATCACGGTGGCGCTGACCGGCGCCCCCTTAAGTCCCCGCCACCGCAACAGGCGAACGCCCACCACGCCGCCGCCGACGCTGGCGACCGGCAGCAGGCGATCGATGGCTTCGCGCACGCTCGTGACCCAAAACAGGTAGCCGAGCCCGGCGCGCTTCTGCGGGTCATAGGGGCGAAGTAGATACCACCACCCCAGCGCGTAGAGGAGAAAGTAGAACGCGCGGTAGGGAATCAACCATAACAGCGGCCAACCGGCGGAACCCACGGCTTGCAGCATCGCCGGCAAGTCGGCGCGAAGCACCAGCGCAATCAGCAGCGTCAGGCCCAGCAACCCCCCGATGTATCCGGCAATTTTCACGCCTTCTTCCGACTAACTACGCAGCAATCGTACGTAGTCAGGTCAGTCTGCGCATGAAACCGTCGTCGTCGACGTCGAACTCGTTCCCCCGCCAGGTCACGCGCGACGTGAAAAAGCTTCGGAACCAAACCCAGCACAGCAGAAGATCTCGCACGGGCAGGAGCCACATATCCCTGAATACGTGCCGGTCACTGCGATGAAGGATATGCAGTGCCAGCCGCACGATGGCGGCGATCCCGAACAGCCCCCAGGCCGCCTTTGAATGCGCTCCCGCCACGGCGCTCAGGAGCATGCCCACCACCGCCAGGGGGAAGCTGAAGCTCAAAAAAATCAAACGGAAGCTGCGGGGTCGCAATACGTGGATGGTGCGCATCCAACGCAGTTCATGGCGCGTCAGGGTTTCCAAACTCTGTTCGTCATGCTCGCCTCTGACCGCATACGGCGACAGCACGATACGCAAGCCCAGGCCGCGAATCAGTTCGCCCAATCGATGGTCGTCGGCGAGATGGTTGGCTATGGCGTGCAAGCCGCCGATGGCTCGCAAGGTGTCCTGTCGCAGGCACATGGTTTGACCGGACACATAGCCTTCATAGCCGAAAAGCCAGGCCAGCTGGATGGAGGGCACATACCATTCGTTGATGTACATGGCGCCGAGACGCGACCAGACACCGTGCGTGGGTACGCCGCGGTAGGTACACGTGACCATGCCCACCTTAGGATCCAGCAGGGGCGCCGTCACGGCGGCGAGATAGTCCGGCCCGACGAAGGCGTCGCTGTCCGCCATCACCAGCATGTCGTAGCGCGCCACGCTGAGCATGTTGATTAGATTGCTGATCTTGAGGTTGCTGCCATGCAGCTGAGGATTGATGACGACGTCGATGGGCAGGGACGGAAATTCGGCAATCAGCCGCTCTACCACGGCGCATGCGGGGTCGGCCGGATCGCGTACGCCAAAGATGATTTGAAACGTCGGGTAATCCTGTTGGCAAAAAACGCGTAAGTGCTCATACAAGCCGGGTTCGGCACCGCACAAGGGCTTGAGCAGAGTCACCGGAGGCAGTTGCGCCGAATCTCTCGACGGCTTGCGCCATTGCCAAACGAGAACGGCCACCAGCGTCAGCAGGGAGTAGCCAGCCGCTATACCCAAACCAACGAAGCCGACAACCGCCGCTAGCGGGTGAAAGAACTGCATCTGCGTCTCGGCGACTGAGCTGCTTCAGGCCTCATGCGCGCGTAGGAAACGGAAAAACTCCACGCCTTCACGCAGCCGGCGCCTCATCATGTCCCAACTGGTCAGCATTTCCTTGACGATTTCCCAGATCTTGTTCGGCCGGAAGTAGAAGCGCTTATAGAAAACTTCCATGCTGTGAAAGATCTCTTCTTTGGACAAATGCGGATAGCTGATCGCGGCCAGTTGCACGCCCTTGTCGTTCACCAGGTTGACCGCGTCGTTCTCCTGCAGCCAACCGTTTTCGACCGCTTGTTTGTACAGCGTGGTTCCGGGGTAGGGCGCCGCCAGCGACACCTGGATGGTATGCGGATTGATTTCCTTCGCGAAATTGATGGTTTTCTCGATGGTTTCCTTGGTCTCGCCGGGAAGCCCCAGAATAAAGGTGCCGTGGACCAAAATGCCGAGCTTGTGACAGTCGCTGCTGAAACGCCGCGCGATGTCTGTGCGCAAGCCCTTCTTGATGTTGTGCAATATCTGATCGTCGCCCGATTCGAACCCCACCAGCAGCAGGCGCAGGCCGTTGTCCTTCATGACTTTCAGTGTCTTGTACGGGACGTTGGCTTTGGCGTTGCAGCTCCAGGTCATGCCAAGTTCGCCCATTCCGTGCGCGATCTCTTCCACCCGCGGCAGGTTGGACGTGTCGGTGAACGTGTCGTCGTCGAACATGATTTCCTGGACTTCCGGCATGTTCTCCTTGATCCACTCCACTTCGGCGATGACGTTCGCGGCGGATCGCACGCGATAGCGATGGCCGCCCACGGTCTGCGGCCACAGGCAAAACGTGCATTTCGATCGGCAACCCCGGCCGGTGTAGAAGCTGACGTAGGGGTGCTTCAAATAGCCGATGAAATAGTTCTCGATCTTCAGATCACGCTTGTACACCGGTGCCACGAACGGCAGCTCGTCCATGTTCTCGAGGATGGCGCGCGGCAAGTTGTGCACGATGCGGCCATCATCACCGCGGTAGGACAGTCCCTTGATGTCCTTCAGCGGCAAGCCTTCGGCGACTTCCTTGCAGGTATAGTCGAATTCTTCACGGCAGACGAAGTCCACCGCCGTAGCGGCCTTCAGCGAACCGTCCGGGTCCACCATGGTTTTGGCGCCCACCAGGCCGATCTTGATGTTGGGATTGTCCTCCCGCAGCATCTCGGCGAATCGGGCGTCGGTGGGAAACGAGGGCGTGCTGGTGTGCATGATGACGAGATCGTAGCCGCGTGCAATTTCGCGGCTTTGGTCGACGGTCAGCTCGTCCGCCGGGGCATCCAAAACGCGCGAGTTGGGCACCAGAGCCGCCGGCTGCGCCAGCCAGGTCGGGAACCAGAAGGATTTGATCTCGCGCTTGGCTTGGTAGCGCGAACCGGCGCCGCCGTCAAAACCATCAAATGAAGGCGCCTGCAGAAATAGCGTTTTCAAGACGCGGTCGGACGAAGATTCCAAAGTCATTATAGGCCTCGCGGAAATAGCACTCCGCCATTGAAATTCAGTTAAATCCGCGTGCGCCAGGGGTCGGAGCCATACGTCACCGAACAACCGCGACAGTGCGCGGCAGGACCCCCGGATCACGCTGTTAGTCGCGGATAATACAGGGTTTTCGTTCCGGGTCCTAACGGAGGGATATCCGGCTGGCGGCTGTTACGGGTTCATGCCGCCCGCCGATTTAACCCCGGCGCCGGAGGCCAGTGTGGCGCTCTGCGATTTCATCTGTGCTTTGCATACCCGGGTGGCTTCGTTGTACGACAGGGTCTTGCTGGCGGACATGTGTTTGGTCATGCAGGCCATCAATTGATGCCGGGCGGACGCCGGATGGCTGGCAGGGTCAGCCGCTGCCTGGGCGCTCATCAATACCACGCTCACCGTGGCCATGCCCACCATGATGACGCTCATCGTGACGCTGCCGCGTACCCAATTCATACTTTACTCTCCCCACACAGAATCGTTTTGCCAGCGCGACGAGTATGTCGATGGCATTCACGGCCGCAAGGGTGAGAAATCGTCAGCGGATGTCAGCATTGCCCCGACATGACCAACAGGCGCTCGATCCGGCCGCCGCGGTGGGGGTAACCCATAAGCATACACGGGGGAACGAGGAAACTACGATTTCCGTGGCCGGAATGGCTTGAACCGGGGGGCGAATCGGCATCCTTCACACTGCCGATGATTTCATTGTAAATTATTGATGTATTCCGGGCGAAGATGCCGGAAACTCAAGATTAAGCAACAGGGCGTTCCGCCCGAAGAGAAGAGGGTTCTATGAAGCCAGGCCATTCGGAAGCCGTTCCACGCAATTGGATCACCACCTCCATGTTTGCATTGACCTTTGCCGCGGCGGTGATTCTCGTGCCTTGGTATGGCGTCCGGCACGGCTACCAGACAGCGGCCTGGATTTGGTTCGTCCTCCTGGTAGGCGCCAATGGAATGGCAATTACCTGCGGCTACCACCGGTTGTTCGCGCACGTCACTTACGAAGCCCATCCGGTCCTGAAAGTGTTCTATCTGCTGTTGGGTGCCATGGCGCTGCAAAACAGCGCGTTGATCTGGAGCGCCGGCCATCGGGTGCACCATCGCCACATCGACGATACCGAGCGGGACCCCTACTGTGCCAAGCTCGGCTTCTGGTTCTCGCACATCGGTTGGATGCTGAAATACTACCCGAGCGGAGACGCGGATTTCTCCACGGTGCGCGATCTGGAGCGTGACCCCTTGCTGCGGTATCAACACCGCTACTATGTACCGTTGACAGTGGCGATGAACGTCGGCCTGCCATTGCTGATCGGCTGGGCCACCGGCGACATGCTCGGCATGTTCCTGCTCGCGGGCATCCTGCGGCTGGTGGTGAGCCATCACGTCACGTTCCTCATCAATTCGCTGGCGCACATCTGGGGTTCGCAACCGTATACCGAGGACAACACGGCGCGCGACAACGCGGTGGTTGCGCTGCTCACCTATGGCGAGGGGTATCACAACTTTCATCATATGTTTGCGCACGACTATCGCAATGGCGTGCATGTGTGGCAATGGGATCCCTCGAAGTGGTTCATCGCCGCCATGAGTTGGCTGGGGATGGCCAAGAACTTGAAGCGCGTCCCCTCGTTCAAGATTCAACGCGCGCTGCTCGATGCGCAGTTTCGGCGTGCTGAATGGCAACTATCGAGTCAATCGGGACCCGTACAAATAGAGCAGCTCAAGCGGCGCGTGGCCGAGGAATACGAAGTCTTTTGCGCAGCCGTCACCGACTGGACCCATTTGCGCGAGCAGTGGCTGGTCGATAAAAAGCGCGTGATGCTCGAGCGCTGGGAGCGCTCCATCCTCCAATCAAGACTGCAGGAACTGGAACGCGGATTGAAAATTCAGTATCAGCGGATGCGGGTACTGGGTGCTCAGATTGCGTTCACCGTGACCTAGTATCGCCCGGTCCCATCGGCAGCCGACTGCCGGTTCGATCTGGGCGTTTATTGACACTACGGGGGCCGCTATGTCGATCGGTTCAGAACCACGAAACATCGTCAATCCCGACGCCGCGAAGGCCGCCGGTGGGCACATCCACGGGTCGCTCGAAGCGCGCCTGCTGCGCCGTCTGTTGACGAGTTTGGGCGACCCACCGATCGAGTTCGAACTCGCGTGGAGCGGTGAGCACATCGTTCCGGACGCCGTGCGGGCGACCGAAAAAGTGCGAATCGTGGATCGCGCCACCTTGCGCGGCTTGCTGCGCGACGCCCAGGTTCGCTTTGGCGATGCCTATAGCTCCGGCCGGATCGAGGTCGAGGGTGATTTGGTGAGGTTCATGTCGACGGTTTTTCGCACGCTGAGCACGCCGAGCGCGCGTGATTCCATTGCGAATCGAGTCGCCAGCTGGCTGCACCGGCCGCGCCGCAACACACTCGCCGGCTCGCGCGACAACATCCATCGGCACTACGACCTCGGCAATGACTTCTACTCGTTGTGGCTGGGTGAAACCATGGCGTACACATGCGCCTATTACCCGAACGACGCGGCAACCCTCGATGAGGCGCAAGTCGCCAAGATGGAGCACGTGTGCCGCAAACTGCGCGTGAGTGCCGGTGACTCCGTGGTTGAGGCCGGTTGCGGTTGGGGCGGTCTTGCGCTGCACATCGCGGGCCGGTATGGGGCGAAGGTGCGTGCCTTCAATATCTCCAAGGAACAGGTGGAATTCGCGCGCCGGCGGGCTCGTGAACGGGGACTGGAGCACCGCATCGAGTTCATCGAAGACGATTACCGCAATATCCAGGGCACCTACGACGTGTTCGTCTCGGTGGGCATGCTCGAGCACGTCGGCACCGACCATTATCCAGAATTGGGCCGCGTGGTCGACCGCTCCCTCACCAGCGACGGTCGCGGTCTGATTCATTCGATCGGACGCAACCGGCCGGGACCGCTTCACCCGTGGATCGAACGGCGGATCTTCCCTGGCGCGTATCCGCCCTCGCTGGGTGAAATGATGCAGATATTGGAGCCCTGGAATTTTTCGGTGCTGGATGTCGAGAATCTGCGATTGCACTATGCGCGGACGCTCAAGGCTTGGCTCGAGCGATATGAAGGGGCGCTGGACAAGGTGCGTTCGATGTTTTCCGACGAGTCGTTCGTACGCATGTGGCGGCTATACCTCTCGGGTTCGATCGCTGCATTCGAAACGGGCGTGCTGCAGCTGTTTCAAGTGCTGTTCACGAAGCAGGAGAACAATGCAATCCCGCTCACTCGCGAGTATCTCTACCCGAAATAAGCGGCGACCCGATGCGTAGCGCGGACGCCATCGTTGTCGGCGGCGGCCCGGCCGGGTCGGCAACCGCCGAGCGCCTGAAAGCGGCCGGGATGGACGTGATCGTGCTCGACAAGGAGCGCTTTCCGCGGCTGAAGCTGTGCGCCGGGTGGATCACCCCCGAGGTGGTGCGCGATCTGGGACTGGAAATCGCTGAGTACCCGCATAGTTTCCTCAGCTTCAGACGGCTGCACTGGCACTTGCGCGGTGTGCATTTGCCGGTGCCCTGTGTGCAGCATTCCATTCGGCGCGTGGAGTTCGATCACTGGCTGCTCGAGCGTTCCGGTGCCGAAGTCGTACAGCATGGTGTCAGGGATATCCGCCGGGACGGCGAGTACTACGCGATCGACGGCCTGTTCCGCTGTCGTTACCTCATTGGTGCGGCCGGCACGTCCTGTCCGGTACGCAGAGCATTGTTCGAGAATGCAATGCCGCGCACCCGTGCCTTACAGACGGTGACGCTGGAACTCGAGTTCCCCTACGATTGGCGGGATGCTGATTGCCATCTGTGGTTCTTCGAGCATGGCCTGCCCGGGTACAGCTGGTATGTGCCAAAGAAGTCCGGGTGGCTCAATGTGGGCGTCGGCGCCATGGCGACGCGATTGAAACAGCGCGGCGAGAATGTCCGGCAACACTGGCAGCATTTGGCCTCGAAGATGCTGCGGCAATTTGGAATTCCGGTGCCGAGCGAGCCGACGGGTTATAGCTATTACGTGCGGGGACCGCTCGACCCGGTGCGCATCGGCAATGCCTTCATCACCGGCGACGCGGCCGGTCTGGCAACTCGCGATTTGTGCGAGGGAATCGGGCCGGCAATACGCAGCGGTCAACGCGCCGCCCATTCCATCGTGAGCGGTGCACCGTACAGTCTCGAAGACGTCACGGGAAGCAGTCTCGGCGGCGGATTGATCAGCCGGTGGATGGATTGGGCCTTCACGCGAGGCGAGTGACGAGGTTTCACTCCGGCCGGGCACCCCGTACGAGTCCGGCCAGCGCTCGGTGCACCAGCGAACAGACTTTTCGACTGCATGAGCCTACACTGTTCTTACGAGCTCGCATTTGAGGTTTTACCTCAAAAATTCCCGAGTCGTAGTCGAGGTTTCGTGCCTCAGGGACTCTCATTGACAATTAAAAAAGCCTTGCGCGTGACGAATGCACTGATCGCAGGCTTGCCGTTCAGAGAACGAGTCCGTTTCCTCGCGAATTGCGAGCAGGTGGATCTCGTGTTCGGCGACATTTTACATGAGGCCGACCAGCCCATTGAGCACGTGTACTTTCCTCTGATCGGATTTATCTCGTTGGTGGCAACGCTCGATGACCGTCAGCCCCTGGAAATGGGTCTGATAGGCAATGAAGGGATGCTGGGCGTAACCCTGACACTGGGCATCAAGACCGCACCGATGCGAGCCGTGGTGCAAGGTGCGGGCACCGCATTGCGAATGACCGGCGCCGAGTTGATCCGCTGGTTGCGCCACAGTCCCGCCACACTTCGCACCCTCGATCACTACTTGTACGTCTTGATGGCGCAGTTGACGCAATCCTCTGCCTGCACTCGCTTTCACGAGATCGAGCCGCGACTCGCACGATGGCTGCTGATGACCCACGACCGCGCACACGCCGATCATTTTCACCTCACGCACGAATTTCTCGCCGGTATGCTCGGCGTACGCAGAAGCGGTGTGAGCATCGCTGCGGCCGAGCTGCAATTGAGAAAAATCATCCGCTATTCCCGCGGGCAGATCAGCATCTTGGACCGCAAAGGCCTGGAGGCGGCCTCTTGCGGTTGCTATGACGCCATCATCAAAAACTATGCGGATGTATTCGCTTAGTGCGTACCCGTCAAGTTGAGACGTCCCAGCCCATCCTCACCATGGATTTGACGCACTCGAGCGGCAAATAAATCGACCACTTCGAGATGTTGGAGGCGGAACGTGCCTTGTCCGCCGCAATGCGGCTGGGCTCGGGGGCTGCGGATTCACGCCCGGCGAAAATTTCGCCGCCGGCGATTATGCCCGCAAATGCCGCGTTGAGGTTCGGGAAACCCGATCGGGTGAATTCATCCATGTAGCTGCTCCTTAATTTCGTTGGCGCGGCCACTATGGACGAAAAATCCAGGTCAATCGGTGCGCTAGCCCACGTAGATCCCGGTCACGCCCAAAACAGCAGTCGGGGAGACCCCTAGGGACTCGTTGAGTTTGCGAAGAATTGTTGCGAGTCGGTCGCCGGATATTTTATGCTTCCTCATGCTCGAACACGGCTAGATTTCCCATGGTCTGGTGAAAGCATTCTTCGCAACGGAAGCAACGGAGGCAACGGAAGCAATGGAAGCAATGGAAGCAATGGAAGCAACGGAAGCAATGGAAGCGACACGTCCCGGAATCGACAATCCCCGAAAAAATCAGCTTCTAGCGGCACTGCCTGACGCGGAGTGGACGCAATGGCGACCGCATTTGGAACCGGTCCACTTTCCGCTGGGTCAGGTGCTCAATGAGCCGGACAGCAAAGTCACCCACGCGTACTTTCCGACCAGCTGCATCATCTCCTTGCTCTACGTGACGGCGGAAGAAGATTCAGCGGAGATTGCCGTCGTCGGTTACGAAGGAATGGCCGGTGTGTCGCTATTCATGGGAGGCGAAACGACGCGTGGCCGCGCCATCGTCCAAAGCGCAGGTCATGCCTTTCGGCTCGATCAGAGTTTGATGATGCAGGGGTTCCACCGTGCGGGACCGGTCATGCATTTGCTGCTGCGGTACACACAAGCGCTCATCACTCAGATGGCGCAAACAGCCGTGTGCAACCGCCATCATAGCCTCGACCAGCAGCTCTGCCGCTGGCTGCTATTGAGTCTGGACCGCCTGGACTCCAACGAACTCATCATGACGCAGGAGCTGATTGCCAATATGCTCGGCGTTCGGCGCGAAGGCGTCACGGAGGCCGCCGGCCGCTTGCACAAGGCCGGGATCATCCAATATCAACGTGGCCGGATAACGGTGCTGGACCGCGCGCAATTGGAGCGACGCACCTGCGAGTGCTATGCGGTGGTCAAGAAAGAATACGATCGATTGCTGCCTAGGACGGCAACGTGAAGGCCGCGCGAGGCGCCGGCCGCCCGCAATCGTCAAGCGAGCATCCGGACCGACGGTGATCGCAGCAGGTCTTTGACGATACTGGGTGCAAACTCGCACCATTCGATACCGACGCCCTCTTTGAGCTTGCGCGAGACATGCGCCTTGATCACGGCGACCCGCCGCGATGGTGGCGGCAGCTCGATGCTGACTTCGATGAGACTGTGAAGTCGCAGATCACAAGCGGAATAGATGAGCGCGCCGCTCAAACTGATATTTTTGATGCAGCTGTCAATTCCCGACAACGCGACGGCCGACACCAGCACCGGTATATTCACGCGGACCCGTTCGCCCCAGCGGTGTTCGATTCCACTCCCTGAATGTGCCATGAGACGTCTCCTGCGGATTTTATGGACGGCGGCTGAGCCATGCGATTGCGATGCGAAAGGAGTGCTGACCCAAGCGTTCGATTCGACCAGCGAATCTGCGAAGCGGAATATTGGCTGGAAATGCGCCATTCACCGTAGTCCAGGTAACGCTTCTGACCAGGCGGTGAATCGTTTTCGAGGGTAAGTTTTGTAGCAGCACTCGTGAATGTCCATTGTTTGACGGCCGCAGCGCGCGGCTGTCGTCGCCTAAGACGAAGTGGGTGACAATCGATCAGAGTGTGCGCCGTAGCGAATACCAGACGCTGTACGGTAACGCACATAGGCGTGGGGAACGGCGACCGGCGCGTGTATCAACTTGGTGCAACGCCGCGGGCGGAGATGGCCGGCCCGTGGAACCGAGGGAGATAGAGCCATGAAGACTTAGGGATAGGGGTAGAGTACGGTACGCTAGCGCGCATAGTGCCGTGGGAGATTCGTTTGGACCTATCCGGTGACCCGAGGGAAAACCAACTGCTGGCGGCTCTGCCCGACAAACAATGGGCGCGATGGTCGTCGCATTTGGAACCCGTGGAATTGCCGCTTGGATCGGTGATTTATGAGTCCGGCGGTGCGTTGACCCACGTCTATTTTCCGACAACGGCCATCGTGTCTTTGTTGTATGTCATGGAAGACGGAGGATCCGCCGAAATTGCGGTGGTCGGGTACGAAGGCCTCGTCGGCATCTCGTTGTTCATGGGTGGCGAAACCACACCCAGTCGTGCCGTGGTGCAAAGCGCGGGAGCGGGGTTCCGTATCAAAGCCAGCCTGGTGATGGAGGAGTTCAATCTGGCGGGTCCGGTTCTGCATTTGCTGCTGCGCTACACCCAGGCACTCATCACTCAGATGGCGCAGACTGCGGTGTGCAACCGTCATCATTCGCTCGATCAGCAACTGTGCCGCTGGCTTTTACTGAGCTTGGACAGGTTGCGGACCAACGAACTGGTCATGACGCAGGAGCTGATCGCCAACATGCTGGGGGTCCGTCGCGAAGGCGTTACCGAGGCGGCCGGGCGATTGGATAGGGCGGGACTGATTGGCTACCAGCGCGGTCGCATCACGGTACTCGACCGTGCCGGGCTCGAGCGACGTACCTGCGAGTGCTACGCCGTGGTCAAGAAAGAATACGATCGCCTCCTTCCTGCTTCGGACTCGCCTAAAGAAAGCACAGCCCAGGCGGAATAACGAACAGACCTAAGTCTGTTCGATCGCGCACATACCGCGGGCTGCTGCACGCCGTATAGTGAGCGGTGCGGATTGAGGCGCGGGGAACAGGGAGGATCACAGATGAACGATCACTCACGGCCGGTCACCTCTCTTGGATTCGGCATTACTCCCAAGGCGAAGGTCTCCAAGCTTACCAAGGACGGTGATGTGCCTCGGCCGGGGCACAAAGCTCGAATTCTCGTGGTGGATCAAGATCCCGCGATGCGCCGCGTCATGAGCACCCGCCTGGGCGCGGCGAATTACACCGTTGAGACCGTGGACGGCGCGCAGGCGGCATTGGACGCGTGCGTGCGAACCCGTCCGAATCTGGTGATCACCGATTGGCGATTGGAGGAAATGGACGGGTTTGGCCTATTAAAGGAACTGAAGAGTCGTTGGCCGGATTTGATGGTAATCATCCTGACCGCCCACGGCACCATACGCGAGGCGGTGCAAGCCACTCAGCACGGGGCCTTTGGTTTTTTAGTCAAACCCGTAGATAAAGCGGAATTGTTGGGGCAAGTTCAACGCGCCATTGCGGATTCCACCTTTGCGGCGGCGGAGGGCGACTGGCGCTCTGCCATCGTGTCCCGTGGCGAACTCATGGAAGATCGCCTCGGACAGGCCAACTGGGCCGCCGGCAATGTCGCACCCGTGCTATTGACCGGGGAGAATGGGACGGGTAAAGAATTGTTCGCGCGTGCGATTCATGCTGCAAGTGCACGGCGCGCGAAGTCCTTTATTGCCGTCAATTGTCGCGCATCCGCCGATCATCCGTTGGAGGGCGAACTGTTCGGTCACGAGAGCGGTGAAGCCGGTGCCGCGGACACATTCGAATCAGGCGCTATTCACGCAGCCCGCGGCGGAACGCTGTTGCTGCATGAAGTGGGTGATCTGCCGCTCAGGCTGCAGGTGAAACTCATCGAAGCCTTGCTGAAAGAGTCCCTGCCTGACGGTGAGGGTAATCACACCGGTGCGCGGCTCATCTGCACCACATCTTGCGATCTCAAACCGTTGATGGATACCGGGAAGTTTCGCGAAGACTTGTACTATCAGATCAACATTCTACCGATCGAAATACCCCCACTGGGCCGCCGTCGCGAGGACATTCCACTGTTGGTTTCGCACTTCTTGGAGCAGGCCACCGACCTCGGCGGCGGAGGGAAAATATATTCGGCCAAAGCCATTGAACTACTGGCCACTACGGATTGGCCGGGGAATGTCCGGCAGCTCTTCGACTTGGTCAAACAGAACGTTGCCCTCTCGGAGGATAGGGTCATGACTCAAGCGTTCGTCAAGCAATCGTTGGGATCCGGTGCGATGCAGGTTCCAACGTATGACGAAGCACGCGACAAATTTGCGCGCGACTATCTAACCAATACCTTGCAAACCACCAAGGGCAATATCACCAAGTCGGCCCGTCTCGCCAAGCGCAATCGCACCGACTTCTACAAACTCTTGGCGCGCTTTCGAATTCGACCGGAGGATTTCCAAATCACCGACGCCCCAAATACAAACGGTCACAAGGAGTAGACATGTTTTTGCTGCCGGTAACTGCCGGAGGTATCAGCGCGACTCCTGGGGTCCTCACCCGCCCGGAAGGGCACGCCCGCGAGAGGCGTCGCACACCGTTTCCATTGTGTACGTTAGCGCACAGACAAAATACCCGTCAATTGACGCTCGCCGAAGGCGTACTCTAGCACTCGAAAAACAACTATATTAAGACGCGTTTCCGCGGAAACGCCGTGCGATGTGTTCTCGATGTCAGACCGGACCCTATTGGTGGTAAATCAGAGTGACCTCAAATGCTCAAGGTATTGCAAAACATGCACCCGCTGGTGCTGCTCGTTATGGCGACCACGCTGGAGGTCAGCGGCGACGCCGTCGTCCGTATGGGGATCTACAATCACGTCGGCATCGGCCGCCTGGCGCTGCTTTTCTCGGGCGCCATCCTGCTGTTCGGCTACGGGTCTTTTCTCAATCTTGCGCCGCTGGAGTTCGGCCGCGTGGTCGGGCTGTACATTGCGACTCTGTTTGTGGTCTGGCAGGTGATTAACTTCGTTTTCTTCCGAGCATTGCCGACGATGCCCATCATGGTCGGCGGCGCGTTGATCATTGCCGGTGGCGCCATCATCACATTTTGGGTGCCGCGCCCGTAGGGGACTCCCCGGCCATGGGATCACCGAGCACTTACCGGGAAGAGTTTGATGAGGCGAGGCGCACGCCGGAGATATTCTGGCGACGCGCGGCCGCGGGAATCGTCTGGAATAAGCCCTTCGAGAGGGTGCTCGATGACTCCCTTGCACCGCTTTATCGCTGGTTTCCCGGCGGCGAACTCAACACCTGTTACAACGCCATCGATTTTCATGTCGAGAACGGGCGCGCTGAACAACTGGCCGTTATCTACGATAGCCCCGTGACGGGAGTGAAGCGGACCTTGACGTACCGCGAACTATTGCACCAAGTGTCTCGATTCGCGGGGGTTCTGTCGTCGATGGGCGTGGTCAAGGGTGACCGGGTCGTCATTTACATGCCGATGACGCCCGAAACGCTCATCGCCATGTACGCCTGCGCCCGAATCGGCGCGATTCATTCCCTGGTTTTTGGGGGATTTGCCGCGCGTGAACTGGCGATTCGGATCGACGATGCGGCACCCAAGATCGTGCTCTCGGCCTCCTGCGGCATCGAAGGTACCCGCGTCGTCGCGTACAAGCCATTGCTCGACGAGGCCATCAAGCTCTCGAATCACAAGCCCGAGGGTTGTGTGATCCTGCAGCGGCCGCAGCAGCCGTGTCCGCTGGGGTCCCTGGACGTGGACTGGCAGGAAGCGGCGGCGGCGGCGTCGCCGGTCAACTGCGTGTCGGTGGCGTCCACCGATCCACTGTACATTTTGTACACCTCCGGCACGACGGGGAAACCCAAAGGTGTGGTGCGCGACAATGGCGGCCACGCCGTCGCCCTCAAGTGGTCGATGCAGTACGTGTACAACGTGCAACCCGGCGATGTCTTCTGGACCGCATCGGATTTCGGGTGGGCCGTCGGGCACTCCTACATTGCCTACGCACCCCTGCTATGTGGCTGCACCACCATCATTTATGAAGGCAAGCCCGTGGGCACTCCCGATCCCGGCGAGTTCTGGCGCGTCATCGAGGAACACAAGGTGAATGTGTTGTTCACCGCGCCCACGGCCCTTCGCGCCATCAAGCGCGAGGACTCGGGTGGCGAGTATTTCCGCCGCCATGATATTTCCAGTCTCCGGTACCTGTTTCTCGCCGGCGAGCGTCTCGACCCGGATACCTATCACTGGGTCCGGGGTCTGCTGCAGCGACCCGTGGTCGATCACTGGTGGCAGACGGAGACCGGCTGGCCCGTGGCCGCGAACTGCATGGGATTGGAAGTATTTCCGTTCAAGCCCGGTTCCCCCACCAAGGCGGTACCCGGCTATACGGTCGAGATTCTCGACGGCGAGGGCAGGGCGCTGCCCTCGAACCAGGAAGGGGCGGTGGTGATCCGATTGCCCCTCCCGCCGGGCTCGCTGCTGACGTTGTGGAATGACGAGGCGCGGCTGCGCGACACCTACCTGACTCGCTATCCGGGATATTATTTGACCGGCGATGGCGGCTACATCGATGAGGACGGCTACATTTTCATCATGGGCCGCACCGACGACGTGATTATCGTGGCAGGGCACAATCTCTCCACCGGCAGTATCGAAGAGGTCTTGTCGAGCCACGAAAGCGTGGCCGAATGCGCGGTGTTCGGCGTCAAGGATGCGCTGAAGACGCAGGTTCCGTTGGCGCTGATCGTGCTGAAAGCCAACGTTCAGCGCGATCCGGCTGTGGTCGCCGGTGAGCTGGTCGAATTGGTGCGCCAAAAGGTCGGTCCGGTCGCGAATCTGAAGAAGGTGGGGATTGTCGCCCGCCTTCCCAAGACCCGTTCCGGCAAAGTGCTTCGTGCCACTCTGCGCAAAATGGCGGACGCGGAACCGTTCCAGATTCCGGCCACCATCGATGAGCCGTCAGTGCTGGATGAGATCGGAAAGGTACTTCGGTCATTGGGCTACGCGCGCGAGTCAGGGTCTCGGGATTGAATACGTGCCCACCGCGTGGGCGACCATGGCTTCGTCACCTTGGGAATACAGGGCCACTTCGCCCACCGCCAGCGTTCGGCCGACTTTAATGAGCTTGCACACGCCAACGATGCGTTTATCCGGCGACGGCTTTCTGAGAAAGTTCACGGACAGGCTGGTCGTCACCGTCAAGGGTACGATGCCAATGGTGCCCAGCACCGCGACGTACAGGGCCACATCGGCGACGGCCATCAATACCGGCCCCGACACCGTGCCTCCCGGACGCAGCTCGTCCTTACCGACCGGATGCGACACCGTGGCCGAGTGGCGGGCGACGTCTTCGACGACGCATTTGTTCTGCGGAAATTCGCGCGCGAGAAATTCGGCAATGTCGGCTTTGGTCGGCACGGATCCCCTCACGATACCGCGTGCTTGAATTCCAGTCGCGGGATGCGAATCGTCCATGGGTCATTAACGCACGATTGGGATTTCGCCGCGCACGCGTGCGCCGGCTGCGGAGGGTTGGGTTGGCGACCTCGGCGTACCCATAGCATATAAACTGCTGTCGGTGTGACTAAGTGAGATGAAAAAAATTGTTGCCATGATGAAAAAATATCTTGTATAGCCCCATGTTGTGTTGCAGACTCCGTCTCACAAACGACACATATACAAGATACGGAGTGTCTGTAGCCACATGTCGCAGGATTTGATCCCCGATTACTTGGTGCCACAGATGCGATCGCGTCGCCAGATAAGGTCACGGGGGTTGATCAAATGAATACCAAAGTTGGCGCGGTTCGTACCGCGCGTCGTCATTCGTTTTTTGCGGGTGCCGGTATTGCGGCTATGGGAATCGCCGGTCTGCTGGCGACGCAGTCCGCGTCGGCCGCCTATGAAGTAGAAGCGGTAGCCAACGGTGGCATCATCGACGGCGTCGTTACGCTGTCGGGTTCCCCGCCCGGCGGGGCGGCTATCAAGGTCACCAAAAATCAGGATTACTGCGGTGCTTCTATCCCCGATCCGGCCTATACGGTGGGCGCCGGCGGCGGGTTGGCGAACGTGATCGTCTATCTCAAGGACATCACCAAGGGCAAGGCAGCTCCTGCCGAGCCGCTGGCACTGGTGAACGAACATTGCATGTTCAGCCCTCGCGCGCAGGGCGCGATGGTGGGGGGACAGATCAAGATCTCGTCCAATGATCCGGTGTTGCACAATACTCATCCGCAGAACGCGGAGACCAATGCGACGATTTATAACATCGCGCTGCCCTTCAAGGGATTTTCCGTGACCAAGCCGCTGCCGGCCAGCCCGGGGATGATCAAAGTCAAATGCGATGCACACGAGTGGATGCATGCGTGGATCATGGAACTCGACCATCCCTACTACGCAACCACCGGCGCCGACGGTCATTTCACGATCAAGGATGTTCCGCCGGGCAGCTATACCTTGGTGGCGTGGCATGAAGTCGCGGGGGAGAAGTCGGAGCCCGTGGTGATCGCGGCCGGTCAAACCGCAAAGTCAAAGATAACGCTTGCAGCCAAATAGTCGATGTCAACGCAGGGAAACGCTCGTAGCCGAAGAAACGCTCGTAGCCAAATAAATAAATTCACCGCGGGGGAGTAGCCTCGGCGTAGGGAGTAGTCATGGCACGTAAAGGATCGCTGCAGAGTGTTCTGCAGCTGGCAGTGTTCGCGGTGGTCATGTTCGTCTTCGTCTCTCCGGCTTCCGCCATTCCGGCATTTGCACGCAAGTATTCGTTGCGCTGCACCGCCTGTCATGAGGCATGGCCGGTGCTGAATGATTTTGGCCGGTCGTTTCGCGACAACGGCTATCAGTTACGCCTCGGCAAAGACGATACCGTGACCGCCGAGCCGGGATACTGGCCGGTGGCGGTGCACGTCGTGCCTACCTACCAATACACCAAGGTCACGAATCAGACCACCGATCAGGGTGTCAAGGACATCGGGTCTGGCGCGGTCGCGGACGCCGGAATGGATCTACTGATGGCCGGCGTGTTGACCAAGAACATATCGTTCCTGGTGGTGCCCACGGGCTTCGCTTCGGATGGCAATGTGCATCTGGAGTCCTACTGGGCCTATTTCACACGCGTAATCAAAGACTCCGACTGGTTGAACATTCGCATAGGGCAGCATGAAGTCGATTTGCCGGCATCCGGGCATCGACCCTTGTCCTTGAGCGACAACTACGTGCTCTATTCGTATCATCCGGGCGTGCCCGGCGGCAGTAATTTGTCGGCGTACGACATGGGGGAAAATCAACGGGGTTTCGAGTTCTTGGGGCATAACGCAACGGACCTCACGCGCTACAGCATCGACATATTCTCCGCGCACGATTCGCTGGGTTCGCAAAATGGACTGAGTTCGCCGTCATTCTATGGCCACTTTCAGAAGTTCTTCCGATTCAAGGACGGTCCCATTTCCGAGGCCGAGGTCGGCGTCTGGGGCGTCGAAGCCAACTATCCCACCCAGTTCCTGACTTCCGGCGGCGTGCCAATTCCCGGCAGCGGCGGCAATCTGCAGGCGTCCACCCGGTATGGAGTGGAAGCCAACGTTTGGATTGGGCCGACCGTGGCGCCCTTGCATCTGGATCTGGTCTATGGGCACGGCTCGGATAAGAAAGGATTACTGTTGACCGCGGACGGTGTGACGACTGCCGACCGCAATGGCACGTGGAACGGCGGCTTTTTCGAGGCGATTTGGGTCCCGCCCACCGACATGCTCCATTGGTCACTATTCGGCCGCTACGACTTCGTGCGCAACCAGAACCAGCCGCTGCTAACGGCGCCATCGAACTATAACAATGTCGATCAATGGACGCTCGGCGTGATCTACACCTTTGCCTACAGCATCCGCGACGAAGTGGCTTTTCATGCCGAGGTGTCATCGAACAAGGCCAAGGGAATCGGTTATGCGGGCCTGGATCAGCGCACGGATAACCTCATGTTGGGGGTCGACTTCGCATACTAGCGACGTCTCCGTCACGCTGGCGTGACGGCATCGGGAACGAGAGCTTGAATGGAGTTTGGCGGATCGGACGACCTCGAGGGGTGACTGTATGTTTTACCATGTCGCGCGTTTGATTCCGGCGTTCGCCGGGCTGCTTTTAATGATGGGTTCCGCAACGGCGGCGGATGTCGGGGATGTCGCAACCGGCAAACTGGTGTACGAACGCTATTGCATGTCCTGCCACGGCGAGCAAGGGAACGGTGAGGGCGAGGCGGCCGAGTACATGAGCATCAAGCCTCGAGATTATCGCCAAGGTACTTTTAAATGGCGCAGCACGCCGTCCGGTTCGCTGCCGCTCGATTCCGACCTCGAGCACACGCTGCTGAACGGACTGTACGCCACGTACATGCCGACCTGGAAGGTGCTCGACGAGCGCTCGCGGCGCGATGTGATCGCTTACATCAAAACCTTTTCCCCGCGCTTCACCACTGAAAAGCCGCAGGATCCCATCGTGATACCGCCCGACCCGGGCTATAGCGATGCATCCGTCAAGCGCGGCGGGGCGGTGTACCAGAAGTACAACTGCTCACAGTGTCATGGCGCCGGCGGGCAGGGCGACGGGCCTTCCGCGCATGAACTCAAGGACGACTGGGGCAACGCCATCGTTCCCTACGACTTGACCAAGGGACATGTGAAGTGCGGCGACCAGTCCACCGATATCTATCGGGTGTTCATGGCGGGCTTGTCGGGGACTCCCATGCCGACTTTCGCGGATTCGTTGAGCCCTACGGACGCCTGGGATTTGGTGCATTTCATCCAAAGCTTGAGTCCAGGGTATGCCAAGAATTTCGCGGGCACGGTAGCCAGCACGGGAGACCACCAATGAGCGATGACGACAATCATTCGGAATCGATCACTCGTTACGAAGGCCCTGGAATCGAAGAGCGGCACGGCATCATTCCGACGTGGCTGGCCGTCGTATACACCGTCATGTTCGTCTGGATGATTTGGTACACCGTCGTGTACTGGACCGATAAAGGTTGAATCATGAGCACCACCGCAGACACGATGTTCGGCGATGGCCGGTCCACGCCTCGGCCTTACGCCACGGCCACCGGCGAGCTGGTCGATCGGGAACTCATTCTCAAGTTCATGACGGCCGCCTGCTTTTGGCTGGTTTTCGCGCCCACCGTCGGCGCCATCGTCGCCATCAAGTTCAACTACTACGATTTCTTGGGTCACATTTCCTGGCTCACTTGGGGTCGCCTTCGTCCAGTCCATGTCATGGGCGTGGTCTTCGGTGGGTTCTCCACGGCCGTCATCGGACTCACTTACTACATCGTTCCCCGGCTGTGCGGCGTGCCCATGTACAAGGAGAAATGGGGCCACAGCATTTTCTGGTTGTGGAATGTATTTTTGACCATCGGTTTCATTTCCCTCGCGCTTGGCTACAACAGCGGCATCGAAGCGGGCGAGTTTCCGCTGTGGGTCAGTATCCCGGTTGAAATCGTGCTGTGCATGCTGGTCATCCAGGTGGTGGGCACCATCAAGTTGCGCACCGAACCGCGCCTGTACGTGACTCTTTGGTACCTGACCGCCGCGTATATCTGGACCGCGATGAACTACGCCTTCGGGCATTTCATTCTGCCGTTTTCAATGCCGGGTGTGAACAATGCCGCCATGCACGGCCTGTATATTCATTATGTGGTCGGACTGTGGATCACTCCCGCGGGTCTTGGGGTGGCGTATTACTTCCTGCCGCTTGCGGCGAAGAGGCCGCTGTACAGCCATAAGCTGTCGTTGGTCGGTTTCTGGGCGCTGGCGTTTTTCTATCCCTTCGTGGGCACCCACCACTACATCTACAGCCCCATTCCCTATTGGACGCAGACCATTGCCATCGTGGCTTCCATGATGCTGATCATTCCGGTGTGGACGGTGGTGCAGAATTTCTACGGAACCTTCGTCGGTGCGTGGAGCCGGTTCCAGGAATCGTTCCCGGCCAAGTTCATCGTCATCGGCGCGCTGTATTACTTCGTGGGCTGTTTCCAGGGCTCGACCGAAGCGTTGCGTGAAATGCAGCGGCTCACTCACTTCACCGATTTCGTCATTGGCCACTCCCATCTGACGGTGTTCGGCACCTTCGTGATCTGGGCCACGGCCGGCATGTACTGGGTCACGCCGCGCTTGGCTGGGCGCGAGCTGTACTCGAAGAGCTGTGCGCAGTGGCACTACTGGCTCACCGTGGTCGGCTTCTCCATCATGGCGTTCGACCTGACCATTCAGGGATTGATGCAGGGCACCATGTTGCAGGCGGGCGCGGACTTCGTGGATTCCATGGCCGCCATGAAACCCTACTGGTTAGTCCGCACCTTGGCCGGCATCACCATGGACATCGGCGCAGCGCTCGGATTCTGGAATCTCTACATGACCATCAATCATGGCGAGGTCATTCCAATTCCGGCCGCGACTCCCGTCAATTATTTACCCGAACCCAAGTGGTCCTAGGGCAGGTCGCGAGGGATTGGAAAGCAACATCAAGGGTTCGATTAAGGAATCGACTAAGGGATTGGGAGAAAAAAAATGAACCGCATCGAACCGGTGATTCTGATTGCCGCATTGGGTTTCTATGCTCTTTCCATGACCAGCCAGGGATTGATCCCGTACCTGGAAAAATCGCTTACCCGCCCGGAAACGGTGACGAACGTGGACGGCAAAGTAGTGGCGACGCCGCATCGCACCGACCTGGAGAACATGGGCCGCAAGGTGTATATCCGAGAGGGGTGCTGGTACTGTCATTCGCAATTCGTAAGACCGGTCAACCGCGATACCGACAAGTGGGGCCCGGTCAGTCAGGCGGGTGAATTCATCTATGACGTGCCGCAGATGTTCGGCACGCGGCGCATCGGTCCCGACCTGTCTCGCGAGGGCAACCGCCGGTCGGATGAGTGGCACTACGCCCACCACTGGGATCCTCGATCCGTAGAGCCGGAGTCGATGATGCCGTCGTACTCATGGCTCTTCACCGAGGACACCGCACACGATCGCGCCGTCACCACTTTCATCGAGACCTACGACAAGAACCACGATGGCCGAGTCACCAAGTCCGAATTGGATGCCATCGCGCAAAAGCCTGCAAACTTTGCTGAACTGGACGTGTGGCCGGTGAACGCCGACGGCACTCATGGCGATGGCATCATCGATATGCACGACTATGGTCCGGTGCCCACGGAAGAAATGGCGGGCGTAGAGGCCTACATGCAGAAGATCGGAACGGCGATCGGCGACTGGCGAACCTGGGAAGCCTGGCCGGCAACGCATCGCTCGCCTACGAACGAGCCGCTCGAACTGCGCGAGCGCCGCGGCAAGGCCATCTTCGAGGACAAATGTTCCGGCTGTCACGGCATGTACGGCAATGGCCGAAACACGGCGGACACCAACATCTCCACCAATTTCAATACGGCCTATCATTTTCTCAATCCTCAGCCGCGCGATTTTACGAGTGCGGCTTTCAAGAGTCGTACGACGCCATCGGGCGCTCTGCCGACGGACGAGGATATATTCCGCACCATTTCCCGCGGGGTACGCAGGGGCCAAATCATGCCGGCCTGGGGCTATGCGGCCGATGGCCACATCCTGCCGGAGCAGGACCGCTGGGATCTGGTCGACTATGTGAAAACGTTTTCGCCGCGCTTCAAGTCCGAAGCGGTACCCGAGCCCATCCAAATACCCACACCACCGTATCTGAGCGTCAAGGAGGCCCCGGCGGCGTTGGTTCAAGAGGGCCGTATGGTCTATCGCACGCTGCAGTGTTGGTCCTGCCATGGAAATGCCGGCAAGGGCGACGGCCCGTCGGCGAAGGACTTGGTGGATGACTGGGAAACGCCCATTCGACCGTTCGACTTCAGCAGCGGAGCGTTCAAGTTCGGCGACTCGCCGGCCGACGTTTACCGCACGTTCAATACCGGGCTCAACGGCACACCCATGCCCTCGTTCTACGACACCATCTTGTACCCGCGCGAGGCGTTCCCGGATCTGAACGCGTGGAAAACGCAGGTGAAGGGTCAGGCGATGTTCACCGAAGACGATCTGAACGAGCTTCAGAAATATGTCGCGAGCCTGCCGACGTCGGCGGATATGGACAAGATGAGCGATGCCGACAAGCAGGCATTTGCGGACAGGCGGCGCTGGGCGTTGGTATACTACGCTCTGTCTCTGGCCACCGAGCGCGGCCAACCACCGACGCCGTCGCGCGCGGGATTCTCGGCGGCGCGTTAGCGCGGGGGGAACGATGGCGCAAATGTTTTTTCGAATCATCGAGATTACCTTCGCCTCTTATATGGTGCCCGCGCTGCTGGTGCCTGCGGTATGGATCGCGGGGTGGTTGTTGAAGAGGCGGATCCTCGGCAAGCGGCCGCCGGCAGCGGAAATCGACGGACAGTGGCGGGTGTTGGCCGGGCTGTTTCTGGTGTGGCTGGTGCTGTTTCTCGCGGTGATCGCGGGCGCGCCGTTGAACCGGGGCGGCATCGTCGCCATCGTCGTTGGCTGGGCTGTGTATGCCCTCACCAATCTGCTCCTGGCGTGGTTCTTGCTGCGTTTCACATCGACTTATGCGTTGATTCCCGCCGGGCAGGTCGCGGATCGTGCGTTCATGCGCTTCCTGGGTATCGTCATTGCTCAACCGTTGATGACGGCGGCGGCATTCGCGGTATTGAATCAGGTGATGGGCGTCGCCTGGAATTTGCAGGTTCCGGAGCTGCCGGCGATTCAAGAGGGGATTTGAATGGACATCACTTTTTATATGTTCTTCAGCGCTTTCCTCATGTCCATGTCGGCGTGGTGCATATTCCTGTGGGCGGTGCGCACAGGACAGTTTCGCGACGTCGAGGAAACAAAATATCAGCTCTGGCCGAAAGAGAGCGCTGATGTGAACCAGTCTGCGCCGAAGCCGGCGAACACCTAAACTTCCGCGGCTTTGTGCACCACCACGCTTTGCTGCCGGTAGGCGGTGACTTCGTGCTGCTGTTCGCGGCTTCGCTGCTGGGCAGTGCGCATTGCATCGGCATGTGCGGGCCTTACGTCGCGATGTGTACGGCACAGTTCGTGCCGCGCGGCTCGACCGTCGCGGCGCGTTTCTTTTTGCGCTTGGTATTCAATCTTGGCCGAATCGCGACCTATGGCGTGATCGGCCTGATTGTCGGAGCGTTTGGGCAGATTGCGCTGGCGTTTGCAGCCCGGGTGGGACTCAACGGCATGGTCGCAATAGCCGCCGGCGCGGCGGCCGTGTTGTTCGGGCTGTCGTTGATGGGCTGGATCAGAGACCCGGCGCGCCTCGCCGCTTACGCGGGCGTCGACCGGGTGCTGCGCGCCGGCCGCACGCGACTGACGCAGGCGTCGCCGATGGTGGCTCCGCTCTTTCTTGGAATGCTTCAGGGCTGGCTGCCCTGTGCGCTGGTGTATGCGGCCGCCAGCCGGGCCGCCGTCGCCGGCAGCGCCGGGATGGGCGCACTGACCATGCTGATTTTTGGACTGGGGACTTTGCCTGCGGTGTTCGCGCTGACCGTGGTGCCACAGACCGTGCTGAGACGCGTGAAGGCACAACGACTGGCCGGCGTCTTGTTGACCGTTCTCGGCCTGGTGCTCATATTGCGTGGCCTCGCAAGCTTCGGTCTCATTCCTTCGACGGTGATGTGGTGATGGCGATGGCGATGGCACAAGCCCGTGCCGCACAGGTTACGTCACGTCAGTGCGCCCATTGCCGGCTGCCGCTGCCCGCCCACCCGTATCAAGAAATCGCGGCCGGTGAGACATTGTCGTTCTGCTGCGTGGGCTGCGTGCTCGTCTATCGTGTAGTGGGCAATGCCGGAGAGGGCGGGCGGGCAGATTGGTTTTTAGCCAAACTCGGCCTGGCCGCACTGCTGAGCGGCAATGTGATGATGTTTCAGAGCTTGAGCTACTTCGGCACGCTGGAATCCCTTGGCCCCGAGGTGCTTAGTACCAGCTCATGGATCATGTTTTTCTGCTCGCTCGCCATTTTCGGGCTGCTCGGCATACCCATGCTGCGTATCGCATTGCGGGGACTCGCCGTGGGCCGCCTCAGGCTCGAGACTTTGATCGGCTTCGGCGCGCTCGCGGCAATCGGCTTCTCGGCTGCGCAAACACTGCGCGGTGGTCAGCATCTCTACTACGACTCTGGAACGATGGTGCTGGTCTTCGTGACGCTCGGGCAGTACCTGGATGCCGAATCACGCCGGCGCGCGCTCGCTCTGCTGTCGCCCACCCTGGGTCGTGCACGGCGTCTGGCACGGCTCCGGCGCAACAACCGGGAAGTCATGCTGGCGCCTGACGCGGTGCTCACCGGGGAATTGGTGCTGGTGCGTGCCGGCGAAGAGATTCCGGTGGACGGCCGGGTGTTCGAGGGTACCGCCGATGTGCATGAACCCCTGCTCACGGGCGAATGGCGGCCGCGCCTGGTCGTGGCCGGAGATCTGGTGAGCGCCGGGTCCACGGCAGTGGATGGCGCGCTCACGGTGTGCGCCTCAGGGCTCGCCGAGACACTGGCTCATCGGGTTGAGCGCTTTGCCATCGAAGCGCGGGACCGCCGGGCGCCCATCGAAGCCATCGTCGACCGCGTCATTACGGTGTTCATACCGGCGGTGATGATTATCGCCATCTGCAGTTTTTGTCTGTGGGCGGTGGCCGGCAACTGGGAGCGGGGATTTCAAGCGGCACTCGCGGTTCTGGTGGTTGCGTGCCCGTGTGCGCTGGGGATTGCGACGCCCATGGCGACAACCATCGCACTCTCCCGAGCCATCGGTCGTGGCTGTCTGGTGCGCAGCGGCGCGGTGCTGGAAACCCTGTCGCGAGTGCGGGCGGTGGCCTTCGATAAAACCGGTACCATCACCACAGGCCGGCCGAGGGTAGGGGAGTTTCGTGCGGCACCGGCCGCGCCTGTCGGGCCCGACGACGCGCTCACCCTGGCCGCCGGCCTGGAGCAACAGGTCAGCCACCCGTTCGCCCGTGCCATCGTCGAGTCGGTCCTATCCCGAGGCGTAGCTCTCCCGGCCGCGACGGAGGTGCGTGTGACGTCCGGAGCGGGTGCGCAGGGACTGGTGAGCGGTCATCGAGTGGCCGTCGGCAAGCTCACTTGGCTGGTTTCGTCCGGTGTCCGATGGCCGCCTCTATCCGCAGCCGAGGCGGCGAACAGTGCGGTGGCGATCGCCATCGACGGATGCCTCGCCGGCGAGCTGGTGCTCGATGACCCGCCGCGGCCCGAAGCACGGGCGGCGCTGGCTGAGCTCGAACGGATGCGAGTGTCCTGCCACCTGGTGTCGGGCGATCGTCGGGAGGTGGTGGCCCGGATTGCCGAGCTCGTTGGCTTCATCGACTTCGCCTCCGACCAGTCGCCCATCGATAAGCCTGCCACGGTACGAGCGCTGCGTTCCGCACGGGGTCTGATCGCCATGATCGGCGACGGTGTGAACGATGCACCGGCGCTGGGTGCGGCGGACGCCGGAATCGCCTTCGGTCCGGCCGCGGATCTCGCGCGCGAGACGGCTGATGTCACTATTCTGCGTGAGGATTTACTCGAGGTGCCGCGGTTACTCGAACTGGCCCGCAAAACGTTTCGCGTCGTCCGGCAAAATCTTGCATGGGCGTTTGCGTACAACTCCGTCGCCGTACTCATCGCGGCATTCGGCCTGCTACGGCCAGTTTTTGCCGCAGCGGCTATGGTTCTTTCCAGCGTGTGCGTGGTGGCCAATTCGATGCGCCTCGGTGGTAGCGCAAGCAACCACCGCGATGCGACGCCGGCGATGCGCTGAGCCGTTGCCGGTATACTGCAGTTGAGTTACGTAGGGTGCCGCCGACTTGGCGGGCGGGGAGGGTACAGTGAAATATATGGCCGCAGCGATGACGTTGATCGTAAGTGGCTGCGCCTCTGGAACGCTTCCCTGGGCGCAAGGCCCGCAACTGAGCGAATCCGCTTGCACGGCGTCCTGCAATGCGCACTACGACCAGTGCCCGCAAGTGTTCGCCGCCTTTCCTGAACGCGGTGCGGTCGAATGCCCCGCGGAGCGCAAGGTCTGTTTGAAAGGCTGCGCATCCAACCGCGAGGTTGCAAATGCGGGAGCCACATCCACCGTCTCCCGAGCGTCGGGCGCGCCTACGGAGCCCGCAACCTTGGTTCCCGCGGCCACCGCCGCAGCTCCCACGCCCGCCACCGACGCCCGCCCGCCGACCGCCGGCGTCTCTGCACCGGCCACCGACGCCCGCGCGGTTCCGGCTACGACCAGCCCGGTGCGCGCGGTGTCATCCAAGGAAGTAAAGCTGCGTGAATTGAAGCATCTCTACGAGGAGGGGTTGGTCACCGACGATGTGTACAAGGAACGTCAGCGAGCGATTCTTTCCGAGCCTTGAGACGCCCGCACCCTCGAAGGCGCGCCCCGCGGCTAGCCGGTTACCGCATCACCGAGCAGTGAACGTGGCACCCTGATGGCACCGAGTATCTGTCCCTCACCCGCAGATCCTCCGCCTCGCCCGGGATTTAATCGTGCCCTCGAGGCTACAGCTCCGCGCGAATACCAATATTCAGCGTGCGTCCATCCAAGGGCGCCCAGACTTCCGTAATGGGATTGCCGCCGGGACCTGGACTCGGACGAAGGAGAGGGTCCCATCGGGTCTGCCGCACGTTCGACAGATTGATGGCATTGACGAATAACCTAATCCCGTGGAAGCGCCATTCGGCCAGAGCGTTGAATGAGAAATAGGCGCGACTCATGCTGCGGAACGGATCGTACTCTAGGGTCTGTTTGCCGGTGTAGTCGAGTTCAAGCCCGACACGTCCCAGTTTTTCGCTGCCCAGTATCGCATCGAGCGAGCCGGCCTGACGCGGCACCAAAGGGACACCGCGACGCGCGCCGGTCGCATCGACCTGAGTCGCGTCGAGATAGTTCCATGAGGCCAGTGCGTGCAGTGGTCCGACCGCATAACCGATCAGCGATTCAGCGCCTGGGGCGCGCTGCGGACCCGGCGCGTTAATGAGTTCCAGTCTATTGCCTGACGGTAGCACCTCGAGCGTGTCGTGAATTTCTGAATTGAAAACGCTCACATTCACATCCCACCCCTCGTCCGCCCACTTGGCATCCAAGGATTCCGTCAATGCGCGTTCGGCATGCAGACCGCGAAGCGGCATCAGGGAACCGAAGCCCGTGGCCTCGATTTCATCAAGGAACGGAGTCGGCGCGGAATATCCACCACCCACCGAGGCGCGTAGGCTCCAAGAACTTTTGGGTTTTCGAAATAACGCCGACAGCCGTGGGCTGACAAACGTTCCATAGTCGTTGTTCGCATCGACGCGCACGCTTCCGGCGAGCACCATCCACGGGGCGACGGCGTAACTATCCTGAGCGAACGCCGCCGGCACGTTGTACGCGTAGCTCACGCCCGGCACGGCCCTGACGGCGAGTTGGTCGCGCACAAAGGCGGCCCCCAAGACCCAACTGTGTCCCAAGGTGGTACCGTTCAGCGCTTCCTCGCCGAACACCGTCGTCTGCGTGGACGCAATTCGTTGCGTATCGAATGTTCGGTCCAGACGAGTGGAGGTAACCGAGAGCCGGCCGTTGAGTGCATAGCCGTCCTCGAGTATCTGGCGGCTAACGGCACCTGCATCGAATCGACGCGTGTGCTGTTCTTCGGGGAACGGGATGCCGTCTGGCAGCACGCGGTTTGTCGCTGTGCCGCCCGCACGATCCTCATCGACGAGACCGGCGGTGAGAAAGAGCGACTGGCCGTCGGCTCCGTTCCTCCACACTCGGGGCCGCAACGTATAGCGCCGATATCCGGCGAGGTCTGCCCAACCATCGCCATTCACGTCCTCCCGCGACTGATCGTGTGCGCCGGCGGTGAGCGTGCCGCTCCACGGCGAGGCATCTTTATGAGTGAAAAAACCCACGAGGTCCCGGCCTCCATGCGAGGTCACATTGGCGAGTACCCCAGGCTTTGATTCCGCCGTGCGTGAAACGAGGTTCAACACTCCGCCGAGCGCCGAGCCCCCATACAATGCCGACGCCGCGCCCTTGATGACTTCAACGCGTTCTAGATCCAACGGTGGGGTCTGCAATAGTCCGAAGGCGTCGGGTTCGGCCCCGAGCGACGGCAATCCGTCCATGAGCACGAGAGTGTCCCGCGTGGGCATACCGCGCAATTGCAAGCCCTCACCCCCCAGCCCTGGCACTGAAGATTGGACTCGAACGCTCGGAAGTTCATGCAGCAGCGACGACAAATTGCCGGGCTGAACGGTCAGGTTTTCCTCGATCTCTTCCGCGGGTACGGCCTCGACCCGTAGAGGTTCGTCGCGAATCAAGGTGGGGGAACGTGTCCCGGTCACTATTACCGCGTCGAGTTTGGCCTGATCATCGTCCGAATCATCCGCGGCCCGCGCCACATGCCGCGACATGCAGAGTGCAATCAGGTAGACGGCTGCCAAGCTGCAGCGACGACCTAGAGAGAGGGATCCTTGAAAATTGAGCAAGACGAATATCCCTCGAACACGTCCCAGTGTCTACGTACCTAACAACACCGGAGGGCAGGGCGGCGGACCACGAGCGCTGCGCTGGTCGAGCTTGCGGAGGGTCCTGGCGGTCAGTGCGATTGAAACAATATACTATGAGCTATTCCAGCGGAGCGATCGGAATTATGCAACTTTTGCCGGTTGAGGATGATTATTTGATTGACAATTTTTAAGCGGATGAATCTGGTCCGGAAGCGGCTGGCCTCCTCAGCCTTGGTGATCGTCGCTGCGATTCTGCATTTGCCGGTCAAGGCAGCGCCATCGGAATCGGGACCGGAACGCTCCCCGGAAACCCTGCAGCCCATTGTGATCACCGCGCGCAAGTTACCGGTAGAGAGATTGATCGACCGACGGGTGTACGGTGTCTCGGCCGATCTGCAAAGCACCTCGGGAACGGCGGCGGACATTCTGAACGAATTACCATCGGTCGAAGTCGATGCGGATGGCATGGTGAGTCTGCGCGGCGACAGCAACGTTACCATCCTGATCGACGGGAAGCCTTCCGCACAATTGTCGGGCGCTGCCGCCGGTGACGGTCTACTCCAGTACCCCGCGAGCGACATCGAGAAAGTCGAAATCATCACCAACCCGCCCGCCCAATTCAAAGCCGAAGGCGCCGCCGGGATCATTAACATCATCACTAAAAGGAACCGTAAAGCAGGTCCCTCCGGGACGGCGCAGGCCAGTGTGGGAAACGACCATCGCTACTTTATGGCGGCCAATGGCAACTACAACACCGGTCCAGTGAACCTGTCCGGCGGCCTCGGTCTGCGCCAGGACGACCGGCAGCGTATCCTCACCGATAACCGTACCGCGATCGATCCCAGCACCCACGAGTTCGTGGTCAGTGAAGAAAACGTCGACGAGCACGTGCGGCGCCTCACGCCGTCGGTGAAGGCGGGGATGGACTATCGCCTCGACGAGCACCAATTGCTGGGCTTCTCGTTCAGTCATCGAGAGCGCAGCGGCGCTCGTTACTTCGACCAGTACGATGAGAGCGCGCTCCGAATGCAACCGCCCATGAGCATTTCGGATCGCCATAGCGATGGCCACGAATGGCGTCTCGACAACGACCAGAGCCTGCATTTTGAGCAAAAACTGGCGCGTCCCGACGAGACGCTGAGTTTTGCCGTGCATCGCTCCATAGTTCGTGAACGCGAGCACTACGCCTATACGAACACCTATGTATTGCCCGTCGAAATCCCGAGCCACGACGATCTGGGCCTCAATCTCGATCTGGTAACGACGGAGTTCAGCGCGGATTATGCCTTGCCTCTGTCGGACGACCGAAATCTGAACCTCGGCTACGATTTTCAGGAAGACAACGACGACTTCGACAATTCCGGCGATACCGTCGATCCGGTCACGGGCCAGCCAGTGTCGAATCCCGCCATCACCAATAGCTTCCATTATCTGCAGAAGGTTCACGCCGTCTATGGCAGCTATCAGGCGACCTTCAGCGCCTGGAGCGTGCAGAGCGGGTTACGTGTGGAAGACACCTCGGCCGCATTTCCGGCCGGCACGGGCAGCGCCATGGATACACGCCGCTATGCACGTGCCTATCCCAGTGTGCACCTCGAACGCAGTGTGTCGGAGCACTCAACCTTGTCGTTGAGTCTCGGCCGCCGGGTGACGCGCCCGGACCCGGAAGCGCTGAATCCCTTCGTCGATCGTCAGGACACGCAAAACCTGCGGGCGGGCAATCCCAATCTCGCGCCGCAGGACACGCGGTCCTTCGAGCTTGGCTACAGCGTCGATTCAAACCATTTGAACTATGGGTTGACCGGCTACCTGCGTCGCAATCGCAATAGCTTCACCGACGTGACGCAAGTGGTAAGCGCCGATGTGGTGCTGAGCACCAAGGCGAACCTGCCCAAAGACACCTCGGAAGGACTCGAATTCACGGCAAACGGTCACGCCACACCCAAATTGTCCTACGGACTGAGCGGCAATCTCTTTCACAACGAAATCGACGCCACTGCCCTTGGCGCGCCCGGCCTGAAATCGACTACCGGTATCAATGCAAAAGCCAGCTTGGACTACCATCCGACGACGGCCGACACCGCGCAGGTGTCCTACAGTCGGTCGAACAAACGCTTGACGCCGCAAGGCTATGTGAGCGCGCTCAATCTCGCGAACGTCGGCTACAAGCACCAGATTCGCGTCAATTTATCCGTGGTTGCCACGGTGTCGGATGTGTTCAACGGTCAGAAATTCCGCCGCTTCGTCAGCACGCCGACATTGACGGACAGTTATCAGCGCGAACAGCTCGGCCGCATTGCCTACGTCGGCGTCGTCTATGCGTTCGGAGCCTCGAAGAAAAGCAAGACACCCGGTTTCGAATACGAACAGTAGCTAAACCCTCACTCGCTGTCAGACTATTCTTACTGCAAAAGCACGTGAGACCGGGTATGCGTATGAGGCGCCGACGCGCAATAATTGCGCGGATGTCGGATAACGAACATACCATCGCTCTCTGCTGCTACAAATATCGTGCAGTGGTTTTGGAGCGTTGCGAGCAGTGCAAGTCGGAGTATGCCTGCCCGGAATTTAAAACGAAGGCGGCGGTGGTACAGTTCAACGCCATAATCCCGCCTTCGATGTTACTTTCACCGTTGCCCCTAGAGCTGTGGCCGCCCATGTGCCCAAATATTGTGCCCGATGTTACCTTGCAATCTTCCCAGTGCCCTGCGAGCGAACCAAGTGAATCTCCGATACGACGGCTGGTCTCGATGCTCGGTCTGACGATCAATCGCGACCCCCATTCCACATAGCCGTTCCCCGGTGGTAAAGGGGTCTGCGGAGCAACGCCCCGCAGCAACCAGCCTCTGGCCCTTGTTCTCGACGACGTAGACGGTGGCCCGCGCACGACAGAGGCACGCAGTCGATGGTTCCACGTCGACACCTCCCACGATATGGAGTGGTGATTCTTGCCGAAGATAATATCTTAAGTAATTGAATATATAGTGAAAAATGTTTTATTTTGGGCAACCGTGTTTGAAAAACCTCTCTCGCTTTTGCACCGAGCTGTTACGTTACACCGCCGTCTTCGTTGACGGATCCCGGACAGAGACGGATCCCCAACAGAACATTTTGAGCCATCGAGGAAAACAGCAACATGATGAGAATCTCGCTCGCAGGGCCGCTTTGGTGTGTCTTGGCAGTACCCGCGTTCGGTCAAGATCTCGGCACCGTGGTGAGCGGACAGCTTCCCGATCTGGTCGCGACATACCAAGGCGTGCACGCACACCCTGAATTGTCGCATCACGAGGAACATACCTCTGCGCTGCTGGCGGCCGAGCTTCGCAAGTCGGGCTACACGGTTACCGAGCGCGTCGGCAAATATGCCGATGGCTCCCAAGCCTATGGGCTGGTCGCAATACTCGAAAACGGCGCCGGACCGCGGCTGTTGATTCGCGCCGACATGGATGCACTTCCGATCGTCGAGGAAACGGGCTTGCCGTACGCCAGCCAGGTCAAAACCAAGAATGCCAGTGGCCAGGAAGTCGGCGTCATGCATGCTTGCGGGCATGACGTGCATGTGACGACCATGATAGGCACTGCGCGCGCCCTTGCCGCCATGAAATCGAAGTGGCACGGCACCGTGATGCTGGTGGGACAACCGTCGGAAGAAACCATCGACGGGGCCAAGGCCATGCTTGCCGACAATCTTTATGAGCGCTTCGGCATGCCGACGATGGCTATAGCGCTTCACGACACGAACACGCGGGCGGCTGGGACGGTTTCCGTCACGAGCGGTCCCGCCTTGGCGAGTTCCACCTCGGTAGACGTCGTGCTGCGTGGCGTTGGCGGCCACGGCGCGAGCCCGCATGAAGGTAAAGACCCCATCGTCATGGCCGGGGAATTCATAGTTCAGCTGCAGACCATCGTGAGCCGTCAGGAAAATCCCCGCGATCCCGCCGTGGTCACGGTAGGCGACATTCACGGAGGGACCAAACGCAACATCATCCCCAACGAGGTCAAAATGGAGCTTACAGCTCGCGCGTTTAGCGATAAGGCCCGACAGATCATCATAGACGGCATTAACCGGACCGCGCAGGGCGTTGCCGTGTCGGCGGGCGTTCCCGACAATTTGCGGCCCATCGTCACGGTGCTGGATTCAGAATCGACACCCGTGCTGTACAACGATCCCGCGCTGACGGCCCGGGTCAAGACGACGCTCATCAAGACCTTGGGCGCCAAGAACGTGTTCGACGAGGAGCCGATCATGGCCAGCGAGGATTTTGGAATATGGGGACTCGAAGGTCATAAAATCCCATGCGTCATGTTTTGGTTGGGTGCGATGGATCCGGTCAAGCTAGCTGCGGCGCAAGCCGGCGGCAAGTCACTACCGGGCATGCATACCAGCCGCTTCCAGCCCGTTCCGGAGCCCACGCTGCGCACAGGCGTCACCTCGATGACCGCCGCGGCGATTGCCCTGTTGCAGCGGTAGCTGCCGGTGGGACCCGCTACCACGCGGGCAATTTCGGTAGATCGTCGTCGAGAGTGTAGTAGTCCGATTTATCGGCAACGAAGATGTGCTGCTCCATGGCGATCCCCGTGGGAGTGTCGAGGGTTCCGGCGGTGATGCTGGTGGTATCGCGGTCGAATTGGCGCCAGAACAGGTTGCTGCCGCACGTACCGCAGAATCCGCGCTCCGCCTTGGACGATGAGCGGTACCACGTCAACGAGCCGGACGAGGTCAGTACGATGTCTGAGGAGAGGGCGCTGGTCATCGCTGCGTAGTGGCCACTGGTCCGGCGGCACTGGGCGCAGTGGCAGGCGATCACTCCTCGAAGCGGACCGGCGATGGCATAGCGTACTCCGCCGCATAGGCAACCGCCTGCGGGCTTCGTCGAAGCGGTGGTCATGGTCGGTCTCCGTGTATGGCCGCCACGCGGCAACGCTAGCTCAATGCTAGGCGAAGCCAGGGCTTGGGCGCAATCTTAGGCCTTTTGCCGTGCCCTGAAAGCGCGCAACACGGTATTGAATTTCGCAGCAGTCTTTTGCATGTCGTCCACGGCCACATCGTGTCCATGGTCGTTGTGCGCGGTATCCACGCATTTCAGAACCGATTCCATGTCGGTTAGATATTGCTTAACGGATTGCTGTGCCGCGAGGATGTCCTGCTCAGTCGCGGTGGCGGGATCCGGAAAATTGGTCGGCGCACTCGGCCCATGGCAGCTGTCGGCCAAACTGGTGTTGGCATACAAGGTTCCCACCGAAACAAGAGTCAGTAGAGCAATAATTCCACGCATAGGACGCCTCCGAAGCACTAATCAAGCGTACGACATGCACGCATGAATCGTATCGACCTCATTTGCGCAGAATTGAGCACTGTGGCGATTCAAAATGCTCTTTGTGACGCCCGTCACACCGCGCGCGCATCCTAACCTTGAGACAGTCGACGATTCTCTCTGGAAGTGCCCTCGGCGAAGGGAATTTCGTCAGGATTCGGCCGAGTCGGCCGATACCGTCAAAAGGCGAATGCGCTGCAGCATCGGCTTGCCGCCGGGTTGAGCGCGTCGGTGGCAATTGGACCTTAGAGACTTGGCAAGGAGTGGCTCCGTCACATGAGTATCGCAGCTCGAATGAAAATGGCACACAAACTGGCGATGATCGTAATCGTTCTGCTGTTGCCCCTAAGTTATGTCACCGTCGAGTACGCGGCGAGCCTTTGGTCGCGGATCAATGAACATGCCTTGGCCGAGGACGGCCTGCACTACTTCGAAGGCCTCAAGGAGGCCGGACGCGCGATGGCGGCGCATGCCTCATTCACCGCCACTGTTCTGGCAGGCGAAGCCAATTCTTCGTACTTCGATAAGAAAATCGAGGAGGCCGCGACACATTTCAACGCCAGCATAGCCGTGCAGGACAAATCCGAGGAGAAGTACGGTAAGGCCGGATCGCCCGAGCGCGCGCTGTGGACTGAGATCAAGGCCGATTGGATGAGCCTACAGCAAGAATGGCCGAAGCTCAGTCCAGAGGTTTCCGCGCAACGTCACGACACCCTGTCCGCGAAGTTGACCAAGCTGGTGCGTCTCATTGGCGAAACGCATCACCTGGATCGCGATGGCGACCTGGCGCAATTTTATCTGCAAGATTTGGCGGTACTGCAAATTCCTCGCGTGTCCTTCGAATTTGGGGCCATGCGCGCCGCCGCTGCGCCGGTGGCCGCTCAAATGTTGTCGATAACTCAGGATCAGGAGGCAAAACTCAATGCGATTACCGCAAACATTCGCTTGTTGATGGACGATGCTCACTGGAAGCTCGATTCGCTGCGCGAATGGGCGGCGCTTACGCACGATAGCGCGTTCAGCGCTCAGACGGCACAGGCGAACGATGCCCTGCACACGTGCCAGGACGCATTTGATGCCTACCAGCACTGGGTCGCATCGAGCATTATGACGCGCCGCCCCGTCGGCGTTGCTTCGCAAGAGGTCATGGAGCAGGGCACGGCGTTCGAAACCTCGCTGGCGGCCCTGCATGATCTCTTGATGGATCAAGTCCGCACGCGTTCGGCCAACCGACTGTCGGCGGAACGATTGGAGCGCAATCTTGCGCTGGCCTTCGTCGCCGCCATGGTCATCGCCGCCATTGCGTTGGCAGGCTACTTCACGCGAGCTCTGACGCGCTCGATGCGCCGCGTGATCGCGACGTTTACCGCCATCGAGGCAGGTCAATACGAAAACGAGATTACCGTCGATAGCACGGACGAACCGGGTCAGGTGCTTCGTTCGCTGGACAAGATGCAAGCGACCCTGCGTAACCGCATCGAAGCGGATCGCGCCGTACTCACGGAGAATCAGCGAGTGTTGGCGGACAACCGTCGGATGCTGGCCGAGAACACGCGTGTTCGACAGGCGCTCGACAATGCCGGCACCATCGTCCTGGTAGTCGACGAAAAGCATGAGATCGTGTACGCCAACGAAACGGCGAAACGCACGTTTACCAAGCTACAGCCGGATCTCCAACGCGAGCTGCCGCAGTTTTCCGGTGCGCCGCTGGTGGGCGCCTCGATCGATATCTTCAAGCCGCTGCAATTTTTGGATCGAGTGGCGATCGACGGGTTGCGCAGCACCCGAACCGAAACTCTGACAATTAGCGGACATACACTGCTGTTGAGCGCCAGTCCCATAGTCGATGATTCGGGCGCAAGGCTCGGGAGCGTACTCGAATGGCGCAATCGGACGCGTGAAGTCGCGGTCGAGCAGGAAGTAAAGTCCGTCGTCGAGGAGGCAGTGCGGGGGAATTTGCAGGCGCGCTTGCCGGTGGAAGGCAAGATCGGCTTTCACGCCAATCTAGCGGGAGGCCTGAACGAACTGCTCGACAATCTCGCTACCGTGGTACGAACAATTCAACGCGCGGTGGTCGAAATTCGTTCCAGTGCCGACGAGATTTCCAAGGGCAACGCGGAATTGTCCACGCGCACCCAATCGCAATCTTCCGCTTTGGAGGAGACCGGATCTGCGATGGAAGAGATGACTGCGACCGTGCGGCAGAATGCGGAAAATGCGTCCCATGCGGACCAACTCGCCGCGGCGGCGCGCGATCACGCAGAAAAAGGCGGCGTCGTTGTTTCCGCGGCCGTCGCCGCCATGCAGCAAATCAATGTCTCGAGCCGGAAGATCGCGGACATCATCGGGGTCATCGACGAAATCGCATTTCAAACCAACCTGCTCGCCCTGAATGCGGCGGTTGAGGCCGCTCGTGCCGGCGAACAGGGCCGGGGCTTCGCGGTAGTAGCTTCCGAGGTCCGCAGCCTTGCGGGCCGGTCGGCCGAGGCGGCCAAGGAAATTAAGGCTCTCATCAATGACAGCGTGCTCAAGGTCGGCGAGGGTGCAAGGCTAGTCGACCAATCGGGCGCAATGCTGCAGGAAATCGTCGGTGCGGTACAAAGCGTCAATAAGGTCGTCGCGGAAATTGCTGCCGCGAGTCGCGAGCAGACCACCGGAATCGGTGAGGTCAACAAGGCAATCTCGAAAATCGAAGAAATGACAGGCCAGAATGCGACTCTGGTCGAACAGGACGCTGCGGCTGCTACGGTGCTTCTGACCCAGACCCGTGATTTGAGCCAGGCCATGGACAAGTATCGGATCATGGAAGGCTCAGTACCGGAGGCGCGACGGTCCGACAGCATGCGGTCCAAGTCGGAGTCACGCACGTCCGATTCAATGGAGTCCGTGCGACGAAAGGCGTCAAACCTGCGCGCCTAAGCCGGCGGATTGTGCGGGATGTCACCGCCCATTGCGCCCGATTTCGTAGGACCGGCCCACACTCCGGGCCGGTCCGGTAGTTGTCGGCTCAACGACCCGACATTGGTGAATAATTTTGGAATAAATCGGCCGGCTTAGAAGTCCTCTCTCCTGAACTGCAACTTAGGAGACGGACATGTCGGATGACCCATCGCTGCTATCGCGTCGTAACGCCCTGAAATGCATGGCCTATGGCGGGGCCGGAACTCTTTTCGCGCTGTCGGGTGGGGTGTTCACGCCCATCGATTTGGCCTGGGCGGCCGGCGACAAACAGGGCGCCGCCAAGCTGGGCAAGCCGTTGTTCGTACAGATCAGCGACACCCACATCGGTTTCAACAAAGAGGCGAATCCGGACGTCAGCGGAACCCTCTCGCAGACCATCGACATCGTGAACGGCCTGTACGATCAGCCGGCACTCATCATTCATACGGGCGACATCACGCATCTGTCGAAGCCCGCCGAATTCGATCTGGCGCAGCAGCTGTTCACCCGCCTGCGTACCACCGAGATGCATACCGTTCCGGGCGAACACGATACGACCGATGCGACCGTCACCGAATACTTCAACCGATTCGGAAAAGCCTCCAATAACAAAGGGTATTACAGCTTCGATCACGCCGGGGTGCACTTCATTGGGCTCATCAATGTATTGCAGTTCAAACCGGGCGGTCTTGGCAGCTTGGGAGCGGAGCAACTCGCTTGGGTTGCGGCTGACTTGAAGGGTCGTTCGGCGAGCACGCCGATCGTGGTTTTTGCCCACATGCCGCTGTGGACCATCTACGAGCCTTGGGGCTGGGGTACGGGTGATGCGGATCAACTCATGGGCCAATTGCGCCGCTTCGGGTCGGTCACCGTGCTCAACGGTCATATTCATCAGATCGTGCAGAAGGTCGAAGGCAACATGACTTTCCACACGGCGCGCTCCACCTCCTATCCACAGCCCGCCGCCGGCGTGGGGTCCGGACCTGGGCCGCTCAAGGTCCCCGCGGATCAATTGCAGGCGATGCTCGGCATCACCAGTGTCTCTGTGGTGAAACACCCGAGCTCACTGGCGCTGAATGACACGGCGCTTGCCTAGACATCGAAGTTCAGAAGGAGAGACTCACGTGACTAATCGACGAGCTCAGTGGTTGCTGACGGCTGTGGGTATGGTGATTCTGGGGGTGATGGAGGTGTATATCCCGTCGGCCGCAGAAACCTCGGATCCGACGAAGATCGTTGTGAAAGATTTCATGTTCAAGCCGACGCCTGTGACGGTCAAAGCAGGCTCGACCGTGACCTGGACCAACATGGACGATGAGCCGCACACCGTGGTCAGCGACACCGGCATGTTCAAGTCGGGCGGCATGGATACGAACGAGAGCTTTTCGTTCAAATTCGACCAGCCGGGCACGTATCATTTCACGTGTTCGATCCATCCGCGCATGGTTGGAACGATCGTCGTTCAGTGAATATGGCTCGCAACGTGAAAATAGGTCTTGTCATCGCTGCGGCGCTTGCTCGGACCCCTGGTCATGGTGGCAGTTTGGCGGCCGGACCTCATTCGCGAGAGATCGACATGTGGGCGCGCGTGACTGAATATTGTGGTGTTGCACACGGATTAGTATGGAGGCGGCCTCAGTGCGTGCTGATTCTTAGCGGCCTGAGTCCACCAGGCGAGATCATCGGCGAACCGAGGAAATGCCTTTTCCAGTACTTGTCCCGCTTCTCCCATGGGTTGACCGGCTGGGCTTAGCGCGTGCGCGATCGCCCCAACTGTAAGGGTGCTGGAAATCACCACCATTCCCATTTCGGAGAGGGTGCCATGCCATAGGGCATTGGACCGAGCTCCGGCAATTCGTCCGGCAGAGTAACTGACGATGGCGGCAGGACGCCAAAACCATTCTTCCAGAAAATGATCGGTGAGGTTCTTTAGACCCGGTTGCATACCCCAGTTGTATTCGCCAACCACAAAGATGAAAGCGTGAGCGGCGCGAATTTTGACCGCCAGCGTCTCCATGGCGGGCGGCGCTGTGCCCACGGGATATTCTTTGTACATTCGATCGAGCATAGGAAGCCCAACCGCCTTTGCATCGATGAGCTCAGCCAATTCACCCCGCGCGCGAAATCCGTTGACGATGAAGTCGGCCAGCCGGATACCCATCCGATCCGAGCGGTAGGAGCCATAGAGTACGAGCATCTGGTCAGCCATTTACCATTTCACGTCCGACGTCGAGTTAACTCATTGCACGCATTGTTACCGGATAGTGTGCGACGGTTGGCTGCACTTGTGTCGCCCAGTTGTCGCTAGTCCGCTGACACTGTATAAGCGTGACGACGCGCGACTATAATTGTACTCAAGACGGGCAGGGAGGCTGACATGTTGATACTTTCGCGGCGGGTTGGCGAAACCATCAGGATCGGTTCTGACGTGGTCGTGACGGTCCTTGGGGTGAAGGGCTCCCAAGTTCGTATCGGAGTCGATGCGCCGAAGGATGTCGAGGTCCATCGGGAAGAGATTTTCCAGCGGATCAAGCACGAACGAACTACCCCCGGCAATTCATAGCCAAGTAGAACCTGGCGAGCGGCGCAGCCAGACTTGGAACATGCGAACTACGGCGTCATTCGGACGCCAGTGCATCCATATCCGCCTGCATGCGCCTCTTGTATTCATCCGACCAATGAGCGCCGGGTCTAACGTTGGGTTTGCCCCATGAATGGGGCGGCCGAAGGCCGTGAGGCGAGTCGGAGTCCGAGTCGCGCCTCTGACTCGCGGCGTGAGGGCGAGGGCTGGAAGCCCGAACAACCCGACTATCGAGCAAGGGCGTCCCTGGAATCGGCGCCTTGCTTTCGTTCGAGGATTTACGCGCTGCACCCTTGAGCTTGAGCGTGACACGTGGGGTAGGGTTAGAAGATGAGTTCGAATTGTTCACGCAGTTTTCGGGCACCGAGTGGAATTGGTTAGGATGCCTGTGCCGGCATTTAGTTCCTTGACGGGCGAAATTAGACGTCAGTTGTGACAGTTGCCCATCGTTCGAGAGTTTTACGGAAATGCGCCTGGGAGTGCCGTGGTAATTGGCTCCTTCGTGATAGAACATTATGGGCGGCAGTCAGCATCGGCGCGGCGATGCGAACTTGTACAAACATGCGCGCAAGATGCGGCGCGTGAAACACGCGAAGCTTGTTCAGTATATAGGCTGGCCGGTCCGCAGCGCAGCAGAAGGCCGGAGCGTCTCTTCCGAAATAATATGGTGAAGGTTGCAACTTTTGTCCTCCTGCCGTGTTTAGGGTGTACGGACACCGAAATAGGGATGATCACATGGCCGCCAATCATCGTTACATGAGCTTGAGGAGTCTGAGCCGTAGACCGGTACTGATTGCGATGATGCTGTATTCGGTGGCCTACGGAATCGCGACCTTTGCGGTGTGGCGAGAGGTGACTGGCACGTCGAGTGATCTGAAGTGCGAGAAACACTATCTGGTGCAAGGTTCCGCAGAGATCATTGGTCGAACCGAGTATGACGCGACTCGGCATTTTTCAATCTAGCGAGCAGCATTAGCAACTCGAAGGACTCGAAATGCGCAAACACCTGTTGGCGATTGCAGTCACGATGCCGTTCATTTCACTGCCCGTTACTAGTAGTGCTCGCGGGTGTATCAAAGGCGCGGCAGTGGGCGGCGTTGTAGGTCATGTGGCGGGCCATCATGCGGTGGCGGGCGCGGCCGTGGGTTGCGTTGTTGGGCATCACCGAGCCAAGATCAAGGAGCGGGAAGCGGCGCAAGTCGGCAGTACGAGATCGGCGGGGTCTCCTCCGGCGCAGTGAGATGCGACGGAACGATGATGGGAGATCAGGCGAGGGCGCTATACAGTATCCCCTTGTCCCCGGCACCAGCGCACCGACGTGCCACTCCGATTGACCGTTCCTATTGCAAGAGTGCGATGGCTGGACCTATTCTGCATCCTGTCGCTAGACACCGCGTCTTCGTCCTCGCAGGGGCCCGAGCCGGGCCGGGAGCTTCGATGAGCTACACGATTCAAGTGAACGGTACCGAACACCACGTGGAAGCCGAGGGCGACACGCCGTTGTTGTGGGTGCTGCGGGACATCCTGGAGCTGACCGGCACCAAGTACGGCTGCGGCATTGGCCAGTGCGGGGCTTGCACGGTGCACGCGAACGGCGCGGCGGTGCGATCCTGCCAATTGCCGTTGGAAGCCGTGGGCACCTTGTCCATTACCACCATCGAGGGAGTTGGCGCGACCGAAATCGGACAGAAGGTTCAGGAGAAATGGCTGACCTTGGACGTACCGCAATGCGGCTATTGCCAGGGCGGCCAGATCATGGCCGCCGCTGCGCTGCTCGCACACACCGCGCGGCCGGGTGACGCCGAGATCGACGCAGCCATGGCGGGCAATATCTGCCGCTGCGGATGCTATACGCGGATACGTACCGCCATCAAACACCTTGGCGAATCGCAGCAGGCGTGAAGGAGTCACCGATGACCCAATCCGACACGGCAATACCTCGACCCGACTCGGCCATGGCTCGCGCCGAAACGGTAATGCCTCGCCCCACCGCGGCCATGACCCGTCGCGGCTTTCTGATCGCGAGCGGCGCGGTGGGTGGTGGTTTGTTGTTGACTGCGACCCTGCCCTTCATCGGGCGCGAGGCCGAAGCGGCCAGCGATTCGGGACCCTATCCGGTCACGATTTTCGCGCGCATCAGCCCAGCAGGGGTGGTGACCATTTTCGCGCCCAATCCCGAGGTGGGCCAAGGCACTAAAACCGCATTGCCCATGATCTTTGCCGAAGAACTCGATGTCGCTTGGAAAGACGTGGTGATCGAGATGGCGGATTATCAGGGCGGCAAAATGGGCAGCCAATCTTCGGGCGGCAGCTACTCCACGCCGGCCAATTGGCTGCCGTTGCGCCGGGCCGGCGCGGCAGGACGGCAAATGTTGATCGCCGCCGCGGCGGCAGAGTGGGGCGTGCCCGCGGCCGAATGCTCCGCGGCGGATAGTACCGTGACGCATGGGGCCAGCGGCCGTTCGCTCAAGTACGGCGAGCTCGCCGAGAGTGCCGCCAAACTGCCGGTGCCGGATTTGACATCAGTCGTGCTGAAAGACGAGTCGACGTTCAAGATCATCGGCAAGTCGACGCTCGACCCCGACAAAGCACGGATTGTCCAGGGTCGGCAGCAATTCGGCATCGACGTCAAAGTCCCCGGCATGAAGTACGCGGTCTTCCAGAAGGGTCCTGTGTTCGACGCCGAGGTGAAGAGCGCCAATATCGACGAGATCCATGCCATGCCCGGCGTCAGCCATGTTCTGGTCCTGAAGGGCGCACCCCGCGTCATGGAAGTGGCGCCGGGTCAACCCAACCCAGGGATTGATGATGGCCTGCGCGGCGGCGTCGCCATCGTCGCGGATTCTTGGTGGCGTGCCCAGAAAGCCCGCAGCAAGCTGCAAGTGGATTGGGACGAGGGAGCGCATGCCAACGATTCGAGCGCGGTGTTCGACGTGCAGGCGAAACTCCTGTTCTCGCAACCCGCGCAGGGATCGATTCGCGTTGACGGCGATCCGGTGGGCGCGTTGGGGCAGGCAGCCAAGGTCGTCCGCGCCACCTACGCCTACCCGTTCATCTCGCACGTGCCCATGGAACCGCAGAACTGCGTGGCTTCGTACCAGGACGGCAAGGTGGAGATTTGGGCGCCCACGCAGAATCCCGGGCCGGGCCGGGCCGCTGTCGCCAGGACTCTGGGGGTCGATCCCAATCATGTGACCATTCATATGATTCGTTGCGGCGGCGGCTTCGGCCGCCGGCTCGCGAATGATTACATGATCGAAGCGGCGGTGATCTCCAAGGAAATCGGCGCGCCGGTCAAGGTACTGTGGACTCGCGAGGATGAGATACAGCATGATTTTTATCGTCCTGGCGGGTACCACAATCTGACGGCCGGGGTGGACGCGCATGGAAAACTCGTGGCGTGGAGCAACCACTTCGCGGGCTTCGCCCGTAACGAGAATTTTGCGCGGCTCGCGGTGCCGGGTGCCGACGCGTTTCCCGCCGGCTTCGTGCCCCACTATGCCCTGAAGACTTCGCGCATCGCCTTCAATGTGCCGGTGGGACCGCTGCGCGCGCCCGGAGACAATGCCCATGCCTGGGTGTTTCAATCCTTCCTCGACGAGATAGCGCACGCGGCGGGCCGCGACCCCATTGAGTTCCAACTGGAACTTCTCAGCAGCCCCTTGCCCGGCGAGGGCGAAGGCAAGGGCGGCAATGCATTCGGCCCCGGACTCATCGCCTCGCGCATGGTCAGCGTCATCGAGCGGGTGCGCGATATGTCGGGTTGGACCGCGCGGCACCGGTTGCCGAAGCACACAGGCCTCGGCTTCGCCTGTTACTGGAGTCACTTGGGTTATGTGGCGCAAGTGCACAGAGTCGCCATACGCGCCGATGGCACGGTGACGCCGGAGCAAATCTGGGTCGCCGTCGACGTCGGGAGCCAAATCGTCAATCCGTCCAACGCCGAACACCAGGTGCAAGGGTCCATTCTGGACGGCCTGTCCGCTGCCATCGGTCAGGCGATTACCCTCGACAAGGGGCGAGTGTCGCAGAGCAACTACCACGATTACACGCTGCTTCGAAATCGGAAAATTCCGCCCATGCAAATCGAGTGGGTGAAGACCAATTACGCACCGACAGGACTGGGCGAACCGGCGTACCCTTCAGCGCTGCCCGCGTTCTGCAATGCCATCTATGCCGCCTCCGGAAAGAGAGTGCGCAAGCTACCGCTGAGCGCGGTGGGCATCAAAGTGTGAAGAGTAGTCGGCGGCCTCGATTGCGACAGCGTGACTCGCTACGCGCCCAAAGCAACGCGGAGATCCATTCATGACTGAGATAGTGCCTCGCCCGGCGCTGTCCGACGTGGATCTCAATCAAGAGGTTGCGCCGCCAGTCGTGCCATCCAGCAAGTCTCAGTTGCTTGAAACCCCACCAGCCTCTCAGGAGCTTCCGCTACCCATGCTCGACGTGCACCCGATCCATGCGCCAGTACGCGGCTGGCGAGATTTCTTCATCCATATCGCGACCATTGTCGTCGGCCTTTGCATTGCCGTCGCTATCCAGCAAACGGTCGAATTTGTCCACAACGGTTACCAGCTCGCCGAAACGCGCCAGGCGCTGCGGCTCGAGCGGGAAGGCAATTACAAAACCCTCGCTGAGAACACCACTGCATGGCGTTGGGGAACCGCTGAGCTCCAAAACAACTTGCTCGTTTTCCAGTATCTGCAGCAGCACCCTGGCACACCGCAGGAGAAGCTACCTGGCGTTCTCCATTGGGCATCTAGCAACTATCCATTTGGGTCGGTCGTGTGGGACGCGGCGCGCCAGAGCGGCGTGATTGCCCTCATGCCTCGCGAGGAAATAGAGGCGAATAGCAGTTTGTATTTCTTTCTGCAGAAAGTGAACGATGTACAATATGAGGGCACACGCGCGATCATGGAAGCTCGGCGCTACGATCTTTCCGATGCCGATCCGTCGCACCTTAGTTCCACGCAGGTCGCAAGCGAAATCGAGCTCGCTCAAGCGGCACTTACAGTGCAATCTCTGCGCGGCAGTTTGCTGCTGAATCTCGAGCAGGAATTCCCAGATTTTCCCGCTACGGTGACGCCGGAAGAACTAAACCAGATCCGCCATACGCCGGATCGGCCGACCACCGAACTGCTCGGCGCTGCTCGAGCCCTCACGATGGAACGTATGAAGGCCGCCGGTTACGTCGACTCAAATCCACCGCGGGCGCAAAAGTAAGCGATGAGTCGAAGCACGACTTGAGAGCACCATGTGTCCGTTCGGAGTTTGTACAGTGGACTCAGCCTCGATCAGGGGACGCAAGGGCACTGTTCGGGATTCTTAGTTTAGTTGGCGTGCTTTTAAAGTGCGAACCGTGTCTTCCCCTCATCTAGCCGAATGCCGACAGGTTGGTCTGCGCTCGGCCCAGAATCAAAGCGTGGACATCGTGGGTTCCCTCGTAGGTATTGACGGTCTCGAGATTCTGCGCGTGCCGCATGACGTGGTAAGCGCTTTGGATGCCGTTGCCACCGTGCATGTCACGCGCCATCCGCGCAATGTCGAGCGCTTTCCCGCAGTTGTTGCGCTTCACCAGCGATATCATTTCCGGTGCAAACTTCCCTTCATCCATCAATCGACCCACACGCAACGACGCTTGGATGCCCAGCGCGATCTCGGTTTGCATATCCGCAAGCTTCTTTTGAAAGAGCTGCGTTTGCGCCAAAGGGCGGCCAAACTGAATTCGTTCCAGGCCATAAGCACGAGCGCGGTGCCAGCAATCCTCCGCCGCTCCCATCGCGCCCCAGGAAATGCCATACCGCGCCCGGTTTAAGCATTCGAAGGGTCCTTTAAATCCGACTACGCCGGGAAGTACACTTTCATCCGAGACTTCCACCCCGTCCATGACGATTTCGCCCGTGACAGAAGCGCGCAGTGACAACTTGCCATCGATCTTGGGTGCAGAAAGTCCCGGCATCCCTCTTTCGAGTAGGAATCCTCTGATCTGGCCATCATCCTGGGAGCTCTTCGCCCAAACTACAAAGACATCGGCGATGGGACTGTTGGAAATCCAGGTCTTGGATCCAGATAGTCGATATCCGTGAGCTGTTTTCTCAGCCCGAGTGCGCATTGCCGATGGATCAGAACCCGCCCCTGGTTCAGTCAGGCCGAAGCAGCCGATGCGGTCCCCGGAAGCAAGCCCGGGCAGGTATTTGAGCCGTTGCGCTTCGCTTCCGAACGCGTAAATCGGATAAATGACCAAGGATGACTGCACACTCATCATCGATCGGTAGCCCGAGTCTACCCGCTCGATTTCACGCGCTGCCAAGCCATACGCGACGTAGGACGTCCCCGCTCCTCCGTATTCAGCGGGAAGCGTGATCCCGAGCAGTCCCAATGAGCCGAACTCCTTAAACCGGTTCGGATTCGTGGTTTCATGGAGGTACGCATCGGCAACCTCCGGCAACAATCGCTCTTGCGCAAAGGCCTGCGCCGAATCGCGAATCAAGATCTCTTCTTCGCTGAGTTGATCTTCGAGCAAGAATGGGTCGGCCCATTCGAACGGTTTGCCGTCCTGGTCGGATCTACTTTGCGCCATTCGTCAACTCCTATTCAACGATCACAAGAACAGCATTGGGTCTGCAGTAGGCATCGGCTCGACTCTATGTAATTAAGCATTGCCTCATTGATATTAATCAATGGGGCAGTAGACTATTATGATGTGTTTTTAGCATTAAAGAGCCACATGCTCAACTCTTCTGCATTGCAAATCTTTGTCGTTGTCGCGCAGCAATTGCACTTCGGGCGGTCCGCCGAGATTCTCGGGATCGATCAGTCCGCGGTGAGTCGACAAATCAAATCCCTCGAACACGAGTTGGGAGTGACGCTACTCAATCGCGGCCGACGCTCGGTGATTTCACTCACCGCGTCCGGCAATGCCCTTCTCGCCGGCGGCGTAGACGCAATCAACCAGCTGGAGCGAGCGGAGAACGCCGCACGGCGCGCCGCACGCGGAGAGGTCGGCCGAATTGAGATCGGCTATGTGGTATCGGCAGCATTGAGCGGAACCCTATCGCTATCACTTGAAATGCTGAGAGCTCGTCGTCCTGACGTTGAGGTCGGAGTGAATCAAATGGAAACGCCGAAGCAACTGACTGCCTTGCGAGACGGATCGATCGATATCGGCTTCCTTCGGCCACGCGACGTGTATCCCGAAGGTATTTCCGCACTGATCGTCCACCGGGAGACGATGTTGCTGGCGGTAGCGAGTAGCCATCCGCTTGCGCGTCGGAAGGTGGACCTGCAAGCGCTCAGCAAGGAAACCTTCATCATCCCGCAATTTGACGAGAATGCCGGTTTTGCAGAGCACCTCGCTGCGCTGGCATCGATTGGAGGATTCCAGCCAAAGCGCGTACACCGAGTGCGTGACTTCGTTACAGCCATCTCCATGGCCGCCGCAGGATATGGGGTTGTTCCGTCACCTCGATCAATGGTCGCTGTCTCCCTTGGGAATATCGTCTACAAGCGAATACATGGGTATGACGGTATTGTTGAATTGGCGGCGGCATTTCGTGAGAGACAACTCACTCCCGTAGCCAGAGGATTTATCGACAGCCTGAGTGACGCAAAGCGTCGCAACGCCGATTTAATACCCAAGACCAAGCCCGCTATGTGATGACCTGCGTCGTGAATCAGGTAACCACGTAGATCAGTGGGCGAGCAGGTGCGCTGCGCGACCGTTGACCGCCTTACTCCAGGATTGCAGCCACTTCCGCCCGCGACTCGGGAGCCGACCGGGCGCCGCCGATCTTGCGGTCGATGAAATACATCAACCCCAGGGAAACCAGGGTGGTGCAGACCAGAACGTAGCCCAGGGTATCGAAATGCAATAAATCGCCGCCGGGGGTTTGCACGACGATCAGACCTGCCACCACAGCGGCGATGCCACCGGACATCTGCTGCAGCGAGGAGCTGATGGACATGTACGAGCCGCGATCGGCCGGCTTTGGTAGCGCGGACATGAGTGCGGAGGATGAGATCATCCGCGAGAAGATTCCGATCTGCAGAAACACGATGACCATGACGAGCACCCAGAGCGGAATGGAGTGCAGGTGCGTGTAGATTAGCACCGTCACGATCGTCACCGCGCAGCCGAAGCCGAACACCTTGAGCTTTCCGTAAGCATCGCTGGCGCGTCCAATGAGCGGCCCGGCCAGGATGGAGAACGCGCCCGTGATCATGTAAACCAGCGGCAGCTTCTCGATCGGCAGTCCAAGGTTGTGTACCATAAATACGCTCATGAAGGGCATCAGCATGAAGCCGCCCACACTCAGCAATCCCGTCGTGGCGAATCCCTGCAAATAAAGGCGATTCGACACCGTCTGGATGAGGTGATGCAACGGGCCGCGATCCGGATGGTGCTTCAAGTGTTCATCGACCGGACGCAGGTAAGCCCAGATCAGTCCGCCGACCAAGGCGCTGACGGCGACGACCAAGAAGAAGGACGCGTTCCACCCCCAACGGTTGGAGAGCAGCAAGGCCAGCGGCATCCCCAGCACGCTGCTGGCGGCGAACGCCGTCTGAATCACTCCCATCACGCGGCCACGCATTTCCAGCGGAAAGAGGTCGGTGATGATTGCGAAGGAGACCGAACCCACCACGCCGGCGAACAGACCCGTGATCATCCTGGCCAGTAGCAGTAAGTGAAAGCTGGAGGCCAGGCCGCAGAGCAGGGTGCCGGCCAGGAAGCCGGAGTAGAAGAACAACAGTAGTGTCTTTCGGTCGAAGCGGTCGGCGAACCCCGCCGCGAGCAGTCCCGACAGGCCGGCGCTAAAAGCGTAAACCGAAACCACCCATCCGAATTGCGACGGAGTGATTTTCAAAGCGGGTATGACCAGCGCGCCCAAGGGTGCAAGCAGCATGAAGTCGAGCACGATCGTGAACTGAAGGAAGGCCAGAACGGCTATGACAAACTTCTGATAGCCCGAAAAAACGCTGCCGGAAGTTTTTGCGGCGTTGGTTGACTTGGCGGCGCTGGTTGACTTGGGAATGGTCACATTCGTTCCTGTTGGTTCGTGCTTGTAGGCACGGTCGGGGTTCATTTGCCGCGGATTTCGTCGACTGCGCGCCGCAGGATGTCCAGAACGCGCCGCTTCTCCTCCATCGAGGAACTGATTTTCTCATAGATGGCGGCTTTCATTTCATCGCGTAGTCCGCGGAACTCGGCTTTCATCTCCCGCCACTCGCCTTTGGCTCCGGCGCCCCCGCCGCTGCCGAAGTGGTCCGCGACATCCTCGTCTTCGGCGAATTGTTTTTGGAAGTGTGCGAGCTTGCGGCCAAAGATGGCCAGTTGATTCCATACCTCGTCGGCGGCGACGCGGTGTTTGCCCAGATGGGCGATGCCGTCCTCGGTAATGCTATAGAGCTTTTTCGTGCCCTCGACAGCGGCGGCGGCATAACCCATCTCCTCGAGATACGTGAGTGCCGGATAAACCATGCCGGGGCTTGGTGTATAAACGCCGCTGGAATGTTCCTCTACGGCCTTGATGATTTCATAGCCATGTCGAGGTTTCTCGCGGAGCAGCAGCAGGATGATCAGCTGCAAGTCGCCCGACGCGAGCATCTTCGCCGTGCGCATCCCAGGGCCGCCTCCGCGGAACCCGCCGCCGAAAGAGCCCCCGAAGAAGCCGCCTCTGCCGCCACCGCCGAAGTGCCGGCGGCCGTCTCGTTCGGCGCAAAAATGATCCATATGTCGAAACATGGCGAGTCCTCCTATTCTCTCTAAAATATATCTCATGATATATCGAAAGTAAATAACTTTGTCCGTAGGCACCTCACCGTACAGATAGCCTGTTACGCGGATGTCGTAAGCAACTGCAGATGGCTCGCCTTCCGTGCGAACAGCGGCTTTACGAGCGTGAGATAGGTCGAATGCATATCGATGCTTACATCGCACGTGAGCCGCACGGCTCAACTATTTTTCAGACATTTCTGATTTACGATTGTCGAACAGCGGCAACCAGTTATCCGCGGAGTCGTCGTGCCCAATGCATCGATGGAAAAAAGGCTTTGAACCAGGACTCTCGGATGCCGCAGATTGTCAAACGATGTGGAGGTTGAGGACGAGGATGCAGAACCAGTGCAGTCGCTACATAATTGCCGTGCTCGGTCTCATGGTGGGGTCCTCAACGGCCGTTGCCAATCCGCCGTTACCGTCTGGAATGGCAGGAAAGCTCGTAGCGCATTACCACATGCAGCCGGTCCCGCAGGAAGGTGTGTGGTTCAGTCTCACTTACACCAGTGAAGATCAGCTTGACGGCGCCACGTTGCCGCCTCGTTACGCGGGACGTAACCACGCCGCTGGCAACGCGATCGTAGGACTCGAGACGCCCAGGGATTTTTCAGCCATGCATCGCTTGCAGAGTGATGAGGTCTGGCACTTCTACGGTGGTTCGCCGCTCAAGATGCTTTTGCTTTACCCCGATGGCCATGGCCAGACCATGACGCTTGGGGGAAATGTATTGGCGGGCGAACTGCCCCAAGTGACGGTTCCCCATGGTGTTTGGCAGGGCTCGGAGCCACGCGCGACATCGGCGGGGAGTTACTCGTTCTTTGGCACCCAATTGTCGCCGGGGTTCGATTATGCGGATTTCGAGATGGGCTATCGCGATGAACTGCAGCACCGGTACCCGGCGTTTTCCAAGACCATCGCCCGCCTGACCCGTGTGGAGTTCGCGCGTAGTCCGATCGATCGATCCACGAATACGGCGTTGCCGGGGCATTCGTCAGGCACGAGTTTCAATCATCGTTCGTTGGTCAAACCTTGATTTCTACAACCATTGTTCGTAACACCCAATGCCGCCGGGCATTGCTGGGTGTTGACGCACTATGACTTTTACTCAGCGCCTTTTGCTGTGGCTCGCGGTCATCATTGTTCCGATGCCCGTGATCGCAGACACCGAGGCTGGATTCACGGGATTGCAGAACGACGTGGTATTTTCAGACTACTCTCCGCTTTCGAGCAGTACGGAATTACTGCATCGTCTCCTAAGTCCATTGAACGCAGTTCAGGTGAGTAAAAGATTGGCGCACTCGGCCGTGGCGCTGCGCGATCAACCCATCGACTTGGCGCAGGAGCGATTTACCGTTTATGTTCCTTCGCATTCGCCGACTAAAGGGTATGGACTATTGGTGTTCGTACCGCCGTGGGAGAACGCGATGCTGCCACGAGGATGGGCCTCGATACTGGATCGCCGCGGCGTGATTTTCGTCAGTGCAGCGAAGTCGGGAAACGAGGCGAATATACTCGATCGCCGTGACCCCTTGGCGTTGCTGGCTGCGCATAACATCATGCAGCGCTTTCGTGTGGATCCGGAGCGTATATACATTGGTGGGTTTTCCGGCGGATCGCGAGTTGCGCTGCGTCTGGCGCTAGGATTTCCGGACCTTTTTCGCGGCGCATTCCTGAACGCGGGAAGCGATCCGATTGGCGACGCGCAGGCGCCGCTGCCGCCGCCTGAATTATTTTCACGCTTTCAGGAGATGACGCGCATCGTCTATATCAGCGGTCAAAATGATGCCGTCAATGTCGACAAGGACGCCTCCAGTAGCCAGTCCCTGCTCGAGTGGTGCGTATTCGATTGGTACGCGGAGCGGTCGCCGTGGATGGGTCATGAGGTGGCCGGCTCCACTGTCCTTGCTCGAGCACTCGACCTGCTCGATAAACATGCGGAACCGAATCTGGCCAAGTTGAACAACTGCCGTCTCCACGTCAATCAGGAGTTAGGAAAACAAATCGATCAAGCCAGCGATCTTCTTGCCGCCGGCCATGTGGACGGGGCACGGAAATTGCTCAATAAAACAGATACGCGCTATGGCGGCCTAGCCGCGCCGCGAAGTGTTGATCTCGCGGCGCGGATTGGGATGGATTGACGCCCTTGGCAAAACTGATTGCGGCTTCAGGGTGCGACCTTAGAAAGTCGAACTCACCCGGACGTACCAGACCTAGCCGTAATCAGTGTCAATTGCGGGTTGGAATGGAGGTGATCCTCAAAGCAGCGAACGCAATGAAGCTCGCAATCAATGCCGCCAACCCTACCCATCCGGCGCCTGCTACGCCGGCATGATCTACGGCCATCCCGCCGGCGAACGGGCCGAACGCAGTTCCGAGTCCCTGGGCTGCCGTGATGAGGATGACAAACCGTCCGCTGTTGTCGAGGCTCGACACCGTAGCTAATTGGAACGGCATCCCAAATCCCACCCCGAAGCCCAGTCCGCCTATGGCGAGTGCAAAAACGGCGAACGATGAAATGTAAGCCACCGCGATCATGCAGAGCGCCAAGACGACATAGCTGAGAGCCAGCGGTGTGAATCGGCCGTACCGGTTGCCAAGCGCCGCGGCCAGTAGAGAGCCTAAGCCGGTGACGAGCAGATTGGAGGACAGGACGACACCGACCGCCCGCTGATCGAGCCCCGCCGAGACACCGATACGCTCACCGAATGTCCAGATGGCCGCGAAGGCCAGACCGAAAAAGAAAATGCCGACTAAGGCGGTCAGCACAGGGGCAACGGGTTCGCGAACGGAGGCGTCGGCGGCGAGCGGGCCTTGGACAATCCCTTTAGGGACCCAAAGGCCAACGGCTCCGAGTGCGATCACCAAGAGGGTGACCACGGTCATCATGCCCAGCAACCCCGATACCGGAATGACGTAGCGGCCGATCACGAAGGTGATGAGAGCGAGCAGGCTGTACGCGATAGCGATGGCGAGACCGAAACTTCGGTCGGGATTTTGGGACGCCGCGAACACTCGGTAAGCGATCACCCAAAATGAACCCATCGCGAGCCCGATGCCCAAACAGCACAGCGCGCTGCCCGAGAACTCACTGATGTTTCCCAAGGTAAAGAAGCCGGCAATGATGAGGGCAACGCCGGCGATCACGCACACTTTCCAGTTGAGCCGCACCACCCACCAGAGAGCGCTCACGGAAGCGAGGGTAAAGCCGCCCAGATACGCGGAGCCGAACAGCCCAGCCTGCGTAGCGGTCAAGCCGCTTTTGTCCGTCTGCAATCCGACAAAGAACGGCAGAAAGGCCCAAAAGAGCCCTCCTGCCGTATAGAGCGCCATCGCTCCTACCGTCGGTGATGAGAAAACCGGGTAGGGGAGAGTGCGCGGTATGGCCATCAAAAGTGCTTCGCGACGCTGATGCCGTAGGTGCGAGGCTGGTTGTAGACCAATCCAGCCATGCCGGCGCCGACGACTTGATAGGCCTCGACCACGTAGTGTTTATCCGTCAAGTTGTGGACCCACAGAGCCGTGTCCCACGTCGAGTCGCTGGTCAAAGACAAGCGGCCGTTGAAGAGGGTATGGGCGGGAGAATCGAGGATCGGAGTATTCAAGAGATCTCGCTGCGATCGGCTTTCGTATTTCATGTCGATTTGCGGAGTGAGCCTGAAACCGTCGGCGACCGTCATGCCGTAGCGCACGGTGGCGTTGGCCATGACTTCCGGTGAATTCGCGAGACGTCCGCCTTTGAGATTCACCGTTTCTCCAAACAGATTTTGCTCGAACAGATCACGGAGTCTTTCATACGTATAGCTCGTACCGCCGCTGACTTCGAGGTTGTGAATAGGCTCCCAGGTGAGTTCCATCTCGGCGCCCGCAATATCGGCGCCCTTGCCGTTGGTGAGATAGGGCGCATTCACCCCGGACCGATCCTCGATCTCAGTGAGAATGATATTGTCCCAGTTGTTATAGAAAACCGCCAAATTCATTCGTAACGTGGGCGTCAATCGGTCCTTGATTCCGATCTCATAGTTGATGACGGTCTCTTGCTTCGTCGGCGCCAGGGCAGCCTGGTCACTCAGGAAGTAGGCGTTGAACGTACCCGCATCGAACCCCCGAGAAACGCTGGCATAGATGAGCATATCGGCCGTCGGGGTGTAGTTGAGCCCGATTTTGCCGGACCAGTCACTCTGGCTCAACGTATTCTGCCCGGAGAACAAGGTGATCCCCGTGCCACCCGTCGGGGTGAACACCTCCTTGTAGTCGAAGTTCCGCTTCACCCAGGTGTCGCGCAGGCCCCCGATCAGCTTGAATTCCGAATTGAAGGCATATTCCATTTGGCCGAACACCGCCGCGGTTTTGGTGGTCAACGTCGAATAATCGGCTTCCGACGCACCGAACCAATCGGTGAAGTCCGAAACGAAGATGGGGTAGCCACCCAGGGTATCGCGGGATCCATAGGCACCCGCGATCCAGGTCAGCGGCCCGGAATCACGCGACGACAGCCGCAGCTCTTCTGAATATTGCTGGATCTGGTTGGAGCGTACGGTGTCGATGAGTACCGCCGTGCCGGCATCTTCGTCTGCCCCTTCACGGCGATCGAGATGGTCGTAACCGGATAGCGAGGTCAGTTTGATGGCGTCGTTCAAATTCCAATTCACCTCGGCTACGAAACCATAGGAAGTGTTGTGGTGTTTTCCGTAGAGGCTGCGCGGGTTGTTGTAAGGATTCCCCGTGTTGTTATGCAGACCCGCGTAGTCCACGCAATTCGCATTCGCACCGGCGATGTCGCCCGCGAGAAACTGGGGACAGAGCTGGCCCGCGTTGGGTTGACCCTTAGGGATGAGGGCAGCGACTTGGACGTAAGGCCACGAGTCGGATCTGTCGAACCCAACGTGGGCGCTCAGCGACACCTCGAAATCCTCGCTTGGTTTGAACAGCAAGGAACCTCTGGCCGCTGTGGTATTGGTCCGCCCTTTGTCATTGCCCCCACTGGGGTCCGCCTGCGGGCCACTGAATTCGCGCACGGCTTTTGCGGCGATCCGGCCCGCAAGTACGTCCGTTATCGCGCCGCCATAGGCGCCCTCGAATTTCGTGTACTCGTAATTGCCATAGTCACCTTGGACGTAGCCACCCGAGGTGAAGCTCGCGGGGTTCGAAATGAAATTGATCGCGCCCGCCGTGGTATTTCGGCCGTAAAGGGTTCCTTGCGGACCCTTCAACACTTCCACCCGTTGTTGATCGAACATCTGGAAGCCCAATAACGGCGGTGACGATTGATAAATGCCATCTACGTAGACACCGACGACTTGCGGTGAGCTTTCGTCGAAATTGTCCGCGCTCATACCCCGAAGGGAAATCTCAGGATAGGAGTTCTCGCCCTGCGGCAGCTTGATCATGAGACTGGGCACGTAAAAGGCCAGATCTCGCGCCGTCGCGGCCCCGGCCTCGCGGAGTTGGTCTCCGCTGAAGGCATCGATGGTGATGCCGACCGTGCTGATGGGTTCGGGACGATGCTGCGAGGTCACGATGATTTCTTGCAGCACGGATGAGTCCGATGACGAAGACGGCGTTTCGTCCGCAGCGAAGGCGCCCGATGCGAAGGCTCCCGAAGCGCACAGCAATATCGATCTGGAAGCAAAAAGCCTCAAGACTGAAGCCTGGTTATTACCAAGTAACATGTTCATCTGCGGAAATCCCTCTTGGTTCATTATCTCGAGATGCGGCGTCGCTCGTTGAAAGGCCGGGGCGACTTCCCGTCCCGCCGGATCCGTACCTGAAACGGAAATGTCGCAATATTGATACCACCTGTAGAGTTGTCTAGTCAACTAGGCCAAGTAAAAAATATGCTCTCGCGGCACTCCACGCTACGGCAGAGGAGGGTGAACAATCATTTGACAACACTACTAATCGTTTGGTTGACTAGTCAAATGAGAACACTCCGGTAAGGACCACCAATGCGACAGATCAGCCCCATCTCTCAACCACTTTATATTCAATTGGCCGACAAACTCCGGGACGGCATTTTGTCGAAGCAATGGCAGCCCGGCGATCTCTTGCCGAGCGAGCCGCAGTTGTGTCGCGAACATGACGTGAGTCGGGGCACGGTGATCCGCGCAATCGAGATTTTGCTGCGCGAAGGATTGGCGCATCGACGCCAAGGAGACGGCACCTACGTGTCCCGGCCCTCCCTGCATCGGCAGCCGGGATTTCTGTCGAGCTTTTCGAAGACCGTGAGGGAGCAAGGACGGGTACCGTCCCACAAGATTCTCGACCTCACGCGATTGACGCGGGCTCAAGCGCAACAGTACGGCTGCGGCTCGGCGGCCGTGAGGCTGTCGCGTCTGCGCTTGGTCGACGGCACTCCGTGGGCGATTCACATGTGTGTCATCCCCGACGCCGTGGTCGACAAGTTACCGGCTCTCCAGGCATCCGGGAGCCACCTGTTGCACGCGCCGGATTTCTCCCTGTATCAGTCCATGGAAGATGCCGGTTTGGTCGTCGATCATGCGGAGGAAGTGCTGCGCGCTCGCTCGGCTACCGCGCAAGAGGCGAAGCTGTTGCGTGTGCCGCCACAAGCCGCCTTGATGATGATCCACCGCAAGGGTTTCGATGCGTCCGGTAAGATACTCGAGCTCATGGAATCGACGTACGTGGGCGATTCCTACAGTTACGAGACGCGGCTGACGCGGCACCGTGGACGCGCCGGCGTGGTGACGCCGCATCAGTTTTCGACTCCAAAGCGAAAGTAGGCGACGTGAGCGGGGCACGTAGTGACGAATGGCAGGTGAAGGACGGCACGGCGCTCGTTCTCATCGATGTCCAAAACAATTTCTTTCATCCCGACGGCGGCAACTACTTTCCGGCCGCTCCCGAGATCGTGGGCAATCTCCAGGTGCTTTTGAGTTCAGCGCGCCGTAGCGGGGCGCTCATCGTGCACGTTGCCGATCGCCATCGTCCCGGTCAGCCGGATTTTGAGTTGCACAAGCTGCCCGGTCATTGCGTCCAGGGAGAGTTTGACTCCGAATTCTTCGAAAGCTTCGGGCCTTCCGCGGCGCAGGGCGGAAACGAGATCTTGGTTGCCAAGCGTCGGTTCAGCGCCTTTATGCAGACCGACCTCGATCTTGCGCTGCGAGAGAACGGAATCGAGCGCCTCGTCGTCGCGGGCGTCAAGACGAACGTGTGTGTGCGCGCGACCATCCAGGATGGCTTTGGCCTGGGCTACAAGTGTCTGCTCGTCACGGATGCCACGAGTTCCAACCGTCCGAAGCTCGCGGAGAGTTCAGCCGAAGACGTTGATCGGTACATGGGGTGGGCGGTGTCGATGGAGGATGCCGTGGCGGCGCTTGCATGAAACGGTCCGTGTTCATGGGCTATGCCGCGCTCGAATATGCCGTTCAGCTCGAGGGTGCCTTCAAAGCGGATTGGACCACGCTGATACGGCACCGTCACAAACAGCCGTGGCCCCGGCCCGGGGGCTGCCACTTTTATGCGGCTGTGCCGGTGGCCAGGGCCGGTGGTGCGCCGGCGCTGATCACGTGGATTGGCGACGATGCGATGGGCACGCTGTATCGGACCTGCTGCGGCGAGGAAGGAATCGGTGTGCAGGGTGTGATTTCCATTCCGGGAGCCACTCCCTTGTGCTTTCTCATCTATCAGCCCGACGGTAGCTGCGGGTGCCTGTTCGACTTCGGCATGTCCGGTCGAGTGGCGATCACCCCTGAGCAGGAACGCCTGATCGCAGCGGCGGACCTCGTGTGCATCACGGTCGGACCGGCGGCTGCCTCGATGCGTGCCCTGGAGCTGATTCATCCGGAGGCCACGGTGGCTTGGATCACGAAGAACGACCCCGCTTCGTTCATACCGCCCCTGCGGGAGATGTTGGCACGACGCGCCCAATTCATCTTCTGCAATGCGCGAGAGCGCGCATGGGTGGATGAAGTGACAGGTGAGCGTCCGGCCGATCAAGTGATCATTCAGACGGGCGGGGCAGAAGCCGTGCAAGTTCATCGATCAGGCAGCGTGACCCATCTGGCCGTCAATGCCCTGAGGATGCACGACACCACGGGAGCGGGGGACACGCTGGCTGGCGGAGCACTCGCGGCCATTTTGCACGGCGAGACGGATATCGTCAGGGCCGTTCGTGAGGGCATCGACGCGGCCTACGAACTCCTCAGCGAAAGGCGAGACGCGTAATCAACTGTGGGGGTAAGAAGTTGAGCGAACAGGCTTGGTATATCGGATGCGATCAGTCCGAGGTGGCGGAGCGGGTAATCCTGATCGGCGATCCCGAGCGGGTGATCCGGCTGGCGCTGTTGTTGACCGATGTGCATTGGATTACGGAGAACCGCGGTCTGCGTACCATCACCGGCACCTATAAAGGGCAGAGAGTCACCGTGTCGGCTTTTGGCATGGGCGCGCCGATCGCCGCCATCGTGTTGCATGAGTTGGCACACTTGGGCGCCAAAGTTTTTCTGCGTATAGGCACGGCCATGGCGCTGCCTCCCGTAGTGCTCGGCGAATATCTGATCGGCGTCGATGCCGTCGGCAATGATGGTACGTCCAAAGCCTACGGCAACACCGGCGAGCTGGCAGCGGCCAACACGACCTTGGTGACGGCTCTGGAAGAGACCTTGGCCGCAACGCGATGGCCGTGGCGAAAGGGACGTTTTGCTAGCTTCGACGGTTTCTACCGAGACATGTTCGCGTTGGAGCCGCAGGTTGCCGAACGGGTCGCAACGCTCCGAGAGTCGATGACGAAGCAAGGTGTGTTGGTCATGGACATGGAAAGCGCCGCGATTTTTACGGTCGCCAAAGCCTTGCAGGTGAAGGCCAGCAGCCTATGCGTCGCCACGGTCGACAATGTGACCCGAAGAAAACTCGATTCCGACGAGATGGCGCGGCTGGAGAGTCAACTTTTCCATTTGGCGCTGGACGCTGTGTCTCGCACTGCCACCGATTAAGGTACCCATGTCAATCATCCAAGACTATTTCGAATCTCTCAGCAGTCGACTGCAGTTCGTGTTCGACACCCAAGCGGACGCCATCGACCAAGCGGCCGGGGTCTGCGCGGACGCGATCGCCGGTGACGGTCTGGCTTTTACTTTCGGCACGGGACATGGCTCCTTTGCCGCACTGGAGATGTTTCCGCGCACCGGCACCGCGGTGGGTTTTCGGCCCATCGTGGAGAGCACCATGATTTCTTTTCATCGCGTGCTCGGGGATATGGGTGCGCGGCAATACCGCTTCATTCACGCTCAAGAAGGATACGGCGCTGCGATCTTGAGTTCGCACCAGACCAAGGCAGGGGACGCCATGCTCATTTTTTCCCATTCGGGTTTGAATGCGGTGACCATCGACATGGCCCTTGGCGCGAGGGCGTTGGGGATGAAAGTCATCGGCGTCACCAGCTTGCCGCACTCATCCAGTACGCCCTCACGCCATTCATGCGGGAAGCGGCTCTTTGAACTCGCCGACATCGTGATCGACACGGGGGTGCCCAAGGGAGACGCCGGACTCTCGGTGGACGGTGTCAATGGCCGAGTCGGGGCGACCTCCACCAGTATCGCCATCGCCATCGGTCAGGCGATCAATGCGGCGACCGTCCAAAAGCTGAGTGAGCGCGGTTTGTCGCCCCATATCATGGTCAGCCCCAACACCACCGAGAAAGCCGCTGCGGACGCACAAAACGACCGCAATTACGCGGAACTGTGGCGACGGCTGTCGAATCGGTGATCGCCTCTTCGCAGGACAGGGTAACCACGCTTTATTACGGCGGGCAATGGCGAGAGCCGGCGCGCGAAGCCTGGTTTACTATTCATGACCCTGCTACTGGACACCGAATCGGGCGAACGGCCTTGGCCGGCCTCGAGGACGTCAATAGGGCCGTGGTGTCGGCTCATGGCGCACGCGCATCTTGGGAGGCGACTCATGCATCTGAGCGCGCTGCGATCTTGCATCGGGCGGCCGATCTCATTCACAGTCGAATGGATGACATCGCCCGAATCTTAACGGCAGAACAAGGCAAGCCACTCCCTGACAGCGCGAAGGAGATTGGCTTTGGCGTTCAGGTTCTGCGCTTTTATGCGGAAGAAGGCAAAAGAATCGGCGGATCACTGCGGCCCGCGGGAACGCATGGATTCAGGAACATCGTCTCCTACCACCCTGTGGGAGTGGCGGCGGGGATCGTGCCTTGGAACTACCCCGTCGATTTGTATTGCTGGAAGGTCGGGCCGGCGCTGGCCGCCGGCTGTCCCATCATCATCAAACCACCGCATGAGACACCCTTCGCGATTGCCAAAGTGGTTGAGTGCTTCCATCAGGCCGGAATACCTCCCGGTGTTCTCGCGAATCTTCCCGGTACCGGGCCGGAAGTCGGCGCCGGTTTGTCCGCGCATCCGGGGATTGCCATGATATCGGCCACGGCCTCGATCAGCGCCGGTCAAGACATTGCGCGAAACGCCGCGGGAAATCTCAAACGCCTGAGCCTCGAACTCGGCGGACAAGCGCCCTTCATCGTCTTGCCCGATGCGGATATCGAGGCCGCTGCGTCCGCGGCCCTGCGCCGTTCTTTTTCGAACATGGGTCAGATTTGCATTTCGGTGAATCGCATCCTCGTGCATCGAAATGTCCACACACGGTTTCTGGATGCCCTTGCGGCCCAGACAGAAGCCATCGTATTGGGTCATGGCCTCACGCCTGGCGTTGCCTATGGGCCGGTGCTGAATCAGAGCGTCGTGGCGCGGGTCAAAATGCACCTTGCTGACGCCTTGACGAAGGGTGGCAAGCTCGTTGCGGGCGGCCATGCGCCCGTGATCGAAGGACTCGAGGGGGGGCATTTCTTTCGCCCCACGCTGATTGACGAAGCGCCGCTCGACAGCTTGCCGATGACCGCAGAAACATTTGGCCCCTTGGCGGCGGTGCGCGCTTTCGACACGCTCGATGAAATGATATCGATGGCGAATGCGCTTCAATTCGGTCTTGCCGCTTACATTTATACCGAAGACCTCGAACTCGGATGGAGCATTGCAGACCAGTTGGAATTCGGAACCATTGGCCTGAACGTCAATGACACGTCCGAACTTCAGGCGCCCTTCGGCGGGTGGAAAATGAGCGGATTTGGGCGAGAACTCGGCCGTGAAGGACTCGAGGCTTATCTTGAAACGAAATTTCTCAAGATGCGGGTTCGCGGTCGAGTCTGAATCCCGGCTTCCGTCGACGCAACCGCCTAACCGATCTCGATGTCGAGCAATCGTGCGTAATGCTGTCCCGCGTGCATGTCGCGCTCTCCCATCCAACCTTGCGGCTTCGCGCGCGGAAAGGAAATCTTAACCATGTGGAGATTGTCCACCGGCAGGCGCTTGACGAGAGCGGCGTCGGTTCCGTACAGACGCTCGAACACCTCGGGTCCGAGCGCGGGGGTATCTCGGTAGCGTCGGAAAAGTTCTTCACTGCGGAAAAACAAATCGACGGTTACCCAGAAGGGACCGGCGTTCTTCGATCGGACGTGACGGCATACTTCACCGACCCTGGACATTTTGGCGCACCTCGTGGCTGGTGTCGGCGAGGTCGGTCCACTGGGTTCGAACGAGTTCGAAGCCATCCCTCGTGTGCACTACGTGGTTGAGGAGAAACTCATATACCTGGCCGCGAGGAATTTCAGCGGGGGTAAACGGAAATGCGTAACTCGGCAATTCGATACCGGGCCGCAACGGCATGTGAAACAAATAGGGGTTGCACGCTTTCGCCATCCGATTGGCAAGATCTTGCGTGGGCGCCGTGACCACGAACATCACACCCACATCGCGCGGTGCTGGTGCGTTCGCCGGGACCTTCCGTCCCGAAGTGCCGTTCCAACCGTAAAACCGCAGCGACAGGTGGAAGAACGACGCCTCGTCGCCAAAAGTTGTTTTGATCCGGTCCGTCAGAGCCTTCTGCAGCGTATCGTGAAATTCATCCAAATGAGCGAGGACCTCAGGGTCTTCGATACCGATAATCATGATGGTCTGGAAGCTGCCGCCGCGGGCTCCTTCAAGCTTCATCGTGTAGGGCATGGGCTCCCACCGTGAGCCTGTCACGCGAGTCACACGGGCATCGAGCCACTGATAGTCGGCTTGCGTGACGTCCAGCACACCGCCGGGCTCGGTCAGCCGATAGGGGTCGCTGGATTCATAAAGCATATGGGCCGATACGCTCTCCGGGGAGCATTGATTGTTGAGATCGAGCGGCTCGATTTCAAATGCGTCTTGGCCGACGCGTATGAGAACGCCGCCGGTTCGCGGGTTGACCGTGCACTGACCCCCGCACTCGGCGATTTTTGCTGCATGCCACGCAGGCCCGGCGCCGGCACCCATGAGCAATGGAACCGCCGCCAGAACGGCGGTATCGGTCGTTCGCCCACCCAGGATGATATCGGCGCCCGCCTGCAAGGCCGCCATATAAGGTTCCGGACCCATCAGAGCCACGATGTGTTCGCAGGATTCCAATACCCCATCGGTGACGGGGCCCATGGGTGGTAGGGGGGTAATCTTGTTCTGCCGGTTCTTCGATACGAGATCAGCCGGACTCTGCTCACTGTAGAGGCAGGCGATTTTGGGTGTGATGCCGAGGCCTCGTGCCACGTCGATAGCGATGTCCCGCGTCCAGTCGACACCGGAGTCGGTCCCGGAGGTGCCGCAGGTGCCGATGAGTATCGGAATTTTTGCTCTGTATGCCTCGTCCATCAGGATGTCCAGGTCTCGTTTGATCGACTCGCGGTTCATTTTCGAGACGCCCCGGGCGAGATACGCCGGACCACTGTCGGTCGACCCGGAATCCGCCGCAATAGCATTAGCGCCCGCGGCGATACCGTAACGAATGTGCTCGCGCTGAACACCGGCGCCGAGCATTCCGGTTGGAACCAGAACGGTGACGTTGCCCGGCGCTTTATCTGCCTGTGTCATATTGCCTGCCTGTTCCGCCGGTATCAGTAGGTGCGTGCTACGTCGCCGTGATTCGGTAGCCGCGTCCATTGGCAATCAGTTTGACGCAGGTTTGAATTCCGTCAAGATTGATCCAGCTCGTCAATATCGAAGACTCGCGGTCAAGCAGGGAGTTCTCCTTGATAGGTTTCGGGCTGACGATCGGTCTCCCCGGCTTGATATTGTTCGATCGCGTGCGCAACCCAGCCAGCTGCGCGTCCTAAATGAAACAAGGAATCCTGAGGATGGAGTCCAATCTTCCAGCCGACGAAAACGCACATGAATGCAAAGCTGGGTTCGGCATTCCTGATCTCTTTGATAGCTGCGGCCACCTCCTTCAATCGCGCGAAGGCCGGGTCCCTTGCGAGAATGGTGCCGCAAAACTGAAAAATTGCGCGGGCGCGCGGATCACCGTTTGGATGAACGGCGGCCGTCGTGTAACTGTCAAATCCCGGCAACGGTTCTCCTTCTCGAATGCGCCCGACGACCATCGCATAGGGGTCGCTGCACCCGACAATCTCGACCACGAAACGGTGAATCGCTTCAAAGCTTCCCATCCTCCCGCGCCGGCCCAGCGTCACCGAAAATCCGCTGATCAGCGATCGCCACGGTGTTACACCCGCGCTCGCAACCGTGCGGACCGCGACGGCGCCGGGCTCGAAGGCGTGGTCGGCAGAAAGGATCAAAAGTCGTCGCACCAAGTCGCCAAGCGGCGGTGAAAGTCCGCGACTACGTGCAATGAACGAGTGGAGCGGCTCAGTGGTCACCGTTGCCGTGCGCAGGGTGATCGCTGCCAAGCAGCGCAATATGTCGACCCCGGTCCGCGCCATGCCGATGGCGGAGAGATCGTACGCTTTGGGATTGGCCTGTTCGAGCAGCGTGAAGAGCGCGGTGGCGCGGTTGATTTCGCTCTCTTTGGCGAGCAATTTATCCATTTGCTTGAACAGGGGAGGTATTTTAGGGAGGACTTTTCCGAATACTTCCTCTTCTTTGAAACCCCAGAGCAACGCTGCGACGGACTCGAATGAGGAATGCTCGGCGAGTTCCACGGCGTTTCGGCCTCGGTAGAAGACATCGCTGCCCGTGAGAAGCGTGATCTCGCTTTCATGCTTGAGAGGTCCCGGGGTGATCGGAGTGGGTAGCTTCTTGTCGCGAAGCCGATCAATGTCCGATTTCCAATAACGCCGCCTTCGCGTGCCGGCAATCGGTAGTGAGCGCACCCCTTTGCGGCTAACGTATGCATACAACGTCTGCAGACTCACGTTGAGGGCTTTCGCGGCCTGCACCGCACTCAAATAATTGCTGTCCACCATCATCTCCAATGACTAGGCCGATTGTACTCCTCGCGACTACGGAGTCCTCATTGCAACCCATTGCCTGACGATACATTGACGATTTTCATCCATATTGACCCCATATCCAACTCTCAGTACATTTCCGGCGGCCCGACTACGAGAACTAAATTCGAGGATTGCAAATGCGCCTTTCCGGACGTCCGGTGCCTGCGTGAGTCTTGCCGGCACAGGGCGGGATGAGGGCCGGCACGCCTGGTATGTCTGCCTCGTCATGATGTTGCTTCTGGCGATCAGCTACATGGATCGCTCTGTGCTGGCGCTGTTGGTTGTTCCCATCGAGGCCGCATTTTCCGTCCGTGATACCACCATGGGATTGCTCCAAGGTGCCGCGTTTGCCGTGGTTTACGTCGTTTTCGCCTTCCCCTTGGCGCGCCTTGCCGATCGTGGAAATCGCCGCAACCTCATCGTCTATGGCGTGATTGTTTGGTGCGGCGCGACCATTTGCTGCGGGCTCGCTCAGGGCATACGGCAGCTCTTTCTGGCGCGGATGTCGGTGGCGGCGGGTGAAGCGGTGCTCATGCCGGCAGCTGTGTCGATCCTTTCCGATTATTTCGGTCCCAAATCGCGAGCGCGTGCACTCAGCGTTTATTCGATTGGCCTTTATTTGGGATCGGGAGTGGCTATGGGCGGGGGCGGCGCCTTGATGAAGGTGTTCGGGCAGGCGGGCGCCGTCGTGCCGGTGATAGGGGTCCTGGCGTCCTGGCGGATGGTCTTTGTCTCGATGGGCTTGGTAGGATTGTTCGTAGTACCGCTTTTGATTGGCGTTCGCGAGCCTCAACGCCTGGGTGACGATGGCCGCTCGGCCGAAGCAGATCTACCGTTCACACAGATGATGCGCGAACTCAAGGCCAAGAGAATGGCAGTCTTCGGCACTATCATCGGATTTGCGCTGATTTCGCTGGGTGCAACCACCATGAATGCGTGGGGAGCGACGTTGTTCTTGCGTACTCACGGCTGGAGCATCGGCAATGCAGGGCTTCGCTTGGGTGCGTTGACGCTCGTTCTCGGGCCCTTGGGAGCCATATCCGGCGGCGTCGCTGCAGATTGGCTGGCGAAGCGGGGGCGCGTCGATGCCAAGCCATTTGTCGGTTTCTTGTCGGCGAGCGGCTGTGTCATTGGAGCGCTGGTGCTGACGCTGCAGAGTACGATGATCGCTCTCATCGGCATCGGCCTGTTGAACTATCTCATCGGCTTCAATTTTGGAATTGTTCAAGCAAGCTTGGCTGATCTGCTGCCGAATCGCATGCGTGCCGTCATATCCGCGCTGTATGTGGCGACGACGAATATTTTTGCGGCAACCCTGGGGCCTCTACTCGTCGGCATACTCAACGATCATGTTTTCAGGGATCCCGCTCAGATAGCGATGTCGTTGCGAGTCGTCGTTCCGTCGGCCTTTCTGTTGGCTGCGCTGACGCTGTTGTACGTGTTGCCTGCCTATCGGCAGGCACTCGCCGGCCGGCGCTGAGCAAACCCCCGCGCGACGTCCGACGCGGGCTCGAAGCTGTCACACGTTCGTGCGGGGCGCACCGGCCATTCGAGAACGGGTGTGCACCGGGCATTCATTGACGGCGGCGATCAAGATTGACGAGACGACTCGAAGCGCGGCACTCTCCTTCTCGTCGAGCGACGTAAACCGCTCGGCGGAACATCACGTGATGACGGCTCGAGACAGAGTCGCGACGGTGTCAGCCAATGAGTCGGGCTGCCGCAATGACAGATAGGGGGAATGAGATGCTGGACATAACACTCGATTCGAAGTGCACGATCCTGATCTGTCTTGTTGCGGTCATGGCGTCCCCGACCGGTATTACACGAGCGTGGGGACAGGCAGCTCCGGTGGGGGAGCACGATAAAGACGTGGGCCTGCAAGAGATTATCGTCACTGCAACTCGCCGTGAGACAAAGCTCAGCGATACCCCGATCGCGATGTCTGTGGTTACGGCGGATCAGATCGACAATCAGCGAATCGTCAACTTCAATGACGTCGAACTCGCAGTCCCCAACTTTGTATTCACACAGGTGACGCGGCAGGAAACCTATTTTTCCATCCGCGGCACCGGGGTCGACAACGACACGCCGGGATCTGATGCCGGCGTATCGGTGTTCATCGATGGCGTCCCTAGGACCGGTGTGCATGACACCACGCCGGATTTATTCGATCTTCAGAGCGTCGAGGTACTGCGGGGTCCGCAGGGCACGTTGTTCGGCCGGAACACCACGGGCGGGGCCGTGATCATGCGCACGATCTCGCCGAGTTTCGACCCTGCCTTCAAAGGCCAGCTCACATACGGCAACTACAACCTGGTCGAGGTCAATGGTCTGGCGACCGGACCGCTGGTCTCGAATTCACTAGCCGGCAAGTTTTCCTTCCTTCTCCACGGACGAGACGGGTACGTCGACAATATCGTTCAAAATCGTGAAAATGGCCGGGAGAAATCCGGGTCGATGCGGGCCCAGCTTCTCTGGCTGCCGACGGACGATGTGAAGGTGATGTGGGGCGCAGAGTATTTACGCGATACGTCGCAGTCCCGAGTGGGTGGACTCGAGTCCACTTTCGTTCCGTCGCTCTTTCCGACGCTGCAATTCGGTCCTGATGTCACCAACGCGGCGCTCACCCCTCAGGCTTCCGATACCATCGTGGGGCTGTCGGCCAACGCGGAGTGGTCGACCGGACCCGGTACGTTGACTTCCATTACGGGCTACCGCTCAGTGACCTCCGGACTTCTCTACGCTCCGTTAGGGGATCCGGCAACGGCTTTGCTTGCGGATCAAAGCGTAAAGGATCGGCAATACACTGAAGAAGTTCATTTTTTGTCGTCGCTCGGAGGACGATTCACCTGGGTAGCGGGTCTTTTTTATCTTCATCTCGACAGGCTCGATGACACCCTATTCACGGCTTTCCCCGTACCGGGCACTGTCTTCTCGCTTCAGATCCCGTCCGGCGCGATGTCCGCACATGACCAGGAAGTGCTCACCACCAGTCGAGCGGTCTTCGGAGAAGCGACATACGCCCTACGAAACGCACTCGACTTGACGGTGGGAGCGCGGTACTCCTCGGAACATCGCTCGGGACATTCCGAAGTGACCCCTACCGAGAGTAGCGGGCCCTACGCGCACTCTTGGAGCGCATTTACCCCCAAAGCCACGCTCTCGTTCAAACCGTCAAAGCAATGGCTGACCTATGCCACAGTGGCAAAAGGTTTTACCAGCGGCGGATTTGACGCCTCCGCGAGCACCAACGACGGTTTGCGGACGCCATTCAATCCGGAGAGCGTCATCAACTATGAACTCGGCGCGAAATTGACGGGGTTGGATCGTAGGATCAGCGTCAACACGGCCATTTTCCTGGCCGACTATACGAATCTTCAGCGGACGGCATTTGATTCGAATCCCGCGGTAAACTCCTATCGCACCACGAATGCGGGCAAGGCCCGGGTCAAGGGGATCGAAGCTGAAATTACCTACCTGCCGGTCTCGTGGCTGACGCTGGCGGGGAACTACGCTTACACGGACGCGAAATATCGTGAATACGACGCTCTCCAAGACAATGGTTCGACGATCAGCTACGCGGGAAATACTCTTCCACAGACCCCGAAGCAGCAGTTTCATTTCTCGAGCGAGATTGCGGTGCCATGGACTCGAGCGGGCGGCGAGGTGATGGCCGGCGCCGACTATACGTATCGAAGCGAGATACAGTTCGTCGATGCGAACGACACGCCTCAGGCGATTCTGAACAAGACCCGCATCGACGGGTTCGTGAATCTCCACTTGGGCTGGCGTTCTGCGAGTGAAAAGATGTCCGTCAACCTGTTCGCACGGGACATATCGAACAAGCGCGCACTGGTCAGCTTCCCGGATTTCACTCCATACTTCGCCACGTTCCCGGAGTACAGCGATCCGCGAGATCACATCTATCTCTCGCGGTATACTCCGCTGCGCACTTTCGGCGTAACTTTTACCGTACGGTATTAGCACGGTTCGCGGCATCGTGCTTCGAGCGCACGCGGGTGTACACATGAACCAGGGCCTGTGTCGTTGCCGGCGAAAGTAAAGTGAGCTATCCCAAAACACGCAAAGTGGTGATCACGCAGAGATTCCTCGACAGCGAGACGATGTCGTATCTGCGCGCGAGCGGTTGCGATGTGGTCACCATCGACATTTACGATCGCACCGTTCGAAGTAGGAATCACCTGGCACATTTCAGCCTTTCTGCACGACACCATCGGATGTTTGTCGACGGCCTTGACCTGGTCTGCTCCTCACTCGCTCAAAGAGGGGAGATCGCGGCATTCGAGCAGGTTCATTGGGCGGAACAGCCTTGGCTCAAGGCAGTGGCAGCCGTCACGCGCAAAAGACTGAGCGGTTGATTTCGCATGCACGTCCCATCGCTAAAGGAAATGGTCAGCGCCGAAGAATGGGCCCTTCGCTGCGACCTGGCCGCCTGCTACCGCATGGTGGCCCTGCATGGCTGGACCGACTTGGTGTTTACGCACATCACTGCGCGTCTGCCGGGCACAGACCATCAGTTTCTCATCAACCCGTACGGATTGTTGTTCGAGGAAGTCACCGCCTCATCGCTGATCCGGGTGGATCAGTCGGGAAACAAATTGAACGATTCGCCGTTCATCGTCAATCGCGCCGGTTTCGTGATCCATAGCGCCATCCACACCGCGCGTGAGGACGTGCAGTGCGTTTTGCACACGCATACTCGCGCCGGCGTGGCAGTGAGCGCGCAACAGTGTGGTGTGCTTCCGATCTCACAGCAATCGACCTTCGTGCTGGCCTCGATAGGGTACCACCGCTACGAAGGTGTCGCGTTGCACGATGAGGAGAAGCCTCGTTTGCAGGCCGATCTCGGCAATGCCACCTACCTGATGCTGCGAAACCACGGTCTCCTCACGGTGGGTAGAACCATCGCGGATGCCTTCCTCTCCATGTACATCTTTGAAACCACGTGTCAGATCCAGCTCGCCGCCCAGGCGGGCGGCGAGCTGATAGCAGTGCCGCCGCAGATTATTGGGGGTGTGGCTGAGGCGGCCCGCACCCAGACCGACGGGCTGGGCGGTGCGTTCGTCTGGCCGGCACTACTGCGCAAGCTCGATCGAATCGACGGCAGCTACCGGTCTTGAGCCGGTGGGCATCACGCCGAATATTGAGGTCTTGCGGCGCAAATAGGATAAGCTCAATCGAAGGAGTGCAGGCCGTGACGACTTACGTCGTTGCCGCTTAGCGGATTGGACAGACGTAAAACAAGGTAACCTCAATGGCGCAATACGTCCTCTCGCTGGACCAGGGTACGACCAGTTCGCGCGCGATGCTGTTCGATCACGACGGCAAGATCGCGGGAATCGCGCAGCATGAATTCACTCAGCATTTCCCGAAAACAGGCTGGGTCGAGCACGATCCCATGGATATCCTGACGTCGCAGCTCAATTCTGCGGTCGAAGTTCTCGCGCGTGCGCACATCCGCCCTCGCGATGTGGTGGCGCTCGGCATCACCAATCAACGTGAGACCACCCTCGTGTGGGATCGCGAGACCGGGACGCCCATCTATAACGCCATCGTCTGGCAAGACCGGAGAACTGCCGAATTGTGCGCGCAACTGCGGACCGACGGCAACGAGGATCAAATTCGAAAGAAGACGGGCTTGCTGATCGATCCTTACTTCTCGGGCACCAAGATCGCGTGGATTCTCGACAACGTGCAAGGGGCACGCTCGCGCGCCGATCAGGGCAAGCTCGCCTTCGGCACCGTCGACAGCTGGTTGATCTGGAACTTGACCAGCGGCAAACGCCACGTCACCGATCGGACCAATGCGTCGCGCACGCTGTTGTACAACGTTGTCGAGGACCGCTGGGACGAGGATCTTCTGAAGCTCCTCAATATTCCCGCAAGCATGATGCCCGAGGTCGTATGGTCGAGCGAGAAGCTATCACGAGTCAGCACGTCGCTGGGGCTCGGTGAGATCGAAATCGCCGGCATCGCGGGAGACCAGCAAGCGGCGCTGTTCGGTCAGCTGTGCGTGAACGTCGGCGACGCGAAGAATACCTACGGAACGGGCTGCTTCCTGCTGCAGAACATTGGCGGCAACTTCGCGCTGTCCAAAGAGAAGTTGATCACGACCATCGCCTGCAGTGCAGACCGTACACTCAAGTATGCGCTCGAAGGAAGCGTGTTCATTGGCGGCGCCGTGGTGCAATGGCTGCGGGACAAGATGCAGTTCTTCGACCGATCGCCGGATATCGAGAAGATAGCGGCAGGGGTCAAGGATTCCGGCAATCTCGTCCTGGTTCCCGCATTCACGGGCTTAGGCGCGCCCCATTGGGATCCGTACGCGAGCGGCATGCTGATCGGACTGCAGCGCGATACCGAAATCGGTCATATCGCCCGCGCCGCCCTGGAAAGCATCGCGTTCCAAGTGACGGACGTCCTGTTCGCCATGCAGAACGATACCGGTACGCGCTCGACAATGCTGAAAGCCGACGGCGGCGCGGCCGCGAACGACATGCTGATGCAGTTTCAGGCAGACCTCTTGGGCATCCCCGTGGAACGCCCTGCTATTCTCGAAACCACCGCGCAAGGCGCGGCCTATCTAGCCGGCCTTGCTGTCGGTTACTGGAGCGATGTCCAAGAGATCGCCAAGACGCGCCCCGCCGGACAGGTTTTCAATCCCATTCAAGACCGCAAGCGGGCAGAGCGCCAGTACGCACGATGGCAGGATGCCGTCGGTCGCGCAAAGGGCTGGAACAAAGGTACATGAACCGGGATGAGATGATGCGGCGGATCAAGACCCGCACGACGCCGTGGGATATCGTCATCATCGGCGGTGGCGCGGTGGGCGCCGGGGTCGCCGTCGATGCGAGTTCGCGCGGCTTCGATGTACTGCTGGTCGAGCGCGAGGACTTCGGCAAAGGCACCTCGAGCCGCTCGACCAAGCTTGTCCATGGCGGTGTACGTTACCTGGAACAGGGAAACATCTCGCTGGTGATGGAGGCCTTGAAGGAGCGCGGTCTGCTGTTACGAAATGCGCCGCACATCGTCCACGATCTACCTTTTGTGGTCCCGAACTATTCCTGGTGGGAGGCACCTTTCTACGGCATCGGCATGAAGGTCTACGATCTTCTCGCCGGCAAGTACAATTTCGGCCGATCGCGCATCATGTCGTTGACAGAGACGCTGGAACGGCTCCCGACGATCCAACGAGAGGGCCTGCGCGGCGGCGTGCTTTATCACGACGGACAATTCGATGACGCCCGCCTGCTCACACACCTGATCGCGACGGCGGTGGATCATGGCGCGACCGCGGTGAACTATGTCGAAGCCGTCGAGGCGCTCAAGGACGATCAAGGTTTCCTATCCGGTATGGTCATCGAAGATCGCGAAGCCCATGCGCGGTTGACGGTGCACGCCAAGGTGTTCGTCAACGCGACCGGCATCTTCACCGATGAGACTCGGCGCTTGGCGCAGCCTGACGCGAAATCCATGGTCAGCCCCAGCCAAGGCATTCATCTCGTCCTCGATCGCTCTTTCTTGACGGGCGACAATGCCATCATGGTTCCGCGCACCAGCGACGGCCGGGTGCTGTTTGCGATTCCCTGGCATGATCGAACCCTGGTCGGGACCACCGACACTGCCATCGCAGAGCCGTCCTACGAGCCGTTGGCGCTCGAAGAAGAAATCGAGTTTGTGCTCGATACGGCTCGAGATTACTTGAGCCGGCCGCCATCGCGCGCCGACGTTTTGAGCATTTACGTCGGCATCCGCCCGCTGGTCAGCGCACCCGGAGGAGGGGAAGGAAAGACGTCGGCGCTGTCGCGCGGCCACACAATTCACATCGACGAGTCGGGCCTGATGTCCGTCGTCGGCGGCAAGTGGACAACCTACCGTCACATGGCGGAGGACTGCGTCGATCATGCCATCACGCTGGGAAGCCTGCCGGACGCACCGTGCGTCACTGCCGATCTCAAAATCCATGGATATCACCCCAATGCGAGGGAACTCGGCGCCTTGAGGGTCTATGGCACCGATGCAGAGAAGATCCGGGAGATTGCAAGCGAAAACCCGCGTCTCGCGGAAAAGCTGCATCCCGAGCTGCCCTACATCGCGGCGGAGATCGTCTGGTCGGCGCGCCGCGAGATGTCGCGGACACTCGACGATGCGCTCGCACGCCGCACGCGCGCGCTGCTGCTGAATGCGCGCGCGACAAACGCCATCGCACCGCGGGTCGCCCGCCTTCTCGCGCAAGAGTTGGGTCGAGACGAGACCTGGATCGCCGCCCAGGTGGAGAGCTTTACCGCTCTCGCGAAACAATACATCTTGGAGCCCGCTGCAGAGTCGTCCGCGGGCGACCGCGCGTGATGCGGGGTGCGCTGTTCGGCGAGTTCTCCGGGACTTTCATGATGATGCTGCTGGGGGACGGTGTGGTGGCCGCTTGCCTTCTCAAAGGCACGAAAGCCGAAGGGAGTGGATGGATGGTGATCACGACGGCGTGGGCCTTCGCCGTGCTCTGCGGGATTTTTACCGCGAACCTTTTCGGCAGCGTCGACGCCCATCTGAATCCTGCGATCACCATGGCCTTTGCCGTCAAGACCGGCGATTACTCGAAGGTGATGCCGTACCTCTGTGCGCAGATGGGGGGCAGCTTTACGGCCGCGGCGGTCGTCTGGCTCTTCTACTATCCGCATTGGAAGGTGACGGAAAATCCTGCCGCTAAGCTTGCGGTGTTCTGCACGGCGCCGGCCATTCGTTCCTTCGGATTCAATCTCTTCAGTGAAATCGCAGCGACTTTCGTGCTCGTCATCCTGGTGGGGTCCGTCACTTCCAAACTGGTTCTCACCACGGGGGCCGTTGCGGGCTTGACTCCGTTTCTGGTGGGGTGCCTCGTGTGGGCCATTGGGCTGTCGCTCGGTGCGACCACGGGATACGCGATCAACCCCGCCCGCGATTTCGGTCCTCGCTTGGCGCACGCGCTGCTGCCGATATCCGGCAAGGGAGGGTCGGATTGGGCGTACTCCTGGGTGCCAATCCTCGGCCCCGTCATCGGAGCCTCTCTTGCTGGATATGTTCTGAGAGCGATGGGAGCTTGAGCGGTTCGATGAATGCTTCCGTGTGCACAACGATTAACGCTTTTCCCGGATCAAGTCGATCAGGGCGCGCAGGGCGGCGGGCACATGCCGACGTCCGGGATAATAGAGAGACAGGCCCGGAAAGGGTGATGTCCACTCCTTAAGCACGCGAGCGAGCGTGCCGGATGCGAGGTCGGCCGCAACATTCCATTCGCTGAGATAGGCGAGCCCGAACCCGGCGCGGGCCGCCGCCAGCATCAGATTGGGCTCGTCGAGGATGAGCGGACCTTCGCCATCAATCGCCATCACTTCGCCGTGCCGCGCGAACTCCCAGCGATAGATGCCCCCGCTCGGCAGTCGGCTACGGATGCAGCGATGCTGGGAGAGATCGGCAGGCGTGAGCGGCTTCGGACGATGCTGGAAATAGGCAGGCGATCCCACGACTGCAAAACATTGGTCGGGACCCAGCGGCACCGCGATCATGTCCCGCGGCACCAGTTCCGCCAGCCGCACGCCGGCGTCGAACCCGTCGACGACAATGTCGACCAGCCGTCCTTCGGTGACGATGTCGACCGTCACATCGGGATGCCTTCGCAAATACTCGAACACGATGGGCTCCATCATCTGCCGCGCCGCGCCCGCCGATGTGTTGATACGCAGCCTGCCGGTCGGCGTCTCGCGCTGACTTCCCGCCCGTTCCATCGCTTCTTTAATTTGGCCCAGAGCCGGAGCTACGCCGGCAACGAACTGCTCACCGGTTTCGGTCAGCGAGACGCTTCGGGTGGTTCGGTGGAACAGGCGCACGCCGAGCTTCGCCTCCAGCGCGGCGATGGCATGGCTCAGCGCCGAGCGCGACATGCCAAGCTCGGTGGCAGCCGCGCGAAAGCCGCGGTGGCGCGCCACCGCCAGTACCGCATCGAGTTCTATCAGTCCTGATGATCGCATTGTCCAGTTTCCTGCACCACTCCATGCGGATTTATACCTCTTATCAGGGCAATAGTAATGTCCTATCTTCCCCGTACCGACCGTTTCACTGGGAGAGCGCCATGCGACTTATCGACACTATTTATATTGACGGCACCTTCGTCACGCCGCACGGGACCGAGTTGTTCGACCTCCACAACCCGGCGATGGCACAGGTGATCGGTAGGGTGTGCCTCGCCGACGCGGAGGACGCGCGCAACGCCATCGCCGCCGCGAAACGCGCTTTCCCGGCTTTCTCGCGCACCAGCCAGGCCGAACGCATCGTCCTACTGCGGCGGATGCACGCCGCCATGACGGCGCGCCGGGAGGAACTGCTGGAAGCGATCGTCGAAGAATACGGCGCACCGGCCTCGCGTGCCGGCTTCATGGCCGACCATCCGGCACACGTCCTCCTCGATATGGCTCGGGTGCTGGAAGATTATGACTTTACGCGCCGCGTCGGCACGGCCGAGGTGGTGATGGCGCCCTTAGGCGTCGCCGGCCTCATCACGCCGTGGAATAGCGACGCCGGCTTCATTTGCGGCAAGCTCGCGGCCGCACTCGCTGCCGGTTGCACTGCCGTCGTCAAGCCAAGCGAGATGAGCGCGCTCCAGACGCAGGTGGTAACCAAAGCGCTGCATGAGGCCGGACTGCCGGCCGGTGTCTTCAACATCGTCACCGGCCGCGGCGAGGTGGTGGGCGCCGAAATCGTCAGCCATCCCGACGTCGCGAAAATCTCTTTCACCGGCTCGACCGCGGTGGGCAAGTCGATCCTGCGCGCCGGCGCGGAGACGATGAAAAGGATCACGCTCGAACTCGGCGGCAAGTCTCCCACCGTCATTCTGGACGATGCCGATCTGTCGCGGGCGATTCCGTTGGCCCTCGATGCTGGCTTCATGAACAGCGGACAGGCATGCATCGCCGGGACTCGCATCCTCGTGCCACGAAGCCGGCTCCGCGAGGTGGAGGAGCTTGCGAAGGCGGCGGTCGGACGGATCAAGACCGGTGATCCGCGCGATCCGGAAAACACCGTCGGCCCGATGGTCAGCCAGAGGCAATGGGATCGGGTTCAACGTTATATCCGTATCGGCATCGATGAGGGCACGCTGCTCGCCGGCGGCGAAGGCAGGCCGGAGGGGCTCGACGGTTGGTTCGTGCGGCCGACGCTGTTCACCAATGTCCGCAACCACATGACTATCGCGCGCGAAGAGATCTTCGGGCCGGTGCTGTCCATCATTCCTTATGCGGACGACGAAGAGGCGATTGCCATCGCCAACGACACGGTCTACGGGCTGCAAGCGTATGTCCTGTCCGGCGACATGGAGCGCGCGCGACGGGTGGCCGACCGGATCGTTGCCGGTCGCGTGCTCATCAACACGCTGGCCCACGAGCCGATGGCGCCCTTTGGCGGCTTCAAGCAATCCGGCATCGGCCGCGAATACGGCACCTTCGGACTGGAAGCGTTCCTCGAGCCGAAATCCCTGCTCGGCCTGCACGCAGCCTGACACTCTAATTCACTATCAAATAATTCGAGGATTTACCTTGACCGCAACGACTCACGAAATCAGCGTCAATAAGACTCAATCTCCGGCGTTCTACGGCCGTTTCCACTACGAGCCCGAACCTTGGTCGCCGGTGGTGTGACCCGTAGGGCTCAGCGATATATCCGACCTTGGGTCGCAGCGCCGGTATGATGTGTGCCTTTTTAAAGGAAGCATTGATGGCAAAGGCAAAACGGCATTTGTTGTTGGCTTCTTGAGGGTTACGCTGCAATGAGTAACACACCCGTCACTTCGGAAGTTGGCGAGCCCACTGCTTTGCAAGATATCGACGAAAAGCAGGCAAGGCAGACCGGTCGTCTGGGAGAGGTTGCGCGGCGGTACGACTTCCGATTGACCCCTTACGTGCAATCGCTTTTACGCGGACGTCCCGCCGACGATCCGCTGGTTCGGCAATTTCTCCCCGACGAACGCGAGCTGCATTCGATTTCATACGAAACGGCTGATCCCATCGGAGATATCCCATTCAGTCCTGTCAAAGGAGTCGTGCATCGTTACCCGGATCGTGTACTCCTGAAGGTTGCACACGCGTGCCCCGTGTATTGCCGTTTCTGCTTCCGACGCGAGATGGTGGGGAGTCACGGCGAGCCTTTGCAAGGGGAATCGCTCGACGCGGCGATCGACTACATTGGGGGTCGACCGGAGGTTTGGGAAGTCATACTGACGGGTGGTGACCCGCTGGTGCTCTCGGTTCGGCGGCTCGTCGATATTCTAACGAAGCTCGCGGCGATTGGGCATGTGGGCATCTTACGAATTCATTCGCGCGTACCCATCGTTGACCCACAATCGATCGATGAGGCGCTCACGAGCGCGCTCAGGCAACCCATTCCGGTCTATCTCGCAATCCACGTCAATCATCCGGATGAGATCACCGACAGCGTCGTCGCTGCGATCCGGCGACTGTCCGATGGCGGCGTGGCGGTTGTGAGTCAAACGGTGTTACTCAAAGGTGTCAACGACGATGCGACCGTCCTCGAGACACTCTTTCGCAAACTCGTGACTCTACGAGTTCGTCCCTATTACCTGCATCATCCGGACCTTGCACCCGGCACGTCGCACTTCCGGGTGCCGATCGAAGTGGGGCAGGAGCTCATGCGCAAGTTGAGACAAACGCTCTCCGGCCTGTGTTTGCCTACCTATGTGCTGGACATACCGGGAGGATTTGGAAAAGTACCGATTGAATCGCAGTACGCCGGGGAAGTATCCTCGTCGGGAATTCGGGAGATCAAGGACACTCGCGGGATGTCGCACTGCTACCCGGAATAGGCGGTACGAGACATTCACGGCATCGTGTGGGGGGCGCGTAAGCGCGACGCGAGATTCTGAGGTCCTGTGATGAGGCTGCGGAAGGGCTACGAGCCATTTCTCAACGGCGGCAGACATAATGGGCAAGGTTGCTACTCAGCACTCGGCTCCCTGTATGAGAATTTCTCGCCGGCGATGTCGGCCGCGTACATGAGCCCGCCCTTTGCGATCGTGAAGACCGCCATGCCGGTCTGATAGTTGCCATTCGTGGTGGCATCCGTCGCCTCGCCACTGGCTCCCGAAGAGAGGCGATCCGTACCGACGCTGGCCGACGCGCTTGTGGTAATCGCGACGGCGCTTGCGCCGGCGGTAAATTCGAATTTACCGGATTCGAATTGATCCAGATCACGTTTATCTTGGAAAAACACAATTTCACTATACGCTTCGCCACCGGCTTGTAATCCGATGCTCAACTGCGTCATTGTCGCATCGCCAGCGAGCCGGTCATGGACATACACATGCCCCTTGCCGCGTGCACCGCCGACGAAAAGGCCGCCCGCGCCTATGGTCGGGAACACTGCATACGCATAGCAATTCTTGAAGAATACCGCGCTTTCTCCGGCATGCTTGAAAAGCTCGACGGTCTCGTCGTATTTGTTGGCGTATGCCACGCTAGTGCCGAGCACCAGCGAAATCGTCGCGCCTAGTATTTGAGTCTTGATAGTCATGTTAGATGTCTTCGTTTGAGTGACCCAGTATGTTCGCGCGTCGAGCGATCGACGAACAGAGGCAAAGGCCTACAAGTCGAGTAGGCGCTGGCCTATAGCCAAGGGCCACTGCCGATCGCCTAAAGCCAATCGCTTGGGGTCTTCAGCGAGCCGCGATACCGCTGGCATGGGGGTTTGTCGGTCGCCGTTGAGGGTCGAGCCCTGGGGCGAAGAACTGAGTAAGATCCGTGGGTGTCAATAGGGGCAAAATTCACCAGCGTCGACAGGGAGCAATGTCTTATGAAGTTCATGGCGGCCACTCTTCTTGCGGTATTGGTATTTTCTACTGCGCCGACGCGGGCCCAAGAGGAGGGCAAAATCCTCAAGGCGGAAGCCGCTGCAGTTGCTTGGCTCGCCCTTACCGACGCGGGTGACTACGGCGGCAGTTGGAACAAGGCAAGCGGCTTTTTTCAGTCCTCGATTTCGCAATCCAATTGGGCGAGTGCGCTGCTGAACGCTCGATCGCCGCTCGGCAGTCTCACGTCTCGAAAGGTCAAGTCCGCCCTATACACTCGGTCACTTCCGGGGGCGCCTGACGGCGAATACGTTGTCATTCAATTCGACACCAATTTCGAGCAACGCAAAGGGGCCAATGAACTCGTGACACCAGTATTGGAGAAGGATGGATCCTGGAAGGTTTCTGGATATTTCATTCGCTAATGCCTCCCACATTCGCCTACGTCATTGCTCTGTTTTGCTACGTATGCGCCGCTGGCGTCGGTCTGGCAGTATGCGCGGCGCTTGCCGTGGTGCCGTCGCTTCGAACAAGCGTCAGACGAATCGCCGGCGGCATTATGGGGTCATTGCCCGGGGTATTTCTGTTTCAAATGCTGTCGATCCCGCTTCTCGGGATTGCCTGGATGCTGTTCTGGACAGTCTCGAAGGTCATTGGTCCACTTGAGGGTACGTCTCAGATCATTTGGAACGTAGTCGTGATCATCGCTTTCGTTGGTGGGTTCGCAATCGCCTCAGTTGTCGGGTTTCTGGTCGGGTGGAGAATCGGAGCACGGATTGCAACCGGCATCTCTCCCGTAGAAGCTGTGCGCACCAGTCGCCTCCTAGGGTGGGCGATCTCTGCGGTTATACCCAGGCCGGCAGTCCGGTGAATGAACATGGCGGCTGACGGTATCGGAGCCTTGCTCGACGCCCACGATGCGCTGGTGAAGGCTTGCGTTGATGCGAGCCTCTCATTTACGGAGTTTTTGGCGGCCTACGGTGATTTTCCTCAAAACTACGCGTTGCTCGGACAGGGCAAGGATCCACCGGATCGAGACGTGCTGCGGCTTTTTCGCAGGCGTATTGGATTCCACGCACGCGTGGCGGACGTTGTGTCCGGGCTTGGTTCAATCGATGATGTCAATGCGCCGTTTGGCGGTACCGGCGATCTTGCTTCCAAGATCGGGCTCATGAGGCTTCGCGCTCTGGTTGCTCGTTTCCCGCAATTCGAGGCCGAGCGGGAAACATCCCATCACGGATGTTGATGACTGGTCGGACCTTTGGGGCAGCCGGAACGATCATTTCACGTTAGCGGCGATGTCACTGGTGCGCTGCTGAGGCTCGCGGTGATTAGCGCGAAATGTCGTACCTCGTCGCTCTGAGCAACAGTCGCTACGGGGCGGTGACGATTCCCATCATGTAGAGTATGTTGTACCGTTCTTCTACTCGTCGGAGCGCGCGGACCTCGGAGCAACGGCCGTCAAGGGACCTATGACATTCATCGACGCCATAAAGATCTGCTTCGTCAAATACGCCGACTTCAGCGGCTGTGCATCTAGGCCCGAGTTTTGGTGGTGGACCTTATTCACCATCGTCGCAACGCTGGCTCTCCAACCGCTTAGCTATAACCTATCCTCAGCTTTTACAATCGCGACATTTCTTCCGAGTATTGCGGTAGGGGCGCGGCGGCTGCATGACACCGACCGAGGCGGGTGGTGGCTGCTTCTCTATTTTCTGCCGGTGATTGGATGGATTGTTCTTATTATTTGGTGGGCTGAGCAGGGGAAGCCGAATCGGTACGGCGGCGGGTAATCATGAACCGATCGGCCAATGAAAGCAGGTCTCGTTCCTTTCATATTTTTTGCAGCGAGATCCGCGGGTTTTCCGGATAATATCGACTTCACTGTGACGCAAAGGGATTTGCTCTTTGGATAAACCGCCTTCGCGCGCTCCTCTGTCGCTTTGCTCCCGGATTCTTATTGCGGGTCTTGTGCTATCCGGTGTGGTGCCGCGCATCGGATACGCCGGATGCTCGTTAACGCCATACGATTCCGGCTTTCAATTCTCCAAGGAGGCACTGGAATCCCGCAATGCGTTCTTCGCTTCCTTGTGCGACGAGTCGTTTGCGGAGTTGGTTGTGTTTCCGGACCCTCGATTGAAGGAACGATTTAGTCCGCCATCCAATAGACGATCAATTCAGCGAAGCGCCTATCCTGAGCAGGCGCGGCGGTTCGGATTCGAGGGGGCTCCTGTCGTTGCGTACGTTATTGAAACCGACGGTTCCGTGGGACATGCCGTTGTTATTCAGTCGAGCGGACATCAAGCTCTCGACGGAGGTGCGGTTGGGTATGTGAGGCAGTATCGGTTTGACACGCCGGGTGCGCTGGATGGTATTCCGGTGCGCGTTTTGGCGACGGATCGAATGTCCTATAAATTGAAGGGTTCAGGCATCCGACTACCGTCCGGTTTTACCGATGAGGTCATCATCGGATTGGGTAATCGAGTGATCGATTTTTGTAATCGTGGCGACGTCGACTCGCTATATGAGGAATTGGACGGAGCAGTCAGGCACGAAATCTCGCGTACAGATGTCAAACAACAGCTGCGCTTGTACTACGGACTTTACGACCAAATCGCGGCAGCCCGGTACGAGGGGGTACATTGGACGGAAATCCAAGAAGGCGTGCAAGTCTACGAATTGCTCTACTCGGTGGACCTCGCGCGGCCAGGCGCCGAGAACATAGTCATGGGCATTACTGTCGCCGATCGCGTGGACACCCCACGAATGTTCCGCTTCTGGATTGACAGGAGGTTAGTGATTCATCATCGACACTGAGGGAGTGGGGCGAGAAATTGTGTTCCGCGCGGGACGGCGAGCTATGCTGCCGACGATTGTGTCCATAAATGCAAAACTGGCGGTGAAACCAGCCCCCAAGCTGTCCAAATTCCAGCTATTACGGATAGCAATGTCCATAATTGGAGCATAAGGATCGTCAGTGAGGGTTTAGTGCGGCCATGGCGGAAGAGGGCGAGGCAAGACGCATTGGGAGTTTTGGCGAAGGCGATTCGGCGTAAGTCTACCGGCGCTTGCCGTGCTTGCGGTCGAGATGCTCTCCAAGCGCGTCGAGGCGTTGGCCAAAGAATGTGGCGAACTCGTCGGCCCAGGCCACAACATCCTGCAACGGTTTGGGGTCTAGCCGGTACAGTCTGTGGCGACCATCGCGGCGTACTGAGACGAGCTCCGCCTCCGCAAGAATACGCAGGTGCTGCGAGATCGCAGCGAACGTCATCCGGAATGGCTCCGCTAGTTCGCTGGCTGCGCGCTCGCCATCTTTGAGTGTTACCAGGATCGCGCGCCGCGCCGGGTGCGCGATCGCATCGAAGACATCATTTTCCTGGATCGGGCGCATGGCCGCTCCACTCGGGATACTTCAGCTGCAGCTCGCCGAACCGCTGCATCCAGTCGGGCAGGGCTCGCCCGTCTAACTGCGCCTCGAGCCGGTCGAGGAACGCGTGCAGCCCGGGCAGGAACCCCCGCGCCGTCTGCATCGTGATTCGCCGGTACGTTACCAACACGTGTGTCGAATCACCCTCGGGCGTTAGCTCGTACCGGAAGATCGCGCGCTCACCACCCGGCATCTCAGGCAGCGGCGCGACATTCCATTCGTACTCGAGCACCCGCGGAGGCTCCCATACGAGGATCTTTCCAGTTGAACGATAGCCGGTAGGTCCCGACACCAACTCTACCCGCCCACCTACGCGCCCGTCGATTACTGCGTGATTGCACATCAGCCACGCGCGCAACCCCTCCGGCGTTGCGATCGCCTCCCACACGTGAACGAGCGAGTGCCGATACATGCGGCGGAATGTCAGGATTGCGTACTCGCCGTCCTCGACGAGAGTGCCCCTACGTTGCATAGGTGACCGTGACATTACCGCAGCGAAACGCACGTTGCTCGAGGAGCCGCAGGTTGCAATCCTTCGTGAATACCGCGCGGCCACCGCCGAGCGCGAGCGGGATGATCACGAACTGATACTCATCCACCAGATGCGCTTCACCGAGCTGCGCAACCACGCTGCCACTGCCCAGCACCGTGATATCAGGTCCGTCGCTCGCCTTTAGGTCGCGCACGGCCTTCACCAATTCTGTCCGTAACAGGTGCGTGTTGTTCCACGTCGGTTCGATCGTCCTCGACACGACGTACTTTCTCGCGGCGTTCATGCCCTTAGCGACGGTCGGCATTTGCTGAGCCGCGATCGGCGTCGGCCAGAACGCTTCCATCATCTGATAGGTTATGCGTCCGAACAGGAGCTCGCCGCCTGAGCTCGCGTTCCCGCTGACCCAATTGGCGAATTCAGCGTCCTCGCGACCGGTGTGGGCCCAGCTCATATCGTTATTGGAGTCGGTGAAGTAGCCGTCGATGGAGATCGACTCGAACACGCGTAGCTTTCTCATGGTTCCTCCAGTTGGTTCTCGGATTATTATAAAGTTAATGCTTAAATATGCAAGTGCTCTGGATGAACACGGCGGCCACACAAATCAAGGCGAGGTCGTAGGGAAAACCTTTCATTCAAATGCGACTTCTCGGTATTGCCTGTCGATCGGTCGCGCGGGAAAGTGGTAGAGCGACCGTTCACCGTGGGTGGGAAACGGTTGCCGCGATGGAGAAGTTGTTCATGTGGAAACGACCGACCAAAGCACCGCAATCCCCGAGGCAATCGTCAGCGCCTGCTGCGCCGCGCAGTCAGTGGCATGCGGTGTCGATTGTGAGCAGCGCCGCCTGTTGTCCTGCGGCGATGGGACAGCTGGACACTCGATTTCTATCGAGAGAAGCGCCGGGATTGCCGCTCCAGCATTGCTCGATGAGCGCGGAATGTCGTTGCTCGTATCAGCACTACGACGACAGGCGCAGCTCGTCGCGACGCACTCAGGATCTCTGGAGTCCGGGGCGTGATGGTTACGGCGGAAAGGAGCGTCGTCGGGACGGAGGCAGGCGCGTCAAAGACCACAAGTGAGCGTTTGTCACGGCGGTGCCTTAGCTGGCTCCGATTGTCATGGCGGTGACTTAGCCGGCGTCCGCGTATAGCTTCACCAGCTCGGTCAGAAAATCCCTGCCGACAAACACTGAGCGGATGCTCCTGCGTTCGTTGAGCCCATGGACGCCATTGCCGTCGGGATCACCCCAACCTCCGGGCGCGCCATAGACGGGAATGCCGATCGCCTCTAGATAAATTCCGTCGGTTGCACCAGTCGACATGGTGGGCACCAGCGGCACACCGGGAAAATATTTGGCAACTAACTTTTCGGCCGGGCCGACGATTTTGGGATCGAGCGGCGGCGGTACCGCAATGGGGCGCACCGGCGGAAGCAGAGTCACCTTGACGCCTGGATCACCGATCGCCGCCACGAGAGCGGCCTGGGTGCCCTCTGCCGTCTCGCCGGGGAATATTCGGCAATTGATGTTCGCCGCCGCGCGCTGCGGTAGGGCATTGTTGGCGTGACCGCCTTCCAACAAGGTCGCGACGCAGGTGGTGCGGAGCATGCTGTGATAGCTGCGATCCTTCGATACAATCGCCTCGGCGGCCTGGTCGTTGGGGTTCTGTGCCAGTGCCACCATGGCGTGGCCCAATTCGTCGGCACGCGACGCGCCGGCCTTGGCAAAGAAGACGCGCGTGGTGTCCGAAAGCTTCATCGGAAACTCATGGTCGCGCACCTTCGAAAGCGCGTCGGTGAGTTCGTAGATGGCGTTGTCGCGGATCGGAATCGAACTGTGGCCGCCGGCATTGACTGTCTCCAGCCGGTAATTCTGCACCGCCTTCTCGCCGACCTGGATCGACGTCACAAGCAGCTTGCCATGGCCATCGGTGCGTCCGCCGCCGCCCTCGTTCAGCGCGAACGCCGCAGAGATGAGTTCGGGCCGGTTATTCGCCAGCCACTCCGCACCATTGAAGGCATACGTTGTTTCCTCGCCGCAGGTCAGCGCCAACTTGATGGAGCGCTTGGGTCGATACCCACTTTGCTTGAAGCGAATGAGGGCGTCCACCCAGGTCGCGTCCATCGCCTTCATGTCGGCTGTTCCGCGGCCATAGAAATAACCGTTCTCCTCGATCAGAACGAAGGGATCGCGGGTCCAATCCTCGCGCTTTGCCTCGACGACGTCGAGATGACCCAGCAGCAGCATGGGCTTGGCGGTCTTCGAGGATCCCGCCAGGACGGCCACCAGGCCGCCTTCTTTGGGATGCTCAGGGACAGAAAACAGCGTGACATCCTGGTCGGTATAGCCGCCAGCCTTCAGATGCGCCGCCATCCGTTCTGCCGCCAGCGTACAGCTTCCCACCGACAGCGTCGTATTGGTCTCGACCAGCTCCTTGTACAACGCAAGGAACGTCACCTGATCCGGTCGGAGGGTTGTCATCGGCGCCTCCTGCGCCATTGCCGCCGCGTGCATCAACACAGCCAGACCGAGCGCGCCGACAAGTTGCTTGAGCATCGTAACCCCTACAGGTGTGAGTGAGGATTGAAGGCAGATCCCAATGGGCAAGCTTGGGATGGTGCCACGTCGTGGATGGTGCCACGCGCAGCGCCCTAGCTCAATGATCGAGAACGGAACAGAGGGGGCCGCGCTAACCGACCAGCGGTGGGGCCACGGCTAGTGTAGACGCGCTACCGCCCCGGAAGCACCGCCTCGAGAAAGTTCCGCACCGTCTCGGCCCAGCTCTGGGGTTGCTCCCACATGGGCGTGTGGCCGGCGCGCGGGATGACCGCGGTTAAGCGCACGCCGGGAATGGCGTCGGTCAGCGCCATCACTTGTTTGAGAGGCACGAAGCCATCATGCGCGCCAACCACGATGAGCGTGGGAACCGTGATCTCGCGGTATCGCTCGGCCGGGATATTGAGGATGGTGTACTCTTCGGCCAGCAATCCCTTCAACGCCGGGTCACTGGCCTTGAGCGCGTCGGCGAGGAAGATCTGTGCGTCGGTCGAGGTGAGATTGGCAGCGTCGAAGTAGCGAGGAATAGTCGCCTCGAATACGCGCCGGTTGGCATCGATGCCGCCGTAGCCGTCGATGCGTTTCCGGACGGCATCGCTGATGCCAAGTGGCGGCTCGTTGCGGGCGAAGGCGTCCGAAAGCACCAGAGCACAGACTCGTTGCGGGTGAGCCAGCACGAAGTCCTGGAGCAGCGCGCCCCCCATGGAGTGGCCGATCATCACCGCGCGCCCCAGGTGCATGGCGTCCATGAATTCGGCCAAGTCAGCGACCAGGTGGGCAAAGTCGTTGCCATCCTCTGGCTTGCCGGAGTCGCCGAAACCGCGCAGATCGACAGCGTAGGCGGTGTAGCGTTCCGCCGGTAGCAGCGGTAGCACTTTAGTCCATTCCGCTGAGGACAGGCTGTAGCCGTGTACGAGGACAATCGGCACCTTCCCATGTCCAACGCGGCGATAGGCCATGTCGAGCCCGCTCGGGAGCATCACGTGTTCGATCTTGACCTCTTGGGCCGCACGGCCCTGGGGCGCAGCAGGTTGTCCTTGCGGGGCCATCGCTACCAAAGCATACGCATGAGAGAGTTGTAGCATATTGCGGGTATTCAGGTAGCGGCGGCTAAATGACGGCAGCCCCGTGGTCTCATTTGCGCGCCGCTGCCTGCTGCGAACCATAGGCCTGCCAGCTTTGGTCGATGAGGTAGGCGTGGATATTGTCGACGTCCGCATCGCTCAAGATGTCATCGAAGCGCTCCATTCCCGCAGGCGCAAGTGCGCCATGAAGCACGATCTCCTTGAATGCCGCGTGCAGACCGGGATTGAGTTTGCGCAGATCGGGCGTGGTGCTCAAACCCAAAAAATGACAACGCGAGCATTCCTCAACGAACTTGATTTCGCCGGCCGCGATGCTCGCCTGGCTGGCGGCCTGCTGCGGTGGCTCTTGAAATAATTCCACTACGCGCTTGGTGGGCGTCGGCACGGCACCGCCGCCCAATTTGAAGGCAATGATGCGATTGGTGTTTTCGTACGGGATGGCGGCACTGCTGGGCGGGATCGAACCGGCGGCAATCCCCGTGCCCCCGTAGCCCACTTGAACGGTGACAAACTGCTCTCCGTTGATTGCATAAATGACGGGTGCAGCCATGATATGGCTACCGGTTTGAATCACCGCCAATACCTTGCCGGTGTCGGCCGCGTACGCCCACAAGCCACCGCTTCCGCGCCCTTGAAAAACTAAATTGCCCGCCGTCGAGGCGATGCCGCCGTCGTAGCCGCGAATGCCGCTGGAAGTCTCGTGTTCCCACCGGGTTTTTTGCGCGACCGGATCCCAGGCCCGAATGAGTTCGCGCGCAGGGTTTTTGTGGCGTCTCGTGCGAATTACCTGGCGGTCGGGCAGAGGTCCGAACAGGTGTTTTAGATCACCGGCGTCATAGGTGTCGTCCGGAATAATGCCATTTGCGTTGAAAATTCCGTCAATGTATTTCACCGCGCCGCCGTTATGCGCCAAGTCCACCCAGACGGCGGACGCGTCGATGACTGGAATGTAGACCAGATGAGTTTGCGCACTGTACGACATGGGGCTCCAGGTATGAGCACCATAGCCCGATGGATATATATTGGCCGGTGCCGAGTACCAATCGCCGTTTTTTGTCGTTACCGGTCGGCCCGTGGCAAGGTCGACCCTCGAGGCCCAATTGATGTACGCAAAGGGTTCCGCGGACAGAGGCTTGCCACTGCTTCTATCCAGCACATAGAAAAACCCATTTTTGTTGGCTTGCATGATGACCGAGCGCAATGCACCGCCGACCTTGAGTTCTGCAAGAATCATTTTCTGAGTGGCGTCGAAGTCCCACCGGTCCCGGGGAGTGGTCTGGTAATACCAAGCCATTCGTCCGGTATCCGCATGCAGCGCGATAATCGAGGCGGTGTACAAGCCATCTTGCTGAGCAGGCCCGAGTTCCCGCAAATCGTAGGGCGCCGCGTTGGCGGTGCCGAAGTACACCAGTTTCAATCGGGGATCATAGGCGAAGCCATCCCAGACGGTGCCGCCTCCCTGAAATTGCGGATGACGGGTCGAATCCCAGGTCTTGGCGGCAGCGGCCAGTTCAGGATTCTCAAATGGCTTTCCGGGTACCGGCGGAACTGTGTAAAAGCGCCACTCGAGTGCGCCAGTCTCTAGATCGTACGCGCTAACGTAGCCGCGCACGCCACCATGGCCCATGTCGGCGCCGCTGTTTCCGATCACCACCACCTCACCCGCAATCTGCGGCGCACCCGTGCTGGAATACGGCAGCTTGTGATCCGTGATGGTGTCGGTTACCCAGACTTTCTTGCCGGTAACCGCATCGATGGCGTGCAGCCGGCCATCCACCGAGGCGACATAGACCTTGGTTTTCCAGACCGCAACGCCGCGGTTGATGAGATCGCAGCAGGGATTCCGCGCAGCGAAACTCTCCACCTGCGGATCGTATCGCCACCGCTCGCGTCCCGTTGCTGCATCGATTGCGTAGACGTAGCCCCACGTGCCCGACGTGTACAAAACGCCATCAACCACCAAGGGCGTGGCCTCTTGGCCCCGAAGCGGAACGCCCAGGTCGTATTGCCACGCAAAACCGAGACGCATGACGTTCGACGCATTGATGATCGCCAAGGGAGAATAGTAGCTACCGCCCGCATCGCGCCCACCGGTTAACCAGTTTTGGGGTTCGGAGTCGGCCGCCAGCAATCGCGCCGTATCGATGCCCCCAGGTGCGGTGCTGCCCGCCGCAGCTGCATGTCCTACCAGCAGTGCCAATGCCGTGGTGCAGACCACGGAGCTGGCGCGCAAATTGGTAAGTCTGAGCACTGGATTTCGTGACAAAGAGCTGTGCTCCTGAAGTGATCTCGAAAATTGAAAGAACACAGTTGCGCTCAGAATTTCGTGGTGGCTTCTAAACCAATGGTGCGTGGCTGATTGGTGGTGATCCGAACGAGGTTGGGCGAATTCGATGTAAACGAGGTGTTGTTGGCCGAAAGCTCGGCAATTTTGTTGGTCAAGTTGGCGCCCGTGACGTAGATCGACCACCGGTCCGCGACCAAACCTACGCGTGCCTCCACCAGCGTGTACCCGGGCAGCCGGACATAGGTATACGCCTCGTCCGTGAGTGCGCCAAAATACGTAGCGGCGGCTCGTGCCATGAGGGTGGTAGCGGCCGTTAGCGGCCGTGCATAGGTAATTGCTCCGCTGCCCGTGTATTTCGGTATGTTGAGGACGGGAGTTCCGGGGGCCAGATTCAGATTCGGCGCGGGATCATTGATGGTCGCGTTGGTGTAGCCGCCGGTGGCCGAAATCGACCAGTTGGTGGTGAGCTTCGCCTGGACTTCAAGTTCCGAACCGTAGGACCGGGCATTGCCGACGTTGAAGGTGTCGAAGTATCCGCATGCCAGGGGCACGAGTTGTTGTATATCGCTCCACTTAATGTAGTAGAGCGCGCCATTAATCGTGACCCTGCCGTCCGCGACCCGGGCTTTTTCGCCGAGTTCGTAACTCCACACCGAGTCCGCCTTGTAGCTATTGCGGCCGCCCGATTCACCAATGGCGTCGAGCGCCGCGGTGCATGAATTGGGTCCTACGCTCGGTAGCGGGAAATTGATGCCACCGGGGCGAAACCCCTTGGCAATCGTTCCATACACAGTGAGATCGTCGGTGGGCGTGTAACTGAGGTTGATTTTGGGATTGGATCCGTTCGCTTGGATGGCAGAACTTACGATGGTCGGGACCGCCGAGACAGACTGGGTAAAAATACCCGCCTGGTTCGCGGTGACGTTGGAGCGATAGTCGTAGTACCGACCGCCCACCGTCAGCTTGAGCGAGGGCGTGAACTGGTAGGAAAGTTCGCTGAACGCCGCGGACTGCTTCATTCGATACTGAGTGGTACCAAGATACAGAATTCCAAGCGGGTTCTGCGCCTCGGTCACCGGTGCGTAGAAACCGGTGGCATAAACGGCACTGGTCAACGCCGGATCGATGTCGGATTGAAAAAACTGGTATTTGAGATCGCTGTAGAAGGCGCCCACCAGCCATTGAAACGGAGCCGCAACCGTCGAGGAAAGGCGGATCTCCTGCGCAAACTGATTGAAATTGTCGGTTTCCCTCGTGCCTTCCCCCGGATAGAACTGCGCCAAGCCATAGAGATTTTCGTTGAGCTCCGAACCGTCTTGGAACTGAGTGAGACCGCGCGTCCAATAACTGGTCGACGAACTGAGTTGAGCCCCACTGAAACTATATTGGGCGACGACGCTCGCCAGCCGAACGTAATCATTCGTCGGCTCGGGCGTATCATAGGGCTGGTAGTGCGCCACCGGTCCCGTCGTACCCGGCGGCGAGTCAAATTCGCCATACCCGCCGCTCGACGTGTGCTGGTACATTGCGGTCGCCTTGATGTCGAGATTGTCGATGGGCTTGACCACCACATTGGCGCGCACCGAATCCAATCGGGTCGAATTCACCCGCGGTATCACTTGCTGAGCAGGCGACGCCAGCACGTTGCCGCGTGCGCAGCCCAAGAAGGCCGTCGGCGTACATCCCGTATTCGTGGGGAAGGGAAACGGGTTCTCGACGATCCGATCAATCCAGCCGTCGGTGTAGATACTCGAAACGACCACCCGCAACGCGGCCTTGTCGGTAACCAGCGGGACATTCATTAGGGCGTTGATGCCGCGGTTGAAGCCGCCGCCGTTGCTGCCTGAGAGAGTTCCGTCGGCGGCGGCCTCGAAGGTGTCGAGCTTGGCCGAATTGGTGATGATCTTGATGGTGCCGCCCATCGACCCTGCACCATACAAGGTGCCTTGCGGACCCCGTAATATTTCGACGCGATTGACGTCATACAAGTTAGGATCGATGGCGACTTTGCCGATGTCGCCCAGCGCCGGCGGAGAAATGGGCACATCATCGAAGTAGTACCCCACGGTCGCGGTTGCACCTCCCGAGGAGGCGAGACCGCGGATTTCGAATTCCGTCTGGCCGGCGCCCGACGTACGGAATGACACTCCGGGAGTTTCCTCCGCGACTTCCATCATGGAGGTGGTGCCTTGCGCGGCGAGGGCCTCTCCGCTGTAGGCCGTAATACTGATCGGGGTCTTTTGAACCGTCGACTCGCGCTTTTCAGCCGTGACGACGATCTCTTCGAGGCCCGCACTGGAATCTGCGCTGCTGGGCGGATCCGCAGCGGCCAGGCCCGGCAGTAGTCCCAGCAGTGCGATCGTGGCTAACCTATCCCATGTCTTCATAGTTGTCTCCCAATGCAGGTGAAAGAAGCGTCAGAGTCAAGGCGATCAAAGCAATCAGATCGACTATTTCTCGGCGGCTGACGAACGAAACAAAATCGCGTCGACCTCGAGTTCGAAGTCGATGAAGCTCGATTGGACCAGCGTCCTGGCGGGCCAAGGTTCAGAGATGTAGTCTCGATACACCGCGTCGAACGCAGCCGCGTTGGACAGGTCCCGCAAATAGACAGTGACCTTCACGGCATGGCTCAGTGAGAGATTTCCGCTTCTTGCAACGGCCTCGAGATTGTCGAGGGCTTTGCGCGCCTGTGCATCGAACGACAAATGTGACAGGCGTCGTCCGTCGAGGTCGCGAGGGGTTTGTCCCGAGAGGAAAACGAGATCCCCGCACCCGATGGCCTGGTTGTACGCACCCTTGGGTTTCGGTGCCCGCTCGGTGCTGATGGCACGGATGTTCATCGCGACTCCGAGATGGCGGTGGTTTCGCGCTCGAGCTGGTTCAGCACATCGATGATTCTTTCGAGAGCCGCCGCCCATTCGTGCTCGTCCCGTGCATAGCAAAGACGAAGACGCCCGATGCCGTTGGCGCCGAACTGATATCCCGGGCTCACCAGCACGCCTGCTTTTTCAAGAATTCTCTGTGCGACGGTGGCGTCCGGCAGATTCAATGCCCGGACGTCGAGCCATGCGTACGCGGTCCCCTCCTGGGGTGCCCATTTGATCCAGGCTGCGCGCGACACTATGGTTTGGGTGATGTCGCGCAGCTTTCGGAAATCATTCATCCGGTTAGCCAACCAGTTCTTGTCGACATCCAACCAGTGCGACAGAACATGTTGCGCATAGGCGGGAGCACGCAGCGACGTGATGGATTGAATATTCTCGATACCGGCCACCACCCATTGTGGGGCGACGACCACCCCGAGCCGATAACCACTGAGCGATTCGGTCTTGCTGGGCCCGAGCAAGGTGATGATTCGCTCCCTCATACCGGGAAGGCCAATGAGGTGCGTATAGGCGGCGTCATAAACGAGGCGGCAATACAACTGATCGACCAGGACCATGAAGTTGAACTTGACCGCCAGTTCCGCGATTCGCTGCAGCGTTCGAGGTGGGTAAACCGCTCCGGTGGGATTGTTCGGATGCGAGAAAACCAGCAGCTTCGGACGGGTGCGATTCAACACCGCCTCGAGGGCATCTAAATTGGGCTCGATCGTATCGGGCTCGATGGCACCGGCCTCATGCAACGAAATCGGATACACCGTCGCGCCGAGAAAGCGCAGAATTCTTTCGCTGAAGAGATAGTCGGGATCGAACAACAAGACCTCGTCTCCGGCGTCAATCAGACTGGCGAGCGCGCCGAACAACCCAGCCTGGGTTCCTGGCGTCAGGATCAGTTCTCGAGCCGGGTCGATCGCGACCCCGAGGAGGGAACTCACGTTCCGGGCAACGTTGTCGAGCACATTCCGATTGCCGCGATACCCTGTATAGGCAAGCGCGCCATCCGCGGACGCTTTTGCGAAGGCTTCCTGGGCCCAGTCGGGCGGAGGAAATCTAACCGTGTCGAAGTGAGTGGTATCGAGAAACTCGGCAGGGGCGCTGCCGAGGACCTGTCGATCGGCATCACGTGCGCTTGCATATTCGATGCCCGCGCGACCGGGGAGTTCCAGGTTCCGTACCCTGTGTGCAACGCGGGCCGCATCGGGAATGGAGTGGCTGTGGGTGGTTTTCATGTCGTAATCTCTAACGTAAGAGGAAGTTGGACTGTATAAGACGGCTGTTCGAAGTCGCCGCTAGGAAATGGCCTGAAGAAAAAGTTGTTGATCCACATTCCCGCCCGAGGCGATGACGATGGTTCTTCGTCCCCGCAAGAGGGACGGATTCGCGAGCAGGGCGGCCACCGCCATGGCGCCACCGGGTTCGACGACTACCCGAAATTCCTCGAACAAAAGACGCATCGCCTTCAATACCGTGGCATCGTCCGCGGTGATCACTCCGCTCAGCCTGTGCCGGTTGATAGAGAACGGGAGCACCGCAGGAGTAGGCGCCAGAAGGGCATCGCAGATCGAGGTTGCCGCGCCCGTGTTCGTTTCGCGAGCCCCAGATTCGAAAGACCGTCGGGTATCGTCGAATGCTTCAGGTTCGGCCGCCCATACCTCCGCAGTCGAATGAACCGCGTCTGCGGCGAGGCAGGTACCCGCAGACAGTCCACCGCCGCCGCACGGAACGACGATCATGTCGGCGACGTCTTCACCCAGCAACTGCAGCGATTCCAATGCCGCGGTTCCTTGACCGGCAATCACGTGCGGATGATCGCCGGGCGGAATGAGGGCATATCCTCCGGATGCGTGGAACCGCGCCGCAATCTCCTCGCGGCTCCGCGTTTTCCGGTCGTACAACACCACCTCGGCGCCTTGAATTCGTGCGCGCTCAATCTTTACCTGGGGAGCGTCGGACGGCATGACCACGGTAGTGGGAATATTCAGGATCGCGCCTACGGTAGCGATTGCCTGACCGTGATTGCCGGTGGAATACGCGAGCACCCCTTTGGGAAACCGGCTGCGATCCAGGCGCGACATACTGTTGTAGGCCCCCCTGAATTTGAACGCACCGGAGCGCTGCAGTGATTCTAGCTTTACGAATACTCTGCCGCCGAGCAGGTCACTGAGACGTGAAGACTGGAGAAGGGGCGTCCGTACAGCGACATCGAGCAATACGGAGGCTGCGTCGAGCACGTCGTCGGGGCCGGGTGGAATGAGGTTCATCGGGTCGATGGTGTGTGAGGGCCCATGATTTATTCGGCGATGTCGCGCCGCCAATGGCGAGACCTTCGGAAGCGAGGAGTGATGCAATACCTTGGAGAGAAAATCCTTGGCTCTATCGGAGCGGGGCCTATCGAAGAACTGCTTGGCAGGAGCGTCTTCTACAATTCGGCCGCAATCCATGAAGATCACGCGGTCCGACACGCGTCGCGCAAAACCCATTTCGTGCGTGACGATGACCATGGTCATTCCGTCTTTCGCCAGTTCGGCGATGAGCTCGAGAACTTCACTGACCATTTCTGGGTCCAGCGCCGACGTGGGCTCATCGAATAAGATGGCAGCGGGTTCCATGCCCAGCGCACGCGCGATGGCCACTCGCTGTTGTTGCCCTCCCGAAAGCTCGCCGGGATATTTGGCGACCTGGTCGCTCAATCCCACACGCGCCAGTAGTTTCAGCGCCTTCTCCGTGGCGTCACTTTTCTTGCGGCCGAGCACTTTGACTTGACCCAGAACGAGGTTTTCGAGAATGGAAAGGTGCGGAAAGAGCTCAAAGTGCTGAAACACCATTCCAACCTGCGCCCTAAGCTGCGGAAGGGAGGTCCCTGGGGCCCCCACCTCCACGTCGTTCACCAGGATTCGTCCTTCGTCATAGGGCTCGAGGGCATTGATGCATTTGATGAAAGTCGATTTCCCGGAGCCCGAAGGGCCACAAATCACGACGACTTCGCCTTCGTTGATGGTGGTCGTGCAGGCGTCGAGCACCCTGAAGGCTCCAAAGTACTTCGTCACCCCTTCAATGCGGATCATGGCCATGGGTCTTGTCGTTCTAAGCGGTGGCAAGACGGGACTGAAGGCTGCGCACGCCTTGCGTCGACAGAAAGCAGGCGACGAGATAGACCAGCGCCACGAATAGATACAGGGGCACGAGATTGTTTTGTTGCTGCGCAATCTGGGTAGCAGCGCCGACGAAATCGGTCAGCGACAACACGTACACCAGCGAGACATCCTGGAATAACACGATGGCCTGGAGGATCAGAATCGGACCGGTATTGCGCATGGCCTGAGGGAGCACCACCGACTTCAATACCTGAATGCCGGTCAAGCCGAGCGCCTTTGCCGCAAATTCCTGTCCCCGAGCAACGCTGAGCACACCCGCACGGATGATCTCGCAGTAGTAGCAAGCCTCGAAGAGACTGAAGGTGATAAGCGCCGAGACGTAGGCATTGACCTGCACGGGATTCGGGGACCGAATGACCCACGCGATAAGGTAGGGACTCAGAAAATAAAACCAGAAGATGACCAGGATCAGCGGGATGGAGCGCAGCATGTTGACGTAGCCTGCCACCAGCATTTGGGCCCATCGCGGCCCATAGAGCCGAATGGCGGCCAAGAGAATCCCAAGACCAAGCCCCGCACTCGCGCAGAAAAGCGTGACTTTTATGGTGAGCCCGAGGCCCTCGATGAACAAGTACGACAGATTCGACGTGATGGGTGTGAAATTCATGCCAGAAGGCCCAGGCCCACCTGGGGACGGGGAGCGCGTTCCTTCACAGACAGCAAGCGCGCGTCGACCGCTCGGATGGTCGTGATGATGCAGAGATTGATCAACAGATATCCCACCGTCGCGGCAGCAAAGGCCTCAAAGGTGTGAAATGTCGCCTCTTGCATTTCTCTCGCTCGAGCTGTCAACTCCATGAGACCAAGGGTCATGCCAACCGATGTGTTCTTGACGATATTCACCATCTCGGATGTCAGCGGCGGAATCAGCAGCCGCAAGGCCTGAGGCATCACGATCAAGCGAAGGACCTGCCCTCTGCTGAGGCCCAAGGCGATGCCCGCCATCAGCTGCCCTTTGGGCAGTGCCGTGATCGCCGAGCGCGTTTGTTCGCCCACTCTCGCCGCCGCGTACAGGCCAAGCGCAATCGAAACGGTCAGAAAAGGCCCACTCGCCAGACTTTTGATCCCATTGCCAAGAGATGCGGGCAGAAGCTCGGGCACCACGAAATACCAAATGAACATTTGGACCAACAGCGGAATGTCCCGAAATATTTCTACGTAAGCCCACGCCAGTCCCCGTTTGAGCCGATGGGGCGATGCGCGCAACAATCCAATCGACACGCCGACCAGCAGGGCGATGAGCGTGGAAAGCAGGGCGGTGGCAAGGGTCCAGCCTGCCCCTGCAAACAAGTTGTGGGCATAGGTCGACGTCCCATCGCCCGAGATGTCGTAAAAGACTCGCCAATTCCACTGGTAATTCATGGCATCTCTACTCGAGTGGCTGGTACGCGTTGGGGCACCGTTACTCTGCATTTGAGTGGCGGCGCCTGGTTCTGCGAGCTAGCCCGGGATCGAATTCACGCGAAAGATTTCCTGCACCGTTGGATCGACTGCAATTCCGACTTGGGAAAACCATTTCTCGTATAACCGGTTCGCCTTTCCGGACCTGAAGCTCTCGGCTAAGGTGCTATTGACGGTGTTGGATAGCGCGGAGTTGTTCGGTGCTACGACAATTCCATACGGAAGGTACGAAAGGCTTCTGCCGGTGATACGGAAACCGGAGGGATTGTTCGAACGCTGTTTCAGGCCGGACAGAATCACGTTGTCCGACATGTAGGCGTCGGCCCGGCCGGTACTCAGGGTCAGAAACCCTTCGGCCTGGTCTTTGACGAAGATGAAGCGGATATTCAGCGTCTTTTGAGCATTGATCGACTGCGCAAGAGCTGCGTTCGTCGATCCGGCGGGAACGGCGAGCGACTTTCCCGCCAGGTCCTCTATTTCGTTGATCTTCGAGTCAGCCTTGACGAGAAGGTGATCGGACGAAGCCGCAGTGACGAAGGAGAAGTCGACTTGAGCTGAACGCTTCAGCGTATGCACGGTGGAGCCGCATTCCATGTCGATGCTGCCGTTTTGCAACAGCGGAATGATGGTGGAGAGATCGACCGGCACAAACCTGACTTTAAGATCGGGCCGGGAGATCTGCTGCTTGAGGGCATCCACAACCGCCATGCACAGGTCAATGGTGTAGCCGACCGGCTTTTGGTTGGCATCCAGATAGGAAAAGGGAATGCTGGATTGGCGGTAGCCGATGACGATCTCGCCGTGCGCCTTGATGCGAGCCATTGCCGCATCGGGGGTCTCCGCCCCGGCGGGTGTGCTGCCGAATGTCCATAAAAGGCAGGCCGCGGCAAAGGCGCAGGCGCAGGCGCCTTGGAACGTCGGGAAGCGGTTGTACATGGCAAGGGTCTCCTACGCTTTCGTCGTTGAGAGCTGGGCGCGATGAAGCGCGGCAAGCTGTTCCAGCGTGTCGAAGGTCATGTCCGGTCGCGCGCCCCGCGCGTCCTCGGCGCGGGATCCAAGGCTTCGGCCCGGGCGCTTGATCCAGGCGACTTTGATGCCTAGTGCATTGGCCGGGATGACATCTGCACGCAGGCTTTGTCCGACATGAAGGATTTGTTCCTTTGAGATTCCGAGGTCCGCGAAACTTTCGAATGCGGCGAAAAAATGGTCGTGATCGGGTTTGTAAGCGGCAACGCTCTCCGCGGTGGCGATGACGTCGGCAGTGAGACCCAGCTTGCGGGTCGAAAACGACAGCGACGCATCATCGATGTTGCTCAAGAGCCCGATCTTGAAATGGCCATGCAGATAGGAGAGCGCCTCCCTGGCATCCGGGAAGGCGGGCCAGAGCATCACTGCATTGGCAAACACATCCCGCTCGGCATCGTTGGCCGGGATGTCGTAGCGCTCGCAGAATTCGTCATAGGCACGCCGTAACACCTCCGGATACAGCAGGGCGGGGCGGACGCGCTGGAGTTGCGCTCGGGCCCGGTCGAACTCGAGCAGCAGTTGCTCGTGGGAGAGATCCACGCCGTACTGGTCCGCGACGCTTTGAAACATGGAGATGATCGACGGTTCCCAGTCGATCAGCGTGCCGTAGACGTCAAACGTCAATGCCTTGAAGCTGCTCAGATCCAACGTCACTCCTAACTCCGTTCCATGAGGATAAACGATTATCGATAATCAGTAAACTAGAGTTATTTCGTGAATCTGTCAAGATATGCAGAGTGCTTTTGCCGGGGGATGTTTTATGGATCAGCTCACGTCGCTCGCTCAGTCATTTCAGGAGAAGCGGCAGCCCATCTCGAGCGTGGTGGCGGACGCACTGCGAGAGGCTATTTTTCGCGGAGCGCTCAAGCGCGGGGAACCCCTGCGGCAAGACGCCATCGCCAAGCAATTTGTCGTGAGTCAAGTCACCGTGAGGGAGGCTTTGCGAGTGCTCGCCGACGAGGGGGTGGTGGAAATCGTGCCCCGGCGAGGGGCTGTAGTCGCCTCGCTTTCACCGGATGAAGTCGGTGAAATCGTCGACCTGCGCATCGCGCTCGAGACAATGCTCATCGCATGCGCCATCCCGCGTCTGGTCGAGGAAGATTTTATAGCGACTGAGAAAATCGTTCGAAAACTGGATAAGACTCGAACGATGAACGAACAGCTTTCCCTCAATCTCGATTTTCATGCCCGCCTGTACTCGAAGGCGGGGAGACCGCGCACCTTGGCACTGTATGACAAGCTGCGGCTCGCTTTCGAGCCGTACCTGCGCCTCTTATGGGCTCGATCAGACTACAAATCGGACTCCCAGTCCGATCACCGCAAAATTCTGTCGCTCTGCAGGGATAAAAATATCAAGGGCGCACAAAACCTTTTGGCGAGTCACATTGCCAAGACCGGTAAAGAGATCTTGCAGTTGTTGAATGTGGGCGATGGAACCGGCACCGGCGGCTGAGCGCCGAACTCTGCGGAACGAGGGGTCTGGTAAACGCGGGACTCGATGTCTGTAGGGCGAGGTCGCGGCGCGTCCACGCCCGGCGGCTCCAGATCGCGCGTCCCTGCGCACCGCGCGAGCGAGTCAATACTCAGACGGGTTCATGTTTCTCGTAGCCTACGACGCCGGTTCCCTCGCAGGATACTTCGACGCGTTCACTATGCGTGGCGGAGTATGCGATGGTGACGAGCTGTTCGGCGGGAACGTCCGCCTTTTGATCGAAGCGCAAGAACCGGCCGTCGGGCATGGTCATGTACACGGCGACAACCAAATTGCACTGAGTTACGACCACGGAGGTGAGTGGATGACCCACTAAATCCGGTGCGCTCTTCTCACTACCGATTTCCATGCCGTGAACGAGGGCATGGGTTTGTTGCCCACAACCACCCGGTGCAACGCATAGCGAAATCGGGGACACTGGGCTGCTGGCGGAGGCTTCCGACATGCCACTGGTTTCGTTGTTAGCGAGATGGTCCGGTGCCAAGCCGTGTGATGCTGCGCATCCCTGCACCACTGACACGCCAAAAATCGCCGCCAGTGATACGAACGTTTTGATTAACATATTCCTCCAGTAATGAAAAGGGGGGCGAGACGATTTAAGAATGAAGCAAGAAGGATGCCAAGCGCGTGGACGAGGTCCTTTTGCTTGCAATTCCCTGCTCCTGCTCAACCGGCGCTGAATTCCATTCCTACCGTGCACCGCTACTGGGCGAGAATTGGGATCCCTGCACGGGAAACGCACCAATACCGATAGCGGCTCGGGAGCCAAAAATAGCTGCCCTTGGGTTGCGGCGCCGGTATGATGTGCGCCTTTTAATAATAGGAAGCATCGATGGCTAAGACAAAGCGGCGTTTGGTGTTGGCGTGGTCCAAAGAGGATGTGAAAAATCTTCGTGCTTTCGCGAAAGCGAAGCTTTCAGGGTCTCAAACGGCCAAGAAGCTGGGTCGTACGCCGGGTGCGGTGGCGCAGAAGGCGATGAAACTTGGGATTAGGTTTCGTTCGATCAAACGGAAAGTTCGCTAGTCGCGCGGGTCTTAGTCTGACTTTAGGCGCGAATGGGAATCACTTGAATCGGAATCACTTGAATCGGAATCACTTTAAGAGCGGCACCATCACCCCTCCGTGGACGCTTCCCAATGGGTTTTGATTGCACTAAATGTCCGGGCTACTGCTGCAGTCACGCGCGCATCGCGGTAACGGATCACGATATCCACCGTCTCGCGCAGCATTTTGGGATCACCGACGGGGCGGCGCGCAAACGATTGACTTACTCCTATAAGGCGGAGGGCATCAGCGAACAGATTCTGAGGCATCACAAGGATACGATATATAACTCGGTGTGCAGGCTATTTGACCGTGAAACGCGGCAGTGCACGGTCTACGCGGCGCGGCCCAACGTATGCCGCAAATATCCGTACGGAAAGCAATGCGGATACTATAACTTCCTCAAGTTTGAACGCACCTTTCATGACGACGACGAGTTCGTTCCCACGGCTTGATGGGTAGGACAGTTAGCCGGTGAACCACCAATGACCAGCACCAACGCGGGCGGGTGACGAGCCGTGACGAACCGTTACGATGTCATCGGCGATCTCCACGGCCAGTACGACAAGCTGGTTTCCCTGCTTTTGCATCTGGGGTATTCCGAACATGATGGCCAATGGAGTCATCCGGATCGCATCGCCGTGTTTGTCGGCGACCTCATCGATCGGGGTCCCAAACAAATCGAGACTGTGGGGATTGTGCGGGCGATGGTGGAGTCGGGGAGTGCGAAATGCATTCTTGGTAATCATGAATTCAACGCGATTGCGTGGGTGACTCCGGATCCGGAGCATCCGGGCAAATTCCTGCGGGACCATCACAAGTCGGGAAATCGCGAACAGCATCAGGCGTTCCTGGATGCGGTCGAAGGTACGCCTCGGCAGAAGGAAATCACCGATTGGTTCAAGACGCTGCCATTGTGGTTGGATCTTGGCTTGCGAGTAGTCCATGCGTGTTGGCATCAGGAGTCGATGGACGTGCTCAGTCCCGTATTGGGGCCGAATCAAACGTTGACCGATGAAGCTATTTTACTGGGTAGTCTGAAAGGCCATCCGATTTACGAAGCGCTCGAGATCGTGTGCAAGGGCCCAGAGGTCGCGCTGCCGACAGGGATTTCGTATGAGGACAAGGGCGGAAAGGTGCGGCACGAAGTGCGGGTGCGGTGGTGGCAAGAGGATTTGTCGACATACCGCAAGGCGGCGATCGGGCCGCCCGGGGATATGGCGATGATTCCTGACGCGCCGTTGCCGGAGGAATGGAAGGGACATCCGTATTCGGGACCGCCGGTGCTGTTTGGGCACTATTGGTTTACGGGGCAGCCGACGGTCATATCCAAACGGTTCGCTTGTCTGGATTACAGCGTGGCCCACGGTGGTCCGTTGGTTGCCTATCGGTGGGATGGGGAAGCTGAGTTGTCTTCGGAGAAATTGGTGTGGTTGTAGGAGAGAGCGATGATGCGGCTGTAGGAGAGCCGGATACTTGCGGTCGCGCGGATTCGAATGCGAGGTGTACCATTGCACCCTCTCTTTTAGCATTGCGAGGGAACGATCATGACTGCATACGACTTTTCTGCGCTAACCATCGACGGAATAGACCAGCCGCTGTCACAATACCGCGGCCATCCGCTGCTGGTCGTGAATGTCGCCAGCAAGTGCGGCTTCACTCCGCAGTACGCCGGGCTCGAGGTGCTGCATCAGAAATATCATGCGCGCGGTTTGGAAATTCTCGGATTTCCTTGCGATCAGTTCGGCCATCAGGAGCCCGGTGACGAAGCGGAGATCAAGAAATTCTGCTCGCTGACCTATGGTGTCAGTTTTCCCATGTTCGCGAAAATCAAGGTGAATGGCGCGGATGCCCATCCCTTGTACGAGTACTTGAAGGAGTCGCTGCCGGGGATATTGGGGCTCGAGGCGATCAAGTGGAATTTCACGAAATTTCTGGTTGGCAAAGACGGTGTCCCCGTCAAACGATATGCACCGGCGGATAAGCCGGAAAGCATGGAATCTGACGTCGAAGCTGCGTTGTAGTGAGTGCTGCGCCCGCCCGCGCCCCGCAGGACGGAGCTTAGACCCTGCTTCCCCGGGAATTCTTGCAGGGGGTTGCAGGATACAGCCTATGGCCTATCTCCGGGCGGGCGTGGCCTCACTGTACAATGGTTTGCGGTGATTCTTCACGATTTCGCGGCAATCCGCGAACACTCGTCAGTGCGTAGATCGGCGATTCAGCGTCGATCCGCTCGCTGTACGACGGGGTGAAGCCAGCAAAGAGGTTGTATGCTTCAACCGCGGATTCGCACCATTCCAGTCCCACACCCAGCGCATCCCGGCGAACGATACAGGCGCCTAGACGTCTAATGACGCCATTGACTAACGGTCGAACGGTAGGCGTCAGATAAACGAGCGACATCAACCGCAGCGGGGCCGTCGTTGCCATGAAGGCCCCTGTCATGCTCACGTTGAGCACGCGGCCAACACCCATCGTGGCCGGCATGGCCACAAAACTCACCGTGACGTCAGTCGATTGTCGGCGGCCCCAGCGATGTTCCATAAATCCTCCGTGAGTCAAAGACTATTTGAACGCCACCGCATCAATGCAGGCTATTGCCGTTAGTCGAGCGGAGCAGATCCTCCATCTGTGGCAGGGTGTCGATGCCGTGTTTGGGTTCGCACGCCGTCACGGCGATACTCACCGTAAATCCAATCGGGCCGAGAGGCGTGGACACCGGGACCGCAGCGAATATCTGACGCAGTTTGCGCGCGACTCGGTCAGCACGCGTGAAACGCGTTTCCGGTAGGACAATCATGAACTGATTCGCGCCCACCCGGGCAAGCCAGTCGCAATTCTTTCGGATACAGTTTCTCGAGTCTGCGACGAACGCTCGTAGCGCTTCATCGCCCACCTCATGTCCGAAGCGATCGTTGGTTTGCTCGAACTCATCGATTCGACAATGGAGGACGGCCAGAGCGTGGCGACTACGCCGCGCTCGCTCGATCTCTCGCGGCAGTTGGTTGTTGAAATAGCGTAGGTTGTGCGCGCTGGTCAGTGGATCGGTCAGTAATATGCGCCGATGCTCGCGGTTGCCGTGTGGTAACGAGCGGGCCTCATTGGGGATGCTTCGTCTCGCATTGAGGCGCGCTAGAATTTCGCGGATAGGGCCGCCTTTGATGACATACTCGTCAGCTCCTGCGGCCATTCCTGCCAATCGATCTTCCAGGCTCTCTCTGACGGTGAACAGCAGCACATAGACAGAGTCTTCTTGGTACTCGAGTCGGACGTGTCGGCAGAGTTCAAGACCGTCCATATTGGGCATTTGCCAGTCAGTGAGCACGATGTCACAGTGGGTGGTGCTCATGACGCGCAAGGCCTCTTCACCCGAGGCGGCAAGTTCTACTTCGTAGCGCTCTCGTTTGAGCAATGCGGACATGCAATCGCGGGTCACATCATCATCATCGACCACCAGGACCCGGCATGGGCGTCGCGATTCCGCGTGCTGTGTCGGTATGCGATGGTCCGAGTCACTGTTCCATCGTTCCTGTGAAGTGGTGGCTCTTTGAACTAGCATGGCGATCTCCTGTCGTTACCGACCGGCCGGATACGGTTCAGAGCAGCTTATCGACACGCATAGCGCAGCGCTGTCGGGAGAAGGTGACTACCTGTGGGGTGATAGTGCGATGCGCATCACACCGATATCAGTTCGTATTCGACGGCGACCCGAATCAGTGCCGCCCGGTTGGCAACACCCAGTTTCACCATCAGCCGATGGCGGTAAGTGTCGACGGTTTTCGGTGAAATCGACAGGTGACGAGCAATGTCGGTGCTCGACGATCCGGCGACCAGCAGCCGCAGGACCTCGCGTTCGCGACCGCTGAGATGCTCGCACGAACTCTTAGGGTCGGTTTTGTTCCCCAATCCCTCGAGCGATACCGGTATGATTCCCGGACTAATATACTGATTGCCTGCGATGACCGTTTTGATCGCCTGCACGAGATCCGAGCCCGCAGATGTCTTTGATACATAGCCGCGCGCGCCGGCGCGCAGCGCGCGGTGCACGTGTTCGGACGTGTGGCATGCGGAAAGCGCAATGATGTGTATCAGCGGCCATTCGCTGAGAATGCGCCGGGTGGCGTCGATCCCATTGAGGCCCGGTAGTACGAGGTCCATGACGATGACGTCCGGACTGAGGCGCCGGGCGGCAAGCACAGCCTCCTCGCCGTTTTCGGCGGAACCCACGACTTTCATGCCGCCGGCTCGATTGAGAAGGGCGATGATTCCCACCCGAATGATGTCGTGATCGTCGACGAGAAGAATTCTCGTGGGCCGCAATACCGGTACATCTTCCGACGACTTGGGCATCTCGTGGGTATCACTCGGTCCGCGATCGGGGCACGTGGTTATGCTGTATCGGCACGACGGGAGAATTCTTGATCCAGGGGGGAGGGAATTCATGAACCGTCGGGCGCTCGCGCAGTTGACATAACGGGCGACGTTCTCGGGCATCCGGTCCCTCTCGGTCGACCGTTCCCGGTAAGAAGCGGGTTACGGCACTGTCGAATGGGGTCGGAGCACGACGCGCCCCAGCAACGTACCCCGCTCGACTGCCTCGAGGCCGTCCGCGAAGCGCTCGAGTGGCAGCTCCATGTCTATGGTCGAGCGCACTGCGCCTCGTCCGATCAGTTCCACGATCTCGTGGAGATCCTGCAGCGTCGAGCCGACCGAGCCGATGACTGACGCCTCGCGCACGATCAGATCGATGGGATGGGTAACATAGTTCTCGGCGGTGTAGCCGATCAGGACCATCCGGCCGCGTCGGCCCAACATGGCCGTCGCCGCGCGCATGGTTGCCGTCGTACCGACGAGCTCGAATACGATATCGGCGCCGCCTCCTGTGAGCGCGAGCACGGCATCGGCCACATCAGCGGTCTGCGCAGCGTCGATAGCCGCTTCCGCCCCCAGATTCCGCGCCAATGCCATGCGTTCGGCACCGAGGCCGACGGCGATGACGCGCGCACCGGCGTGCCTGGCATATTGCAGCAGTACGAGGCCCACGCCGCCGGCGCCGTTGACGACGACCCACTCACCAGGCCGTATCCCAGCGAGACGTCCGGCGTGGACCGCAGTGGAGCCGGCGCATCCCATCGGAGCCGCCTCGGAAAAGGACACATGATCGGGTATGCGGACCGCGTTTCTAGAGGGCACGACGATGGCTTCGGCATAACCGCCATCGCTGGAGAAACCCGGCTGGGCGCGCGGACTGGCACAGAGCTGCTCATCGCCCGTGCGGCAATGGGTGCAATCGCCGCAGCCCACATAATAATAGACGACAACGCGGTCGCCGATCCGAGTGGACGGAACGCCGGCGCCTACGGCCTCGATGGTTCCTGCAATCTCGTGCCCGACGGTGAAGTTCCGACGTCCGAGATCCAGCAGGCCATCACGCAGATGTAGTTCGGTCCGGCAGACACCGGATGCCTCGATTCGGATCCGGACCTCGCCGGATCCGGGCTCGGGCATATCCACAGTCTGGAAAACAAATGCCTGACCTGGACCTATGTAGCGCACGGCGCGCATGCAATGATTGCTCATGACCTATCCCGGAAGTGAGGCAAGGAACGGTAGGACCGCGGCGTCGAAGGCCTCGGGTTGCTCGAAATAGGGCGCGTGATTGGCGCCCGGTACCAGGACCAGGCGGACGCCAAGCGCATCGCGGCACGCTTCGCCGACGCTCACGGGCACGGCCTTATCCTCTGCGCCCCACACCAGCAGCAACCGCTCGGGCGGAAACAGCGCCTTGATTTTCTCGGCGACGGTGTCGGCTGCGATGCCATCGACCAGATAGTTGCCGAGGCGAATGAAGGCATCGATGGTGCCCGGCGCCGTATTCATGCGCCACTCCTCCTCGACCAGGGCGGGGGTAACCAGCGCGGGGTCGTGCAGCACAAACTTGAGTTTGCCCGCGAAGCGGTCCCGATCGCGGACCTGAACATTACGGCGGATATTTTCTGCGACCGCGCCGTCGATTGGCACCAGTCCGAGCGCCCCCACGAGCACCAGGCCGCGCACGCGCAGCGGAGCCCGTGTCGCCGCGTACGCGACGATGTGGGCGCCGAGCGAGGTGCCGACGAGTATGGCGTGCTCGAGTCCAAGGGCATCCATGACGCCGAGCAGATAGGCCGAGATGTCTGGAACGGTGGAAGCGCCTTCCGCCTCCTTGCTGGCGAAGCCGTGACCAGGCAAATCAAATGCAATGGCACGATAACCGTGTGCACCGACGCGCTCGATTGTGGTTACCCAGCGGTCGGCGCGCGCGCCGAGGCCGTGCACGAACAGAATTGCGGCCCCCTGGCCGGACTCGATGATGCGGGTGGTGCCGGAACCGACCGCAAGTGGATAGTTGATAAAGGACATCATTATTCCTTTTCGGATGAGGGCGTAATCACAGCAACAGCCTCGACTTCCAGAAGAGTTCCCTCGCCGATCAGGCCCGCGACCTTGACCAGCGTGCTGGCAGGCCGCCAGTCACCGAACGCCGACCGACGTGCGTCGTTGACCGCCGCTCGGTCGGCGAGATCGAGGAGGTAGAGGTTGAGCTTGACGACATGGTTGAGGCCTGCTGCCTCGGCTGCGAGAATGAGCTTCAAGGTCGCGAAGATGAAGGCGGCTTGGGCGCCGGCATCCCGCGCGCCGACCAGCGCTCCTTTCTCGTCCAGCGCCAACAGTCCGGACACGAACAGCTGGTTTCCCGACACTATCGCATGCGAGTAATGGCCCACTGGATGCGCCATCGAGTCAGGTAGCTGCGCCACGCGGGTAGGTGTCGCCGTCATATGGGCGTCGATAGAAGCGAGATGATACCGCCGGTGTCGACCACCACGATCTGCTTTGCGATGCGTAGCTGACGGTCATCCTCGACCAAGACGAGATTGTATCGCCCGACGCTGAAGAGCCAGCTCTTGCCCGACTGGTCGGTCTGAAAGAGCGAATAGGCAGCGCTCACCTCGAGCCCGTCGGCCATCGGTACAACTCGCGCCGGCCCGATGATGTGGCAGTCGCTGTGGATGTTGTAGATGTTCGCGTTGCGCAACGAATAGATACGATCGTGCAGCATGTCCTTGCTGTCACAAAGCATCAGCGAAAGCGGCAGATTCTGGTCGCGGTTTTCGCGGCTGAGAATTTCGTAATGGCAGCGCGGCGCAAACAGCTCGATCCACTCCTCCAACCGGTCCTCGTCAATGAGCCGACCATATTCTTCCAACAGCAAGGTGACGCGAAGGTAGGTTTCGGGCGTTATCGACATAGTGAGTTTGAGGTCGGCGGGGACGGTCATGGTCGGCATCATGCCACGTCCCGCATGACGCCCGGCTGGATCCCCATCAGCTTGCAATAGTGGATCCAGAAGCCACGCATGGGCACGTCAGAAATTAGATTGTCCTGGTCCTTGACCGCGCCCCGACCGCCGAACTCGACCACTGAATGCTGGTCGGAATCGCGCACGATGGCACGGTGGACGAGTTCAACGGCTTCACCGTCCTCCATCGAGACCAGTCCGCCAGGCCCTGCCAGGTTGGCCATGCGCAGCCGATGCCGCTGCATCGGTTCGTCGTCATCGTCATAGCCGAAATACGTCGATACGATCTCGAACTCGTCAGCCGAACGGGTGCGGATCTGTCGAACCGCGAGCGTGTTGCCGATCTGCTGAAATGCGCAGTTCGGAAAGACGGACGATATGGCAAGCGTGAGGGCGTCCGGGAACTCCTTGCGATAGACCAGCAGCGACGGATCGCGCAGCTTGATGTCCATGTCGCCGCGACCCGTGTCGGTATAACCTTCCCGGTTAGAGGTCTGTGCGCCGATGTCGCCGCGTCCACCTTGCGCGGCCCAAGACAGATTATGCTTGCCGTCCGCATCCACCCGAGCACCGCCGGCCGCGTTGAGACGCGCGATACCGAACGTAATCTGGAACATGTGCAGCAAGCCGCCATGATTGGGGTCGCGCAGGTTGTCGGTGTAGAGCTTCCAGTTACCGAAGATGCGCTGGCGCTGATAGCCAAGCACTTTCGCGGGCTTCGCGAACAAACGCTTGATTTGCTCCACGAAGAGCGGGCCGAGGAATATCTCGAGCGCCTCGGTATCTTCCGAGAAGGTGCCGAAGATCACGCCGTCGAGGCTTTGGACCCGCAGCCGCTGCAATCCGTGACAGGACTTGTCGAAGTCGGCGGGAACCCGCCGACTCCCTCGATCCCGCGCTGGAAGGGTACGCCGATCAGCTTGCCGGTGAGGTCGTAGGACCATTGGTGATAACAGCAGACATGGGCGGGAGTATTGCCATGCAGCTTGCGCTGGACCGCGGCACCTCGATGCGCGCATCGGTTGACCATGGCGTGAAGGCTGCCGCTCTTGCCGCGATTGACGATGACCGGCGTGTCGCCGATCTCGACCACGCGGAAGTCGCCTTTGTTCGGGATCTCTGCCTCGAGCGCCAGGAAATTCCAGACCGGACCGCGAAAGATGCGCTCCTGCTCGAGCGCGTAGATGTCGGGATCCCGATACATGCCGTAGGGGATCCGGCTGCAATCCTCCGCCGGGAATGTGTAGCGGTGTAGGGGCTCCAAGTTAGCGCCCGCGCTCATAGGGCGGGGCCCTCGACTCGTTCAAGCGGCGGAGGGTCGAGCCGAACCTGATCCGGCTTGAGCGCGGGTGTATTGCCGGTGGATTCGCGCGTATACAGTCGATTCCAATAGCCCTGCGAGTTCTCAGCGGGATGGCGCGGCATCCCGATCGGCAAGTCCGGCAGCGATACGCGTGCTCCGCCATGCCAGACGTCTACGATCCTGCGCTTCTCCTCGAGCTGGCTTAAGTTCGCGAGGGGATCACCGTCGAAGACGAGTAGATCGGCGAGCTTGCCTGCTGCGAGACTATCGAAATGGGTGCCATCGCGCAGCATGGCGCGGTTCGTGGAGGTTGCCATCCGCAGCACCTCGTCGGCGGGGATACCGATATAATCGACCATGAGCGACAGCTCGCGGGTCGACCACTCGCCATACGGCGTGACCGCGAAGCCCGTCTCCGAGCCGCTCAGGAACCGTACACCGCCTTCATAGGCACGACGCAATGACACCGCCGCCTCGGTGAGTTCTTGGCGCTGTACATTGGGCCACCAGTCGTAGGACGGATCGTCCTTCTGCGCATATTGGACATTGTTGACGAGCAGCAGCAGCGACGGGCAGATCGACGTTCCCTCGCCGGCTGCCGCCCGGATGCCTTCCTCGTCGATCCGTGAGGCGTGATAGATGATGTCGACACCCGCGCGCGCCGCATAGAGCGCGCCTTCCCGGCCGCGCGCATGGACCACGACCTTACGGCCCAGCCGATGCGCTTCGCGAACCATCGCTGTGGTCTCGTCCTGATCGAAGGCCGCGTACAGCCCGCCCGAGTTGCCGCCCTGGCTGCCGTCCATCGCGATCTTGATGACATCGACGCCGTCCTTGGTCTGCCGTCGGATCGTCTCGATGGCTTCAGCCCTGGAAGTGACCAGGGTACCGGTCGAGTACGCAGCGGCATTGACCCAACTCGGATAGTAGTCGTACAGACCCAGCCGCGAGGTGAGCGCCGGTCCGGCGGCGGTGACGCGCGGCCCCGGGAACAGGCCTATGAAGAGCGCATCGCGCAGGGCAGGCGTCACCATCCCGGAGCACGCCGGATCGAGCAGTGCCGTGTAGCCCGCCTTGAGCATGCGCTGTGCCGCGGCAAGCGCGCGCAGGGCGCGATATTCGAGGCTGCCGTAAAGATCGACCTCCTCCTCGGTTCGCGCGTTCCCGTACGAGACGTGAGTATGAAGGTCACTGAGGCCAGGCATCACGAAGTATTGCCGATAATCGACGACTTGGTCCTCGGGTCTCACGGGCGGCATGGCCTCAATCGGCCCGACATGAACAATGCGCTCGCCCTCGATCACCAGCGCCTGCGCGTCATGCGCGACACTCTCCGTGCCGCTGAAGAGTCGGCCGCACAACAGGATCGTTCTCATAATGTTGAACCTTTTTCTCTGAATTTCTCTATGACGTCCAAGACGATGGAGGCGCGTTCCGAAATAACGTTGTGGCCGCAATCCCCGAGCAGGGTGAGATCTGCGCGGGAAAGATGCTCGAGCACGAGCCTGGCGAGCGGCCCCGGGGGGCACGCTCGATCCAGTTGCCCATGGAGCAGCCGGAGCGGTACCGTAATGCGCGCAGCCTCCTGGGACGAGAGCGCAACCGCATCGAGACACGCTTGCGGCCGCGACAATGTCTCGCCGTACCAGCGGGCGTAGTCTCCATTGAAGCGCGCCCAGCGTGCTGCCACCAGCGACTGATCCGGCAGCAGCTGCGCAGCGGTCATCGGGCGCATTGCCGCTGCCAAGCCTTCGGCACTCGTTGGCGGACTCCAGAAGGCGCGCAGTGCATCCGTGAGTTCCATCGCCGCAGCCGGCGCGCCGATCGCCACCACCCCATGCAGCGCGAGACCGCGCGCCGCCGTCTTGAGTGCGAGCGCACCGCCCACCGAATTGCCAATCAACAGCGCCGGGCGGTTGATCCGATCGAGCGCCTGCCCGATCTGGTCGAGCCACAGAGGAACGTCGAAACCCGGCTGGCTGGGCTTCCGATCCGAGCCGCCAAAGCCGATCAAGTCGATCATGTGCACGGGCCAATCCGCCGGCATGGCGGACAGCAGCGAGCCGAAATTCGCCTCGCAGTCGGTCCCCGGCCCAATGCCGTGAATGAGAAGCAGCGGAACCCCATCCCCCGGACGAACCCGATGGTGCACCCGTATATTCTGCACCGAATAGATTATCCGATCCCAGGCTGCAGTCATCCGCATCACGCCGAATTCCTCATCACCACCGTATCCGGGTCCCAGTAGAGCATGCGGCGCAGCGCCCGGTCGACGAACGTCCACAGCAGGATGGTAAGCACTGCGAGCACGAATAGCGCCGCGAACATATCGTCCGTTTGCATGCGTGCATTCGCGTTCAGCATGACATAGCCGAGCCCCGCCGAGGCGCCCACCCATTCGCCGATAACCGCCCCGATGGGCGCAATGCCGGTGGCGACGCGCAGGCCGGAGCCGAACGCCGGCAAGGCAGCGGGCAAACGTACTCTGAAAAGAATGGCGAGCGGCGACGCATTCATCGTGCTCGCAAGGTCGAGCCAGCCTGTCTCGGTCCGGCGCAGCCCATCCGAAAAGGCGGCCGCGACCGGGAAGAAAATGATCAGCACCGTCATCACCACCTTTGAGGTCATGCCAAAGCCAAACCAAAGCACCAGAAGGGGTGCCAGCGCGAAAACCGGCACGGCTTGGCTGAGCAGCAGCAGTGGCATCAACCAGCGTCGCAGGAAGGGAGAGAGAACCATCAAGAGCGCGATGGCCACGCCGAGCGCGGTGCCGATGGTCAGCCCGAGTAGGGTCTCGCAAAGCGTCACCAGGGCATTATCCAGCAACAACGCGTGGTGTTTTACCAGCGCGATCGCGACCGAGCTGGGTTTGGGCAGGAGGTAGGGCGGAATCGCCGCAACCCACGTCAGCAACCACCAAGCCGCGACGAGCACCACGAAGGTGATGAGCGGACGTGTGAGCGACACGGCCCCCTTCACGTTGTGTGCCCTTGCATCAGCAAACGCATCAGGTGTCCCTGCGTTCGGAGTAAATCGGGATCGTCGGGCGGTCGGGGGGTTGCCCCTGCGATGGTGATGGGATCGGCGAGGCACGCCGGCGTGCCGGAGAGCACCACGAGTCGATGCCCGAGTCGACAAGCCTCGAGCGGGTCGTGGGTGATCAAGAGGACAGTGCGATCCGCTAGCAACTCGGCAGCAAGGTCCTGGACGCGAGTGCGCGTGACAGTGTCAAGGGCCGAGAATGGCTCGTCCATCAGGACGAAGGGGCGATCCTCGTAGAGCGTACGCGCAATCGCCGCCCGCTGTCGCATTCCGCCGGACAGCTCCGATGGCAGCGAACGCTCGTGATCCTGCAGGCCGACGTTCGACAACATCTTCCTTGCGCGGTCACGATCGCGCCTCTCGCGGCGCAGCCGCGCTCCCAACATGACGTTGTCGATGACACTCAACCAGGGATAGAGCAAATCCTGCTGCCCCATGTAGGCGATCCGGCCGGTGAGCGGATGCCCGTCAGTCGCGGTGACCCGCCCGCTCTGCGCCTGAATCAGGCCGGCGACGATCTTGAGCAAGCTGCTTTTGCCGACCCCGCTGGTGCCGAGCAGTACCAGAAACTCGCCGGCGGCCACCGTCAGATTGATATCGACGAAGATCGTCCGCGCGCCAAAACGAAGACTGAGCCCCTCGAGCCGCAGCCCCGAGGCGCCGTTATCAAGAATCCCCATTCGGGACGGATTGCGAATGGCCATGCTCATGTATACACGATAGGCATATATTCCCTCTCTCGCAACAAAATATGCTCGATTATCAGTAAAAATCATTTGAGGTGTATACACAGACGAAGGAATGTGATTAATTATTTCCGCACTTCAGTCGGACACGGCCCGCGTCTTCAACAAAATGTAGCCAGCTACCAGCGCAAAAAATGGGCTCATCAATTAAATGATGAGTTCTGGGAGGCCTCGTTCGTCTGTAGTTCATATCCAAAAAGAACTGTATGTAGCAAGAGTTTGGGGGGAGGGCAGAAAAGCCGCAGGAATGGGGGTGAGTTCCATGTTTGACGTATTCGATAATGATCGGTTGAATGCCACGAGCATGCGCCGCGCCGCCGTGCAATGTTCCGCAGCACTCTCTTTATTTTCCATATTGGGCGTCCAAGGTGTATGCGCCGAATCGTCTTCCGGCTCAGAGCTATCCGAGATTATCGTCACCGCGACGCTTCGGAGCGCACCGGCTATCGAGGTGCCCGTCAGCGTAACCGTACTCGATCAAACCGTCCTTCGAGATGCCGGTCAGCAGGGCCTTCAGGATGTTCTAGGACTCATTCCGAACCTCAATTGGGCGGGCGATACCTCACGACCGCGTTATTTTCAGCTGCGCGGCATTGGCGAGCTCGAGCAATATCAAGGCGCGCCGAACCCGTCGGTGGGATTTCTCGTCGACGATATTGATTTCAGCGGTCTCGGTACTGCCGGCACGCTTTACGATATCGACCAGATCGAGGTGCTGCGTGGGCCCCAGGCCACTCGTTATGGGGCCAATGCTTTGGCCGGATTGATTTATTTACGCAGCGCCGAGCCCGCGAACACGCTATCCGGCCGAGTCGACCTCGAGGGCGGTGACTACGACACCCAGTCTTATGGCGCCATCGTGAGTGGTCCCGTGGAATCCCTTGATTCGGGTTTTAGGCTGGCGGTGCAGCGTTACACCACCGATGGCTACTACCATAATCTGTATTTGAATAGAGACGATACGAACCGGCGCGATGAACTCACGCTGCGCGGAAAATGGACCTATTCGCCCTCCGACCGGCTGCATGTCGATCTGACGGCTTTGCACATTCAGATCGATAACGGCTACGACGCTTACGCCATCGATAACTCGAGAAATACGCAGTCCGATAATCCTAGCGTCGACTCGCAGCATTCCACCGGACTGTCATTGCACGTGCATTACTTGGCGGGCGATGACATCGGGCTCACGGTGATCGGTACCTATGCAAAGACGTTGGTGAAATACGGCTACGACGGCGATTGGGGTAACCCTGTTCTCTGGGCGCCCGCCACCGATCTCTATAACTACACCGAGCTCCAGAATCGTGATCGGACGACGAAATCCGCCGAGGTACGTCTCGGGAGCGAGGCTACGGGCGGTTTGGGGTGGCTGGTGGGGGTCTATGCAAATCAGCTCAACGAGAGTCTCAATGACACCAGCCTGGGTGCCTATGACGACGTGGTATATGGAAGCGGGTTATCGCAAACCGATACGGTCATCGAGAGCGGTTATCGTGCGCGCAACGGTGCCGTATTTGGCGAACTCGACGGCGATTTGGCAAGCAACTTGCGCTGGTCGGTCGGTGTGCGCGGCGAACGCTGGACCGCCGACTATCAGGGCACGACTATCGACTCCATCGGCGGCACCGTTACGCCGGCAGCGCTGAGTCCCTCCAACAATCTATGGGGCGGCCACGCCTCATTGACCTATAAGATCGAGAGTAACCAAGACCTCTATGCTTTGGTATCTCGCGGCTACAAGGCAGGCGGCTTCAACTTGAGTCAGGGACTGCTGCCGAGCCAGTTGTCGTTCAATCCCGAATCCGATGTCAATTGGGAAACCGGTTACAAGGCCGATTTGCTGGAACACCGGCTCAAGATCAATGCCGACATCTTCTATCTCAATCGACGCGACGCTCAGATCAAGACCAGCTTCCAAAGCGATCCGACCAATCCGAACGCTTTCGTCTACTACACCGGCAATGCAGCGCGCGGTCGCAACTATGGCCTCGAGGGCGATGTCGATTGGCGGGCGACTGCGGCGGTCACCGTTGGTGGTTCACTGGGATTGTTGCGGACGTATTTCGAGGATTTCGTGCAGCAGGGCGTATCGGGGTCGACGCTGTTTTCCGTATCCCGCGAGTTAGCGAATGCTCCTCACTGGCAGGCGGCGTTGAACGCCACTTTTCGGGATCCGCGCGGGGCGTTCGCGCGCTTTGACGTGACCGGCATGGGGTCCTTCTACTACGACCTACCGCCGAACCAAACCCGTTCTCATGCCTATGGCCTCTTCAATGCAAAAATTGGCTGGGAGCAGGATCGTTGGTCGGCCTATCTATGGGGCCGGAACCTGTTGAATAAAGACTACGCGGTGCGCGGGTTCTTTTTCGGTGACGAACCGCCCGACTTCAACAACAAACTCTATGTCCAGCTCGGTGATCCGCGCACGTGGGGCGCAAGTGTCACGGTCAAATTTGGTCAGATGCACCGCTAGACACGGCATCGATTCGAAACGGACCCCGTCGTTCGCGCGCGCGCACAGTGCTAGCCTCGACGGGCAAGGAGATCGGTGCAACCGCATGAACGAATGTGGACGGTAGATGAAAACGCGGATGGTACCCGGGAGTTATCGAGGAGTGAGCCGTTTAGGAGCTCAGCGCGGGACCTGAAGCAGGGAATGGGCGCCCGTCGTCAGTCCGCCAATACGTCGTTGTCTAGTTTCTTTCCGATGTCGCGCAGATTGGAGTTCAGATGCAGACCGCGTATGGCGAGGGCTTCTTTTACAACGGGATACAGATCTTTGTACAAGGGAGCAGCCCGAAGAAGCGCTGGATCCGTGTAGAGCGACGCCATCGCGGGCATCAGATACCGGGGAACCTGCCCGTCGGCCGGCAACAGGGTGGATTTCACCGCATCGGCACTCGCCACCTCCCGAATGAATACCTCGGCGTCCGCGAGACACTGGCCCGTACAGGAATTGGCCACCGTGAATCCGTCTACCCACGCAAAAGACCGTGCGCCGCTCCGAGCCAACGGCGGGGCGATTGCGGTGATGGTGTTACCCGCAAGGCATTCGTCTTTTTTGCAAGCCGTCCGATTCTCCCGCTCTATATAATAGAGTCGCTCGGAGTATCCGATCAATGCCCGCCCATGCCTGTGCGCGAACAGACGCGGATAGGAGTCTTCGTCGTTGCTCAGTTGTGTGCTGCGACAGTAGGTCTTGTCGCACATCTTGCGCACATCCGTGAGCACACGACCCACCTCGTTGTCATACGTACTGAGGGTTAAATGGGCAGATGCTTTCTCGAGGGTTCTGTCGCGATCCAACAGCGCATCCAGATACAGCTCTCCCAACGTCCCCTTTCCCTCGAGATCGATCAGAAGGCCATGATCATCCGCATGCGATTCGGGGATCGCGTTCACAATTTCGTCGAAGGATCGCGCTTTGGCAAGGGTGTCTTGACGCGCAATGAACAAATAGTTCGTGCACAGCCAGTGCGGAATACTGTAGGTGCGACCATCCACATTCATAGCACCGCGTGCGACGGGCGCGAATAGGGCAGCGCTAGGGACCACGCTCGATGCCAGTGCTTGAATGCGGCCGGCTGCAACCAAGTCCTCCAAAAACACCGAATCGACTTCCAGAATATCCGCATCGGTGTTCGTGATGGCGCCGGGTGAAGACTCGTCGTAGTAGTTAGCAGAGAGATCGACGATATCGAGCAAGATATCAGGATGATTGTGCTCAAACGAATTCTTCACTTGGGCAAAGAAACCAACCTTGTCGGGCACGTACGGAAAAAGCGCTACCCGCAGCGTTCGTGGCGGCAGAGTGTTTGGGCCGCAGATGGCAAGCGGTGCAACCGCCAGCAATAGCAGTCCTGTCAGCAGCGTCCGAGTACGAATGCGGAACATAGCGACTCCTTTGTCGACTCACTCATGTATACACCATAGGCAGATATTCCTTCTCCCGCAACAAAATATGCGCGATTGTTAGTAAAAAATCATTGTAGGTGTATACACAGCGGAAAGAATGTGATTAATTGGCTCCGCACTTCTGTCGGACATGGCCTTCGTCTTCAACAAAATGCTGCCAGGACATCAGAGATGATTTTCGATCGACGCACGATATTGTCGGGCATCATCGCGATTGGCGTTGCGCCGACGATCGTCTCTTGTGGATCGTCCGGATCGTCTGGATCGCCCGGATCGTCGAACGCTAAGCTGACTGTGATGTTGGATTGGCTCTTGAACGCCAATCATGCAAGTTTATTCGCTGCGCAGCACTGCGGGGCCTTCAACAGGGCTGGACTGGAGGTGACCCTCGTGTCTCCCGCCGATCCGGACTCGCCGTCGCGTTTGGTAGCCGCCGGTCAGGCGGACCTTGCGGTTTCCTACGGGACCCAGATCAACATGCTGGTCGGTCAGGGACTTCCGCTGGTGCGCATCGCGACACTGGTCGATCACCCATTGAACGCCGTCGCCGCTCTCGATGGCGGCCCCATTAGGTCCTTCTCCGACCTAAAAGGGCGGACGATCGGTGTTGCCGTCGGCGGGGTCGAAGAGGCGCTACTCGATGCCATGCTGGCCTCCGCCGGCATCGAGCCATCGGACGTGACCATCGTGCGAGCGAACTACGGCGTGGTGACGGGGATCCTGTCGCGGCGTATCGATGCCGCCATCGGAGCATTCCGCAACGCCGAGGTTTTCACTATCGAGGCTGCTGGTGCGAAGCCTCTGGTCTTCCTGCCGGAGGATCACGGCGTTCCTCTCTACGACGAGTTGATCCTGGTCGCGCGCGACGACCGAAAGCAGGATCCTCGGTTTCCGCGCTTCCTGCGCGCGGTGCGCGAAGGGACGGCGGCACTGCTCAAGGACCCAGACACGTTCCTGTCGGCCTTCCTTGCAGCGCATCCCGAGCAGAGAAACGCGACCATCGCACGTGCGTGGCCGGTGACGCTCGCCATGTTGGCACGCGATCCGGTGCGGCTCGATCGGCAGCGCTATCTGGCGATGCAGGATTTCTGCCTCAGACGCGGAATCATCGATCGGACTCTGTCGTTGGAGCGGTTCGCCGTAGAACTCGCAGTATGAGCACCACCCCTATTTTGCGTTGGAGATAAATGGAAATGACCGCCGCCAAAATCCACTTGAAGAGCGTGATGAGCGCCGACGCCTACTCGGTGGTGACCGAGCGCCACGCCAATTTGATCGGTGCCGACTGGACAGAAGCACTTTCCGGCGAACGGCTCGATGTCATCGATCCAGGCACCGGTGCGATTTTGACCACCGTTCCGGCGTCAAGCGCCGAGGACGTCCACATGGCCGTCGCCGCTGCGCGCAAGGCATTGGAGGGGCCTTGGAGCTCCATGACGGGCGCCGCCCGCGGCCGGCTGTTGTGGAAACTGGCGGACCTCCTGTCGACACATGCCGAAGCCTTGGCACAGATCGAGGCGCTGGATACCGGCCGGCCCCTTTCCGAATGCAGCATCGTCGACCTGCCGGGCTCGGTCGCGATGCTCGAATATATGGCCGGATGGGCCTCCAAGATCAACGGCGAGACCATGGGCGTCTCGATGCCCGGCGATTTCCACGCCTATACCACGCGCGAACCGGTGGGTGTGGTCGCGGTGGTCGTACCATGGAACTATCCGCTCGAGCTCGCGGTGTGGCGCGCTGCCCCGGCACTGGCGGCCGGTTGTACCGTCATCATCAAGCCCGCTGAACAAACACCGCTCAGCACCATTAGACTGGGCCGATTGGTCCAGCAGGCTGGCTTTCCGCCCGGTGTGGTCAACATCGTGGTCGGCGACGGCCGCGCCGGCGCAGCCCTTGCCGCACACCCGGACGTGGACGCGATCTCCTTCACGGGCTCGACCGAGGTCGGCCGATCCATCATCGCTGCCTCGGCCGGCAACATCAAACGTGTCTTCCTCGAGTTGGGCGGCAAGTCGCCCATGATCGTGTTGGAAGATGCAGATCTGGAGCAAGCGATTCCCGGCCTTGCGGGCGCGATCTTCTTCAGTTCGGGTCAGGTGTGCACAGCCGGATCGCGCTTGTTTGTCCATGAACGCATCTTTGATGAGGTCGTGGACGGCATCGTGCAGGTGGCGACCCGCCTCAGGCTCGGTCACAGCCTATCCCCGGGTACGCAACTGGGCCCGCTCGTGTCCGAGACGCAGCTTCGTCATGTGATGGGCCATATCGAGCGTGCGGCCGAACAGGGCGTTCATTTCGCGACGGGTGGCGGAAGGGGGGATGGCAGCGGCTATTTCGTCAAGCCCGCGGTAGCCGTCAACGTGAAGCCGGACATGGCCATCTATCGCGAGGAGGTGTTCGGCCCAGTGCTCTGTGCGATGCGCTTCGGTGCCGGCGGGATTGATGAGGTGGTCGCCGCGGCGAACGACTCGATCTATGGGCTACACGCCAGCATCTGGACTCGCGAGCTCAAGTCCGCCCATCTTCTGGCGCGCCGGATCAAGGCCGGCAATGTGTGCATCAACACGCATAATTTTTTCGATCCGGCCTTTCCCATGGGCGGTTACAAGCAGTCGGGCTGGGGCCGTGCCGCAGGCTTCCCCGCAATCGAACATTATACCGAGATCAAGGGAGTCGTGGCCCGGCTATGAGATCGACCCGCACGACGATGAAGATCGACACCTCCGCCAAGGCGCTGATTCGTGGGCGCGCGAAACTGACTGGAGCCCCGACGCTGGCATCCATCGTTCAGAACAAGATCGCGGCGGATATCGCCTCGGGCGTCTTCAAGCCTGGCATGCATCTCGAGGAAAACGAGCTCGTCGGTCGCTATAAGGTCTCGCGCACTCCGATCCGCGAGGCGCTGCGGGAACTCGCCTCCTTGGGTACCGTCGAGGCGAAGGCCCGGCGCGGTATGCTGGTCGCGGCACAGGACGGCAGCCGTCTCATCAAAACGCTCGAGGTGCTCGCGGACCTCGAGGGATCGTGCGCGCGCTATGCGGCCGAGCGAATGGGAGACGTCCAACGTCGACAACTCCAAGAACTCCATCAAGAGATAGGTGAGACCGTCCGTAAGGGCGACCGGGCCCGGTTCGACGAGGAGAACCTCGAATTGCACCTGCTCATCCATGCCGGAGCCGAGAACGAGATACTGGCCGAGGCCGTGGGCCAGATGCGACGCCGCATCCTGCCCTACACGCGCGCCGAGTTCATCTCGAGACAGGAGCAACTGAGCGTTTCGCACGCAGAACACCAGACAATCGTCGGTGCTATCGGACTGCGTCAGGGCGAGCTTGCCTATCATGTGACGCGCGCGCATGTCATGAAGGCGGGGCTAATACCAGAGGACCTCATGATCCCGCATAACAAGAAAAAAAGAGCCCTTTAAATTGAGCGCAAGAGAATTGGGTCATCAATTGAATGATGAGTTCTTGGATGCCTCGTTCGTTTGATGGGTTCATGGATACAGAAAATGATGATCTAGAAAAAATTAGTCAGAGGGGGAGGGCACAAAAAAATCAGGGGTGACCTCCATGTTTGATTGTGATCGGTTGAATGGCACGACAAGGGTGCGCCGCGCCGCCGGGCTGTGGATCCACATGCGGGCGGCCTCCGCCTCCACATTGGCCGTGATGATGGCGATCGCGACACCGGCCCATGCACAAACATCGGTGGATTCGGCCAACACTCCGCCAGCGTCCGTTGCCCAAGAGGTGAAGGCGGGCACAGCGAAGCCTTCCGCCCCAGACTCCGAACAACAGGCGGCGAATAGCGACGTTGCCGCGCTAAACGAAGTCGTCGTGAATGGCATTCGCTTCCGCGACACCGTCCTTCCAACGCGTACTTCCTCGAGCTCCACCTACGGACTCGACCTCAACGTCATGGATACGCCGCGCTCCGCCACGCTGTTATCGACGACTCAGCTCGAGACGCTCAATCTTAAGGATCCGCGCGCCTTCTCGTACCTAACGTCGAGCGCCTACACCGATTCCGGCTTCGGCACGCCCAACATACCGCGCATTCGCGGGCAGTACGGTGACGTATTCATCAACGGCATGCGATACAGCTTCACCAACGACGGCTACGGCATGCCGTTGAACTTCGACAGCCTCGATACCGTCAACATCAACAAGGGTCCGGCCAGCGTCGTCGACGGTCCCGGCCCGGGCGTGGGCGGCCAGGCCGACTTTATCACCAAGCGCCCGAGCGTTGATCGCGACAGCATGTCCGGATCAGGGTCGATCGACTCGATCGGCAATCGTCGCGTTGTCACCGACTTGAGCGTGCCGCTGGTCCCCGGGAAGCTCGGTCTCCTGATTAGTTATTCGGGTGAATATAGCGACAGCTATTTCACCGATCACTTCTTTCACAAGAGCGCGGTGTATGCAGCGCTCCGCTGGGAGCCGACCGACGACTATCGCGTGGATTTCAACACAGAGGTGAACTACGAGCGGTTCACGGAGAACGCGGGTCTCAACCGCGTCAGCCAGGATCTCATCGACAATCAAATTTATCTAAGAGGTGCGCCGTCGGGCGAGCTCTATTCGGCGACCTTCGGAGGTGACCCGCTGCCGATCGGCTCACCGGGCAACCCCTTTTCGCCGGCGGCCCCCTTCCTGACGACGATAACCCTCGGCAACCCGACCAAGATCAGCACCAAGACGACGATCGATGAGACACCCGGTACCGTGGCGCGGGCCTTGCTCTTCAACGCGCAGCTCATCCAGAGCCTACGCCTCAGCGACGGCTTGAGCCTGCACAACAACACCTTCTTCAACTACATGTCCAACGACAACCATACTTGGTACTATTACGACGACGGCTCGCGCGGGTCGTTCACGGTCGAGAACCGGACGACTATGAACTACGACTCCAGCCTGCCTTGGGGGATTGGTGACGGGAAGAGCCAGTTCGTGGTCGGAGCGGACTTCCGCTTCCAGCACATCGACACGTATCTCGACTGGAACATCGAGACTCCAAACATCTTCGACCTGACCACCAATCCGAACCTGTGGAAGATCTCTGACAGCGTGCTACGCAACTACGGCGATAGCTTCACGATTACTTCAGGTCTGGGAAAGACGCAGCTCGCGGTGCCCGGTCGCGACCCCATCAACAACGGCGCAACTGGCGTGTCGAACCTCTATGATGGCGCGCTGTTCATCCAGCACCGCGCGGAATTCTCCCCGAAGATCAGCGTGCTCTACGGTAGTCGTGTCGATCTTGTCGAGGCGAGCAGTCACGATCCGATCGGCGGCGCAACATGCTGCGAAGCCTACGGCTCGTCGCTACCCCAGGACCACAGCACGAAGGTCTATGGACTGGTTCAAGGCAACACCAGCGTGGTCTACAAGCCCATGCCGTGGCTCAGCAGCTACTTCACGTATGACTACACCGAGAGCACGCTCCCGAACGGAGCCTACGGAGGGATCAATGCCTATGGACAGGTCCCGGACAAGAACCTGTTGCGGACCCAAAGTGAGCTGTTCGAGACGGGCCTGAAGTTCAATCTGCTCGATAATAAACTCTATGTCGGCTCGGCAATTTTCGACCAGAAGCGCGACATTCCGATCGGCCAAGGGACGGGAACGACATCGCGGGCGGATATTCGAGGCGCGGAGTTGGAAATCAACTATCAGCCGACGTCCAGGCTGTTCGCGACGGCGAGTTATTCCTATCTCAAGACGACGCTAAACAGGCCCGCGACTTTCTACAATTATCCCGCCGAGGCAGGAACCTATGTCGATGGGGCCGGACTCTACGCCGTCTTCGCCGCAGGCCAGAAGTTCAATGATCCGGGCATTCCGCGCCACCTGTTTAACGTGCTTGCCAACTACAAGCTCACGAACGGCCTCGGCGTACGAAGCGGTGTTCAGGTCACCGGCCCGCTCGACCTCACCCAGTCCGGTCAGCTCGACCTCGCGGCCTCTCAGTTCGTGCCCGCGTCCGTCATCGCCAAAGGAGGCTACTACCAGTCGCCGCGCATTCCCTGGCAGTACACTTGGAATGCCGCCGTCTTCTACGAGTTCGGCGCGGTTACCGCGACGCTGTCAGCCTATAACATCACCGATCGACTGAATTGGCAGGCAACACCACCCTACTATGGCAATGATTTCCTGGTCCGGTCGGATCCGAGGACGGTGGAGCTTCGGATCCAGGCCAAGTACTGATGCCGATCGAGGTGGCCCGCGATCGGTTCGACGGTTGGCCCGCTCGCTATGATTATCGACCCGCCCGACGAATTACTAGCCGCCGTCTTCTGCTACAACGACGTAACTTGATATGAGGCGCTGAACGAATCCACTGCAGCGCTGACAACGCGCCGATGATTGAGCTTGATATGGTCTTGTGGTCTGAACGTGGGCAGTAAGGAGTCTTCATGCGACGAATTCTCATCAGGTGTCTTGCAGTCTTTGGGCTTTCCTGTGCCGCCCTGGCGCACAGCGCGGACGTTCCCAGCACGCAGGTGGAAATTTACCGGATCGCACCCGGTCAGCATGTGGCGTTTCTCAAGCTGATCGCCTTATACGATCAGGCGAACGTCGAAGCGGGGCTGCCGCCGCGCCAACTCTATGTGCACCAGGATGGCGCCAACTGGGATTTTCTGATCATGCAGTCGGGCGAGGACTGGACGGATGCGCAGCGGACCAAGTTCCGGGCGGCGCTGACCCGGCTGGGTGCGCCACAAGGGGCGAAGTTTTTCCTGGAGATCCGCAAGTTCATGGCGGAGCACACCGATACCATGACCAAAGGTCCGACGACGGCCGGCGATTGGTTGAAACTGCTCGAATAGCCGGACGATCAGCGCACGATGAATTGGCTGGGCGGCACGCCGAACGCGCGATGGAACATGGCCGCAAAGGCGCTCGGGCTGTTGTAACCCACCTCGAATGCCACCTGGGTGATCGATTGCCCCCCCGACAACAGCGACAGCGCGTGCATCAGCCGCGCTTGCTGGCGCCAGATCGCAAGGCCCATGCCGGTTTGAATCTTGAAGCTGCGCGTGAAGGTGCGGCGCCCCATGCCGATGAGCTTCGCCCAATCGTCGAGATCGCGGCTGTCAGATGGGTCCGCGAGAATGGCGCGACACACGCGCAGCAGGCGCGGATCGGTTGGCATGCTGACGCGATAGGGCGCATTGGGCATGCGGTCGATCTCATCGAGCAATAGCGCGACGATCGTGCCTTCCCGGCCGTTGACGTCATACAGCGGATCGAAGCCGACGACCTCGAGGATCAGAGCCTTCAAGAAATCGGACACCTCGAAAACCCGGCAGCGGTCCGGCTCTCGGCCAAGCGACGCATCCAGATACAGCGTTCGGAGCGATACCGAGTCGCGGCACGACACTTCATGTGTGACTCCGGCCGGGATCCAAACCGCGCGCCGCGGCGGTACCACAAAGCTGGTTTCGTTGGTGCGCACGGCCATGACGCCGGCGGAGGCGAACAAGATCTGGGTGCGCGTGTGGTTGTGCATGGGATCGACCATCCCAGCGGGGTATTCGTCGTCCAGTGCGATCACGGGCCGTTCAACGACGAGCAAATCGGTGCTGTGCTTCATCATATCTCTCCGCGAGAAACGCTGGCCTTCAGGCCGGCGAGGGATAGCGACGCGCGTAGCGCGGCAGGGCGAGGAGGATGTCAAGGCCTTAACTCGACGGCAATGCCGTCATTGTCGAAGTATGGCCAAACCACGACGGGCCGCAAGCGATTCTTCAAGGCACCGGCGAACGGCCCAGTCTCGGTAGGCCCAGTCTCGGCAGTGATTGACCCGAAGACGCAGGCCGGGTTTGCGCACTCAGATAGGATTTGTTCGCATGAGCGACGCAAAGCCAGTCGATACCGATGTACTCGATCCGGATATCCGGCGCTTCGTGACGGCGCTCAACGAAGGCTACGGCCGGTACCCGAATTTCGACAAATTACCCATGCGCGAACGCCGAGCGGTCGCCGAACAGGTGCGTGCGCCGTGGTGTGTCGGCGGGCCGCGGATGTGGCGCTCGATTGACACCCCAGTTGCCGGGCTGCGTGGCCGAATCCACATTCCGTTTGAGGCGCCCGCGCTGGGCGCAATGCTGTATCTACACGGCGGTGGCTGGATGATGTTCAGCATCGACACGCACGATCGGCTGATGCGCGAGTATGCCGCCCGGGCCGGCATCATCGTCGTCGGCATCGACTACAGCTTGTCTCCCGAAGCTAGATTCCCGGTAGCGCTCAACGAGGTGGTGGAGGCGACCCGGTGGCTGCAGCGCGCGGGCGCGACGCACGGCATCGATCCCAAGCGGTTGGCCGTCGGTGGGGACTCAGCCGGGGCAAACTTGGCGCTCGCCGCGGCGCTCAAGCTGCGGGAGGGGGGCGGTCCAAGCTTGCGCGGAATGCTTTTCAATTATGGCGCCTTCGGTCCGCAACCTACCCTAAGCTACAAGCTCTACGATGGACCGCGCTACATGCTGACCGTCGAGGAGATGTGTTACTTTTGGAATAATTACGCCCGCGAGCCCGCGGATCTGCAGAATCCCTTGGTCGCACCGGCACTCGCCGATGTGCAAGGCCTGCCGGCAGCCTATTTCTGCATTGCCGAGTGCGATATTTTGTCGGACGGCAACCGGGCCATGGCTGCACGACTCACCGCCGCGGGGGTACCCACCGACGAACATGTATATGAAGGCGCGACCCATAGCTTCCTCGAGGCGATCTCAATTTCGGTGCTTGCCGACCGCGCGCTCGATACGGCTGCGCGCTGGCTCAGCGGCCGACTGATCGAGGGCCAGTTATAATTAATCGCACGTATTGGACCGGCTTTGTGATGGTGGCGGCCACGTTTTGCTTAAGCCTCGGACTCGCCGCTGAAAAAGACGCAGCTGTGCCCACGCGGGTTCCGCGCTCCGTGCCGTGGCCGGCGCTCACCGCGCCGCCGAGCCAGTACCACGCCCCGCCGCGCGTCGACACCTTATTGGTCGGCGCCACCGTTCTCGACGGCGCCGGTGGCCGGATCGAGGAGGGCGATGTCCTGATTCGGGACGGGCGCATTGCCGCCGTCGGCCAGCACTTGCCGCCGGAGAATGTCCTGATCGTCGATGCGCACGGCCGCTGGGTGACTCCCGGAATCATCGACATTCATACCCACTACGGTACTTATCTGTTGCCGCAGACCGCCGCCGAGTCGAACATCTCCGACGTGCTGGAGGACAGCGATCCGAATGTGGCGGACACGTGGATCGAAAACGCCGTACGCCCGGGTGATCCGGCCTTTTCGCGGGCGCTGGCAAGTGGTGTGACGACGGTGCAGATTCTGCCCGGCTCCGGTGCGCTGTTCGGCGGCCGATCGGTCATCGTCAAACCCATTCCGGCGGTCACCCTGAACCAGATGCGCTTTCCGGGTGCGCCCCAGGGCTTGAAGATGGCCTGCGGCGCGAATCCCGCGTCGAATTTTGGCAGCCGCGGACGTTTCCCGAACAGCCGCCAGGGCGAGATCGCCGGCATTCGAACTGCTTTTCTCGATGCGCAGCGCTACCGGGCCGAGTGGGATGACTATCTGGCCGGACGAAAAGCGGATCCGCCGAAGCGCGATCTGAAAATGGACACACTGGTCGCGGTCCTGCGCGGCGAGATGCCGGTGCATCTGCATTGCTACCGCGCCGATGACATCGCCACTTGGATCGACACGCTCGCGGAATTCGGTGTGCACCTCACTGCCGTGCATCATGCGACTGAAGCCTACAAGATCTCAGCGCTTCTCACGGAGCAGCACGTCTGCGCCGCGGTATGGCCCGACTGGTGGGGGTTCAAGCGTGAGGCGGAGGACGGCATCGTCGAGAATGCCGCGTTTGTCGATGCGGCTGGCGGCTGTGCCATCCTGCATTCCGATATTCCGCTGCTAGGAAGCCTGCTCAACGTAGAAGCGGCCAAGGCCGCGGCCGCGGGGCGCCGCGCGGGGCTCGCGATTCCGCCGGAAAAAGCCATTCGCTGGATCACGTCCAATCCGGCGAAAGCCTTGGAGTTGGAGTCGCAGATCGGGCGCATCGCGGTGGGTATGAACGCGGACCTCGTTCTCTGGTCCGGCGATCCCTTCAGCGTCTACAGCAAAGCAGATCTGGTCTTCATCGATGGGGCGGTGGCTTACGACCGTCACGGCGCCTCCGCGCAGCGTCTGACGGACTTCGAGTTGGGTCGGCCACAGAAGGAGGCTGCGCCATGAAGCGTCTGTGGTTTGCGCTGCTGTTCGTGGCGATGAGCGCTCGCGCCGAGACGCTTGCGATCGTTGGCGCAGAGGTGTGGACGAATGCGTCCGACGCGCCGATCAAGGACGCGACGATCGTAATCGCTGGGGGGCGCATCGTCTCGATTACATCCGGCGCACCGCCGCCCACCAATGCAAGAATCCTGCAGGCTGCCGGAGAAGTCGTCACGCCGCCGCTGGATGCGGCGGCGACTCAAATCGGTCTCGTCGAAGTGGCAAGCGCCAGCGACACGGATGACCGCGCGGTCAGCAGCGGTGCGCTCGGAGCGGCATTCGATGTGTCGATGGGCGTCGATGGCAACGATCTGACGGTGCAACAGGCGCGCGCCGCCGGTGTTGCGCATGCGATGGTCTTTCCCAGTCCGGCCTCCAACGGTATTTTTGCGGGCAGGGGCGCGCGCCTTGATTTGTCGCACCATGGAGACGTCGTAGCGCAGGCGCGCGTGGCGATGTTCGTGACGGCCGGCGGGGCGGCCGCCAAAGCTGCCGGCGGTTCGCGTGCCGCGATGTGGGGGTTGTTGCGCACGTCGTTGGACGAGGCGCGCGGTCTACGTGGCCCGACAAATCCCTTCAAACCGCGCGATCAATTGCAAAACCACGCGGATCTCGAGGCCTTGATGCCGGTGCTCGAGCGGCGCATGCCGCTCGCCGTCGTCGCAAATCGCGAGGCCGACATCCGTCAGGCCATCTCCATTGGACAGACCCAAGGCATTTCCATCGTGATCGTCGGCGGTGCGGAAGCCTGGCGCGTGCCGGATCTGTTGGCGGCGAGCCATGTGCCCGTGATCCTTGATCCTCTCGATGAGCTGCCCGTGAGTTTCGATGTGCTCGGCGCCCGACGCGACAACGCCGCATTGCTGGCGCGGGCGGGTGTCTTGATCTCTTTCATGGTGTCGGGCCAGGGCATTTACCTGAGTTACAACTTAGGTCCGGCCTTGCGCGAAGGTGCCGGCATCGCGGTGGCGAACGGCTTGCCGTACGCACAGGCGATCCGCGCGATCACGCAATCCGCGGGCCGCATTTGGGGTGACCCGGCCGCCGCGGGAAAGCCGGGAATCGCGGGAACGCTGGTGCCGGGCGCGGCGGCGGATCTGGTGATCTGGGATGCAGATCCGCTGGAGCCATCGAGCGCACCCGCGGTGGTGATGTTAGGCGGACGTGAGATCTCGCTGCAAACCCGGCAGACGCTGCTGCGCGATCGCTATCGACCGCCAGCCGCCACCCCCATGGCGGCGCCTCGCTCTCCATGAGATTCGCGCTTGGCGTAGGATGGATTCTGATCGCCGGGGTGGCCCATGCCGCGGTGGGCGCGCTGCCGCTTGAGCCCGCACGGCACATCGACATCGATACCGACGAGGGGACCTGGCTGTCGCCGGATTTGTCGCCGGACGACGGGTCCATCGTATTCGAGATGCTGGGCGATCTGTATCGCATCCCGCCTCAGGGCGGCGAGGCACAGGCGCTCACCCGCGGCATGGCCTTCGATTCGCAGCCGGTGTTCTCGCCCGACGGCCGCGACATCGCCTTCATCAGCGACCGGTCGGGTTCGGAAAACATCTGGGTCATCGCGGGCGACGGCAGCAACCCGCGGCAGCTCACCGACCTCGACGAAGACTCGGTGTTCGCATCGCCGGTGTGGAGCGCGGACGGCAGATCGATTTTCGTCTCCCGGTATAGAGCTGCGAACAATGGCTTCGAATTATGGCGGTACGCGGTGGACAGCGGCGCGGGCGAGTTGGTGATTCCGATCAAGGCCGCGCCGGGTCAGCCGCGCGAGGCCTGGTCGAGCGTGCTCGGCGCTTTTCCATCCGCCGATGGTCGGTTCCTGTATTTTGCCCGCCATGTCGGGGCCAACGATTTCGACCGTCTACCCGAATGGACCATCGAGCGGCGCGACCTTGGCTCCGGCAAGGACGAGGTCTTGGTGTCGGCGCCGCGCAGCCCGCGCCCCGACTTGCTGTTGGGCACGGCCTTTCGTCCCGCGGTGTCGCATGACGGTAGCCTTCTGATCTACGGGGCGCGTGACCGGGGACTGACGGGCTTACGCATCCTCGACCTGCAGACTCATGCCGATCGCTGGCTCAAATTTCCAATCCAGCAGGATGAATTGCAGGCCTCGGGCTGGCGCGACCTGTTGCCGCGCCACGTTTTCAGCCGCGATGATCGGGCCGTGATCGTCAATCTCGGCGGCAAGATCGTTCGCATCGACATCGCGAGCGGCAGCGAGACCGTGATTCCATTCCGGGTTCGGCAGAGTGTGGATCTCGGCCCCTCGACCCGTCAGGACGTGCGCCAAGAGACGGGTCCGGTGCGGGCACGCATCATTCAAACTCCCGTGCCATCGCCCGATGGCCGACAAATGGCTTTCTCGGCGCTCGGATCGATTTACGCGATGCGCCTTAAGCCGCATGCGCGTCCTCGGCGGATCACGGACGGATTTCAGCCGAGCTGGTCGCCCGATGGAAAACGGCTGACCTTCGTGCGCTGGAATGCCCGCGACGGCGGCGAGGTGTGGATGGTCGCGGCAGCCGGCGAACCGGCGCCCGGCGCACCAGTGCGCATCAGCCAGACCTCAGCCTATTACACGACGCCGGTCTTCACCCCGGACGGAACGCAAATCCTCGCGCTGCGCTCGAGCAATGCGGTGCGTATGCACAGCTATATGGAATACGGGGCTTTGCGCTCGTGTGAATTGGTGCGATTGCCGGCGACACCGCCCATCGCGCCTGGCGCCGCGCGGGTAGTGACGCAGGGCATGATGGGCGGCACGCCGCACTTTGGAACGGACTCCAAGAGTGTGTACCTGCTCTTTGACGATGGCCTTCATGAGGCGCGTCTCGACGGCTCGGGCCACCGCCTGCTCGTGAAGGTCACCGGGCCCGGTTGGTACTTTGTCGACGGCCGTGCGCCGGCGGATGATCTGCGGGTCAGCCCGGATGGTCACTGGGTGTTGGCGCAGATCGCACAGCAGCTGCATTTGCTGAAGATGCCCCCACCGGGCACCACCATCGACATTGCGCAGGCGGGCGCCTCCCACCGTCAACTGACTGACGCTGGTGCCGATTTCTTCGCGTGGGGGAACGGCGGCCGCAGTATCACCTGGGCCTTGGGCTCGACTTTTTACCGGCGCTCGCTCGCCGCCGCCGGCCCAACCGACGCCTTCAAGGCCGTGGTCGAATTACCCCGCGCAGGTGTTCGCGGCAATCTTCTGCTGCGCGGTGCTACGCTCATTACCGAGCGCGGCGGCGAAGTGATTCCCGATGCCGACTTGCTGATCGTGAATGATCGCATCGTCGCCTTGGGCCCGCGCGGCCGCGTTAAAATTCCGGCGCGTACCAAGATATGGGCGGTGCCGGGCAAGTGGATCGTGCCGGGATTCATCGACACGCATGATCATATGGCCGACATCCGGCGAGGCATTCTCGATTTTGACAGCTGGGGACCGCTCGCCAATCTCGCTTATGGAGTGACCACGGCCTTCGATCCGTCACCCTTGAGCATCGACATGCTGGCCTATCAGGATGCCGTCGATGCCGGTCTGATGCCGGGGTCGCGCATCGCGCAGACCGGCACGGCAATTTTTTCATTCAATGAATTTCAGTCGTACGCTCAGGTGCGGGCGGTGCTCGGTCGCTATCGCGACGATTATCGCGTCGGCAATCTCAAGATGTACCGCAGCGGCAATCGCCGGGTGCGACAGTGGATCGCGATGGCGGCGCGCGAGCTGGGACTGCAGCCGACCACCGAAGGGGCCTTGTCGATGAAGCTCGACATGACCCAGATCATCGATGGCTATGCGGGCAACGAGCATGCGCTGACGGCCGTGCCGCTGTATGCGGACATGGTGAGTCTCATGGCGAGGAGCGGCGTCGAGTGGACGACGACGCTGCAGATCACCAATGGCGGACCGGAGGGCCAGGACTATTTCATCGTGCGCGATCACCCGGCGGATGATCCGAAATTGAACCGCTTTGCGCCGCGGTTTGTGGTCGACATGAAGACGCGTGTGCGCACGTTTCGGGAACTCGGCGAATATCTGTTTCCGCGCGTGGCCTCGAGCGTGGCGGCGGTGCAGCGCGCCGGCGGGTTGATCGGAATCGGCTCGCACGGCGAGATGCCGGGGCTGGGCTTTCACTGGGAACTGCAGGCGCATGCCATGGGCGGCATGACACCGGCCGAGGTCCTGCGCGCCGGAACGATCGGCTCGGCCGCGGCGATCGGGCGTGCCGCTGAATTCGGCAGCCTCGAGCCGGGAAAATTCGCCGACCTCGTCATTCTGGATCGCGATCCGCTCACGGACATCGCCAACACCCTGGCGATTGATGCCGTCGTGCTGGGGGGACGAATTCGCGACGGACGCACCATGGATGAGCAGTGGCCGCAGGCGCGTGCACTGCCGCGGCGCTGGTATTGCGACGATCGTCCGCCCGGTACGCGTGATCCTTGTGCACCGGCGCAATAGCAGGAAATCGCTGGCCCAGTTGCGATGACATGCGACCCTTTCACTTAGGCGCTGTGCGCGAGCGCGGCTTAGCATCCTTTGCATAGCGAAGAATTCGTGCCGAACGTCGCGCGAACAGGGGTATCAATTGAAAACATCGGGTCTGCTTGCTTTCAATACGGGTCTTGCGCTGCTCTGCATGAGCCCGCAAGTGTTCGGGGCGGATGCATCCGATCCGTCCGACGCGCTCGAGACGACCCGTACCGAGGTCAATGGAATTCAGACGATCATCGTCACCGCGAAACGCTACGTGCCGGAGGCCAGCATCTCCGCCAACAAGAGCGACATCCCGCTCATTGAAACGCCTCAATCGGTGTCGGTCATCACGCGTGACCAGATCGACTTGTTGAATTTCGTCGATTCGCAGCAGGCCGTGCGCTACGCCGCGGGTGTGGAAGGCGAAAACTACGGACCCGACCTGCGCTATGATTTCTTGACCGTGCGCGGCTTCACGCCGAAGCAATACATCGACGGCCTGGCCGCGCCCATTTCAACCACGATCTACAGTGTCGGCTTGGACCTGTATGGATTTCAGTCGTTCGACATCCTCAAAGGGCCGGCGTCGGTCCTGTATGGCAATGCGCCGCCGGGTGGCATTTACGATCAGATCAGCCGCCGCGCATCGAGCGTGCCCAGCGGTGAAATGGGGATCAAATATGGGTCGTATGATTTCAAGGAGGTCTTTGGAACGGTGACGGGGCCGCTGGGCGAGGAGGTCTCTGCCCGGTTCACGGCGATGTATCGCGATCAAGATGCGGAACGCGACCTGGTCAATTCGAAGCGTTTTTTTGCAGCGCCCACACTTACTTGGAAGATCGATCCCAATACCAGCCTGACCGGCCTGTTTTATTATCAGCACGACGAAGTGGACGGTGATACGAATGGATTCTTGCCGGTGTATGGCACGTTGCTGCCGAACCCCATCGGCAGGGTGAGCCCGCACGTCAACCTCGGCGACCCGAATAATGTCTACAAGCGTCAGCAGTTCGGCGCAGGCTGGGATTTCTCGCACGACTTCAGCGACATGATCGGCTTTCACTCGGATGCCAAGTGGACCCGCTATCGGGAGCGGACGCCCATCGGTATTTATGGCGGCGGCGGTTTGACGAACATCACCGATCCGACGCTGCCGAGCTACTACCGCACGGTCCAACAATACAATTTCACTTATGCCGAGGATGTCGATAGCTTCGCTGCCGACAATCGCGTGGATCTGAAATTCTCATCCGGCCCCATAAACCACAAGATGATCGCCGGCGTGGACTATCGCAAAGTCGATAACGACGCGGCGTACGGCTTCATTTTTGCCAACACCATCGATCTTTTCAATCCGGTGCATTCGCCCGAGGCCACGCTCACCCCGGGCTATCCCACTCCCTTCAGCAACGAGTCTCTGAAGCAAACCGGCGGCTATCTTCAGGACCAGATGCAGTTCGGTGATCTGTATTTCATGGCGGGGGGGCGCTATGACGCGGTCAAGATCGTCAATGCGCTCGCAACGCCGGAGTCGGCGACGGATCAGCATGCGTTCACCTATCGCGCGGGCTTCAACTATGTGATGCCGAGTGGTGTGGCACCCTACATCAGTTATGCAACCTCCTTCGAACCGGTGCTCGGCACCGATTCCGTGACCAATCAGGAATTCAAACCCAGCAAAGGCAAGCAGATCGAGGCGGGCGTCAAGTTCGATGCACGTGGCCTGGGCGACGGGGTCAAGTTGCTGGCGACCGCCGCGGTCTTTCAAATCAAGCAAACCAATGTCGTGAGCACGGAACCTTCGATCACGCCGGTGTTCGGCACGCAGAGCGGAGAAGTGGAGTCGAAGGGCGGCGAGATCGAGGTGGTCGCGCGCTTCTATGATCGCTGGTCGATCAATGGCTCCTACACGTATGACAAAACCGACGTGCTCGCGAGCTCGACCGCCGCGGAAGTCGGCTCGCCGCTGCCGACCACGCCGAAGAACAAGCTGTCGTTGTTCGTCGACTATACGCAGCAGACCGGTGCGCTGGGCGGCCTCGGGGGCGGCTTCGGCGGCCGTTATACCGGCAGCAGCGCGGGCTCCTTACCCGGTCCGTACAATGCGGTGGTTTACTTTGGGCAGTCCTCGACCTTGTTCGATGCGATGCTCCATTACGATACACCGGAGTGGCGGGTCGCCATCAATGGCTCGAACATATTCGGCCGGGAGTACGTCGCGCGTTGCTCGGGGTCCGCGGGCTGCACCTATGGTGCGGGCCGTCAGGTGATCGGTACGCTCACCCGTAAGTTCTGAAATGGGGTGCGCACGAGCGACATCGCCGTGGCGCCTGACGATGTGGAAGTCCGTTGGCGCAGGCGGAAGCGAACGTGAATAAGCACACCTTGATCCGGATGTTCGCGCGCAAGCCGATCGATTCGTTAAAGCGCGAGGCGAGCACCGCGGGGCTGACGCGGACACTCGGACCCGTGCAGCTCATCTTGCTCGGCATTGGCTGCATTCTTGGCGCGGGCATTTACGTCATGCCCGGCAATGCCGCCGCCAACTTTGCCGGCCCGGCGGTCGTGTTGTCGTTTGTCATTGCTGGGATCGCGTGCGGACTCACGGGCCTGTGTTATGCCGAACTGGCTTCCGCCATACCGGTCTCTGGATCCGCCTACAATTATTGCTATGCAGCCATCGGCGAGATATTTGCCTGGTCGCTCGGCTGGATCCTGCTCCTGGATTACGGTTTGGCTGCGGCGTTGCTGGCAGTCGGATTCTCGGGCTACCTGACCAGTCTGGCGGCTGACTTTGGCGTCCACATCCCCGTAATGCTGTCGACTCCTTATGTGCTGGCTGAGCAATCTCCCGGCGGTTACGTGCTGGTGGTCAGCGGCGGGTGTAACGTCGTGGCAGCGCTCGCAGTAGGCGTGATCACCTGGGTGCTGATGCGAGGCGTATCCGCGTCGGCGCGCGTGAACGCGACCCTCGTCAGCATCAAAGTGGCGGTTCTGTTGATCTTCATTGCCGTGGGATTGAGCGCCATTGAGCCGCACAACTGGAGACCCTTTGTGCCGCCCAGCCAGGGTGGATTCACTTACGGTTGGGCCGGGATCATGCGCGCGGCGTCAGTGCTGTTCTTCGCCTACATCGGCTTTGAAACTGTGTCGACGGCTGCGGCGGAAACTCGCAACCCTCAGCGGGACCTGCCCATCGGGATCTTAGGATCCCTGACGATCTGCACGCTGCTCTATGTGATTGTCGCGCTGATACTCACCGGCATTGTTCCCTACCGAGAATTGGGTGTTCCAGACCCGATTGCGCTGGCGATCGACCGGACCGGTCACCCCGGCCTGTCGATTCTGGTCAAGTTCGGGGCGCTGACAGGCCTGTCATCGGTACTACTGGTGAACGGGTATGGACAGTCGCGCGTGACCTTTGCCATGGCGCGCGATGGATTGCTGCCCGAGATATTCAGCCGCCTGCATGCCGATTTCCGGACGCCCCATCTCGGCACGTTGGTGCTGGGGATCATTTCTGCTGCCTCTGCGGCGCTGCTGCCGTTGACCCTGCTGGGCGATCTGATCAGCCTCGGCACGGGTTTCAGTTTTGCCACGGTGGCACTGAGCGTGATGTGGCTCCGCTCGACGCAGCCCGATTTTCCACGACCTTTCAAGGTGCCGTTCGGAGGATTTCGCCTGGGACGTGTGTGGATAGGGTACGTACCCGTCGCGGCAATGCTGTTTTGCGGTCTGATGGTCTTCCCGGTTTTCATAGACATTGCCGGCAAGGCGCGGCACGGCCAACCGTTGCCGGCCGTGATCCTCCTGTGCTATGTGCTCGTCGGCGCGCTTATATACCTCGGCTATGGACTGAGGAAATCGCGGCTCGCACCAGAACTTCCGGCCAATCCGCTCAAGGAAGGTTCGCTGTGAGTGCACATTCAGATCGCTTCGCCCCGGCATCAGAGGCGGAGGTCACGCTGCTGGTTCACGAGAACCCGCTGGCCTGGGTTATCACTATGACGGGCGCCGATTTTCGTGCCACTCCACTGCCGCTGCGCCCGATTGTCGTGGGCGAAGATTCGTCGGTGAGTGCCTTCCAGGGTCATTTTGCGCGGTCCAATGATCACCACAACATGCTACGAGATCATCCTCGCGCGCTTCTGCTCTTCATGGGCGTCAACGGCTATGTATCACCCTCCTGTATGCATGACCGCACGCAAGCCCCGACATGGAACTATGCCGGCGCGCAGTTTCTGGTCGATATCGAGTTCATTGACGATGTCTCGGGTCGCGATGCCGTGCTGGAAGACCAGGTGAACGCCATGGAGGAGGGCCGCGAGAATGCGTGGAGCGCCGCGGAGATGGGCGCGCGCTACGCGATGTTGGCCAATCGCGTCGTGGCGTTTCGGGCGAACATCGTGCAGCGTCGTGTGAAACTCAAGCTCGGCCAGGATGAACGCGACGATGTCTATGCCGATATCTGCGCCGCAATGGATGCTGGGGGCAATCAAGATCTATGTACATGGATGAGGCGAGCCAACATCCATCGTACGGTGCGCTAGCCTGGTCCTCGGGTCGAGTTGAAAAGATACTTGGGAGGAATTTTTGCGCGCCTGTTTGCCGAAGTTTGGAAGTCGTAATAAGTCGCACAGGTTACCCATTTGAATAGCCGACGTTTAGGTCCCAAAAAAACCCAAATGTATTTTTCTCAGCAAGCACCACTCGGGGATGTGGCTCAGGCGTCCTGCTGCTGATCGGCAAGGGCGCGATCGACGATCGCGTTGGCCATCCAGATCATGGTGTCCTCGGCGGCCGCGCCGGCGACCCCGCAAACATCGCGCAGTACCAAGACAGCGTCGACGCCGAGGCAGACGGCGAGGCTGTTGACCAGGCTGCTGTAGCGGCCTTTCGGTAGCTGGTCGTGGATGGGTCGCAGTGCCGCCTCGATCCAGTCTAGACGGCGGCGGCCGCGCGCCGGGACAGCAGGCGCGCGGCCTATGGCGTTGGACCCTTGGTCCAGCGCCGCCCTGATCATCACCCGCAGTTCCGCCTCATGGGTCTGGGTCAGCCGGCACAACGCCACGGCCAGGGTCGCGATCCTGGCGTGTACGTCCGTGGAGGCATCAATCGCGGCGAACATCTCGTTCATCCTAGAGCGAAGGCCGTCCAGCGCGGCGTCCGCCAGCATGTGGTCTTGTGAGGTGAAATACCGATAGGCCGTGCGCTTGGAGATACCGGCGGCCAAAGCCGCTTCTTCGACCGTCGGCCGCCGCCCTTCGCGAATCAGTTGGATGGCAGAGGCCAGGATAGCGGTGCGAGTACGCGCCTTCTGGTTCGTGCGCCCGCCCTCAGGTGCTTGACCTAGTTCTTTCATGTCACTATAGTGCCATAACGCTACTGAAGTAGCGCCAAATTCAAGGAGTAACCCAATGTCCGTCCAAAGAGCGGCCGACCGCGTACGGCCTAAGTATCACATCCCGATCATGTTTACGGCCACGATCATGGCCCTAGCGGCTGTGGGGGGTGGAGTGGCTAAAGGGGAGGACCGCTGGTATCTCGCCGGCGCGGCGACCGGTTCCGACCTCAACGAGCCGCATCAGACCATCGCCAACGCGCCTGTTCCAGGCTCGACCCTTCATGTGACCAACGGCGTCGACCTTGGATGGGGCGGCCAGATAGCCGTGGGTCGGTCCCTGGGTCAACTGCGGCTGGAAGCGGAGGTGGGCCACACGGAGAACAAGTCCAAATCCTACACGGCCACCTCCCCGATCTCGATCACGCTGCCCCAAAAGGGTGACAACGACGCCACTCGCTATATGGCCAATGCCTACTATGACTTTCGGCCCGGGAGTCTGCCGTTGGATGTCTATGTGGGGTTCGGCGTGGGCGCCGCCGACGTCCGGGTCACGACATTCGCCGCGCCGGCCCGGGCGCCGTCCGCGCCGCCATCGCAGCTCATGGACTTCGATCAAACCGTCTTCGCCTATCAATTGATGGCCGGCCTGAGCCATCCCCTTAGCCGGCATCTGGCGTTTACAGCGCAGTACCGCTGGTTCGACGCAGGAACCATTACGGGCCGGGACTCTCGCGGCCAGCGCGCAACGCGGGATATCGCCGGTCATAACCTTGACGTGGGTCTGCGGTACGCCTTCTAGGCTGGCCGCGGCCTGCTCTGCACATGACATCTGGCGAAGACTCTGGCGGCCACCAGCCACCGGGGACCCGTTTTTCACACATGAGTGGTCCAGTCGCTCTCCAGAATCCGTTTTGAATCGGTGCGGGACAACACGCCTTACCGTCACTTGGGGATTTTCAATGCGCCAATTTTCCATCGCGGCCACGGCTGCGATTTTGCTGACCGCGGCACCGCACGTGCGGGCCGCCGACGGTCCCTACATCGCCGCGGGGTATGCCGTCACTGGATTTAAAACCTTGTGCGACGGCGATGCATGCGATCGGCACGACGGCGGTTTTCGCGCCGCCGCCGGCTGGGGGTTCGCCAAATACCTGACCGTGGAGGCGCTGTATCTGCACGCGGGCCACTTCGTCGCCGGCAACGTAACTTCGGACGGGATACCGTTTCACGGCACTGCGAAAGTGACCGGCTATGGCGGCACGGTCGGATTTGAAATCCCCTTACCCCACGGCCTTTCGCTCGGCGGACGCCTGGGCGGTGCCTCGATGAAGGCAGATTTTCGTCCGGGACCGGCTCCCGCCATCGCCGGCGAAATGACCACGACGCAACTCTTGGCCGGTGTCACCGCCCGCTGGCAGTTCGCGGATCACTGGAGCCTGCGCGCGGACTGGGACCACACGCGCGCTCGTATGAATCGCTTCGACGGCGACGTCAACGCCGGAACTATCGGCTTTCAATTCGGTTTCTAGGAGCTTCGCATGACTTTGGCTTTACAACGACTTGATACCGTCACGCGGCGCCTGGGGCGTGGATTTCGTTCAGCACTGGTATTCCTCGTCAGCAGCGCAATCATCGCCTGCAGCGGCAGAGCGGATCCGCCGCAACCGCTCGCTACGGTAGTCTCTCCCCCTCTGCCGGTCATCACGGCGCCGATGGTCACGCCGGTTGGCAACCAGACAGTGCAAGTCGGACAGAGCGCCACGTTCTCCGAAACGGCCTCGGGCACTGCGCCTCTTTCTTATCAGTGGCAAAAAAATGGCACGGCCATCGCAGGCGCCACCGGCGCGAGCTACACCACCCCGGCGACGGTCGCGGGCGACACGGGGGCGACATTTGTGGTCGTCGTCAGCAATTCAGCGGGCAGCGCGACCACGCCGGCCGCCACCCTGACCGTCACGGTGCCCGTCACGCTCAGCATCACGCAGCAGCCGGCCGATGTGGCCGTGACCGCCGGTACCTCCGCCACCTTCACCGTGGCCGCCACCTGCAGCAGCGGCCCGCTGACGATTCAGTGGCAGCGCGCGGCAGCGGGCACGTTCGCCGACATCGCCGGCGCGAGTGCCGCGACCTATGCGTTCACGACGGTGGCAGGCGACAACGGCGCGCAGTTCCGCGCTACCTTAAGTTGCAGCGGTCAGTCGACGGCGACCAGCAGCGTCGCGACCTTGACCGTCTCGGTGCCGAGCGCGCTGACGTTGCGCTACCTCGGCGAGCACACGCGCGACCCAGCCCGCATCAACCCGAGCGCGGTCGTGCGCGAACCGTCGGGCACGTATGCGTTCGTCAACGGCAACATGATCAAGCGACTGTCGGCCGACCAGTCGTCCATCACCTTCCTGACCGGTGTCAATGGCTCGGGTGCTGTCGACGGCGGCCCGACGGTCGCGTCGTTCAACACGCCCAAGGGCTTGACGATCGATCCGGCCGGCAACCTGTACGTCGCCGACACCGATAACTACACGATCCGCAAGGTCACGCCGGATGGCACCGTGTCGACGATCGCCGGACTCGCCAACGCCGGTGGCTCCGCCAACGGCACCGGATCCATTGCGCGCTTCTACATCCCGACCGGCATCGCGTTGGGTCCGGACGGCAACCTGTACGTGGTCGACTCGGGCAACAACAAGGTCCGGCGCGTCACGCCTGCGGGTGTGGTGACCGATGTCGCCGGCACCACCTTGGGCTTCACCAACGGACCTGCAGGCGCTGCGCAGTTCTACTCACCGTTCGGTGTGGCCGTGGCAGCCAACGGCGACGTGTTCGTCTCGGATACCGGCAACAACGTGATCCGGCGCATCTCGACCGCCGGCGTGGTCACGACGTTCGCCGGCAGCGGCTCGAACACCACGGTCAGTCCGCAAAACGGCACCGGCACCGCAGCCGACATCCCGAACCCGAACCACCTGGCCATCAGCGGCAACACGCTGTACGTCTACGACTCGGCCGGTCTGATCCGCGCGATCGACATCACGACGGCCGTCGTCACGACGTTCGCGGGCACGCCCAACAATCCAGGGCCGGGATATGTCGACGGCCTGCCCGGGCACGCCTATCTCGACAACACGCAGCAGAACGGCATCACGCCCACCGGCGACGGCGGCTTGATGATCGGCGATCGCCGCGTGCTGCGTATCACCGATGCGGCGGGCCGCGTGAGATCGATCGCGACCGACGTCTTCAACTTCTCGGGCAACACCAGCGACACCACCACCGGCGTGCTGGCGCAGTTGCCGTTCGCGCTGGCGATCAATCGGAGCAATTCGCTGTTCGTCGACCCGAGCGGTGGCGTCGTCGTGGCCGACAACGGTGCGCGGGCTATCCGCCGCGTCGACTCGACAGGCAACGTCACGCTGCTGGCCGGCTTGCCGGGATCGCCGGCCGGCGTGGTCGACGGCGTGCGCAACGAAGCCGTGTTCGCCAACGTCGGCGACTCGGTCACCGTGGCGCCCGACGGCACCATCTACACGTCGGACAACTACGGTGTGCGGCGCATCGCGACTGACGGCACGACGACGCTGTTCGCCGGTTCGAGCACGGATTTCGGCTATGTCGACGGCCCGGCTTCGGTCGCGCGTTTCAACGCGAACAGCGGCATGGCCGTGGCGCCGAACGGCGACCTGTTCGTTTCGGACTTCGGCAGCCAGACGATCCGCCGCGTCGACGCCGTCACCGGTGCGACAACGACCTATGCGGGCGCCTTCAACCGCTCGCGCATCGACGGCCCACTGGCCACCGCGGGCTTTCCAGCACCGGGACGACTCAACACGGCGCCCGACGGTTCGCTGTGGATCGCCGATGGCGGCTTCCTGCGTCACATCGCACTCGACGGCACGGTCACAAGCGTGCTGGGCTCGGTACGCACATTCGCGATCGATACCGACGGCACGATCTACATCGGTGCCATCGGCGGTTTGTACTCGATCCCGGCTGGCGTGACCTCGGGCGTCGTCACGCCGACCTTGCTGATCCCGGCTGGCACGCAACTCACCGTGAGCCCGGCGACGCCGACGACCGGCACGAACATCGCCGCGTTCGCACTGCTCGGCCACAAGCAGATCGTGATGATCGCGGACAGCCGCCTCGCGGTCGCTACGCTGCCGTGATGTCCTGGATGGTGCGTAGGCGTTGGCCTGGGCCGGGACGACGGGCGAATCGATTGCCTCGGTGAGTTCAAGTGCGGTCATACCGACGACGGGTGAACTTAAACGGACGATCGCGCGGCGCTACCGCGCGCACGGCAAATGGTCGGATCTCAGCGGGCAAACTTGACTAGACGACGAGAGGAGATGCGCGCATGGAGACTATGGGTATCGCCTTGTTTTCGGGCGCGGTTCTGGGGCTTTCGGTGGCGGCGCCGTTTGGGCCGATTTCACTGGTCTGTCTCCAGCGCAGCCTGACCAGTGGCCGCCGTCATGGCTTCCTGACTGGTTTCGGGGCCGCCACGGCCCATGCGATCTTCGCAACCATTGCGATCACCTGCGCCGGCGCCGCAGCGTTGTCCCTGGCTCAATGGAGTGGCGCGATCCGGCTATTTTCCGCGGCGATCCTGATGACGCTTGGCGTGCGCATTTTGTTTCGGCGCACCCCTACTTGCGATCTTCCCCGGGTTGGCAGCATGGGCCTGGCCGCTACCTACATGTCGACGGTCGGCCTCGCGCTGTCGAACCCGATGACAGTTCTGCCGTATCTCGCGATTGCGTCGGGCAGTACCGCGGCCGGCGCGAATCATCTGACCCTGTCCCCATGGTCGATCCCCGGTGTGCTACTGGGTGCGACCGGCTGGTACCTCGTTCTCAGCAGCGGTGTCATCCTACTGCGTGCCCGCTTCGGCAGTCGAATGATTCGGCACCTTAATCTCGTGGCGGGCGGCGCCCTCGTTGGCTTTGGCGCACTGGTCGGTGTCAGTTGACCAATCGCCGCTGTTCCTGGCTGGGGAGACATGAGTCTTGGTCATCAAGTTTCATACCGATCTAAGAGACGGATCAACTTCAGTCTCGACCAATTCGACCTAGGGAAACCCTCATAAAAATATCACGATAAATTCACGCCCGAAAACGCGACGCCTCCGCCGCTCGACCGCAGACTCGCCATCGTTCTCGAAGTTTGGGAGAGGACAACAGAGGACGAGTGAACCGTAACCCATACGGCACTCACCCCTGGTCGAGCACCGCTAATTCACTACAGGGGATAACCATGCAAATCGATCGTCGTCGGGTTCTTACGCTAGCTGTACTGACAGTTCCAGCAAGCCTGCTCCAGGCTCAACCGTTAGCCGAGGCGGAGCGAGATCAGATCGAACACACCGATCTCGCCGCGCAAAACGCAGGTATTATTCGCCGTCAGAACCTAGTGCAGAACGGCGGTGATGCCGCGGGCGCTGCTCAGTTCTTTGCTGAAGATACGCGCAACCATGGCGTGCCAGTAGGACGAAAAGGCGTGTTGCGGGTGTTGACGGATATTATCAACACGTTCCCCGATTGGCACACTCAGATCGAAGACCTCGCTGCGATCGGCGACGACGTAATCACTCGGGTCATTTCGACCGGCACGCACAAGGGGGTCGGCAAGATACCTGTAAATGGAGGTCTACTCGTCGGTGTGCCGCCTACAGGAAACACTTTCAAAGTCCAATCTATTCATTGGCACACGCTGAAGAATGGGCTCATCGTGGAGCATCGCGCCTCCCGTGACGATATTGGAATGATGCAGCAGCTCGGCCTTCTACCGGCGGTGAAACGCTATGACCTTCCGCAGAAATAAGGTACTCGGCTGGGCGGTAATAATATCGCTTGCCTTGATTGCGTTGTCACTCCAAAAGGTCTCCTGAGAAAGGGTGACGTGCCCTGATGGGCGAGGCCTATCGTTGCAACGAGCAACGCCATGCCGCAATGGCCGTGCCAATGACGGCGCCTCGATAGCGGCGGATGAACTTCTTGGCGCGATAGGCAAATGCACCGGCGTGGGCGCCGACCGGTTCACGGTCCAAGTAGTGCCTGAGATCGATGGCGAGTGCCGCTGCGGTCGCGTAGCGTTCAGCCGGTTTCTTGCGCAATGTCTTTCCAATGATGGCGTCCAGATCGCCGCGTAAGGCCTTGCGCGCATGCGTCGGTGCGATCTCCGAGGGTCTGGCAGGAATCTCTTCCAATGCGGCGCGGACACGTTCCGCGCGTGTTTTGGTTGCCCCTTCAAAGGGTAGGCGGCCCACCAGCAGGACGTGCAGCAAGACCCCCAGTTGGTAGACGTCGATCGCCGTCGATGGCGGATCGCCGAGGATCTGCTCCGGCGCCGCATAGTCAAGGGTCAAGGCGATCTCCTCGATACGGGTCGCCTGCGGCTGATCCACGGATGCCAACTCGTTGCCGATCAGTTTGGCGATGCCGAAATCGAGCAGTTTCACCGTACCGTCGGGTGTGACCAGCACATTGGATGGCTTGATGTCCCGATGCACGATGAGATTGGTGTGCGCATGCGCCACCGCCGCGAGCAGGTCCAAAAATAGGCGGACGCGGCGTTCTATCCCCAGTGAATGCGCGTCGCAGAATTGATCGATCGGCTCGCCTTTGACGTATTCGAGCACCAGGTAGGGCTGGCCGTCCGGCATCACCCCCGCATCGATGAGACGCGCGATGTTCGAATGCGTCAGGCGTGCCAGCATGCGTCCTTCGCGACGAAAGCGATCGAGAGCATTCGTGGCCTGCGACGTCAGGTCGAGAAACTTGACTGCGAAAGACCCTTTGAAGTGGCCATCGCTGCGCTCCGCCAACCACACTTCGCCCATCCCGCCCCTACCCAGCAGCGATTCGATGGTGTAGGCGCCCACCCGCTGATTGATTCTCGAGGGCCTTTCGGACGGCAGACGGAACGGCTGGTTGAGGAAGTCAGCCGTCTCGATATCGCGCTGCTCTCGGAGCACTGCGCGCAGCGGTGCTGCGATGTTGGGGTGATCGAGCGCGAGTTGCGAAAGCCAACCATCCAGATTCTCGACGGCGATGTCTTGCGCCTGCTCCAAGAACGGATAGACCCGGATCCAAGTGTCTCGATTCAGTTGCATCGTTGCTGAACTTGGGTTTCCGGCGCCCGCGAGCGAGCGCCGCAGTTTTGTTCGACGTGGCCTGCATGATTGGCGTGCGCGCGGAGCTGGAGAGGGCGGCGCAACCGATAACTGCACGGGCGCAGGGGCGCTAGGGGTGGGAGTCCAGTGCTTTGGACAGAAAGGCGCGCGCGGTCTTCCAGCTGCGCTTGACGGTCTGTCCGGAGACGTCGAGAACTTGCGCAATCTCCTCGATGGTCAACCCGGCGAAGTAGCGCATCTCCACGATGCGAAATGCGCGCTCGTCGATGTGTTCGAGCTGTTTCAATGCCAGATGCAGCGCTTCGAAGTCGGGCTCCTTGGAAACCGCATTGTAATCCGCCCCCGAGAGGGTCACGTGGGTCACGTCCGCGCCGCGCTTCTGGGCTTTTCTGTTGCGCACGAAGTCGATGATGACGCTGTGCATGATTGCGCTCGAATAGGCAAAGAAATCGCGACGATCGCGCATTGACTCTATCCGCTGGTCGGTCAGTCGCAGGTAGGCTTCGTGGACCAAACTGGGCGCGTCGAGATGGGTCTGCTGCCCGCCCGCAAGCCGGTGGCTCGCCAATCGCATCAACTCCGCGTACACCTGGGTGAAAAGCGCCGACCGGGCCTCCGAATTGCCGTCCCGCAGCTCGCTCAGCAGTATGGTGATGTTCTTCATGAAAGTTCGCCGGGGACCCCGGTTGGGTCCCAAAACCGACGATTCTTGATTGTGCGACGCATTCGCGCAAGTAGTGCATGGGCCGTCGACGGATGCCGAGATCGGGAGTCTGCGACCGCACGAGCTTAGCCCATGATCGCGATGAGATGATCCATGATCCTGGGCCAACCGGCCGAGTTGCCGACGATCGGCACCAAGAACCCTGAGCGGGGGGCTGCAAATGCCACAGCGATGCCGAAGTAGAACCACCGATCAGTGCCGATTGCCGGTCTCACGGCGGCGGCCAAGGGTGCCGCGGCCGAAAAGGTGGCGGTAGATGGGTTAGAATTCATGGTACACCCCGTGATCGGAACTCCGGCGAGTGTGTGGTCCGCCCCCGTGAAGATCGCGTTTTGCGGCATGAATTTGTGGTGATTTTTCTCTGAGGGATTTCCTAGGGTGACGTTGCAGAGGCCGAGTTGATCTATCTCTTTGACCGGTACGAACTAGACGACGACAACTTGTGTTTGAGCCGGGATGGACAGCGACTTGCGCTGGAGCCCAGAGCCTTCGCCGTTTTGCTCGTGATGGTCCGCAGTCAGGGTCGACTGCTCAAGAAGGACGCGATTCTCGAGGCCGTCTGGCAGAAAACGGTCGTCGAGGAAAGCAGCCTGAGCCGCGCCGTCGCCTTGCTTCGCAAACAGCTGGGTGACGATCCGCGCCGGCCGAGATTCATCGAAACCGTGCCCACCCTCGGGTATCGGTTCATTGCGGAAGTTCGGCAGTCAAGCCAGCCGCTGCCCAGCGCCTCGGCGGCAGCGCTTCCGCCGCCGTCGCCATCGCCATCACTGTCGGCGCCATCACCCCCGTCGACACCCGAATCGCCAACCGGCCCAGCGCCGTTCTCCGGGCCCGCACCAACCCGCCGTGGTGTGCCGCGCGGTAAGATTTTCGTTGCAGGGGTGTTAGCCGGCGTGTTCGTGCTCCTGGCGGCAACGGCGGCGATGCTGTTTGCCGTCCGTCAGCGCTCGGTGCCGCCGCAGAAAAGATTGATCGTGCTCGCCGAGTTCGACAACTCGACCGGCGAAGCGGTGTTCGATGGCACCCTGCGGCAAGGGTTGACGGTGCAACTGGAGCAGTCGCCGCTGCTCAGTCTTCTCTCGGAGCGACGGATCGCATCGGTGCTCAAACTCATGGGGCAGGATTCTGATGCGCGTCTGACGCCTGCTCTGGCGCGCGAGGTCTGCGGCAGAACGGGCAGTTTCGCCGTGCTGGATGGCTCCATCGCGAAGCTTGGCACTCAATATGTCGTCGGCTTGCGCGCCACCCAGTGCGCGACGGGAGAGGTGCTGGATACTGAGCAGGTCCAGGCTGAACGCAAGGAGGAGATATTGCGGACGCTGGGTCAAATGGCCTCGAGCTCTCGCACCCGCCTCGGTGAGTCGCTGAATTCGATCTCGAGCCATGACATGCCGCTCGAAGAGGCGACCACCTCGTCCCTCGAGGCGCTCAAGGCGTACAGCGACGCCCATCGCGTGCAGAACACGCAGGGCAGTGCGGCTGCCATCCCGGCTTTTCAGCAGGCCATTGCGCTCGACCCGCAGTTCGCGCTCGCGCACGCCATGCTCGGGCGCATGTACGGCGACCTTGGGCAGGAAACGCTCTCGGCCGAGAGTACGGTGCAGGCTTATCAATTTCGCAATCGAGCCAGCGAGCGCGAGCGCTCCTTGATCATCGCGGCCTACCAGACACAGGTGACGGGCAACCTCGAGCTGGCCGAAGCCACATGCAAGGCGTGGGCGCAGAACTATCCGCGTGATGAGGCCGCCCTGGGATTTCAAGCGGGATTGATTCTGCGAGTTTTCGGCCGCTATGCCGACGCGGCTGCCATCGCGCGACGCGTGGTGGAGTTTGAGCCCGATTTTGCCATGGGGTATCACCTGTTCGTGATCAACCTCATCTCGCTCGGCCGATTCACGGAGGCGCAAGCTGCACTGGAGCGCGCGGCTGCGCACCATCTCGAGATGCCGCAGTATTTGGCGGACCGCTATCGGTTGGCGTTTATAAGCCGCAATGAGCCTGAAATGAAACGCTTGGCCGCACTCGCGTGGCAGATGCCGTCCGCACCGGGATTCGTCGCCGGCGCCGAGGCATCGGTCCTGGCGTTCGCAGGGCGCAATGACGAAGCGCGGGACGTCGCACAACGCGCAGTGACTCTGGCCTTGCAGTTGGGCCGGCGCGACGCTGCGGCGCGCCTCGAAGCCGCAGCGGCGGTGCGCGAGGCGCTGCTCGATAATGTGGCGGAAGCGACGCGCCACGCAACTGCGGCGCTTGGACTGTCCAACGGCAGGGATGCCGAGTACGGCGCCGCCTTGGCGCTGGCGCTGGTGGGCGACTCGGAAACGGCGACGCGGCTCGCGCAGGACTTGGAACAGCGCCTGCCGGAGGATACGGCCGTGCGATTCCACTACACGCCCGCGATACGTGCGCAGATCGCGTTGAATCGCGGTGATGGCGCAGCGGCTCTGCAGCTTCTCAAGGCGAATTCTCTCTACGAACTCGGCAGTCCACCGAGTAATTTCACGGCGTATTATGGCGTGATGTATCCGGTGTTCGTTCGCGGACGGGTATATTTGGCGTTGAGGCGCGGGGTCGAAGCGGCACAGGAGTTTCAAAAGATTCTGGATCATCCGGCCATCGTCGTCAGTGATCCGATTTATTCGCTGACGCGTCTCGAGTTGGGCCGGGCATTTGCGCTATCAGGGGAGAGTCTCAAGGCGAAGGCAGCCTATGCTGGTTTTTTCGCGGCGTGGAAGAATGCCGATGCGAAGCAACCGCTCCTCGAGGCGGCGCAAGCCGAGTACGCGAGGCTGTGAGGCGCTTGCTCGGACCATTGACCGTCAGCCTCGCCACGCTGACGCCGGCTCTGCCCCCGGCACACCTCAAAGTCTCTGTTTCGCCGCATCCGCGCGTTTCTGCGCGCCGACGACGATCTGGGAAAATCGAGGTTCGTTGCGCAGCGCCCGCAAATCCTCGTTGGTCTTTAGTCCTTCTGGGTCTGCGAAGCCATGCTGGACCGCGCGCTCGAGATAGTCGAGGGCATCGTTGGAGTGTCCGCTGACCGCAGCCATGCACGCAAAGTTGTACCAGGCAAGCCGTACATCCGCTTTTGGCAGCCGCTCAATATGGTCAATCGTACTTAAATAGAGTGCTTGAGCCTGCGCGTAGCGGCCTAAGCGAGACATTGACTCGGCGAGGCGTAACAGGGTCTCTTGGGTGTCCTGATGCTGCGGACCCAGTACCCGAAGTTGCGCGTCGAAGGACTGCTGAGCGAGTTCCAATGCTTCCTGCGGACGTTCTTTCTCCAGGAGGATCGATGCCAGCAATGTCTTGGAGGCCATGATGTCTGGATCATCGGTATCGAGCATGCGCTTTTGCTGTTCGAGAGTTTTGGTGAGAAGTTTCTCTGCTTCGGCAAAGCGCTTTTCTTTGGCCAGCACATCCGCCAAGTTGTACTGAGCAAACAAGACATCCATGTTGTCGGGTCCAAGAACCTTCTGCCGTGTGTCGAGGATCTTGCGAAAAATGGTCTCCGCTTCGTTATTGTGATGCTCACTGGAAAGTACACTGGCCAAGCCCTCTTCGGCACGCGTGGTGACTGGGTGCTCGGGACCGACCACGCGCAGCGCCGTCGCAACGGCCTCGCGATACAGGGCCTCGGCTTCGGCCTTGCGGCTCGAGTCCCGGAGCACCGTGTTGGCCAGCATGGTAAGAGTGCTGACCGTGTCGGGATGTTCGGCCCCAAGTATGCGACGTTCAATGGCTAACGCCTCCTTTTGCATGATCTCGGCCTCCTCGTACCGGCCTTGTTCCTCAAGCATGTTGGCGAAATTATGCATGGTGCCTAAAATGTACGGATGGTCGGCTCCCAGCGAGCGACGTTCGGTCTCCAGCAGCTGATGAAAAATCCTCTCGGCCTCATCGAAGTGGCCATCTCCTTTTAGGGCAGTCGCCAAAGTATTCATAGAGCGGAGAGTTTTAATGTTATCGGAGCCAAGCAGCCTTGATTCGCCTGCGGTGGCTTCGCGTGCGAGGGTCGCTGCCTCGGCATTGTGCCCCTGGCGAACCAGAGAAAGCGCGAGGGCGCCCTTGGTCTCGAGCGTTGAGAGATTGTCGGGACCCAGAACGCGAGTCTGCAAAGCGATGGTCTGCCGAAGCAAAGTATCCGCCTCCGTCTCACGGCCCTCGCGTGACAAGATGACTCCTAGGAGGCTCATGAACTCGAGCGTTTTCGGATCGTCGGAACCCAGCAACTGACGCCGGCTCTGCAGCGCGCGCTCAGCCAGGTCGCGTGCGCGCGAATACAGTCCAAGCCCTAGGTAGGTCTCCGCCATGACTCCCATAAGCTGGGATTGAACGCTCGAATCCAGGCCCACGCCCGCTGCAATTTCACCGGCCGATTTATCAAGGATCTCGCGGGCAGTGACCGTGTCTCCGCGGGACTCGCTGGGGTCCGATACCTTGAACATATTGGTCATGAAGTCGGTGATGCGGTCGGCGCGGTCGCGCTGCTGCCGAACATTCCGCAGCTGGATCGTTTGGGCGACGGCAAAGGACAGAAGGAGCAATAGACCCGCTGCAGCGACGCTTACTCCCAAGCGATACCGGCGGATGTATTTCTTCGCGCGATAGCTATAGCTCGGTACCCGGGCAGATACCGGCAGACTGCCCAGGTAGTTGCCGATGTCCGCAGCCAAGGCCGAAGGCGTGGCGTATCGCCGGCCGCGATCGTTTTCGAGGGCCTTGAGGGTGATGGCGTCCAAGTCGCCCCGCAGCTGCCGTATGAGTGGCAGGATTGCCGTGCTTCGGCTTTGCGCCGTGAGTTCGGTGTCTTCACCCAGCGTCCGCAGCCGGGTACTTGGTCGTGGCGGGTCCGATTCGTGCATACGATGCAACGATTCACGCGAGCCAATGTTTTTCAGATCGAAGGGCAGTGCCCCGACCAACAACTCGTAAAGCACCACACCAAGCGAGTACACATCGCTGCGCGTGTCGATATCCTCACCACTGAGACCCGACTGTTCCGGGCTGATGTAGCCTATCGTACCGATCACCGCTCCCACCTGGGTGAACATGGCTTTCAAGTCCAAGCTCCGCGAGATATCTCTGGCAACGCCGAAGTCGATGATTTGCGGCATGGGTTTTCCGTCCACTGCCGTTACCAGGATGTTGGAAGGCTTTAGATCGCGATGAAGGACCGCTTTTTGATGAGCGTGTTGGACGCCTTCGCAAACCTGCTGGAAGAGTTTCAGCCGTTCGGCAAGCGCTAGCTTGTGGCGATCGCAATACTCGGTGATCGGGCAGCCATCGACGTACTCCATGACGAGGTATGGCTGTCCCGACGGTGCCGTGCCCGCGTCGAAGATTTTGGCAATTGCGGGGTGATTCATCAGTGCCAGTGATTGGCGCTCTGAAAAAAATCGTTGTGCAACCTGTGGGTCGTACAAAGCCGCGCGGATCAATTTAATGGCTACCTGGCGGCGCACCGGTTCGGTCTGTTCGGCCAACCACACCTGGCCCATACCTCCCACGCCGAGTTCACGTACCAGCCTGTAGGGTCCGATGGATCGCGAAGGCGCTCCAACGCCGCCGAGAGCGGCCGGCCATTCAGGTACGGAGAGGCGATCATCTCGGTCGTACGCGGCGATCAGTGAGTCGATCTCCGATCGTAGCTCCTGATCTTCGGCGCACGCCTCATCCAGAAATGCCTGCTGTTCGTCGGCCTCGTACTCGAGTGCGGTGCCGAGGATCTCCTTAATTTTCGACCATCGATCAGGGGTCATCATGACTTTCATTGCCCAGTCCATCGGAGCTTGGCACTCGTCGCCTCCGCATACCTATGCCTGTGAACTACGTATCCCCACTCATAGGACTTTTTCATCATACCGGAATCGTCCCAAATTGCCGCGTAGAACGGCGTTGCCGGGACTGCATGTAGATATTTGACGGCGAGGCCTGCTGGCCATCCAGGGGCCTATGCCGATTTCTTCGCAGCGGGGAACTGCGCCGATGCGAAGGGTGGATGCGATTTTTTGATTTCGAAAATCTCTCCTGCGGTTTGTTCCTTTCGACACCTCTTTTTTCGTTTCTGTAAGTGGCGCCATTGCCAAGAATCTGGGGTGTTCTGGAATTATGTTGCCTATTCGCGGTTTTCTGGCGGGGGTTTGTGCATTCTCGTTGATTGGCATCCTAGTTGTGGCCCCCGCGCATGCCGATGACCTGGCCGACCTCAAAGCGCAGATTCAATTGTTGAACGAGCGGATCGCCCATCTCGAGGCAACGACGGCAGTACCGGCACCGGCAACATCGGCAACATCGGCAACATCCGCAACACCGGCAACACCGGCAACACCTCCGACACCGGCGAATGGACTGAAGTCAGACCTTGCCGGCGTTGTTCTCAACGACGTAGGGGGGACGAAGCCCGACCTCGTGAGCATAGCCCAGGCGCCCGGCTGGAATCTGGTTCATGATGGCAAAACGAATATCTCGCTCTACGGCAAGGTCGACGTCACCCTGGCCACCATGAACAATGAAGATGCCGCGGGCAACCGGCGCACCGGGTCGGTGGTGTCATGGATGAGTGGAAACCGCTGGGGCATTCACGGCTCGCGCCTGATAGACAAAGACAGCGGCACCTACGTGATCACCACGCTGGAGAGCGAATTTGAGTCCTCCACCGGCAATCTGGCCACCTCCAATGTATTGTTCAACCGCGATGCATGGCTGGGCATAGAAAGCAAAACCATCGGCAAGCTCACCATCGGCCGCCAGAATACGCTGGCACGCGATTTCATACAGACGTGGGGCGATGCCTTTGGCGCCGCCAAAGTCGATACCAGCGAAGCCGGTTGGTCTAACAACGCCAACATAGAGCAATTGATTTACTACGGCGGCGGTTCTGATGGAGTTCGCAACGACGGCTCCATTGTCTGGAAAAAGGCAGTTGGACCTTGGGTAGGGGGAGCCGGCTACGCGTTCGGTTTCGTGCAAAACGGTAATGGGCCGGCGACTGCGGCAGGGCAGTGGGCGAATGGAAGTTCGACAGCCGTGGCGCTTGCATACAACGCTGGTGCGTTCAATCTCAACAGTACGTATACCCACTACGTGGTGTCCAATTACGCCCACAACATCACGACGTTCGGCGGCAATTGCCAGTTCGGGTCCCTGGTGCTGTGGAAAGCCGGCTTAGCTCACGCCGTAGTCGCTCAGCCAATGGTCGGCTATCGCACCGACAATGCGTTCTCAACCTCGCTGGTGTTCACACCGAAGGGGAAGATGCGCTTTGTGCTCGGGTATATCGACATGGACTTGACGAATGCCGGATACAATTCCAGCGGCAATACCCTGCTGGTGACAGGCGACACCAGCGGCGTTACCTCGGCAGCCGATGGCGCAAGGAAGACCTACTACGGCGCAGCGTTCTACAAATTTGACTATCAGGTCGATGCGTATGTTGCTCTGGATCAGGTACGTCTCTCCGGTGGTTACAAACTGGCCTCCACCCACGGGCACGACAGCCAGACCGAGGCGGGTGTTGGATTGCGCTGGAGCTTCTAGCACTGCCAGATTCCAGCTGCATCCACTGCTCGAAACCGACGGAATGATGACTTCTATCCTCGAGAGTGGACATGCGGGTCCCCTGGCCGACGACCCGGCGAGTCCGCGTGTAGGTCCTGCATTGTTCTCTGCACGAGTCTCTCGGTATCTGACCGATCGTACCCGTGGCGCCTGGCCATCGATCCCCCTGAGCGTGAAACGTTTTCAGGGAACAATGTACCCATGAATATTCTATATAATCAATAGCTTAATGATTTATTGAGTCATGGTTTCGAGGTGCGCGAAAACAGTCGCCTCGCTTTTTTTTGGATCTCAGCGTGTTCTTCGAACAAAGGGCATGCAATTATCTAAGTGCTTGGTATGACCACATTCCTGCAACCGGCCGACGCGCCAACAACAGCCATAAATGAAAGGGAACACACTGCTCGAGGCTGCGATAAAGCCGCTTCTTGCCTATGCGCGCATTGGGGTCCTGTTGGCAGCATCGATTGTGTTGATGATGGCGACCTTTTTACTGTTGTCGCGCAACCTCGCAACATTGAATAACGCCGCACGCTGGGCCGCCCACACCGAACAGGTGCGCTTCCAACTCGCTCAGGTGTTGCAGTCCCTCATCGACCTGGGGAACGGTGTATATGGCTACGAGGTAACCCATGATCCGCGGGAGCTCGAACCGTCGCTGACGGCCGCCGCCGCCATTCCCGGCGAACTGTCAGCCCTTGAACAGATGACCGCCAACGAGGCTGCCGAGCGACCCTTGGTGGCGCAGTTGGTCGCTCTCGCCCGCCAACGTCAGTTGCAAGCTCAAGGACAGCGAGAACGGGCGCTTCGCGGAGACTTTACCGGCGTGCACGCGGCGATCTCGACGGGTGAGGGGAAGCGCATCATGGATTCGGCACGCCTCCTCGTTGCCCAACTGCAAGCTGCGGAAACCCGCATTCTGGAGTTGCATAATGAGAAAGCCCAACACGCACGCGAGGTGGTCGCATTTTTAAGTGTCATGAGAACCGCCCTCGCCATCGTGTTCCTGATCACCATTGCGGTCGTTACGGTGAGGCAAGCGGAGCGACAGCGCACGCTGCAGGATGAACTCGCACGAATTTTGCGCGAGGCCGATCAGCGCAAGGATGTGTTTTTAGCCACTCTGGCGCACGAACTGCGTAACCCCCTTGCGCCCATTCGTACCGCGACGCGGGTTCTCGAAACCCCCGGTATCACCCGAGCTGAGCTCGAACACAGCCGTCTCATCATTTCGCGCCAGGTCCGCCATATGGCGTCTCTGCTGGATGATCTGCTCGATATTTCGCGCATCACGCGCGGCGTCCTGATATTGAGAAAGGATCAAGTCGATCTTCGCAGTGCGTTGGAATCCGCCATCGAAACTGCGCAGCCGGCGATCAGTGCCAAACGACACGTTCTCCGGCGCGAATTACCGGAGGAGAGAATAACTTTGCAGGCCGATCCTGTTCGGTTGTGCCAGATCGTGGCAAACCTTCTTACCAATGCGGCCAAATACACGGATCCCGACGGTGAGATCACGCTTCGAGTGCACCGTGATGCAGAGTCGATTGTCATTTCTGTCCGCGACACCGGTATTGGCATTGCTCCCGACATGTTGCCCACCGTATTTGACATGTTCGCACAAGTCGATTCAGCTCGCGATCACTCAGAAGACGGGCTTGGCATCGGCCTCGCGTTGGTCAAGGGTTTCGTCGAACTACACGGCGGTCGAGTGGAGGCACGCAGCGCCGGACTTGAGCACGGCAGTGAGTTCATCGTGTATCTTCCCGCATCGATTACCCGCTCTGCGGCGCCAATGATTCCAGCAGATCCTGGTGTTGACGGCCCTCAGGCAACGGGACGAAGCGTGCTGGTCGCCGACGATAACTTGGATGGGGCCGAGATCATGGCGATGCTCCTGACGCAATCCGGATACCGGGTCCGCATCGCCCATACCGGCCTCGAAGCATTGGCGCTTGCCGCCGAGGAGCACCCTGATGTCGCCATTCTCGACATCGGTATGCCCGGCATGGACGGTTACTCGGTCGCTCAACGGATGCGCAGCGAAGCCTGGGGCGCGCGGATCTGCTTAATAGCCGTGACAGGATGGGGACAAGAGGGAGATAAACGCAAGGCGGAGGAGGCCGGGTTTGATCATCACCTCACGAAGCCAATGGATCCTGAGCGACTCGAGCGAATATTGTCGATGCGGACGGCGTGACTTGTGGCGGATCTGAAGGAACATCAATGGATCACCTCTATGTAGATGGGCGCCACTACGATCGGCTGTTCTCGCCGAGCGGTGACATCGAGTTCTTTGTGGATCAGGCGCGGACACTCAGTGGCCCGGTGCTGGAGTTGGCTTGCGGCACCGGTAGGATTCTCCAGCCCATTGCGGATGTCGGATTCGCAGCGACCGGGATCGATCTATCGCCGGGCATGCTGGCCGAGGCGCGCCGCAAAGCGCTGTCTGGTAGTTCCTCCGTGCGATATATCCAGGCCGACATCAGGAGTTTCTCCTTGGGCGAGCGCTTCGCCCTGATTTTCATCGCCGGAAACTCCATTTGTCACCTGCTCGACACCGATTCCTTCCAGGCGTGCATGGCGCGCGTGCGCGAGCATCTCGCTGCGAGAGGCCGGTTCATAGTCGACGTTTACGTGCCCAAACTGCAGTTCTTGCAGGTCGACCCGGAGGTCCGGCTGCCATTTTCGGAATACGACGACCCAGACGGGGCCGGACGAGTGGTGGTCACACAAACGTCTCGCTACGATGCGATTACGCAGATCAAATCAGTGAAGACATTCCACAAGTTTCCAGGTGAAACGCCAGAGGTGGAAGGCTCGCTCGAGTTGAAGATGTATTTTCCGCAAGAGCTGCAGGCGCTGCTGCACTATAACGGCCTGCGACTCCTGGCCGCCTATGGCGGGTACGACAAAACGCCTCTGGCCAACACGTCGGCGAAGCAAATCTATGTGATGGAAGCTGCCTGACACGTTGTTGCCGAAGAAATTGCGACTTTCGCTGCCTATACCAGCGCTCGCTGAGGTGCAGGTAGCGCTTGAGCGGGCCGTCGATGACGTCCGGGCTTTCCGGATTTGACCTGAAACGCATTATGCGGACGGGGACTGTCGCCAGCGTCGACAATCGCAAGTGGGAACTTGCCGGCATGGCCGGTGAGAGCGCGTCGGCCAACACCTTGAGATCGGTTTGCGAGCGCTTGAGGAGCTAAAATCCCAAGCGCGAGAGCGATTGCATTCTCGCAAGCTTCGGAGCTTCACCGAGGTTGCATTCCAATAAGGGCATGTCCGGGCCTGCCGATCCCCTATCCGGCTGTGCCGTGTTCCTGGCCGATTACTTCGTCAATCCGGTATTTCGGCGCGAGATCCTCCGAGTCCTCAATCGCGGCGAAGCGACCAACGCCCTGAAGCGCCTGATCTACACCGGCCGCGTCGCCGGCCATCAAGCCAAGAGCCAGGATGAAATGCAGGCCGTTGCCGATGCCTTAAGCCTGCTCGCCAACATCGTGATGGCCTGGAACACGGTGAAAATGCAGGCGATCTTCGATCGCTGGGCCCAGCGTCGCAGCGGTGCCATCCCGCCGGAATTGATTGCACGATGCGCTCCGACGCGTACCGAAGGCCTGAATATGCGCGGGGTATTCCAGTTTCTCATCGAGCAATACGCCGGCGCTTTGATGCCGTCCCGGCCGCCCATCCCGAAAACCTCGATTTTGGAGGCATAAATCTGCACTGGCGGTGCCGAAAAGCTCATGGTTCTAAGGGTAGCAGGAACGGTAATGAAAACCGCCACTTACGCGCGCCTGCTCAAAAACTCCCGGGAAATAGTGGGTGTTTCTACCGTCACTTTTGGAAGCAAAAATGAGCCGACCCCTACACGCTCGATTCGGGTCTGGTTCATCCGGCGATCCAGGTAGCTAAAACCCCTGCTTCTCCGACATCCAGTCTTGGTGCCGTATCGGCTGTTTCTTTTGGATAAGCTTACGTGCATGGCGCACATCTCGGGCCGCATCGATCCCGATAGCCCCGATCGGTACTGCACAATCATCCAGCGCCAGCCAACACGGACTCTCCATGGATCGTCCAGCGCGAGCGAATAGGTTCTTACCTCTCTCTGGGACACCAACAATCTGTATGTTCAGATTAAATTGGTCTGACCAGTTCCAAGGAACTTCATCGTAGACGACCTGCTGGCCCAGAGCGGCACGAGCTGTCGCTATGGCCTGGTTTTGGGCATTCGACCAACTTTCGCGTCTTACTCGAGCGCCGGTCAACCCACAGGGTTGACTGGCCACATCGCCGGCGGCAGAAATATTCGGAATCGACGTCCGGCCGGCCGCATCGACGACGATACCGTTCGTGACGGCGAGTCCACCGTCGATGGCCAAGCTCGTCTCGGGAACATTGCCGATGGCGACGAGCAACTGGTCGGCTACCACAGTAGTGCCGTCGGCGAGACTCAGCACTACCCCATCACACGCCTCTTCGGCTCTGAGGATCGCGGCATTCAACACTACTGAAACACCATTCTTTCTGTGCAATTCCGTAAGCCAAGCGGAGACCGGCGCGGGCACGGACCGAGCGCAAACCCGCTCTGCTGCCTCCAATATAGTGACGGCGATGCCTTGCTTTCGTGCGCTCGCGGCAACCTCCAATCCGATCCAGCCTCCTCCGACGATTATCAGGGTACTCGATGTCGCCAAGGCCGCGCGCAACCTAGCCGCGTCATCCAGAGTGCGCAAAAAGTGCACGCGGTGCGATGGTCCTTTCGGAAGCCAACTGGGTGATCGCGCACGACTTCCGGTCGTCAAAAAGAGGTGATCGTAGACCAATGAGCGCCCATCGGCGCATTCAAACCGGTTCGTCGTCGGACTCAGGGCGGTCACGGCAGTACCGAGCCACATCTCGATACACTTAGCCTCGGCCTGCTGCTGGTTCAATAGCGTGTTTTCTGTTTCTGGAATTTGCGGATCCAAGGCGCCTTTGGATAACGGTGGTCGTTCGTATGGCCGGTGCGGTTCATCACCAACGAGTACGACTCTCCCGTCGAAGCCTTCCGTCCGTAGCGTACGCGCTATCCATGCCCCCGATTGTCCGGCCCCAATAATCGCGAAAGTCGAGGCTTTGTCGAGCCGGCTCAAAGCGCGACCTCAATGCGGCCCCCGCTAACCCTGACGGGAAAATTGGGCACTCGCTCGGTTGCGGGCGCACATCGCGGCTCTCCAGAAGCGATATCGAATGTGCCTTGGTGAAGAGGACATTCAACGCAGCCGTCCTCGACGAAGCCATCGGAGAGGCGCGCTTGACCGTGCGTACAGAGGTCATGGAGCGCGTGGAAGACGCCATCTACAAGGAAGATAGCGAGCGGTCTTCCACCCGCGACGACGGCTGCCACTTCGTTCTCGCCGATTATGTCTATAGGCCCGACATCATACCACTGTGTCATCGAAGGCTCTTCATACCGGAATCGCGAGCAATGTCTGCACACGAGACGTGTCAAATACTGCCCGCTTTTGGGCGAATCGCCACGCCTGTTCTTCGCGCACTATCCGATCGTGATAGCGGCCGGTTTGATATACAAATGATTGCCCCGCTTGGTTTGACCTTATTACAACGTAGTTGCAGCTAAACTCGACGGAATCGGTCTCGGTTTTTTTGATCGTGAGTCCGGACAGGAAATGGCGATAAGTGGCCGGCGAGAATATATTCGCATTTCGAAGGGATATGACCCGGTCGCGGATCATGCGGCGATTTTCGCATCGCATGACCCCGACGGGCAGTCGCGCATCCTCATTTTCTTTGGGAATAATCTCATAGAGACATTCCTCCGTGAAGAACGCTGGCCAGTCCTCCAGACGATCTTCATCGATTGCAGAGATATACGCATCGAGAATTTCCTGAACTTCGAGCCTAACCAAGAGCGCCTCCATCCTCACGATGCGGCCTCCGCCGAAAATCCCATCAATTTCTCGTAACCGGTCCAAAAGCTACGGATGAGACTCTCGGTAATCAAAGTGTCCGACTCGTCCGGCTGGCCCTTGCCCATTTCGACGAAGGAGTTGGCGTCCCGGTCCGAGGCGGTCCCGTTCTGCACGAGTTCAGTGACTTCGGTATCTTCCATCGAGATGTATCCGGCAGGTCCGACTAGATTGGCCTGCTTGATGCGTAGTGCCCGTAGCTCCGGCGGATCATCCGCATACCCAAAAAAGTGAAATATGAGCTCAAAGTTATTGGGTCCCTTCGGCAATATCTGGCGTGCAGCGAGAGTGTTATGGATCTGTTGGATCACAAGCTGCGGGAATATTGGCTGGATATGATTGGTAGCGACGATGTCATACTCCGGCACTAAGGCGAGAATACTTTCGTCCTCAAGCCGGAAGTTCTGATCGTATGACCGAATTTTCTGATCTTTATAGGCGGCTTCAGTTCCTTCCTGATCTTTTATCGCCATGATGATGGAGTGCAGGCCAAGCTCACCGTCGCTCGCGCAGTGCGCCTTCATCCCCACCCGGAAAATGTTGAATGTCGTATGGAAAAGATGCAGTAGGCTCGCGTGGTATGGGTCTTTTACGTTTTCAACGTACAGTTTCCAATTGGAGTTTGAAAACTGACGTGTGCAGCCGAGATACTCGATAGGCCGGTTGAATATGCGGTCTACGAACGGCCTCATGACCGGCCCGATATAAGTCTTGAGATCACCCACCGTAGCGCTAAACGTGGCGAAGATCAGACCCCTATAGCTTTCAACGCGAAGCTTCTTCAACCCGTGCTCGGTTGGCTTGAAGTCGGCCGGCATGCCGGCCGCGCCTTTTTGACCACGCCGAAAGGGTACACCGGCAAGATTGCCCTGTAGATCGTAGCTCCACTGGTGATAGACGCACTCGTGCGACTTCGCATTGCCGCGATTGAGGCGGCAAACGATCGCCCCACGATGCGCGCAGCGATTGACCCAGGCAGCCAGGCTGCCGTCAGCCGCACGCGTCACTACAACCGGCGTATCGCCGATAAAAGTGCTCTTGAAATCGCCAGAATTTGGAATTTCGGCTTCAAGCCCCAGGAAGCTCCAGGTGGGTCCTTTATAGATACGCTCTTGCTCAAGATCATAGATCTCTTGGCTGCTAAAGACCTTGTAGGGCACGCGCGACCCGTCTTCACACGGAAATACAGGTGTCTTCTGCAAAACACAGCTCCCATTCTTGGAGGTTTCCAAGCCTATGAGAACAGTATGAAGATTCGAATTAGGCCATCAATCCGATATTGGCATTGGACGCCGAGACTATCCGCATCGCGCGAGAATCTGCTCCGATGCGCTCATTCCGTACCGCAACGACACATTGGCACCCCGCAATTCACGTGTCATGCGGAGCGAATCAGCCGTGGCTCCGGCCCTTTTTGAGCGTGTCGGACGGACGCTCGCCAAAGCGCTTCGCATATTGCTTCGCGAAACGGCCAAGATGCAGCAGGCCACTATCCAATGCAGCCACGGCCGCCGTGGGCACGGTGCCTGCGATGAGTGCACCTCGTACATTATCGAGACGGACATCTCGCAAGTACCGGATCGGACTGGTCTCCCGGAAGCGACGAAAATTCTCGAGCAACGTCCGAGTCGGCACGTCTGCGGCCAGAGCGATGTCGGCCAACGTGAGCGGGTCTGCAAACGCTGCACGGATGAACTCCTCTGCGCGCCGAACGCTTTTAGGGGCAAGTCCAACCGGACGATCCACTTCGTCGTAATGGCCCTGGCCAGCGAGCAGCATGTTCAGCAGAAGGCGCTCATAGTCCTTCGCGATATTCGGGCTGGAGCGAAGCAGATTGCTCGTTTGCTCGTCCGAAATGATGGTCGCGACATGAAGGAGCCACGGAGCCAGCATTGGGTTTCGCAAATCAACAGCACGTTTGAACTGCAGCTTACGAAAGCCGGTATGTTGGGCAACTGCTTGCGTGCTGATTCGGACGAAAAGTTGTTCGCAGTCGTGGGAGAACAACGCCAGCATTTGTTCGCCCGGGCCCACTAATAAGCCGTGGATACGGTCGATACAATAGGTCTCTCGTTCAACCGTCACATATCCCTGACCGCGCAGGCACATGATAAAAAGGTGATAGTCGGCGATCTCTGGAACGTGAACTTGCATTTCACCGAAGCGGATGGCCCCTATTCCCGTGCGATTCACGGGGATATGGTCGAGATAGCATGCGCCCGCTAATCCTGCAGCCTGCGGTCGCAAGTCGTGCGGCTGCAATACGTTCGAGATCGCTTCGCGTGTGTAATCAAGATCCAGCGATTCGAATACGCGGTGATTCCGCAACGCTACCGGGTTGGTATCGTGGCCCAATCCGCTCAGGTACATCACGTCCTCCATTGCCGTCATGGGCCGCGATCGAGCCGGCCGTTTGTCGCCTTAGTGCAACACGAAGGCCCCTCTGATGCAACGTCCATTAGCAAATCGGGTTATAGCATGAGTTGGAACTCTGCCGTTTCCCGCGAAGACTCAAGCCAGCGCAAGACGACGGCCCTAACCCGCCGTCGCTTGCACAGTTCGCCCTAAGAAACGCGCCGAACGCTGGACTGCATACCCTGTCGAGCCATCTTGGCGTAGGGACAGGTCAGTTCTGTCTCAGCGATCAGCGAGTCGGCCAACGCCGCGTCCATGGAGGGCAGTGTAACTTCGACGTCGGATGTTAACAGAAACAGGCCATCGGCCGGGTCGCGACCAAAGCTAACGCGGACCTTGATGGTGACGCTCTCGGGCAGCTTGATCCGCCTCTTGGCCGCGATTAGAGATAGAGCGCCATGAAAGCACGCCGCATAGCCGGCCGCAAGCAACTGCTCCGGATTCGTTCCTCCACCGGGACCGCCCAAGCCCTTCGGAAGGCGCAATGAGACGTCCAGCGCTCCGTCATCGGAAACCGCATGTCCCGAGGCCCGCGCATGCCTCACTTCGCCGCCGGTCACCACCACGCTGGTGGAGTACAGGGAGAGGAAGCTTTGACCGAAATACCGATCGAGCAAGGAAACCGGCGGAGGCGACAAAGTGGACATCAGAATCTCCCAATTTATATGTGAATTTAACTACAGTACCGCCGGAGATGTGTCCGCTTGCGTGAAATCTCGTGCCCAAAGCGCTCGCCGTCCGGAGGATCAGTATCCTGCAACAGACGTTAGAGTATCCCGCAAAGCCATCAATCCGGTTTTGGCATGCCTGCAATGCAGTATCCGTTTAACGCGGAAAGAGTGCAGTCGGAAGGATTTGGACAACAAGGAATCCTATGTTCAGCGGCAACCCCTTGTCCACGTCGGTTCGAGATGAGGATGGCCTCCGCGCATTCGGAGCCTAGCCGGCCCGAGGGCGGCCGCCGATCGGTTGGATCAACTGACAAACACACCCGCGATCGCAGCGCTCATGAGATTTGACAGCATACCTGCGGTAACGGCGCGCAGGCCCAATCGGGCCACTTCCGTCCGCCGTTCCGGGCAGACGCCGCCAAAAGCGCCCAAGAGGACGCCAACCGATGCCAAGTTGGCAAATCCACACAATGCAAAAATCGAGATGGCGATCGTGCGAGGGTCCAAGGCTGCGCTGCGAATCATGGGAGCAAGGCTCGTGTAGGCGACAAACTCGTTGAACACCGCTTTTTGGCCGATAATGGCGCCCACCTCCTGACAATGAATCCAGGGTACGCCAATGAGCCAGGCCACAGGCGACAGGATTACACCGAATATCCCCTGTAGGCTCAAAGTCGGGTACCCGGCCAACCCGCCAAAATACGAGATCAAGCCATTCATCAGGGCGATAATGCTGATAAAACCGATCAACATGGCGCCTACGCTCAAGGCAATCTTCGTGCCGCTCATAACGCCAAGGGCCGTCGCTTCGAAGATGTTTGCGGGACGCTGCTCCATTTTGTCCAAACCCGGCCCTCTCGCAACGCTGCCCTTTGTTGGAAGGAGAAGCTTGGCGAACAGCAGCCCCCCCGGGATCGCCATACAGGATGCCGCCAACAGGTAGTCCATTCTTATTCCAAGGCTGGAATAGGCTGTGAGCACAGAGCCGGAAATGGACGCGGTGCCACTGGACATGACTGTAAATAACTCCTCACCGCTCAATAGGGCGAGGTATGGACGGATCGCGAACGGCATTTCAACCATGCCCAGAAATATGGTCAGTACCGCGGAGAACGCCTCGATCTCCTCGACGCGAAGAACGGCCTGGAGCGCCTTGCCGACGACGCGCGCCAAGAACTGCATAACTCCCCAGTAATAAAATAGGGACAGGAGTGCAGATACGTATATGACTTCAGGAAGGACACGGAGCGCGAAAACAAATCCGTCGCCTGGAAAGACGCTGAGCATCCGGTCGCTCACCAAGCCACCAAACATGAACTGGATGCCGGCATTCCCATAAGCCAAACCCGTATTGACGACCTCCGCCACGGCATGGATGGCTGTCCGACCGGCTGGAAAGAACAGAGCGAGGCAACCCACTCCGATCTGGACGGCAAGCGCAGCTAAGAGGGGTCGCCAGCGGATAGCCTTCCGGTCAGCGGACAGTAGAATCCCGATCAGCAATAGGCTGATGGCACCGACCGCGCCGTGCCATACATGATTAAGGCTGATCATCGGGGATCGCGTCCTTAACGGAAAACTCTATCTATTTCAGGTCGCTTGGAACCGCTTCTCGCAGCCCCTGTCTCTTGGGACAATGTCTCATTTAAAAGCCTGACGAAGCGGGCACGATCCGGTTTGATCGCGATGCGGCAATTCGCAACCGTACCGTCCGACAGGTCGGTCCGGACGATTGAGCGACCGACCTGCGTGGGATCCTCGGTCTCGATGCTCACGAAGGCTGGACAGGCTGAAACGAGCGTCTCGTCTATGACGGCAGCGACGGCCAATGCATCATGGATGGCGGTTCCGTCCTTCCGCGGATTATTCGGCGACATCAGCCTCTGCCGGATGATGGCGGCGACGGCGATGCTTGCATCCGTTCCCGCGTTATCGAGTGCGACGCAGTCCTGCTCCGATGCAAGAGCCTGTAGGGTGGCATCCAAAGGTACCAGAAGAATATCCCTGAATCCGGCCCCAAAAACGATCGACGCGGCTTCTGGATCGGCCCAGAAGTTAAACTCCGCAAATGGGGTCATATTCCCGTGCCTCGAACCGCCCCCCATAATCACAAGTTTGTTCACTGCGCTCGCGAACGAGGGTTGGCGCCGGACCGCTTCCGCGATGTTCGAAAGTGGTGCGACCGCAATTAGAACGGGTGCGGACTCATTTCCAAGATAAGTTTTGATCAAAAAGTCAACACCACCGATCGTACTGGCGCTTCTTTGGCTCTGCCGCACTGGCAGCTTGGCCTTGTGGAACTGACTGGCTAAATCGTCAGGAGTGCGTGGAATGGGAAAATCGTTTCGCTCGATCTGGCGCGATCGTCCTTCAAACACCGAAATGTCTGAACGACCCACATGGTCGAGCACGGCAATGGTGTTTTCGGTGCAAGATTTTACCGGGATATTTCCAAGGACAGTCGTACAGCCAATGACGTCGAGCGAGGAGTGCAAGGCCGCCAGCATGAGCGCAATGGCGTCATCGCTTCCGGTGTCAACGTCCAAAATAACGCGTGTCTTCATGCAGTATCTCTCGTGGCAGTGCAGCAATTAGATTTGCCGGATTTTTCAGTATCGCAAATTACGCCGTATAACTCTCCCTCCGACACGTCCTTGAACTATATTTTCCGCGATAAACGGATAAGCCAGTGCTGGCTTGCGATTACGGGATCCCGACAGTTTACCGCTCAGTGGCGTATCGCTGCCTCGTCGCGAATGAGGCAGGAGCGTCCGCTTCAAGGCCGCCGGGCGCTGCACCCAGCAGTGCTGCCCGACCGAAGACCTCGGTCCCAAACGAATTGTCCCAGATAACGAGACGGATCAGTCGCGCGCCGTGCGATCGTCGCGTTATTGTGCTCCGCATACACCCGAACGCGGGGCGGCAATGTGTCAGGTGCAGTAGGGAAGCATCTCGGCGCAAGTACTTGCGCGATGCGGATAGTCTCGGCGTCCAATGCCAATATCGGATTGATGCGCCAATTCCAATCTTCATACTACTTTCATAGGCCTGAAATTATTCGACCTAGCGCCCTGGGCCTATCGCGGGGCGATCGAGCGGAGGAAAGCTGCGGCGAATGGCGCTGCGGCCTGTCAAAAAACATCATGGGGATTAAAATGCTGAAATATCTAGGTGCGACCACGCTGGCCGCGGGACTTGTTCTCATCGCTGCTTCGGCCAGCGCGGAGGTCTCGACCACCTCTACCGCTGCCGCTCCGGCAACAGAGATCGAAGAGATCGTAGTAACCGCGCAAAAGCGTACCCAATCCGTCCGCGATGTTGGCATCACCATGACGGTCGTCGGTGCGGACGAACTGCGCAGGTCTCAGGTAAGCGACGTCAATGGGATGGCGAACCAGATTGTGGACGTCATTGCCACCTATAGTTCGAACTTGCCCGCCTTCACTATGCGAGGTGTGGGACTTACCGAATTCGCGTCGAACTTTGACTCTCCTATCGCGATAAACGTCGATGAGATATACAAGAGCAAGCCCTATATGGCGAGCGTACCTTTCTACGACATCAGCCATGTCGAGGCCTTGAAGGGGCCGCAAGGAACACTCTTCGGTCGCAATACAACCGGCGGATCCGTCAACTACTATACGAATGCGCCCGAATTCAACACGAGCGCCGCCGTAAACGCCTCATATGACAACTCCCAGCGCGAGCGTATTGACGGCTACGTTAATGGTACGTTGTCGAGCAACATTGCAGCGCGGGGATCCTTCTATGTATATGAAGGGCAAAGTGGGCCTTACCTCAATTTGCTCACAGATAAGCGCTGGGGCAGCCCCGATCAGCTTGCGGGTCGATTGCAGTTGCTCTGGCGCGGCGATGACACGACCGTTCGCCTTACGGGCTACGTCTTCCGCGATAAAAGCCAACTCGCGCCCTATAAGAGCCCTGGAATCTATAATTCTGACGGCAGCTTTTGTTCCGCGCTTTTCACGGGTGCGATCGTCAATAACAACTCTGCTTGCCTGAAGTGGGGGCGATATACCTTCAACGGCAATCCACTGGGGCTTGTGGAATCCAGTAAGTATACGGATTTCGCCACTGCTTACCCGAATCTGGCGAACAATTCGGCCTATGGTGGATCCATCAGGATTGAGCATAAGGCTGGCTTATTCACGCTAACCTCGATCTCCTCCTTTGATCATTTCGTGCGGAATCAAAACGAGGACGCAGACGACTCCATCTATCTAACAGCATGGGATACGCTATACAGCAGAATCGACCAATTCAGTCAGGAAGTTCGTGCGACCGCCCAGTTCGATCGACTACATTTCCTCCTCGGCGGATATTATGAAACGGACGCGTTGAATAACGCAGACGTATACGATATTCAGAATAACCCACTCTATGCTCTTCCGCCCACCGTGACGGGCGTCGCCGATGCTTTTACGCAGCACGTCCGGTCAATGGCAATTTTCACGAACAACGAATATGCGCTGACGGATGAGCTCTCGTTCGTCATGGGCCTCCGGTACACGAGTGATAGAACGTCCGTCGATGGAATCACCTACCTCGGCGGTGGCAATCCGGTGGGCGTCACCCGGGCTACGACGCCGGTCATCATTACCGATTCCCTCAACGCCGACCGCACCGACGACAATCTCTCATTTCGAGGAGGCGTCAATTGGAAACCGTCGCGCGATGAACTGCTCTACGCCTCGGTATCTCGGGGCTTTCGCAGCGGCGGCTACAGTATCCCCGCCGCGGGGGCGATCACCACCTTCAAGCCGGAACAGCTTACCGCGTATGAGATCGGCTCCAAATCCGGACTTCTTGATCGCACGGTCGACCTTAACACCGCGTTCTTTTATTACGACTATAAGAATATCCAGCAACAGGTAGTGGAGGGGACAAACCTCATCGCGGTCACCACGAATGTCGGCGGCGATCACACCTATGGTGCGGAGTTGGAGGCCCTCTGGCGCCCGATTCCAAGTCTTCAGTTAAGGCTTGCCGGCAGCTATCTCGACGCGCATTTCTACGGGACGAACGCGGTCGTCTCGACCTACGATGGCCTCATACCCCTGAACGGCAAGACTCCGACGGATGCGCCTCGCTATACGGGGCAAGGCGCAATCGAAAAAACCTTCGCTCTGACTTCAGACCTCACCCTTAGGGTCAGCACGGACTTTCGTTATATCGCTGCCCGTTACCTCCAACCGACGAATCAGCCCTTTGATCGAGCGCCCGCCTACTGGACGCAAAACGCGCGAATCGGGATCAGCAGCGATAGCGGCCGCTGGGACGTAGCGCTGTGGGGTAAGAACGTCACCAACGCTAGAATTCTCACCGGCATGAATGACATCACCACATTCAATGTCGAACAGTTTGGCGACCCGGTGTCGTACGGCGTGTCGGCATCGTATAAATTTTGATTCCGATCCGTCGCTGCTGTCTGAAGCGAAAACGGCGCCATGCGCCCTGACGGAGGGGGTTGATGAATGGGTATACCATCGACTCCCTCCACTTCGGGTTGTTCTCAGTCGAGATCGAACATCGCCGCGATGTCTGGTCTCCACGAAAGCTCTGCGCTCTGAAGTGGTTTCTGATCGAAAGCGGCCCGCCCCTCGTCGGCTGGGTGATACGAAGCGTATTTGCAAGCATGATGTGATCCATATGGTCGATCGCAAGATTGCGGGTCGGTTTTCTGCGAGTGAGACTCATCGCGGTTCTTCAAACTATAGTTAAGGCAAAACACGGCCAATAAATCCGTCCGTCTTAGACACAGATTCCAATAATCGAGACGCCTCGCTTGCCCCTCCCGTGTTACTGCGACACAACCTTCCTGGCAAGGAAGCGTTCTTCAACCTTCACTTTGATAAGAAATCCCAATTCTTATGCCAAACCCGATCTTCTGAAACCTGCAACCAGTTCCTACATATGGTGTGGCCACAGTGCGCAGTTCCGCTATCACCACCGCGAATCGACGGCGCATGTCGGCACAGCGCGCTCGACTTCGGTAGCGCGATTGCATGGTTGAATCGATCCGCGATAGCGATAATCAATAAGTTTCCGCATCGACAACGACGGATTCCGGATAGTTGATCGCAAAGCGGATAGACGCACGTGGTGAGCTGTTCGACCATAAGACTAGCAACACACAAGGGCTTATGAACAAATAGCCGTCAGGCGGCTTCGGCCCACTCCTTCAGCCAGATCGTCCGTCCATTTTTTTCGAGGAAACACTATGTCGCAAGTTAGCGCTCCTCCCGTATTCCTACTAGACGTCTACCGAGGCGACGAGATTCTCCCTCTGTACTCTACCAGCGTAACAGGCACTGGCGGCGAAGCCGGACATGGTTGGGCTGGCAGCACACTCGCGTATTCCACGTATTTGGGTGGTAGCGCCGCCGACCAAGTCTATGCGTTGGCAATTGATGGCGCCGGTAACGCCTATGTGGCCGGAGCAACGAACTCGGCCGACTTTCCTTTGGCCAATGCCTATCAAAGCACTAACAAGGCGATTGGAGGTGGAGGATCCAACTCTACTGCTTTTGTTAGCAAGCTCAATGCGGCAGGCGGCGCGCTGCTGTACTCGACGTACCTGGGAGGGAGTACCGACGATGTCGCGCAAGCTATCGCTGTGGACAGCGCCAGTAGCGCTTACGTTGCCGGGCGAACCTGTTCAGGCGATTTCCCGACCCTTGATGCCTTTCAGGGCGCTAACAACTCGAGTTGCGCCAGCGGAGGATCGAACGCGTTCGTCACTAAACTCAATTCGGCAGGTAGCGGACTTGCCTACTCAACGTACCTCGGCGGCAGTGGTGGCGACGTGGCGCTTGGCATCGCTGTCGACAGCGCCGGTAGCGCGGTCGTCGTGGGGTCCACGACTTCGCAGGACTTTCCGGTCGCGAATCCTTTGCAGGGTAAGAATATGGCAAGCGCGATCGGTGCAAGCAATGCCTTTGTCTCGCAATTTAACGCTACCGGTAACCTGCTAACCTTCTCGACCTATTGGGGCGGTAGTGGTTCCTGGGGTCCTTCCCAGAATCACACCTCAATTCCCTTTGGAGACGCCGCCGCCGCGGTTGCACTGGATGGTGCCGACAACATCTATGTGGCGGGCCAAACCGGCTCAGCGGATTTTCCCACCGCTAAACCGTTTCAAGCCACGAATAAGACAGCGACGGTTTACGGAGCAGGTCCTACCGCGTTCGTAACAAAGATTGCGCAGGAGCTTGTGAGTCCCATTGCAGCTCCCCTCTCGGTGACAGCGACCGGCGGAGTTAACCAAGTGACGCTAGCGTGGTCCGCCGTCGGTGGGGCGACTAGCTATAATATTTACCAGGGGACTGTGTCGGGCGGCGAGAGCGCCGTTCCGATGCGAACTGTGTATGGCGGGACTACACAAGTGGTCAGCGGATTGTCGAACGGGATCGCATATTACTATGAGATCACCGCTGTGAATGTCAATGGTGAAAGTGCGAAGTCCTCGGAAGTCTCTGCTACACCAGCAATGACTGCGGCAGGCGGCGGGGGCGGCGGATCTGCGGGATGGGGATTGCTGAGCGCGTTAGGACTTATATTGGCCATGCGCAGCGGAAGCTGGCGCGGGAGAGCACAGCGTCGAGCTCCTGTAATCAGAAAGTAACGCCTGCTTGCGGTGCGGCCGTCTGGCCGAGGCCGAATCCGCAATGCGGCGGGGATTGGATATCCATCCGACCTATGAGTGGGGTCGTTGGTTGCTAGGGGTAGTATTGCTGGCAAAAGGGGACC